>Ga0209381_1000032_pt1 | contig 436008 bp, 398 predicted proteins | sample DewCreD2012metaG_FD_184111 | JGI IMG/M metagenome (GOLD analysis project Ga0209381, IMG submission 184111) | Hot spring sediment bacterial and archeal communities from British Columbia, Canada, to study Microbial Dark Matter (Phase II) - Dewar... ...
GAGCACCCACCCCGTCGCCGCGGCCCGACCCGCCGCGACGAGCCGTCCGGCCGCGGCCGCCACCCCGCCCAGGAAGAGAAAGGCACCGCCGAAGCCCGCCGCGAACCTCGCGGCGAGCCACGCGATCTCGTGCGCCAGGAGCGGCATGGCCACGGCCCCCAGAGCGACCAGCCCGAGACCGAGGCGGATCAGAAGGGCAGCGGACAGGCTCGGCCGAAGAGCGACCAGCACCGCTCCGGCCAGGTAGCCCGCGAAGTTGACGGAGCCCAGGAGCCCGGCCCGCGTGTCGTCGAGACCGAGCTCGAGCTGCATGGGTGGGAGCAGTGGAGTGAGCACGAAACGCCCGGTCCCCTGCGCCACCAGCACCGCCAGCGCGCCCGCCAGCACCACGAGCCAGGGCCGCTCGAGCCGCCGCTGCGCCACCTCGGGCCCCTCCTCTGCCGCTGCCGGCCGCGTCGACACCCGGCGTCCCCGCCGCGCGGGGTCGAGGAGAGGCCTAACAGCCGGCCGACCGGCTCGGAATACCGACCCGGGCGCGAGTGCGGGCCCGTCTGCGTCACCGGGGCTCGGAAGGGCGAGCCGGGTGGCCGCTCGAGCCCCCGCTGCGCCACCTCGGGCCCCTCCTCTGCCGCTGCCGGCCGCGTTAGCATGCGGCGTCCCCGCGGGGCGGGACCGGGGCCCGGTTCGGCGGCCCGAGGGACCGGCTCGGAACGCGGATCGGGAGCGGGTGCGGGCCTATCTTCTTCGCCGTGGGCTCGAGACAGCGGCCTCGGTGCTGCTCGTGGCCTTCCTGCTGTTCGCCCTGATCGACCTCATGCCGGGCGACCCGATCGATCTCATGCTGCAGGCCGATCCGCGCCTGACGAGTGCCGATGCCGCCCGACTGCGCGCCCTGCACGGGCTCGACCGGCCGCTGCTCGAGCGGTTCCTCGCCTGGCTCGCGGGCCTCGCCCGCGGCGAGCTCGGCTTCTCCCGGCTCTACGGCCGGCCGGTGGCCGAGATCCTGGGCCCCCGGCTCGCCGCCACGGCGGTGCTCGTCGGCACGAGCTTCCTCCTCGCCCTGCTGCTCGCCCTGCCGCTCGGCGCGATCGCCGCGCTGCGACCACGCTCGCCGCTCGATCGTCTGGTCGACCTCCTGGCCGCCTTCGCGGTCTCGGTCCCCTCCTTCTGGCTGGCGCTCCTCTTGATCCTGCTCTTCGCGGTCGAGCTCCGCTGGCTGCCGGCGGGGGGCGAACCGGAGCCGGGTGCCGGCCCCGCCGCCTGGCTGCGCCATCTGGCCCTTCCCGTCCTGACCGCGACCGTGCTCGGCCTCGGCCCGCTCCTCCGCTTCGTCCGAGCGGGCCTGCTCGAGGCCCTGCGCGAGCCCTGCATCCGCACCGCCCGGGCCAAGGGCGCCGGCACCGTGCGGCTGGTCCTCGGGCACGCCCTGCCCCAGGCCCTGCCGGCGCTCCTCGCGGTCGTGGCCCTGCAGGCGGGTGGGCTCCTGTCGGGTGCGCTCGTGATCGAGACCGTGTTCGCCTGGCCCGGGATGGGCCGGCTGATCTACGAGGCGATCATGGGCAACGACTACAATCTGGCCGTGATCGCCGTGCTGGTCGGAACCGCCGCGACCCTGCTCGCCAACTTGGCCGCCGACCTCCTGCACGCCCGGCTCGATCCTCGTGTCCGGCCCGGCTGAGCCGATCCGCGCAGGTCCGCGGGCGGGCCGGCGCGACCCCGTGGCCCCGGCCCTCGTCTTGGCGGTCCTCGCGATCGCGGTACTGCTCGGTCCCCCGCTCGGTACGGCGTTCGGCTTGGATGGCGAGCGGATCGACCTCCTGCGGCGGTTCGCCGCGCCCGGTGCGGCGCACCCGCTCGGCACCGACGAGCTCGGCCGCGACTTCCTCCTCCGGCTGCTCGAGGGTGGTCGGATCTCGCTGCTCGTGGGGCTCGCGGGTGCCCTCCTCGTCACCCTGATCGGCACGGCGATCGGCCTTCTCGCGGCCTTCGCCCGGGGCGCCGTCGACAGCCTCGCCATGCGCACGGCCGACATCGTGCTGGCCCTGCCGCTGCTGCCGCTCCTCGTGGTGCTGGCGGCGGTCGATCCGATGCGGCTCGGCCTCGACCCCGAGCTCGCCGGCTCGGCCGGGCTCGACGTCGCGCGGATCGTCGTCCTCGTGGCGCTGTTCGGCTGGCCGGCCACCGCTCGTCTCGTGCGCGCCGGGACGCTCTCGCTGCTCACCGCCGATCACGTGCGGGCGGCCCGCGCCCTCGGGGCGTCGCCCACGCGGGTGGCGCTGCGCCACGTGCTGCCCGGCCTCGCCGCGCCGATCGCGGTCGCGGCGACACTCTCGATCGGGCAGGTGATCCTGGCCGAGTCGGTCCTGAGTTTCCTCGGGCTCGGCATCCGCCCGCCCACGCCTTCCTGGGGGAACATGCTGAGCAACGCCCAAGAGATGCTCTGGCAGGCGCCCCGGCTCGCGCTCTGGCCGGGGCTTGCGATCCTGCTCGCCGTGGCGGCCTGCAACCTGTTGGGGGACGCGCTCGCCGAGCGCGCCGACCCGCGCGCGAGTGGCCCGTGAGGCCGGGAGGAGAAGCGATGGAGCTCGTCTGGTGCTACGTCACCTGCGCCTCGGTCGAGGAGGCCGAGCGCATCGGTCGGGCGGTGGTGGAGGCGCGGCTCGCCGCCTGCGCCAACGTTCTGCCCGGAGCCACTTCGATCTATCGGTGGCAGGATCGGATCGAGACGGCATCCGAGACGGTGCTCGTGCTCAAGACCCGGGCCGGGCTCGTCGATGCGCTCGGCGAGCGGATCAAGGCATTGCACTCCTACACGCTGCCCTGCGTGGTCGCCCTGCCGATCGCGGGCGGCGATCCGGACTATCGGGCCTGGCTCCTGGCCGAGACGGCGCCGCCGCCGGGTTCCGAAGGCGCCGAGCCCGACGGGAAGAACTGACAAATTCTTCTACCTATAGTAGAAAACCGGGCGTCACCGAGAGGGCAAAGGCGCACTGTTCACCGAGCGATTCCGTGCAGCCTCGTTGGTCCCGGTGGTCGGCCGGCTCGCGACCGCCGCACTCGACCTCCTGCTGCCGCCTCGCTGCCTCGCCTGCGGCGAGCCGGTGGCCCGGCAAGGGGGGCTCTGCGCCACCTGCTGGTCGCCGCTGCGCTTTCTCGGCCCGCCCTGCTGCGAACGTTGTGGCTGGCCGCTGCAAGCGGTCGAAGCCGAACCCGGGCTCTGTGCGGCCTGCATGGAGCACCCGCCGCCCTGGGACCGGGGCCGGGCCGCTCTCGCCTACGAGGAGGCGAGCCGCGGGCTCGTTCTCCGCTTCAAGCATGCCGGTCGCACCGAGGCGGCCGCGACCTTCGCCCGTTGGCTGGCGCTCGCCGGGCGCGAGCTTCTGGCGGACGCCGACCTGATCCTGCCCGTCCCGCTGCATCGCTGGCGACTGTTGCGGCGCGGCTACAACCAGTCGGCCTTGCTCGCCGCTCGGCTCGCGAAGCTCACGGGCGTGGCCTGGTCGCCCGCTGTCCTGCGCCGGCGCCGTGCCACCGCCTCGCAGCAGGGGCTCGGGGCCGCGGCCCGGAGGGTCAACGTCACCGCGACCGCCTTCGAGGTGCCGGCCGCGCGGCGAGCCGCGATCGCCGGCCGCCGGATCGTGCTGGTCGACGACGTTCTGACGACGGGGGCGACGCTCGGCGCCTGCACACGGGTGCTGCGTGCGGCCGGCTGCGCACGGGTGGACGTGCTCGTGCTCGCTCGGGTGGTGAAGCCCGCGGCGCTTCCTATATGACCGTGACGGTGGCGTGACACGACCGCGTGGACCTGCCGTCGATGGCCAAGGTCGAGATCTACACCTCCCCGCTCTGCCCCTATTGCTGGCGCGCCAAGAGCCTGCTCGGCGCCAAGGGTGTGGCCTTCGAAGAGATCGATCTCTGGTCCGACCCGGCGCGTCGGCCGGAGATGATCGAGCGGTCCGGCGGGCGGACCACCGTCCCGCAGATCTTCATCGACGGGCGGCCGATCGGCGGCTCGGACGACCTTTACGAGCTCGAGCGTCGGGGCGAGCTCGACCGCCTGCTCGCCGGAGCCACACCGTGATCCGCTTCGCTTTGGCCTGTGCCGCCGGGCACGAATTCGAAGGCTGGTTCCGCAGCAACGAGGCCTTCGACCAGCAGCGCGCGGCGGGCGAGCTCGCCTGCCCGGTCTGTGGTGCCACCTCGGTCGACAAGGCGATCATGGCGCCCGCGGTCGCCCGCTCCGGTGCGGCCGACCGACCGCCGCCGGAGGTGGTCGCCCGGTTCCTGGCGATGGCCCGGGCGCTGCGCGCCCACGTCGAGCAGAACTTCGAGAACGTGGGCGCTCGCTTTCCCGAAGAGGCGCGCCGGATCCACCTCGGCGAGGCGGAGCCGCGCGACATCTACGGCGAGGCCACCCCCGAAGAGGTCAGGGAATTGCTCGACGAGGGAATCGAGGTCCGGCCGTTGCCCTGGGTTCCCAAGCTCGACGGCTGAGAAACGATCGGTCACCGGAGGAGTGACCGTTCCCCGGCGAGATCGAGAAATGCGTCCTTGCTTTCGAGGGCGCGAGGGTCTTCTGTCCTCGCTCCGCGAGCGGGGTGAGCGTCCTTGCACGAGCCGGTCAGCGTCGTCCTTCCCACCTGGAACCGCGCCCGTCTCCTGCCGCGGGCGATCGATTCGGTGCTGAGCCAGCTCGAGCCCGGCGACGAGCTGATCGTCGCCGACGACGGCTCGACCGACGGGACGGCGGCCCTCGTGGCCGGCTACGGGCCACCTGTGCGACATCTCGCCTTGCCGCACGGCGGCGCGGGTGCGGCGCGCAACGCCGGCTGGCGGGTGGCGCGCGGGCCGCTCGTGGCCTTCCTCGATTCGGACGATCGCTGGTTGCCGGGCAAGCTCGCACTCGAGCGGGCGCTGTTGGCCAGCCGACCGGAGCTCGCCTGCTGCTTCAGCGACTTCCGGACCGCGCGCATCGACGGCATCGAGCGAGAGGACGGGCTCGCCGGCTGGATCGGCGGGCCGCCGCGCTTCGCCGAGCGGGTCGCCGCCGCCGTGCCCCTCCGCAGCCTCCTGCCGGACGGTCCCTGGGATCCCTCGATCCGGGTCCATATCGGCGACTTCGCCGCGGCGGCGGTCCGCGAGCCGATCGTCAATCTCGGCACGGCGCTCGTGCGCAAGCCGCGGCTCGGCCCCGAGCTCGGCTGTGCGGAGGATCTGCCGACTTTCGAGGAGCAGCCGGCCGTCCTGCGCATCCTGCGGGCCGGACCGGCCGCTTTCCTCGCTACCGCCACCCTCGTTCAGCACGATCACGCCGGCCCGCGCCTCACGAGGGCCGACCACCGGGCCCGGGCGCTCGCCCGCATCGCGGTGCTCGAGCGAGCCTTCGCGGGCGACCCGGCGTTCCTCGCTCGGCACGGTGCCGAACTCGCCACCCGGCTGGCGGCCGAGCGGGTGGCACTCGCCCGGCTGCTGCTCGCCGAGGGCGCCACGGCGCAGGCGCGGCGCGTGCTGGCGGCGATCCCGACGCCTCCGCGCGAGCTGGTCCTGCTCGCCCGGTTACCGGGGCCTCTCGTGGCGGCGGCCGCCAGGGGGCGGCGTGGTCTGCGCCGCGCCTTGGCCCTGGTGCCGTGGTTGGCGACGCCCGGTTGAGGTGTGTCTGGCTGGGCTCAGTGCGAGGTCTCGATGTTGATCGTGAGCGTCCGCCGCATGGCTCCTTTGGGGCCGTGCATCGGCCGCACGCAGTGCCAGGAATTGAAGGTCTTCACGAAGAGGACGCACTGGTTCGGCTCGAACTCGAACGTCTCGAGCGTCTCCATGTCCTCGAACTCGGCCTTGTCGTTCATGCGATTGAAGCTGAGCTCGGGCTTGATGTGCCGGTTGACCTCGGTGCCCCCACCATAGGCCGGGTCCCACTCGCCCTCGCGGGCCATGGACACGACCATGGTCACGATCTTGTCGGGATTGTCGGTGTGGGGGGTGACGCAGCCGCCGTCGGCCGGGAGCATCGAGAACTCGAAGCGGGCCGACAACTTGGCCGGCGCCTTCCACCACTTGCCGCGCACCAGGTTCTTGATGTTGCGCCTGAGGCGGCCACTGCTCGACAGTCGCTTGAAGCCGAGATCGATGTGCCTCTCCTTGAGTTGATCGAGAACACCCCAAACGAAGTCGTCGGACTTGATCCAGTTGTAAAAGTTCTTCCAAACGGGATTGGCCTCGATCCACTCGTGATACTTCTTCGGATTGTATTTCTCCGAAAGGCAGTACTTGTGCCCCACCTTGGGGATGTACTCGAACAGCTCGATCGGCGGATAGGCATCGAGGAGAGCCCGGTAGCGTTCCTCGCTCATGATCGGCTTGGCGAGCCCGATCGGGAACGGCTCGTAGCGAAGCCGGAGATTGTCGAGCGAGAATGCTGCCTCTGCCATGAGCTTCGGGTCCCGGACGTTGCCGAAACACCCCGGAAACGGGGTGCAGCGCGTCAGATAGGTGAAACCGAGGACGAGAACAAAGGGTCGCAGGGTCGCAGCGCCGCAGCGACGAGACGCCTCGACAGCGGGCGTGGCTTGGGCGAAGGAGGCACGCCATGCGGGTCCGCCGATCGACCGTCCGCCGATGATCGCCTTGTTCGAGCGTCTCGAGGCTTGGCGCCGAGAGCGGCGCTGGCGGGCCAAACGGGCGCGAATGTTCGCTTCGGCCGATCTCCTCGTGGTTTCGCACACCAAGAGCGGCCGCACATGGCTGCGGGTGATGCTCTCGCACCTGTGGCATCTCGAGCACGGTGTGCCGGCGAGCGAGCTCGTGCGCGGCGACAATTTCAAGCGCCTCGTCCCGACCATCCCGGCCGTGCACTTCGCCCGCGACACGCGCTTTCCGCCCGAGACGGGCGAGCTCGTGGTCGGCCCGGGGCAGCGCCTGCTCGTGCTCGTGCGCGACCCCCGGGACGTGGCCGTCTCCTTCTGGCTGCACGTGCGGCACCGCGCTTCCGAAGCCGAGCTCGCGCGCAAGGGGATTCCGCCCGCGGCGCGGAACCTCGAGCTCTTCGCTTTCGCGACCGACCCGCGGCTCGGCGTGCCGAGAGTGATCGGCTTCTACAATCGCTGGTGGCAGGACCTCGCGGCCCATCCGCGCTCGGCACGGGTCCGCTACGAGGATCTGCGTGCCGACACCGCGGCCGAGCTCGAGCGGATCACCCGCTTCCTCGGCGAGCGGCACCCGAGCGAGCGGATCGCCGCGGCGGTCGCCTTCGCGAGCTTCGAGAGCCTCAAGGAGAAGGAGCGGCAGGGCTTCTTCGCTTCGGGCAGGCTCGGTCCGCCCGAGGCCGCGGCGGCCGCGGGCACGGTGGACGATCCCGCGCTCTACAAGGTGCGCGAAGGCAGCGTGGGCGGCTGGCGGCGGCATTTCACGGCGGAGCAGGCTGCGGTGCTGGACGCCCTCGTGCGCGACGGCCTCGAGCCGGGCTGGGGCTATCGGGGATGAGGCCCGCGGTGCTGCCGGGAACGCGCCGGGTGGCGGTCCACCCGGGCTTCGTCAAGACCGCCACATCCACCCTGCAGCGGCACGTCTTCCCGCGCCATCCCGAGATCGCCTATCTCGGGCTGCCCGCCCCCCACGCGGACCTCGAGTGGGCGATCCGCCATCTCTGTCAGGCGGACAGCACGCGCTGGCAGGGGGAGCGGGTCGGCGAGATCCTGCGCGCGGCCGTGGAAGCCGCCCCGCCCGATCGGCTCGTTCTCGTCTCTTACGAGAACTTCGCGCTGCACGAATCGACGGACAAGGGCCTCGTGGCCGAACGTCTCGCGGCGCTTCTGCCCGGTGCTTCGATCCTCTTCACGATCCGCCGCCAGGAGGAGCTCGTGACCTCCTGGTACCTCACGAAGCTGCGCGTGCGGATCAAGCGCAAGGCCTTCATCCCGTTCGAGGAGTGGTACTGGACGGAGCGTCGCGAGCGGCATCTCTCGATCCTCGACGATCTCTGCTACGCCCCCACGATCGAGGCCTATCGTCGGCTGTTCGGGCCCGAGCGGGTGAGCGTGGTGCCCTTCGAGCTCCTGCGCCGCGAGCCCGCGGCCTTCGCCCGCGCCTGTGCGGCGGCCCTCGGCGTCGATGCGGAGCGGTTCGCGCGACTGCTCGAGGGCCAGCGGGAGAACGCCTCGATGTCGCAGCGCTATTTCGACTTCTGGCGGCGCTTCGGGCATCTCCTGCCGCGCAGGCTCGCCCGCAAATGGGCCCGCCGCATGCCGATGCACGACGGACCTTCGGCGCGGATCCCGCTGCCGGAGGCGATCCGGGCCGATATCGCGCGGGAGGTGGCCGAGGACAATCGAAGGCTCGCGGCGCTCACCGGGCTCGACCTCGAGGGGCTCGGCTACACGCTTCGGGCCGCGGAGGCCCCTCTGCCCCCGGTCGGCGCGGCAACGGTCGAAGGCCGGTAGACGGAAGACCCCCCCTCGGGCATTTCCGGCCGAGGCCCGATCTGCCATAAGGCGCGCGGAGGACGCGCCGCGAGGCCGCATGCGCAAGTCGGGCAGCCGCCTGCTGATCTACAGTCACGACAGCTTCGGCCTCGGTCACCTCCGGCGGTGTCGTACCATCGCCCACGACCTGGTCGAGCGTTGGCGCCAGCTTTCGGTCCTGATCCTCTCGGGATCGCCGATCATCGGCAGTTTCGAGTTCAAGAGTCGCGTCGATTTCGTGCGGGTCCCGGGCGTGATCAAACTCAGGAACGGCGAATACACGTCGCTCAGCCTGCACCTCGACATCGAGACGACACTGGCGATGCGCAGCTCGATCATCCAGCACACCGCGGAGATTTTCGAGCCGCAGCTGTTCCTCGTCGACAAGGAGCCTCTGGGTCTGCGGGGCGAGGTCAAGCCTGCGCTCGAGCTCCTGCGCTCGCGCGGGGCGCGCTGCGTGCTCGGTCTGCGCGACGTGATGGACGAGCCGCAGAGCCTGATCGAAGAATGGGAGCGCAAGGGCGTCTTCCCCGAGCTCGACCGGCTCTACGACGAGATCTGGGTCTACGGTCTGCCCGAGCTGTTCGACCCGATCGCCGAGATCCCGGGCCTGCGCGCGGTCGCGCACAAGATCCGCTTCACGGGCTATCTGCGGCGCGATCTGCCCGGCGAGGCCGCACCGAGCGCCGACTATCTCCTGCCGTCCGAGCCCTATGTCCTGGTGACCACGGGGGGTGGGGGCGATGGCGGCGAGCTGATCGACTGGGTGCTCAAGGCCTACGAGGCCGACCCCGAGCTGCCCTATCCGGCCGTGATCCTGTTCGGCCCGTTCCTGCCGGCCGAGGAACGCGCCCAGTTCCAGGAACGAGTGGCGCGCGACCCGCGTCTTCGGGCGATCACTTTCGAGGCCCGGGTCGAGCCGCTGTTCGAGCGCGCGCTCGGCGTGGTGGCGATGGGCGGCTACAACACCTTCTGCGAGATCCTCTCCTTCGGAAAGCCGGCCCTTCTCGTGCCGCGCACCGAGCCGCGGCTCGAGCAGCTCATCCGCGCCGAGCGCGCCCATGCGGCCGGGCTCGTCCGGCTCCTGCCCCGTGGCCGCGACAACGATCCCTTGCGGATGGCCTACATGCTGCGGGCCTTGCCGCACGTCCCGGTCGCCGACCGTGCGGTCCGGGCCCGCATGCTGACCGGGCTCGACCGGATCGCCGATCTCGCCGCACCCTATCTCGACGTCGCCCGGCGGAGCCGCGCCGCCCGGCGCAGCGGCCTTGCCCGCGCCGCCGGCTGAGCCCGCGGTCGCCGTCCTGCTCAAGGGCTGGCCGCGGCTCTCCGAGACCTTCATCGCCCGAGAACTCGTCGGCCTCGAGGCGCGCGGCCTGCCGCTCCTCCTGGTCTCGCTCCGCCATCCGACGGACCACGCCCGGCATCCCGACCACGACCGGGTGCGCGCGCCGGCGCTCTACCTACCCGAGTATCTCTACCAGGAACCGCTTCGGGTCCTGCGCGGCTTCTTGCGCGCCCTCCTCCGTCCGAGCTTCGCCACGACCCTCGCGGTGTGGCTTTCGGACTTCCTCCACGATCCGACCCCGAACCGCGGCCGCCGCCTCGGTCAGGCGCTCGTGCTGGCAGCCGAGCTGCCGGCGAGCGTGCGGCACCTGCACGCCCACTTCCTGCATACCCCTGCCTCCGTCGCCCGCTACACCGCCCTCCTCCGCGGCCTGCCCTTCTCGATCTCGGCTCACGCCAAGGACATCTGGACCACACCCGCCCGCGAGAAGCGGGCCAAGCTGCGTGCCGCCCGCTTCACGGTGACCTGCACGCGGACCAATCTCGAGCATCTGCGCGCCTTGGCGCCAGAGGCGGACACGAGCCTGCTCTATCACGGGGTGGATGCCCGCCTGTTCGCGCCGCCCGCCCGCCGGTCGGACCGGGACGGCGGCGAGCCGGGCGACCCCGTGCGGATCCTCGCGGTGGCGCGGGCGATGCCTAAGAAAGGGCTCGACACCCTGCTCGAGGCACTCGCCCGACTGCCCGGGAACCTCGCCTGGCGGCTCGACCATGTCGGCGGAGGGCCGCTTCTGAACGAGCTTCGAGCGCGCTCCGAGCGGCTCGCGATCGCAGGCCGGATCGCCTGGCACGGAGCCCAGCCGCAGCCGCGGGTGATCGAGCTCCTGCGGGCGGCCGACCTCTTCGTCCTACCGGCTCGGATCGCCGCCGACGGCGACCGCGACGGGCTACCCAACGTGCTCCTCGAGGCGATGGCCAGCGCACTCCCGGTCGTGACCACGCCGGTCTCGGCGATCCCCGAGGCGGTCGAGGACGGTCGCAACGGGTTCCTCGTGCCGCCCGACGACCCGGCGGCCCTGGCCGTGGCGATCGCCCGGCTCGCCCGGGACCCGGCCCTGCGCCGGCGGCTCGGAGCCGCGGCGCGAGCGGATGTGGTCAGCCGCTTCACGGACGAAGCGGGGCTCGATCGGCTGGCGGCCCGGCTCGCCGCCTCGCTCGAAGCCGAGGCGCACACCCCACGCGCGGCGGGCGCATGCGCGTCGCCTTCCACGCGCCGCTGAAGCCGCCCGATCACCCGGTGCCTTCGGGCGACCGGGCGATGGCGCGTGCGCTTCTGGGCCTGCTCGCCGGGATCGGCCACGAGGTCGTGCCGACCGGGCGGTTCCGGAGCTTCGACCGCGACGGGGATGCGCGTCGCCAGGAGCGGCTTCTGGCCTTGGGTGAACGGCTCGCGGTGCGGCTCCTCCGGCGGATCGAGGCCGGCCTCCTGCCGCGACCCGAGCTCTGGCTCACCTACCACTGCCACCACAAGGCACCCGATCTCTTGGGTCCGCCCGTCGCGACGGCGCTCGACCTGCCCTATGTCGTGGTCGAGGGCTCGATCAGCGCGCGCCAGGCGCAGGGACCCTGGGCCGTGGGCCACGCGGCGAGCCTCGCCGCCTTGCGGCGCGCCGATCTCGTGCTCGCGGTGACCGGCCGCGATCGTCTAGGGCTGATCGAGGGCGGCCTGCTCGAGGCGGCGGTGCTGCTCTTCCCGCCTTTCCTGGATGCCGCCCCCTTGCGCGCCGCGGCCGCCGAGCGACCGGCACATCGAGCCGGCCTGGCCGCGACCCTCGAGCTCGATCCCGGACTTCCCTGGCTGCTCGCCGTGGCGATGATGCGAGCGGATGTGAAGCAACGCTCCTACGAGGTCCTGGCGAGAGCCCTCGGGCGTCTCGCGGATCGGCCTTGGGCTCTGCTCGTCGTCGGCGACGGGCCGGCCCGCCCGGCCGTCGAGGCTGCGCTGCGCGCGGCGGCGGGCGACCGGCTGCGGCTCCTCGGAGCGCTCGCCCCGGAGGCACTGGCATCGGTCTACGCGGCTGCCGACCTCCTGGTCTGGCCGGCGGTCGGCGAGGCCTACGGCATGGCGCTGCTCGAGGCCCAGGCCGCCGGGGTCCCGGTCGTCGCCGGGGCGGAGGGCGGGGTCGCCGAGGTGGTGGCGCACGGCATCGGCGGACTGCTCGTCCCGCCGCGGGCGCCGGAGGCCTTCGCGGGCGCGATCGCGGCACTCCTGGACGAGCCGGCCCGTCGGCGGGCGCTCGGCGCCGGCGCCGCCGAGCGGGTCCGCACCCGGCACGATCGGCCCGTCGCCGCCGCCCGGCTCGCCGAGGCGCTCGGGACCGCCGCCGCCCGACACGCGCTTCGCGCGCGCGGTGCACCGTGACCCGGCTCTGCCTCCTCCGCCATGCCACGACGGCGTGGAACCTCGAGCGGCGGCTCCAGGGCCGGACCGACACCCCGCTCGCTCCCGAGGGCCGGGCCGAGGTCACGACCTGGCGGCTGCCGCCCTGGACAGCCGGGGCGCGGGCCTGGACGAGCCCCTTGCTGCGGGCGCGCGAGACCGCGGCGCTGTTGGGCCGCCACGATGCCGAGGTGGCGCCCGAGCTCGTCGAGATGAGCTGGGGGATCTGGGAGGGGCGGACGCTGGCCGAGCTCAGGGCGGCCGATGCCGAGCGGATCGCGGCACTCGAGGCGTCGGGGCTCGATCTGATGGTCCCGGGCGGCGAGAGCCCCCGCGCGGTGGCCGAGCGGATCGCACCCTTTCTGGCCCGGATCGCCGGCTCCGGCGGCGCGCATCTGGCGATCACTCACAAGGGCGTCATTCGGGCGGCTTACGCGCTCGCCTCGGGATGGGACATGCGCGGCAAGCCGCCTCTGCCGCTCAAGGGCCCGATGGCGCTTCTGCTCGAGTTCGAGCCGGACGGACGGATGCGCTCGGTCCGGCTCTGGCCGGTCGTGGGCGGCAGCGGGTGAGCGCGCCCCGTGTCCTGATCTGGGTCCAGCACCTGCTCGGTACGGGCCATCTGCGCCGCGCCCACCTCTTGGCCGCGGCCCTCGCCGAGCGTGGGGCCCGGGTCGTGCTCGCGAGCGGCGGGCCGCCCGTGCCCTGGTCGCCGGCGCCCGGTGTGGAGCTCGTCCAGCTGCCGCCGATCCGCGCCGCCGACAGCCGGTTCTCCACACTCGCCACGGCCGAGGGTACCCCGGTGGACGACGGGGTGTGGGCAGCGCGCCGGGCGATCCTCGAGGAACGGCTCGAGGCGCTTCGCCCACAGATCCTCGTGAGCGAGCACTACCCCTTCGGCCGGGGCGCCTTCGCCCGCGAGCTCGAGCCGCTCCTCGCCCGGGCCACCGCACTCGGGACGGTGCTCGTCGCCTCGGTCCGGGACGTGCTCGTGAGCAAGGCCGATCCGGCGAAGCACCGGGCGGCACTCGCCCGCGCGGCCGCCTATCGGCGGGTGCTGGTGCACGGCGATCCCGCGCTGATTCCCTTCGCGGCGAGCTTCTCGCCGGCCGCCGAGCTCGGCAGCCGGCTCGTGCACACGGGCTATCTCGCCGGTCCGATCGCACGCTCGGCCGAGCGCGGCGACGAGGTGGTGGTGTCGGCCGGTGGTGGTGCGGTCGGACGGGCGCTGCGGGCAGTCGCGATCGAAGCCGCCGCCTCGCTGCCGGATCGACCCTGGCGGATCGTCGGCGGCCCGGTGGCCGATCCGGACGAGCTCGCCGAACTCGCGGCGAAGGCTCGACCGGGCGTGATCGTCGAGGGCCACCGCGCCGATCTGCCCGAGCTCGTCGCCCGGGCCGCGGTCTCGGTCTCGCAGGCCGGCTACAACACGGTGGTGGAGACGCTCGCGTCCGGCACACCCATGGTGCTGGTGCCCTTCGCCGAGGGCGGGGAGGACGAGCAGACGCGGCGGGCGGAGGCGCTCGCGGCCCGCGGCCTCGCCCGAGTGTTGCCCGAGGCGGAACTCTCGCCCGCGGGCCTCGCCCGGGCGGTCCTGGCAGCACTCGCCGAGCCACCGACGGGGCCGCCCGATATCCGCCTCGACGGGACGACCCGCTCGGTCGAGCTGCTGCTGGACCTCCTCGCGTGAGCGTGCGGCCCGAGCTCCTGCCTCTGGTCGAGGCGCTCGCCGCCCGGGCCGAGCCGGCCGTTCTCTGGTGGCGGGACGACGACGCCGGCCGGCCGGATGCGAGGCTCGATCGGCTCCTGGCCCTCGCCCGCGACCTCGAGGCCCCGCTCGCGCTCGCCGTCGTGCCGGCCTGGCTCGAGGAACCGGTCGCCACCGCGATCCGGGCGACGAGAGAAGCGAGCGTGCTCCAGCACGGCTGGGCCCATGCCGATCACGCCGGCCCCGGTGAGCGGCGGATCGAGCTCGGCGGGCGGGCCGACCGCTCGCGGCTCCTGTCCGACCTCGCCCGGGGCCGCCGGTGGCTTCTCGAGGGCTTCGCCGACCGCTTCCGGCCGATCCTGGTTCCGCCCTGGAACCGGATCGCCCCCGACCTGTTGCCCGCCCTGCCCGGGCTCGGCTTTCGGGCGCTCTCGATCTGGGACGAGGGAGATCTCGGTCCGATGCCGGCCGGGCTCGCCCGGCTCGACGTGCACGTCGACCCGATCGATTGGCGCGGCGGACGGCGCTGGATCGGTCTCGCGGCGCTCGCCGAGCGGCTGGCGCGCCGGCTCGCTCGCGCCGACGCGCCGGTCGGCCTCGTGACGCACCACCTCGTGATGGAGCCCGCGGCCTTCGACGAGCTCGCCCGGTTGCTCGACCTATTGCGTGGCCGAGCCGATGTCCGTTTGATGCCGGTCGAGAGCCTGCTCGGGGGGGCCGGATGACGGTTCTGCTCGCGGTCCGCGATCTGGCCGTCGCGTTCCGTGCCGACGAGGGCACGGTCGAGGCGGTGCGCGGCGTGAGCTTCGACGTGCCCGCCGGTGGCACGGTGGCCCTCGTGGGCGAATCCGGCTCCGGCAAGACCGTGATCAGCCAGGCGATCATGGGAATCTTGCCGCGCAACGCGGCGATCACCGGCGGGCGCATCCTGTTCCGCGATCCGGCCACGGGCGAGGAGCTCGACCTCGCCGCACTCGACCCGGACTCGCCCGAGCGACGGCGGATCCGCGGCGGGCGGATCTCGATCATCTTCCAGGAGCCGATGAGCTCGCTCTCGCCGCTCCACACGATCGGCGACCAGGTCGGCGAGGCCTACGCCCTGCACCGCTCGGCGAGCCGGGAGGAGGTGCGGCGACGGACCGTCGAGATGCTCGCGCGGGTGGGCTTCCCCGATCCCGAGCAGGCCTGGCACGCCTACCCCTTCGAGCTCTCCGGCGGGCTGCGCCAGCGGGCCATGATCGCCATGGCCCTGATCTGCGAGCCGGCGCTGTTGATCGCGGACGAGCCCACCACCGCGCTCGACGTCACGATCCAGGCGCAGATCCTCAAGCTCATGGCCGATCTGCAGCGCGAGCTCGGGATCGCCATCCTGTTCATCACCCACGATCTGGGTGTGGTCGCCAACATCGCGGAGTCGATGGTGGTGCTGTATCGCGGCCGGGTCATGGAGCGCGGGCCGACCCGTACGCTGCTGGCGAGCCCCCGGCACCCCTATCTGCAGGGGCTCCTGCGCGCCCTGCCGCGGCTGCACACGCCGGCCGATCGGCCGCTCGTGCCGCTGCGGCGGATCCCGGCCAGCGCGAGCGCCCTGCTCACGCGCGGCCGCCGCGAGGGTCGGCCGGCGGCCGGCGACCGGCCGATCCTCGAGGTCGAGGGCCTGCGCAAAGCGTTCGTCACCCGAAGCCGCGGCTGGTTGCGGGGCACGGTACGCGAGATCGTCGCGGTCGAGGATGTGAGCTTCGGCGTGCGACGGGGCGAGTGCCTGGCGATCGTCGGCGAGAGCGGGTCGGGCAAGACCACGGTGAGCCGAATCATCATGCGCGCCCTCGTTCCCGACCGCGGGCGCGTCCTGTTCCACGGCCCCGAGGGCCCGATCGACGTGTTGGCGCTCGACGAGGCGGCGCTGGCCGCCTTCCGCCGCAGGATCCAGTACATCTTCCAGGATCCCTTCGGCTCGCTCAACCCGCGCATGACCGTGCACGACATCGTGGCCGAGCCGCTCGTCATCCACCGGATCGGCACGCCCGCGGAACGATCCGAGCGGGTGGCGGCCCTGTTGGCGGCAGTCGGCCTCGAGCCGCAGCACCAGCGGCGCTATCCGCACAGCTTCTCGGGGGGCCAGCGCCAGCGGATCGGGATCGCCCGGGCCCTCGCCCTCGAGCCCGACATCCTGATCTGCGACGAGCCGGTCTCCGCCCTCGACGTTTCGGTGCAGGCCCAGGTCCTCAACCTGCTCAAGGACCTGCAGCGGGCGCTCGGGCTCACCTACCTGTTCATCTCGCACAATCTCGCGGTCGTGAAATACGTGGCCGACCGGATCGCTGTCATGTGCGCCGGGCGGATCGTGGAACTCGCCCCGACCACCGAGCTCTTCGCGGATGCGCGGCACCCCTACACGCGCGCCCTGCTCGCGGCCGTCCCCGAACCGGATCCCGACTTCCGCCTCGACCTCGGCGCCCTCCTGGCGGGCCGGACCTCCGACCCGACGGCGTGGCCCGAGCCCTACCGCCTCTCCGACGGGCCCGGCCGCCTCGAGCCGGTCGACGGGCAGCATTATGTGAGGATCGCCGCATGAGCCCGAGCCGTCCGAGGCCCGGTCCTGCGCTGCTCGCCCTGCTCGGCGCGGTCCTCGCCGCGCTCGGGGCGGAGCCGCTGCGGGCGGGTCCACCCGAGGAACCGCGGGTGCTCGCCGACATTCCCGAAATCGGCCGGCCCGGTGGCGAGCTCAGGACCCTCGTCGGCCGGGCGCGGGACACCCGGCTCCTGCATGTCTACGGCAATGCCCGGCTCGTGGGCTACGACCGGGATCTCCGGCTCGTGCCGGACATCCTCGAATCGTTCGAGGTCGAGGACGGCCGGCTCTTCACTTTTCGACTGCGCAAGGGTCACCGCTGGTCGGACGGCCACCCCTTCACGACCGAGGATCTGCGCTTCTGGTGGGAGGACGTGGCGCTCGAACCCAAGCTGAGCCCGACCGGCCCTCCGATCCAGCTCCTCGTCGATGGGGAACCGCCGAAGGTCGAGGTCCTGGACGATCGCACCATCCGCTACGGCTGGTCGCAGCCCAATCCGTTCTTCCTGCCGCTGAACGCCGCGGCTTCGCCCGAGTTCATCTACGCTCCCAAGCACTATCTCGCCCGGTTCCACGCCAAGTACGCCGACCCCGAGGCTCTCGCCAAGCTGGTGAAAGAGACCAAGTCGCGCGACTGGGCACAGCTCTTCCGCCGCAAGGAGCGGATGAGCGAGTTCGACAATCCCGAGCTGCCGACGCTCCAACCCTGGATGCTGACGACCCCACCGCCGGCCGAGCGCTTCGTCGCGCTGCGCAACCCGTACTTCCATCGGGTCGACGCCAAGGGGCAGCAGCTTCCCTATCTCGACAAGCTGATCCTCGAGGTGGTCGACAGCAAGCTGATCCCCATCAAAACGGGCGCCGGGGAGACCGACTTGCAGGCCCGGCACCTCTATTTCAAGGACTATACGTTCCTCAAGGAGAGCGAGAGCCGAAGCGGCCTCAGGACCCTGCTCTGGCGGGAGGCCCGCGGCGCGCATCTGGCGCTCTACCCGAACCTGAACGCGAACGATGCGGTCTGGCGCGCGCTGTTCCGCGACCGGCGGTTCAGGCTCGCCCTCTCGCTCGGCCTCGATCGCGAGACGATCAGTCAATACCTCTATTTCGGGCTCGCCACACCGGCCAACAACACCGTTCTGCCGGACAGTCCGCTCTACTCCGAGACGATCGGGCGGGCCTGCCTCGGCCACGATCCGAAGGAGGCGAATCGGCTCCTCGACGAGCTCGGCCTTCGCGAGCGCACCAAGGACGGGCTGCGGAAGCTGCCCGACGGCCGGCCGCTCGAGCTCGTGGTCGAGACCGCGGGCGAGGACAGCGAGCAGATCGACCTCCTCGAGCTCGTGCGCGACGACTGGTTGAAGCTCGGCTTCAAGATCCACAGCAAGCCCTCGGAACGGGAGGTGCTGCGCAACCGGATCTTCTCGGGCGACGCCTTGATGACGATCTGGTTCGGCAACGAGAACGGAGTGCCGACGCCCGACATGGCGCCTTGGGAGTTCGCGCCCACGAGTCAGGCCGACCAGCCACACTGGCCCAAATGGGGCCAGCATTTCGAGACCAAGGGTCAGGCGGGCGAGCCACCCGACGTTCCGGAAGCGGCTCGCTTGCTCGAGCTCTATCGCGCCTGGCGGCGCGCGCAGGGGAGCACCGAGCGGACGGCCATCTGGACCGAGATGCTGGAGCTCTACGCGCAGGGGTGCTGGACGATCGGCACGGTGGCGAACGTGTTGCAGCCGGTGGCGGTCCGCAAGGGGCTCAAGAACGTGCCGGAAGAGGCGGTGTGGAACTGGGAACCGCACGCCCAGTTCGGCATCTATCGGCCGGACACGTTCTGGCTGGCGAAATGAGGGAAGGGAACGAGGAACAGGGTGGCCGTTCCCGATTTCCAGACGCTCATGCTCCCGGTCCTGCGCGCCTGCGGCGACGGGCTCGAGCACGCGACTTCCGAGCTCGTCGGGCAGATGGCCGAGCTGTTCGGGCTGAGCGAGGAGGAGTGCCGCCGGCTCCTCCCTTCCGGCACGCAGACCGTGATCGCCAACCGGACCCACTGGGCGATCAGCTACATGGTCCGGGCCGGCTTGCTCGAGCGGGTGCGGCGCGGTGTCGTCCGGCTCACCGATCGCGGCCGCGATCTGCTCGCCCACCGGCCCGAGCGGGTCGACGTCAAGACGTTGCGCCGGTTCGACGAATTCCTGCAGTTCAAGCAACGAACCCGGCAATCTCCGGCGGAGGGGGAAGACGAGCGCACGCCCGTATCGTCCCTGCCCCCTACAACCCGGGGCCACACGCCGGAGGAGCGCATCGAGGGAGCCGCAGTCGAGCTCGAGGCCGCGCTGCGCTCCGAGCTCGTCGCGCGGATCCGCAGCGCGAAGCCCGCCTTCTTCGAACGGCTCGTGGTCGAGCTCCTGGTCAAAATGGGATACGGCAGCGCACTCGGCGGACGGGCGGAGGCCATCGGTCGCAGTGGCGACGGCGGGATCGACGGCATGATCGACCAGGACCCGCTCGGGCTCGATCGAGTCTATCTGCAGGCGAAACGCTATGCCGAAGACAACCCCGTCGGCAGCCCGGCGATCCTGCAGTTCTCCGGCGCCCTGGCGCAACGCGGTGCCACGCGGGGCGTGTTCATCACCACCTCGCGGTTCACCGAGGACGCGCGGGCGACCGCGGCGCGGCTGCCGCAGCGGATCGTCCTGATCGACGGCGATGAGCTGGCCCGGCTCCTGATCCGCCACGATGTCGGCGTACGCATCGCGCAGACGATCCAAGTCAAGAAGATCGACGAGGATTTCTTCTTGGAGGAGTGAAAAGCTGTCCGAGGAGGGAGCAGAGTCGAGAGCACTGCTCTGGATCCGCCTCTTGCATCTCGTCCACGCGGTTCTCTTCGTCCCGCTGCTCGCAACCGGGTGGCACCTGCATTACGGTGCGTTCGAGCTCTGGGGCTATGCGCGCTCGGTGCGCATCCACGAGGCGCTGGGCCTCGCGGCGGCGGGCGTCGCCTTCGCGGCACCCCTGGGGATCCTCGCGACGGGGCGACTGCGCGAGTATGTCCCCCCTCGCCGCGGCCTGGTCCGCGCGCTGGCCAACGAGTTAGCACGTCGTACGATCGGCATCTGGCGCAGCGAGCCGCCGGCGCCGAGCGGGCCCGAGGCGGAGCGGCTCAACCCGGTTCAGCGGCTCCTCTACCTACCGCTCCTGCTCCTGGTCTTGCCGGGCCTCGCGGCGAGCGGTGTGCTCCTGCTGGCGCCGAGCTTCGAGGCCGCGATCGCGACCGAGCCGCGGGCTCGTGCGATGCTCGCGACGATACACACGGTCCTGGCGTGGCTCGCGACCCTGTTCCTGCTCCTGCATCTCTACATGGCGACGATGGCCGAGTGGCGCCGGATCCTGCCCGGTCTCGCAGCGGCGCTCCTAGCGTTACCCGTCGCCCCGGCCAGGGCTGCCGGGGAAGTCGCGCTCGACGGCTCGGGCCCGGCCCTGCGATGCGTCGGCTGCCATTCCGGGACCCCCGGCTCGCGCCGGCTCGTGACGGATCGACGGACCGGTACGCGCAAGGACGTGACGGTCGAGCTCGCCCGTCTCCAGCAGGGAGTTCACGGGCGCATGGCCTGCCGCGAGTGCCACAGCCGCGGTTTCGAGCGGTTCCCGCACCGGGTCCCGGCCGAGCGACGCTTCCCCGCTTGTCGCGAATGCCATCCGCGGAGCGAGCCGGCGGATGCCGCCGCCCGCGACGCCGTTCACGATTTCTCGCGGCTCGAACGCGAACACGCGGCGACCCTCCACGCGACGGCCTTCCGCAAGGTGCGCGGCGAGCGCGACTGCGAAGCCTGCCACCATCCCCATTACCTGCAGGAGGGCGCGAGGCTCGTCTCGCCGGCCCGGCTTCGAGCCGTGCACGACGCGCCCTGCCTGGGCTGCCACGCTCCCGAGGCCGCCGGGGCGCTCGCCGACCCGGTTCGTCCGGATCTCGTGGGCGCCCACGCTTCGGTGCCGTACGCCGCGCGTCATCTCGACGCCGTCCGCTGCGTCGACTGCCATGCGAGCCGGTTCCGCTCCTCCCCTCACGATCTCCTGACGGGGCGCGCGGCCGAAGGTTGCGTCGATTGCCACCGGCGATCGACCGCGCTCGTGACCGGCCTCTGGCGACACGTGCCCGATGCCGGAACCGTTCGCGACGGCTTCGCCAATGCGGGCCTAATGGCTGCGCACTACGTCATCGGGGCGACACGGCCCGTCGGCGCGGATCGAACGATCGCGTGGAGCCTGGGGCTCCTGATCATCGCGATCATCGCCCACGCGCTGTTCCGCCTGGTGGCCCGGCTGCGTCGATCGGCCCATCGCTGAGGCGGTGCGAGTCCCGGGCTGCGCCGGCCGGCCGCGTTGGCAGCCTCGAGTGGGCAGGGCATGCTCGGCATTCGATCGAGAGCTCGAGGAGATCCACCCGTGCCCCTCCGTCCCGTGCGCGAGATCATGTCCGAGGCTACGGTGCGCTGCGCGCCCGGCGAGAGCGTTCGCGAGGCCTGCCGGCGGATGGCCGCGAACCGCTGCGGCCACGTTCTGGTCTGCGACGGCGAGCGGCTCGTCGGCATCTTCACCGAACGCGACCTCCTCATGCGGGTCGTGGCCGCCGGTCACGATCCGGCCCGCTTCCCGGTCGAGAAGGCGATGACGCCGAACCCCGTGACGATCGGCGCCGATGCGCCGATCCGCGAGGCGATCCGGGTGATGGACGAGGGCAGCTTCCGCTGCCTGCCCGTGGTCGAGGGCGGTAAGCTCGTGGGCGTGCTCACGGCGCGCGATCTGCCCTACGAGGAAGTCGGCCGGATGGCGCGGGAACTCGAACAGGAGCACATCATCGCCGAGCGGCTGTGGTAGGGACCGCCGGTCGGGCGAACCGCCGGAGATCAACCCTCCGGCCAGCCGAAGATCTGGGGGTCGCGGAAACGGAACAAAGCGGGGTCGAGGGCGACGCCGTATTCCGGCTCCTCGATCAGCACGGTAGTCGTGAGCCCCTGCGGATCGGTCACCGCCCAGCGCCGCAGCTCGAGCGGCTGCTCGGCGAAGACCAGCACCACCCGACCCTGGTCGGGCTCCTCGGTGCGGACGACCTCGAGGGCGATCTCGCCGGCGCGGCGCTGCACGCCGCGCACCTCGAGCGGACCGGAGAGCCGCACCTGCTCGTCGAGCAGGAAGGCGAGCGGGGTCTGCGAGAGCGGCAGGACGTTGACCTGACGCGCGGCCCAGTCGACGAAGATCAGCCGCCAATCGGTGGCGATGAGCTGGACCCGAGAGGGCGGATCGTAGTCGAAGCGCAGCCGCCCCGGCCGGTGGAGAAAGACCCGACCGGTGCTCATCTTCCCGTCGGGGGCGAGCTGGGTGAAGCGGGCGCGCAACGTGGTGACGCCCTGCAGCCAAGCCTCGATCCGGGCGACGGCCTCGCGATCCGCGGGCGGTAGTGCGGCTGCGACCGGAGCACCCCAGAGGATCGCGGCGGCGGCGAGAACGAAGCGACGGCGGCTCGCCACGTCAGCAGCTCCGAGGCCGCCCGGGCATCGGAGAGCGCCGCCGCAGCCGCGATCCGAGCCGAGCAGCAGGCTCGGTGGATCTAGAGCCGGGTCGGCTCGGTGCCATCGACGCCTCCGCGGCCCATGAGGACCTGCCGGCGGCCGACATGGTCGGCGGCACTCACGAGGCCCTCCTTCTCCATGCGCTCGATCAGCTTGGCGGCACTGTTGTAGCCGATCGCGAGCTTGCGCTGCAGGTAGCTCGTCGAGGCCTTGCCGTCGCGGGCGACGATCTCGACCGCCTGGGCGTAGAGCCGATCGTTCTCGCCGGCCTCGGCGGCGGCACCGAAGAGCGGTCCGGCCGGCCCGGGCCCGGCCGCGACTTCGGCCTCGTCGATCTCCTCGGTGACGCCGTCCTGGTAGTCGGGCGCCCCCTGCGCCTTGAGGTGGCGGACCACCGCCTCGACCTCGCCGTCGGTCACGAGGGGCCCGTGCACGCGGACGATGCGGTCGCCGGTCATGAGGCAGAGCATGTCACCCTGGCCGAGGAGCTGCTCGGCACCGGCGTCACCGAGCACGGTGCGGCTGTCGATCTTCGAGGAGACGCGGAAGCTGATGCGGGAGGGCAGATTGGCCTTGATGACGCCGGTGAGCACGTCGACCGAGGGGCGCTGGGTCGCGACGATCAAATGGACACCGGCCGCTCGTGCCTTCTGCGAGAGCCGCTGGATGCAGTGCTCGATCTCCTTGCCGGCGGTGAGCATGAGGTCGGCCACCTCGTCGACGATGACGACGATGAGCGGCAAGGGCCGCATCTCGATCGGCTGATCCTCCATGATCGGCAGCCCGGTACCGGGCTCGAAGCCGGTGCGGACCCGCCGGACGAGTGTCTCGCCGCGGGCGAGCGCCTGATGGATGCGGCGGTTGAACGCGAAGATGTCGCGCACGCCGAGGTGCGACATGAGCCGGTAGCGCTCGTCCATTTGGCGGACGACCCATTTGAGGGCCACCACGGCCTTGTGCGGCTCGGTCACCACAGGCGCGAGCAGATGGGGGATGTCCTCGTAGACCGAGAGTTCGATGACCTTCGGGTCGATCATGATCATCCGGCACTGCGCCGGCGTCAGACGATAGAGGAGCGAGAGGATCATCGCGTTGATCGCCACCGACTTGCCCGAACCGGTGGTGCCGGCGATCAAGAGATGCGGCATGCGCGAGAGATCGACGATCACGGGCTGGCCGGCGATGTCCTTGCCGAGGGTGAGCGCGAGCGGCGCGTCGCTCCGGGTGTAGGTCGGGGATTCGAGGAGCTCGCGCAGATAGACGGTGGCGCGCCGCTCGTTCGGCAGCTCGATGCCGATCACGTTGCGGCCGGGCACGGTCGCGACCCGCACCGAGATCGCCGAGAGCGAGCGGGCGATGTCGTCCGCCAGGCTGATCACCCGCTGCGAGCGCGTGCCCGGAGCGGGCTCGAGCTCGAAGAGGGTGACGACCGGCCCCGGCTTGACGTCGATGATCTGGCCGCGGACGCCGAAATCGTCGAGCACGGCCTCGAGCCGGCGGGCAGTCTCCTGCAGTGCCGCCCGAGAGAGGCCGGGATCGCCCGCGGGCTCGGGCTGCACGAGGAGATCGAGCGAGGGCAGCACGAAGCCGCCCGTGTCGGTGCGGAGGGATGCGGCCGGCTCGGCCGGGACCTCGGATTCGGCGGGCATCGGAGCCGGAGCGGGGCGGGCCGGTCGTCGCCGCCGCTCCTCCACCGTCGCAGCGGCCGTCGGCTCCGCCCGTGGCGTTGCGGCGGGTTCGGGCGGACGCCGGGTGCGCAGCGGGCGCAGCACCGGGCCGCTCGGCGTTTCCGCCGGTTCGGCGGGCGGCATCGCGCGCTCGAAGAGCGATCGCAACCGCGCCGCGAGCCGCGGACGGAGGGGCTCGTCCTGCGCTTCGGCCTCCTCGGCGGGCCGGGATCGGACACCGCTCGCACCGACCCGGCGCAGGGCGGCACCGGACCAACGGCCGGTCTCGCGCGCGGCGGCGCCCAGCCGCGCCCCCGCCCGCATCGAGACGGCCGCCACCCGGCCCAAGGCGCGGCGCGATTCGCCCCAGCGCAGGCCGAGGGAAGCGATTCCGGCCACGAGTGCCGAGAGGCCCGTGACCCAGCCGTAGAGTCGGCCGTCGATCCAGACGCGGAGATGGTTCAAGAGATAGTCGCCCACGAAGCCGCCGAGACCCACGCGGAAGGGCCAGTCGAGAGGCTCGGGGAGCGATCGATCGGCGAGCGCGGCGCTGGCGGCGAGCAGCGCGATCGGGAGAGCGAGCGGTGGCAGCCAGGGCCAGGCGAGCGGCCGGTCGAGCGCCAGCCGGACACCGCGGGCGAAGGCCACGAGCGGCAGGAGCCAAGCGGCCAGCCCGAGCGTCTGGAGGAGCAGGTCGGCGATGGTGGCACCGAGCGGTCCGGTCGGATTGCGGACCGGGCGCCCCGTCGGGACCGCGTGGTTCAGGCTCGGATCGGCGGGCTCGAAACCGATGAGGGCGAGGGCGAGCCAGATGCCGAGGCCGGCCAACGCGAGGCCGACGGCCCGTCGGCCGGCGCCGACCAGCCAGCGACGGAACGGATGGTCGCCCGGAGCCGGAAGCGCGGTGGTGGCCATGCCGATCCCGTGCCGTCCCTCGAAGGCTCAGCCCAGCACGTCGACGAGCCGATCGAGCGCGCGGTCGACGGTCGCCTCGTCGTGCACCAGGGCGAGCCGGATGTAGCGCGCAGCGGGGTTGCGACCCTCGCCGTCGGGGACCGCCAGATAGCCGCCGGGCAGGACCTTGACCCCGCCGCGGCGCCAGAGCTCGACCGTGGCGGTCTCGCCGTCGCCGACCTCGAGCCAGAGGAAGAAACCGCCGGCCGGCCGGTAGAAGCCGAAACGGTTGGACAAGCGGCGCTCGGCGAGGTCGAACTTGCGGCGGTAGAGGGCGCGATTGGCCTCGACGTGGCTCTCCTCACCCCAGAGCGCGGTCGCCGCCGCCATGAGCGGCAGCGGCTGGACCGCGGCGGCGTAGGCCCGAAGCCGGAGGAAGCGGGCGATCACTTCCGGATCGCCGGCGACGAAGCCGGAGCGCAAGCCGGCGGCGTTCGACCGTTTCGAGAGCGAGTGGAAGGCGAGCACACCGGCGAAGCTCCGGTCCTCCGCCCAGGCGGCCTCGAGCACCCCCGGCGGCGGGTCGCGGTCGTAGAGCTCGGCGTAGCATTCGTCGGCGAGGAGGACGAAACCGTAGCGGCGGGCGAGGCTCACGGCCTTGCGCCAATAGGCGAGGTCGGCCACCGCACCCTGCGGGTTGGCCGGCGAGCAGAGATAGAGTGCCGCAGTCCGCGCGAGGAGCGCGGGCTCGAGCGCGTCGAGATCGGGCAGGAAGCCGGTCTCCCGGGTGGCCGGGAGGTAGACGGGCTCGGCCCCGGCGAGGACGGCGGCACCGACATAGACGGCGTAGACCGGGTTCGGCACGAGCACGGCGGGTCGCGCGCCGTTCGGCCGCTCGGGAACCAGGACCTCGGGCAAGAGGAAGAGCGCCTCCTTGGTCCCGGCCACCGGCAGGACGTGCCGCTCCGGGTCGAGCGCTCCGGTCGGCAGCTGGTAGCGGCGGGCCAGCCATTCGCAGACCCGGTGACGGAACGCCGCGGTGCCGTTGAGCGGTGGGTAACGGTTCCAGTCGTGCGCGTGCCGCGCCACGACCTCGGCCAGAAGTGGCGGGGGTTGGTGCTGCGGCTCGCCGATCGTGAGGTCGAAGGTCTCGCCCTCGGGCGGGTCGATCCCGGCCAGGAGCTTCGCGAGCCGGCGGAAAGGAAACTCCTGCAGCCGGTCGAGACGATCGTTCCACATGCCCGCCCGAAGGGTCCCGCGCCGTCGCGCCGACGGTACCGCACCACCGGCACCCGACCTTAACACCCGCGCTCAAGGGGCTGCAACGTCTTCGGAACCGGCTCACCCTCCGGCTCCGCGCCGGAGCCCCGGGTCAGGCGCTCCGACCGGCGCGGGCCTGGATCCGATGATCGAGCCGGGCGTCCTCGAGGCCCGCCGGCTCCTGGTGGATGATGATCTCGGCGTCGGGAAAGGCCGCTCTGAGCTTCTCCTCCACGGCCTCGGTGATCCGGTGCGCGGCGCGGAGGGTCATCTCGCCGTCCAGCTCGACATGGAACTCGATGAAGGTCGTACCCGCCGCCTCCCGGGTGCGCAGGTCGTGCAGGCTCACGACCTCGGGGTGGGCGCGCACGATGGCGAGAATCCGCTCGCGCTGGGGGGCCGGCAGCTCGTGGTCCATGAGCGTGTGGACGGCGGTGCGCCCGATGCGGAAGGCCCCCCGGAGCAGCCAGCCGGCGATGGCGACCGCGGCGAGCGGGTCGACCCAGAGGAGACCCAGCCGATCGACCAGGACGAGCGAACCGATCACCGCGAGGTTGCTCGAGAGATCGCTTCGGTAATGGAGTGCGTCGGCGGCGATCGCCTCGGACCCGGTGACCCGCACGACCCAGGTCTGGAAGGCCAGGAGCAGGAGCGTGACGGCGATCGCGACGAGCATCACGAGGACGGCGAGGCCGCGGTGCGCGAGGGGCTCCGGGTCGAGCAGGCGAGCCGCGGCCTCGACCAGGACGAAGAGTGCCGAACCCGCGACGATCGCCGCCTGGGCGAGCGCCGAGAGGCTTTCGGCCTTGCCGTGGCCGAAGCGGTGGCGACGGTCGGGCGGCTGCTGTGCGATCCGCACCGAGAGCCAGGTGACGGCCGAGGCGGCGATGTCGGCGAGACTGTCGACGGCCGAGGAGAGCAGGGCGGCCGAACCCGAGACGACGGCCACGACGAGCTTGAGGATCGTCAGGAGAACGGCCACGGCGACACTCAGTCCCGCGGCCAATCGCTTGAGCCGATCCGGGTCGCGCGGCCTCACCGTCGCCACCCGCTTCGCCGACGTTCGCGACGCAGGGAACCCCTGATTCGGCCGGGAGCTATCCACAGCTTCGTGGACGAGCCTGTGTGTCGCGCGGTGGACCGGGCGAGGCGAACCGCGCCAAGTGTCCGTGGCTGCGAGGCGAATCCCGGGGAAGCCGAGGCCCGAAGGGCCGATGAGCGCGCCATCCGGGCCTCTTTTTCTATTATCGGTTGTGCGATCACGAGCCGTTCCGCGGGGATCCGCCCGCCTCGCTCGCGACTTCGCGCAGGGTCTCCTTGGCGATCCGGAAAGCGGTGTTGGCGGCCGGCACGCCCGCATAGACGGCGACCTGCAAGAACACCTCGCCGATCTCGGCCTCGCTCACGCCGTTGCGCAAGGCACCGCGGATGTGGAGCTTGAGCTCCTCGTGGTGGCCGAGGGCCGCGAGCATGGCGAGGTTGAGCAGTGAGCGGGTGTGCCGCGGCAGACCCGGGCGGCTCCACACGGCTCCCCAACACCAGGTCGTGAGCATGTCCTGGAAGGCGCGGTCGAGCTCGGTGGTCCGGGCCAGGGCACGGTCGACCCAGGCGTCGCCGAGCACGGCCCGCCGGACCTCGAGGCCGCGCGCGTAGAGCTCGCCCGACCAACCCGCCGCGCTCCGTTCCTGCTCCTCGAGAAAGGCGAGCAGGGCCCGATCGAAGGCCTCGGCCGCCTCCACGTTGAGGATGTGGGCGGCTTCGAGCACGACGAGCTCGGCCCGCGGGATCCGCGCCCGCAGCTCCTCGAGGCGGGCGGGCGGGGTGGCAGGATCGGCATTGCCGGCGATCAGCAGGGTCGGGACGGCGATCCGATGGACCTCGCCGCAGAGGTCGGTGTCGCGGACCGCGGCCGCGGCCGCGGCGTAGCCCTCGGCCGGTGTGGCGCAGAGCATGGCGCGCAGCTTCGCCGCCTCGCTCGGCCGGCGGGCACGGAAATCGGCCGTGAGCCAGCGTTCGAGGACCGCATCGGCGATCGCCTCCACACCACCCGAACGGACCGCGGCGATGCGCTCGTCCCAGGTGGTCGCAGAACCGAAGCTGCAGGCGGTGGCGCAGAGGACGAGCGAGCGCAGGCGCTCGGGGCGATGGATGGCGATCCATTGGCCGACCGCACCGCCGAGCGAGAGGCCGCACAAATGCACGCGGTCGATGCCGAGCGCGTCGAGCAGCGCCAGGGCGTCGAGGGCCAGACCGTCGAGCCGGTAGGGGCCGGGTGTGACTTCCGAGCGGCCGTGCCCGCGCATGTCGTAGCGCAGCACGCGGAACCGGCCGGCGAGTGCGGGCAGCTGCGGCTCCCACATCGAGAGATCGGCACCGAGCGAATTGACGAGCAGGACGACCGGGGCCCGCTCCGGCCCGGCGAGCTGGTAATGGAGACGGATCCCGGCAGCGTCGGCGATCGGCATGGCGTGTGTCCCCGTTGGTCCGGCGGCCCGGCAGCGGCCGGCGCGGCGTTCAGGTGGCAGAGCGAGGCGACGGCTGCAACGGATCGGCCGTCAGGCGCCGGAGGGAAGCCCGAGCGAACGTCCGGGATCCAAGGTGAAGAGCTCCTGCGGGCGGGCGACGCCGCGCAGCGTAAAGCGACCGAGCGAAGTCAGCCGCCGTCCGGCTTCGCCGCTCCCTTCGGCGAAGGCCGCCGAGGCGACGATCGGCCGCTCGACGGTCCGGCACATCCGCTCGAGGCGGGAGGCCTCGTTCACGGCGGGACCGAGGACGGTGAAGTCGAGCCGATCGGCACTGCCGATGTTGCCGTAGAGCACCTCGCCCAGATGCAGGCCCACGAACATGCGGGTGATCGGCTCGCCCACCGCCCGCCGCTCCGCGCTCGTCCGGTCGACGGCGTGGAGGGCCGCGATCGCGGCGTCGAGCGCCCGCCGGCAGGCGTCCGTCTCGGCCTCGAGGGGAAAGATAGCGAGTACCCCGTCGCCCATCAGCTTGAGGACCTCGCCGCCGAAGCCGGCGATCGTGTCGAGCACCGTACCGGCGTAGGTGTTGAGGAGCGCCATCAGTCGCTCCTTCGGCAGGGTGTCGCTGAGCGTCGTGAAGCCCTCGAGGTCGCTGAACCAGATAGCCGCCCGGATCGTCTCCACCTGGCCACGGGCGATGCTTCCCGAAAGTACCCGCTGGGCGGCGTCCGCACCGAGATAAGTGCCGGTGACCGCGCGCAGGGCGTCGAGCAACAGGATCGAGCGCCAGGCGAGCGCCAGCGGTCGCACGGTGGCGCTCAAGATCTCGATCTCTCGTTCCGAAAAGCCACCCGGCCCGTCGCTCGCGAAGGTGGCGACCATCACGGCCGAATCGCCGACCACGGTGCCTTCCGGAAAACGGACCGCGCAGGCCAGATAGTCGGTGAGCCCGGCATCGAGAAAGCTGTCGAGGAGCGCGAACTCCCCCTTGCGGTAGTCGGTCGCGAGGCGGCGGCGGAATTCGCTCAGACGCTCGCTCAACACGACGCGCAGCGGAGTCGCGCGCCACTGCGGACTGTCGAGGTCTCGACGCTCGCTGCGGCCGAAGCCGGTGGCCTCGATCCCGCGGCCGCGTGACCAGCTCACCGTCCTGGCGCCGATCGTCGGATGGAGGATGTCGGCGCCCACCCAGAGGCGGCCGAGGGTGATCCCCTCCTTCCGCAACCGCTCGGCGAGCCCGCGGACGAGCTCGCCGGGTTCGACGGTCCGGACGGCCGCCTCGGCGATCCAGCGGGCGATCCGTGACTCCGCGGTCCCGTCCCTGCCCCGCCCGCCCGTCTGCATCGTGCCCACCGCTCCGGCCGCGATCCCGACGCGACCGGTTTGGCAACGTCGTCCGGCTGTGCCAGAAGTGGGGATCGAAGCCGACACGTGCCAGCCGACAGGAGAACGGTGCCCGCCGATCCCACGCCCCGCACCGTGCCGATGGCGACGTCGAGCGTCGCGGGCACCGACGCAGTGCTCTTCTCGTCGGTCGAGCAGCATCCCGTGCTGCGCCGTCTCGTGACCTCGGGGCGGGTCGATCCCGTCCTGGCCGAGCGAGCCGTGGCGGTCGCGGCCGAGCACAACGAGCCGCTCGTCGTCCGCCTCGTGCGCGACGGTGTGGTGGGGAGTGACGTCTGGGCCGAGGTGGCCGCCGAGCTACTGGGGCTCGAGCGGGTGGGTGCGGACGACTTTCCGGAAGCGCCGCCTACCGGGGAGACGGTCTCGCCGCGTTTCCTGCGCCATGTCCGGATGGCCCCGATCGCGGTCGACGGATCGCGGGTCTGGGTGGCGATGGCCGACCCTTGCGACGCCAACGGGCTCAAGGCCGTGGGGCTCGCCTGCGGCCTCGAGCCGGTGCCGGTCGCCGCTTCGCTCGAGGAGGTCGAGGCGGCACTCGCGCGCTGGTTCGATCGCGGCGCCGCCGCCCTGCAGCGGCTCGTGTCCGACCTCGACGGCCAGGGCGAGGCCGGTGGCGAGGAGGTCGAGCGGTTGCTCGACAGCGCCCAGGAGGCGCCGGTGGTGCGTCTGGTCAATCAACTCTTGACCGACGCGCTGCACATGAAGGCCTCCGACATCCACATCGAGCCTTTCCCCGACCATCTGCGGGTCCGTTACCGGGTGCACGGTCGGCTGCGCGAGATCGCCTCGCCGCCGGTGCGCTACGCCGCGGCCATCGTGTCGCGGATCAAGATCCTGGCACGTCTCGACATCGCCGAGCGGCGGCTGCCCCAGGACGGGCGCGCCCGCCTCGAGCTCGACGGCCGCAGGGTCGATCTGCGGGTGGCGACCGCACCGACTGTGCACGGCGAGAGCCTCGTCGTCCGCCTGCTCGAAAGCGATCGGCGCGGGGTCGGCCTCGACGAGCTCGGCCTCGCCCCCGAGGTCGAGGCGCGGCTGCGCGGGATCCTCCGCTCGCCGCACGGCATGCTCCTGGTCACGGGTCCGACCGGCTCGGGCAAGACCACGACGCTCTACGCCGCGCTGCGCAGCCTGGACCGCGACGTGCTCAAGGTCGTGAGCGTAGAGGACCCGGTCGAGTACCAGATCGAGGGCGTGACGCAGATCCACGTCCGGCCGGACATCGGGCTCGACTTCGCGCGCGTGTTGCGCTCGGTCGTGCGGCACGATCCGGACGTCGTGATGGTCGGGGAGACCCGCGACCCGGAGACGGCCGACATCGCCGTGCATGCCGCCCTCACGGGCCACCTTCTGCTTTCCACTCTACACACCAACAGCGCGGCCGGAGCCGTCGCCCGCTTGCTCGACATGGGCGTCGAGCCCTATCTGTTGGCCTCGGTGCTGCGGGCGGTGATCGGCCAGCGCCTGGTCGGCCTGCTCTGTCCGCATTGCCGCGAGCCGCGTCCCGCCGAACCGGGCGAGCGCGAGCTGCTCGGCCGCCACGCACCGGCGGTCCCCATCCTCTACCGCGCCCCCGGCTGCGCCCGCTGCGACGGGCTCGGCATCGTGGGGCGGGTCGGGATCTTCGAGCTGCTCGAGGTCGACGACCGGATCCGCGCGCTGATCCGCGAGCGGGCCCCCACCCAGGCGATCCAGGCGGCGGCCGAGGCGGCGGGCATGCGGACGATGTGGCAGGACGGTGTGGCCAAGGCGCTCGCCGGCACGACCACGCTCGAGGAGGTCGGCCGCGTGACCGAGGATTGGTGAGGGACGGCGAAGACCCGTGCCGCTGTTCGCCTATCGGGCCCTGACCGCGGCCGGCGAGCGGGTCTCGGGCGAGATCGAGGCGGCCGACGACCGGAGCGCGGTGGCACGCCTGCAGGCGCGCGGCCTGATCCCGATCAGTGCCGAGCCGGTTGCGGCACGGGTCGGTAGACCGGCCCCCGCGGGGCGCGGGCTTTCCCGTGCAGTCACCGAGGCGACCCGCGAGCTCGCCACCCTCCTGGGCGCCGGCCAGCCGGTGGAGGCGGCGCTCGGGCTCTTGATCGAGACGGGTGAGCACCGGAAGCTGCGGAGCGTGCTCGCGAACGTGCGGGAGGCGGTGCGTGGCGGCAAGGCGCTGAGCGAGGCGCTGGCGGCCCACCCCGAGGCGTTCCCGCGCGCCTATGTGGGCATCGTGCGGGCCGGGGAGGCTGCCGGCAGCCTGAGCGAGAGCCTGCTCGCGCTGGTTCGGCTGCGCGAGCGTTCGGAGCAGCTCGAGCGCAAGCTCGTCTCGGCGATGATCTACCCTTCCGTGCTGCTGCTGGCCTCGCTGGGCGCGCTCACCGTGCTGCTCCTCGTGGTGGTGCCGCGCTTCGCGCCGCTCTTCGCCCAGGCCGGAGCGGAGCTTCCGACCAGCACCCGGCTCACCCTTGCGCTTGCGAACCTGTTCGCCGAGCGCGGCGAGCTCCTGGTCCTCACCCTCGCTGCCCTGCTGCTCGGGCTCGTCCTGGCCCGCCGGAACGAGCCCCTGCGGCTCGTCCTCGACCGCGCGCTCCTCGCCGCGCCGGTCGTCGGGCGGGTAGCCCGCGAGCGCGCTACCGCCCAGGCGATGCGCGGCCTCGCGACGGTGCTCGGAGGTGGGCTCGACCTCGCGAGCGGGCTCGGGCTCGTCAAGGACATGCTCGCCAACCGCGCGGCGCGGGTGGCCATGGAGCGGGTCCTCGTGGAGGTGCGCCAGGGCCGACCGCTCTGGAGCTGCCTCGCCGAGACCGGAACCCTGGCGCCGCTCGCCGTCCGGCTCCTGCGGGTGGGCGAGGAGAGCGGCCGGCTCGCGGCCGTGGCGGAGCATCTCGCGGAGACGTTCGAAGAGCGCGTGGCGACCCGGCTCACCCGGCTCGTGGCCCTGGTCGAACCGCTCGTGATCGTCACCCTGGGCCTACTCGTGGGCGGGATCGTCGTGTCGATCCTGGCGGCCGTCGTGGCCGTCAACGACCTCGCCTTCTAGAATCGGGCGCCGTCGCGCCGGCCGTGCAGGATCGCCTTGCGGCCCTCCTCGGCGAGGAGGAGGAGGACCGCGCCGCCGGCACCGACGATCCAGGGAAGCGGGCCGAGCGGCTCGGTACCGAAGATCACGCGGCCGGGCGTCGTGTAAACGATCAGGAGGATCAGCCCCGCCTCGAGCACGAGAGCGTGCACGAGAAGGGGGTTGCGCGGCCGGCCGGAAAGGAAAGCCGAGTGCCGCTCGTCCCGACAGGCGAGGAGGTTGGCCATCTGGGCGAGCACGATGCCGACGAGCGTGGCGGTCGTGGCGGCCCGGTACAAGGGGTCGTCCGCCGCGAGCGGCACCCCGAAGCTCCACCCACCGCTCGAGAGCACGCTCGTATAGGCGGCGGCCGCGGCCAGGGTCTCCCAAGCGCCGAGCCAGAGATAGGCGCGCAGCAGCAGGGCGCGGTCGATCAGGCGCTCGCCGCGGCGGCGCGGCGGGCGAAGCATCGTCTCCGGCGCGGGCGGCTCGGCGCCGAGGGCCAGAGCCGGCAGGAGGTCGGTGCCGAGGTCGACCGCGAGGATCTGTGGGACGGTGAGCGGCAGCGGTACCCCGAGCAGCGCGAAGGCCAGGAACGGGACGAGCTCCGGGACGTTGGAGGTGAGGATGTAGGCCAGGAAGCGGCGGACGTTGGCGAACACCGTCCGCCCTTCGGCGATCGCCGCGACGATGGCCACGAAATCGTCGTCGACCAGGACCAAGTCGGCCGCCTCGCGGGCGACGTCGCTGCCCGAGCGTCCCATCGCGACGCCGATCTCGGCGCGCCTCAGGGCGGGTGCGTCGTTCACCCCGTCTCCGGTGACGGCCACCGTCTCGCCCCGTGCCTGGAGCGCCTCGACCAGGCGCAGCTTCTGGTCGGCCGCCAGACGGGCGAACAGGATCTCCTCGGCGTCGAGCGCCAGCTGGAGCTGGGTGGCGGAGAGCCGTGCCAGCCGCTCGCCCGTGATCACGCGAGGTCGCTCACCCCGCACGAGGCCGATACGGCGGGCGAGTGCGAGCGCGGTGAGCGGATGATCGCCGGTGGCGATGATCGTGCGAATGCCGGCCGCCCGCGCCGCCGCGACCGCCTCGGCCACACCGGCTCGTGGCGGGTCTTCGAGCGCCACGAGACCCAGGAACTCGAGGTCGGTCTCGTCCTCCGGCTGGTCTTCCCCCGTGAGCGCCCGGGCAGCGAGTGCGAGGACCCGGAAGCCGCCTTCGGCGAGCCTCGCCGCACGGCGCAGGAGGGCCGCCCGTGCGGCGTCGTCGAGCGGCGTCGCGGTCGAGACGACGCGTGCGCATCGGGGAATGACCGTCTCCGGCGCTCCCTTGCAGAAGAGCCAGCGGCGTCCGCCCGCGACGTGCACCGTGCCCATGCGCTTGCGATCGGTATCGAAGGGCAGGGTGTGAACCGCCGGGAGGGCCGCGACACCGTGGCGCAGCGCGAGCTCGCGAAGGGCGAGCTCCATCGGATCGCCGATCGGGCCGGCGGGCCCTTCTCGAAGCCCGTTGCAGGATCCGGCGACCTCGAGCAGGCGGCGGACCATGGGCGCAGAAGGGTCGAGCGCCTCCGGCTCGACCGGGCCTGCCGTGCCGGCCGGCTCGACGAACCCGACACGCATCCGGCCGGTCGTGAGCGTTCCCGTCTTGTCGGTCAAGACGACGCTCGCCGCACCCAGGGCCTGGATGGCCGGGAGGTGCCGAACCAGCACCCCTTTCCGCGCGAGCCGCTGCGCGGCCATGGCGAGCGCCAGGGTGACCGTCGGCAACAGGCCCTCGGGCACGTTCGCGACGATGATGCCCAGTGCGAGCGTGCCCGCCCCGGCCGGACCGAGGCCCACCGCGAGCCCCGTCACGAGGAACACGGCGCCCAAGGCGAGCGCCAGGGTGGCGATCCACCGGCTCACCCGCCCGATCTCGACCAGGAACGGCGAGCGCGGCTCGGGCTCGGCCTGGGCCAGCGCGGCGATCCGTCCGAACTCGGTGTGCGCGCCCGTCGCGAAGACCACGGCGCGCCCCTCGCCGGCCAGTACGGCGGTTCCGGCGAGCACGAGGTTCGGCGCGTCGAGCGCGGAAGTGAGCTCCGCGGGACGGGCGTGACGCGGCCTCGGTTCCGCCTCCCCGGTGAGCGTGGCGAGATCGACGCGAAGCCCGGTGGCTTCCAGAAGACGCGCATCGGCCGGCACGGCATCTCCCGCAGAGAGCAGGACGATGTCGCCCGGGACCAGGCGGTCGACCTCGACGAGCTCGACCTTCCCGCCGCGCAGCACGCGCGAGCGGACCGGCAATAGCCGCTCGAGGGCGGCGAGCATGCGTTGGGCCCTGTATTCCTGAGCGAACGCGAACACCCCGTTGACGAGGATCACCGCGACGATCGCCGTGGCCAAGGTCCCCATGCCGGCCGTCGGATCCCGGAAGTGGACGACCAGCGCGACGCCTGCGGCTACCCACAGGAGCAGCGCGAAGCCGTGCGTAAGGGAAGCCGCGAGGCGAGCAGGGGCAGAGGGGCGTCGCGTCCGGGCCGTCCGGTTCTCGCCGAAGCACGCGAGCCGCCGCTCGGCTTCCTCGGGTGCCAGACCGTCGGGCGACGTACCGAGGCTGGCCAGGACCTCGTCGGGCTCGCTGGCGATCAGGGTACCGAGCTGCACGGCCGCACTCCCCGTCTCGGGTCTCGGCCGGCCCTCCAACGCGTTCTGCCGAGCCGCGAGGAGCGGCCCTTCGTGAGGGGATCAGCCGAGCATGCTCTGCCACATCGAGCGGGCCCACCGAGCCGCGGCCTCGCTCGATTCGCGGGAGGGCGTGGGATCGACCTGGAAACGGAGCTTGGGAGCCTCTCCCGGAACGAAGTTGGCACCTACGTTGATCCTGATCGCGCGATCGCTGGCGATCGCCGCGAAGCAGATGCCGGTCGGCAGCTCGGTCGGAGCGGGCGTCGGCTCGGGTGCTCCGTCGATCCGCCGTTCGATGGCCTGGCCGACCACGATGCCGGCGTTGAACGCGACATGGCCGCTCTTCGGCAAGGGCGTGCCGGCAGCGTCGCCCAGGATCCAGATCCGCTCGTCGGTCTGCGCGCGGAAGTCCGGCAGCCGCACGGCGGCCCAGCGCTCGGCGAGCCCGGCCTCGCGCAGGAGCTTCGGTGCGCGCATGGGCAGAACGATGTTGGCGTGGGTGAACGGAACGTCGGCGATCCCGCAGTCGAGGGCGCCCTTGGCGGGATCCACCGCCTTGGCCTCGTGGTCGGGCAGATATTCGATGCGCTCGCCGTGTTCCGCCCGCATCGCTTCGAGGATCGGCTCGGCCATCGGAGGCGGCATCGGCTTCGGGTTGGCATCGGCGATCACGACCTTGCCCTTGGTCCCCCGCCGCGCGATCTGCTCGGCGATAAGGCTGGCGCGCTCGTAGGGTGCGGGCGGGCAGCGATAGGGCGGCTTCGGCACCGAGATCAGAAAGGTGCCGCCCTCGGCCAGGAACCGCTCGACCAGCGCCTTGACGCCGTGCTGCTCGAAGGGACGGAAACCGACCGGCAAGGAGCTGCGGGCCTCGGCGTAGCCGGCGATCGCCTCCTCGGCATACTCGACGCCCGGGGAGAGAACCAGGAAGTCGTAGCCGATCCGGGCACTCGGGGTGACCACCTCGCGGCGGTCGCGGTCGATCGCCAGGGCCGGCTCGGCGATCCGCCGGATCCCCAGCCGATCGAGAGCGCCGTAACCGTGCTCGAAATCGGCGAAGGGTCGCTCGCCCACGATGTAGTGGATGCTCAGAGGGCAGGACACGAAGGCGGGGTGCGGCTCCAAGAGGAAGAGGTCGGCCGCCCCGCCACGGGCCAGGGTGCGCAGCGCCCCGAGGCCGCCCCAGCCGCCGCCTACCACGACGACCCGGGGTCGCGCGCCGCGGGCAATTCGCGGCGCGCTCGCGAGGGCGAGCCCAGCGGCCGCACCGCCCAGGACGCGGCGACGCCCGATTTTTGCCGAGGAGATGAGGGTTACGCGCAGCATCGGGTTCGCCCTCCCTGGCTCCGAGAATGTTAGGGTTTTCTCATAGGCGCGCCGGCGAGGCGCGCAAGGGAAAAGAAATACAAAATCCATCCGTATAATTTTTCGTATTGACAGGATTGGCGGGTAAATTCATCGTCGCGGGCGTCGCGCCGATTTGAGCAGACAGCTTGCGGGCGCGTTAAAAGTGCAGCTAAAGCGTCCGGCAGTCCGCCGTACGTGCGCTGCGGCGGGCTCCTCGTCGAGCGAAAGTCTATCGCTCGAAGTGCCGGCCTGTCGAACGTCAACCGCGAGCGCCGCGCTCGCCGAAGGGTCGGAGATCGTCATGCAGCTTTCGCGTCGGACCTTGCTAGCAGCCGGTTCGAGCTCGGCTTTCTTGTTAACGGCAGGCAAGAGCCGGGCCGCCCGACCGAACGAGCTCGTTCTCGACTGGGCGACCTATAATCCCGTGAGCCTCGTGCTCAAGGAGAAGGGCTGGGTGGAGGATGCGCTCGCCCGGCACGGCGTGAAGGTACGCTGGGTCCAGTCGCTCGGCTCCAACAAAGCGCTCGAGTTCCTCAACGCCGGCTCGCTGGATCTCGGCTCCACTGCCGGCGCCGCGGCACTCCTCGCCCGGATCAACGGCAACCCGATCCGCTCGGTTTACGTCTACTCGAAGCCCGAGTGGACCGCGCTCGTTACCCGTCCCGATACGGGGATCCAGCGGGTCGAAGACCTCAAGGGTCGCAGGGTGGCCGCGACCAAGGGGACCGATCCGTACATCTTCCTGCTGCGGGCCCTCGAGCGGCACCGCCTCGGGCAGAAGGACGTGCACCTCGTCCTCCTGCAGCACGATCAGGGCAAGGCGGCGCTCGAGCGGGGAGACGTGGATGCCTGGGCCGGCCTCGACCCGATGATGGCGCAGACCGAGCTCGAGGCCGGCAATCGCCTCTTCTACCGCGATCCGGACGCCAACACCTGGGGTGTGCTGAATGCGCCGGAGACCCTGATCGCCGAGGCTCCCGAGCTCATCGACGCGGTCGTGGCGGCCTACGAGCGCGGTCGTCGGCATGCGCTCGCCAACCCCGCCGAACTGCGAGGCCTGCTCGCCAAGGCGGCGCGCATCGGCGAGGCGGTCGCCGCCCGCCAGCTCGAGCGGACCGGCCTGACCGAGCCCCGCATCGGCGACGCACAGGCGGCGTCGATCCGGGCGGCGGGGCTCGCGCTGCAGGAGGCCGGTGTGATCCGTCCCGACGTCGACGTCGCGGCCACGGTCGACGCGCTGCTCGACCGCCGCTTCACCGCCTCGCTCACGGTCGGCTGATGGCGACCGCCGTCGAACATCTCCCGAGGTCCGTCGAAGCCAGCGCCGGGACGAAGACGGGGCCTTCCCCGGCGCGCTCGGCGGTGCCCCGGCTGCTGCTCGGCCTCGTCCTGCCGCTGGGCCTCGCCTTCCTCTGGGAGCTCGCGGCCGCCCGGGGCTGGATCGCCCGGCGGCTCCTGCCCCCTCCGACCGCGATCCTGGCGCAGCTCGAAGAGCTCGCCGCGAGCGGCGAGCTCCTGCGCCATCTCGAGGCGACGCTGCGCCGCGTGGCGCTCGGCTTCGCTCTCGGGGTCGCCGTCGCGACCGTGCTCGGGGCTTCGACCGGGACGTTCGACCTTCTCCGCCGCCTGCTCGACCCCTCGTTGCAGGCGCTGCGGGCGATCCCGTCGATCGCCTGGGTGCCGCTCTTCGTCCTGTGGTTCGGGATCTTCGAGACCCCCAAGGTCCTGCTGATCGCCGTGGGTGCCTTCTTTCCGGTCTATCTCGGCCTCGAGGCGGGGATCCGCGGGGTCGACCGGAAACTCGTTGAGGTCGGCCGTGTGTATCATCTCGGGCCCTTCGCGATGATCGGCCGGATCCTGCTGCCGGCCGCGTTGCCCGCCTGGCTCACGGGCGTCCGCGGCGGCCTCGGGCTCGCCTGGATGTTCGTGATCGCAGCCGAGCTCATGGGAGCTTCGGAGGGTCTCGGCTACCTCCTGGTGGACGGCCAGATGAGCGGGAACGCCGCGATCATCCTGGGCTCGCTCCTCCTGTTCGCTCTCCTCGGCAAGACGAGTGACGCGCTGCTCGTCCTGTCGACCCGCCGGCTCGTCGCCTGGCAGGACACCTTCGGGCGCGGGGACTGAGCACGATGCTCGAGCTTCTCGGCGTCTCCAAGCGTTATTCCAACGGACAGGCCGCGCTCGACGGGATCGACCTCGCCCTCCCGGCCGGTCGGATCACGGTCGTGATCGGGCCTTCCGGCTGTGGCAAGAGCACGCTCTTGCGGCTGTTGGCCGGACTCGAGCTGCCGACCAGCGGTCGCATCCGGCTCGACGGCGAGGAGCTGCACGGTCCCTCGCCCAAGGTGGGCGTGGTCTTTCAGGAGCCGCGGCTGTTTCCCTGGCTCGACGTTCTGCACAACGTCGCGTTCGGTCTCTCCCGCCGCCTGCCCTGGCGCGAGCGTCGCGAGCTCGCCCTCGGGGCCTGCGAACGAGTCGGGCTCGGCCGGGCGGTCGACGCCCTGCCGAAGCAACTTTCCGGCGGCATGGCGCAACGGGCGGCACTCGCCCGTGCGCTCGTCGCGCGCCCGCCGGTGCTGTTGCTCGACGAGCCGTTCAGCGCCCTCGACGCGCTCCTGCGGGCCCAACTGCAGGCCGAACTCCTGCGCCTGTGGAGCGAAGACCGGCCGACCCTCCTCCTCGTCACCCACGATCTCGACGAGGCCGTCCTGCTGGCCGACGAGGTCGTCGTGCTCGGTGGACAGCCCGGCCGGGTCGTGAGCCGGCTCGAGATCGCGCTGCCCAGGCCACGGGAACCGCAACGCCCCGCCTTCCAGATGCTGCGGGCACGGTTGCTCTCGGCCTTGCCCTCCTACAACCTGCGGGCCGCGTGACCCGAAACCTCGGAGACTCGTTTCGTGACCCCCGACCAGCTCAAGGCCCTGCAGGCACCGCTCAAGTCCCGCTACCGCGAGAACCCCGAGGCGGCGCTGATCACCCTGCGCGCCGAGGGCGCGCTGGGCGAGGGCGTGAGCTGTCGCGTCGACACCATGAAGGGCCTCGTCGAGGCCGGGCTGCACCCGGCGACCGGCGGCTCGGGTGTCCAGGCGTGCTCGGGCGACATGCTGCTCGAAGCGCTCGCCGCCTGCGCCGGGGTGACCTTGAAGGCGGTCGCGACCGCGCTCGGGCTGCACGTGCGCGGGGGGCGGGTGAAGGTCGAGGGCGACCTCGACTTCCGCGGCACGCTCGGGGTCGACAAGACGGCGCCGGTGGGGTTCCGCGCGATCCGGCTCGGCTTCGAGCTCGACACGGATGCCACACCCGAGCAGCTCGAACGGCTGCTCCAGCTCACCGAGCGGTACTGCGTGGTGCTGCAGTCGCTGCGCGCACCCGTGCCCACCGAGGCGAGGATCGCGCTGGCCCCCTGACCGCCTCTGCGGTGCTTCTAGCGGGACGGAGCCCGCGCTAGGAGGACGGATCCGCTCACCGGGGTGGAGACCGCCGCTGCGTTTCGTCCGGTGCCTGGGCCTCGCGCCACTGCTGCTCGCCTGCACCGGGCCGACGGGCTCGGTGCGGCCTTCGCCGGACCCCGATCGGGTAGCCTGCAGCGTGCGGGCTGCCGATCCGGGGACCGCGCGAGCGGCTTGCGACCGGCTGCTCGCGCGACCCGTGCTCGCCGAGGAGGTCCGGGCCGATTCGCTCGCGACCCGGGCGACGCTGTTGCGGCGCGCCGGTGAGCTCGAGGCGGCGCGCGTCGATCTCGACGCACTGCTCGCGTTCCGGCCGGGTGACCCGGGTGCGCTCACGAGCCGTGGCCTGGTTCGCGAGCGGCTCGGCGACCTCGAGGGGGCCGTGGCCGACCTCCGCTCGGCGCGGGCGGCGGCACCCGACGATCCGGAGCTCGCAGCCAATTTGGCGCGGCTCCTGCTGCGTCGGGGCGAGCCGCAGGAGGCGGTCCGCCTTCTCGATCGCGTACTCGCGGGCGGTGAAGGCTCGGTCGACGCGCGCGCGACCCGCGCCCGGGCACGGCTCGAGCTCGGTGATGCGAACGGAGCGGTTGCCGATTTCTCCGCGGCCCTGGCGGCTGCGCCCGAGCGGGCCGATCTGCTCGCCGGACGTGCCCGGGCGCAACTGCGAAGGGGCGATGCGCGAGCGGCGGTCGCCGATCTCGAAGCGGCTCTCGTGCGGGCACCGGGGGAAGGCGAGCTTCGACTCGCCCTGGCCCGGGCACTCTTGCGCGCCGACGATCCGCAGCGGGCGCTCGCGATCTTCGATGTCGAGCTGGCGAGCGACCCGACCTCTTTCGAGGCCCTGCTCGGCCGCGGCCGGGCGCTCCTTGCCTTGGGGCAAGCCCGCCCTGCGCTCGCCGCGCTCGACCGCGCGGTCGCGATCGCTCCGGAGCGGGCCGATGGTTGGCACATGCGCGGACTCGCCCGGATGCGGCTCGAAGATTACGGCCGGGCCGAGCTCGACCTCTCCGAGGCCTTGCGGCGCGAGCCGAACCGACTGGACGCGCTCGCCACCCGCGGGATCGCGAAGTTGCGCCGGGAAGATGTGCGGGGAGCGCTCGCCGATCTCGACCGGGCGATCGGCGGCGGTGCCACCGACCCCTGGTTCCTCTACAATCGGGCGCGTGCCTTCGAGCGGCTGGGACGAGCCGATCGTGCGATCGCGGACCTGAGACGCGCGCTCGCCGCCGATCCGGGCCTGACGATCGCTCGCGAAACGCTCGAGCGGCTCGAACGGGAACGTTCCACGCGAGGCTGAGCATGCACACGCCGACCCGCCGCGCCCTCCTTCTCGTCGTCCCGCCCTTGGCGATCGTCGCGGCGCGCGAACCGACGGCCGCGGGGGCCGAGGAGACGCTCGCGATTCTCACTCGCAGCGGCCCCGTGACCTTCACGGTCGAGCTCGCGCTGACGCCCGAGCAGCACGCCCGGGGCCTGATGTTCCGCAAGGAGCTGCCGGAGCGGCACGGCATGCTGTTCGACTTCGGGGTCGAGCAGGAGGTGAGCTTCTGGATGCGGAACACGCTGATCCCGCTCGACATGCTCTTCATCGGCCGGGACGGGGTGATCCGCCACCTGCACGAGAACGCCAAGCCGCTCTCCGAGGACGCGATCCCGTCCCGCTACCCGGTGCGTGCGGTCCTCGAGATCCTCGGTGGCAGCGCCCGACGGTTCGGCATCGCGGTCGGCGATCGGGCGCGGCACCGCATTTTCGAGGCCGGCTGAGGGCCGGGCTCAGCCGCGCACGAAGGGATTGCTGCGCCGCTCTCGGCCGATGGTCGTGCCGGGCCCGTGCCCGCACAGCACGGTGACGTCGTCGCCCAGGGGGTAGAGCTTGTCTCGGATCGCCGCGAGCAGCGCCTCGTGGTCGCCGTAAGGGAAGTCGGTTCGGCCGATCGAGCCTCGAAACAACACGTCGCCCGCGACCAGGAGCCGGAGTTGGCGGTTGAAGAACGTGACGTGGCCGGGTGTGTGCCCGGGGCAGTGGAAAACGTCGAAGTCGTAGTCGGCTATCCGGATCCGTTCGCCCTCCTCGAGCCAGCGGTCCGGCACGACGTCGCGCGCCCCCGCGATGCCGTACATCCGCCCCTGCTCCTCGAGCCCTTCCAGAAGGAAGCGGTCGGCCTCGTTCGGTCCCTCGATCGGCACGGGCACGGGCGTGCCTCCCAAGGGCGCCGTCGCGCGCTCGAGGACCGCCTTGAGGCCGGCGGCGCCTGCCGCGTGGTCGATGTGGCCGTGGGTGAGCAGGATTCGCTCGACCACGATCCCGCGCTCGGCGACGAGCCCGGCGATCCGCTCGACCTCGCCACCCGGGTCCACGACCACGCCACGACGGGTGCGCTCGTCGTAAAGGATCGTACAGTTCTGTTGGAACGGCGTCACCGGAACGATCGCCGCTTTGAGCCCCGCCATCACCAGCCCCGCCGCAACCGGCGGCTCCCGGCCGCCCCGCGCGCAGGAGATAGGGGACCACATCGGACAGCGCCAGCGGCCCTCGGCCAGGGGCGGTCGACGGACGCCGGAACCGGCTAAATTGTCGGCCGCCTCCCGCGACGGGTCCGGCCGCCGGCGAGTGGCGTCGAGGGCGGTCGCGAACGTCACCCCGGCGAGGCAGGTTAGAGAAGGATGGCCCCCGCTCGGAGACCGGCCAGAAGAGCAAGATCCGGAGGAGGGTCGAAAGCCGGAAAGTCGGGATCCAGGCGAGTGCTCCGTCGATCGTCCGCAGCTCGAAGAAAACGTCGGACCAGTCGGCATTCGACGGCAAGTTCTCGAGGTGGGCGAGGATCGGAAGACCGAGCCTCGTGTCCTGCCGGCAGAGCCATCCGGCGACCGCGTTCGCGAGGTCGCGCACCCGCCGGGCAGGCTCGAACAATCGGTCGGGAGATCGCCCCGGCCGGCTCGGCGAGCCGGCGGTGCCAATCGTCCGGGCGGAAGGTGGCGGCCGAGAGAGCGGCGAGCAGGCCGAGGCCGACGAACAGGAGAAGCGTTAGGAACGCCGAAGGCTCCATCGCCAACCCTGCTCCCCCGCCCGGTTTCGGTCGAAGAGGCCCGCATCCTCCGAGAAGAGGTGGCAGGCCGCGCGCACCGGAACGATCTCGACACCGATGCCGGGACGATCGCAGACCGTAATCCGAGCGTCCTCGACGATCGGCAAGGGTACGCCCTCGGCGATGTCGTACCGCCAGTCCGGGCCGCCCGTCGGATACTCGAAGGCGATGAAGTCGACCGGCCGCGTGGCGCAGACCTGGACGAGCGCGCCCAGGCCCAAGAGACCGTTGCCGGTGCCGTGCGGTGCGATCGTCACTCCGTGGAGATGCGCGAACTCGGCGGTCCGTTCGAGCTGGGCGATGCTCCGGCGATCACGAGGATCCGGTCCGAGGATGCGGGCCGCCTTGCGCTCGACCAGATCCTCGAAGTTCTGCCGAAGACAGATCCGTTCGCCGGTGTGGATCGACCTCGAGGTGGAGCGGGCGAGCTCGGCATAGAGGGCGACAACGACGTAGGGGACACGGTCGGCCCCGAGCATGTCCTCGGGCCACATCAGGTTCGATGCTCGACAGTGCGAGCGAAGCGGATCGCATCCGCCGGCGTCCAGCCCGGTCGGCAGTCGAGGGCGAGGCCCACCCCGTTCCCGAGCTCGGCCCTCACGGCCTCGACGCGGGCGATCGGGTGCCGCATCCCCCTCGGTCGAGAGCGCCGAATCGAGGGCGCCGTGGAACGGGCGCGGATCACACTCGCCCACGAGGAAATCCGGGACCTGGTGCTTCACGGGCGAGTGAAAGACCACGCCCGTCTCGACGAAGGCGAACCGCTCGGGGAGCGATTTCGTCTTGCGGACCTCGGCAGCGTGGTCCTCCGGCGAGACGCCCTTCATCGGACGACGGCGGGCGCCGATGTAGACGCGCACGCGATCGGGGGCCTCGCGCCGCCGAGGAGCCGGGGCACGGGATCGCCCCGCGCCTCGCCGGCGAGATCCCGGAGCGGCGTCTCGACGACACGCACCGCGCTGCCTCGGGGCTCGGAGGCGCCCCGCTCGCGGATCCTCGTCACGATCCGCTCGACGTCGCGCGGGTCGATACCGATCGACGCCTCGCGGAAATGGAGGATGTGCGGCCCGAGCTGGAGTTTGTACTGCTCGACTTCACCTTGGTCGCTGATGTCCTCCTCAGTCGCGATCCGCGCGATCGGTTTCTCGTCGATGACCGAGCGTACGAGATCGGTGATCTTCGCGGTCGGGGTCGCTCCGCCACGGGCCGATCGGCTGGCGGCGCTTCGCTGCCGCCCGCCGCGCCGTAGAGGTCCTCCCGTTTCGGCATCAGCTTGAGCCAAAAGTCGGTCCAACGATCGCCCGGCCCCGGGTCCAGGCGACCGGACCCTCGATAAGATGTTGCGCACGTCGGTGCGGAAGAGGGTGCCGGCGACGATGGCCGCGCCGATTTCGGCGAGCGCGCGGAACCAGACGCCGGGCAGGCGAGTGACGTCGTTGGTCCGGATCTTCGAGCCCTACCGGCTGGTGAAGTAGCCGTGGCGGCGGCCCGGATGGGGCGGCTCCCCGAAGCGGAACGGCTCGCACAGGAAGGTCGCCTCGTCGACTTCGACGCCGAGCCCGGGCCCCGTCGGAACGGATTGGCGAGCGCGCTCGAGACGGGTCCGCAACGGGAAGATGGCGGGTCGTCGAAGCCGAGCTGCCGTTCGGACGACGTGGCCCGGTACCCGAGCCGAGCGAAGCTCGGGGCGACGGCAACGAGGTGGACCGCGGCGGCCGTACAGACGGCGCCGAGCGGGTCGTCCGGCATGAGATCGAAACAGTTGACCTCGCTCCAGCCGGCGATCTTCGTCGCCTCGGTGAGTCCGCCGACGTCGCAGACGTCGGCCCGATCGGACCGGTGAACGTCCTGTTCGATACACGGGTGGAGTTGCCACTTCGAGGCGAACTCTTCGCCGATCACGAAGGGAATGTCGGTCATGCGGCGGAGCGCCTCGCGGGCCTTGGTCCACCGGTGCGCGGTCGGTCCAATGTGCTCTCGTGGTTCGAACAGGTTCCGGCTGGCGTGGCCCGAGACCGAGTGCGGCCACACCTGTACCCCAACGGGCCTCGCCGAGCCCCGTCGAGACCACATTCGTTTCGATCCTCACGGGGACCCGGGGCAAGTTGCCCCGAACCACGGCCGCGCCGATCCGCGCGGTGTTCAACCGCGCCACCTCTGGTCCACCCGGCCGAAGCCGCTCGGCCGTCGGTCACCCGCTGGGTCCGCCCGTCGCAGAGGTGCAGCCGTACCCGACCCGGCTCGAGCCAGACGCGCTCGTCGGCCGCGGCCGGGTGCCGGGCCGGGCACTGACGACGAGGGTCGCCGAAGGGCGGAGCGCGTCATGGACACAGGTCACGTCGCCGGTCGGCGCGCGGGCGCAGAGCCGGCCGGGGACGGCACCCGCCACACCCTCTCGGTGCAGGCGGACGGCGCCGTGCCGGATGCCCGCGACCACTCCCTCGAAACCCGCGCCTAGAGCATTGCGGGCATTGGCGGGAGAGACTTCGGGCCGCCAGCCGTCGGCGCCGACGAGCCGGATGCGCCCGTCCTCGGCCACGACCGTGGACGGGATCGGGTGCGTCGCCGGGCTGCCCACCGAGCCCGCCACGAACCCGTTGATCGGACGGGTGAACATCCGCTCGGGAGTGTCGTTCCGCGGGAGCAACCGTTGCTCGTGACCGCCATCCGGTCGGCCATGGCCACGGCCTCGAGCTGGTCGTGGGTCGCGTCGACGACCATGACCTCGAGGTCTCGATGGAAGCGCTCGAGTTCGGCACGCATCTGCACGCGGAGCTCGGCGTCGAGGTTCGATGGCGGCTCGTCCATGAGGAAGACGTGCGGGCGACGGACCAGCGCGCGGCCGAGCGCCATCCGCTGCTGCTGGTGGCCCGACGGCTCCCGTCGGGCGAGGAGATGCTCGATGCCGAGGAGTGCGGCGGCCGAGCGGACCTCGCGGTCGATCTCGGCTTGCTGCGTCCTGCGCACCCGGAAGGGAAATGCCAGAGCGTTGTAGACCGTCTTCTTCGCGGAGGGCGCGTAGTTCCGGAAAACCGTCGCGATGTTGCGGTCCTTGGGGTCGAGGTCGTTGACGAGGCGATCGCCGATCCCGATCTCGCCGTCTCCGAGCTCGAGAAGGCGGGCCACGAGGTCGAGCGTCGTGGTCTCGCCGCATCCCGAAGGCCCGACGAGCGCCACGACCGTCCTCGACGGTGAGGGTGACGCGGTCCACCGCCACCACGTCACCCGAGATCTTCGAGACCTCCTGCACTCGCGCCCGTGCCATCGCCCTACGATCGGCTGTTCGTCCCTCGTGCTGCAGCCCGTGCAAGACTCGATTGCACCCTCGGTGAGCGCGCGCACGAAGTCCTTCTGAAGGACGAGGAACAACGCCACCACCGGCACGCTCGTGATGAACGAGGCGGCCACGAGACCCGGCCAGTCGGCACCGTAACCGGAGAAGAAGTGCGGCAGCCCCACGGGTGAGGTGAACTTCGATCTGTCGTCGACGAAGGTGAGCGCATAGAGATACTCGTTCCAGGCGACGACGAAGGAGTAGATAGCGGTGGCGACGATGCGCGGTGCGAGAGGGGCACGACGACACACAAGAAGGTCGCGAAACGCGTCGCGCCGCGGATCCGCGTCACCTGCTCGAGCTGCGGTGGGAGGTCGTCGTGGAAGCCTTCGAGCAGCCGGATCGAGAGCGGCAGCACGAAGACGAGGTACGCCGGGATCAAGGAGGAGCGGGTGGTCACGAGCGCGAGCCACCGCATGAGGATGAAAGGCGGGATCAGGGACACTAGGGCGGAGAACATGGTGTGCACGAGCACCGTGTAGAACAGCAGGTTCCTGCCCTGAACGCAGAACCGCGAGAAAGCATAGGCCTCGGGAACTGCGAACATCACGCCGAGCGCGGTCGTGGCCGCCCAGACGTACATGCTGTTCCGGAGACAGATCGGGAACTCGCGACCGGCGTTGTTCTCCGGCGAGGGCAGACGAACCTACCCCTCGAGCGTCGATGTCGAGGGGCTCCACTTCGGTGGATATCGGAAGGCCGTGAAACGGGTCTCGAGGGAGGTCACGAGCATCGCGAGCATCGGAAGGCAGGCGAACGGGGTGATCGCCACCAGGAACACCCAGCCGCCGATCGTCCAGCCATTCGGGCCGATCCGACTCGGCCGAGGCCTCACCCGGCCCTCCGCTCGTCGCCACGGGTGAGGGCGCGGACGTAGAAGTGGCCCATAGCCATCGTCACCACCAAGAGGACCACGGGATCGGCGGAGGCGAGCCCGAAACGGATCCGCCCGAAGGCCAGATCGTGGATCGCCGTCGTCCCGATATCCGAAGCACCCGCTGGTCCACTACCCGTCACGACGAACGGCGTGGCGAAGGGGAACTCTTTCGACTGGTCGACTACGATCGGGAACGCCGACGCGCGACCGATCTCGTCGTGGAAGTCGATCGGCCGCTCCACCACGCCCATGCGCGAGCACGGGACCGATCAGCCCGAAATCTCGGTGGTACGTCCGGCGCAGGGTGCAGGACGCGGCGACGGCGGCGATCATCAAGGGCACCCGGAGGACACCGCGGAGCGGCCCCCGCCCGCGGGACCTCCGGTCGCGCACGAGAGCCGCACCGAGGCCCGGGAGAAAGGCGGACAGGGCCGACCAGAGCGCCCGGAGCAGGGTGTTGACGGTGACCTCGTGCAACGATTCGTTCGCCGGACTCCGACCGTAGTTCTCGAGGCCGCCCCGAATCTCGTCCCCGACAGCGGGGCTCGGCACGGTATCGTAGAATGACAGATCGACGGAGAAATGGACCGGATGGGCGATGACCAACGCCATCGTCCGGACCGTCGGCACCTAGAGACAGTCGGCGCGATGGCGGACCCCCCGCCGCAAGATCCCGTCCCGCCGACGAACCGCCGACGCCGACCGGACCCCACCGGAAACAGCGACCATGCGATCCGCGCTCACGTGCGCGTAACCTCCCCCGAAGTCGAACGCTCGGCAGGGCGAGCCGCCGCCCCGGCGGCATCCAGGTCCCTCTTCCCGTCGGCATGAGGCGGGTCGAAGATGTGGATGTTCGAACCGCCGAACACGACCGCGCGACGGACCGGTCCCTTCGGCAAGAGGCCGCAGCGCATGTTGCCGACGACCGTATCGGCGATCTTCTCGTGCTCGTCCGTCGCCTCGCGTGCCCGCTCCTTCGTGACCGCATATTCCGAGGTATCGGCGATCATCATCCCAGCTGACCGAAGATGAAAGGGTCCTCGCTCTCGTTCTGGCTGTCGGTCAGCGCCGAGACCGGTACCGAGCGGTCGAGGGCGTACATGTCGTGGGAGGCCGGAAGCGAGACCTTCGAGCCTTCGTTTTCGACGTAGATCTTCTCCTGGGTCGGTGCCGGCCGGGGCCCCGTCCAGAGCTCCACCGCCACCGGCCCCACACGGCTGCATGCAGCGAAGCGGCGTGTAGCCGGTGTTCGGACGGACCACGAGATCCCAGCCGTTCTTGTCGGTCTTCTCCTCGATCAAACGCGAACAGGTGACGAGGTCGTTCCAGGTGATCGGCGGGCTCTCCGGATCGAGGCGAGTCACGGAGAAGACGATGCCGTTCCGGATTTGTTCGGTCGTCTCGTCGCTCTTCCGCGTACCACAGGTCTCGACCTGCGATGCGACCGCTTTCTGTGGACTGGGTCGGAAGTCGTCGGTCAAAGGATTGACGTCGTTGAGCCGAAGCGACACGAACTGTCCCTTCGGGGGGCGAACTCGGCGCTCCGGAGGATCGGTCGACGGGGCACCGCCGAGACGGCGTCGCTCTCCTGCTCGATCCGCGGCTGGGCCTCGGTCGGGCCGTCCTGACAGCAGGGCGGCCGACCTTCGTCGTCGAACGGGAACCCGATGGTGCCTGCCTTCTCGGGGATGTCGGCCGGCATCCGGTCGGCCGGATTTCGGGGCCCGACCCGCACCTCGCCGAACCCGCCCGGCGAGCCTGCGGCGAGGATCGTTCCGGCCGCTCCCAGCGAGAGCCGCCCATGGTCGACCGGACTGGCGAGGACGCCCGCCAACCGTTCCGTCGACGTTTCGCCTGTCCCGACCGCGTGATCGCGCGCCGCTTGGCTGCAGCCGTGCCGGCGCGGCCCTTTCGAGCGCGGAGAAGCGGCCGAGGCGGCAGTGGACGCAACGTTGGCGTCCCCAACGGGACTCGAACCCGTGTTCCCACCTTGAAAGGGTGGTGTCCTGACCTCTAGACGATGGGGACCGCGCCTGCGGTGTAGGCACACGGCGGTCCGAAATCAAGAACGCCGCGGCACCGGGCGGCGCTCAGGCGGGAGCGGCGTCCTCGATCTCGAAGCTCGCACGGGCCTCGCCCCGCCAGCGTTCGAGCTTGATCCGGCCTGCCAGCCGCAAGGGCTCCCCGCGCCGCGAGAGGGCACCCGCCAAGGCCCGTTCCCCGGCACGGAAGGCGATCCCGCGGACCCGCCCCGACGCCGCGCCGGCGATCACGCAGGCGAGATGACCGCGGCCGACCTCGCGGACCTCCACGATCCGCGCATCGGTGAGGCAGAAGCGCGGCTCGGAGTTGCCGGGGCCGAACGGCGCGAGCCGGTCGAGCGCTCGGGCGAGATCCGCCGTGACGCCGGCCACCGCGAGCGCGCCGTCGAGCTCGAGCGGTTCCGGCTCGCCGGCAGCGACTGCGACGGCTCGCTCCGCTGCGAACGCGACGAAATCGGCGAGCCGGTCGGCATGCGCCGTGATCCCAGCCGCCATGGCGTGACCGCCACCTTCCCGAAGGAGGCCCTCGCGCTTGGCGGCGATCACCAGGGCACCGAGGTCGACGCCGGGCACCGAGCGGCCCGAGCCCCGGGCGATTCCGTCGCCCAGGCTGACCACGAACGCCGGCCGGCCGAAGCGCTCGGTCAGTCGGCTCGCGACGATGCCGAGGACGCCCGGATGCCAAGCCTCGCCCGCCGCGAGGAGGAGCGGCGCATCCTCGTCGAGCTGCGGCTGGACGGCGGCCTCCGCCGCCGCGGTGATGCTGCGCTCGAGTGTCTGGCGCCGGCCATTGAGCTCGTGCAGCCGCGCCGCGAGCGCCGTTGCTTCGCCGGGCTCCTCGGCCAGCAGCAGCCGCGTGGCGAGCATCGGCTCCCCGAGCCGGCCTCCGGCGTTGAGCCGCGGCCCGAGCAGGAAGCTCAGATGCCAGCTCTGATCGATGGTCTCGATCCCGGCCACCTTGGCCAGCGCGGCGAGACCCGGTCGTGCACCACGGGCAGCCACCTTGAGCCCTTGGCGGACCAGCGCACGATTGACGCTGTCGAGCGGAACCACGTCGCAGATCGTGCCCAGCGCGACGAGGTCGAGGAGCGCCAGGAGGTCGGGCAGGGGCCGAGGGAAACCACGGCGCCGGAGCTCCCGGGCCGTCGCCGCGAGCACGACGAAGGTGACGCCGACGGCCGCCAGGTGCGAGAGCGGGCCGAATTGGTCGGGACGGTTCGGGTTGACGATGCCATAAGCCGGCGGCAGCCGCTGCTCGGCGACGTGATGGTCGACGACGATCACCTCCTGGCCCTGCGCTGCGGCGAAGGCCAGTGCCTCGAAGGCGCTCGTCCCGTTGTCGAGGGTCAGCACGAGCCGACAGCCCGCCTCGGCGAGCCGCGAGAGGAGCGCCGCGTTCGCTCCGTAGCCGTCGGCCAGACGGTCGGGAATCGCGATCTCGGGTACGATGCCGAGGGCGCCGAGCCAGTGGGCGGCGAGTGCGGTGGAGGTGGCGCCGTCGACGTCGTAGTCGCCGATGATGCCGATGCGCTCGCCCTCTACCACGGCATCGGCGAGCCGAGACGCGACGCGGTCGAGGTCGGCGAGGTGGGAGGGATCCGGCAAGGTATCCTTGAGCCGAGGTTCGAGAAAGGCCGGCACGTCGGCGGGCTCCAGGCCGCGGCTCGCGAGGACGCGGCCCAGGATCTCCGGCAGACCGCAGCGCTGGGCGATCGCCGCGCCGAGCGCCGGGTCGGCCGGGCGCAAACGCCAGCTGCGGCCCGAGACGGTACCGTCGATGATCACCCCGGCCCCGCTCAACGGGCGAAATGCGGCACGACGCCGGCCTTGAGCGTGATGTTGTGCTCGGCCTCGATGAGTCGGACCGTTCCGGTCTTGGACCGCATGACGATCGATTGGGTCAAGACTTTCTGGCCGATGCGCTTCACGCCCTTGAGCATGGTGCCGTCGGTCACGCCGGTAGCGGCGAACATGACGTCGCCCTTGGCGAGGTCCTCGAGGTCGTAGACGCGCTCGAGGTCGGTGATCCCCATCCGGCGGGCGCGTGCCCGCTCGTCGTCGCTGCGGAAGACGAGCCGCCCCTGGAACTGACCGCCGATGCAGCGCAGTGCGGCCGCCGCGAGCACGCCCTCGGGCGCACCGCCGATGCCCATGTAGATGTCGATGCCGCTCTCCGGCCTCGCGGTCGCGATCACACCCGCGACATCGCCGTCGCTGATGAGCCGGATCCGCGCGCCTGCCGCCCGGACCGCGGCGATCAGCTCCTGGTGCCGCGGCCGATCGAGAATGAGGACGACGAGATCCTCGACCGCCACCCCCTTGGCTTCGGCGAGGCGCGCCAGGTTCCAGGCCGGGGGCTTGGTGATGTCGATGAGCTTCGGCGGCAGGCCACCGCCGACCGCGAGCTTGTCCATGTAGATGTCGGGGGCGTTGAGGAACCCACCGGCCGGTGCCATGGCGATGCAAGAGATCGCGTTCGACCCGCCCTTGGCGGTGATCGTGGTGCCCTCGAGCGGATCGAGGGCGATGTCGATCTTCGGTCCGCGACCCGTGCCGACCTTCTCGCCGATGTAGAGCATCGGCGCCTCGTCGCGCTCGCCTTCGCCGATGACGACCGTCCCGTCGATGTCGAGCACGTTGAGGGCTCGACGCATCGCATCGACCGCGGCCTGATCGGCCGCCTTCTCGTCGCCACGACCCATCAGCCGGGCGCTCGCCAGCGCCGCTGCCTCGGTCACCCGTACGCTGTCGAGCGCCAGGTTCCGATCGCTCACCTGATACTCGTCCATGCTCCCCCCTCCCCACGCGGCTCGCGCGGGCGTTTCTTTCGGCTCAGAGCCGCTCGATGCGGATCATCCTGGGCGGCTCCAGTACGGCCGCGAGCGTGGCGATGCGGGCCAACGCGGCTGTCATGGCGGCTTCCGTCGTCTCGTGCGACGTGAGCACGATCGGAACCGCCTGGCCGGGGTTGCGGGCCCGCTGGATCAAGGCCTCGATCGAGACCTCGTGGTCCCGCAGGACAGCCGCGATATCGGCCAGCACGCCCGGTCGATCCACGACCATGAGCCGGATGTAGTAGCTGCCTCGATGCGCACTCATCGGCGCCGGACGGTGGTCGACGAGCTCGGAGGCGGGCACGCCGAGCACCGGCAGCCGCACACCACGGGCGATGTCGACCAGATCGGCCACGACCGCGGACGCAGTGGGCCCGGCGCCGGCCCCGCGTCCCTCGTGGACGACCGGCCCGGCGTCCTCGCATTCCGCCACGATGCCGTTGAAGACCCCCTCGACCTGGGCGATCGGCGCGTCCTTCGGGACCATGCAGGGATGCAGCCGCTGCTCGAGGCCCGCTTCGGTCATCCGGGCGACGCCCAAGAGCTTGATCCGATAGCCGAGCTCCTCGGCAAAGGCGATGTCGACCGCGGCGACGTGGCGGATCCCCTCGATGTGGATGGCGTCGAAGCGCGGACGACCGCCGAAGGCGAGCGCTGCGAGCAGAGACAGTTTGTGGGCGGCGTCGATGCCGTCGACGTCGAAGCTCGGGTCGGCTTCGGCATAGCCCAGGGCCTGCGCCTCGGCGAGCACGTCGGCGAAGTCCCGACCCGTCTCGCGCATCACCGTGAGGATGTAGTTCGAGGTACCGTTGAGGATGCCGTAGATCCGGCGGATCCGGTTGGCCGCGAGGCCTTCGCGCAGGGCCTTGACGATCGGGATGCCGCCCGCGACCGCTGCCTCGAAGGCGAGGGCGACGCCCCGCGATTCGGCGAGCCGGGCGAGCTCGGCGCCGTGGTGGGCGAGCATCGCCTTGTTCGCGGTCACCAAGGGCCGCCCTCCCGCGAGCGCGCGGCGGGCGAGCTCGAGAGCGATGCCGTCGGCCCCTCCGATCAGCTCGCAGACGACGTCCACTTCGGGGTCCTCGGCCAGACCGCGCGCATCCGGATGCCAGCGGAATCCATCGAGGGCGACCGGGCGCGGCCGCGCGGGATCGCGCGCCGACACGGCGACGATCCGGATGGGACGCCCGGTTCGGCGGGCCAGCAGGTCTTCGTTGCGGCGCAGCAGGTCGACCACGCCGCAGCCGACCGTGCCGAGGCCGGCGATCCCGACGCGCAGCGGCTCGCCCACGGCTCAGGCCACCGCGAGGGCGGGGGCCTTGACCCGCGCCGGCTGGCTCACACCGTGGCGGGCGAGGACCGCCCGGATGGAACGGACCGCCTGGCGCAGCCGGTGTTTGTTCTCGACCAGCGCCATCCGCACGTACCCCTCGCCGTACTCCCCGAAGCCGATACCGGGAGCCACCGCCACCTCGGCCTCCTCGAGCAGGAGCTTGGCGAAGGCGAGCGATCCCATGGCCCGCATGGGTTCCGGAAGCGGCGCCCAGACGAACATCGAGGCGGTCGGTCTCGGCACCGGCCAACCCGCCTTGGCGAGGCCTTCGACCAGCACGTCGCGGCGCTCCCGATAGAGGTTGCGGAGCTGTTCGACGCAGTCCTGCGGGCCGTTCAGGGCGGCGGTCGCCGCGACCTGGATGGGGGTGAAGGCGCCGTAGTCGAGGTAGGATTTGATCCGGGCGAGCGCGCCGATCAGCCGGCGGTTGCCGGCCGCGAAGCCGATCCGCCAACCCGGCATCGAATAGGTCTTGGAGAGCGAGCTGAACTCGACGGCGACGTCCTTGGCACCTTCGACCTCGAGGATCGAGGGCGGCGGCGGGCCCTCGAACCAGATTTCGGCGTAGGCGATGTCCGAGAGGATGAACATCTCGCGCTCGCGCGCGAACCGCACCGCCTCCTTGTAGAAGTCGAGATCGCAGGTGAGTGCGGTCGGGTTCGACGGGAAGTTCAGCACCATCACGGACGGTGCCGGAACCGTGTGCTCGTAGGCGTGGGCGAACTCCGCCACGAGGTCGATGCCCGGTCCGAAAGGAACGTGGCGGATCGCCGCCCCGGCGATCATGAAGCCGTAAGGATGGATCGGATAGGATGGATTGGGGACGAGGATCGTGTCGCCGGGTGCGGTGATGGCCTGGGCGAGATTCGCGAGGCCCTCTTTCGATCCGAGCGTCACGCAGACCTCGGTCTCGGGGTCGAGCCGCACGCCGAAGCGGCGCTCGTAGTAGGCCGCGAGCGCCCGCCGCAATCCGGGTATCCCGCGCGAGGTGGAGTAGCGATGCGCCTTGGGGTCCCGTGCCGTCTCGATCAGCTTGTCGACGATGTGGCGCGGGGTCGGCGTGTCCGGGTTACCCATGCCGAGGTCGATGATGTCGCGACCTGCGGCGCGCGCCGCGGCCTTCATCTGGTTGACCTCGGCGAACACGTAGGGTGGCAGGCGGCGAATGCGGTGGAACTCCGGCTCTCTCATCGCTCGCTCGCTGATCACGGGCACACGCGCGACGGCCGCGGCGCGGCGGCCCCGAGCCGCATCTAGCGGAGCACGGCCCTCGCGTCGATTCCACCTGCGGGCTCAGTCGCCGGCGAGACGCTCGGTCGCGCTTTCGTCCAGGATCTCGCCGAGCTGGATCTCGACGAGGCGGAGGGGCTCGCTTCCCGCATTCGCCAAACGATGCAGCACACCGCGCTCGACCTTCAGCGAATCGCCGGGTCCGAGCTCGAGCAAGCGGTCGCCGAGGCGCACCGCGGCCCGGCCGCTCACGACGAGCCAGTGCTCGTCGCGGCCGGCATGCCGTTGCAGGGTGAGGCTCGCCGAGGGGTCGAGCTCGACCTCGCGGATCTTGAGGCCCGGCCGCTGCAGGAGAGTCGTGAACCCGCCCCAGGGCCGAACCTCCCGGGCGTGGCAGACGGTCTCTCGGCGTCCGGCCCGGGCGAGCGTCGAGACGAGCTGCTTGACCGCTTCGCCGTCCGCGCGGTCGGCGACGAGGATCGCATCCGCCGTCTCGATCACGGCGAGCCCACGGACCCCGGCGAGGGTCACCAGGCGATGGTCGGCCTTGACGAAATTGTCCCGGCAGCCGGACAGCGCGACATCACCCGATACGACGTTGCCGTGCTCGTCCTTGCCCATGAGTTCCCAGAGGGCGTGCCAGGAGCCGACATCGGACCAGCCGGGATCGCAGGGCACCACGGCCATGCGCGCCGAACGCTCCATCACCGCCTTGTCGATCGGCAAGGCGGGCAGGCGGGCGAACAGCCCGGCGTCGACGAGGCCCTCCGAGTTCGCTCGATGGCTCGCCTCGAGCGCCTCGAGCTCGCGGGCGAGTACCGGCTCGAACCGGGCGAGCTCGTCGAGCAGCACGTCGGCTCGCATGACGAACATGCCGCTGTTCCAGTCGTGCCCGCCCGCCGCCAACATCGCTTCGGCTTCGGCCCGAGGCGGCTTCTCGACGAAACGGCGGACAGCGAAGGTGCCCGGGGCCTCGAGCGGCTCGCCGCGAGCGATCCAGCCGAAGCCCGTCTCGGGGCGGGTCGGGGCGATACCGAAGGTGACGATCCGACCCGCGGCGGCGAGCGGCAGGGCCCTTTCGAGCGCGCCGATCAGCACCTCCGGCGTGCGAACGAGATGGTCCGAGGGGCAGACCCAGAGAATGGCGTCGCCCGCGATCCGGGCGGCCGCGTGGCGCGCGGCGAGCCCCACGGCCGCGGCCGTGTTGCGCGGCTCCGGCTCGAGCAGGAGATGGCGGAGGAGAGCACCGTGGATCTGGGCGAGCTGGCGTCGGACCAGGACGGCCTGGCCGGCGGCCGCGACGGTGACCACCCGCTCGGCCGGCGCGACCCGGAGCACCCGGCGGGCGGTGGCCTGCAGGAGGGATTCCTCGCCCACGAGCTCGACCAGATGCTTGGGGAAAGCCGCGCGGCTCACCGGCCACAGGCGGGTGCCCGAGCCGCCGGCCAGGAGGACCGGGACGAGCGGGCCCCTCTCGGTTGCACGGTCCATGGCCGCTCTCTCCCTAAAGTAGCGCTCCGCGATCCTGATATCGCGTCATAGTCGGGCCGTGGCGCACCCGGCAAGCGGTCGCTGCTCCTCGCCTTGACCCGCCCGGCGGCGGTGCGACATGCGGAGGCGACCGCCGCTCGACCCGCCGCAGCCGGGGCGGCGCCGTACGGGGAGAGGCAGCATGCTCGAAGCCAGCCGTTACGCCGAGGAGGGGATCTTCGCCATGGGCCTCGATCGGTGCGAGGCCAACCACGCGCCTTTGACACCGATCCTGTTCCTCGAGCGGACGGCCGACGTCCGCCCCGACGCGCTCGCCGTGGTCCACGGTGCGTACCGGCTCGACTATCGGGGCCTTCGGGAGCGCTGCCGGCGGCTCGCCTCGGCGCTGGTCCGCCGCGGCGTACGACCGGGAAGGGCGGTGGCGGTGATGGCGCCGAACGTCCCCGCACTGCTCGAGGCCCATTTCGGCGTGCCGATGGCCGGGGCCGTGCTCAACGCACTCAACACGCGGCTCGATCCCGGCACGATCGCCTTCATCCTGGAGCACGGCGAGGCCGAGGTTCTTCTGACCGACACCGAATACGCGCCCGTGATCAAGGAGGCGCTCGCCCGGTGCGCCCGCAAGCCCTTGGTGGTCGACATCGTCGACCGGGAGGGCCCCGGCGGCGAGCGGCTCGGCGCCCTCGAATACGAGGCCCTGCTCGCCGAGGGCGATCCGTCCTTCGCGCCACTCTTGCCGGCGGACGAGTGGCAGGCGATCGCTCTCAACTACACGTCCGGCACCACCGGCAACCCGAAGGGAGTCGTCTACCATCATCGTGGTGCGTATTTGAACGCGATCGGCAACGTCCTGGTCTGGAGCCTGCCGAAGGCGCCGGTCTATCTCTGGACGCTGCCGATGTTCCACTGCAACGGCTGGTGCTTCCCCTGGACCGTCACGCTCCAGGCGGGGGTCCACGTCTGCCTGCGCAAGGTGAGCTCGGAGACGATCTTCCGGGCCTTCGCCGAGCACGGCGTCACCCATCTCTGCGGTGCGCCCATCGTCATGGGGATGATCGTGAACGCGCCGAACGAGGCGCGGCGGCCGTTTTCGCAGAAGGTCCGAATGATGACCGCGGCGGCCGCACCGCCCGCGGCCGTGCTCGAGCGAATGGCCGCACTCGGTATCGAGGTCACCCACGTCTACGGCCTGACCGAGGTCTACGGGCCGGCCGTGGTCTGCGAGCCGCAGCCGGCGTGGGAAGCCCTGGACCCGCGCGGGCGGGCCGAGCGGCTCGCCCGCCAGGGGGTGCGCTATCCGGTGTTGGAAGAGCTCGACGTGCTCGATCCGGCCACGCTGCGACCCGTGCCGCGGGACGGTACCACCCTCGGCGAGGTCATGTTCCGCGGCAACATCGTCATGCGCGGCTATCTCAAGAACCCGACGGCCACGCAGGAAGCCTTGGCAGGAGGATGGTTCCACTCGGGGGATCTCGCGGTGATGCACCCGGACGGCTACCTCGAGATCAAGGACCGCTCGAAGGACATCATCATCACGGGCGGCGAGAACGTGTCGTCGATCGAGGTCGAGGGCGCCCTCTATCGGCACCCGGACGTGCTGGAAGCCGCCGTGGTGGCCAAGCCCGACGAGAAGTGGGGCGAGACGGTATGCGCTTTCGTGGCCCTCAAGGAGGGCTCACGGACGACCGCGGAGGAGCTGATCGCCCACTGCCGCAACGAGATCGCTCATTACAAGGTACCGCGGACGATCGTCTTCGGACCGCTGCCCAAGACCTCGACCGGAAAGATCCAGAAGTTCCTGCTGCGCGAGCGCGCCAAGAACCTCTGAGCCGCCGGCTCACCGGCGGCTCGCGGGGTAGTCAGGGGCTGCGGAGGCCGCCGAGGCGACGGGCGAGGAGGGCGATGGCGATCGCCCGCCCCTCGGCGGCGGTGCCACCGCTCCCGGGAGAACGACCGGCGCGCCGATACCAGTAGGCGGCATTGCCGAGATCGCCTTCGATGCGGTGCAGCCAGGCGTGCACCCAATCGCAGGCGGGATCGCCCTCGCAGCCCTGGACGATGGCGTGCGCCTCGTTCCAGTTTCCCTTGAGCCCGTGCCAGACCGCGAGCAACGGTCGATCGAGATCCCCAGGTGGGGTGTCTGCGGAGAGCGAGGCGAGGAAGGTCTCGGGATCGCGCGGCATGGCTCCTCCACCTTCGACCACCCTAGGCGCGGCGGGCGGCCGGGCCTAGCTATGCCGCGACGGGAACGCCGGGGGGAGAGGTCGCATGGATCGCCATCTCGAGGTCGGGACCACGTTGCCGGTCGATGCCGAAGAAGCCGCCCTGGTGGGGCGGGTCTGGTTGCCGGACCAGAAGGGCCCCGCGGTGGTTGCCGTCCGGGGCGACTCGCTCGTCGACCTCACGCCGATAGCACCGACGGTGAGCCTCTTGCTCGAGCGGGCCGACCGTCTCGAGGTGGTGCGCGAAGCGCCGGCCGCCCGGGTGGGGGGACTGGCCGAGATCCTCGCCAACTCCCGATTCGACCGACGGTCCGTGCGGTGCCCGTGGCTCCTGGCTCCGGCCGACCTCCAGGCGATCAAGGCCGCCGGCGTCACTTTCGTGAAGAGCATGCTCGAGCGGGTGATCGAGGAGCGGGCGCGCGGCGATGCGAGCCGCGCGCAGGCGATCCGCGAGCGGCTGGAAGCCGCCATCGGAGGCTCGCTGCGGGAGGTTCGCCCCGGCTCGCCCGAGGCCGCGCGGGTCAAGGAACATCTCCTCGCCGAGGGCCTGTGGTCGCAGTACCTCGAGGTCGGGATCGGCCCGGATGCCGAGATCTTCACCAAGAGCCAGCCCATGTCGGCGGTGGGCCACGGCGCCGAGGTCGGCCTGCATCCGCTTTCGACCTGGAACAATCCGGAGCCCGAGGTCGTGCTCGTCGTGAGCTCGACGGGAGAAATCGTGGGTGCCACGCTCGGCAACGACGTCAATCTTCGAGACGTCGAAGGGCGGAGTGCTCTGCTTCTCGGCAAGGCCAAGGACAACAACGCTTCTTGTGCGATCGGCCCCTTCATCAGGTTGATCGATCGCGGCTTCGACCTCGACGACGTGCGCTCGGCAGAAGTCTTCTTAGAGGTCGAGGGACCCGACGGCTTCCGCCTCGAGGGCGAGAGCTCGATGCGCGAGATCAGCCGCGATCCGAGCGAGCTCGTCGCGCAGCTGATCGGCGCGCACCATCGTTACCCGGACGGCGCATTCCTCTTCTGCGGGACGATGTTCGCGCCGACCCAGGATCGCGACACACCGGGCATGGGCTTCACCCACAAGATCGGCGACATCGTCGCGATCCGCTCCGAGAGGCTCGGCACACTCGCCAATCGCGTGACCACGAGCGACCGTGCCGAGCCCTGGACCTTCGGAACCGGCGCCCTCATGCGGAACTTGGCGGCCCGCGGGCTGCTCGGGGCACGTTGAACGGAGCGCGCGCGGGGCCGGTCGCTGCGGCCCCGCCTCGGATCAGTGGGTCGTCAGTGCGTCCGGCTGCTCCGATGCACTGCGAAGCCGCTCGATCTGCTCCTTGATCTTGAGCTTCTCTTTCTTCAGACGGGAGATCACACCCTGATCGGGAAGCGGCCGATGGAGCTCTTCTTGGATGAGCTCCTCCAGGCGCGCGTGCTTGGAGCGCAGGCTCTCGACATGCTCCTCGATGGGCATCGTCGCACTACCTCCCGGGCTACCCCACAATGTGGCAGTCTAGTGATCGGGCGGACGGCTTTCCAGAGGGAAAGAAACCCGAGGGGTAGCGCCTGCCACAGGCTGTCTAAACCCTTACGATAGATTAACGGTGGCCCCACCTGCGAGACGCGGTCGGGCGCGGCCTACGGCCGTGTTCCCAGGCCGTAGCGGCACGAGCGGCGGTTGCCGAGCGGGGCCCGCCATCCGCTCCGCACTGCCCTCGAAAGTCTGCCGAGGTCAGTCGCCGAACGAGATCCCGAGACCGCGGGCGGTCCAGACGAGCGGGTCGTGCGGATCGACCGCCTTGAAGGCCGCACAGGCCTCGGCGAGCGGCAGGTCGACGACGCGCCGGTTCTGCCATCCGACGACGCGGTCGAACCTCCGCTGGGCCACGAGATCGACGGCGTGCACACCGAACGCCGCTCCCAGGACCCGATCGAGGGCGACCGGGGATCCTCCCCGCTGCACGTGGCCCAGCACCGTGACCCGGCTCTCCGCGCCGGTGCGGCGAGCGATCGCCTCGGCGATCACCCGGCCGATGCCGCCGTAGCGCGATTGTCCGTGCGCATCGGTGTAGGTCTGCACCTCGCCATCGACCGCACGCACCGATTCGGCCACCACGACCAGGCTGAAATTGCGGCCGCTCGCCCGCCGCGCCTCGATTTTGGCGCACACCTTCTCGATGTCGTACGGGATCTCGGGGATGAGGATCACGTCGGCGCCGCCGGCGATGCCGGCGTGCAGTGCGATGTGCCCGGCATCGCGGCCCATCACCTCGAGCACCATGACTCGGTTGTGGCTGGCGGCCGTGACGTGCAGCCGGTCGACCGCCTCGGTGGCGATGTCGACCGCCGTCGAGAAGCCCACCGAGCGCTCCGTATGGCCCAGATCGTTGTCGATCGTTTTCGGAATGCCCACGAGGTTCCACCCGCCCTTGCGGGCGAGCCGACGGAGGATGGCGAGGCTGCCGTCACCGCCGACGCCGATCAGGGCATCGAGGCCGAGCTCGTGGTAGCCGGCGACGATCTCGTCGGATCGGTCGACCGTCGTACCGTCGGCCGAGGGATAGGCGAACGGATTCCCGCGGTTGGTCGTCCCGAGGATGGTGCCGCCCAGATGGAGAATGCCCTTGACGCTGTCCGGCGTGAGGCGCTCGGCGGCCACCGGCCGCTTGAGCAGGCCGTGGGTCGCTTCGCGGATTCCCCAGACCTCGAAGCCGTAGCCCAGGACCGCCCGTAACGTGACGGCACGGATGACCGCGTTGAGCCCGGCGCAGTCCCCTCCGGAGGTCAGCAGACCGATCCGCATCGCCCGTCTCCATCGCCTCGGGCACCCCGCTCTCCAGCCCGGGGCTGAAGCCCGACGGCGAACGTGCTATCCTCGTTTTCGCTGTTACGGGATCGGGTGGGAATGGGCGAGCACGATACGGCCACCGACATCGACACGCGGCTCGCGACCCTCAAAGCGGCGCATCGCGCGCTCGACGATCGGATCCGCCAGCTCACTGCCGAGGGCAACGGGGATACGCTCGAGCTCCAGAGGTTGAAGAAGCAGAAGCTCGCGCTGAAGGACCGGATCGCGTTTCTCGAGCGCCGGCGCCTTCCCGACATCATCGCCTGAGGCCGCCCTCGAGCGGATAGATACGGGTAACGTGGCCCATCTTGCGACCGGGCCGGATCTCGTGCTTGCCATAGAGGTGCACGCGCGCGCCGGGCTCGGCCAATAGACGAGGCCAAGCCCGGACCTCCTCGCCGAGGAGGTTGTCCATCACGGCCGCAGCGAAAGGCGTGGGATCACCGAGCGGCAAGTCGCAGACGGCACGCACGAGCTGCTCGAATTGGCTGACCGGACAGGCATCGAGCGTCCAGTGGCCCGAGTTGTGCGGTCGCGGCGCGAGTTCGTTGATCAATAGCCGGCCATCGCGGGTGACGAACATCTCGACGGCGAGGAGCCCGACCACGTCGAGTGCTCGGGCGACGGCTTCGGCCAGCGCCACGGCCTCCGCAGCCAGGCTCGGTGCGATCGACGCGGGGGCCAGCGTGGTGCGCAGGATGTGGTGCTCGTGGCGATTCTCGACGGGTGGATAGCTCGCCCGCGCACCGTCCGCACGCCGGGCCGTGACTACCGAGATCTCGCGTTCGAAGTCGACGAAAGCCTCCAGCACCTTGGGACCGATGCCGAGCGCGGCGAAGGCCTCCTCGGCTTCCCTCGGGCTCTCGACGATCCGCTGACCCCGGCCGTCGTAGCCGAAGCGGGTCGTCTTGAGCACGCCCCTTCCGCCGAGCGCTGGCAATGCCTGTCGCGCCTCCGCGGGATCGCGCACCTCCCGATGGGGGGCGACCGGAAAGCGGTGCTTCGTCAGGAACCGCTTCTCGGCGAGCCGATCCTGAGTGACGGCCAGTACCGCGGCATTTGGTCGCACCGGCACGCGCCGCGACAGGAGTTCGAGGGCCGCGACGGGAACGTTCTCGAACTCGAGCGTCACGACCGAGACCGACGCGGCGAATGCCTCGAGGGCCCGCTGGTCCTCGTAGGAGGTGCACGTTGCGCGGGCCACCGCGAAGGCCGGGCTGTCCGGCTCCGGTGCGAACACGTGGCAGGAGTAACCGAGGCGTGCCGCCGCCAGCGCGGTCATTCGACCGAGCTGGCCCCCGCCCAGAATTCCGAGGGTCGCTCCGGGTGGGATCATTCCGGTTCCGACGGTGGTTCTTCCGGGTGCTCGCCGACCGCCGCCGTCGTTCGAGCCCTTCGTGCAGCGAGCCGCTCGGAAAGCGCCGGATCTCCCAACGCCAGGATGGCGGCCGCCAGGAGCCCGGCATTGGTGGCTCCCGCCTCGCCGATCGCGAGCGTGCCCACGGGCACCCCGGCCGGCATCTGGACGATCGAGAGGAGGCTGTCGAGACCGTTCAATGCCCGGCTCGCCACCGGCACGCCGAGTACGGGGAGCGGTGTCAGCGCCGCGATCATCCCCGGCAGATGCGCGGCACCGCCGGCGCCCGCGACGATCACCCGAAGACCCGCGGCGGCCGCTCCACGGGCGAAGGCGAAGAGGCGCTCCGGCGTGCGGTGGGCGGAAACGATCCGGACGAGGTGCGGGACCTCGAGCTCGTCGAGCACGGCGGCCGCGTGCCGCATCGTCGACCAGTCCGAGCGGCTGCCCATGACCACCGCGACGAGCGGCGGGCGGCCGCTCACCCCGGACCACCGGCCGGATCGCCCGACGGATCGGCCCCGTTCCAGCCGTCGAGCGAGGCCGCCGATCGCGAGGCGGCCTCGTTCGCATCCCGGATCTGGAGGAACAGCTCCTCGCGGAGCACCGACACCCCCGCCGGAAAGGTGATCCCGAGCTTCACGGACCGCCCGCGCAGCTCCACCACCCGTATCGTGATCTCGTTGTTGATGATCACCGCCTCGCCTTGCCGCCGCGTCAGGTAGAGCATTCCGACCGACCCTCCACCGAACCTCCGCCCGAAGCGAGGCTGGGGCCGAAGTCGTTGAAGATTTGTTAACCGTTAACGGCCTAGCTTGGCAACCGCCACGGCACGTGGCCCGATCCGGAGGAGCCCCTTGAGCGCCCCTGTGCATTCGCTTCTTTTCGCCCTGCTCTCGCGCCGGGCGGCTTGGCTGGGCGCCCGCCAGGCCGTCCTGGCGCAGAACCTCGCCAATGCCGACACGCCGGGCTTTCGCCCGAGCGACCTGGTTCCTTTCGAGCGGACGCTCGCCACGGCGAGGCCCGTTTCGTCCCCCTCGCTCGCGCGGACCTCGCCGGCCCATCTGGCCGGAGCCGCGCCGGCGCGATCGAACGAGCCCCGTGGTCGTCCCGCTGGATCGTGGGAAGTCGCGCCGTCCGGCAACGCCGTCGTCCTCGAGGAACAGATGGAAAAGCTCGCGCGCACGCATCTCGACCATCAGCTCGTCACGAGCCTCTACGGCAGGCACGTCGCGATGCTGCGGACGGCTCTCGGCACGTCGACGAGCTGACAGGTTTTTCGTCACGAGAGGAGGTGAGAGCAGCCATGGATCTGGATGTCGCGATGCGGGTCGCCAGTGCCGGCATGAAGCTGCAGGCGGCCCGTCTGCGAGTGGTCTCCGAGAATCTGGCGAACGCCGAATCGACCGCCCGGTCTCCGGGCGGCGAACCCTATCGTCGGAAGATTCTCGAGGTCACCGGACGGCGGGACCGGGAAACCGGAGCCGTCCTCGCCACCGTCCGTCGCTACGGCGTCGCACCCGGCGAGCTGCCCGTCCGGCATCTCCCGGGCCATCCCGCTGCCGATGCCGCCGGCAACGTCCGGTTCCCGAACGTCAACCCCTTGATCGAGCTCATGGACATGCGCGAGGCGCAGCGCTCCTACGAGGCCAACCTCAACGCCATGCAGCTGGCTCGGACGATGCTCCAACGCACCTTGGATATCCTGCGGTGACCGAACCGACCGCACAGCCGCTCGGAGGAAAGTCGATGAAAGGAACTCTCGGACAAGCGCTCGCCGCCTACATGGACGCACTCACCCGGCATCGCCCCGAGGCGGGGCCGGCCGACGAGACTCCATCCGGCGCGTCGAGTTTCCAGGCCCTCGTACGCCAGGAGCTGTCCGCGGCCGTAGACGCTCTCGCCCGCGGGGAAGCCACCGCCGCGGCGGGCCTCACGGGCAAGGCGAGCATCCAGGAGGTCGTGGAGGCCGTGAGCTCGGCCGAACTGTCGCTCCAGAAGGTGACGGCGGTGCGAGATCGGGTGATCGCCGCCTACCAGGAAATCATGCGGATGCCGGTTTGAGTGGAGACGGTCTTGAGCCCCGAGCAAATTCTCGACATCGGGCGCGAGGCGATCTGGGTGACGGTGCAGATCGGAGCACCGACCATGGGCAGTGCTCTGGTGCTGGGGCTGGCCATCGCGATCCTTCAAGCGTTGACACAGATCCAGGAAGCGACCGTCGCGTTCGTTCCGAAGCTTCTCGGCGTAGCGCTCGCGCTCGTCGTCGCCATGCCTTGGACCCTCGAGGTGTTGCGGAGCTTCACGGTCGAGCTTTTCGGCCGGATCGCCGACGTCCCATCGGTGCCCTGAAGACGGCCGGGCATGTGATCGAACGCCGCGCGAGGCACGAGCGTGACCGTCACCGACATTCTCGTCGGGCAGAGCTTCGCGGTGCTCGTCGTGTTCGCCCGGCTCGGCACCGCACTGATGCTCCTGCCGGGCTTCGGGGAAAGCCACGTTCCACCGCGGCTGCGGCTGTGGCTCGGCCTCTTCACGAGCGCGCTCGTCGCGACCGCGCTCGCCGAGCGCCTGCCCGCCCCGCCGATCGATGCCGCGGGGTTCGCCGCCCTGATCGGCACCGAGGTACTGATCGGCCTCGCGGTCGGTTCCATCCTGCGGCTCACGCTGGCCGCGCTCCACTTCGCCGGCTCGCTCGTCGCTCTCCAGTCGGGCTTGGCCGCTGCCGCCTTTTTCGATCCTTCGGAAGCCACGGCCGGGACGGTGCCCGGCGCTCTTCTGTCGACCCTCTTTCTCGTCGTCCTGTTCACGAGCGACGGCCATCATCTCGTGCTCGAGCGCGTCCTCGCCGGATACGCGGCCGTTCCCCCGGGGCTGCTGCCCGACCCGGCCGAGCTCCTGGAGCTGGCTACCCGGGTGGGCGGCGCGGCACTCGCGGTCGGCTCGGGAATAGCGGCTCCGGTCGTGTTGGCCTCGTTCCTCGCCAATCTGGCGCTCGGCGTGCTGGCGCGGCTCGTGCCGGCGCTTCAGGTCCTGTTCGTGGCCCTTCCCGTCCAGCTCCTCCTCGCCCTGTCCGCACTGGCGCTCGGCCTCGGCGGAGGAATGGCGGCCGGTCTCGGCCTTCTTGACCGTAGCTCCACCTGGCTCCTGGACTGACGGAACGTGGCCGAAGACCGCGACGACGCCGATCGGACCGAAGAACCGTCCCAACGACGTCTCGAGCAGGCACGCGAACGCGGCCAGGTCGCGTTCTCGCGCGAGCCGGGACACGTCCTCCTGCTCGGCTGCGGTCTGATCCTGACCATCTGGGCCGGGCCTTGGAGCGCCGAGCGCATGGCCGGAGCGCTGCGCACCATGCTGGCGGCGTCCGGCGCACCGCCGGGTTCGACGACGCTGAGCTCGGCCGAACTCTGGACCGCGGCCACAGACGTCCTGCTGGTCGTTCTGGTATGGCTCGGCGCGTTGTTCGCGGCCGGTCTCGCCGCACCAATCCTCCAGGGCGCCGTGGTTTGGACCGCACAGCCGCTCGCGCCGAAGCTCGAGAGGATCTCCCCGCTAGCCGGGGTCGGCCGTCTCTTCTCGATCTCCACCTTGCTCGAGCTGGTGAAGGGGCTTCTCAAGCTCGCGATCGTCGTCGGCGCCACCGTCCTCGTGCTGCGCCCGCTCCCGCTCGAGGTGAGCCGACTCGTGGAGCTCGATGCTGTCGGGTTCCTCGACCGTATGGTCGCGCTGAGCGGACGCTTGCTCGCCACCGTTCTGGCGATCCTGGTCGTTCTGGCAGCCGCAGACGTGGTTTGGCAATGGATTCATCGTCGACGTCAGCTTCGGATGACGCGGCAGGAGGTAAAGGAGGAGTTGCGAGAGAGTGAGGGCGATCCGATCGTCAAGCAGAAGCTTCGGCAGATCCGCTTGCAGCGGGCACGGCGTCGCATGATGGCGGAGGTACCGAAGGCCACCGTGGTCGTCACCAACCCCACGCATTACGCGGTGGCTCTCCGTTACGATTCCGTGACTATGGCTGCCCCCAAGCTGGTCGCCAAGGGTGTGGACACGCTCGCGCTGGCGATCCGCGACCTGGCTCGTCGGCACGGCGTGCCCGTGGTCGAGAACCCGCCCTTGGCGCGCGCACTTTACGCCGCGTTGGAGCCCGGCGACACCATAGCCCCTGCGCACTATCAGGCGGTCGCCGAACTCATCGCCTACGTCTATCGCATCTCCGGACCGGCGGCGGGCCCGAGCGCCGGCTCAAGGCGCTGACGACCGCCCAGGAAGCCGGCGACGATGTCGGGCACGTCGCTTCCGAGCGGATAGGTGACAGTGGTCGGCCCCGCGAGCGCCTGCTCGATCGCTGCACGGAGTTCTTCCGGGCGTTCGCAGACCCCGATCGAATAGCGCTCGGCCAGACGGCGCAGAAGCGGCAGCTGGTCGCCCGCTGGATGGTCGAAGCTCGTGGGACCGCGGCGCGGCACGGCGACGATCGGCCGGCCGGCACGCATGGCGTCGCCGAGAATACCCACACCACCGTGGCAGACGACCACCAGCGCCGTCGCGATGCGGGCGCGCATCTCGGCCGGCGGAAGGAACCGGACCCACTCGAGCCGCCGCGGCAGCACGCGCGAGCCGCCTATCTGAGCGAAGCCTCGGATACGGAGTGCTTCCGCTGCCGAATCGGCCGCCGCGACGAGTTCGTCGAAGCCGTGGACGAAGGTACCGACGGCAACGAGTAGCTCCGTTCGCCCGCTCACAGAAGGGGGCCCTTCGCGAGAACCGCCCGCGGATATCGCTCCAGCTGATCCGGCCACTGTACGATGAAGAGGTCGGCGACCGGATAGACGAGACGGCCGGAAAGCGAGCCGTCCAGAGCCGCCGCCGTCTCGATGTACACGATCCGGGCTCCGAATAGCTTGCTCAACAGGACGATCGGCACGGCGACGTCGGCTCCGGTCGAAACGACCAGCTGCGGCCGCTCGCGAAGGAGAACGAGGAGCGCTCCGATCGCATTGGCGATGGTCCGCAGGACCGATCGTCGCGGATGACAGAGCCGGTAGCGCCGATGGGTCGGCAAAGTCGAAGGACGCCCATCGCCGTAAGTCACGTGGAAACAATCCAAGAACTCGATACCTTCCAGCGCCCGTTCGAGCTCGGCGAGATGCCCCCCCGGCGAATAAGCGAGGCAGGTGCGCCGATGCTCGACATGGCGCGGCGCCTTCATTCGAACCGCACCAGCCGACGCCCGGCGAACCGCTCGGCGATCCTGCCGCGGCGGTCCAGGATCACGAGCAGAGCCTCGTCCTGGCGGAACCGGTCGAGGGATGCGGGGGAATCGTAGGCGTAGAGGTCGAGCGGGATCAGTCTTAAGAGAGCCCACGCACGTAACGCGAGCAGCAGGAGGTTCACCCGTAGCCAGGCTGATGGCCCCGAGGGTGCGACGAGCCGGAGGTCGATATCGGCTCGATCGTGGTGGGCGACGGCTCCGGCCCCACACGAACCGATGCACACCGCCTCCTCGAGCCAGGTCAGCTCCCGAAGTCTCGCCGCGACATCGGCGAGAAAGGCGTTCAGGGCCGCCGGCGAGCGATGCCAGAAGAGGCAGTAACGCGCGCAGACCCAGAGCTGACCGTTCACCAAAAAGTTGAAAGTGTGCGCAGCGAGCAGAGCCGGAATCGGCCCGAGGGGTGTCAGGAGGGCGAACCACAAGACCGCCTCGAGCAACAGGCGGAAAGCGAGCTCCCCCCGATCCATCCCGCGCATGCCCTGCATGCACCAGTTGATCCCCAGGATCACGGGGCAGCTTTGCAGGGCCGCGGCCAACCACGCCCGAGAGGGTGTGACCGGAAAGACCTTGGCCTTGGGCAGCGATCGCTCGACTGGCCTCGACACGCGGAGGTATCAACCATAAATTGAGCCCTGGCGCAACGCCACGAGGTGGGATCCGCTCTGCCGTGCGGCTCCTGTTCGCATCCGTCCTCGCTTTCGCCTTCGTGTCTTCCGAGGCCTCGGTACTGTTGCGGTTCGATGGCGTGCGGATGCTCGCCTTCGTGGCCGCTCTGGGTACGCTGCTCGCGCTGGCTCTGGCGCGCGATCCGCATCTCAGGCCGAGGGAAGCGGGAACCGTGGCCGTGTTGGCGTTGTTGCTCGCCGTGATCCTGGCTGCGGATGCGACCAAGGGTGCGGTGGATCCGATCGACTACAAGGTGGCCCTCGTCCTTCCGCTGCTCCTGTTCGCGCCGAATCTCGCGCGGTCTTCGGCCGGGCAGGACGTCGCCGAGCTCGTCTGGCGCCTGCTCACGGTCTACGTCCTGGTAACGGCCGTCTCGGCCGCGCTCGCGGTTCCCGAATTCCTCCTCCGAGGCCGCCCGGAACTGGCTCGCCTCGACTTCACCGGCTCGCTCGTCGGTCATGCCGGGCTGTGCGTCGTGTACCTCTTGGCCACGCTCGCCAGGATGGCCAGAGCGGTGTCGGCCTTCGGGCTGGCCGCCCATGCGGCGCTCGCTGCGACGGCCGCGACGATGGTGTTGCTGACGGGGACCCGAACGTCCCTGGTGACGATCGGGATCTATCTGGCATTCGATGTGGCTGCCGCTCGAGAGCGGGCCGGGGCCTTCCCGCGGCTGGCCCTCGCCGTCCTGGGCGTGCTCACCGCGGTGACGGCATACACCCTTCTCGTGAGCGACGACTTCCTCGAGCGGCTACTCGTCGGAAGCTCCGAGGATTGGTCGTCCGGCCGGGCGACGAGCCAGCTGCACTGGCTCGCCTTGGCCGTGGGCGAACCATTGGGCCTCGGCTTCGGCGCCGTGCGCGAGCTGCTCCGCGACGGGCGGCCGGCTCTGGACGGAGTGAGCCTGCTCGAATGGCCGCACAACGAACCGCTCCGCTTCTTCGTCGAGGCCGGCCTGCCGGGCCTACTCTTCGTCGGAGTGCTGATGGCCCGACTGGCACGCCTCGCGATCGTCGCCGCTCGGGACGAGACACGCCCGGTGCCGCGCGCCCTGATGCTGGCGATCGCGGCCGACATGCTCGGGCAGAGCCTCTTCCAGAACTACTTCAACAGCATCTACCACGCGGTCGCACTCCTGTCCGTGCTCGTCACGCTCGCGGCGTCCGTCGAGCCCGTTCCCGAGCCGACCGGCACGCGCCGCCGTCCGGCACTGCGCCCCGATCTTCCGGGCGAAGCGGCGACGGCCTAGAACAACGGCGCTGTCACGACACCGGCCATGAAGGGAGGGTTCGGGATGGGGGGAACGCGCGCCTCCAGCATCTTCGACGTGGCGCTCGACCGCACGCCGGCCAATTTCCGGCCCCTGACTCCCATCGATTTCCTCGTGCGGGCCGGTCTCGTGTTCCGCGACCGGGTAGGGGTCGTCTATGGCAACCGGCGCTGGAGCTGGGGCGAGATCTCGGAGCGTTGTCGCCGCCTCGCCTCTGCTCTGGTGCGGCGCGGGATCGGACGCGGCGACACGGTGGCGGTGCTGTGCCCCAACATCCCGGCGATGCTCGAGGCGCACTTCGCCGTCCCGATGGCCGGGGCCGTGCTCAACGCCCTCAACACGCGGCTCGATCCGGCGACGATCGCGTTCATCCTCGAACACGGTGAAGCCAAGGTCCTCATGGTCGACGGCGAGTACGGGCCCCTCGCCAAGGCCGCCGTTGCTCGGCTGGCTCGACCGCCGCAGCTGGTGGACATCGTGGATCCGACCGCTCCGGGAGAACCGACCGGTGGCGTCGATTACGAAGCCCTCGTGGCGGAGGGAGATCCGGGCTTCGTTCCGGTCGAGCCCGTCGACGAATGGGACGCGCTGTCGCTCTGCTACACGTCGGGGACGACGGGTAATCCGAAGGGTGTCGTCTATCACCATCGCGGCGCATTCCTGAATGCACTGGGCAACGCGCTCGTCCTAGGACTGTCACCGCGATCGGTGTACCTTTGGACTCTGCCGATGTTCCATTGCAACGGCTGGACATACACCTGGGGAGTGACGGCAGCCGGAGGCACACACGTCTGTCTTCGCAAGGTGGACCCTGCGGAGATTTTTCGCCTCGTGGCCGGGGAGGGTGTGAGCCACCTCTGCGCCGCACCCGTGGTGCTGACCATGCTGATCCACAGTCCGATCGAGGCACGGCGCCCTTTCCCGCAACGTGTCGTCGTCGGTACGGGTGGCGCCGCGCCCCCTTCCGCGGTCATCGAGGCCATGGCGGCGATGGGATTCCATGTCGTCCATCTCTACGGGCTGACCGAGGTGTACGGGCCGGCCACGGTCTGCGTCGAGCAACCCGCCTGGGATGCGCTCGAGCCGCGCGAGCGGGCGGCCCTGATCGCCCGCCAGGGCGTCCGTTACCCGACGATGGCGGGGTTGATGGTCGCGGACCCGAAGACGCTCGAGCCCGTGCCGCCGGACGCGACGACGATGGGCGAGCTGCTCCTGCGTGGCAACACGGTGATGAAGGGCTACCTAAAGAACCCGACCGCCACGGAGGAAGCGTTCCGCGGCGGTTGGTTCCATACGGGTGACCTCGCCGTGGTCCACCCGGACGGCTATGTCGAGGTCAAGGATCGATCCAAGGACATCATCATCAGCGGTGGGGAGAACATCAGCTCGCTCGAGGTGGAGGAGGTGCTCTATCGCCACCCGGCGGTCATGGAAGCCGCTGTCGTCGCGAAGCCCGATCCGTTCTGGGGGGAGACGCCCTGCGCCTTCGTGGCCCTGAAGCCGGATGCGCCTGCGGTGGACGCCGCTGCGATCATCGCCTGGTGCCGCGAGCATCTGGCCCATTACAAGGCGCCCAAGACGGTCGTGTTCGGGCCGCTTCCGAAGACCTCGACCGGCAAGATCCAGAAGTTCGAGCTGCGGGAGCGCGCTCGTAAGCTCTGACCAACGCCGGCTTCAAAAGCCGGACAGGTCGATCGGCGGCACGGTCGGTTCGGTACCGAGGACGACGCGCAGGAGTGCGGTCATCACCCGCACATTGTTGTCGAACGAGCCGTGGGTCGCCGGTATCGAGCCGAGTCCGGTGCTCACCTCGGGCTCGCGCAGTACCTCGGGTGGCGGTCCGTCGGTCCAGAGCTCGAGCCAGCGTAGGCGGCCCGGATCGTCGAGAGCGACCGGATCCCGTTCCGGAGCCACGCTCGGGTCCCAAGACGCCTCGAGGCCGAGAAGTGGGGCGTGACGCCGACGCTCGAGCGCCCGGCTGACGAGATACAGAAGAGACTTGCCATACGGGCCGACCGCATCGCGACGTTCGTTCCGGTCGCTCAGTACCCAGATCGCGAAGCGTCGACGATCTAGGGCCGCGCGTCTGCCACGGCCGATCGCCGTGCCGTAGGTTCGAGCGGCGAAGTCCATGGTGCAGGCCGGAGCGAGCAGATGGGTCGAGCCCACCGTTAGCCGGTTTTCGGCGAGCGGGGCGAGCAAACGCCCGAGAAGGATGGAACCCGCCGAGTGGCCCGCCAGATGGATCTCGAGGTCGGGAACGGACGCCCGCAGCCGGGCGAGGGCTTCGGCCGCGAGCACGAGAGCCGCGCCCGGCTCCGAGGCGGCCTCGGCATTCTCTTTCATTTCGGACCACAGAGCACGGGCGATCCCGTGGGCCGCCAGCGACTCGATCGAACGGTCGCGGATCTCGCCGAGCGTTTCCTTGAAGCGCTCGAGACCAGCTCGGCCCATCCGCAACCCGAGCCCCTCGAGAACGCGATGGCCGATGTCCTCGATCTGCGCGAGCAGGGTCTCGCCGAAGCCCGACCGCCAAGCGAAGAAGATCGGCCAAACGCCGTTGCGGAGCATGACCGGTCCGAGCACCTGGGCCCGGCGAACCGCGGCTTCCTCCCTGTTCAAGCCACCATGCGCGTAGAGGAGGAGCTTTCGGCTGGAGAGCTCGGCTAGGCCCGCCGCCGGGAGGCGACGGAACAAGAGATCGATCTCGTCGACGGAGGTCGCCGCGTCCGGCTGGCGCCGCAGGGAGCGCCCGTCGTTGCCGACGACGAGCGTGTGTCTGCGTGCCCGGACCTCGTCCCAGCGGGGATCGTCGAGCGCCGGACGCCGACCGGCGAGTCCGGCACGCAGCTGCAGTGGCCGACCGACCGCGACCGGTGCCGGCTCGACCGCATCCGACTTCGAGATCGGCGCACCGGTGACCGCCACCCACGCGTCCATCCCGTTGGCCAACCAATCGTCGTAACCGAGGATCGCGAAGCCGCGATAGCCCCAGCCCTCGCTCCACGAGTTCTGGACGACGAAGCCGCGCCGCTCGTAGCCGACCAGCGCGAAGGCATGTCCGCCTTCGAGCGGTCGGCGGAACCAGGCGATCCGCGGAAGCTCGGAATGGCGGCCCAGCCGCCACCCGGAATGGACCATCGCCGAGACGTAGACGGCCCCCACTTCGCGGATCGCCGCATGCAGATCGCCGATCGCGCTGCGGTCGATGCGATAGTAGGCGCCGAGCGGCCGCTCGGCCGCATCCGCCGCCCAACGTGGGTCGGGACGCCCGTCTTTGGGCCACAGCTCCTCGGCGCACACGCCGTGCTTGTGCCAACCTTTCATGGCACCGCGGCAGGAGGAGCCTTCGTAGTCCTCCCCGGGCCACTCGTCGTAGAGCCGCGCGAGCTCGTACAACATTCTCGGGCTCACACGGCCGGGCTTCGCCGCCGGAGGCCTGCCGGCTGCCACCCATCGACGCCAATAGAGAAAGTTGATGCAGGCCGCGAGGCCGTAGCCCGTACAGGCACCGTCCCGACCCTGATCGAGGATCATGCCGTCCGCACAATAGCTCTCCAGATATGCGGCCACCTCTTCGGATGGCGGCCAGCGCTCCGGCAAGGGCACGAGAGGAGCACGGTACGGAAGATCTCGGAGGTCAACCCGATCGGGTGCAGCGTCCAGCGCCGGGAGCGGTGCCGCGTCGGCGGTGACGCCGGCAAGTCCCCTGACGAGCGGTTCCCTTCCTGCGAGCAGAGCGACACCGCGCTCGAACAGCGCCGCTTCTTCCTCGCGCCGCGCCTGAAGGCCCGGGCTTTCGGGCCAAAGGCGTTTCATCTGCCGGATTTCACCGGGAACGAGTGCGAAGGCCCGCTCGGCCATGTGTCGTTTGATCGCCCGCATCTCGCTGTAGCGGGGTGCGCTGCTGTCGAAGCCCCCGGCTCCTCGGTTGAGAACCAGCGAGACGAGGGCGCCGAAGCAGTCGTCCGGCAGCTCGTCGGTGTTCGGAAGGACGCGCGCGGTCCGCGCGATCTCGGCCGGCAGCATCTCGGAATCGAAAACCTTCTCCGCACTCTCCCACGGAATGCGGATGTCGGCGAAGCTGCGGAGCAGCATCTCGAGGCGCGCCACCTTGGCCTGTCGATCGGGCTCGACGGCGCGCAGCCCGAGGGCTGCGGCGAGACGGTCCGTCACCGCAGGCCCGAGGATCGGCCGCCATGCCCGCTCGAGATCGGCACGAGTGTGGCAGCCGAGATCCCAGCCGAAGCCGATGGTGATGCCGGAGGCGAAGCCCGGCCAGTGAGGTCGATTCCTCAGCTTGTTCTCGTAGTAGAGCCGCCCGCCGCTTTCGTGGCGAAGGATCAGCTCGCGGGCGGCCGGCGAGAGCTTTCGGGTCCCGGGGCGGGCGTCCGCCGAAACCGCGAAATCGGATGCGGCCTCGGCCAGTTCGGTCGGACGGGGCTCGGATTTCGCGCGCTCTGCCGGTTCACTGCCGGCGGCTTCGGGCACCTTCGCCATCGGAGCCTCCCCGCATCTCTTCGCCGAGCCGCGCGGCCATGGCTCGCTCCGACGACGAAAGCGACCCTGCGGCTCGCCGACTGAAAGATGGTTTATGATACTGTTTCGGACCTCGGTCGCAATCCGAGATTGCCGGTGCGGCTCCGCTCGACCGCGGAGGACGGTCGCGGGTGTGCCATGAACGAGGTTTCATCTTTTCGAAAGCCGGACAAAGGGTCGATCACGCAAATGGATGCCGGGAGCCGGGGCGGGCCTTGCGATCGCCGGCCATCGGCACATATCGTTCGAGCGACGGGCACGGCCCGGCGCCTCGCGGAGGGACGAGAGCCATGGCGTTTCGGATGGACCCCAGGGTGGCGCAAGCCCGCGGTGTCGCGATCGAGCGCATCGACGAAGGCCTGCGCGCCTACATGCTCGCCATTTACAACTACATGGGCCTGGGCCTCGCGATGACCGGGCTCACGGCGTTCGTCGTGGCGACCTCGCCGCCGCTGATGGCGGTGATTTTCGGAACGCCGCTCAAGTGGGTGGTGATGCTGGCGCCGCTGGCGTTCGTGTTCTTCCTGAGCGCACGTGTGCATCGGATGAGCGTGAGCGCGGCCCAGCTGACGTTCTGGGCCTTCGCCATCGTGATGGGCCTGTCGATGGCGAGCATCTTCCTCGTCTTCACAGGCACGAGTATCGCCCGGGTGTTCTTCATCACGGCGGCGACTTTCGGTGCTGTCAGTCTTTATGGCTACACGACGAAGCGAGATCTTTCGCAGTTCGGCTCGTTCCTGGTCATGGGCCTGATCGGCATCGTGATCGCGAGCCTCGTCAACCTTTTCCTCGGCAGCTCGGCCCTGCAGTTCGCCATCAGCGTGATCGGCGTGCTCGTCTTCACCGGTCTCACGGCCTGGGACACGCAGCGGCTCAAGGAAGAGTATGTCGAGAGCGCTGGCAGCGAGCTCGTCGCCAAGCAGGCGATCATGGGTGCGTTGAGTCTGTATCTCAACTTCATCAACCTCTTCATGATGCTGCTGCAGCTCTTCGGCCAAAACCGCGAGTGAACGCTTCGCTCTTTCTGCGTGTGGGGGCCCGCCTTCCGGCGGGCCCTTTCCGTTTACGGTGGCGCTTGCTCGCCACCTTCGGTTGGCTCGATCTCCTCTGCGCGGTCGCGGCTTGCGCCGGCCCGTACGTCGAACCAGGCCTCCATTCGACCGTTCGGGCGAGATCCATCGACCCGGTCGACTTCCACCTTTCGGCGAGGGTCCACCCCGGCGCGAGGCTCGGTCCGGGCTGGCATCTCGAATCCGACGATCCGCGTTTCGGCGGCTTCTCCGGCCTCGTCGTCGAAGCGGAGCGGCTCCTGCTCCTCAGCGATCGAGGATGGATCTGGTCCGCGGACCGCGATCCCTACGATGGCCTCCCCTTCCGAGAGGGATCCTGGCGGGTGCAGACTCTGAGGTCGGCCGGCTCCGGCCCCGGTCCCGACGCCGAGGAGTTGACCCGAATCGCCTCGGGACAATACCGGGTCGCAGTCGAGGGCCGTCACAGCCTGGCCGCTGTCGAGATCGATCGACAACGGCGGTTCCTCGACCTCCAACCCAGCCCGCTACCCGAGCCGCTCGCCTCGGCGCCGCCCAATCGCGGCGTAGAAGCCTTGGCGGCACTTCCGGACGGAGCGATCCTGGCCATCGCCGAGGCGGGCCGAGGGGAACGGCACGACGCGGTACTGCTCGCTCCGGAGGGCTCGCGGCTGCTCAGCTATCGGTCCGCTCCCGGGTTCTCCCCGACGGGCGCCGATTGGAACAGTGGTTGGCTCTACGTCGTGGAGCGCAGGCTATCCCTGCTCAACGGCTTCGCGACCCGCCTGACGGCGACACCTGTCGACAGCGCCGCCGACCTTCCGGATGTCATCGAACCGGCCGTCGAACTCGTGAGTTTGAGCGGTCGAGGCTTGGGTTACAATATGGAAGCCGTTTCAGTCGACCGACGCGCCAACGGCCGGACTCGGCTCTGGCTCGTTTCGGACGACAATTTCAACCCGTTGCAGGAGACCGTGCTGATCGCGGTCGACTGGACGCCTCAGGCGCTCGCCCGGGCCTCGATCCGACGCTTGAGCCGAACCAGCTCGGAGGGGAGTTCGGCTTCCGAGACGGAGCGCAGATAGCCGTCGATACCGCCCCGCTTCTCGATCGTACGCAGCGTGCTGGTGGCGATCCGCAGGGCCACCGCCTCGCCGAGCACTTCGCTGTAGAGGCGACGGTTCTGGAGGTTCGGCAAGAACCGGCGCTTGGTGCGGTTGTTCGCGTGGCTGACATTGTTGCCGGTCAGCACGCCTTTGCCGGAGAGCACGCAGCGCCTGGCCATCGTGGAACCCTTTCGACTGACAACAAAAGGCGGGCCGTTCGGCCCGCTGCGCTGTCGTGTCGTTTACGGCGACGACGGGGCCGACGTCAAGGCGGCTGCTCGAGTCGGAAACTGCTCGAGCACGACCGGTGCGGGGTTCGCTGCGGCGTCGCCCAGCTCGAAGGAGTCGCAGATCTCGGCGCGAACGCGCGCGACGTCCTCGGGTCGGCGGGCATGGACGATGCAGAGCGGGCGATCCCCGCCCACGGACTCGCCCGGCGCCGCGACGTCGGAGAGCCCGACGACAGGATCGATCGCCGCGCCGGGACGTGTTCGCCCTGCTCCCAATCGGACGATGGCGAGGCCCAGAGCGCGAGCGTCGATCTCCCGCACCGTCCCGGGGCGCACCGGCGCGATCGGTTCGCGGATCGGTGCAATCGGTAGGTGGTCCCGGGGTCGCTCGACCAGGTCAGAAGGCCCGCCCAGAGCCACCACCATGCGCGCGAACCGTTCGGCGGCGTGCCCCGACGCCAGGGCCTTCGCGAGCAGCTCGTGCGCTTCCGCCCCGCTCGATGCCAGCTCGCCCATGAGCAACAACTCGGAGCCCAAGGCGAAGGTGACCTCGAGCAGCGCGGGATCGGCCGGCTCGCCTCGGAGCACCGAGATCGCCTCGGCGACCTCGAGCGCGTTCCCGGCCGTGCGACCGAGGCAACGGCTCATGTCGGTGAGGAGGGCCCGGCAGGCGAGCCCGGCGCCCTCAGCGACCTCGACGATGGAACGGGCGAGATCGCGGGCTGCATCGAGCCCGGGGAGAAAAGCCCCCGAGCCCACCTTCACATCCATCACGAGGGCACGCGGCCCCGCCGCCAATTTCTTCGAGAGGATCGAGGCGGTGATGAGCGGGATCGATTCGACGGTCGCCGTAACGTCGCGGATCGCATAGAGGCGCCGGTCCGCCGGCGCGAGCTCGGCCGTGGCACCGACGATGGCACAGCCGACCTCGAGCACCACCGCGGAGAAGCGATCCAGATCGACCTCTGCGCAATAGCCCGGGATGCTCTCGAGCTTGTCGAGCGTGCCGCCCGTGTGACCGAGGCCGCGGCCGGATATCATCGGCAGCAAGCCGCCGCAGGCGGCGACCAGAGGTGCGAGGATCAGGCTCACCTTGTCGCCGACCCCGCCGGTCGAGTGTTTGTCCAGCACCGGGCCCGCAACCTCTGGCCACGAGAGGACCCGGCCCGAACGGGTCATCGCCCGAGTGAGCGCGACGGTCTCGGCTCGGCTCATGCCGCGAAGGCATACGGCCATCGCGAACGCACCGGCCTGCGCATCGGCGACGCGACCGTCCGCGAGCCCGGCGACGAACGCTTCGATCTCGGCGGGCGCGAGCTCGAAACCGTCACGCTTTTTTCGGATGATCTCCTGCGGAAGCAGCATGGCCTCGCACTCACGACATCGGGTCGGTATTGGCGATGCGGACCAGATCGTCGAGCAAGGCGGAAGCGCCGAAGCGGAGCCGTGAGGGCGAGACCCAATCCGTGCCGAGGGAGGCGTCGACGAGCGCCAGATAAGGCGCGGCATCGGCCGAGGTGCGGACGCCGCCCGCGATCTTGAGGCCGACGCGGCCGCCTGTCTCGTCGATCACCTGGAGCAAGAGGGCTGCCGCTTCTGGGGTAGCCCCTTCCGGTATCTTGCCCGTCGAAGTCTTGAGGAAGTCGACCCCGGCCATCACCGCGGCCCGAGCGGCGGCGGTGATCAGCGCCGGGTCCCGCAGGAGCCCGGTCTCGAGGATCAACTTCATGGTCACGGATGCACCCACCGCCGATCGGCAGGCCTCGACGAGCTCGGTGACACTCGCCACGTCGCCCTCGCGGAGCGCTGCCAGGGGGGCTACGATATCGACTTCTTGGGCGCCGGCGGACACGGCGGCCACGACCTCCTCGGCGGTCGCGGCGATATCGTCTCCGCCGCTCGGAAAGCCCGCGACCGTGGCGAGCCGAACCGAAGAACCGGTGAGTGCTCGACGCGCGGTGCCGAGGTAGCGCGCGAAGATGCAGACGGCAGCGACGCCGTGGCAGATCGCCCGCGCACACAGTGCCTCGATCTCCCCGTCGCTCTCATCGCCTCGAAGGCTCGTGAGGTCGAGGAGCGGCAGAATTCGGCGCGCGGTCGTCGGGTCGGCTCGAGCCCGCCGGGCGGCTTCGAGGATGCCGGGAAACAGGTTCAAAGGCATCGAGCGAGCTCCGGGAGCGCGGACTCCAACAGGGCAGCGAGCCGGTCCGTGGCCGCCGCGGCGTTGGCGATCGTCTCGGCATGGTTGGGCGGGGTGGGTGCGAGGCCGGCCGCGAAGTTGGTCACGACGCCGAGACCGAGCACCCGCAACCCGCAGTGCCGCGCCGCGATGGCCTCAGGCACCATCGACATGCCGACGAGGTCGGCCCCGAGAAGCCGGAGCATTCGGATCTCCGCCGGGGTCTCGAAGCACGGCCCCGACCAGCCCGCGAGCACGCCCTGCGCGAGTTCGATCCCCAGTCGATGAGCGGCGCGGCGAAGGACCGCACGCAGGGCGGGATCGTACAGGTCCACGAGATCGGGAAAGCGCGGGCCGATTCGCTCGTCGTTCGGCCCGATCAACGGGTTGGTTCCGTGAAAATTCAGATGATCCACGACGAGGGCGAGGCTTCGCGGACCGATCTCCGGCCCCAGGGATCCGACCGCGCTCACCAGGATCACGGCCGCGCAGCCGAGGTCACGAAGCAGGCGCAACGGCTCCGCGAGCGCATTCGGCGGGTGGCCCTCGTAGAGATGCGGGCGTCCCTGCAGGCATGCGACGGGAACCCCAGCCAGTGCGCCGAGCCGCAACCGGCCGCGATGACCTTCGACCGTCGGAACCGGAAAGCCCGGAAGCTCGCGCGTATCGAGATCGGCCAAGGGTTCGAGCCGCTCGGCTATGGCACCGAGACCCGAACCGAGCACCAGTCCGAAGACGGGAACGAAGCTCGGCGCGCGAGCGCGGACGAGGTCGATCGCAAGAACGCGGACGGGCTCCGGTCCGGAGCTCAGGCGAAATGCGACGGGCAGGAGCTCGCCCAGCGACGTCGACAGGAGGATCGTCCCGTCCGGGGCGGCGACGTGGACGGGAAGCGAGGCATCGGCGAACTCCGCGAGCCGCTGACGGCATCCCCCACAGGGCGTGCAGGGCGGTGGACCGGCCGCGACGATCAGCGCCTCGACGACCCGTCGCTCCCCCGCCGCGACGAGGGCCCCGAGTGCAGTCGCCTCGGCGCACTGGCCGAGCGGGTAAGCCGCGTTCTCGACATTGCAGCCGGCCACGATTCGGCCGCTCGAGGCGCGCAACGCAGCACCCACGGGAAAGCCGGAATAGGGCGCCCAGGCCCGCCTGCGGGCCAGCGACGCGGCCGCCAGGAGATCGTTCATCGGTCCTTCACGTAAGGGCGACCGAGTGCTCGCGGGGCCACCGCACGGCCGACGAAGCCCGCGAGCAGGAGCATCGTGAGAAGGTAGGGCACGGCCTGGATCGCCTGGGTCGGCACCGTGCCGACGAGCGGCAACGGCGCCCCTTGGAGGCGGACCTGCACCGCGTCCGCGAAGGCGAAGAGAAGGCACGCCAGGACCGCGGGAACGGCGCGCCATTTGCCGAAGACGAGGGCGGCGAGGGCGAGGTACCCCTTGCCCGCGGTCATGTCCCGGATGAAGCCGGCATTCTGGGCGATGGAGAGATAGGCCCCGGCGAGGCCGCACAGCACGCCCGCCCCTAAGAGGGCACCGTAGCGGACCGCCTCTACCGATACGCCGGCGGTATCGACCGCTTCCGGGCTCTCGCCCACCGCGCGAAGACGCAGGCCGAAGCGGGTCTTGGCGACGACCCAGGCGATCGTCGGCACGGCCGCGACCGCAAGATACACGAGAAGATTGTGGCCGCTCACGACCTCGGCATAAATCGGGCCGAGCACGGGCACACCCGCGATGGACGCGACAGCGGGAAGCTCGAGCGGCGCGAAGCGGGCGGCACCGCTCGGTAGAGGAATCCGCCCCGCCTGCCCGAACCAGGCGTCGGCCAGGGTAGGGCCGAGACCCGCCACGGCGATGTTGATCGCCATCCCGCTCACGACCTGCTCACCCCGGTGGGTGATCGTGGCGAAGCCGTGGAGCTGGGCGAGCGCACAGGAAAAGCCGATCCCCGCGATCAATCCGACCCAGGCGGACCCGCTCACCGCCGCAGCCGAGGCTGCGGCGAAGGCACCACCCAGCATCTTCCCCTCGAGGGCGATGTTGACGACTCCGGCCCGCTCGGAGAGCAGCCCGGCGAGGGCGCAGAAGACGAGCGGGGTGGCGAGCCGCACCGTGCTGTCGGCCAGGAGCAGCGCCTGAAGCCAGAGGCCTTCCATGTCAGTGCCCGGTCGCCGGACGAGCGAGCAGGGTCTCGAGCGGCGTCCGGAACATGTGTTCGAGCGCACCGGCGAAGAGAATGATGAGACCTTGAATGACAACCACCATGTCACGACTGATCTTCGGCATATCGAATGCGAGTTCGGACCCTCCTTGATAGAGAGCTCCGAACAGTAGAGCGGCCAAGACGATCCCGACCGGATGGTTGCGGCCCATGAGCGCTACGGCGATCCCGACGAAGCCGTAGCCTCCCGTGAAGCCCAGGACGAGGCGATGCTGGCTGCCCAGGATCTCGTTGACGGCCAACAGGCCGGCCAGTGCGCCCGAGAGGGTCATCGCGAGTATCGTCACCCGCGCGGGGGCGATGCCCGCATAAATCGCTGCAGGCTCGCTCCGACCGACCACACGAAGCTCGTAGCCCGGCCTGCTCTGCCAGACGAAGATCGCGAAGGCGACAGAGCAAGCGAGCGCCAGAAGTAGGGAGAGATTGGCCGGTGAGCGGCCGAGGTCGATGCCGAAGGGAGCGAGCAACGGGGCGAGGGGGAGCAACCAATAGGCTTCCGCGAAGATATCGGTCTCCGGAATTTGCTGGCCAGGTTTGATGAGAACATTGACGACGAGGTATGTCATGAGGGCAGAAGCGAGAAAATTCATCATAATGGTCGTGATGACAACATGGCTGCCACGCCGGGCGTAGAGCCATCCAGGAACCACGGCCCATGCCCCACCGAAGAGCGCGGCGCCCGCCACTGCGAGCGGAACGGCTACCGCGCCAGGCAGATCGCCGAGGTTCAGCGCCACGAGCGCGAGACCCAGGCCGCCGAGATATGCTTGCCCTTCTCCCCCGATGTTGAAATGACCCGCATGGAACGCCAGCGCGACGGCAAGACCCGTGAACACGAAGTTGGTGGTATAGAAGAGCGTGTAACCGACGGCTTCGCCGTAACCGAATGCGCCGTACAGCAGAAGTGCCACGGCGGCGATAGGATCCTCGCCGACGAGCACCACGACGAGGCCCGCGACCAGAAGCGCCGCGAGCAGATTGAGACCCGGTAACAACACGAGCTCGACCCACAGCGGAAGGCCGCGGACCGTCCGCATCAAGCGGCTTCCGCCGTGATCCCGGCCATGAGGAGGCCGATTCTGCGCTCGTCGGCCTCCTCGGCCGCCACCTCCCCCACGATCCTGCCGTCGAACATGACGAGGATCCGGTCGGCGAGCGCGAGGATCTCGTCGAGCTCGACGGAGACCAGCAACAGCGCCTTGCCGGAGTCGCGCAAGGCCACGAGCCGCGCGTGGATGAATTCGATCGCGCCGATATCGACACCTCGGGTCGGCTGACCGACGAGCAAGAGGTCGGGGTCGTGCTCGAGCTCGCGCGCGACGACGAGTTTCTGCTGGTTGCCGCCCGAGAAGGCGATCGCCGGCAGGGTCGGCGCTCGCGGCCGGATGTCGTAGCGCTCCAGCCAGCCCGCGCAGGTCGCGTGGATGTACCGGCGCCGGAGCAGGAAGCGCGCGCTGTAGGCCGGGCGGCGATGGTATCCGAGGATGGCATTCTCGGCCGCGGCCATGGTCGCGACCAGTCCCATGCGAAGCCGGTCTTCCGGTACGTGGCCGAGTCCTCCGGGCCGCCCTTCCGCGGATCGCGGCGACGCTCGCCCAGAGAGCCGAACTTCGCCGCGGCTCGGCGCGCGGATGCCGGCGATCGCTTCGAGCAGCTCGCTCTGCCCGTTGCCGGCGACACCGGCGATACCGACGATCTCGCCGGCGCGCGCCTCGAAGGACACGCCTTTCACGCGCCGCACGCCGCGGTCGTCGATCACCTCGAGATCACGCACTTCGAGGACTGTCCGCCCGGGCCGTGCCGCGCGCTTGTCGGGGCGGAGCTGGACCCTCCGGCCGACCATGAGCTCGGCGAGCTCCTCGCGGCTCGTCTCCGCGGTCGCTCGATGCGCCACCATCCGTCCACCGCGCATCACGCTGACCCGATCCGTCACCGCCATGATCTCGCGGAGCTTGTGCGTGATCAGGACGATCGTCCGTCTCTGTGCCCGAAGGACCCGCAAGATGCGGAAGAGCTCGTCTGCTTCCTGGGGGGTGAGCACGCCTGTGGGCTCATCCAGGATCAAGATCCTTGCGCCCCGGCAGAGGGCCTTGAGGATCTCGACGCGCTGCTGGACCCCGACCGGGAGATCCTCGACCCGAGCGTCGGGATCGACCTCGAGGCCGTGCTCGCGCGCCAGTCGCCCGAGCTCCGCCCTCATCCGGCGGAGGCCGTCGCGGAGCGTCATCCCGCCCTCGGCCCCCAACAGGATGTTCTCGAGCACCGTGAAAGCTCCCACCAACATGAAGTGCTGGTGGACCATGCCGATCCCGGCCCGGATGGCGTCGACCGGCCGGGCGATCGGACAGGGGCGCCCCTCGACCAGGACGGTGCCCTCGTCCGCCTGGTAGTAACCGTAAACGATGTTCATCAACGTGGTCTTGCCGGCACCGTTCTCGCCCACGATGCCGTGGATCGTGCCGGCCTCGATCACGAGATCGACCCGGTCGTTGGCGACGACCGGGCCGAACCGCTTCGAGATTCCGCGCAGCTCGATCGCCGGTGCAGGCACGAGGCGAGCCTGCCCGCGGGCGCTCACTTCTGTGTCGAATAGTAATCCTTGACGACGAGACGCCCGGCGATGATGTCGGCTCGCGCGGCCTCGAGCTTCGCTACGATCTCGGGCGTCAGGACGCTCCGGTTGTGCTCGTCGAGCGCGTAGCCGACCCCCTCCTCCTTCAAGCCCAGATCGAGGCGGCCGGGTTTCCAGGTCCCAGCGCGCGCATCACGGAAAGCGTTGTACACGGCGACATCGACTCGTTTCAGCATCGAGGTCAACACGCTACCGGGATGAAGGTAGTTCTGGTTGCTGTCGACGCCGATCGAGAGCTTGCCCCTGTCTTTGGCGGCCTGAAGGACACCGATACCGGTGCCACCGGCGGCGGCGTACACGACATCGGCACCACGATCGAACTGGCTGATGGCGAGCTCCGCGCCCTTCGCCGGGTCGTTCCATGCGGCCGGCGTCGTCCCGGTCATGTTGACGAAGAGCTCCGCCTTCGGATTAACGTATTTGATTCCCTGCTCGTAGCCGAAGGCGAAATTGCGAATGAGCGGAATGTCCATCCCGCCGACGAACCCGACCTTTCCGGTCTTGCTGGCGAGAGCGGCGGCCATGCCGACGAGGAAGCTGCCTTCGTGCTCCTTGAAGATGACCGACTGCACGTTCGGCAAATCGACCACGGCGTCGATGATCGTGAACTTGCTGTTCGGGTATTCGGCGGCGACCTTCTTGAGCGGAGTGCCGTTCTGGAAGCCCAGGACCACGATGATGTTGGCACCGCGCCGGGCCATGCGCTGCATGGCCTGCTCGCGCTGCGCCTCCTGCGTGACCTCGAACTCGAGGTACTCGATGCCGGTCTCCTTCTTGAACCGCTCGGCGCCGTTGTAGGCCGCCTCGTTGAACGATTTGTCGAACTTGCCTCCCATGTCGAAGATGACCGCGGGTTGGAACCCCTGCGCAGCGGCCGATGCGACCGCAGCGAACAGTGCGAGGACGAGCCCCCCAACGAACCGGATCATCCCGACCTCCCGTCGAGCCACGGCCCCTTTCCTAAGGCAGGGACGTGGAAAAGCAAGCTCACGAGATCGCGCGCCTTCAAGGTGTGAACTCGGTGGCGGCCTCGAAGTTCGCGGGCCCGCGACGCCAGCCCGGGAGCGGTGGTCGGGCGGCCACGGGCGGCAGACGCACCGGTTCGACGAGCAGGCAGCTCGCCACGGCGTCGAGGCCGTCGTCGCGGCAGCGCCGACCCGGACGCCATTCGCGCATCTCGTCGAGGAAGGGCGAAAGGAGGACGCTCCTGTGAACGTGCAGCCTCCGGGCGGCGAGCAGCGGATCGAACGCCTCGAGGATCCGGCGTTCCTTGGAGAGCGAGTTCGCGCGCGGGAGCACGTTGCAGCCGACCCCGGACCGTCGCAGCTCCTGGCGGAGCAGGGCGGGTAGGAAGGCGCCGATGCCGTTGGTCTCGACCGAGACGGACGGGAGATGGTTGCGTGCGAGAAAGCGCACGACCGCCCGGCAGAGCCTCGTCGCGTCGTCGACCTCCGGATCGGCGCCGGGACGCAGCACGAGATATTCGATCGCGTGCAGCCAGTAATGACCCTGGGCGTCGACGAAGACGGCGGCGACGACGCTCGAATCGCCGCGTTCCGGACGTCCGTAAGCGGGGTCCCATGCGGCGGCCGCGGAGACCATGCGCCTGTCGCCGATCCACAGTTCGTCCCGCCCCTGAACCGAGACGAGGGACGCTTCAACGTCGTAGGGCAGCAATCGATCGGGGTCGAGCCGCACGTCCTCCGGCCGGGTGGGAAGGAGCTGCATCTGGCTGCGGAACTTGGCGGGTCCCGCCTGGCTCAAGAGCCGATCGACGGCCGCATCGGGAAACCGTTCCTTCCAACGCTGCTCCCCCGAGCGGCGAACCAGAGGCAAAGTGAGACGCCGGAACCCGGCCAGGAAAGGTTCCGCCTCGTTGAGCTCCCGGCGCGGCGTCTCGGCGTAGATCGAGTGATAGCTGTGTGGCGTGCCAATATAGATCTGCAGACCATCCGGTACCAGGACGAAGTTGAGCTCGCGCAGTCGTTCGCGCAAGAGTCGCCGCTTTTCTTCGGTATCGGTGGTGTTCGGTACCTCGACGTCGTCGCAGACGACGACATCGGCCCGGCATCCCGTGATGTTACCGAGGATACCGCGGGCCAACAGCGACGGATCGCGCGAGACCCGGCGGCGTCGGACCGTCAGTTGATCGGCGGCCCAGTTCTCCGACCTCGGGTCGAGCAGGCAGGTGGTGAGGGGGTGGTGCTCCAGGATCCCGCGCACGTTCCGCGTCATCTTGGTGGCGAGCCCCTGCTCGGCCGACAGCACCAGGATGCGAAGTTCCGGGTCACCATACAACAGCCACGCACAGTAGAGTGCCGCCAGGGTCGACTTACCCGAGTCGCGGAACACGAGAAGCAGCAGACGACGATCGTTGGCTCGCCAACACTCGTCCAACCACTGGCAGATCTGCAGGTGAAGAAGTGGCGTCGAGCGGCCCTGGCTTCGATTCCACATGAAGACGAACCGCGTGAAATTGATGTTCGGAAGTCCAGCAACCGGTGCGTCCGTGCCTCTTGGTCCGTGTTCGCGCAACGAATATCGCCCGGCGCTCATCTCAGTCGAGGAGGCTGCGCCGGGAAGAGCCGAAGCCACCCAGCGCCCTGGAACCGAGTTCGGTCCACTGACCCGCACCCTCGAGGAGGCTGCGCCGGGTTCGCCCTTCGTAACGGTCACGGACGGCAGCGATCCGTGCGGCGGTCTCTCGTCCGCGCGCTTCCTGCAGTGCCCGGCTCTCTTCCTCGAGGCCGCGCAGCACCGCATCGATCGACCCACCGGAGCCAGAGATCCCCATGGCACCCGCCCTCGCCCGCTCCTGGGCGAGCCTGCGCGCGAGGGCCGCCTGCTGGCGGCGCTGCTCCTCCGCGTCGGTGAGCCGGATCCGTCGGATCTCCTGGCGGCGCTGCTCCTCGAGCCGGTCCTTCTCCTCCTCGCGTGCCTTCTGCGCGAGGGCGAGTTCGAGACCGAGTGTGGCGAGACTACTAAGCGCACCCATCAGTCGTTCACCTTCAGTTCGGTTTGTGCAGCGAGAAGGGTGAAAGGCGCGGCGGCATCGTCGCGAATTCGCCAGAGAAGGGCGTCGTAACCCCGTCGCCAACCGGTTGCGCGAAGAGCGTGGTCCCCGGAAAACGTCGGCCCGTCCGGAGATGTCAGCGGCACGATCCGTTCGCCGTTGCCGGTATCGACGACCAGCCGCCGACTCTCCGCCAACCGCAGCGTCACGCGGATCGGACGATGTACCGCATCCAGGGCGACGCCCCTGGGTGCCACCGCACACGGAGCGGGCTCGATCTCGTGGAAATAGGGCACGCCGACGGCGAGGCGCGAAGCGGGTGCGGCGAGTTGCACCGTCTCCGTCACCAGGGTCCCCCGAAACACCTCGCCGCCATCCGCGAGGGCCACGACCTCGGCGCCGACATGGCGGCCGAACCCTGACCAGGTCGTCGTGGGAGGAGAGGCCTCCGCCTCCTGGACGTGATCGAGCCAGGAGCCGTCGCTCAACATCTCGACGAGGGTTCGACCGCGCCACCGCACGAGCAGCAAGAGCCGGTCGCGGAGCGAGGCGACGGCCAACGCCTCGCCGGCGAACTCTTGGAGGCTCCAGGCGGCGACATTCGCGTTGCGATCGATCGTCACCGTGGCGACGCGGCCGTCCGCGCGGACGATCCACAAGAGCCGCCGCATGCCGTCGAAGACCGCATCGATCGGATCCCGCAGGAGATGGCGAGACAGCGTGGCGATGTCCGCCGCCTGATAGGCCTGCTCGACCTCGGTGTAGAGGAACTCGCGGAGCTCACGTCCGCTCGCCGAGACGAACAGAGTCGCCCCGTCCACGTCGACCGGCCGGACCCGCGGCGTGATTCTCGAACCGATGCGCGTCTGTCGCTCGACCTGAGTGCCGCTCGGTGTGACCGGGAAGCCCTTGACGATCCATTCGCCGGTGGAGGTGAAGATCTGCAGGTTGCGGCCGGGCACGAGCCCGGTGACCACCTGGCTGGTCTCGTCCGACAGGCGGAAGGCGATGGCCTCGTCGTCGAGACCGGTTCCGGGGTCGAAGTTCATCGGCCTGCCGGTGCGCGACATCCAGACCCAGTCGGGCAGGTCGCGCGAGCCGCCGATGACCATCCGGTCTTGGTGAAAGCTGATCGAACGGGGCCAGCCGCGCGCCGGATTGAAGGCTTCCTCCTGCCATTGCAGCGTCCAGGCGCTGTCCGGGAAATCGTCGTAGGCCTTGGCCAGAACTCGGTCGGGAGCCACGTAGTTGACGATCCGGACGTGCCGGCCCCCGATCCGCAGCCAGACGCCGTAATGGCCGGGCTCGAACACTCTGTGTGCCGAGGCGCCGTCAGAGTGCCGGGCCTCCACGATCACGAAGTCGCCTGCGGAAGCCCCGGGGGGCGGATCGGTGCCGTCGCGGCGAACTCGCAGGGCCGTGTCGGGCGGCGCGATCTTGGCGAAGGGCGCGAGCGGGCGGACCACACCCGGCTCCAACTCGACCGTCTCGAACTGCCAGAAGCGCAATTCCCAGATGTCGCCGGACCCGCTCGCCCCGCGCCGTCGAACGATCTCGACGCCCCGAACCTCGGGATGAACGAGGTAGAGGCGATCCCGGTAACGGGCCCAGTCGAGGTCGAGGAGGTGGGCGGCCGACCAAGGCGCCTCGAGATCGGCGACGACGAGCTCGTCGCTCAGCACGACGACACGGAAGGGCGCGAGGACCAGGGCGAAAGCCGCGTCGACGTCGTCGAAGGGCACGAGCCGCACGGCATCGGGCACCTCGGCGAGGATGCGCGTTCCGGGCCGCCGCGACACGCCTCCACCGGCTTGGACGAAGACGTTGCGCAGCCGGCGGGCACCGTCCTCCTGCGCACGCAAGTCGATCCGTCCGAACATCAGGGGATCGAGCTCGCCCGCGGTGAAGCTCGTCTTGAGAAGGATCTGGCGGGTCATGCGAGACGAGCCTGAAGCAGCGTGAAGTCTTCGACCCGCTGTGGAGTCGCCTGCTGACTGTCGATCAGTTTCGCGAGCTTGAGTTCGCTGGCGGCGAGCCGCGACAGGACCTCAGCGCGTGCGGCGTTCTCGGTGAGCGGCAGGCAGAACTCGGCTGCCAATCTCGCGACCAGCACGGGAACGAAATACGCGGGAAACTCGGCCTCCGGTGGACGCCGCTGGTACGTCAACAGAACGCTGTCGGCGTCGGTGTGCAGGCGGCCGCCGAACACCCGGTAGACGAGGCCGCGCCCCGTTCCGCCGCTTCCCGCCGAGATCGTGCGGAGGATGTCCGCCGGGAGCCGAAACGCGAACGCGAAGTCGCCCGCCGGCGATTCCGGGTCCCGATCGAGGCGGGCGTGGGCGAGGGTGAACGACCAGGGATGCGCCATCAGCGTCGCATCCCGAACGACCGGATAGAGGCGCGCCGCGGTCTCCGCCTCGGCGGTCGGCTCGTCGAACGATGCGATCGGCCGAGCACCGAGCTTGGCGAGCGCCGTCGCGCACAGGCTCACGTCGGTATGAGGCATGGCTTGCTCCGTTCGCCCGGGACGCGGCTCAGATCGCCGGCCCCAGCGCCTCGCGCAGACGACGCCAGAGGAATGCGCGGTCGGCCTCGTAGGCGCCGACGACGCAGCCCCGCCGAGTGAGGGCAACGAGCAGCGGTCGTCCTTCGCGGGCGAAGATGGTTGCACCGTCAGGGTTCAACCTGGCGATCACTGCGGGATCGACCGGCCAGAGCCCCAGCAGCGGCGGCAGGAGGCCATCGGCCACCGTGAACCGCTTCGCCTCCGCCAAGTGCTCGGCCAGGATTTCGAGCTGTGCACCTTCACAGGTCGTCGCCTCGTTCGCCAGAACGGGCGGGACGAGGGTCGCGACGAGGACCGCCACCGCGAGCGCGCGGTGTCCCGAGAACCGTCCCAAGGCAGGAACCTCCGGCTTGGGGGAACCGGCACGGTCGCGGTCGCAAGGTGGTGCGAGGCGACCGTGCCGGTCCTGGGAGGAAACTACGATCGCGAGCCCTCAGGCCGCGTTGGTGGCGCCGACCGGGGTCACGTCGCTGAGATCGACGACGCCGTTCGCGTTGCCCCGCACGACGAGCAGGCCGTGCGTCGGCACGACGCCGATACCGGCATTCGCGATGACGAAGTCACCGACACGAAGCATCGAGGCGGCCGGGTTGAAGTAGCCGGTCACGCTCACATCGGCCATCGTGTCGCTCGTCCGGTAATGCCAGAGGGTGAAGCCATTGGCGTAGGCGAGAGCGCTCAAGTTCCGCGTATCACAGGCCATGATCACGCCTCCAGACAGGGCATCTTGACGACGCCGTTCTCGTCGATGAGGACGGCGCCCTGCGACATCGAGTTGGCGACGAAATGGGCGGCCCGATCGCCGTGCCAGGTGATGTCGGTCACGACCTCCTGACCGACGGCGTGTCCGACGGCGCTGCGGTGGTACCAGAAGCAGGTGCGGACACCGGCCTCGATGGGCAGACCCGAATGGGCGATCCACAGCGTACCGAGCCACATTTTGGCTTGCGACCCGCGCCAGGGGAGCTGGTCGTCGCCGACGAACTGGGCGCTCGCGAACTCCGGGAGAGCGAGAAGCTCCGACCACTGCTTCCAGCCGACGACCGCGAAGCGCTGACCGTCGTCCGGAACGTCGTGGGCACCGAGCAACTCGAAGGCGGCGAGAACCTTCTGCTTGGTCAGCCCTTCGCTCGGGGAGCCCACGGAATGGGGGCTCTGGGCGAGGGCCTTGATGATCAGTTCGTCGGTCTTCCGGCCGAGCGCGAAGGCGCCCGCATTGGCGAGCACCTGGCGCTCGTCGATGTTGGTCTTGAGTTCGTCGAGCCGATCGACCCACTCGCCGGCGTAGTAGTCGACCAGGACAGCCTCGACGTTGGTGAACTCGACGCTCATCACGGGCACCATGCCGTGACGCGCCTTGGTGGCAGCCGTGCCCTTGCCGACCCTCTGGAAAACGGTCGTGCTGCCACGGACGTTGGTCTTGGTTCGAACGGTCGGCCGGAGCTTGGAGCCCTGCCGCTGATAGGCGGCGTGGACCTCCCGCTCGAACTGCTTGATGAACGCTTGGTCGATGCTCATCGACATCGGCATCCTCGTGCTTGGTGTCGAACCGATCCGGGGCGCAGCGGTTGTCCGGGACGGGGGCCGAACGCACCCGGGGAGGTCGCCGGAGCGGGCCTCGCGGTTGTCCCTCCGGCGTTGCGCGTCATTCGCCGTACAGGCGTTTGAAGCCCTCGGTGACGCGCGCGATGAAGCTCGGGTCGCGATCGCGCCAGTAGCGCGGATCGCGAACCATTCGGTCGAGCGTCTGTTCGTCGAGACGTGCGGCGCCGTCGTCCGTGCGGCCGAGCAACTCGGGCTCGCTGCTCCGCATCATCCGATGCAGGGTCAGAACGCCCTGATAACTGCTCGAGAGTGCCGCGAAGACCTCGGGTTCGAGATGCGCCTCGCCCCAGGTCTTGATCTCGCGGGCCACCTCGCGCCAGCGCTCGTGGCCGCCGAAGTGACTCGCCAGACGCTCGACCTGCCGGGTGACCTCGGCTTCCTCGGCCAAGCGCTCGACCATCGGCATGAGCCGCTCGGCCGCGAGGTCGTACACCATCTGGACCTGGCTCTGGGTGAAGCCGGCGGCGTGCAGCTTCGCGTTGATCTCGGGATCCGGCCGAACCAGGTCGCTCTTGCTCGCGATCTCGTATTGATCCGGGGCCGCCGGACGACCGAGGGCGGCGAAGAGGCGCTCGCGTGCCCCGTGATCGTCGGGTCCCTCGGGCTGCGGCAGGCTTCGACCGAGCTTGCGCTCGAGCTCCAGATAGGAACGCAGGAGAGCGTCCACCCGGATCGCGCCGGCTTGGGGGTCCCAGAACTTTTCCGGCACATCGAGCGGTCGCGATGGGGTCGTCGGCTCCGGGTCCGGGACCGTCGGGCCGGCTCCCTCGATCTCCGATCGCTCTTCGATCTCGCTGTTCACGGCATCGTCCTTCGTTCGTTCGCAGCCCGTCCGGCCCCTCGTCTGCCTCGTTCGATCAGAGCCAGGACGTGGGCCACGACGGATCGTTGACCTTCGACGTGACGGAGTTCCGCGTCGCTGGCGGCGGGGCCCAGTCGACGGTCGAGGAAACATCTCTTCAGGTGTTCGAGCACGATCGCCCCGGCCGCATCGCGGAAGCATTGGGCGAAGGCACGGGCCAGCTCGTCCTCGTGAGCGACCGAGTTCGGTTGCTCACCGAGAGCTTCCCAGCCTGCCTCGAGGAGCCGGTCACGCATCGCCGTTTTCCGAAGCACGGCCGGAGAAAGCGCCGATGCCGGTGAAACCGATCCGCGGGGCGTCTTCCCGCAGCAGTTCGCCCGCCACACCCAACGCCCTTGCGAGCCAGATCGCTGCTGCCCGCGCGTCGATCACCGCCTGGGCTTCGGGTCCCAACCGCCCCGCCGCCTCGAGCCACATCAGGGTGTTCTGGACGTCGACCCGTGCCTGGGCGCGCGCCAGTGGCGAGCGATAGTCGATCTCTACCGTGCGACCGTCGATCGAGAGTGCAGGCACCTCGCCGCGACGGCGAAGGATCGCCAGCCCTCGTTGGACGAGCGGCACCAAGAGCTCCGCCTGCAGGCGACCGAACACGGCACCCAGGAGCCTCGAGGTCTCCGCAGCGCGCTCGAGGATCTCGGTCGCGGTCATCTTCGGCCCTCGGGTCGGCCCGAGGCGGTCGACCAGGAGGGTGTGACGGATGCGTGCCCGCAAGTCCTCGAGCACGAGCTGGGAGACGTCGAAACGTCCGGGCGCCTGGAGCGGGGTCAGGCCGGCCGAGCCGACGGCTTTCGGGATGATGCTGCCGGGCTGTAGGCGGATGTTCGCCGGGTTGAGGACGCCGTCGTCCTCGGCCAACCAGATTCCCGTAACCGCGATCGACGCGTTCTTGAGAATGAGCTCCACGACCTTGTTGGCCGTCTTGATATCCGGAAGTGCCGCCATCACGGGCGAGCGACCGTAGAGCTCGCCGGCACCCTTGACCCAACGGAAACAGTGGAACGGGCAGGATTCGAAGTAGCCCTCACCCAGGATCGCACCATTTTCCGCTCCGGCGGTTCCGGGCGGCACGAAGCGGACGAACCGGAGACCTCGGCCAGGCTCGGGCTCGACCGCCTCGACGATCTCGATCGGCCGCTCGGGATCGTCGCCGACCCGCCCGACGAGCGATGCCGGCAGAAGTGCGGCCGGGACCCGATCCAGAAGACTCTGCAGGGTATGCGTCGTGATCCGGTAGAACCGGGTGATCTCGCCGCTGCGATCACCGTCGAGGAACATCTCGGCGACCGGCACCGCCGTGAAGCGGAAGGCGGAGCTTGTGCCTGGTGGCGCCTCTTCGAAGAGAAGATGCGCGGTCCCACAAGTGACGAGATCGAGAAAACATTGGTGCATTTCAACAGCGAAGTTGGAGCGGTCGAAATGTCCCTGCAGGCGTCTCGCGATCGATTCGAGACACTCCGCCATCGTGCCGCGTTCTTCAGGTGGTACGTCGATGCCCGGGCGAAGCCCGAACCACTCCGACCAGGGCGGAACGAGTTCCGCCATGAGGCTCGCCGCCAGCTGCTCGACGGCGTCGATGGCCGTCCCGTCGAAGAGCTTGTCGGCGAAGCGCACGGCAGCCGCCTGATCGCCGGCGAAGCCACCGGCGCGCTGAGGCAGCGCGAAGCCGTAGCATTCGCGCCAGAGCGGTTCCCAGGCGGCGCGGCGCGCCTTGGCACGGCACACGCGCGCATGGAGCAACTCGAGGTTTTCCGGCGCCATGATGCACCTTCGGCTAACGAACGAAAAGGACCGTATACCGTTATAGGAAGATTGTCAACTACCGGTTTCACGGACCCCGGTCGAGGCGACGAAGCCGGCGCGACAAAGGGCGCGATAGAGCTGGTAAGGCGTCCACACACCGGGTGCGCGCAGTCCGAGAATGCGCTTGACCACTTCTACGCAGGTCAGAGGACGGATCAGACCGTCTCTACGGGTCGATCCGACGGCGTTCCCGACCAGAGCCGTCATCCCGAGCCGACGATAATGCTGGAGGAGTTCGGTCTCGTCATACAGAGCGACCACCTCGAGAGTCAGGCGCGACTTGAGGGGATCACACACGACCCAGCCGCTCGGGCGACGGACTAGGCAGAAACAATGGCGAAAGCCGGGCCGCAACCAGCGGAGGCTTGGCGCGGACGCTCGGTCCTCGAACACCACGATGGCCCGCGAAACGTCCGAAGACGCGGTCGCAGCAGACCGGAAGCCACATGTCCGCATGGCTCGATCCATGGATTTAAACCTACTGACAGGACGCATTCCTGTCAAGAGAATAGGCTCCGAGACAGACAGGGACTCCCCTGCTTCGGAGCGCCATCCTAATGCTGACCCACAAACAGGTCTGGGACGGAATCGATCGCCTCGCCGCGCGGAACAAGCTTTCCGCCTCGGGTCTCGCCAAGCGCGCCGGACTTGACCCGACGACGTTCAACAAGAGCAAGCGCATTACCAAGCAGGGCAAGCCCCGCTGGCCGAGCACAGAAAGCGTCGCGAAGGTGCTCGATGCCACCAACACTTCGATGCGGGACTTCGTCGAGCTCATGCAGGGTGGCACGCCCGGCAGTCCGGTCGGTCGCGGTTTCCGATTGCGCTGCACGGGTCTCGGCGAGGTCGAGAGAGGAGCCTGCCTCGACGCAGCGGGGTTCCCCAACGCCACGGGCTGGGAAGAGATCGACTATCCGGCGATCGACGACGAACACGCCTATGCGATCGAACTCGATCGGGACGTGGCCCCGCCCGTCTATCGAACCGGGGACATCGTGGTCGTTTCGCCGGGCAGCAGCATTCGGCGGAACGATCGCGCGATCGCCCGGCTGCGCTCGGGTCAAGTGCTCTTCGGCGTCGTGGTCCGGCGCACGGCACAGCGCGTGGTGATGAACGTTCTCGGCGCAGGCCAGGCCGAAGAGGTGATCGAAGCCGACCGCCTCGCTTGGCTCGCACGCATCCTCTGGGTCAGCCAGTAGGCCTGCCGTCCGATGCCGGCGGCACGCGCGGGAGCCACGGCCCGCGATCCAGGTGTTAGGCATATGAGTCTATTGCTTGACATAGTTCCTATAAGGCACTAGACTGCGCTCGCGATCGTCGCCCGGCGGCCTGCCGGGTCCGCTCGGAGACGCAGCTATGAGTTTGCTCCTCCCCCTCGACGACAACGGCAACCCGATCGGGATCCTCGGGTTCGACTACCGTGGCACCCAGAAGCTCGCCGTCGGCGCGAGTTCGGTGCGAAACCCGGTCCCGATCCCGAGCGACATCGAGATCGTGACCCTCTACGCGACCGGCCCCTGCCGGTTCGAGCTCGGCGACGAGGGCGTGACCGCCGATCCAGTCTCGAGTCCGTTTCTGGCACCCGGGCACTACCTCGACATTCCGCTTCGACGCGGGGAGCGCTACGTGGCCTTCGTCGCCGAGGCCGATCCCTGCCACGCCTACGTGATCGGCCGCATCTGACATGCCGCTCTGCCTCGCGCCGACGGCGACGGGGTTGCGCATCACGAGCCGCGATCGGAGCGCCGTGGCGCCGGCTCCCGCGCCCCTCGACCCTCCCGTCCTCGCAACCGAATCCGGCGAGCCTCTCGTCACCGAGCTCGGCGAGCGGCTGGCCGTGGAGCGCGAACCATGACCACGAAACAGATCCACGAGCTCCCGGCCACCTCCCTCGTGGAACCGAACGATCAGCTCGTCCTCTCCACGGCGACAGGCAATCTCACCCGCCGCGCCTCGGTGGAGGCGCTGTCCTGGCGGCTGTCGGGCACGAGCCCGAGGCGCCTTTTGCGGGACAAGCTCGCGGAGCGGGTCTCGGTCCGCGACTTCGGGGCCGTTGGGGACGGGGTCACCGACGACACGGCCGCCTTCCAGGCCGCCGTGGATGCGGCCTTCGAGGTCCACGTGCCGGCGGGCCGCTACCGGCTGGCGAACGTGGTGCACGTCAAGCCTCGGCGCCGCATCGTTGGCGCGGGGCGCGACATCACCGTGGTGGAGGCCCAGGGTGAGCGAGCCTTCGTCTTCCACCGGAACGAGAGCCCCTACACGGTCGATGCCGGCGGCACCACGGATTGGACTCGGTCCTCGATCGAAGACCTCTCGATCCGGATGAGTCTGTCCGGCATCCTCGCCCACGGCCACGAGTTCATCGCCCAGAGGCTGCGCTTCGCCGGCGGTTCACCGACCGGCTGGTGCCTCGAGCTCGAGAACGCCAACGAATGCTGCATCCGCGAGATCTCCGCCGGCCCGGGCGGCGGCGACCATGATCTCCTGGCCAACGGCATTCGGCTCTACGCCAACGAGGCGGGTGCCGGCGTCAATTACGGGGACGGGCTGATCGAGGAGGTCTCCATCAAGCTCAAAGGAGCCGGTACGACCGGCATCCTCGTCGAGCACCTCGGTCCGCCCGTCGCCGGCAAGCTCTACGTCATGAACAACATCCTGCTCAATCGAGTGCAGGTGAACAGCGCGGGCGCGCCGGCGGGAAGCACCGGCATCTGGCTCCGCCGGGTGATGCGTTCTGCCCTGGTCAATTGCGACGTCGAGTTCGTCGAGACGGCCTTTCGTGTCGAGGGCGCAGCCGGTGGCGGCAACGCCGGCAGCACCCGCCACGTGAGTTTCGTCAATTGTTACGTCCTCAACTGCACGGTCCCGTGGGTCGACAGCAACGCTACCCTGCCGGGCTCGGTGATGCGTTGCTTCTTCGCCAACTGCAACGGCTTCGGTCAGCTCAATCCGGTCGGAGTGTCGAGCGAAGATTCCCAAGCCCGCGCCGGTGAGGGCGACTTGTTTCTTCCCTCCGCGCTCTGGCTCAACGAGCCGAGCCAAGGTGGTGCGGCGATCCAGGTCCGCGCGCCCAATGTCGGCCAGCTCGTCCTGACCGGGGACTTCCACGACGGCACGAGCACGATCCGGGACGGTAACGTCAAGAACGCGAGCCCCCGCCAGGCCCTCGGCGTCGACATCACCTCGTTCAACGTGGCACGGCTCTATCGACCGCGGGGTTACGCGCCGGGCCAGGAAAGCCGGATCGCGATCGGCAACGGCGAGGATCACCCATCCGGTCCGCTGCATCGCGTCGAGATCGCCGATCCGCTCTACCTCCCGCCGCGTACTGCCGAGCCGAGCCAGCCTCGCAACGGCTTCGTCGTCTACTGCGAGTCATCTGCGGCGCTCCCGTCCGGAACGCCGTGGGCCGGGCCGGGTTGGTATTCGCGTTTGGCGAACGGCTGGAGCCCGGGGGTGAATCTGCCGGGCCGCGTGCCCGAGCGCGAACGCAACGCCAGCTTCAACATCTCGCCGGCCGATTTCGGCCGCATCCATCGCATCAACAACGCGAACCCGATCACCGTCACGGTCGCATCGACCTACACGATCGGCGACTCGACCTTACCGCTGCTCGCTACCGGCGATCCCGCCGCCTTGCTCTGGCTGATCCGGCAGGGGACCGGCAGCGTCACGATCCAGGCCGGCGACGCGAACGTCGAGATCAAGAACCCGGCCGGCGGAACGACGCTGACAATCCGCCGCCAGCATCAGCTCGTGGCGATCGTGCTGCGCCACAACGCCACGTCCGGCAAGATCGAGGTCTACGGGACGACGGTACCGGACGGTGAGTTCGCATACGAAGAAAATCTCGGTTGGACCAACGCCAGTCAGGGAAGCAACTCGGATACGACCCCTTACGTGGTCGCCGCGAACCGGGCCGGCCAATTGCTGCGGATCAGCTCGTCCGATCCCGTGAGCTATGTCGCATTCGAGGCGGCGAGCATGCCGGCGGGTCTTACCGCCGCGATGTTCCGGCTCGTGAGTGTCAACAACCCCATCCGCATCATGGCCCGGCCCTCGGCCTCGCCGCAGCTCACGCTTCGACGGAGCAACGTCGTTAGCCCCGGCGGCTTCCCCTGCTTCGAGGTCGGTGAACTCGGTCGCGTGGTCACGGTGCATCTCGTGACCAACGACAGCTCTCAAGCCAACTCCATCTACATCGAAGGATGAAGACGATGTCGAACTTCTCGCTCGAACGCGCGTGGCGGATTCTCGTCGATTCGCTGTGGCTCGCCGTGATCCGTGCTGCCCTGACGGCGATCCAGATGGCCGTGGATATCCTCGGCCTCGACGTCGACGGCCGGCGGGCGGTGTTGAACCAGCTCGGCAACATGATCCTCCCGTCCTCTTCGGCCGGAGAGGTGCCCTCGGCCTGAACGGGAGAAGGGGAGCGTTCGCCCTGTTCCGCTTCTCGGCGAGGCGCTAAGCTACTCTCGCTCTCGGCGGAGCTGGCGATGGCCGACCCCAAGCTTCTGCGGTTCGACACACTGGCGCTGCACGCCGGGCAGGTCCCGGACCCGACCACCGGCGCGCGCGCCGTGCCGATCTATCAAACGACGTCCTACGTCTTCCGAGATACCGACCACGCGGCCGGGCTGTTCAACCTGGAGCGGGCGGGCCACATCTACACGCGCATCTCGAACCCGACCGTGGCCGTTCTCGAGGAACGCATCGCTGCCCTCGAGGGCGGCGTCGCCGCGGTCGCGACAGCGAGCGGTCAGGCAGCGCTCCATCTGCTCGTCGTCACCCTGATGGGAGCGGGAGGGCATATCGTGGCCGCCCGCAACCTCTATGGCGGCAGCATCAACCTCCTCCGTCTCACCCTGCCCCGGTTCGGGATCGAGACCACCTTCGTCGATCCACGCGATCTCGACGGGTTCGCGGCCGCGATCCGGCCGAACACACGCCTGATCTTCGGCGAGACGATCGGCAACCCCGGACTGGAGGTGCTCGACGTCCCGCGCCTCGCCGAGCTCGCCCATGCGCACGGGCTGCCGCTCGCGATCGACAACACGTTCGCCACACCTTACCTGGCACGTCCGATCGAGTTGGGCGCCGACCTCGTCATCCACTCCGCTACCAAGTGGCTCGGCGGCCACGGTGTGGCGATCGGAGGGATTCTCGTCGACGGCGGTCGGTTCGACTGGATGGCGAGCGACAAGTTCCCGACTTTGAGCCGACCCTACGAGGGGTATCTCGGGGTAACCTACGCCGAGACATTCGGACCCGCGGCTTTCGCCGCTCGCGCCCGCACGGAAGGCCTCCGCGACTTCGGTGCGTGCCTCAGCCCTCACAACGCCTTTTACATCCTGCAAGGTGTCGAGACGCTACCGCTGCGAATGGCGCGGCACGTCGCCAACACCGAGCGGGTCCTGCGCTTCCTGACTGCTCACCCCGCGGTCGGTTACGTCATCCATCCGAGCCTGCCGGAGCATCCCGACCACGAGCTCGCGCGGCGGCTCCTTCCCAGGGGCGCAGGCTCGATCGTGAGCTTCGGTGTCAAAGGGGGACGAGCGGCCGGAGCCCGGCTAATCGAGCATTGCCGGCTCGCGTCTCACCTCGCGAATGTGGGCGACGCCAAGACGCTGATCATCCACCCGGCCTCGACGACGCACCTCCAGCTCGGGGAGGAACAGCTGGCCGCGGTCGGACTGCGCGACGACATGATCCGGCTATCCGTGGGCCTCGAGCACCCCGACGACGTCATCGCCGACCTCGATCGAGCCCTGCGCGCCTCGCAGCGACCGAGCTGACATGACCGGCAGTTCCGCGCCTTCGGCTTCGATCGCGATCTCGACCTATGGCCGAGCCGTGGTCCGCGGTGCTCGTACCGCCGTGCTGGTGCACGGTGCCGGCATGGACCAGAGCGTCTGGACCCTCCAGGGTCGGTATCTCGCATTCCACGGCTGGAACGCCGTGGCCGTCGATCTGCCCGGCCATGGCCGAGCCCGAGGACAGCCACCGCTGCGATCGATCGGCGAGATCGCGGAATGGCTCGCGGCCCTCATCGAGGCGATCGGCGCCGAGCGAGCAGCCGTCATCGGCCACTCGATGGGTGCCCTCGCCGCCTTGGAGCTCGCCGCTCGGTACCCGACCCGTGTGTCACAGCTCGCGCTCCTGGGCGCAGCGGCGACGATGCCCGTCCATCCCGAACTTCTCGAGCTCGCCGGCCGACACGATCGCAAGGCGGTCGAGCTCATCTGCGACTGGGCGTTCGGAATGCGCGGCCACATGGGTGGCAGTGCTCTACCCGGCGGCTGGTTGATGGGTACCGCGCGGGAGCTCCTGTTGCGCGGGGATCCCGCCGTTCTGGCGATCGATCTCGCGGCCTGCCAGGAGTATCGGCACGGCGATCGAGCCGCTGCAGCCGTCCGCTGCCCGACCCTGGTTCTGGTCGGCGCGGAAGACCGCATGACGCCGCCCCGAGCCGGCCGTGCCTTGGCAGAGCGGATAGCGGGAGCCGGCTGCGTCGAGATCGCCGAGGCCGGGCACATGATGATGGTGGAGCAGCCGGAAGCCACCTTGAGCGAGCTGCGCAGGTTCATGGGGTGACGCGGAGCGTGTCCTGCACGCTCCGCGTCCGGCGCCGACAGGCGGACCGGTTGGGCCCCCTCGACGGCGATCTGGATTGTTCTTCGCCCGCTTGACCCGCCTCGCCGCGCTCGGCTTCATCGCGACCCACCGACGGAGGGGAACGCGATGCGTCTGCACGATAAGGTCGCCGTGGTCACCGGAGCCGGACGGGGCTTCGGCGAGGGGATCGCGACCTTGTTCGCCGCCGAAGGAGCTGCCGTGGTCGTGGCCGACATCGACGAGGGTTCCGCCCGCCGCGTCGCGGATCTGATCACGCAGCGGGGTGGGCGCGCTGCCCCCGTCGGCTGCGACGTCAGCCGGGACGCCGACACCGGCCGCATGATCGGTACGGCGCTGGAGCGCTTCGGGCGGCTCGATATTCTCGTCAACAATGCCGGCGTGACCCACGTGAACCAGCCCTGCACCGAGGTCAGCGAGGCCGACTTCGACCGGGTGATGGCGGTGAACGTGAAGGCGCTCTTCTGGGCGGTGAGGCACGCGGTTCCGCAGATGCGCCGTCAAGGTGGCGGGGCGATCGTGAACACGGCGTCCACCGCCGGCATTCGGCCCCGCCCGGGCCTCGTCTGGTACAATGCATCGAAAGGAGCGTGCATCACCGCGACCAAGGCTCTCGCTATCGAGCTCGCGCCCGATCGCATCCGTGTCAATTGCGTGTGTCCCGTAGCAGGAGAGACCCCGCTGCTCCCGGCCTTCATGGGCGGCGATTCTCCGGAGCTGCGGGAGCGTTTCCGGGCGTCCGTCCCGCTCGGTCGCCTCTCCACACCGCTCGACGTGGCTCGTGCGACCCTTTTCCTCGCATCCGACGAGGCAGAGTTCCTGACGGGCGTCGCCCTCGAGGTCGACGGCGGTAGGTGCATTTGAGATCGAGAAAACGTCTCGGGGTCCGACGGGAGGCAGGCGATGATCAAGGTTTGGGGTAGAACCAATTCGATCAATGTCCAGAAAGTGATGTGGACCATCGGCGAGCTCGGTCTCGATTTCGAGCGGATCGATGCCGGGGGTCCGTTCGGCGGCTTGGATACCCCCGAATACGGACGAATGAACCCGAATCGAAAGATCCCGACCATCTTGGACGGAAACACGGTGGTTTGGGAATCGAACAGCTGCGTGCGCTATCTGGCGGCCAAGTACGGGGCCGGAACGCTTTGGCCGGAAGACCCGGGACTTCGATCCGAAGCCGACCGCTGGATGGATTGGATGCTGACGACCTTGATGCCCGACATGACCATCGTTTTCTGGCAGACGATTCGAACGCCGCCCGAGCGTCGCGATGCAAGCGCAGTCCGAGCAGCCGCCGAACGTCTCGGTCCGATCTGGGGCCTCCTCGACGGCCATCTCGCCGACCGTCCATTCGTCGGTGGAGCCACCTTCACGATGGGCGACATTCCGGTCGGCTGCGCATGGTGGCGCTACCGCAATTTGCCGATCGAACGGCCCCCGCAGCCTCGAATTGAGGCGTGGTTCGAACGGCTGGCGGGCCGCACTGCCTATCGCACCCACGTCATGCTGCCGGTGACCTGAGCCGCGGCCTGTCTTCGAGGGGGCCGCCGGCCAAGATCGAGCGAATGGCCCTGATCTCTTCCTCACTCGAGTAGGATGGAGGCTTACGGGCACTTGGCGGGTGGCGCGGGCTCCGATAGTTCGCCGGCAGACGACATTCGGAGCCAGGTATGCGCTTGAAAGCGGTGATTTTCGGACTGGCGTTCTCCATATCCCTTTTCACGTATGCCGGCGTGCGAGCCGCCAACGAACCGACCTCGCGCCATGGATCGCCCCAGCGTGCGCCTCGCGAAGCGACGCTGGGGGTGCTGTACCCGCACGATGATGTCCTGTTGTGGTCGGGGACACCGACGGCGGAGAGCCGGCGGACTGCTCTGCTCAGGCTCCTCGATCGCGAGCACAGACTCGATCCATCGGTTTGGCCGGAAGGTTCAGCTCCACAGGACGGCGTCGACACCTCGGACAGGATGAGCGCTGCGCGCGTCGATCGACGGCTGAGCCGAGCTTGGCTCGGTTACCTTGCCCGACGTCGTGGCTCGAACGATTTGCCAGCGGCCGAGACGGTCCTGCGGGCGATGGCCGTCCTCGAACGTGCCGAGGTCGGAAGCCAGCTCCGGCTCGCCGCGCTCGAGCTCATGATCGTCCAGGCCGTCGGGGGATGGCGGCCGGTCGGCACCGCCCTCGAGTCGTTCCCGGAGTCGGTCCCACTGGAGGCTCCCGAGATCGCCTCCGAAGAGGACGTGCCGAGGCGGCGCCTGGTGATCGATCAGGCACAGCTTCGGCGGCGCCTGGTCCAATCGATGGACCTGCCGGCCAAGTACCTCGAGGCCCAACCGTCGGACGCGGTGCTGACGCAGGCGATCCGGCGCTTCCAACGGCGTCACGGCTTGACACCGGATGGGGTCGTGGGAGCACGAACCCTGGCTGCGCTGCGCGAGCCCGTCGCGGAACAGTTGGCACGAATACAGTTGAACCTCGCTCGAGCCGGAGACCACGCATCACGGGCGGTCCTGCGCCGGTATGTCGAGGTCAACATTCCAGCCTTTGAACTTCGGTTGATACAGAACGGGCACGTCACGCTGCGTTCTCGAGTAATCGTCGGGGACGACAAGACACCAACTCCCGTCTTTGACGACGTCATACGCTTCATCGACCTAGATCCGATGTGGTACGTACCTGCGAGCATCGTGCAAGAAGTTTTGGACCGGGAGCGGAGCGAGGCAGGATATTTGGAAAGGGCTGGCTTTGTTTGGCAAACCTCCGAGGGCGGCCGGCCTCGGCTCGTCCAGCGTCCCGGGCCGGAGAACGCGCTCGGTCGGTTCAAGTTCGTGTTCCCGAACCATCACGCCGTGTATCTGCACGACACTGCACAGCGGGGGTTGTTCGGGCGCACAGACCGGGCTCTCAGTCACGGTTGCGTGCGTGTGGAGCGGCCCGCGGAGCTCGCCTTGGCCCTTCTTGCCGACCAGGGCTGGGATCCGGCACGCCTCGAACAGGCGCTCGCCACCCGCCGCACGCGACGGATCGAGTTGGTCGAGCCCGTTCCCGTGTTCCTCGACTACCGCACCGTCGACCTCGACGCCGAGGGCCGACTGCTCCTCCTCGCCGACCTTTACGGGCTCGACAGCGCCGCCCGAGCGACCGCGGGAGTGCAGTCCGTTTTCGGGCGATCGATGCCTCGCCCCGGCCCCGCCGATCGTACGCACGCCCATCGCCGGGTCGCTTCGGCTCCGACCTCGGCGAGCCTCGACTGAGCTCCGCCGGTCCGGCCGGCTCAACGGTCGTTACGGGCCTTCGCGATCGGCTGCGCGTACCGCGGCTCGGTGTCCCAGGGAAACAATATCCAGGTATCCTGGCTGACTTCAGTGACGAAAGTATCGACGATCGGCCGACCCGCCGGCTTGGCGTAGACGGTGGCGAAGTGTGCCTTCGGCAACATCTCGCGCACGATCCGCCCGGTCGTGCCGGTGTCGACCAGATCGTCCACGATCAGGCAGCCCCGACCGTCACCTTCCACGGGCTTGAGCACGACGGCGTCACGCTGGGTCGTCTCGTCGTACGAGCTGATGCAGATCGTGTCGATGACACGAATGTCGAGCTCGCGCGCGATGATATGCGCCGGCACGAGGCCACCGCGCGTGACGGCGATGATCCGCTCGAACGGCCCGATGTCGGCCAGACGCCAGGCCAAGGCTTTGGCATCCCGGTGCAGCTGCTCCCAGGAAACCGGAAAGTACCGGACCGCTCGATCCGCCATCGCGACGCCGTTCCCTCGCAGTCGAGGCGACCTCGCAGGCCCAGGGCGGTCTTGTCAAGCTCGACGCGGTCCGGCTTGATCGGGGCTCGAAGCGCAAGTGCGGGCACTCCGATCGAGAGGGGATCTCGGTGGACGAGGAGGAGCTTCGGCCTCGGCCGACAACGGGTCTGCCCCGGCCGCTCGAACCGCTGTCGATAGCCGACCTCGAGGCCTATCGAACGGCTCTCGAGGAGGAACTCCGACGGGTCGGTGCGGAGTTGGCGCGTCGTCGGTCCGTTCGGGGAGCCGCCGAGGCGTTGTTCAGGCGGCCACTCGACGAGAAACGGTGAGCGAGCCGGATGCGTTTCTGCACGAGCTGCGGCGCCTCGTTGAAGCTGGCCCGCCCCGAGGGCGACGACCGGGAGCGGCACGTCTGCAGCGGATGTGGCCTGGTCCATTACCGCAATCCGAAGATCGTCGTCGGCGCGGTGTGCCGATGGGGTGATCGGATCCTCCTCTGCCGGCGAGCGATCGAGCCGCGAGCCGGCTATTGGACGATCCCGGCGGGATATCTCGAGCTCGGGGAATCGGCGGAGGAAGGTGCCCGTCGGGAGGCTTGGGAAGAAGCTCGGGCCGAAATCGAGATCGACGGGTTGCTCGCCGTCTACAGTGTGCCGGAAATAGGTCAGGTCCAACTCCTCTTCCGAGCGCGATTGTTGAATCCGGACGTTTCCCCGGGGATCGAAAGTCTGGATGTCCGTTTGGTCGACTGGGCGGACATCCCGTGGAACGATCTCGCATTTCCGACGGTCGACTGGGTCCTTCGGCGAAGCTTGGAGACGAACGGGACTCCCGGACCGCTCGTTCCGGTATTCAACCCGCCGGGCCGATGAGGGCAGTCGGCCCGGAGGAAGCTTGACAGGAGCGCCGGGCATGATACGGGCCGATCGTCATGCTGCGCGGTCAAGCATCTGCCGGGTTGGCGCGCGATCGACGACGTCGGTCGGTCTCGAAACACGCGCGCCGCTGAACGGCTGACCTCCGCAAAGTCGGCTCCTCGGGCGGCGCGGTAGCTTCGATCCCAAGGCCCGGGACCCGCAATCGATGCTTCATCTTCGGCAGGAACGCGACAGTGATGCGTCGGCAGTCGAATCCTTGTTGGACTCGGCGTTCGGGCCGGACCGTCAGCGAAAGATCTCCTACCTCTATCGCGTGGGAGTTCCCCGCGTCGACGGGTTGTGTCTGATCGCGGAGGAAGCCGGGCGTCTCGTCGGGACCATTCGCTATTGGCCGATTCGTCTGGCCGAAGAGCCTGCCCTCCTTCTCGGTCCGGTCGCTACCGATCCGAGCAGAAGAGCCGTTGGCATCGGGCGCGCGTTGATCTTCGAGACCCTTTCGCGAGCGAGCGACCTCGGCTGGCGCCTCGTCTTCCTCGTGGGAGACAGAGACTATTATCGACGATTCGGGTTCGCCCCAGTACCCGCTTCGATCGTCATGCCCGGAGAGGATCCCGCTCGTCTCCAATGGCGCGGCCTCGGGGGCGGTGACCTGCCGGCTTCCGGCGGAGAGATCTTGCGTGCCGATGGCAGCCGCATTCGGCCCGCGCGACAGGGGTCGCGAGAAGGGCACGAGCCTCTCGCGGGCGGCGATGGCGTCGCGTGTCCCACCTGACAGTTTGGGCGAGTGCGAGGCCGGGCAGGCGTCAATTCGTGAAACCCCGCCCATTCGCGTTCGACTCCGACGCGTTCCTCCTTCGTCGAGCGTCGCTCTGTCGGGACGAGACGGACGGATCGTCGGCCGAGGCCAACGGCACGGTGCGACTCCCGGCGGGACATCCATGGTGGCGTCGGCGAACGGCGCACGAAGCCGTCGGAGCCGTCCCGCGAATGCGTTGCCGCCGCGCCCCCGATGGCCTAGACAATCGCCCGCCGGGGCGTAGCTCAGCCTGGTAGAGCGCCAGCTTTGGGAGCTGGATGTCGCGTGTTCAAATCACGCCGCCCCGACCAAACGTCCGAGCCCCTCCTCGAGCTTCGTTCCGTTTCGGCGGGCTACCTGACCGCTCAGGTCCTCCACGAGGTCGACCTCGTTGTCGGTACCGGTGAGGTGGTCGGCCTGCTCGGCCGAAATGGTATGGGTAAGACCACCACCCTGCTGACCATCATCGGGCGGGTTCGCCCACGGGCGGGCCACATCTTTTTCGACGGTCGAAGAATCGACGGCCTGCCGCCGTTTCGGATCGCGCGCCTTGGTATCGGTCTCGTCCCGGAGGGCCGCCAGGTCTTCGGGAATCTGACCGTTCGCGAAAACTTGGTCGCCACCGCTCGACCGCCGTCGGGCGGGCGGCCCGGTTGGACCTTGGATGCGGTGTTCGAGCTTTTCCCGCGGCTCTCCGAACGGGCCGATCAGTTCGCCGACCGACTTTCCGGGGGTGAGCAACAGATGTTGGCCATCGCCCGGGCCCTCATGACCAACCCCCGGCTCGTCATGCTCGACGAAGCGACAGAGGGGCTTGCGCCCTTGGTTCGTCGCGATATTTGGCGCGCGCTGGCGGAGCTCAAATCGCGCGGCCATTCTATCCTCGTCGTCGACAAGAACGTCGCCTCTCTCGGATCGGTGGCCGACCGGTTCTACGTTCTCGAGAAGGGCCGGGTCGTTTGGCAGGGACCACCTGCGGTCCTCCTCGCCGACTCCGCGACACTCCACCGCCACCTGGGAATCTAACGCCGGCGTGTGCGGGGAAGCGCCCCCGCTTCTTCCGCACGTTGCCGAAGTTCGGGCGCGATGCGCTCACTATCGAGAACGGCCTGGGTATGCTCCGCGAAACGCGGGGGAACGCCACGCAGCGTCCAGCCGCTGCGCCCCGGCTTGATCGGCGTCGCCATCGCCCGGTAAGCGCCGGCCTCGACAACCATGCGGCGGTGCGCGGTGTGCGGGTGCGTGGTGGCGTCGCGAAGCCCGAAGATCGGGCCAGCCGGAACGCCCGCGTCGATGAGTGTCCGCCAAAGCTCCGCGCCGTCGTGCCGGGCCAAGGCGCGCTCGAGTTCGGCCTTGAGGGCAGCGCGATTGACCACTCGATCCGAGTTCGACGCGAAACGAGGATCGTCGACGAGTTGCGGTGCGCCGATGATTTCGCAGAGCCGATGGAAAGCACGCTCGTTGCCGACTGCCAAGAAGACGGGCACCGTTCCCGTCCGGTACGTATCGTAAGGGCTGATGTTGGGATGCGCACTGCCCGTCAGCTGGGGCTCTTTGCCCGAAAGGAAAAAGTTGGCAGCGTGCGGATGCATCATGGCGAGGCCACAGTCGAAAAGGCTGATGTCCAGATGTTGGCCTCGCCCGGACGTTTGACGTTCCACCAGTGCCATCAAGATCGCTACGGCAGCGTAAAGTCCGGTTCCGATATCGACGAGAGGGATGCCGATCCGGACCGGCCCCGACTCCGGTGAGCCGTTGACCGAGAACATGCCGGTGATGCCCTGGATCACCGCATCGTAACCGGGACGACCGCCCAAGGGGCCGTCGGGGCCGAAGCCGGTGATGCTGCAGTGGACCAGCCTCGGATATCTCTCCGCCAGCACGGCCCGCCCGATACCCCACCCTTCGAGGGTTCCTGGCTTCAAGTTCTCGACCAGGACGTCCGCGCCTTCGAGCAGCGCCAGCAGGACTTCGCGGCCTGCCGGCTTGCCGAGATCGAGAGCGATCGATCGCTTGTTCCGATTGATGCCGAGGAAATAGGAGGCATCCCCTTCCAGAAACGGCGGCCCCCAGTCCCGGACCTCGTCGCCTTGTGGCGGCTCGACCTTGATCACGTCGGCACCGTGGTCGCCCAGAATTTGCGTGCAGAAAGGCCCTCCGAGCACACGCGTCAGATCGACCACCTTGACGCCGGACAGCATGCCGGCGGCCGAGCCACTTTGACCGTGCGTCATGGACAACCCTTCCCTGGCGAGCGCGGCGGCGATGCCGCGCCCCGTTTAGGCCGGCAACGCTGCCGATGCCAAGCAGGGTACTGGAGCCGAGAACGGCGGTCTGGCAAGCTGCGTCCACGAGCTGACCGATCCAGGGGAGGAAGGGTGAACCATGCGCGGCATAGGCGCTTCGATCGTGGCACTGGCTCTTTCCGTTCCGCTCGCTGGTGCCGAGGAACTGCGGATCGGTTTCATGGCGACCTTCACGGGCCCCGGCGCCAATCTCGGCCAGCACCTCCGTGACGGCTTCCTCCTCGGTGTCGAGCATGCCGGGGGCAGGTTGGGCGGTCTCGAGACGCGGATTACCATCGCCGACGATCAATTGAAGCCTGACATCGCCCGACAGGAAGTCGACAAGCTTCTCACTCGTGATAAAGTGCATTTTGTCACGGGAATCGTCTTTTCGAATGTGCTTCTCGCAATCTATAAGCCAGTAATCGAGTCGGGGGCGTTCTTGATTTCGGCGAATGCTGGGCCATCCCAGATCGCGGGGCCGCTGTGCTCCGAACGGTTCTTTTCCACGTCGTGGCAGAACGACCAGACTCATTCGGCCGTCGGGAAATATGCGAACGATAGCGGTTTCAGCCGCGTTCTGCTCCTCGCCCCCAATTACCAAGCCGGCAAGGACGGGCTGAACGGCTTCAAGCGCTACTACAAAGGTACGATCGTCGACGAAATATACACTCCCCTTGGATCCGTCGACTTCTCCGCGGAGATCGCCAAGATCCAGGCCCTGAAACCCGAGGCGGTCTACGCATTCATGCCGGGTGGCTCCGGCATCGCCCTCATCAAGCAGTACGCCCAGGCCGGTCTCACCCGAAAAATCCCGTTCCTCTCCGCCTTTACCGTCGACGACACCTCGCTCCCGGCCGTTGGAGACGTGGCGGACGGAATGGTGTCGGCATCGCAGTGGGCGGCCGATCTCGACAACCCGGCGAACCGCCGCTTCGTCGCGGCCTTTCGCGCACGGTTCGGCTATGTCCCGTCCTACTTCGCCGCACAAGCCTACGACGCGGCCCAACTCATCGACGCAGCTGTCAAGGGAACGGGCGGGCGGCTCGACGACAAAGCGGCGCTTCGTGACTCCTTGCGGAAGGCCGATTTCCCCTCCGTCAAGGGCAAGTGGAAAATCAACTACAATCACTTTCCCATCAGCGATTTCTATCTTGTTACCCCGGGGACTCTCGCAGACGGTACGCGTGCGATGGTCCACAAGCAACTCATTTTTCCCGATTACGCCGATGACAATGCAACCGACTGCGGCATGCGGTGGTAGCGCCATCTGCACGAGAGCACCGTGGACGAAGCCCTCCTGCTTGTTCAGATCCTGAATGGTATCCAAGTCGGGATCTTGCTTTTTCTCGTCGCTTCCGGACTGACGCTTGTTTTTGCAATCCTTGATGTCATCAACTTGGCACACGGTGCCCTCTTCATGATCGGAGCGTATGTCGGCGCCGTGACCATGGTCGGTACGGGCTCTTTGTTTCTGAGCCTGATCGCCGCACCCGTAGTAGCGTTCGTCGTCGGAATGTTCCTCGACCGCCTCGTTCTTCGGTGGGTGTACACACGGGACCATTTGGATCAGGTACTTGCGACCTTCGGCATTCTCTTGTTCCTCAACGAGACCTGCCGAGCGATCTTCGGCTCGGCCGCACACCCTTACCCGCTCCCGGACTATTTCGACTGGAGCCTAGTCTTGCCGGGCGGCATGGCCTATCCGGCATGGCGTCTCGCCATCATCGTCGCGGGATCGGTCATCGCGATCGCTCTCGCAGTCACCCTGAAGCACACCCGCTTCGGAATGCTGGTGCGTGGCGCCGCCACGAACGCGCCGATGCTCGAGATGCTCGGCGTGAACGTGCGAAACCTATTCTTCTTCACGTTCGCGCTGGGCGCCGGGCTCGCCGGCTTCGCTGGGGCGATGGCTGGCCCGATCATCGCTATCCAGCCCGGCATGGGCGACTCCATCCTGATCCTCACCTTTGTCGTGATCGTCACGGGGGGCACCGGTTCGGTACGAGGCGCACTGGTCGGCTCGATGCTCGTCGGCCTCGCGGATACGCTCGGGCGCTCCTTTCTCACCGACTTGGCTCGACTGGCTTTGCCACCGGCAGCTGCCGCCGAGTTCGGCCCGGCGATATCGACGATGCTCGTTTACGTGTTGATGGCGGCCGTCCTCCTCGTGAGACCACAAGGCCTACTGCCAGTCGGGCGTTACGCCTCTTGAGCCTCCGATCGCTTTTGGACCGATCGCTTGCGTCTCGTGCGCCGTGGCGGCCGGGGGCGGCGCTCTTCGCCGGCCTCGCTGTGGCTCTCTTCGTCTCCGAATGGGCAGAGTATACGTTCTACGTTAAGCTGATAAGTCGCGCCCTGATCCTGGGACTGGCTGCCCTGGCGGTCGATCTGGTCGTTGGCGTGGCCGGCCTCGTCAGCCTCGGACATGCGGCGTTTCTGGGTGTCGGCGCTTATGCCGTCGCCATTCTCGCGGAGCACGGGATTACGAACGGCGTCGTGCAGTGGTCGGTAGGCATCCTAGTCAGCGCCACAGTAGCGCTCGTCGTCGGCGCTTTGAGTTTGCGAACCAGTGGCGTATATTTTATCATGATCACGCTCGCATTCGCCCAAATGCTCTATTTTATTGCGAACTCTGTCAGTCGTTACGGTGGGAACGATGGCCTCACGATCTGGGCACCGACCTCCTTTCCTGGTTTCGGATCACTTGGCAGTCATTACCGACTCGCTTGGGTTTGCTATACTATCCTGCTTATTGCGTACCTGGCTCTCCTCCGTGTTCGCGACTCTCGCTTCGGCCGCGTGTTGCGGGCAGCCAAGGAGAACGAGCGGCGAATGCTCGCCTTGGGGTTCGCTGTTCACCGCTACCGACTGGCGGCATTCGTGATGTCCGGTGCCGTCACCGGCCTCGCCGGCGTCCTCCTCGCGACCATGACCGAGTTCGTCGCGCCTGCTTACATGTCCTGGTATCGCTCCGGCGAGCTTCTCGCGATGGTCGTGCTCGGCGGGTTGGGGACCCTCCACGGGGCCGTCGTCGGCGCGCTCCTCTTCGTCGTCCTAGAGGAGATTTTGTCGACCCTTACGACCTATTGGGGACTGCCCTTTGGTCTGTTTCTCGTCCTCGCGGTGCTCACCGGCCGAGGGAAACTCCTTCTCCGCGCTGTTCACAGGGAACAGGTTCGATGACCTCGTTGCTTGAGGCGCGAGCTCTCTGGAAACGCTTCGGCGCAGTCGTTGCAACAGCGGAACTGGATATCGATGTTCGCTTCGGCGAAATCCACGCCGTGATCGGTCCGAATGGTGCCGGGAAGACGACACTCCTCGGCCTTCTTTCGGGTGAATTAGCTGCCGATTCCGGCCGCATTTTTCTGGACGGCCGAGAGATATCCGGTCTCCCGGTTTACAAGCGCGTTCGGCTCGGGCTCGGGCGCACCTTTCAGATCTCGAGCGTGTTCTCCACCTTCACGGTACTCGAGAATGTGGCCATTGCGATCCAGGCGACTACTCCGGCGGGTCTCGCGCTCTGGCGCCGCGCAGCGACCGACGAGGCCCTGAACGAAGCCGCCGCGCGTGTCCTCGCCCGCGTATCGCTGGCCGAACTCGCCGATCGGCCGGCCTCGGCACTCGCTCACGGAGAGCGGCGGCTTCTCGAACTCGCGATCGCGCTCGCCCGTCGTCCTCGGATACTCCTTCTCGACGAGCCACTCGCAGGGGTGGGGCCCGGCGATGCGTCACAACTACTGACGATCCTCGACACAGTGCGACAAGAGGCCGGGATCCTCCTCGTGGAACACGACATGGACGCGGTCTTTCGTGTGTCCGATCGAGTCACGGTCCTCGTGAACGGTAGGCGGATCGCTAGCGGCCCCGCCGAGAGAGTCCGATCCGACCCCGACGTCCGCTCCGCCTATCTGGGCGACCTCTAGCCAGCCGTCCCACGCGTTTCTCGCGAGTTCCGCCTTCGAGACTTCCGGAGTTCAGCCGGGCCACCGCCCCATGAACCTCCATAACCCCTCCGCCCTCGTCGACTGTGTTCGCATCCTTTCCGCGGGCCGTTTGGGAGCGCCTCTTCGTAGTCGCGTCGTCGGAAGAGACCGTCGACCCTACCAGAGGGTCGGTTCGTGTACGCGAAGCGCCGGCCCAGGCGAGCCCCTCGCCTATGCAGAGGCCGACCGGTGAACCCTCTTTCCGCTCAACAACTCGCTCCTTCACCAAGGGCCATGATCGGAGACGGGGTCCGACTGGTGGCCCGCGGGAAAGACGGCCGCTACCGCACTACCTTTCTCGTGCTCGTGCCGCCCGAGCGGCGGCCCGGCCGCTCGTCAGGGCCGGCGGGCTTGGAGCGCGCTAGCGTGCCGAGCAAGTATGATGCCCCACCTCGGATGAGGTTCGGCACCCTCCCCTTCCACCTCCCGTTGCTCCCCGTACCGCGCCGCCCTGTGACACGCGGTTCGTCATCACGTCGACCAGAAGGGAAATATCGAGTCCGGCGTTTTACGTTGCTCCGGCGGCCGCTACCCAGCCTCTATCGCTCTCTGAGCGCTCGCGCTTTCGCCTTTATCAGCGGCTTGAGCAAATATTGAAGCACCGTCTTGCGTCCTGTCAACACGTCGATTTCGGCGGTCATCCCGGGCATTATCATCAACGGCTTGTCATCCGTCCCGAGATGATTTTGGTGCGTCCGGACCCGAACCCGGTAAAAACTTTCACCGCGTTCGTTTGTGATCGTATCCGCACTTATGTCTTCCACGACCCCTTTCAGGTCGCCATAGATAGAATAATCGTACGCTGTGATCTTTACTGTCGCATTCAATCCGGGTCGAACGAACGCGATATCCGACGGCCTGATATGCGCCTCCAGAAGGAGCGTATCCTCCAACGGCACAATCTCGAGTATATCCTGCCCCGGTTGGACCACACCTCCGATGGTGTTGATCTTTATCTGCTTGATGGTGCCCCGCAGCGGTGCTCGGACCTCCGTTCGTCGCACGCGGTCCGCCCCGGCCTGTACGATTTCCCGGATTCCCGCGAGCTCCGCTGCCTTTTGCGTCAATTCCTCTTGCGCCTGCGAACGAAAGCTCGAGTAGGCCCGCTCGACCTTCTGGTTGGCCTCTCGGACCGCTGCTCGAACTCGCACGATCGACGCTCGGGTGGCTTCGACAGCACCGCGAAGATCGTTCACCTCCCGTTGGAGCTTGATGAACAGAGACTGAGACATATCGCCCCGGCGCGCCGCCGGTTCCGCCAATCGGAGCTCCTCTCGCGCGAGCTCGAGGGAGCGCTCGTATTGACCCAATTTCGTTTCGAGCTCCTTCAGCTCCTGCTCCCTTTGCTGCGCTTGGCTGCGAAGTATCTGGACCTCCTTGTCGAGATGTTCCTGACGACTTGCAAAAAGCATCGCCTCCTTCTCCGCGACCTCGCGCGCTTCGGAAAGAACTTCCGGCGGGAATACCAGCTTGGCGTCTTCGATTTCCGCTTGCAGTCTCGCGACCGCTGCCATTAGAGACAGGTACCGGGCGCGCTTTTCGCGATAATCACTCTCTGCACGTATATTGTCGATTCTGAGGAGTACCTGCCCTTCCTCTACGATTTGTCCTTCCCGCACGAAAAGTTCTGCGAGAATCCCACCTTCGAGGTTCTGTATGACCTGGATCTGTCTTGAAGGTATGACCTTCCCTTCACCTCGCGTGACTTCGTCGAGCTCGGCCCACGCGGCCCACACGAGGAAAGTCGCGAAGAACGCGATGACAGCGAGAAGCAACAGGTGACTGAGTGGTGCCGGTCGAAGGCGTAACGCTGCTGCTCCCCTCGCAAACTCGGCAAGTTCCGCCTCCAAGGCCCCACGGCTCCGGCCCGCCCGGATTGCAGGAACTACGGCACCCATCTCAGCTCTCTCCTCGGATTTGACCGGCAGCCAGAGCCTTCAGCACTTTGTCCTTCGGCCCATCCGCGACGATGCGACCACCGTCCATCACGATGAGCCTCTCGACGAGTACGAGCAGTGACGCTCGATGGGTAACCAACAGCAGGGTTCGCCCAACCAGTTCCCGAGCGATTCTTTGGATGAACCGACCCTCCGCGCCATTGTCCATCGCACTTGTCGGCTCGTCGAGGACGAGCACCGGCGGGTCCAAGAGTAGGGCACGAGCGATGGCCACAGCTTGCCGCTGACCACCGGAAAGCATCTCCCCCCTTTCGCCGACGTTCAGATCGTATCCAGCCGGATGTCGACTGACGAAATCTTCGACGCCCGATACGGCGGCCGCGCGAAGAACCGCGGCATCGTCGACGAACGGCGCGCCCAACGTAATGTTCTCTCGAATCGAGCCGTGGAACAATACGATATCCTGCGGCACACATCCGATATTGCGCCGGAGGTCAGCCGGGTCCAGCTGGCGGACGTCGATGCCATCGATCAGGACGGAACCGGTGTCCGGTTCGTATAGCCCCAGGACAAGTTTTTCTATCGTAGACTTCCCCGACCCAATCCGACCGATCAGGCCCACCCGCTCGCCGGGGGCTATCCGAAACGACACATCGGAGAGCGCCGGAAGTTTTTGCCCCGGATAACAGAAAGAGACGTTCTTGAACTCGATCGCGCCCTTGAAGGTGGGTCGATGCACGAAAACCTTGTCCGGCGGTCGCTCGCTCGGCAGCCGCATGATGCCGTTCAATGTCTCGAGTGCCGTCCGCGCCTGGTGGTATCGGGTAAGGACGGCCGCTACCTGTCCAAGTGGCGCCATAGCGCGTCCAGCGAGGATGCTGCACGCGATCAAACCTCCAGTGGTCAATCGCCCGGCAGAGATTTCGTAGACACCGGCGACAATAACGCCCACATACACGGCGTTGCCGACGAGGTTGGCGACATTCACAGTAATTGCGGAAAGCAGTCGACTCTGGTTGGCCGACTCGGCCGTAGCAGCGACGAGCCCCTCCCACGCTCGCTGCATTCGACCCTCGGCACCGATGCTCTTGATGGTCTCAAGACCATTGATCGACTCGACTAGAATGCCGTGCTTCTGGGAGGCCTCGCGGAAGGTCCGACGAACAATTCTGTTCAGAGGCAACTGCAACAAAAGACCAACACCGATGACGATGGGGATCCCCATCATTGGCACCACGGCCACGATTCCTCCGATTGTCCAGATAATGACGATGAACAACAGCAGAAACGGAAGATCCACCAAGCTCGTCAACGTCGCCGATGTGAAGAAGTCACGTAGCGTTTCGAATTCGCGGAGATTGCTGGCAAATGCGCCGGCGGATCGCGGGCGTGCAGCCATTCGGATGCCCAGGACGTGCTCGAAGATTCGCCCTGCCAAATGGATATCGGCCACCTTTCCCGCGGCATCCACGAAATAACCACGGAGGATCTTGAGCATGAAATCGAAACCGAGTACAATACCCATGCCGACCGTCAGAACCCATAGGGTCTCGAGTGCGTTATTCGGAACGACGCGATCATAGACGTTCATTGCGAAGAGGGACGTCGCAACGGCGAAACAATTGATCAGGACCGCAGCGAGCAAAACCTCCCCGTAGATCGGCCATTGGCGTAAAATGGTCGACCAGAACCAGTGCCCCTCTCTCTCGCTCGCGAGTTCCCGGTCGCGGTGGGCGAACCCGACCTTGGGCTTCGCGAAGAATGCATAGCCCGCATATCGGGCCCGAAGGTCGTCGAGACCCATGGAGACCGCGCCGGCCCCGGCTTCCGGCACGAGCAGCTCGACCTGGTCGCCGGCTCCGCGCCGCACGAGGACAGCCGCCCGGCGGTCCCGAAGTAGCAAGACACAAGGCAGAAGCACGTCGTCGATTCGATCGAGAGGCCGTCGAACAAGCTTGGCGCTCAAGCCGGCCCGCTCGGCCGCCCGGGGGAACAGATCAGGAGTGAGAATGCCGTTCGCGAGCGGCAAGCCCGCCGTCAGTGCCTGGGGCGACGCCGGACGTTCGAGGAGGTGCGTCAGAGCGACGAGGCAACCCAAGAGCGGGTCGTCCATCGCCGAGTCCGGGCGGCGGATCTGCCAATTGCCCTCGGACGCGCCCGGCGAAGTCACGGGTTGCGAGGAGATCGCTGGTTGCGCCGTGGAACCTTCGTCGCTTCGAAGCCGCGACGGAGCAGCGTGGCCGGGAGCAGAGTCCGTCATCGAGCACCTATCTGCCGCATTCCGAAGGTTCCTTCGATACGCACCCGCCTCGCCTCATGTGGTTTCGTGGGCACAGACCAAACTCCCGAGGATGCTGGCTCTCCCGGCGGACCAAGCGCCCGCGACGTCGGGGACTGCGGTCCGTCGTTGGTACAAGGACTTGCGCGACAACCGAGCCGGCGCCGCCGAGAACGAAAGCGCCGCCCCCTCCGTTGACGCGTCCACGGGCCCGCACTATCAGGCCCAAAGGTTAACGTAGTTTCTACAAAGGCTTCCGCGCGACCTCAAGCATCTGGGCTGAAGAACGATGAGGCTGCTGCCACACGCTACGCGACCGGGTCGCTTCATGCTCGCCACGCTGCTGGCCTCGGCCGCGCTGGTTGTGGCAAACGGTCCGTCTTTCGCGGGATCGATAACCGACACGGTACGAGCAGCATTGTCGTCGAACCCCGAGCTCGGCGTTGTGAAGGCCGATCGGCGCGCGGTCGACCAGGAACTGCGTCAGGCTCGAGCGGGTTACCTCCCGTCCCTCGACCTGCGCGGAGGCATCGGCGGAGAAGTTGCGAGCACGCCTGCGACCCGACGGAGGGGGCCCGGTAGCACGAACACCACACAGCAGACGCGATCCGAGGTTCAGTTGAAACTCTCGCAGATGCTGTTCGACGGCTTTGCGACGCAATCGGAGGTCGAGCGCCAACTCTCGCGGGTAGACAGCGCAGCATATCGCGTTCAGGAAGCCGCCGAGTTCGTTGCTGTCGACGCGATCGAGGCTCATCTGGATGTTCTTCGGAATCAGCAGATCCTGGCGCTCAACCGCGAGAACGTCGCCGCCCACGAGCGGATCCTTCGCCAAGTCCGAAGCCTCGAGCGCGCCGGGCGCGCGGACGTGGCCGACGTTCAGCAAACCGAAGCACGGCTCGCCAACGCCCAGGCGTCGCTCGCTCAAGCCAACGGTGCGCTCGCCGACGCGATAGCGTTTTATCAGCGTATCGTCGGTCGGGAGCCCGATACTCTCTCGCTCGACACCCCTCCGGTGGCAGCTCTGCCCAAGGATCGCGAGACCGCTGCCGCACTCGCGTCGGTTCAGAGCCCAACCGTCTTGATCGCAGCAGCCGACGTCGACGTGGCGGCGGCAGAGCTTCGCGGGTCCAGAGCCGGATATTACCCTCGGCTCGACGCGGAGCTGACCGCACAGACATTCCGCAACGTCGACGGCGCAGAGGGCCCGGACAGCTCCGCATCAGCGATGCTCGTGCTCCGATACAACCTCTTTCGCGGGGGCGCGGATGTGGCAAGGGAGCGCGAGGCCTTTCACCGACTGAACGAAGCCCGCTCCAGCTTGGTGAAGCAGCGCCTGAAGGCGGAGGAGCAGGCTCGGCAAGCCGTCAATGCATACGAGACGGCAAAGGCGCGGGTCGCGGCGCAACGTGCGCGCGTCGAAGCCCAACGGCGCACGCGTGACTCCTATACATCTCAGTTCGAGCTCGGACAGCGCGATCTCCTCGATGTTCTCGACGCGGAGAACGAGTTGTTTCTCGCCCGTGTACAGCTCGTTACAGCTGAATTCACGGAACGTTTCGCTGTGTACAAAGTCCTGGGCGTGACGGGAACACTCCTCGACACATTGGAGGTCGCCCGGCCGCGCGAGCACATCAACGTCCATCGGTCGGCCGGCCGTCAGCAAACGCCTCTCGTCATCAAGGAGAAATCGCAACAATTGGTCGATCCGCGTGCCGAGCCTCGACCCGTTCGGGGTGCCGAAGCGGGTGAGCCGCCACCTTCGGCCCTTGATGCCGCTCAGGCGATCAACCGCCCGCCGGGATCGGGCCGGTAAGCGCCGCATCAGGCCGAAGGTGCATTCTCGCCGAGCCGGTCGCGCGCTTCGGTAGGCCCCTTGGCAGCTCTTCGTGGACGCTGCAATACGAACGGTCACAAGAGGCTGCGATTCCGTACCCGACGGGGCAGCTGTGTCCGCTTCTTCGACCCAGGGGGCGTTTCCGTAATCAAACATGTACGGCTGTGTGTTGCAGGCGAAACTCCTTCGCCTTTTCAGCATTTCGCAACGAAGGCGTGCGATAGCGTCCCCGTGGCTTCGAGAAGCGGAGCGACGCGGTGTTGCAAGGCACGTCGGATCCCATCTTGCGTGACCCAGAGTCGGAAGTGTCGAATGCCGCAACGATCTTGGAACGCCTAGCGCTCGGCAGTCTGTTGCCCGTGGGACCGCGTGAGGTACCAACGCCCCAGATCTCTCCTGCCGACGCTGAGCGTGCCGTCGTCCTCCGGCTCGAGGAGTTGGTCACCGACGAAGCGGGAAACGTGCACGTCAGCGTCGGCAGCGGTTTGCGAACGTTGGTCCTCGAGACTGCTGCACAACTGGTGGCATCGGGCACCGTCGCGGCGACAGATGCCCAACCGGGCGGGAGCTCATCGGAGTTAGTCTATCTGAAGTTCGAAATAGGCATTACGGTATACGTTCCCGCCGAGCTCGACCTCGTCCTCACGGTGCCGACCGGTTAAACGTGAGTCGCCTTCCTTTCGGCCGACGCCTCCGGTCCGAGCCGGGTTAGCGGACGGCGCGCCTCGCTGGGCTCCTGGCCTCTGGCCGGAATCCTGTAGCGTCTGGCCAGCCTTGCGACCCTGAGGGCAACCGAGTAAGCAAATTTTCACCATTTGCGACCAACTTGTGATCGCGGGATAGGGAGACGGCCTGCAGGGCGGGATCCCCGGGGGGAGTTTGGGGCCTTGACCAGTGAAACATTCCGCCGCCGGCCCGTCGTCCTGGTCGTCCTGGACGGCTTCGGGTGGCGTGAGGAGCGTGAAGACAACGCCGTCGCGTTGGCGCACAAGCCGGTGTTCGATGATCTCTGGCATAACTGCCCGCGTTGTCTACTGCGAACCGATGGATCGGCCGTCGGTCTTCCGGAAGGTCAGTTCGGGAATTCGGAGGTCGGGCATCTGAATTTGGGCGCTGGCCGTATCGTGATGCAGGACCTGCCGAGGATCGACAAGGCCATTCGCGAAGGAGCCCTCGCACGAGATCCGGTTATCGCCGAAGCCGCCCGCCTCGCGCGTGAGCCCGGTCGAACGGTTCACATCCTCGGGCTGGTCTCGACGGGTGGAGTGCATTCCCATCAATCTCACATCTCTGCGCTCGCCGAGGTTTTCGCCAACCGTGACTGTAGGGTGGCGATCCATGCTTTTCTCGACGGTCGGGATACCCCACCTCGCTCCGCCGAAATCTACTTGGCTCTTCTGGAGAATGATCTGCTAACTCTCAGGAACGCGGAGATCGTCTCGCTGTCCGGTCGATATTGGGCAATGGACCGGGATCGCCGATGGGAACGGACAGCGAGGGCAGTGGCCGCGATTGTCGATGCATCGGCGCCCAGATGGAACAACTGGCGAGAGGCGCTCGCTCAAGCGTACAGCAAGGGTCAGACGGACGAGTTCGTGGAGCCCTGCGTGATCGGAAGCTATTCGGGAATGAAAGATGGAGACGTCGTGATCTGCGCCAATTTTCGGGCCGATCGCGTTCGTCAGCTCCTGTCAGCCATTTTGGAACCGAGGCCGTCACATCAGACCCAAGCAGAACAATCGTCGGCTCGTTCGATTAGGTTGTCGTCGGTGATCGGCATGACGAAGTACGGCGACCAATTCGATTCCACAGTCCGCGCACTCTTTCCTCCAGAGCCACTGAACAATATCTTGGGAGAGGTACTCGCCGCACATCGTTTGAAACAGTTGCGGATGGCCGAGACGGAGAAATATCCTCATGTCACCTATTTCTTCAATGGAGGAAGAGAGCCTCCGTTTGCGGGCGAGGTGCGTATCCTCGTTCCCTCGCCGAAGGTCGCAACGTACGATTTGCAACCGGAGATGTCGGCGGGTTCCCTGACCGAGCGATTCGAGGAGGCGATCCGAACGGAGGACTTCGGCTTCGCGCTCGTCAATTTCGCCAATCCCGATATGGTCGGCCATACGGGTAACCTGCAGGCGGCGATCCGGTGTGTCGAATTTGTGGACCGTTGTCTGGGTTCCGTCGTCTCTGCCGTCCGCGCCGTGAACGGGACCCTTTTGATAACCGCCGACCACGGAAATTGTGAAACCATGCGGGATCCCGAGACTGGCCAACCGCACACCGCGCACACGACGAATCCGGTTCCGTGCATCCTGGTGGACGGACCCCGCGGCGCAACTCTTCGGGACGGGCGCTTGGCAGACGTCGCACCGACGATCCTCGAACTTCTGGAGGTTGCCCAGCCGGCCGAGATGACCGGGTCTTCGCTTCTGCGATGAGGTGCGGACCTCTCCTCCTTTTCTCCCTGTTCACGATTGGGATCCCGGGCGGGGTCCCGCCTGGTCGTGCGAGCGAAGGCGCGAATCCGGCAGAAACACTTCTTCCCACGGCCGAGCGAGTGGTGATCGGCGCGACGACACTTTATGCTCGTGCGCTTTCCGAGTGTCTGTCGCGAGCCCCGCTCGAGCGTGACTGCCGAGGTGCTACGCTGGGGACCGAATGCGGCCGCGCTCCGCTCGCCGAGACGAACGCCGAGGCGGTACGGCGAAGGGCGAACGTCTCTGCCGCTGCTCATCGAGAGATCGTAGCCGCCGCCATGCTCGCCGGACTGCGTCGGTGGCGCGGAGCCAGCTGTGCGGCCGGCCCGACGCCGGTTCCTGCCCCGGCGGTGGCGTCGCACTCCGAGGAGTCGCGGTTCGCGCCAGTTCCCTCGGGTGAGTTCGAAGCGGGCCTTCCCGAGGCGGATCCCGAGGTGGCGAACGACTCGGCCGTGGTCGAGCCGATGCTTTCAGGGCTCGGCGCTGTCGAAACGCGACCGAGGATGGCCGGGGACGAACGAGGAGCCGTCGCCTCCGAGGCGAGTCCGCGTTCCGACGCCTTTCCGCAGGCTCGGGCCGCCGGCGAGTCGAGTGGAAGCGCCAACCTCGTTGCCGGGAGCGGGAGGATCGATGCGCTCTGTCGACATCGAGGAGAGCCCGGCAATCGCTGCGGGGATGAAGCCCGAATACCAGAGACGAGTGGCTTTCGGCTCCCACTGCGCGGTTCGATCGTGCGTCGGTTCGGCGAGCGAGAGGGCGGTCGACGGCTGCGAGGGCTGATTCTTTCCTCGGATCATCCCCAACCGATCGTTGCCCCGGCCGACGGCGTCGTCGCCTACGCGGGTCCCTTCCGTGGTGTGGGCTCGCTCTTGATCATCGAGCATCGGGATGCCTATCATTCGCTGGTGATCGGAGCGTCGAGGCTCGAGGTGCAGGCAGGCGACGTGGTGACGAAAGGCCAAGCGGTCGGCTGGGTGGCTCAGGCCCCAACGGGCAGCGCCGACGTCTATGTCGAACTGCGACGCGCGGGCGAGCCGGTCGATCCGATGTCGCTTCTGTCCGCGCGAGACGGCGAGGTTCGAGGCTGATGCGATATGCTATCGTCAAGCTGGGTGCTGCGGCACTTCTCGGTAGTGCGGTAGGCTTCGTGCTGGCGCCCGGAGCGTTGATCGGAGCTCCGACTTCGTCGAGTGACACATTTCGCGCTCTGAAGCTCTTCGGTGACATTTTCGAGCGCGTCCGTGCCGAATATGTCGAAGAGGTGAGCGACCAGGCTCTCATCGAGTCCGCCATCAACGGAATGCTGGCGGCACTCGATCCCCATTCCGGCTACCTCGATGCGAATCGCTATCGCGACATGCAGGTTCAAACCCGCGGCGAGTTCGGGGGGCTCGGCATCGAGGTCACCATGGAGAACGGCCTCGTCAAAGTCGTATCGCCCATCGACGATACGCCCGCGCACAAGGCGGGCGTCCAGGCGGGTGACCTGATCACTCACATCGACGGCGAGCCGGTGAGCGGCCTCAGTCTCGGCGAAGCCGTCGAGCGGATGCGGGGGCCGGTCGACACGAAAATCCAGCTTCGCCTCATTCGACGAGGGCGGGAAGAGCCGATCGATGTCACCCTTACTCGGGCTGTGATCAAGATCTCCCCCGTGAGAGCTCGGCTCGAGGGTGACATCGGCTACATCCGGCTGACGACGTTCAACGAACATACCGCCACCGCGATGCGGGAAAAGATCGAGGAGCTCAAGCGGCAGGCGCCCGGCAAGCTCCGGGGCTACGTCCTCGATCTTCGGAACAATCCGGGAGGTCTTCTCGACCAAGCCGTCGCGGTGGCCGACGCCTTCCTGGATCGAGGCGAGATCGTCTCGACCCGGGGTCGCCGTCCCGACAGCATTCAACGGTTCAATGCCCGTCCTGGTGATCTGGCCGACGGTCTCCCGATCGTCGTTTTGATCAACGGAGGTTCGGCATCGGCCTCGGAAATCGTGGCCGGCGCGCTCCAGGATCAACGTCGGGCAATCGTGATGGGCACGCCTTCGTTCGGCAAAGGTTCGGTCCAAACCATCATGCCCATCGCGGGCCAAGGCGCGATTCGGCTGACGACGGCGCGGTACTACACACCGTCCGGCGCATCGATCCAAGCGAAGGGGATCGTCCCCGACATCGAGGTGCACGAGGCGAATGTCGAGCTCATCGATGATACCCCCGGCCGCCGCGAAGCGGATCTTCGGGGCCGTTTGAGCAACGACAAAGAGCCGTCCTCCAAGGGGAATGCCGAGCAGGGGAAGCCCTCGGCCACCTTGGACGCCAAGGACTACCAGTTGGCCCGAGCGATCGATCTGCTCCGCGGTATCGCGCTCTACGAGGGAAGGAACACGGCACAGCGCTGACGTCGTGCAGCGACGAAGAAAAGACCGGGCTACGCGGTCAGTAACACCATTCTCGCGTGGTCAAATATTGGCAGCGTACGGGACGGTTCTTCTTATTCCTGATGATGAGACGGGGTGCCCGTTCGTTGCTCTCGAGCCGCAATGGCCGCAGTAGACGCGATGTCCGCCAGGCGAACCTCGAACGGCCGCACAGTTGCTGTTCGCCACCGGAACGTCGGCGCTGGTAGGGGTTCGGCCGCCCGCTGGTGCCGCATTCCGGCTCGGTGGAGATAGAGGCCGTCGGTTCGTACTCTTGCCCGGCGGTTGCGTCGGCGGATTAGTGGGCGGACTTCGTAGGTGTTTCGAGGATCGGGCTTCTTCGACGGTCAGTTAGACCACCCTGTCCTCGATCTCGCGCGCCGGCTCGAAAGCCAGAGCCGAGCGGCGGGTTATGACATTCGCTCGTCCTCTCAGTAACGCCGCCTCGATCGACTGGGGCCTGAAGCGTGTCCAGGGCTATAGCGTGCAGGAAGGGTCGCTGCCCGACTGCTTTTGTCGATACCGCCCTGCAATCCGACGATGCTGCCGCTTCCCTGGACGCCATAGCGCAGTCAGGACTGCCGACGCTCGGAGGGTCGCCAGCATAAGCGTCATCGCTAGCACTGCGCTCTCCGTACTCGAACACCCGATCGTTCCGACGCAGCGCCCGCCTCTCGCGTGAGGTTGGCTTACTCTTTACGAGTATCGTCGCATGATGCCTCCGCCTCGCTTCTTCCGCTCGTAATCTCCCGGACGGGCCGATTCCGTCGGATTTCTCGAGACGACGGATCGGGCTACCATTGACATTCCTAGCCTTGGCAGCTGCATCGGGCGGCTCGAAAGCCGTGCGAGCGCTCCCGGCAGCTTCGTTCGGTTTCGTCGTTTCCTGCCGGACGCTGCACCCCCGAGGAGAGCTCTCCCGGCCGGTTGCCGGCAAGAGTATCTCGTGCGTGTGGGTAACAGAAGAGGGGCCAGCCGAAGTGAGCAGGAGCACGGGTTACCAGGAATCGTCCGAGCCGAAGCCGGGCTACCGGCTCTGCGTCGGAATTTTTCTGATTGGTCCTGGCCGGACCGTGTTCGTGGGGCAGCGTCGCGACACACGGGAGCCGGCGTGGCAGATGCCTCAGGGTGGCATCGATCCCGGCGAGACTCCCCTGCAGGCGGCATTTCGCGAACTGCACGAAGAGATCGGTACCGATCGGGCGACGTTTATCCGCGAGAGCGGGATTTGGCGATCCTACGACTTGCCGGCCCCTATCGCAGAGCGCATGTGGAACGGGCGATACCGTGGGCAAACGCAAAAATGGGTTGCACTGCGATTTTTCGGGCGTGACGCGGATATCGTTCTCGACACCGCCCACGCAGAGTTCTCTGCTTGGCGGTGGGCATCGGTCGACGAAGTGGTCGACTTGGCCATCTCGTTCAAGCGCTGCGTCTATCTCAGTGTCGTCGATGAATTCCGGCACCTATTGGTTTGACACCGCCATCGTAACCTTCGATGTCACGCGTTTCCCTTCTGGCCACCGTCTCCGTGGGTGGCATCCGGTCCTGCGCGGGTGCCGCCGGGGAACTCGGGCGGTTTCCGGCATTGGCCCAATCTGATCTCTCCGGCTCGGCCGTTCGCCGATTACCCGACGCTTCCTCGATCCATTCGCCCAATACCGGCAACGTGGCCAGGGTTTGGAGGTAGGACGCCGCCTCACCCTGGAGACGAATGGAGTTGCCGATGAGGCGCATTGCCGCGCCCGCGTGGACGGCGTCGGCCAAGCTGAATTTCCCGAAGAGATACGGTCCGCCGGCTCCGAATTCGCGGCGACACGCCTCCCAGAGGGCCGCCAGTCGAGAAAGATCGTGTTGCACTGCAAGGTTCAATCGGGGGATCGTGAACCGCTGAGTTACATCGAAGGGCAGCAGGGCTCGAATGGCACTCAGGCCTTCCAACCCCTCGGCAGCAACGGAACGCGCCAGGGCTCGCGCTCTCGGATCCCTCGGCCATAGAGAAGGCACATGCTCCGCAAGAAATTCCCCTATGGGGAGAACGCCCCAAATCGGAACATTATCGACGAGCAACACCGGCGGCTCCGCCGCGAACGACATACCAAGAGATATCGCTCTCTGCGTTCCGGAAAACAGGTCGACATCGAACCGTAAGCCCGCGTGTCGCATGGCCAGCCATGCTTGGAGCGACCTGTCACAGCTCGCTCTGTTGCCGACGAGAAGTGTCAGTTGCGCCACAGCTGAAGAACCTCGCGTTTAACAGTTTGATGCTCAGCGCCTTCCAGTCTCCTACGGTCGGGGGTCCCGACGACCGTCCAAACACCGTCGCATCCTCCCGGCGCATTGTTCCACACGATGTCGCTTTTCCTCGCTCGTTCGACTTAACTTGAGAAAGTTACCAAGCCACCACGGGCCGGCTCGTCCGCACCATGCGACCCGAAGCCGTCCTTCCTTTCATTCCCGATGGGGGCCGCCTGGTCGGTACTCCCCTGTTTCCCGACGATATGCACCTCGGCAAACGACCGCCTTCAGCGATCACCGACGACTTCTCCGTTCCGCTCGACGGCCGCCCAACAACGATTTTTGACTCCGGGTGCACGAGACCAGAGGCCCGAGCCCGGGCCTTGCACCCGGCGCACACACACCGAGCAGAAGGTTCGTGGCGCTTCGCCGAAGTCGACTTGGACAAGCGGTCGAAGAAGGGTATGAACGGTCCTGTTCGATCGAGGGTTCCTCCGCACGCGCCCTCGATGGACACTCCCGGTCGCTCCGGGCGCCTCGGGTCGTTCGGCGGCGGGCCAACCCGTGCGGGCCCGGTCATGCCGAAGGGACGCGGCCGGAGTCCCCGAGAGGACGGACACAGAGCAAAATAGGGGAGGTCGTATGCGCAAGGCTTGGGTTCTCGTGTCGGCTGCGATCGCCGTCGCCGCCATGGGTTCCGCCCAGAGCAACGCCTGCACGCCCGACAATTGGCAAGCCTGCAAGGGCAAGCCGTGGGTCGACGGCGACACGATGGAGACCCCGCTCGGTTCGAAGTGGTGGCCCCATCCCATGTGGGGCGCGGGCGACGAGGCCGGCTCGACGAATTGGTATACGAAGCCGGAGGTCGTCCTCCGGGCTCTTCGTGAGGCCGACAAAGGCAAGGTGTACAAGCTCGGCCAGCCCTACGACAGCGAAATGCCCTTGTTCGGGTCGCGTCGTTTCTCGCTTCGGATCCCGGGCACACCGACCGGCGGGCCGTTCGGCGCCAACAAGATCGTCTGGCACGACGAATTCCTCGCGACAGAGGTCGGCCAGGTCGGGACCCAGTTCGATGGCCTCGGCCACATCGGCGTGCAAATCGGGGCGCCCGGCGACAAGGCGAACATGCGTTACTACAACGGCTTCACCGAGGCCGAGATTGGTGATGCGTACGGCCTCAAGAAGATCGGAGCGGAAAAGCTGAAGCCGATCGTCGCACGCGGCATCCTCCTCGATATCGCGGGCGCCAAAGGTGTCGAAATGCTCGACGCCGGCTACGAGATCACGATGGCGGATGTCCGTCTCGCCCTCGAGAAGCAGGGTATGAAGGACTTCAAGTTCGCCGAGGGTGACGCTATCGCATTCTATACCGGCTGGTCGAAGCTCTGGAAGAAGGACAACGCCAAGTTCAACTCCGGTGAGCCGGGTTACGGGATGGAGGTGGCCCGGTGGATGGCCGAAACCGTGAAAGTCGGCGTCACCGTTGCGGATACCTGGGCCGGTGAGGTCGTTCCGAACCCGGATCCGGCCTGCGCATTCTGCGTGCACACCTTCCTGCAAACCCGGCACGGTATCGTGAACCAGGAGAACGCGAAGCTCGACGACCTGGTACGAGACAAGGTTTGGGTTTTCACCTACATTTACAGTCCGGCGCCCGTCGTCGGAGCTACGGGATCGATGGGCGCGCCGATCGCGATCGACTGACCCGCTTTCTGCAGTTTTCGGAAACCACAGACGGGGACGGCCGAATGCCGTCCCCGTCTCTATGGATTGTCGCGGTGACGACACCAGCCGAGCCAGGCGCGAAGCAGGTCGTTCTCGTCGAGGGACTTCGTATCGTCATCGGCGGTCGGACGCTCGTCGGTCTCGATCGTTGGGAGTTGCGGGAGCACGCCCGCGCCGTCGTACTCGGCCCATCGGGCAGCGGCAAAACGAGCTTCTTGCACGTGCTTGCAGGGCTCCGTGCGCCGGATGGCGGCCGAGTGATCGTTGCCGGACACGATCTTGCCGAATTGACGGAAACGCGACGCGATGCCTTTCGTGGTCGGCATATCGGATACGTGTTGCAATCCTTGCATCTCGTGAAGGCCCTTTCTGTCCTGGACAACCTTCGTTTGGCCGCCTTTCTGGCAGGCAACAGCGTTCCCGACGCGGAGTTGAGGGGACTTCTGCAGAGGGTCGGGCTCGAGGATCGGACCAACGCGCCCACGTTCGAGCTGAGCCAGGGCGAGGCTCAACGGGTGGCGATCGCTCGGGCGCTCGTGAACAGGCCCGTTCTCGTCCTGGCCGACGAGCCCACCTCCGCGCTAGACGATCGCAACGCGCGCTCGGTGGTCGACCTCCTCCTGGCTGTCACGGCGGACCGGGGCGCGGCTCTGGTGGTCGCCACACACGACGCCCGTATCGTTCCGTTCTTCGATCACCGTCTCGAGCTCGGATCCGATCGATGACGCTGGTCAAACTCTGCTCGGCCTACCTCCGGCTTCGCTTTGGAACGGCAGTTCTGAACGTGACGCTCGTTGCCCTCGGCGTGCTGATCGTCGCCGTGGTTCTCCTCGTCGGAAGTCAGCTTCGGGAACGGATCGAGCGGCAAATACGCGGTATCGATCTGGTCGTGGGCGCAAAAGGAAGTCCGCTCCAGCTGATCCTTTCGGTCGTCTTCCAGATCGACGTCCCGAGCGGGAATGTCAACGTCGACGACGTCGCTTTTCTTCGCACTCATCCGTTGGTCGCCAGTGCCGTTCCTGTCGCCTTGGGAGACAGTGCATTCGGCTTCCGCCTGTTGGGGAGCGAGCCCTCCTTCCTCAACGAGCGGGGGATCTCGATCGGCGAGGGTCGCGTCTGGGAGGAGCCGATGGAAGCCGTTCTCGGCGCCGAAGTGGCGCGCACCATGGGGCTCCGCGTGGGATCGCAATTTCTCGGATCTCATGGTCTCACCGGAGGGATCGCCCATGGCGATCACCCCTACACCGTGGTCGGAATCGCCCGGCCGACGGGCACCGTCGTAGATCGGCTGATCCTCACGTCCCTCGAGAGCGTGTGGCGCGTCCACACACCGCGCGGCTCGCTAGCGACACCTCCGGAGGGTGACGGAAGGAGCCGCGAGATCACGGCCCTGCTCGTGCGCTATCGAACTCCGCTCGCCGCGATCCAGCTGCCGAGGCTCGTCAATGCGAAGCCGATGCTCATCGGCGCGGCGCCGGCCTTCGAAGCCGCGCGACTCTTGAGCCTGGTCGGGTTCGGTCTCGACGCGCTTCGGGTTTTCGGGTGGGTCCTCCTGGTTACGGCCGCGGGTTCGGTGCTGGTAGCGCTCACCAACGCGCTTTCCGATCGTCGTGCCGACCTTGCCTTGATGCGAGTGCTCGGTGCCACCCGCGGCCTCTTGATCCGCTTGCTCCTCTTGGAGGCGGTGGTCCTCGCCGGAGCAGGCTCGATCGTCGGCCTGTCACTCGCTCATCTCTCTCTGGAACTCTTTGGCCGCTTCGTGCCGGAGGCGCAGGCGGCAGGACTTTCAGGACTGGCGTTGGCGCAAGGAGAGCTTTGGCTCGTCCCGGGAACATTGCTGTTGGCCGTCTTCGCCGCCGCGACACCGGCCGTGCGCGCTTACCGAGCGGACCTTGTCGGCACATTGGTTCGAGGATAGGTTGGCGGCATGTGGAACGTTCGATCCGCGGTCGTCGTTGCCCTGCTTCTGATGGTCGGAACCTCCGGCTCACCCGAAGCGTTCGTGCTCGGCCAAACGCCGGGCGCGCTCGTTCGTGATCACGACCCGAAACAGCTGGAACGGGCGGGCGTCGTCTCGTGGGATACGCTTCGCGAGCTCGATGTCGTGTACGAGACGAAGGGTCCCGGAATGACCGACTTCCGTACCGACTTCACGTCTCGACTCCTCGAACTCGATGGAAGGTCTGTCAAGTTGATCGGGTTCATTTATCCCGTCGAGGCTGGTGAGACACATCAGCGGTTTCTTCTCTCCGCTTATCCGCCGAGCTGCCCGTTCTGCCTCCCGGGTAACGCCACCGAGATGGTCGAGGTGTTTGCCCGCGTCCCAATCGCGTTCACCTATGACGCTGTCGTACTCGAGGGTCGGTTCGAGCTTCTGCGTGACGACCCCTCGGGATTGCTCTACCGTCTCCACAACGCGAACACTGTCGCTCTGGAGTGAAGCGAGAGGCAGGACCGCCCGCGTCGGTCCGGCACCTTTCTGTTCGACCCTTTCGCGCCGATGAACAACCGTTCCCGGGGCCCCGGTAGGTCAAAGCGCGGCTTTCCCGCCGGTGTCTTTCTGCCCTGGACATCGCCCCTGGCGACAGCCTCGCCGCGGCTTAATTAAGAGGCCATGAACGAGGCGGTCCGTGGTTATTTCGGCGTCGGAGCGGAAGGGATCAGCAAGCCCGGGAACTTGGGGGCGCTGGTCCGCACCGCCCATGCGTTCGGTGCGAGCTTCCTGTTCTTCGTGAACGCCTATTGGCGCGTGCGCGAGGCGATATCGGACACCTCCCGAGCGGAGAGGAGCCTCCCGCTCTTCGAGGCTCGCTCGGCCGAAGACCTCGTGCTTCCCCGGAACTGCAAGCTGGTCGGCGTCGAGTTGACGGACGAAGCGGTCCCTCTGCCGAGTTTTCGTCATCCGTTGAATGTCGCTTACGTCTTCGGGCCAGAACGCGGTTCGCTGTCCCCGCAAATGTTGGCCCGGTGCGACTGGGTCGTCAGGATACCGACACGGTTCAGCATCAATCTCGGGATCGCCGTCGGCATCGTCCTTTACGATCGCTTCCTCTGTTACGGCCGGTATGTTCCGCGCCCGGTGCGTTCCGGAGGACCGACCGAATCTCTCGCGCCACACGTGCGCGGAGCACCAGTCTTCCGCCGTTCCGCCGACGATCCGGCATCGCCAGAAAGTCCCCTCATGGAGGGAGAACCGCGACCTTGAGATACGGTCGTTTGCGGTTCGATAGGAGCCACGCCCTTCTCGGAGCCCTTTTTGCTTTCGTCATCGCCCTCTTCGAAGGGCGACCCGCGATCGCCGGCTTCGTCGAGCGGTTTCGTGATTGGAGCCTCTACGTGCACGAGGACTCCTCCGGGAAGGTCTGCTTTATCGTCGCCACGCCGACGAAGCAGGAGGGAACCTTCGCCCGCCGCGGCCAGCCACGCCTGTTCGTGACACAGTTCGGCGGTGAGAATGCGAGACAAGAGGTCTCTGTCGACCCGGGGTACACGTATCGCAGCGGTAGTGTCGTCGAGGCCGTCGTCGGCGAAGCGCGTTTCGAGCTCTTCACGGAAAAGGATCGGGCCTGGGTACGGAACGCGGCGGACGACAGCCGCTTGATCGACGCGATGCGCCGTGGCAGCCAAATTCAGATCCGTGGAACGTCGATACGCGACACCTGGTCGCTCGATACCTATTCGCTCGCCGGCTTCGGCGCCGCCCACCGTGCCATGATGGAGACCTGTCGTAATGCTCGCGGTCGCTAGGCCCGACGCCGGGCGCACCAAGCCGCGGCTCCTCGGCATGAACCTCGTTCACCTCGCCGAGTGGCTCGAGGGTACGTTGGGAGAGTCCGCCGCCACAGCGCCCTTGCGGGCCCGCCAGCTCTATCATTGGCTTTACGTCCGCGGCGCCGCCAGCCCGTCCGAGATGACGAGCCTGCCGAAGGAGCTCCGGCTCGCCATCGAAGCCCACGCAGAGATTGGTCGTCCCTCGATCGTCGCCGAACAGTTGTCGTGCGACGGTACGCGCAAATGGCTCCTTCGCTTTCCCGACGGACAAGAAGTCGAAACTGTGTTCATCCCCGAAGAGGACCGAGGCGCTCTATGCGTATCTACGCAAGCAGGCTGCAGTCTTTCCTGCACATTCTGCCGTACCGGAACCATGGGCCTCGCGCGAAACCTCACAGCAGGTGAAATACTAGGACAAATACTGGTTGCCCGTGACACACTCGGCGATTGGCCTTCCGCCCGAATGGACCGCGCTCTCACGAACATCGTTGTCATGGGAATGGGCGAACCTCTTCTCAATTATCGCAATGTTGTCGATGCCTTTCGAATCGTCGTCGATGGTGACGGGCTCGGGATCTCCCGACGCCGAATCACCCTTTCGACTTCGGGAATCGTGCCCAAGATCGAACAATGGGGTCGGGAGCTCGGCACCGGCCTCGCCATTTCCCTTCACGCCGTCCGCGACGATCTCCGGAACGCGTTGGTCCCGATCAACAGGAAGTGGCCGATCTCCGAGCTTCTGCAAGCGTGCCGCCGCTACCCAGTAAAGCGACCGATCACCTTCGAATATGTCATGCTACGAGGCGTCAACGACGCGGACGCGGACGCGCGAGAGCTCGTTCGTTTGCTCCGGGGACTACCCGCCAAGGTCAATCTCATCCCCTTCAACCCATGGCCAGGCGCCCCCTTCGAATGCTCGGAGCCAGCACGGATCCGCTCTTTCGCCGCGATCGTCGAGGCCGCCGGCTATCCGAGTCCCGTTCGAACGCCCCGCGGTCGCGACATCCTTGCGGCCTGCGGCCAACTCCGAACCGCCGCCTCCCCGAAGCGTCGCTCCGCCATTCCGTCTCCCGAGCTCGGGCCATCACCCGATCTCGCCTCGGGGACTCTTCCCGGCCGCCATGGGGTGTCCGGCGCACCCTGATCTCGAGGAGCGCTGCGAGCCCCGCTTTCCTCCGCTCGCCCTTCCCCCAATGCTGAATTCCATCCGGGCGGCGGCGACCGTCCCGGCCGAACCTCGGCCATTCAGCGCGAAGGCGCCACCGCGAACTTCAGGTCCAGCGCATATCCCTCTGCCCTTACGGTCCGCAGCAGATCCTGCTCGCCGGCCGCGTTGAGAGCACGCCTCAACCGTCGGATCGTAGCGTCCACCGTCCGTAGCTCGATATCGAGTTCACCACCCCAAACCCGATCCAGAAGCTGGGCGCGGCTGAACACCCTGCCGGGGTTCTCGAGGAAATACCTCAACAGCCGGAACTCCGTCGGGGACAGGTGAACCTCCCGTGTGCCTCGGAACACGCGGTGCGCAGCCAGATCCAACCGGAGGTCCTGGAACTGCAGCACCTGGTCCGTCAGAGCCGGGCGAACCCGCCGCAGGACGGCCCGAATTCGCGCGATCAGCTCCGCTGGCGAGAACGGCTTGGTGACATAATCGTCCGCTCCGAGTTCCAGCCCTCGCAACCGGTCCGCCTCTTCCGTCCGAGCGGTCAGCATCACGACCGGGATGTGCGCATGCTCCGGCCGTCTTCTTATCCGCCGCAAGAATTCGATGCCGGAAAGCTGAGGAACCATCCAATCGACGACCACGAGATCAGGCGTGCGCTCCGCCAGAAGCGTCAACGCTTCCTCGCCGTCGAACGCCTGGGCAACTTCGAAACCGGCGGCCTCGAGATTGTACGCCAGCAGCTTCTGCAGGGCCGCCTCGTCCTCGACGATCAGGATCAGCGGCTTCAACGTCCTCACTCCACCTCGTGCCTCGGACGGTTTATCTCGGTTCCATGGATTATGAACACGATTTTCTCTGCAATGTTGGTTGCATGGTCGGCGATTCGCTCCAGGTTCTTGGCTATGAACAGGAGGTCGATGCATGTGCTTATGGTTCGGGGGTCCTCGAGCATATACGTGACGAGCTCGCGAAAAAGACTAGTATACTGCTCGTCGACTTCCTTGTCCCGATGCCAGACCGCGCCGGCCTTGTCCGCGTCGCGCTCCACGTAAGCATCGAGCACATCCTTCACCATTGCCAAGCAGGCCTGACCGATCCGCGGAATGTGTTGGAGAGGCTTCAGTTCCGCCTGGTCGGTCAGCCTCTGCGAGCGTTTCGCGATGCTGACCGCGTAATCGCTCATCCGCTCGAGGTCGTTACTGATCTTCAGTGCCATCGCGATCAGACGCAGGTCGATCGCCATCGGTTGCCGCAGCGCCAGCAATTTGATGACGTCCTGGTCGATCTGCTCTTCGAGAGCGTCCACCTGTCTGTCGGTCTGAATGACCCGGGCGGCGAGCTCCACGTCCCGCTCGCTCAATGCCCTCACTGCATCGGCGACCTGCCGTTCGGCCAAGCCCCCCATTTCCACGATCGCGCTCGTGAGCCTCGCGAGCTCCTCGTCGAAAGCCCGAACGATGTGTTGGTGCTCGAGAGCTTCGGTCTGCCCGCGCATGGCTCCTCCCTCAACCGAACCGGCCGGTCAGATAGTCACTGGTCCGCTGTTGGCGTGGACGCGTGAACAGCTCGTTGGTCGGACCGTATTCGATAAGCTCGCCTAGATACATGAAGGCCGTGTAGGTCGACACGCGTGCTGCCTGCTGCATGTTGTGCGTAACGATCAAAACCGTGACACTGCCCGCCATAGAAATGATCAGGTCCTCTATACTGGCTGTCGCAATCGGATCCAGTGCCGAGGTCGGTTCATCGAACAGGACGATTTCCGGATCGGTGGCGAGCGCCCGGGCGATGCACAGACGCTGTTGTTGTCCACCCGACAAGGCCGTGCCGGGTTCGTCCAGCCGATCCTTGACTTCTTCCCACAAGGCCGCTCCGCGCAGGGCCGCTTCCACCCGCCCGTCGAGCTCGGTTCTGTTCCTGATGCCGCGCACCCGCAGGCCGTACGCGACATTCTCGTAAATCGATTTGGGGAACGGGTTGGGCTTCTGAAATACCATCGATATGCGCATCCGCACTTCGATGGGGTCGACTTCCGAGGAGACGATATTGACGTCATCGGGATACAGTCTGATCTCTCCCTCGTAGTGTGTATCGGGTGTGAGATCGTGCATACGGTTGAAGCATCGCAACAAGGTGGATTTGCCGCAGCCGGATGGACCTATCAGGGCCGTTACCGCGTGTTCGTAGATCTCCATATTGATACGCTTCAAAGCCTGGCTCTTACCGTAATAGAAATTGAGGTCCTTGACCCTGCTTTTCACCGCAGGATGGTGCTCTCGGTTGGGTTTCACTTCCAGGACTGTCGCTGCGCGTTGGGCGCCCATCATCCCTCTCACCAATTGATGCGCCTACGGAGGCGATACCTAAGGTAGATAGCAAATCCGTTCATGACCAACGTCAACAACACGATGACGATCCCTGCCGCCGCCGCGTTGGCATGGAACGCGGTTCCCGGCCGGGACACCCAGTTGAACATCTGGATGGGAAGGACGGTGAATCCGGACCACAGCCAGTCGAAACTGACGAAGGGCGGCGTCGTCGAAATCGGCGAGTCCGGTAGGTAGGCGATGAAGGTGAGCGCGCCGATCGTGATCAAGGGTGCCGTCTCGCCGATTGCGCGCGCGAGACCGATGATCACTCCCGTCGCGATCCCGGGTATGGAGTACGGGAGGACGTGATCGCGCGTCACCTGCCAGCGGGTGGCTCCGACCGCGTAAGCGGCTTCGCGGATGCTGTGCGGCACCGCCCTGACTGCCTCCCGTGTCGCTACGACGATGATCGGCATGATCATCATTGCGAGCGTCAAACCGGCCGATAGAATACTTTGCCCGAACCCCAACGTATAAACAAATAAGCCGAGTGCGAGCAAGCCGTATACGATCGAAGGCACCGCCGCGAGATTGCTGACGTTGATCTCGATGAGCGCCGTCATCCAGTTCCGAGGCGCGTACTCTTCCAGGTAAATTCCAGCGGAAACTGCCAAGGGAACGCCGATCACCGCCGTGACGAACATCACGAGGCACGTTCCGACCCAAGCCGACAGGATTCCCGCCTCGGCAGCACGCCTCGAAGGGAAACTGAAGAAGAAATCCGGTGTCAGGCGGTGGTACCCATCAAGAATCAAGTCGACGAACAGCGCCACGAGCGTGACGACCCCCACCGAGGTCGCGAGAAGACCCACGACCGCGAAGACCAGGTCCCAACGACGCCGACGCGCCACGTTCGTACGAACTTCCGCCGTGTATTGAGGAAGCGCCTCGAGAGCCAGCCGTTGCGCAACGCTCGTCATCAGTAGGCCTCCCTCAAACGCGCCCGCAGCAGATGGGCGAGAACGTTGAAGAGCAAGGTGATCAGGAGAAGCACGAGGCCCGCTGCGAAAATCGATTGATACCCGATCGACCCGTGGGGCAGGTCGCCCAGCGCGACCTGCACGATGTACGCGGTTATCGTCGCCGCAGGCTCCCTCGGATCGAAAGTCAGATTGGGCTGTTGGCCGGCCGCGATCGCGACCACCATCGTTTCACCGGTTGCACGTGCGATCCCGAGCACGAATGAGGCCGCGATGCCGGACGCAGCTGCCGGCATGACCACACGGAGCGTGGTCTGTAAACGTGTCGCCCCGCAGGCGTAGGAGGCTTCGCGCAACGCGTTGGGAACCGCGCGCATCGCGTCTTCGCTCACCGACCCCACATACGGCACGATCATGATTCCGATAACGATGCCGGGACTCAACACGTTGAAACCCGGCAGGTTCGGTATGAAGTTTTGCAGGAGCGGCGTCACGAACAGCAGGGCAAAGTACCCGTAGACGACTGTCGGAATACCCTCCAACATTTCAAGGAAGGGTTTGACGGTTTCTCGAACCCTCACCGGAGCGAATTCGCTCAAGTACAACGCCACCATGAGGCCGAGAGGTACGGCGACGAACAATGCCACGCCCGCTGACAAGAGTGTTCCACAAAGGAGTGGCAGAATGCCATACCGTGGTTCGGCGAAAAGCGGCGTCCACATCGTGTCCGTGAGAAACTCCCAGACGGAGACGTGCAGAAAGAATCCGAACGACTCGATCACGAGAACGACGACGATTGCGGTCGTCACGGCTACCGCAGACACTGCACAAAGAAAGAGAATTGCCTCGACGACTCGCTCCTTGACGTCACGATGATGAACCCGCGGTCTGATCAATGAAGGGCGTGCGAGCGCCATTTGCGGATCCCTTCGGCCGGCCGAGGTGGCGCCCGGCCGGCCCAGTCGAACGACGCTAACTCGAGCCGACGCCCTTGCTCAAGACTTCAGTTCGCGCTGGAGCAGCTCCATGATTTGAACGCCGACCTCGGGGACTCCACCGAAAACCGTGCCCGTCTTGCGCTCCTGGAACCGCGCCCGAGCAGCTTTGTAGGCCGGATCTGGCAGAGGCGTGTAGCCGACCTCCCTCGCCAGGCTCGCGACGTTCACGATGTAGAATTCCACAAACTCCTTGACCTCGGGTCGCTCGGCCGCCTTGCGATTGACGTAGATGAACAACGGCCGGGAGAGCGGCTGATACGAACCGTCGACCACGTGGTCCATGCTCGGTTCGACCGCTTTGCCGGTCTTCGGGTTGACGATTTTGGCGGCCTTCACCTTGCCGGGATTTTCGTGCACGTATGCGAAGCCGAAGAAGCCGAGCGCATATTTGTCGCCCGAAACACCTTGCACGAGGATGTTGTCGTCCTCGCTGGCCGTGAAATCTCCTCGGCTCGATTTTGCTTTGCCAACCACGGCCTCGGTGAAATAGTCGAAGGTACCGGAGTCAGCGCCTGCCCCGTAGAGAGACAGCTTCGCGTCCGGCCATTCCGGTCGCACTTGCTTCCAGTTCGTGATTTTGCCTTGGGCCGCCGGCTCCCACATCTTTTTCAGATCGTCGATTGTCAAGACGTCGGCCCAGGTATTTTGTGGATTGATGACGACCGCCAACGCATCGAAGGCGATCGGCAGCTCGATGTAGTCGATCCCCGCCGCCCTGCAGGCCTCCATTTCCTGCGCGAGGATCGGTCGCGACGCGTTGGAGATGTCGGTCTCGCCGCGGCAGAACTTCTTGAAGCCGCCGCCGGTACCCGAGATCCCGACCGTCACGCGAATGGCACCCTTCTTCGACTTCTGGAACTCCTCGGCGACCGCCTCGGTCACGGGATAGACCGTGCTCGAGCCGTCGATCTTCACCTCCGGCGCCGCGAGCGCCACCTGCGAGGCGAGGAGCGCGCCCGCCGCAGCGGCGCCGAACAGAGCAGACCTCATCACGATGCCTCCGAGCGAACCTGTTGCCGCCCGATCCATGACCGTCGGTGGTGCGGTTTCTATGACGAAGATGTGATCGTTGTGTGACGGCCCGACTCGGCCAGCGGCAACAGGACCGAGAACCGGGAACCTCGACCCACCGCGCTCTCGATCGAGAGGTGTCCCTGGTGACGCCGAACGATGTGTTTGACGATGGCGAGCCCGAGCCCGGTGCCGCCGACCTTTCGCGAACGCCCCTTGTCTACCCGGTAGAAGCGCTCGGTGAGCCGCGGCAGGTGCTCCGGGGCGATCCCCTCACCTCGGTCCACGACGGCGATCTCGACCGCCGGGCGGCCCGCGACCGGACCCGCGGTCGGGGGAGCCTTGTCGAGAAGGCGGACCTCGATCCGCACCTCCTTGTCGCATCCTCCGTACTTGATCGCGTTGTCGACCAGGTTGTTCAACAGTTGGTGCAACTGATCGGCGTCTGCCACGATGTCCGGAAGGCTCGCCGCGGCGTCGAGCACCAGGCGCACGCGTGCATTCTCGGCCACCGGTCGCATCCGCGCGAGGGTTCCTTCGAGCACTTCGGCGAGCCCGACCCGGGTCGATGGTGGACGACGAGCCGTGAGTTCGATTTGCGAGAGCGAAAGAAGGTCGTCGACGAGCCGCTTCATCCGGTTCGCCTCCTCGGCCATCGTCGCGAGGAACATGTCGCGAGCCAGCGGATCGTCACGCGCCGGCCCCCGCACGGTCTCGATGATTCCGATGATCGCCGCGAGTGGCGTCTTGATCTCGTGGCTCGCATTCGCCACGAAATCCGAACGCATTTTTTCGATGAGAAGTTGCTCTCCCTGCTCGCGCAGCACGATGATCGCACCGCGTCCACCCTCGGAGCTCTCGAGAGGCTGTATGCGTGCGGCGAACGATTTGAGCTGATCATCGACCGGTGAGAATACCACCGTGCTGCCCGTCCCGGTGTCGATCGCGGCCTTCAGGGCCGCGACGACGCCCGGATCCCGGGTCGCGCGGGCGAACGGCACACCGACGCGCTCGAGCCCGAAGGTGCGTCGTGCCGTCGGATTGGCTTCCACGATCGTGCCCCGACCGTCGACGAGCAGGACGGCATCCGGCAGCGCCTCCAGCACCGTGCCCAACCGACGGGCGTGCAGCGCAGCCTGGCGTTCCGCGCGCCGAGCTCGCCGCGCCAGATCGAGCGCCGGCCACACGATCCATTCGAGCGCCGACCCCAGCACGACGGCCGGACGATGACCTTCCTCGCCGCCGCCCAGGCCGATCATCCATCGTGCGAGGATGCTCGCCTGCGCGACCCACTGCCTCGCGATCAGGTGAGCCACCAGACCACCGGTCACGAGCCCTCCGGCGATCCCGATCGGGTCGACACCGCCGAAGGCGGCAATCGAAGCCAAAGCGGCAGCCGCCGGGGCGGAACCGACGAGCGTGTCCCGTAGCAGGCTGAGGCTCGGCGCGGGCCCGCGCAGGCGGGGCGGTGCCTGCGCCAAACCTCAGCTCCGAAGCTCGGGAAGGTCGCGGAACAGATCCAAGGCCTGCGGGTTGGCGAGCGCCTCCACGTTGGACACCGACCTGCCGTGGATCACGTCGCGCACCGCGATTTCCGAGATCTTGCCGCTCATCGTCCGCGGAATGTCGGCGACCTGGAGGATCTTGGCTGGAACGTGACGGGGGGTCGTATTTTCTCGAATGCGACGACGGATCCGGTCGCGCAGAGCATCGTCGAGGACGATGCCTTCGCGGAGCTTCACGAACAGCAGGACCCTGACGTCTCCTTCCCAATCCTGACCAACGCACACCGATTCCAAGACCTCGTCGATCTGCTCGACCTGGCGGTAGATTTCCGCGGTCCCGATTCGCACGCCACCCGGATTGAGCACCGCGTCCGACCGGCCGTAGATGACTATCCCGTCGTGCGCGGTGAGCTCGGCGAAATCGCCGTGACACCAGATTCCCGGAAAGCGAGCGAAGTAGCTCTTGTGGTATCGCTTGCCCTCCGGGTCGTTCCAGAATCCCACGGGCATCGACGGAAACGGCTTGGTGCACACGAGCTCCCCGCGTTGGCCGCGGATCGGGCGACCGTTGTCGTCGAAAATGTCGACCGCCATGCCCAATCCACGCATCTGGATCTCGCCGCGCCAGACCGGACCCGCGGGATTACCGAGGACGAAGCAGGAAACGATGTCCGTACCGCCCGAGATCGACGCCAAGTGCACATCGGATTTGATTTTCTGATACACGTAATCGAACGACTCGGCCAACAGGGGGGAGCCGGTCGACAGGATCGCCTTCAAGCAGTCGAGCTCGTGAGTCTCTCTCGGGACGGCACCTGCCTTTTCCAGAGCCTGGAGGTATTTGGCGCTCGTCCCGAAGACCGTGATGCGCTCCCGCTGGGCCAAATCCCAGAGCACTGCCGGTGTCGGATAGAACGGGGACCCGTCGTAGAGAACGAGTGTAGCCTCGCTCGCCAAGCCCGAGGCGAGCCAGTTCCACATCATCCAACCGCAGGTCGTGTAATAGAACAGGCGTTCCCCGGGACGCAGGTCGGTGTGAAGCCGATGCTCCTTGAGGTGCTGCAGGAGCGTACCACCCTGCCCGTGCACGATGGCCTTGGGCATACCTGTGGTACCCGAGGAATAGAGGACGTAGAGGGGATAGTCGAAAGGCAGCTGCTCGAACCGCAACGGCTCGGGCGTGCCGGCCGTGAACTCCGCCCAGCTCACGGCCTTGGGAAGCGGGCCGAGATCCGGGTGCTCTTCGAGGAAGGGAACGACCACCACACGCTCGAGGCTCGGAAGGTGCGCTGCCACCTCGGCGACTTTGGCACGTATGTCGATTCGCTTGCCGCTGTAGAGATAGCCGTCGACGGTGACGAGGATCTTCGGTTCGATTTGACCGAACCGATCGAGGACTCCCCTCGCCCCGAAATCGGGTGAGCAGGACGACCAGATGCCTCCGACCGCCGAGGTCGCGAGCATCCCCACGATCGTCTCGGGAATGTTGGGGAGATAGCCCGCGACCCTGTCGTTGAGCCCGACACCGACGTTCCGCAGCGCCGAGGCCATGCGCTCGACGGCGTTCCAGAGATCGCCCCAACCGAGCTCGGTCCGGCGACCGTCTTCGCCGGTGAAAACGATGGCGGGCGAGGAGTCGCGGCGTCGCAAGAGGTTCTGGGCGAAGTTGAGCCGCGCCCCCGGGAACCAACGCGCCCCCGGCATCGCGTCGGGGTTCTCCAGAACACGCTCGGCCTCGCGGCTCGCGACGACACCGCAGCTGCGCCAAACGTCCTGCCAGAAGCGCTCGGGATGATCGACCGACCATCGCCACAGCGCGCCCACCGCGTCGGGACCGACGAAGCCGTGTTCGGCGGCGAAGCGCGCGATCTGCGTTCGCGCCGCCCGCTCCGGATCCGGTCGCCAGATCGGCCCGTCCATTGTATCCTCCGCACCGACGCGCCCCGCTGCGCTCACGGCCCCATTGTTCGAAGAGCCGGGGGATTTGCAACCGATGCAGCGTCTCGATCGCCGACGGCTCCTCTCGGCGGCCGGAGCAGCCGGTCTCCTCCGCGCCACGGACGCGGCTGCCGCCCTCGACCCCGGCCTCGAAGCAGCCGGCTGGCGTGAGATGACCTTCCGCGACAAGCCCGGCAACCGATATGTCCCCGACGGCACCGACGGCATCCGGTTCGAGAGCCGGAATTCCGTCTCGGTCGCCTGGCGCAGCCTTCCCGCCGATCCCTCGCGCACACCCGTGCTCCGCTGGCGTTGGCGTGTCGACCGGGCCGTACCGCCGACCGATCTCACCCGCAAAGGCGGCGACGACCGGTCGCTCTCGGTCTATGTCGCCTTCGCCCGGGTACCGGAGCGTGCCGGCTTCCTCGAGCGCAGTGTGCGAGCCGTTCTGGGAGCCTTCGTCGGACAAGCGTTGCCGGGCCGTGTCCTGACTTTCGTTTGGGGCGGTGACGGCCGTTCGCAAGGATGGTTCGCGAACCCCTACCTTCCGGTGGGCGCGAAGTTGCGGGTCCTTCGCGATGCCACCGCCCCGCACGGTGTGTGGCTCGAGGAGCGGGTCGATGTCGGTGCCGAGTTCCGCGCCGCGTTCGGCGAGGAACCGCCGCCGGTCGAGCAGGTCGGCGTCGGAGCCGACAGTGACGATACAGGCAGCGAAGCCGTGGGCGCTGTCCGAGAACTCGTGTGGCTGGAAAGCTGAGCGTTCGTCTCCCTTCCGGCCTTCGAGCGCGTTCAGCGTGACTTGCGCCCGGTACCGCCGACAGCGGCTCGCGGACGCTCGAACAGGAACTCGCGCCCGACCTTGACCCGCGGTTCGCCGTCATAGGCGATCACGTCCGCGGTGGCGTAGGTTTCGCTCCAGCGTTCCGGCAGATACGAGCCGGTTCCGATGATGTCGATCGGCGCCCGGACACTCGCCATGAGCTTGCATTTCTGTGGCGAGAAACCCGAACTCGCGATGATCTTCACCTGTCGGAACCCGGCGGCATCGAGCTGCTCGCGCATGTGGAAGATCGCAGCCGCCGTGACACCCGTGCCCGTGAGCCAAGCGAGCTCTTCCGGCGTCCGGTAGGTGCGGATGGCCTGCGGCGCATGGCGCTCGAGCACCGCGTAGGAAGCCGCCACATCGAGACCTTCCAGGAAACGCCCGCCGTGCGTGTCGAGGCGGATACCCAATCGACCCTCGGCCGCCAGATCGGGAAACCGTCGGCAGACCTCGAGGGCGTCGGTCACTTCCCGTCCGTAATAGTCGACGAGTACGTAGAGAGGATCGTCCGGGAACGTCTGGTGAAACATCTCGGCCGCGCGGACGGTCGAGCCGGCATAGCCGATCAAGGCATGCGGCATGGTGCCGAGCCCGCGCGAGCGGCCGAAAAAATGGGCCGTCGCGTCGGTCGCGTTGCCGATGAAGCCGATGGCGTTCGTCTCCGCCCGTGCCCGCCTCGAGCCGACGCTCGCCGCATACGCCATCATCTCCGCCATCTCGAGCCCGGCGCAATGGCGTGCATCCATGGCCAGAAAGGCCACGTAGGGAAGATCGGTGCACATCGAATAGGCGTTGAAGGCGGCGACGCAGGCCGGGCCTATCTTCTGGAGAAGATTGGTCTCGAGATCCACGAGATGGCGGAACGAACCGGTCACGTACAGGAGCGGCTCACCGGCGCCGACCCAATCCCCTTCCTCGAACAGAAGCTCGACCTGGAACTCCGTGCCGCGCTCCCGCCCGACTCTCGCGAGCCATTCGAGGGCGAGGCGCGGAGCCGCCACCACCGGCCGCCGGAGGAAAACCGCGTAGGTCACCCGACAATCGCCGAACCGTTCGACGATCGCCTTCGTCTTCCGGAAGTAGGTGTCCGTGTAACGCCCTATGTCCTCGCCCAGAGGATGGGAGGCGGCCACCGGTGGGTCGGGCTCGTCATCGAGCACCGGGTCCATGCCCTCCGGGACGGCCTCGGCCCGCGAACCGCCGGAGTTCTTCACGATGCCGCCGCCACCCGTTGCGAGCGGCGTTCCTCCTTGAGCGCTTCGGCCATGATGAAGGCCAACTCGAGGCTCTGCTGCCCGTTGAGCCTCGGATCGCACTGGGTGTGATAGCGCGAGGAAAGGCAGGCTTCGGTGACCGCCTGGGTACCTCCGAGACACTCGGTGACGTCGTCGCCGGTCATCTCGAGATGAATCCCGCCCGCGTGAGTGCCTTCCGCCTTGTGGATCGCGAAAAAGCTCTCGACTTCGGCGCGGATCCGGTCGAACGGTCGGGTCTTGAACCCGTTGGTCGTCACCGTGTTGCCGTGCATCGGGTCACAGGCCCAGACCACCACGCGCCCCTCGCGCTGCAAGGCCCGGATGAGCGGCGGCAGGTGCCGCTCGATCTTGTCCGCTCCCATGCGGCTGATCACCGTGAGGCGACCCGGTTCGTTCTTGGGGTTGAGCACGTCACACAGCCGTAGCAGTTCGTCCACGGTCATCGACGGGCCCGCCTTGACCCCGATCGGATTGGCGATCCCGCGGCAGAATTCCACATGGGCGCCATCGAGCTGGCGCGTGCGATCGCCGATCCAAAGGAAATGCGCGGACGTGTCGTAGAGCCGGCCCGTGGTCGAATCGACCCGGGTCATCGCCTGCTCGAAGCCCAGCAACAGCGCCTCGTGCGAGGTGTAGAGCGTCGTGCGAGCGATTTCTGGGGTCGTAGCATCCGAGATTCCGCAAGCCCGCATGAAGTCGAGGGTCTCGCTGATGCGGTCGGCGAGGTCACGATAACGTTGTGCCCACGGTGAGCGAGCCACGTTGTCGATCATCCAGGTATGAACCCGGGTCAGCGACGCGTAGCCCCCTTCGGTGAAAGCCCGCAAAAGATTGAGTGTCGCTGCGGCCTGCGTGTAGGCGCGCAGCATCCGCGTCGGGTCCGGACGTCGCGCCCGTTCGTCGAACTCCACGGCGTTCACGATGTCGCCGCGATAGGCGGGCAGCTCGCGATCGCCTTGCCGTTCGACCGGTGAGGAACGCGGCTTGGCGAATTGCCCGGCGATCCGACCGACCTTCACCACCGGCAGTCCGGCCCCGAAGGTCAAGACGACCGCCATCTGCAGGAAAACTCTCAGCCAATCCCGGATCTTGTTGGCGTTGAACTCCGCGAAGGCCTCGGCGCAATCGCCCCCTTGCAGAAGGAAGGCGCGCCCGGCCGCGACCTGGCCGAGCTTGTCCTGCAGCGTCCGAGCCTCGCCTGCGAATACGAGCGGCGGATAGGTGGCGAGTTCACGCTCGACAGCCGCGAGTGCCGCCTCGTCCTCGTAGACCGGCATCTGGCGCGCCGGCTTCCCGCGCCAGCTGTCCGGCGCCCACAACCCACTCATTCCTCACAACTCCGCTCGAGGCGTCGCTTGCGCGTCGCGTCAACCCTCCGCCGGCCGCCACATCGTGACGAGTTCCTCCGCCGCGGTCGGATGCAGGGCCACGGTGGCGTCGAATTGCGCCTTGGTCGCGCGACAGGTCAAGGCCACCGCGAACCCCTGCACGATCTCGGCCGCTTCCCCGCCGACGAGATGGATCCCGAGCACCCGATCGTCGGAGGCATCGACCACCAGCTTCATGAAGACCCGCTCTTCCCCCTTGCCGAGGGTTTCCAGCATCGGGCGGAAGCGGGTTCGGAACACCTTGATCTCCCGGCCTTCGGCCGTCGCCCGTTCCTGTGACAGCCCGACCGCCGCCGCTTGGGGGAGACTGAACACCGCCGTGGGCACGGTCTCGTAGTTGACCGTTTTCGGATTGGCGTTGAACAGCCGCTCGGCGACCGCTCGACCCTCGGCGATCGCGACCGGTGTCAGGTCGTGTTGCGCCGCGTCGAGGCCGTGTCCGGCATGATCGGAGCAGTCGCCCACTGCGAAAAGACCAGGGACCTTGGTTCGATAAGCGCCATCGACCGGGATCGCACCATCGGCGGCGAGCCGGATCCCTAACGCCTCGAGCCCCAATTCCTTGGTGTTCGGGATCGGCCGCCGACCGGTCGCGAGCAGCACGCAATCGCTCTCCACCGGCCCCTGGGAGGTGTCGAGGACGTAGCCGCCGGCGACGGGCACGATCCGTTCGGGTCGGGCAGAGGCCACGAGCTTCACGCCTGCCCGGGAGAGTGCTCCGGCGAGCTCTCGGCGGAGGTCGAGATCGAAACCACGCAGGGGAAGCTCGCCCCGGAACACGATCGTGACCTCGGAACCGAGCGCCCGAAAAATGCTGGCGAGCTCCACCCCGATATAGCCTGCCCCCACCACGACGAGGTGGCGCGGCAAAGGGTAGAGGTCCTCCAAGAGCTCGTCCGAGGTGACCGCGTGCTCCACGCCCGGCATCTCGGGCACGCTCGGTCGCGCCCCCACCGCCACGACGACCCGTTCGGCCGTAACTTCGACGCCCTCGATCTCCACTCGAAAGCCGTCGGGTATTCGAGCGACGATCCGTGCCCGACCGGGGAGCAGCCGGACGCCGGCGCTACCGAGCATGTCCAGATAGACACGATTCAGCCGGCCGATCTCGGCATTGCGCGCTTCGAGCAGCGCTCTGAAATCGAGGGCAACCTCGCCGAGGCTCCAGCCGTAACCACGAGCGGCGCGGAAGAGCTCGCGAAAGTGGGCGCCCAGATGCATGAGCTTTTTCGGCACACAGCCGCGGAGGACACAGGTGCCGCCCACCCGACCCGACTCGGCGATCGCCACCCGGGCGCCGTAATGCGCCGCACGGCGGGCGCAAGCGACACCGCCGGACCCGGCTCCGATGACGAGGAGGTCGAAATCCGCCACCTGGGGACTCAGGATATACCGCCGAGGCTCACATATTTGATCTCGAGGTACTCGTCGACCCCGTAACGCGAGCCCTCTCGCCCGATCCCGCTCTCCTTCACGCCACCGAACGGAGCGACTTCGGTCGCGATCACACCGTCGTTGACACCGACCAGACCGACCTCGAGCGCTTCGGCGACGCGGAACACCCGCCCGAGGTCGCGGGCGTAGAAATAGCCGGCGAGCCCGACGTCGCTGGCATTCGCGAGACGAATGACCTCGTCTTCGGTCTCGAAGCGGAACAGTGGGGCGACGGGTCCGAAGGTCTCCTCGTGCGCGATCAGCATCGAGCTGTTGCAATTCGCGAGCACGGTCGGCTCGAAGAATTGCCCGCCCAGAGCGTGTCGCCGCCCACCGATCGTGACCGTGGCCCCTTTGGCCGTGGCATCCGCCACGTGCTGCTCGACCTTGGCGACCGCGGCCTGGTCGATCAGCGGGCCGATGACCACACCGGGCTCGGTTCCGGGGCCGACCTTCAGTCGGCTCACGGCCTCGGCGAGCTTCCGCGAGAACACGTCGAAGACCCCGGCCTGCACGTAAATGCGGTTCGTGCAAACGCAAGTCTGGCCACAGTTACGGAACTTACAGGCGACTGCACCCTGCACTGCCGCGTCGATGTCGGCGTCGTCGAACACGATGAACGGTGCGTGTCCGCCCAGTTCCATGCTGACGCGCTTGACGGTATCGGCCGCCTGCTTGAGGAGGATCTTACCGACCGCCGTGGAGCCGGTGAAGGACAGCTTGCGAACGGTCTTGTTCGTCGCGAGTTCGGTGCCCACCGTGGTCGCAGGTCCGGTCACCACGTTGAAGACGCCCTTGGGCAGGCCCGCCCGCTCGCCGAGCTCCGCGAGTGCGAGGGCAGAGAAAGGCGTCGCCGAAGCGGGGCGAACCACCATCGTGCATCCGACCGCGAGGCCGGGCGCACATTTGCGTGTGATCATCGCGTTCGGGAAGTTCCAAGGCGTGATCGCGGCGCAGACGCCCACGGGTTGCTTGAGCACGAGGATCCGTCGCGAACCCACCGTCTGCGGAATGACATCGCCGTAGACCCGCTTGGCCTCCTCGGCGAACCACTCGACGAAGGAAGCTCCGTACGCGATCTCGCCCTTCGCCTCCGCGAGCGGCTTTCCCTGCTCTCGGGTCATGATGTAGCCGAGGTCGTCGGCGCTCGCCGTGATGAGGTCGAACCAACGCCGCAGGATCGCCGCCCGCTCCTTGGCGGTACGGCTCCGCCATGCCGGCAACGCCGCTTCCGCTGCCGCGATGGCCCTACGCGTCTCTTCGACACCGAGTGCCGGAACGGTCCCGATCACCTCCCCCGTCGCCGGATCGGTGACAGGGAGGGTGCGCCCGCTGTCGGCGGCGATCCATTGCCCGTCGACATAGCAGCGCTCTCGGAACAGCTTCGGATCGGTGAGCGCCATTCGAACGTCTTTGAGCGCCGTGGCCACGGCTCGGCCTCCCTGTATCGCGTATAACCCGGTCACCCCTCCCGCCCGCCGCGGGCGCGGCACCCGCCCCGGCGGCAGCGAGCGGCTCATTCCTCCGGGACTCGGTCCTCCTCGAGGAGGGCCATGCTCGCGGCCCCGACGCCGGCCCGGCTCCGAATCGCCTGCTCGAGCTCCGCTGCCGCCTCGGGATGCTCCTTGAGCCAAGCCTTCGCGTTCTCCCGACCCTGGCCGATCCGCTGGTTGTTCCAGGAGAACCAGGAGCCCGATTTCTCGACGAGCCCCACGCGCAGGCCCAGGTCGATCAGCTCCCCGGCCTTGGAAATGCCTTCGCCGTACATGATGTCGAAATCGACCACGCGGAAGGGCGGGGCGACCTTGTTCTTGACGACCTTGACACGAGTCTGATTACCGATCGGCTCGTCCTTCTCCTTGATCGCACCGATTCTGCGAACATCGAGCCGGACGCTCGCGTAGAATTTGAGTGCATTGCCACCCGTGGTGGTCTCGGGGTTGCCGAACATCACGCCGATCTTGCTTCGAATCTGATTGGTAAAAATCAGCAGGCACTTCGAGCGGCTGATCGAGGCGGTCAACTTGCGCAGGGCTTGGCTCATCAGTCGAGCCTGAAGGCCGGGCAGCGATTCGCCCATCTCCCCCTCGAGCTCGGCCTTGGGCACGAGCGCCGCCACACTGTCGACCACGATGACGTCGATCGCACCCGAGCGGACCAGCGTGTCCGCGATCTCCAACGCCTGCTCGCCGGTATCGGGTTGCGAGATCAGGAGCGATTCGAGGTCGACGCCGAGCTTGCGCGCGTAGCTCGGGTCGAGGGCATGCTCCGCGTCGATGAACGCGCAGGTACCACCGGTGCGCTGCGCCTCGGCGATGACGTGCAGCGTCAAGGTCGTCTTGCCCGAGCTCTCGGGCCCGTAGATTTCGACCACCCGCCCGCGCGGCAGACCGCCGACCCCGAGCGCGATATCGAGACCCAGGGATCCGGTCGAGATCGTCTCGATCTCTACCGACGCCCCGGCCTGCCCGAGCCGCATCAGCGAACCCTTGCCGAAGGCCCGCTCGATCTGCGCGATCGCGGCGTCGAGCGCGCGCTGGCGGTCGCTGCCCTCACGGCGGCTGACGACGGCGTCGGCCATGTCCGATCCTCGGCTCGATGGGTGTGATCTCGCCACGTTTATAGTGGAGAGGTACCGTTTGGCCAATGGCCCGCTGCCGCGGGGCCTCAACCGCGGCGGGAAGTGTGCGTCCTCGGCAAGAGCACGAGACCGATCGCCGCTAAGACGAGCAGCAGGGCGATCAGCTCGCGCATACCGATCGGTTCGTTCAACAGCCAGGCCGAGCTCGCTACGCCGACAACGGGTATCGCGAGCGTGCTGAGCGAGGCGGCGATCGCAGGGAGGAGGCGGACGATGCGCAGGAACGTCGTGAAGCAGAAGACAAGTGCTACGAAGACGACGTAGAGAAGGGCGAAGATCCCCGTAGCGCTCAGCCTGGACGGATCCGGCCAAGCACCCAACCACAGCCAGATCACCAGGATCGGAAGGCCGCCGGCCAGAAGCTGCCAAGCCGACAGTGCCATCGTCCCGATCCGCCATTCGTAGGCCTTGGTAGCCACCGTCTGGACCGCCCAGACGACAGCCGCCGCGAGGATCAGCAACGCGCCGAGCGGTGCCTCGCCGACCCGCACCACGTCGGGCCCGAGGAGGACAGCGAGGCCGCTCATTCCCAGGAGGAGCGCCAATCCGAGCGCGACGGTCGGCCTTTCGCCCAGAAAAAGAATGGAAAACAGGGTCGCCCACACCGGCATGGTGAAGGCGATGATCGCCGCCCGCCCGCCGCCGATATAGAGTAGGCCGAAGGCGGTCAGCATGTGCCACAGGGTCACGCCGGCGAGCGAGATCGCGAGATGGGGAACGATCAGCCGGCGATCCATGCGGATACGCTCGCCGCTGAGGCGAGCGAGCAGGAGGAGCGTGAGCCCTGCGCCCAGGACGCTCACGACCCGGAAGGTCCAGGGCTCGAATTCCAGCACGGCGAGTTTCATCGCCGGCCAGTTGGCGCCCCAGAGGATCGTCACCGCCACGATGAGAAGGCCGAGCTTACCCGAGCTCGTACCCGAAGCCTCGCCGGCTTCGCCGGCCTTCACCGCGCCTCGCATGACACCGCCGAATCGGGCTCGCGACAGGTGATCAAGCTACTCCGCCGGACGACCCCGTGCAGGCGGGCCAGACGTGACCGTGCGTTGCGTCGACACGCGTTCCGCACGCTCAAAAGTCGGTGCACCGACCGCCGATTTCCCAATCGCCGTAACGCGTGGGCTCCGGGCCTTCGGGTCCGCCGATCTCCCCGGGTGGCTGCTCGACCGCCGACGGCACGAACGCAGTGGGCGCTTGCGCCTCGGACGACACCGTGTCGGCAGGGGAGGCCTCGCTGCTCACTCGCTCATCACCTGGTTCCGGGCGATCGTCTCGCATTCCTGCAGATGCTTCTTCAGGAGGTGGTCGGACAGGCTCTTGCCGGCCTTCGCCAAATCGGCCTTCACTTTCGTGAAAATATCCTCGTCTCCCGGAAGGTCGAAGTCGGCCATGACGACGTCCTTGGCATAGGCCAACGCCGCGTCTCCGGAGAGACCTAGATGCTCTTCCGCGATCCACAGGCCGAACAGCTTGTTACGGCGGTTACGAATCTTGAACGCGAGTTCCTGTTCGTGCTTGAACTTCGCCTCTTCTGTCCGCTCGCGCTCGTTGAAGCTGCTCATCGGCCGCGGCCTCCTTGGTCGCTCCTTCGATAGCCCTCATATAGGTCGCTGGTGCGGTGCGCGCCACCGTCTCCGACGTCGCGAGGCGCTGCGACATCGTCGGGCCGTGGCCGGCCCTCTCGCCCGCCCGGGCGCCCCTGTTCCGCTCGAACTCGGCCCCGAAAACGGCCCTCGAGCCGCATCGTGCACCTGCAATGGCTGGTCGGAGACTTCAGTGACCGGTGAGTAGGACGATCTTGCCGATGTGCGTGCTGGACTCCATGAGCGCGTGTGCCTCTGCTGCCCGATCGAGCGGGAAGGTGCGATAGACGGGAACCGTGAGGCGTCCTTCGGCGAACAACGGCCAGACCTTTTCTTCGAGGGCCCTTGCGATCGCCCCTTTCTGCTCGACGGTACGCGGTCGCAGCGTCGAGCCGGTCCAGGTGAGCCGCTTGACCATGAGCCGGTTGAAGTCGGCCGTGACCGTCGAACCGCGTAGCCATGCGATCTGGACGATTCGCCCCTCGACTGCCGCTGCATCCATGTTTCGGGCGACATAGTCCCCGCCCACCATGTCGAGGATCAGGTCTACGCCACGTCCTTCGGTCGCCGTCTTGACCGCCGTGACGAAATCCTGCTCGCGGTACAGAATGGCCAGGTCCGCCCCGAGCCGTCGACAGGCCTCGGCCTTCTCGTTGCTGCCGACAGTCGTGAAGACTATCGCGCCGAAGGCTTTCGCGAGTTGGATGGCAGTCACCCCGATTCCGGAACTGCCGCCGTGGACGAGAAACGTCTCGCCGGGAGCGAGCCGGCCTCGCTCGAAGACGTTGGTCCACACCGTGAAGAAGGTCTCGGGCACGGCCCCCGCGATCTCGGTAGGCACGCCCGGCGGCAGCGGTAGAGCCTGTGGTTCGGGCACCACGCAGAATTCCGCGTAGCCGCCGCCCGCGACCAGCGCACAGACGAGATCGCCCTCGCGGAAGCGACCCGCGCCGGGTCCGCGCGCCACCACGCGGCCGGCGATCTCGAGACCGGGGATCTCGGTCACGCCGGGGGGCGGGGGATAGCCGCCCTTTCGCTGGAGTACGTCCGGACGATTCACCCCGGCGCTCACGACCTCGACCAGGATCTCCCCGGGCCCGGGCCTGGGGACCGGCACGCGCTTCGGCCGTAGGACCTCGGGCGGGCCGTGCCCGTCGCAGAGGATGGCCGTCATCTCGGCCGGCAGGTCCATTGCCACTTTTTCCTTCCCCACTCGACAGAGGGTGTCGCTTCGGCACCGAGACGGAGGTCCGGCAGCCCGCGCCGGGCTCGTCCACCTGTCGCCTGCGCCTGCGCAACCCAATGCCCGGATCACGCCCCGATGCAACCTTCCCGCAACGATGCCGCTCCGTACCCGAGCGTCCCTCGGTCACCCGTCCAGCCTGCCGTGCCGTCAGCCCGGAGCGTCGAGCGGCGAGACGGGAGCACCTGGAACGGGACTTCGGCGCGAGGATCCTTCTCGTCATCGGGGCGCCCGCTCGAACGCCCAGCGCCCGACGAGCCGATCGGCCCCAAAAACGCGAGGGGTCGCGGCTCTGCCGCGACCCCTCCGTTCCCGAACGACCCTCCCGGGCCTATCAGAAGTCCATGTCGCCCATGCCACCGCCCGGGCCGCCCGCAGGCGAAGCGGCCTTCTTCTCGGGCTTCTCGGCGACCATCGCCTCGGTGGTGATGAGCAAGCCGGCGACGGAGGCCGCATCCTGCAACGCAGTGCGCACGACCTTGGTCGGGTCGATGATGCCGCGCGCGACGAGGTCGCAGTACTCGTTGGCCTGGGCGTCGTAACCCCAGTTCGGGTCCTTGCTCTCGAGGAGCTTGCCGACCACGACGGAGCCGTCGACACCGGCGTTCTCGACGATTTGCCAAGCGGGCATCTGGATCGCCTTACGGACGATCTTGATGCCGTGCGCCTGATCTTCGTTGGCCGGCTTGAGAGCGTCCAGCGCCTTGATCGAGTGCAGCAACGCGACACCGCCACCCGCGACGATGCCCTCCTCGACCGCGGCGCGGGTCGCGTTCATCGCGTCGTCGACGCGATCCTTGCGCTCCTTGACCTCGACCTCGGTGGCACCACCGACGCGGATGACCGCGACGCCGCCGGCGAGCTTGGCGAGCCGCTCCTGCAGCTTCTCGCGGTCGTAATCGGAGGTGGTCTCCTCGATCTGCGCCCGGATCTGGTTGCAGCGGCCCTGGATCTCCTCCTTCGAGCCGGCGCCGTCGACGATCGTGGTGTTCTCCTTCTCGATCACCACGCGCTTGGCGCGACCGAGCATGTCGAGGCCGACATTCTCGAGCTTGATGCCGAGATCCTCGCTGATGACCTGACCGGCCGTGAGGATCGCGATGTCCTCGAGCATCGCCTTGCGGCGATCACCGAAGCCCGGCGCCTTGACGGCCGCGACCTTGAGCCCACCACGCAGCTTGTTCACGACCAGCGTGGCGAGCGCCTCGCCCTCGACGTCCTCGGCGATGATGAGCAGCGGCTTGCCGCTCTGGACGACGGCCTCGAGGACCGGGAGCAGCGGCTGCAGCGAGGAGAGCTTCTTCTCGTGGATGAGGATGTAGGGCTCCTCGAGCACGCAGCGCATCTTCTCGCTGTCGGTGATGAAGTAGGGCGAGATGTAGCCGCGGTCGAACTGCATGCCCTCGACGATGTCGAGCTCGGTCTCGAGGCTCTTGGCCTCCTCGACCGTGATCACGCCCTCGTTGCCCACCTTCTGCATGGCCTCGGCGAGCATCTTGCCGATCTCGGTGTCGCCGTTGGCCGAGATGGTGCCGACCTGCGCGATCTCGTCCGAGGTGGTGACCTTCTTCGACCGCTTCTTGAGGTCCTCGACGATCGCCTCGACGGCCATGTCGATGCCGCGCTTGAGGTCCATCGGGTTCATGCCCGCGGCCACCGCCTTGGCCCCCTCGCGCACGATCGCGGCAGCGAGCACGGTCGCGGTCGTGGTGCCGTCACCGGCGACGTCGTTCGTCTTCGACGCCACCTCGCGCACCATCTGCGCGCCCATGTTCTCGAACTTGTCGGCGAGCTCGATCTCCTTGGCGACGGTGACGCCGTCCTTGGTGATGCGCGGCGCGCCGAAGCTCTTCTCGAGAACGACGTTGCGACCCTTCGGACCGAGCGTGACCTTGACCGCGTCGGCCAGAGTCTGCACGCCCCGCAGCATCTTCGCCCGGGCTTCGGTCGAGAACTTCAGTTCCTTGGCAGCCATGTTCTATGTCTCCGTCGGCTCAGGCGGCCTTGGCCGCGGCCACGGCATCCGGCTCGAGGATGCCCATGATGTCCGACTCCTTCATGATGAGAAGCTCCTCGCCGTCGAGCTTCACCTCGGTGCCGGACCATTTGCCGAACAGCACACGATCACCGACCTTCACGCCCATCGGGATCAGGTCGCCCTTCTCGTTACGGGCACCCGGGCCGACCGCCAGGACCTCGCCCTGCATGGGCTTCTCCTTGGCGGTGTCGGGGATGATGATGCCACCCTTGGTCTTCTGCTCCTCCTCGACCCGCTTGATCACCACGCGGTCGTGCAACGGCCTGCACTTCATGCCACTCGGCTCCTCGTCCATGGACCTGCCGGCTGTTAGCACTCGCCGGCGGTGAGTGCCAAACCGCGCTCGCATGTAGAAGCGGACCCGCCGGCCTTCAAGAGGTGCCGCCCCGATTTGTCAGCAGATCACCCGGAATGCTGCTAACCTATTGAAAACAATACGAGAATGCCTCGCGCGCGGCTTGACGGCGGCCCCCGCTCGGGCATCATCGAAAGCGTTCGGAGCCACCTGGGAGACGACACGGATGTCCCGACACCGCGACGATCTCGGACGGCAGCTCGACGGCTACCGGCTCGCCACCGCCGAAATCGTCTACCACATGCCGGACCATCCGGGCTTGCTGCAGACGTTCATCTGGCAGCACCTCGACATCGCCCCCCATTATCCCGAGTTGCGTCGCTTCCTCGACTTTTGGGTGAAGAACATCGACGGCAAGCTCCATTCCGTAACCGTCGGTCGAACGACGATCCTGACGCCTCCCCGCTACACCCGTGCAGCGGGGATCTTCACCCTCCACTGAGCCCGCTCGCACGATCCCCTCGCGGATCCGGCGAGCGTCGCCGGAGGTTCCCTTTCTCGGCCGCATCGGTACCGTGGCGGTAGGCGACCACGGATCGGGGAAGGCCGATGGGCGACGAGATCGAATGGCGGCGGCTGCGGGCCGAAGAGGTCTGCGCGCGGGCGGGGTCGGACGCTGTCGTGATCGTGCCGCTGGGCGCCCTCGAGCAGCACGGGCCGCACCTTCCGGTCGAGGTCGACTGCGTCTTGGTCGAGGCCGTCGCCGAACGCACCGCCGAGCTCCTGCGGAGGACGACCCCGGTGGTCGTGCTTCCGGTCGTCTGGGTCGGCATCTCCGAACACCACATGAGCTTCGGCGGAACCGTGACACTCGGTTTCCCCGCCTATGCGGCCCTCGTCGAAGGCATCCTCCGATCGATCGTCCGCGCCGGTTTTCGGCGGATCGTGCTCCTGAACGGCCACGGCGGCAACGACAACGCGCTCAAGGTGATCGTGGACGAGCTGCAGCCGCAGATCCCCGCGAAACTCGTTCAACTCACCTACTGGCGAGCCGCAGCCGAGGTCATCGGGCGGTTGCTCGAGGCCCAGGACGAGCTTCTCCACGCCTGCGAAGCCGAGACCTCGATGATGCTCGCCCTTCGGCCGGAGCTGGTCGACGCGACCCGCATTCCCGATGCCCCGCAGGGCGTGCCCGCTCAGGGCGACACGAAGAGCGCCGGCATCTATCGTTGGCGGCCGATCGCCGAGCGCTCGACTTCGGGCGTGATCGGTGTGCCGAGCACCGCCTCGGCCGGCAAGGGAGAGAGGCTCCTCGAGGCGATCGCGGCAGCGTTGGCCGACCGGCTCGGACGATCCGAGCCGTGGGGGCGGTGAAAGCCTGCCCGCCCCTCTGGCTCGAGCCGCCCTCGGCGCGATATGCTGCCGTCCGACCGAGGACCGCTGGGGGAGGGTGTCTTGCCGGAGACCGTGGCGATCGCGGCCGATCACGCGGGGTACGCTCTCAAGGAGAAACTGCGCGAGATACTGGTCGAACGCGGGCTCGACGTGCTCGATCTCGGGACCTATTCGGCGGAGCCCGCAGACTATCCCGACCAGGCGAACGCGGTCGCAGCCGCACTCGCCGACGGCCGGGCGCAGCGGGGCATCCTCGTCTGTGGTACGGGGATCGGCATCGCGATCGCCGCCAATCGCCACCGGCACGTGCGGGCGGCCCTCTGCCACGACGTGACGACGACGCGCCTAGCCCGTGAGCACAACGACGCCAACGTGCTCGTCCTCGGCGGCCGGATCGTCGGCGAGGCGACCGCACGCGATTGCCTGCTGACCTTCCTCGAAACACCCTTCGCCGGCGGTCGCCATGCCCGCCGGGTGGCGAAACTCGGTTGAGTCCCGGGCGCAGGCCGTCCTCCCGGTTTGCCGCTCCCCGTCCACTGCGGTAGATCTGCCGACGAGCCCGCCTTCGCTCGGATCCGAGCATGCGCTGCCCCTTCTGCGGTTCCGAGGACACCCAGGTCAAGGATTCGCGTCCTGTCGAGGACGCCTCCGTCATCCGTCGGCGTCGCCAATGTCCGAAATGCGGCGCCCGGTTCACCACGCTCGAGCGCGTCCAGCTCCGGGAGCTCGTCGTCGTCAAAAAGGACGGCCGCCGCGTACCCTTCGATCGCGACAAGCTCGCCCGCTCGCTGCGGATCGCCACGAGGAAGCGCGGAATCGACGAAGACCAGATCGAGCGCCTGGTCAACCGGATCGTGCGGGAGCTCGAACAGACCGGCGAGACCGAGATCCCCTCGACGCGGATCGGCGAGCTCGCGATGGCTCATTTGGCCGGCCTCGACCATGTGGCCTATGTGCGCTTCGCGAGCGTCTACAAGGATTTCGCGACCGCGCGTGACTTCGAGGAGTTCATCCGGGACCTGCCCGATCGCGAGCCCACGGCCGGCGAACGCCGATGAGCGCCGAGGACGTGCGCTTCATGCAGCTGGCGCTGGCGCTGGGCCAGCGAGCGGAAGGGGCGGCGTGGCCCAACCCGGCGGTCGGGTGCGTGATCGTGCGCGATGGCCGCATCGTGGGGCGCGGTTGGACGGGTGTGGGCGGCCGGCCCCACGCCGAGGCCGTCGCCCTCGCCCGAGCAGGTGCGGCGGCCCGTGGTGCGACCGCCTACGTCACCCTCGAGCCCTGCGCGCACCACGGCCGGACGCCCCCCTGCTGTGAAGCACTCCTAGCGGCCGGCATCGCGCGGGTCGTGGTTCCGATGCACGATCCGGACCCCCGGGTGGACGGCCGTGGGGTCGCGGCACTCCGCGCCGCCGGGGTGGTCGTGGAGGTGGGCTGTCTCGAGGCCGAGGCACGGCGAGCCCATGCGGGCTTTCTCGCGCGGCAATCCGCCCACCGGCCGATGGTCACGCTCAAGGTGGCCGTGAGCCTGGATGGGCGGATCGCCGCCGCTTCGGGGGTCGGCCGCTGGCTCACCGGTGAGCGGGCAAGGGCCTGGGCGCATCGGCTGCGGGCCGAACACGACGCCGTCCTCGTGGGAAGCGGGACCGTTCTCGCCGATGATCCGGATCTGACCTGCCGCCTGCCGGGCCTTTCTCACCGATCGCCTGTCCGGGTCGTGCTCGATCGACGCCTCCGTCTCCCACTCGAGAGCCGGCTCGCCCGGACGGCGCGCCGGGTTCCGGTCTGGGTGGTGACCCGGTGTTCGGCCGATCCGGCGCATCGGGCCCGGCTCGAGGCACAGGGCGTTCGGGTCGAGCTTCTCCCGCCGGACCGCTCGGAGCGATTGGCCGACACCTTGGCGCTCCTCGCCGAAAGCGGTATCACGCGCCTGCTCGTCGAAGGTGGTGGGGAAATCGCCACGGCGTTCGTCCGCGCCGGGCTCGTCGATCGAATGGTCCTCTTCCACGCACCGATCCTCCTGGGTTCGGAGGCCGTATCGATGTTGGGTGAGCTGGGCGTGCCGCGGCCCGACGCGGCCCCGCGCTGGATCGCCGTCGAACACCGATCGACCGGCGAGGATCGCATGATGGTGCTGGAGCCGGCCGGAGGAGCGGGATGTTCACCGGCATCGTGACGCATCTGGGCCTCGTCGAGCGGATCGAGTGCGAGGCCGGCCGGACCTTGGATATCGCGCCGATCGGTCGTTTCGACGAGGTCGAAGTCGGTGCTTCGATCGCCCATGCCGGGGTCTGCCTCACCGTCGCGGCCCTCACCGAGACGGGCTGGCGCGTGCAGGCGTCGGCCGAAACCCTCGCCCGGACCACCCTCGGCCGTTGGCATCCGGGGGAACGGATCAACCTCGAACGTTCGCTTCGGATCGGTGACGAGCTCGGCGGGCACCTGGTCTTCGGCCATGTGGACGCGGTGGCCGAAATTCTCGCGATCGAGGAGCGCGCCGACGGCCGCCGGATCTGGATCGCGCTGCCCACGGAGCTGGCTCCTCTGGTGGCCGTGAAGGGCTCGATCGCCGTCGACGGGGTCTCCTTGACGGTCGTCGACCTGGAGGCGGACCGTTTCTCGGTGGTGATCGTCCCGCACACCTGGGCGGTGACCACCCTCCGCGACCGCGAAGCGGGGGACCTCGTCAATCTCGAGGCGGACATGCTGGCCCGTTACGTAGCCAGGCAGCTCGCCTTTCGTTCGCGCGGAGCCGCTCGTGTCTGATACCGTGGCGCTCGAGCGCACGGGCCAGGATTCGCCCATCGCGACCATCGAGGAGATCATCGAGGAAGCTCGGCGTGGTCGGATGGTCGTGCTCGTGGACGACGAAAATCGCGAGAACGAAGGCGATCTCGTCGTGCCCGCCCAATTCTGTGACGCCGAAGCGATCAACTTCATGGCTAGGCACGGGCGCGGTCTGATCTGCCTCGCCTTGACCCGCCAACGCTGCGAACATCTGGGCCTTCCCCTGATGGCCCAGGGCAACGAGTCCCGACGCAGCACCGCCTTCACCATAAGCATCGAAGCTCGCCACGGCATCACGACAGGGATCTCGGCCGCCGATCGGGCGCGTACCATCCAAGTGGCCATCGACCCCGCCACGCGCCGCGACGATCTCTCGAGCCCCGGGCACATTTTTCCCCTGATGGCCCGCGACGGGGGCGTTCTCGTCCGTGCCGGCCACACCGAGGCGGCGGTCGACATCGCCCGTCTGGCCGGTCTCGATCCGTCGGGCGTGATCTGCGAGGTGATGAACGACGACGGGACGATGGCCCGTCTGCCGGATCTCGTGACCTTCGCGCGACGCCACGGGCTCCGGATCGGCCGCATCGCCGATTTGATCGCCTACCGGCTCCGCCACGACCGCCTCGTCGAGCGGGAGTTCGCGGCCCCCTTCCACAGCCGTTGGGGCGGCGACTTTCGCCTGGAAGTCTTCACCAACGTGCTCGACGGCGTCGAGCACGTGGCACTCGTCAAAGGCGATCTCGCCTCGCCCGAACCCGTCCTGGTTCGGGTGCACGCGGTCAATATCCTCGAGGACATTCTCGGCGCGGGCGAAAGCGGACGCGGCGACCAGCTGCACCGCGCCATGGAGCTGATCGGCCGCGCCGGCCGGGGCGTCGTGGTCGTGCTGCGCGAGCCGTCGCCCCGGAGCGTCTCCCAACGCCTCGCGATGGCTCAGGGCCGTGAGGCGGCGCCTCCGACCGATCTGCGCGTTTACGGAATCGGTGCGCAGATCCTGAAGGCCCTCGGGGTCCGCGACATGATCCTCCTCTCGAACACCGGCCGGACCATCGTCGGGTTGCAGGGCTACGATCTGCGAGTCGTCGAGACTCGCCCGCTGAGTGTGGAGGAGCCGACCTGATGGCGGGTCCCGCCGAAGCGCTCGCGCTCCCCTCGGAGCTCGGACCGGTCCGAGCCCTTCTCGTGGTGGCGCCCTACCATCGCCGGGTGACCGACCTTCTCGTCCGTGGCGCCGAACGCGTCCTGAGCGCGGTCGGTGCGACCACGACGTCGCTCGAGGTGCCCGGCGCTCTCGAGATCCCCACCGCCGTGGCGATCGCGAGCCGCAGTGGCCGCTTCGATGCCTTCGTCGCACTCGGCTGCGTGATCCGCGGCGAGACCACCCATTACGACCTGGTCGCCGGAGAGAGCTGCCGCGGCCTGGTCGAGCTCGGCCTGCGTGAACGGCTCGCCATCGGCAACGGCATCCTCACGGTCGAGAATCTCGGCCAGGCGCTCGAGCGGGCCGATCCGGACCGCCAGGACAAGGGCGGGCACGCCGCGCGCGCGGCCCTCGCTCTCGTCGCGATAGCCCGCCGCTTCGCGGATCCGTCGCCTTGAGTGGCGATCGCAGAAGCGGCTCCGAGGCGCGCGATGCGATGGCGCGCCGCCGTGCCGCCCGCCTCGCCGCCGTGCAGGCGCTCTACCAACTCGATCTGGGCGGCGGCGATCCCGCGATCGTCGCCGAAGAGTTCCTGAGCCACGGTCCGGAAGGCGAAGGCGGCCGAACCGAGGCGATGGATGCGCCGTGGTTCCGCAAGGTGCTGATCGGAGCCTGGTCCGACCGGCCTCGGCTCGACGTGGAGATCTCGTCGGCCCTCGCGGAAGGGTGGTCGCTGGCCCGATGCGGCGCCGTCGTTCGAGCGATCCTGCGGGCCGGAGCCTTCGAGCTCGCGGCCCTGCCGGAAGTTCCCGTCAAGGCGGTGATCAACGAGTATGTCGACATCACGCACCTCTTTTCGGGCGGCGGTGAGCCGGGTTTCGTGCACGCGGTCCTGGACCGGCTCGCCGGTCGTTTCAGAGCCGGTCGAGGTACACCTTGAGCCTCGGTGAATTCGACTTCATCGAGCGGCTCTTGCGACCGCTCTCCGAAGGCTTTCCTGGTGCTCTGGGGCTGCGCGACGACGCCGCGCTGATCGACGTTCCGTCCGATCGGCAGCTCGTCGTCGCCAAAGACGCCCTGGTGGCGGGCATCCATTTTCTTCCCGACGATCCCGCCGACCTGGTCGCCGGGAAGCTGCTACGGGTGAATCTGAGCGACCTGGCCGCGATGGGGGCCGAGCCGCTCGCCTATCTCACGGCGATCGCACGACCGGCCGATCTGCCCGATGCTTGGCTCGAGGGGTTCGTCCGGGGGCTCGAACGCGACCAGAAGGTTTTCGGCCTTCACCTCGTCGGCGGCGACACCGTCTCGACGACCGGACCGCTCGTGCTGTCTCTGACCATCCTCGGGCTCGTCCCCCGTGGCCGAGCGTTGCGCAGGGACGGGGCTCGACCGGGTGAGCTCGTCTGTGTTTCGGGAACACTCGGCGACGCGGCTTTGGGTTTGCGCATCCTCCGCGGCCTCGCGGCACCTGACGAGCTGGCCTTCCCCCTGGTCGAGCGCTATCGGATACCGCAGCCCAGGCTCGCCCTCGGGCGGGCGCTCTACGGCCTGGCGAGCGCAGCGATCGACATCTCCGACGGCCTGATCGCCGACCTCGGTCACCTCCTCCGAGCCTCGGGGGTCGGTGCCCGAATCGAAGCGGCGGCCGTGCCCCTCTCTCCGCCGGCGCGTGCCTTGCCGGGTGCCCGGCAGAGCGCATTGTGCGGCGGCGACGATTACGAGCTTCTGTTCACGCTGCCGGCCGATCGCGAGCCGCTTCTCGCGGTTCTTTCCGCCCGGCTCGAGCTGCCTCTGACCGTCATCGGGCGGACCCGTGCCGAGCCCGGCTTGGACGTGGTCGACGAGCGCGGTGCGCCCGTGCATCTCGAGCGGTCCGGCTGGCGTCACTTCTGACCGCGTCTCGCTCGAGCGGGCGGCGCTACCGAGCCCGCTGAGCTTCGCGTTTTCTCCCGCGGCGGTGGTCGTCGCCGACCGCCGCGACCGAGCCGCCGTTTCGAGGAGCGGCCCGACGCTCGTCAGCGCGAACCCACGGCGCGTTCGGCCGGCGCCAGAACGAGGCACGGCTTCCCGGCCCGCCGCAGGCTCGCGCAGGCACCGAGCGCATCTGCACGACTGAGTCCCACCACCTGGGCCGCGTACATGCGGGACCGCGAGCGCGGCTCGGCGACCGCCACGGTCCCTCCCCTGAGCGACGGCAGCGTCCGCGCCAACCGCCGCGCCGTCTGGCTCGCCGTGCGGCGATCCCGGAACGCTCCGAGCTGAACCCCGAAGTCGCCGGCCTGCCGCCGTGCCGCAGTGGTCGTCCGACCCGTCGGCGCCGCAGCATCGGGACGCTCCTGGACGACGGTCGGCGTTGCGCCGGCCGCCGCCGTCGGCTGGCTCGAACCCTGGCCCTGCGCAGCGATCTCGCCGCCGCCCCCACGCCCGCTGAAGGCTTCGTCCAAGAGCCGCACCATCTCGCGATTGCGCACGGCAGAGCTGGACCCACCGAGCACCACCGCCACCAACCGCCTGCCGTCGCGCACCGCCGAGGCGGCGAGATTGTAGCCCGAGGCTCGAATGTAGCCGGTCTTCAGACCATCCATCCCGGGATAGGTGGTGAGCAGACGATTGTGGTTGTGGTAGGTTCTCCCTCTCCAGACGAAATAGGGAAGTCCGAAATATCCATAATACTCTGGAAAATCGGAAAGCAGCCGACTCGCCAGGACAGCCATGTCCCGGGCCGTCGTTCGTTGCAGTTCGTCGGGCAGACCCGATGCATTGACGAATCGAGTTCGCGTCATTCCGAGCTCGCGTGCCCGATAGCTCATGAGCTGGGCGAAGCGTGCTTCCGTACCGCCGATCGCTTCCGCGAGCACGACCGCCACGTCGTTGGCCGACTTGACCGCCAAGGCTCGGATGGCGTCGTCGACGCGGATCGTCGAGCCGGGCCGCAGACCGAGCTTGGATGGCGGTTGACGCGCAGCCTCGGCCGACACCGGAAGCCGCGTCGCCAACGAGAGTCGACCGGCGCGCAACGCTTCGAAAGTCAAATACAGGGTCATCATCTTGGTCAACGAGGCAGGATAGTTGACCGTGTCCGCACCGGACTCGGATAGTACTGCTCCGGTATTGTGATCGACGACGATCGATGTGAGAATCTGCGCGCGCAACGGGGCAGGCACCATGAACGCCATCGTGGCGAGGAGTCCGAGGATAGCGATGCCCCTGCGGCTGGCCACGCTCGACCTCCTCGACCTTGCCGAGGCTCCCGGCGGCCCGAGGTCGACCGCCGATACCCTCTCCGCTGCTACCCGTTAGCGGAGAAAGGTTAACCGAATTTTGAGCTCCTGTCGAGCACGCACGCGATTCCGATCGGCCGTTCTTCTATCGAGGGTTGAGTCGGCCCTTCTCACCCGCTACCTGGCCGAAGACTCGACTGGTTCGAGGAACCGCCGGTAGACCCATCCGCTCCGGCCGTCGGCGAGCTCCACCTTGAACCAACCTTTTTCGTCGCCGCGCGCCGTGAATTCGGCGCCTCGACGCAGTGAGCCGATCGCAGCACTCGTCGTAGAAGGCTCCGCCCGCACGAACACGTCGGCATTGACCCGGAACCGAGCACCGGATCCGCTCTCTCCCGCAGCCTTTTGCGCGTTGTCGGTTGCACCTTCCCCTGCCCTCTCGACCGCGCCGCCCCGAGAGCTCGCCGCGGCTGCGGTCTGGTCGGAGGGCTCGGGAGCGATCGGTTGGGGAGGCGAGGAGGGGGCGCCCGGGCGAGCGGAAGGCGATCCGGCCGGTTCGGTCCTGGGCCCAGCCGGCGAGCGGGCGGCGAGGATCGAGCGCGCTCGCTCGAGCTGGGCCCGCGCCTCCTTGTTGTCCGGTGCGAGCCGCGCCGCGGTCTCCAGATCCTCGATCGCCGCCTCGATCTCGCCCCGCTCGAGGCGCAGTTCGGCGCGACGGACATAGGCGGTCGGGTGCCCCGGCTCGAGCTCGATCGCCCGCGCGAGATCACCGAGCGCTCGATCGACGTCGCCCACTCGGGCGGCAGCCAATCCCCGGCGAGTGTGGGCGATGCGGAGGTTGCGAAGGCTCTTGGGGTCGCCGGGCCGTAGTTGCAATGCCCGCTCGTAATCGGCGATGGCGCGGTCGAAGTCCCCGAGTTCGCCGTACGCCACACCACGGTTGTTGTGTGCCAGCGCGAGGCTGTCGGAATCCAGGCTGCCGCCTTCGATCGCCCGGGTGAAAGCGACGACGGCCTGTTCGGGCCTGCCGTCGGCAAAGGCCTGGTTGCCGGCCCGGATATCGGCGAGCGGATCGGCGGCCACCGGTCCGCCGCTGCCCATCAGGAGACCGACCGCGAGCAGGATCGCGCGGAGCATGGCGTTCCCCCGGTTTTGCCGTCGCTATGCCACGAGCTATCCCAACGGCAAAGGGCTCATGGCCGGCGGCGCTCGGCGGCCTTTCTGCGGAGCCGCGAGCGGATCTCGGCCGCCCGACCGACCTTGTTCTCCTGCTGCCCCCGGGCGACCGCCAGGGCCTCCTCGGGCACGTCTCGGGTGATCGTGCTGCCGGCCGCGACGATCGCCCCTGGTCCGATACGGACCGGTGCCACGAGCGCCGTATTGGAGCCCACGAAGGCGCCGGCTCCGATCTCCGTCGGGTGCTTCGCGAATCCGTCGTAGTTGCAAGTGATCGTGCCCGCGCCGATGTTCGCACCCGGCCCGACGCTGGCATCCCCGAGATAGGTCAAATGGTTGGCCTTGGCGCCCTGGCCGAGCCGGGTGGCCTTGACCTCGACGAAGTTGCCGACGCGAGCGCCGCGCTCGAGCACCGTGCCCGGCCGCAGCCGAGCGAACGGCCCTACCGTGGCTCCCGCTTCGACCACCGCACCTTCGAGATGCGAGAAGGGATGGACGACCGCTCCGGCCCCGACACGGGTACCCGGGCCCAACACCACGTAGGGCTCGAGCACGGCCCCCGGTTCGACGACGCAGTCGGCCGCCAAGAACACGGTCTCCGGTGCCGGCATCACGACGCCGGCATCGAGGAGCTCCCCTCGCCGGTGTTCCTGCCAGAGACGCTCGAGGTCGGCGAGTTGGCGCTGGCTGTTGACCCCCAGGCCCTCGATCGCCGTCGCCTCGACCGCTCGACACGACCAGCCTCGGCCGACCGCCAGGGCGACCGTATCCGTGAGGTAGTATTCGTTCTTCTCCGGTCTGAGCGGCAGCGATTCGAGAAGAACAGGCAGCCGGGCCGCGTCGAACGCCATCACCCCGGAGTTGCACGATCCGACGGCCTTGAGCTCGGGATCCGCGTGTCGTTCCTCGACGAGCTCCACGAGTCCCGCGCCCGCGAACCGCAAGCGGCCGTACCCGCTCGGATCGTTCGGCCGGAACCCCAACACGGCGACCGCTGCATCCGCGCTCTCCCGCTCCACGAGCAACCGCGCGAGCGTGTCGTGCTCGAGAAGCGGGGTGTCGCCGTACAGCACGAGGACCGACCCGGTGCCGAGGAACGCCGGCCGAGCCACCGCCACGGCATGCCCCGTGCCCATGGGAGGATCCTGAACGACGATCCGGGCCTCGGGCGTGAAGGCCTGCACCTCGGCCTCGACCTCGGCCATGCCCGGCGCGAGAACGACCACGAGCCGATCGGGTTCGAGCCGACGCGCGGTCGCGAGCACGTGGCGGATCAGCGGCCAGCCCGCCAGAGGGTGAAGCACCTTCGGCCTGCCGTTTCGCATCCGCGTGCCCTTGCCCGCGGCCAGGACGACGACCGTGAGAGGCGAACGCGCCACGGAACCTCCGACGATTGGCCGAGACCGAACGCGGACCTATCTCTCGCCGCGGTGCGGTGATCGCACAAGCCCGTTCCGACCGCCGCCGCGGTCGGGTGCACTCCGGAGACCTCGATGCCGATCCATGCGGTGATCTTCGACCTCGACGGCACGCTCGTCGAGACGGCACCCGACCTGCACGCAGTGCTGGCCGAGCTTCTCGAGCGCGAGGGTCTCCGTGTCCCACCGCTCGAAGCCGTGCGCGGTATGATCGGTGACGGTGCCCGGACGTTGATCCGCCGGGCACACGAATGGCAGGGGCAGGATCTCGAGGCCGAGCGGCTCGAGGACCTCTATGCCTGGTTCCTGGAGCGCTACACGGCCGAGCCGGCGCGCTTCAGCCTGCCCTACGAGGGCGTCCCCGAAACCCTACGTGCCTTACGCGAGCACGGAGCGCGGCTCGGTGTCTGTACCAACAAGCCGCAAGCCCCGAGCGAACGGCTGTTGGAGGTCGTCGGCCTCGCGCCCTGGCTCGACGTGGTGACCGGCGGCGACGTCCTGCCCGTCCGCAAACCCGACCCACGTCATCTCGCGGCCACGATCGCAGCACTCGGTGCGTCGCCGGCCGAAGCGGTCATGGTGGGCGACAGTTCGAATGACGTGGCCGCGGCACGTGGCCTCGGTATCCCCTGCGTACTCGTAAGCTTCGGGTACACCGCGACACCGGCCCGCGAGCTCGGCGCGGACCGCGTCATCGACCGGTTCGACGAGCTCGGCGCGGTCCTCCGGGAGCTCGCCGGCTCACCTTGACAGACCCTTCCGGCGCTCCCTAGATGCCGGACGTCGAGGGGCGCTTAGCTCAGCGGTAGAGCACCGTCTTCACACGGCGGGGGTCGCTGGTTCGAAACCAGCAGCGCCCACCATTGCGTCTGCACCCTATCGGGCTGCTCGCGGGGATCGTGGACTTCCCGGCCCGGGCGAGTGGTCTCCCATCGGCCGTCGCTGTCACGCGGCGCGCAGCGCCGTCGCGGCCGAGTGGCCGAGAAAGCGCCAGGCCGTCGCAGCACCGACCGCGAGGGCGAGAGCGGTCGTCGCCGCGAGCACGACGAGCGGCGGCGTCCAAGCGAACGTCCAGCTCGTCCCGAAGACGAAGCGAACGATCGACCAGGCAGCGAACCCGCCCGCCAGAATGCCGACCGTGCCGGCCAGCAGCGCGAGGACCAGCACCTCGGCCGAGAGGACGGCCAGAATCTGTCGACGCGGCGCCCCCAGGATCTTCAAGAGCACCGTCTGCTGCAGATGTCGTCTCCGTGCCGCGACCAGAGCCGCGACCAGTACCAACAGGCCCGTCAGAAGCGTGACGCTCGCCACCGCCCGAATGGCGAGTCCGATCTTCTCGAGCGTGGCGACGACCTCGCGGGCGATCGGCCCGATCTCGATCGGTGTGACGTTCGGCAACTCTCGGGCGAGCCGATCGAGAAAAGCGGGCGCGACCCTGTCGGGAAGGTCGAGAGTAGCGATCCGGACGTGCGGTGCGCTGTCGATCACGCCGGGGCTGAGCACGAAGACGAAGTCGAGCCTACCGGCAGCCCAGTCGACCTCACGGCGGATATTAGCGATTTTCGCCTCGATCGCGCGGCCCAGGACATTGAAGCTCAGCGTGTCGCCGACCTCCACACCGTAGCCGCGGGCGACCTCGGCCTCGATCGAGACGAGCGGCGGACCGGCATAGTCCGCCGGCCACCAAGCGCCGGCCACGAGCGAGGTGCCCGCGGGCGGGGAAGCCTGCCAGGTGAGGCCGCGGTCGCGATCGACCGTCCACCGCACGTTCTCCGCGATCCGCGCTCGGTCGATCGGTTCGCCCTTGATTCGCGTGACCCGTGCCCGAAGCGTGGGTGCCGACTGGAGGAGCACCACGCCCGGTGTGCCCGCGACGAGCCGCTCGAACGGTACCCACTGGTCGGGCTGGATGTCGATCACCACGTGGCTCGGTGCCCGCTCGCCGAGGCGCATTTCCAGCTCGTCGCGGAGATTGACTTCGATCAGGCCGATCGTGACGAGCAGACCGAGACCGGCGCCCAGTCCCACTACGACCGGCAGGGCACCGCTCGCGCTCCGCGAGAGGTTGCGCGCGGCGAGGCGCAGCGCGAGGGGTGCGCTCGCGAGGAGCTCGGCCGCGAGGCCAAGCAGGATACGCCCGAGGCCCGCGAGCAGCACCACGGTGAGGATCGCTCCCCCCGCGAACAGCAGACCCAGGCGCGGCCGCTCGACGTTCGCGACGACGACGGCCACGAGTGCCATCGCCACCGAGCCGAGTGCGACGAGCCGGCCCCACCGCGGCCGGCCCGATAGCGGCACCACCTCCGCGCGCAAGAGGCTCGCGCAGGAGATTTCCCGCGCTCGGGCGAGAGGCCATCCGGAGAAGAGAGCGGCGGTGAGGAAGCCGGTGGCACCGGCGAGGAGCAGAGGGCGGGGCTGCAATCCCGCCTCGATCGGAACCGGCAGGAGCCGGCCGAGCCCCGAAGCGAGCAGGAAGGGCAGGAGCTGGCCGACCACGAGGCCGAGCCCGACACCCGCCACCGTGACGAGACCCACGAGGGTCGCATAGGCCGCGTCGACCTCCCTCGAGGTGGCACCGAGCGCTTTGAGCACGGCGATGGTCGATCGTCGGCTCGCGAGGAAAGCCGAAACGGCAAGCGCGATACCGAGCCCGCCCACCACGAGCGAGGAGAGCCCGGCGAGCGTCAGGTAACTCGCGAGCCGGTCGGAGAACCGAGCCACCGACGGTTCGACCATGGACGCCGTCCGCAGACGCCAGTTCGCCTCGGGCTCGAGCCGCCGCAGCCGTTCGACGATCGGGTCGACGTCGTGCCCAGGAACCACGGCCCGATGCTCGAACCGCAAGAGGGCCCCGGGCCGCGTCGTTCCTGCCCGCTCGGCGGTCTCGCGGCTCACGAGCAGCCGCGGGCCGAAGCCCGCGAAGCCGCCGAGACGATCGGGTTCGCGCAGGATCACGGCTCTGATCGTGACACTCGCCTCCCCGAGCCGAAGCCGGTCGCCGAGCCGAACCCCGAGGCGGGCGAGCAGCGTCGGCTCGACCGCCGCACCGTCGCCGGCCAGTGCCTCGCCGATCGGAAGCGGAGGATCGAGCTGGACCGCACCCACGAGTGGCCAAGCCCCGTCCACGGCCTTCAACGCCACGGCGAGCCGCCGGCCGTCCGGTCCGGTGACGAGCGCGGTCGTCCTGAGCGTGGTCGAGAGCCGCGCCTCGGCTCCGAAGAGGCGGCCGAGCTCCTCCGCCGGGACCGGGATGTTCGCGCTCTCGAGCTCGAGGTCCCCGCCCAGGAGCGCCCGGGCGTCGCGGCGGATGCTCTCGCGGACCGACTCCGCCGACACGCCGACCGTCGCGATCGTAGCTACACCCACGGCGAGGGCGAGAAGCACGACGAGAAGCGGACGAAACGCTCCCCTCAGCTCGCGCTTCGCGATGGTCCAGGCGATCGGCAGACCGCTCATCGGCCGCCCGCCGTCACGAGGCCGCTCGGCCCGCCGGCGGTCGTGGGGCTCGCTTCCTCGAGCCGCCCGGCATCCATGGCCAGCCTTCGCGCGCAGCGTGCCGCGAGCCTCGCATCGTGGGTGACGAGCAGGAGCGTCGTGCCGTGTTGCTCCTGGACGCCGAACAGGAGCTCGACGATCTCTCGCCCGGTCTCGGCGTCGAGATTTCCGGTGGGCTCGTCGGCGAGCAAGAGGTCGGGCGCATTGGCGAGAGCCCGGGCCAGTGCCACCCGTTGCTGCTCGCCACCCGAGAGCTGGGCGGGATAGTGCTCCAGCCGATGGGCGAGGCCCACTTCTTCGAGAAGCTCGGCAGCACGGGCCGTCGCGCCGGGCCGGCGGGCGAGCTCCATGGGCAAGGCCACGTTCTCGATTGCCGTCATCGACGGCACGAGGTGAAAGGCCTGGAACAGGATCCCGACGTGACGGCGGCGAAACAACGCCAACTCGTCCTCGTCGAGCGCGCCCAGATCGCGGCCGCAGACGACAACACGACCGGACGTGGCCCGCTCGATCCCGCCGATGATCGCAAGAAGGCTGGACTTGCCGGATCCCGACGGACCGACCACGCTCACCGTGGCGCCCGCTTCGACCTCGAGGTCGACTCCTCGCAGGATCGTGACCGGGCCCGCGGGGCTCGAGAGTGTGAGATGGACGTCGTCGAGGTCGATCATGCACCGGGCACGCCGTAGGTCGAGGGCGGGTCTCCGCGTCGACATGGAACGAGCGTCCGCACGCCGCAAGGTGCTCGCGGCACTCGCCGCGGGTGCGATTCTCCGGGGGTGGCCGTCGAGCGCGGCCGAGTGCCGCATCGCCGTCCTCGGCGATTCGCTGACGGCCGGTTACGGGCTCGCGGTCGCGGATGCGTTTCCGGCGCGTCTCGAGGCGGCTCTCCGCAGCCGCGGTTTTTCCTGTGCGATCGTCGATGCCGGTGTCTCGGGCGACACGAGCGCCGGTGGTGCCGCCCGGGTCGGCTGGGTGCTCGCCGACCGCCCGAGCCACCTGCTCGTGGAGCTCGGTGGCAACGACGCGCTTCGCGCCCTGCCGCCCGAGGAGCTCGAGGCCAATCTCGAGCGGATCGTGGCAGCCGCCCGGGCCCGAGGCGTCGCGGTCATGATCGCCGGCATGTTGGCGCCTGCCAACCTCGGCACGGAGTACGGGGCCGCCTTCGCCGCCGCCTACCGGCGGGTCGTCGATCGCCACGCGCTCGCCTTCTACCCCTTCTTTCTCGATGGCCTCGTGGGACGGCCGACGCTCTTCCAGGCCGACGGGATCCACCCCAACGCAGCCGGTGTGGCGGTCGTCGTCGAGCGGATCCTACCGACCGTCGACGCCTGGTTGCGGGCCACCGGGATCTCACCGAAGGGTTGATTCGGCTTCGCCCGATCTCCCGGCCGGTGCAAGATCTTACCCACAACCTGTTGATGACTTCGGGGATAACCGGTCCATCACGCTCTTGCGGCATAACGTCCCCGCGTGCTTGAGATCGAGGTCGAGCTGGGGATAACCCCCGCGCGGGGACGGGGCCCGGAGCCTCCGCGGGGCCCATCGGGGAGGGATCGATGAGCGAGCTCTACAAGGTCGACCCGGCATGGGCGGCGAGTGCGCATTGCAATCGCGAGCGCTACCAGGAGATGTATCGTCGCTCTGTCGAGGACCCCGATTCCTTCTGGGCCGAGATGGCGGAACGCATCACTTGGTTCAAGAAGCCGACCAAGATCAAAAACTCGACGTATCAGGGGAACGTACAGATCAAATGGTTCGAGGATGGTGAGCTGAACGTCTGCTACAACTGCGTCGACCGCCACCTCCCGCATCGTGCCAATCAGGTCGCGATCATTTGGGAGGCCGACGATCCGGCAATCGACAAGAAGATCACCTACCGCGAGCTGTATGATCGGGTCTGCCGGCTTGCGAACGTCCTCAAGAGCATGGGTGTGAAGAAAGGTGATCGGGTCACGATCTACCTGCCCATGATCCCCGAGGCGGCCTATGCTATGCTCGCCTGCGCACGGATCGGCGCCATCCACTCCGTCGTATTCGGCGGCTTTTCCCCCGACAGCCTCGCCGACAGGATCAACGACGCCAAGGCGCAGCTTCTGATCACGGCCGATGGTGGTCTGCGGGGTGGAAAGGTCGTGCCCTTGAAGGCGAACGCCGACGAGGCCCTCAAGAAGTGTCGTCCCGACGTCAAAGTCTTGCTGTTCCGCCATACGGGTATCGCCGTCGACATGGTCGAGGGGCGCGATTTCGATGCCCGTGAGCTGATGGCCAAGGCCGAAGGTCACTGCCCGCCCGAGGTCATGAACGCAGAGGATCCGCTGTTCATCCTCTATACCTCGGGCTCGACCGGCAAGCCGAAGGGCGCTCTCCACACGAGCGGCGGCTACATCGTCTACACCTCACTGACGCATCAATATATTTTCGACTACAAGGACGGTGACGTGTATTGGTGCACCGCCGACGTCGGTTGGGTGACCGGTCACAGCTACATCGTCTATGGACCGCTCGCCAACGGCGCCACCACCTTGATGTTCGAGGGCGTGCCCAACTACCCGACCTTCTCGCGGTTCTGGGAAGTCGTCGACAAGCATCACGTCACGATCTTCTACACGGCACCCACCGCGATCCGCGCGCTCATGCAAAAGGGCGAGGGGCCGGTCAAGGCGACCTCGCGGAAGTCCCTGCGCCTTCTGGGTTCGGTGGGCGAGCCGATCAATCCGGAAGCCTGGCGTTGGTACTATCGGGTCGTGGGCGAGGGCCGCTGCCCGATCGTCGACACCTGGTGGCAGACCGAGACCGGCGGCATCCTGATCTCACCCCTGCCCGGTGCCATCGACCTCAAGCCCGGATCGGCCACGCTGCCGTTCTTCGGCGTCAAGCCCGCCATCGTCGACGGGGAAGGGAAGATCCTCGAAGGTCCTTGTGAAGGAAACCTCGTGATCCTCGATTCCTGGCCCTCCCAGATGCGCACCGTCTTCGGCGACCACGATCGCTTCGTCCAGACATACTTCTCGACCTTCAAGGGAATGTACTTCACGGGGGACGGCGCGCGTCGCGACGAGGACGGCTATTATTGGATCACCGGCCGGGTGGACGACGTCCTCAACGTTTCGGGCCATCGGCTCGGCACCGCCGAGGTGGAGAGCGCGCTCGTCGCCCATCCGGCCGTGGCGGAGGCGGCGGTCGTGGGTTACCCCCACGAGATCAAGGGCCAGGGCATCTACTGCTACGTGACGCTCAAGGCCGACATCGAGCCGTCCGCGGCGCTCCGCAAGGACCTCGTCGCCTGGGTCCGCAAGGAGATCGGTCCGATCGCCACGCCGGACGTCATCCAGTGGGCGCCGGGCCTGCCGAAGACCCGTTCGGGCAAGATCATGCGCCGGATCCTGCGCAAGATCGCCGAGGGCGAGTTCAAGGCCCTCGGCGACACGACGACGCTGGCCGATCCGAGCGTGGTCGACGATCTGATCGCCCGCCGCGCGGAGGCGATGGCGCAGCAGTGACGATGGGATGCGGGCGCCCGGCCCGGTCCGTCACGACCGATCCGGCCGGAGGCCGAGCGCCCGCTCCTCGACCGCGATCCGAAGCGCCAGAACCACCCCGTTGGCGATGCCGAAGACGGCCGCCCATCGGGGCTCGTCGCAGGCGAGCGCGAGGACGGGAACTTCGAGAAGCACGATCAGATAGTTGGGATGGCGAAGCCAGCGGTAGGGCCCGCGGGTGACGAGCGGCGCCCCGGGCAGGGTCAGGACCCGTGTCGTCCAGCGCTCCCCCAGGCTCGCGACGACCCAAAGGCGCAGCGGCTGGAGCGCGAGCCAGGCCAGGAACCAAGGTAGAACGAGGGGCCGTTCGGCCGGGGCGGCGCGCCAGAGGGCAGCCAAGAGCGCCGCATGCAGGAGGACGATCAGAGGATAATGACGGGCGCCGTGTTCGACCGCCCCGCGCGCCCGCAAGAGCCGCTCGTTGCGGCGCGACCAGGCGAGCTCGGCGAGCCGCTGCACCGCCACGACGAGCAACAACAGATGGACCGGCCCGAGGCTCACCGTTCGATCACCGTGAAGCCCGCGGTGAACCCAGGGCCGAGCGCGATCAGCACCCCGCGCTGCCAGCCCGGCTCGGCGAGTGCCCGGTCGAGCACGAAGAGCACGGTGGGCGCCGACATGTTGCCGAATTCGGCGAGCACGGCGCGGGCATGCTCGAGTCCCGCCGCCGGCGGCGGCAGGGCCCGTTCGAGCGCCGCGAGAACCTTCGCCCCGCCCGGGTGACAGAGCCAGCGGTCGACGTTCTCGGCCTCGATGCCATGGCGAGACAGGAAGGCAGCGAGCGCCGGGCCCAGCCGATCGCGGGCGATCTCGGGCACCGACGGAGCGAACAAGACGCCCAGACCGTCGTCCTCGATCCGCCAACCCATGACCTCGAGGGTGCCCGGGAAGCGCACCTCGCCCGCGGGTCCGATCCGGGGCCCCACCCCACCGGCCTCGAGAACGGCCGCAGCTGCACCGTCGCCGAAGAGCGCACAAGCGACGAGATTGGCGAGGCTCGCATCCGACCATCGCAAAGCCAGGGAGCAGAGCTCGACCACCAGCAGGAGCACCCGGCTTCCGGGCCGAGCGCGCGCGAGATCGGCGGCGCGTGCGAGGCCCAGCACGCCACCCGCGCAACCGAGACCGAACAGCGGTGTGCGCATCAAATCGTCCCGCAGGCCGATCCGCTCGGCGAGGCGGGCCTCGAGGGACGGCGTCGCGATGCCGGTCGAGCAAACGGTGACGACCGCGTCGATGGCGCCCGGGTCGAGGGCCGCCGCCTCCAACGCGCGCGAGGTCGCGAGCTCGAGCAGGTCGAGCGCCGTATCGAGAAAGATCCCGTTGCGCCGGCCGAAGCCCATCGGCTCCAGATAGGCCTCGACCGGCAGCGCGATCCGGCGTCGCTCGATGCCGCAATGGTCGAAGAGCTGGAGCCTGCGGTCGAGCTCGTCGAGCCGGTCGGCGAAGAGCCGCCGAGCACCCGCCTTCGCCGCGGCTTGGGTCAGGACGTGCGGAGGGTTGGCCAGGGCCAGGGCACGAAGGGCGACCCCGGCCACGGCGTTCTCAGAGGCCGGCGAGCTCGTTGGCGAGGATCGCCCCGCGCGAGGCCATGAAGTAGAGCCCCATGTGATGGGCCGGCCATTTCGGGTGCGCCGAGGTCGGGGGCAGGCCGAGCCGCTCCGCGGTCGCGCGTGGCAGATCGTAGGTGGCACAAGCCGGTTCGTACACCACGATGTCGCGCAGGGTCGGGGCGAAGCCGCGGTTGCGAGCCGAAAGCAGGGTCAAGACGAAGTCCATCACGCAGATGTCGGTGCAGATGCCGACCGTGACGATCGCCTCCAGGCGGTGGAGATTGATCCAGTCGACGAGCTTGTTGTGCGAAAGCCCGTGCTGACCGCGAGCAGTCGCCGGCTCGATCGCGCCGACGAAGCCGTTGATGCAGTCCTTGCGGATCAGGACCACATCGGGATCGCCCTCGAGCCAGGACAGCTGCGGCACGAGATTCTCTTCGCCGGTCCCGCGAATGCAGTGCGGCGGGTAGGGAGGCTCGGGCTTGTTCGGCTCGTGCGTGTCGAGGAAGGCCAGGACGGGCAACTTTTTCCCGCGAAAGCTCCGGGCGAGCGCGTCCGTGCGCTCCACCATCCGGGCGATCTGCTCGTCGGGGGCGCTCGGTGCGAGGTTGCCACACCCGACCGTGCAGAACCCGTTGACCTCGTCGACGATGACGAGCCCGGCTTCCGTAGGCAGTCGATAGGGCACGAGCCTCACCGGCATGGCCTCCCGAAGCCGTTCCAGAAGGTCGTCCGTACCCATTTCTCCGTCCCCCTGCAGACCCGCCCGGATGGTCGGAAGATCGCCTCTTCCAGCGCCTCCTTCAATGCCGCGCTTGACACCCGATGCTCCCGCGCGCTCCTGCCGCGGCGAAGCGGGGAGGGTCGCCATGCGGGTTGGCGTGATCGGTTGCGGCGGTCGAATGGGCCGGGCCGTCTTGCGCGAGGTCCTCGGAGCTTCGGACCTCGAGCTCGCCGGCGGCATCGAACGCTCGGGCCATCCCGATCTCGGGCAGGACCTCGGGCTTCTGGCCGGCCTCGGCGCAACGGGCCTGGTCGCTGCGAGCGACCTCGCCGTTCTCCTCGAGCGCTCCGATGCGCTGATCGAGTTCTCGACCCCCGAAGCCTCCTTGGAGCATGCGCGGGCCTGTGCCGATCGAGGACGGCCCCTCGTCGTCGGCACCACGGGTTTCTCGGCGGAGCAGGATCGAGAGCTGTCTCGGCTCGCGGAGCGCTTCCCCCTCCTGGTCGCCCCGAACATGAGCTTGGGCGTCAATCTCCTCCTCGTCCTAACCGAGCAGGTCGCGCGTGCCCTCGGCCCCGACTTCGACGTCGAGATCCTGGAGATGCACCATCGCCAGAAGATCGACGCCCCTTCGGGTACCGCGCTCGCGCTCGGCCGCGCCGCCGCCGAGGGGCGTGGCGTCCGGCTGGACGAGGCGGCCGTGCGGGTCCGTGACGGGGTGACCGGCCCGCGCGTGCGGGGCACGATCGGGTTCGCCACGCTCCGGGGTGGCGACGTCGTGGGCGACCACTCGGTGATCTTCGCGGGCGAGGGGGAGCGGATCGTCCTCCAGCACCTCGCGGCCGACCGGCGAATCTACGCCCGGGGTGCCGTGGCGGCGGCGCGTTGGCTCGTGGGCCGTTCACCCGGGCGCTACGGCATGCGCGACGTGCTCGGCCTCTGAACTCGGCCCCCGAGCGCGCCGCTCAGGCGGCGAGATCGTAGCCGAGCTCGCCCGCGAGGATCTCGAGCAGCTCGGCCGCGGCATCCGCGATCACCGTTCCGGGGGGAAAGATCGCGCGGGCGCCGGCAGCCCTGAGTGCCGGGAAGTCTTGCGGCGGGATCACGCCCCCCACCGCCACGACGATGTCGCCGCGGCCTTCGGCCTCGAGTGCGGCGACGAGCTCCGGCACGAGCGTCAGATGTCCGGCCGCGAGGGAGCTCACGCCGATCACGTGCACGTCGTTGTCGACAGCCTGTCGCGCGGCCTCGGCCGGTGTCTGGAACAAGGGGCCGATATCCACGTCGAACCCCAGGTCGGCGAAGGCCGTGGCGATCACCTTCTGACCCCGATCGTGCCCGTCCTGCCCCATCTTCGCGATCAGAATCCGCGGCCTGCGCCCTTCCAAGGCGGCGAACGCCTCGACCATGCGGCGCACCTTCTGGACCTTCTCGGCGGTCGCCATCTCGCTCGCGTACACCCCGCTCACGGCGCGGATCGGTGCCACGTGCCGACCCCAGACCTTCTCGAGGGCGGCGGTCATCTCGCCGACCGTGGCGCGTCGTCGCGCCGCCTCGATCGAAAGCTCGAGCAGATTGCCCTCGCCCGTCTCGGCTGCCCGAGTCAGCGCGTCGAGTGCCCGGCGCAGCGCGAGCTCGTCCCGATCGGCCTTCAGCGCCGCGAGGCGCGCGAGCTGGGCCTCGCGCACGGCCCGATTGTCGATCTTCAACACCTCGATCGGCGGCTCCTCCTCGGGCACCCACCGGTTGACGCCCACGATCACGCGCCGTCCGCTGTCGATCTGGGCCTGGGTGCGGGCGGCGGCCTCCTCGATCCGCAGCTTCGGCAGGCCCGCCGCGATGGCCGCGGCCATCCCGCCCATGGCCTCGATCTCGGCGATGTGCGCGAGCGCCCGTTCCGCCAGCTGGGCGGTGAGCTTCTCCACGTAATAGCTTCCGGCCCAGGGATCGACGGTCCGTGTGACGCCCGTCTCGTGTTGGATGACGAGTTGCGTGTTGCGCGCGATCCGGGCGCTGAAATCGGTCGGCAGCGCGAGCGCCTCGTCGAAGCTGTTGGTGTGCAGCGATTGCGTGTGGCCGTGCGTGGCGGCCAGCGCCTCGATCGTCGTGCGGGCCACGTTGTTGAACACGTCCCGTGCCGTGAGACTCCAACCCGAGGTCTGGCAGTGCGCGCGCAGCATCAAGGAGCGGGGATCCTCGGGGCGGAACTCCTCCTGGACGAGCTTGGCCCAGAGCAGCCGGCCGGCTCGGAGCTTGGCGATCTCCATGAAGAAGTTCATACCGATCGCCCAGAAAAAGGAGAGCCGCGGCGCGAAACTATCCACCGCGAGCCCGGCGCGGAGCCCGGTTCTGATGTATTCGATCCCATCGGCCAACGTGTAGGCGAGTTCGAGATCGGCCGGGGCACCGGCTTCGTGCATGTGGTAGCCGGAGATGCTGATCGGGTTGAATTTCGGCATGTGCTTCGCCGTCCAGGCGAAGATGTCGGCGATGATCCGCATCGACGGATGAGGAGGGAAGATATAGGTGTTGCGGACCATGAACTCCTTGAGAATGTCGTTCTGGATCGTTCCCGAGAGCTTCTCGGGCGGTACACCCTGCTCTTCGCCGGCGACGATGAAGAGGGCCAGCACCGGCAGCACGGCCCCGTTCATCGTCATGCTGACGCTGATCCGATCGAGCGGGATGCCGTCGAACAGGATCCGCATGTCGAGGATCGAATCGATCGCCACCCCGGCCATGCCGACATCGGCCGCGACACGCGGATGATCGCTGTCGTAGCCGCGATGGGTGGCGAGGTCGAAAGCGATCGAGAGGCCGCGCTGGCCCTGCGCCAGGTTGCGCTTGTAGAAGGCGTTCGACTCCTCGGCGGTCGAAAAGCCGGCATATTGCCGGATCGTCCAGGGCTGCGTCGTGTACATCGTCGGATAGGGGCCGCGCAGGAAGGGCGGAAAGCCCGGCAGCCCTTCGAGAAAATCGACACCTTCTAGATCGGCCGGCGAATAGGACCGGGCGAGCGCGATCCCTTCCGGCGTGAGGTAGGCCTCGGCTCCCGCCGCCCGCGGCGGTCGGCAGCCGTCGGTCCAGAGCGGGAGGTCACGGAGATCGGGGATCCGAGACGTCATTCCAACCCTCCCGACACCGTCTTCGGCGTTCCGAGCCTTTCGTGCAGCTCCTCGAGAAACGCCAACAGATCGAAGTCCGACCCGATCACGGTCGCTTCGCCGAGCGGAGGTTCGACCGAACCCACGACCCAGATTCGCTCCGCTCCGGCGGAGCGTAGCGCGTCGACGAGCCCGGCTGCACACTTCGCTTCGCTCGCCCCGATGCAAGCGATCACGACCCGGCCACCGATGCGTCGCCACGTCTCGCCGACCTCGTTCGGCCCACGCAGCCGGACCGAGATCGCCTCGAAGCCCCCGGCCGCGAGGAAATTCTCGACCCGCGTCGAGAGCTCGTGGAGTTCGCCGTTTCGTCCGAGTGCCACCACGGGTACCGAAGGCCGGCGACCGTGCCGCCGGCGCGCGGTCTCGGCACGCTCCCGCAACCGCTCGAAGGGCTCGGCGAGCCGGAACGGCCGAAGCGATGGAAGCGGCGCCGTCCCCCGGGCCGTCGGTCGAGCCGCCAGGACGGTCCGTGCGTGCGCGAGGGCATCGGCGAAGCCGCCTTCGGCCTCGGGCGGCGCCTTGCCCTCGAGGATCGGGAACGCCGAGACGCCGACGAGCCAATCGCGACCGCGCGCCACACGCGTTTCGCGAGCACGCCGGGCCGCCTCGACTTCGGTCTGGAGCGTGCCGGCCCGCAGCGCGGCGAGCAGGCCGCCCGCGGCCTCGATCGCCTGCAGCTTCGTCCAGGCCGCTTCGGCGAGCGAGCGGGTCAGATGCGCGACGTACCAAGCACCGGCAGCGGGGTCGCGCACGCGCCCCACCCCGGCTTCCTCGCGGAGGACGAGCTGGATGTTGCGGGCGATCCGTCGGGCGAGCGGGCTCGCCGGACCGAGGGGCCGGTCGAAGGGCTGCACCGTCACCGCATCGGCCCCGCCGGCGACGGCGGCCAGCGCCGCCACGGTCGTACGCAGGATGTTCACCCAAGGGTCGAGACGCGACAGCATCCGCGACCCCGTTTCGGCCCGGATCTTCACCGTTGCGCAGCGGTCGCCGAGGCCCGCCGCCTCGAGGATCCGCTCGAAGGCGAGGCGCGCCGCGCGCAGCTTGGCGAGCGAGAGAAAGAGATCGGCGTCGACCGCGAACACGAGCTCGAGCCGAGGAAGGATCGTCTCGAGGGCGATGCCGGCGGCCTCGGCGCGGCGCAGCCAGAGGGTCGCCGAGGCGAGCACCGCCGCGATCTCCTGCGCCTCGCTCGCACCCGCCTCGTACCAGGGCCGACCGTCCGCCAGCACGTGCAGGAGAGCGCTTCGCCCCACCGTTGCCAGACAGGCATCGAGCGCTGGCGACGGATCGTCCGCGGCGCCCGCGAGTGCCGCACCCACCGGATCCGCGAGGATGCGCCAGTCGGCAGCATCGGGCTCGCCTCCAGGCCGGCGAAGCCCCTCGAGATCGGACAGCCGATCCAGCGCCCGTTCTCCCGCCTCGAAGCGGACGGTATACTCGCCGTTCGGGAGGGCGGCGAGGAGTCCCTCGAGGGCGGCGCGATCGTAGGCCAGGACGCCGTCGGGCCGTTCGCCGCCGCGGCCGATCGCCCGATCGAGGTGAAACAGAACGGCACTCGCGCCCGATTCGAGGTCCTCGCGCGCCTGCTGCCCGGCCCGGATCGGATCGGGATGCCGATGCGGCTGAACGATTTCCCAGACCTCCGGCCAACCTCCGCCCGGGCCGAGATCGGCTCGGGCATTGCCGAGCGCAGGTGCATAGAGAGGCTCGATCGCGACTCCGTCGTCGGTGCGCCCGACCAGCCCCTCGAGGCCCGCGGCTCCGGCCGCCCGGGCCGCCAGCGCCCGCCACTCTTCGGGATTCGGGGCCGGAAAGCTCCCGGCCAGGATGCGCCGCCCGCTCGTCTCCATCCGGCTCCTTCCGCACAGAGCCAACCCGCCCCCACTCTCCGGCATCCCCCGAAAGGACGCCAGTGTCCGCCGGGTCGCAAGGCGGCGACCCGTAGCCGGTATCAACCCAGGGACGTTTCACTGTTCTGTTTTGCTACTTCCGCGAGTGACCCGAGATGGGGTATGAGCGATCGCGGGGGTGGGGCTCTCTATCCGGGGTTGGGCAGGGCGTCCCCCGAGCGCGGAAAGGACGGTGGCGATGGCGGTTGCGGAGCCTGCGGGCGGCACGAGCACGCCCATGGTCCCGACGGAGCCGGGAGGAGTCGACGTCAAGGACCTCGTGGCCATTCTTCGGCGTCGGCGCGGTGTGATTTTCGGAACGGTCCTCGTGATCACGGCGCTGGCCGTCCTCGTCGGTCTGCAGACCACGCCGAAATATACGGCCAAAGCTCTGGTCATGATCGACCCGCGGCAAGCCAAAGTGGTCGATGTTCAGGCCGTGTTGCAGGGCCTAGGGACCGATGCACCGACCGTCGAGACCCAGGTCAAGCTTTTGAAATCTCGCAATCATATCGAACAGGTCATGGAGAGCCTCGGCCTGTTCTCTGATCCCGAATTCAACCGGTCGCTCGCTAGCAAGGGTAGCAGTTCGCCGATCCCTCTCGGAACCCTCGGTGAGGTGCTCGCAACTTGGCTACCGGACGAATGGCTGATCGCTACGGGCCTCGCCGAGGAGCCCCGACCGGAAGGCTCCACGGCCCAGGTCGAGCTCGTCCGCCAGGCGGCTATCGAGCGGTTCGACGACCGCTTCAAGGTCGCGCAGGAAGGCCGCTCCTATGTGATCGGAGTCAGTTTCACCTCGACCGACCCGAAGAAGGCCGCACTCGTCGCCAATCGAGCGGCGGAGCTCTACGTCGAGGGCCAACGCCGGCTCAAACTCGACGCCACGGTCCGTGCCTCGGACTTCCTCGGCAGTCGTCTCGATGCCTTGAAGGCCGACGTGCAGCGGGCCGAAGCAGCGGTCGCGGAATTCCGCAAAGCGAACAAGCTGGTCGACGCAAAGGGCGCCTCGCTCAAGGAATCCCAGCTGGCCGATCTCTCGAGGGAGCTGATCACGGCGCGTGCGGCCCTCGCCGAGACCCAGGCGAAACTCCGGCTCGTCCGCGAGCTCAGGGACCGGGGGGAGGAACTCGCCTCGGTCGCCGACGTCCTGCATTCCCAGGTGATCGTCGACCTCCGCCGCCAGGAAGCACAGCTTCTCCGCGAAGAGTCCGAACTCAAGACGTTCTATGGTGAACGTCACCCGAAGATGTTGAACCTGATCAACGAGAAGGCGAACCTCCAGGCCAAGGTTCGCACGGAGGTCGATCGCATCGTCAAGAATCTCGAGAACGACGTGAAGGTCGCGGCCTCGCGGGTGGCCTCGCTCGAGCGCGAGACAGCGGCCCTCGGGGCGCAGACCGCCGAGCAGCGGGAGCTCCTGGTCCAACTCCGTCAGCTCGAGCGCGAAGCCGAGGCTAGCCGTCAATTGTACGAGAATTTCCTCCAGCGCTTCAAGGAGACGAACGAGCAGCAAGGGATCGTCGAGTCGGACGCTCGACTGATTTCGGTCGCCGCACCGCCCGAGAAACCGAGTTCTCCTGGTCCGGTTCTCTTCGGTGCCGTCGGCTTCACGGCATCCTTGATGCTCGGTACGCTCTTGGCGCTGCTCCTGGAGCGGCTCGACAGCGGGCTGCGGACCGGGCGGCAGATCGAAGAAGCCCTCGGTATCCCGGCACTCGGCCTCGTGCCGCGCCTGGATCGTCTCAAGCGGCGCCAGCATCCGCACCAGTATCTCTTGGCCAAGCCACTTTCTGCCTACGCAGAAAGTCTGCGCGCGATCTTCACGTCGCTTCGGCTCTCGAACGTCGACGATCCCCCCAAGGTCGTCCTCGTGACTTCGTCGCTGCCCCAGGAAGGCAAGACTACCCTCGCCTTGTCGCTCGCGACCTTCGCGGCACGATCCAGTCAGAAGGTGCTTCTGCTCGATCTCGACTTGCGTCATCCGAGCATTCACCGCGATCTCGATCTGCGTCCCGAGGTCGGGTTCGTCGAGCTGATGGCCGGTGAGGCTACGCTCGACGACGTGATCCTCCACGACGACGAAACCGGTATCGACCTCCTACCGGTCAAGAAGCAGACGGCCAATCCGACGGATATACTCGGCAGTCAAAAAATGCGAACCCTCCTGTCCGAGCTCCGTGCCACTTACGATTTCGTGGTCATCGATTCGGCTCCGCTCCTCGGCGTGACCGACAGCAAGATCGCTTCGCTCCTGGCTGACAAGGTTCTCTTCGTGGCCCAATGGGAGAAAACCAACGTCGATACCGCCCGCAACGGCATCCAACACCTTCTCGAGGTCAAGGCGCCGATCGCCGGGGCGGTCTTGACCCAGGTCGATATCAAGAGACACGCGATGTACGGGTACGGAGACGTCGGACAGTACTACGGCAAATACCAGCGCTACTACGTCAACTGAGCCGAGCGCTTCGAACTCAGAGAAGAAGGGCGGGTCCGGACCCGGTCGCGTCGACCGGTGCGATCAGGTCCGACCCGTCTCTTCGCGGGTCGTTCACCAGGCGGCTCACCGCGTAGAAGACGAGGGACGGCGAGGTGGTGGGCCAGGCGAGCAGCTCCGACGCCAGCGCAGCCGGATCGGTGTCCGCCGCGAGCCAGCTGTCGACGAGCTCGGGTGGGACGATCACCGGCATGCGCGGGTGGATCGCAGCCAGCGCCGGGTCCGCCGGTCGGGTCACGATCGCCGCCGTCTCGAGGAGGCTTCCGTCGGCCAGCCGATTGCGCCGCCAGAGGCCGGCCAACAGGAGCGTCGATCCCTGGGCCGCGCGCACGAAGAACGGTCGGCTCGGGCCCCGTGGCTGCTTCTGCCATTCGTAGAACCCGTCGGCCGGCACGATGCAGCGGCCCCTGAGGAAGGCCGCTTTGAACATGGGTTTCGTCGCCACCGTCTCGAGGCGGGCGTTGATCTGACGGCCGGGATCGGCCGCGTCCGTCATCCAGGGCCCGAGAAATCCCCACCGGACGAGCACCGCCACCCGGCCCTCGGCGCCGTGGCGGACGATCAGGATCGGAGAGTCCGGCGTGATGTTCCAGCGCGGCCGGTAGCCCTCGGGCGCCGCCACCCCGAAAACATCGGATAGCTCCGCCGCCACGAGCGAGAGTGCGAAGCGTCCGCACATCTAGGCACACTCTCCGATCCTGTTTCGAGCGCGCGCGAGGACCAGATCCAGCCGGTCGCCCGCGGGAACCCGGTGCCATCCTTCGGCCGGTGCCGGAGGAATCACGCGCTCCGCCTGCCGTCGAACCACGGATACGTCGGCATCCGAGGCGTCCCCGCTGCGGGCCGCCACCCGAGCCTCGAGGACCTCCTCGGACGCCTCGAGCCAGAGGCCCGTGAACGGCACGCCGACTCGGCGCGCGATCTCGGCCAGCCGCGCGCGCTGCTCGGGAAGACCGTAGACCGCGTCGCACACCACCGCACACCCCCCCTGCAAGAAGCGCTCGGCCCGCTCGGCGATCGCTTCGAACACCCGCTCGGAGACCTGGGCGGCATAGGCCTCCTCGGGAAGGCGTTGCCCCGAGGCGACCCCGTGCAGCCGCTTGCGGATCACGTCGCTGCGGAGGATGGGCGCTCCGGGCGGAACGCCGAGCCCGGGTGCCAGAGCCCGCGCCACGCTCGACTTCCCGGTTCCCGACCGACCGCCGATGGCCACGAGGCACGGTCGCCTCGGTTCCAACACGCGTCCGGCGAGCTCGAGATAGCGAGCGGCGGCCGCGCGATGCTCGACGATCGCCGAGGTCGCCTCGAGGTGCCGGGCGGTGAAGCCTTCGACCTTGGCGCGGATGGTGGCTCGAACGGCGATCAGAAGCGGCAGGAGGCCCGGGCCCCGGTCGTCCAGCCGTGCGTCCACCCAGGCCCGGAGGCAGGCGTTGGCCGCTTCCGGCAGGTCGCGTGCGAGCAGGTCCATGAGGAGGAAGGCGAGGTCGTAGAGGACATCGATGGTCGCGAGCTCCTCGTCGAACTCGAGGCAATCGAAGGGCACGGGTTCGCCTTCCAACAGAACGATGTTGGCCAGATGCAGGTCGCCGTGAACGTGGCGGACCAGGCCACCGCTGCGGCGGTCGTCGAGCTCGCCCACCGCCGCGGCGAACGCCTCGTCGATCCGGCGCACCACCCCCTCGACCGTGCCCGCCGCGAGCACGTCCGGGACCAACTCCCGCAGGTCGCGCGCGTTCCCGGCGATCACCGCGGCCAGGCCGGCCGCCCCGCCTCGCCCCGGTCGTGCCGCGAGCCGACCGTGGAACGCGGCCACCCTCTCGCCCGATCGCTCCGCCAGCGCGCGGTCGAGGGCGCCCGATGCAGCGACCAGGTCGAGGCGCGCTTCGAGCGGAAATCGCTCCATCTCCAGGAGCCATTCGACGACTTCCCCCTCGCCGTCGAGCTCGAGTTCGCCGTCCGGACGCCGGGTGACTGCGACCAGTCGCCGGTAGATCCGCGGCGCCGTTCGCCGGTTGAGCGACAGCTCGGCCTCGAGCGCGGAGCGACGTCGCTCGAGCGTCGAGAAGTCGAGGAAGCTGAAACGTACGGCGCGTTTGAGCTTGAAGGCCTTGTCGCGGGTCAGGAGCACGATCGCGGCGTGCGTGTCGATGCGTTCGACGGGACCGCCGAGCCCGCCCTGTTCGAGAAAGGCCACCACGTCTTTCTGGTCGGCCAAGTCCGCGCCCCGGCGCCATTCACCTTCGCCGCATCTCGGCGAGGCCGACGGGTGCCACCAGCCGGACGCGACGATCGGTCGCACATCTCGCCCTCGCCCGCTCGACGCGAAGCAGGAAGGCGCGCTAGAGCCCGTCGAAACCGTTCCAGCGAGCAGTCGGTCCATGCAGCTCGAAACGAACCTCACGCAACTCGGCCGAGCGGTCCCGATCCCCGCCTCCCCCGAGGTCGCCGTCATCGAAACGGTACCGAATCCGGACCCCGATGCCGTCTACCTCGTCCGCTTCACCTGCCCCGAGTTCACCACGCTCTGCCCGATCACGGGTCAACCGGACTTCGCCCATCTCGTCATCGATTACGTTCCGCAGGCGCGGCTGATCGAGAGCAAGTCGCTCAAGCTGTTCCTCGCGAGCTTCCGGGATCATCGCGGCTTCCACGAGGCCGCCACGCTCTCGATCGGTCGTCGGCTCGTGGCCGCCGCCGAACCCCGCTGGCTGCGGATCGGCGGCTATTGGTACCCGCGCGGTGGCATTCCGATCGACGTTTTCTGGCAGACCGGGTCGCCTCCGCCCGGCCTGTGGCTGCCGGAGCAGGGCGTCCAGCCGTACCGCGGTCGGGGGTGAGGGGAAGCCGTGCCCGGTCCCGCGTTAGGGGTCCCTTAACACATGGGCCCTAGGCTGCGAGGCCTGCACGGCGGGCAGCCCCGCCGTTGCGCAGGAGACGGGCCATGGCGCAGACCGGCAGAACCCTGGAGCTGGAACAGCGGGCCACCTGGGCCTCCGCCGAGCAGGACGAGGAGGCGCGTTGGCCGGTCTACAAGACCGCGCTGTTCGTCGTGACCAGCTCGGTCGTGCTGTGGGGCGGTATCTTCGCGTTGATCGGCTGGCTCTGGTGAGAGCGGCACCGAGCCGCGGCTTCTCCGGCCGTGACCTCGGAGCTGCGCTGCACGGGTCGTCGGCGCAGTGGCACCACCCTTGAGCGCCCATCGCCGCCGAGCCATCTTGCCGGATGGGCACGGGCGGGGAAGCGATGCGCAGCGAGGCGCTCAACGTGCTCGACCGGCTGCCGACCCTGGCGCGCGGGACGGAACCGTTCGAGCGACCCGAGGCCGGGCGGCGGTTCGAGCTCGTTTCGGACTACGCGCCGGCGGGTGATCAGCCGCAGGCGATCGAGGAGCTGGTCGAGGGCATCGAGCGTGGTGCCCGCGACCAGGTGCTGCTCGGCGTCACCGGTTCCGGCAAGACGTTCACCATGGCGAACGTCGTGGCCCGCCTCCAGCGGCCCACGCTGATTCTGGCGCCGAACAAGATCCTGGCGGCACAACTCTACGGAGAGATGAAGAGTTTCTTTCCCAACAACGCCGTGGAATATTTCGTCAGTTACTACGATTATTACCAGCCGGAAGCCTACGTACCGCGCAGCGACACCTACATCGAAAAGACGGCGAGCATCAACGAGCAGATCGATCGGATGCGGCACAGCGCGACCCGTGCGCTGTTCGAGCGCGACGACGTGCTGATCGTCGCATCGGTCTCCTGCATCTACGGTATCGGCTCCCCCGAGGTCTACGCCCGGATGACGTTGACTCTGCGCACCGGCGAGACCGTCGACCGCCAGCAGCTTCTGCGTGCTCTGGTCGAACTGCAGTACCGACGCAACGACCTCGACTTCGGCCGCGGCGCGTTCCGCGCCAAGGGCGACGTCATCGAGATCTTTCCGGCCCACCTCGAAGACCGGGCCTGGCGGATCTCGCTGTTCGGCGACCGCATCGAGCGGATCGTCGAGATCGATCCCCTGACCGGCGAGCGCACGGCCCGCCTCGAGCAGGTGCGACTCTACCCCAACAGCCACTACGTCACCCCGCGACCCACACTCCAGCAGGCGGTCGAGGGTATCAAGCGCGAGCTCGCCGAGCGGCTCGCCGAGTTCCGTGCCCAGGGCAAACTCCTCGAGGCGGAACGTCTCGAGCAGCGGACCACCGCCGACCTCGAGATGATCCTCACCACCGGATCCTGTCCCGGCATCGAGAACTATTCGCGCTATCTCACCGGCCGGAAGCCCGGCGAGCCACCGCCGACGCTCTTCGAGTATCTGCCGCGAAACGCATTGCTCTTCGTCGACGAGAGCCACGTCACCGTGCCGCAGGTGGGCGGCATGTTCCGCGGCGACTGGCACCGCAAGTCGACACTCGCGGAATACGGTTTCCGTCTCCCCTCCTGCTGTGACAATCGCCCGCTCAAGTTCGAGGAATGGGACGCCATGCGGCCGGCGACGATCTTCGTCTCGGCCACACCGGGACCTTTCGAACTCTCGCGGACCGGTGGGGTCTTCGTCGAACAGGTGATCCGTCCCACCGGCCTCGTCGATCCGGTTTGCGAGGTCCGGCCGGTGGAGGGACAAGTCGACGATCTCCTGGCCGAGTGTCGGCTCGCGCGCGAGCGCGGCTATCGCGTGCTGGTTACCACCCTCACCAAGCGGATGGCCGAGGACCTGTCCGAATATCTGCACGAGCAGGGTGTTCGGGTCCGCTACATGCACTCGGACATCGACACGCTCGAGCGCATCGAGATCGTTCGCGACCTCCGCCTCGGCAAGTTCGACGTGCTCGTCGGCATCAACCTCCTGCGCGAGGGGCTCGACATCCCCGAGTGCGGGCTGGTCGCCATCCTCGACGCCGACAAGGAAGGCTATCTCCGCTCGGAGACCTCGCTCATCCAGACGATCGGCCGGGCGGCGCGCAACGCCGAGGGCAGGGTCATCCTCTATGCCGACACGATGACCCGCTCGCTCGAGGCGGCGCTGCGCGAGACCGAGCGGCGGCGTGCCAAGCAGATCGCCTGGAACAAGGCGCACGGCATCACCCCGCAGTCGGTCAAGAAGCAGATCGCCGACATCCTGGGCTCGGTCGCCGAACGCGATTACGTCACGGTCGAACTCGGCCCCGAAGCGCCGAAGACGCTCGTCGGCCGGGACCTCCATGCCTACATCGCCGAGCTCGAGCGGAAGATGCGCGAAGCCGCCGCCGAGCTCGAGTTCGAGGAAGCGGCCCGGCTGCGCGACGAGATCCGCCGGCTGGAGCAGAGCGAGCTCGGCCTGCCCCTGCCCACCTCGACAGCGCCGCTGCCGCCCCAGAAACGGGGCATCCGGGAAGCGAAGCGGCAGAAGGCCGAGGCGGCACGCAAGGCCCGCGGCCGGCGCCGGACGGGCGCGTGAGCGACTTCCCGCAGCCGGCCGGGAGCGCCTTCGAGGCGCGCATTCGGGAAGCTTTCGAGGCCCAGGGCCTCGTTCGACTGTTGGGCGCCGAGCTGCTCGCCTCCGCGCCGGGCCGGGTCGAGATCGGGCTGCCGTTCCGCCCGGAGCTCGGCCAGCAGGACGGGTTCTTCCACGGCGGGGTCCTCGCGACGCTGGCCGACGACGCGGCCGGGTTCGCGGCCCTCGGTCTGATGCCGCCGGGCCACCGGGTGCTGACGGTCGAGTTCAAGATCAACTTCCTGGCACCGGGCATCGGCGAACGGGCGATCGCACGCGGCGAGGTGGTCCGCTCCGGACGAACGCTGACGGTGGCCCGCGCGGAGGTCGCCGTGGTGCGGGAAGGCAGCGAGCGCCTCGTCGCTCTCCTCCTCGCGACGATGATGGCCCTCCCGCCGGCGGTCGGGCCGTGAGCCCCTCCTCCCCGCCACCGCCAGATGCTTCCGTCGTCGCGCTGCGCTTGGCCGACGACGGCTCGATTCCGAACAATCCGCGACTCCCGCTGCTGCTCTGGCGTCGCGTGGTCGATCCCGGGCATCACGACCCGGCGGCGAGGCTCGAGGCGATCTTCGCGCGCCACGGCTGGGTTCCCGCCTGGCGCGACGGTATCTATCCCTTCCCGCACTATCACAGCACCGCCCACGAGGTTCTCGGGATCGCCCGCGGCCGCGTTCGGGTCCGGCTCGGCGGCACTCGCGGTGTCGAGCTCGTGGTCGAGGCGGGCGACGTCGTCTTTCTCCCGGCCGGTGTCGGCCACCAGAGGCTGGAACCGGCGCCCGATCTCCTCGTCGTCGGCGCCTACCCGCCGGGCACGCGACCGGATCTCTGCCGCGGTCTGTCCGAAGAGCGCGCTTCGGCCCTAGCGCGCATCGCGGCACTGCCCGATCCGCCGGATCCCGTCCGCGGCGGCCCGCTCGCCTTCGAGAACCCGCGAGGGGTGGCCCGGTCCGCTTCTTGAACCCCCGGTCGAACACGGCTGGCCGATGCGAATAGCCCGTGGTTGCTCCCCTCGATCCAGAGCCGCCGCATCCGTTCCCGGGGGCCTTCACCGACCCACGGAACCCGATGGTTCGGGCGCCGACCCTGGGCCGAAGTCCCCCCGCCCGACCGCGCGGTCGCCCTCGATCGGGGCTCGCGAGGCGCTCGGCTACGCAGCCCGCTGGCGGTTCACCGAAGGGTCTGCAACTTTCGGTGGATAACTCCTAGCGCTTGTGGCCAGCTTCGTTGACTCGACCGACATCTTGTGAAGATATCGGCGTCGAGGAGAATCACAAGGAAAGCCCCGCGGCCGATCGGTACGGTCGACCGATCCTCGAATCGGCGAACCGCTCCGACGAGCCGACGTCCCCAGCCTCGACCTCGCCGGTGCCCCGACCGGCGCAACTCGAAGCCCCTGCCCCCGACTCGCCGCCCGAGCGGGCGGCCTTCTTTTCTTTTTGCCGTCCTCAGACGGCGGCACCGTAGAGCCGATCGAGCGTCGCCGCGTGCCGATCCACGATCCGCGCGCGTCGCAGCTTCAGGGTCGGCGTCATGAGGCCGTTCTCGACGGTGAAGGGCTCGATCAGGATTTCCACCCGCCGGACCCGCTCGAGCGGGGAGAGCTTGGCATTGGCGCGGGCCACCGCGGCCTCGACCGCGCGTTTGAGCTCGGCGTCGCTCGCGAGTTCGGGACTGTCGAGCGGCAGGCCGCGGCGGGCCGCGGCCTCCTCGAGCAGGGCGCGGGACGGCACCACCAGGGCCACGAGGTGCGGCCTCCGGTCTCCGTAGACCAGGACCTGGGCGAGCTCGGGCTCCAAGCCCAGGACACCTTCGACGCGCTGCGGCGCTACGTTGTCGCCGCCCGAAAGCACGATGATGTCTTTCTTCCGGTCCGTGATCGAGAGGAAGCCCTCCTCGTCGAGCCGGCCGATGTCGCCGGTGTGCAGCCAGCCCTCGCGCAGGGCCGCAGCGGTCGCCTCCGGATCCTTGTAGTAGCCCTTCATGACGAGCTTGCCCCGGACCAGGATCTCCCCGTCGGGAGCGATCCGCACCTCCACACCGTCGAGCGGCGGGCCCACCGTCTCGACCTTGTTGCGGCGAGGTCGATTGGCGCTGATCACGGGACCGGCCTCGGTCTGACCGTAACCCTGCAGGAGCGGTACGCCGAGCGCTAGGAAGAAACGCCCAACCTCGGGGCTCAGGGGAGCCCCGCCGGACACCACGGCCTTGAGGCGGCCCCCGAAGCGAGCGCGAACCTTCGCGCGCACGAGCCCGTCGAGCAGGCGGTCGAGCATCGCGCGCGCCGGGTCGAGCCTGCCACCGCGTGCGAGCTTGCGCAGGCCCGTGTCGAGGGCGAGCCGGAACAACCGAGCGCGCAGCCCGCCCTGCCGGTCGACGCCCGTCAGGATGCGCTGGCGCATCACCTCGAGGAGCCGCGGCACGCAGGTGAAGATGGTGGGCCGCGCCTCGAGCAGGTCGGCCGAGATCCGCTCGACCCCGTCGGCGTACCAGATCTCCGCACCCATCGCGATCGGCAGGAACTGGCCGGCCGTGTGTTCGTAAGCGTGCGAAAGCGGCAGAAAGGAGAGGAACGCGTCGTCCCCGATCCCGACCTCCTCGAGCAGGCTCCAGGCACCTTCGATGTTCGCCATGATGTTGGCATGCGCCAGCATGACCGCCTTCGGACGACCACCGGTGCCGGAGGTGTAGATGAAGCAGGCGATCGCCTCGGCCGGCATGGCCTGCCCGGCCAGCTCGACGGACGCCTCCGCACCGCGCGCGAGCGCCGACCGCCAGTCGAGCAGGGTCGCACCGACCGACACCGTCGGCGCAGCGGCCAGGGCCACGACGAGCCGCATCGGCGGAACCCGCCCGAGTGCGGAAGAGAGCCGCTCGGGCAGCGAGCCGCCGCCCACCATGACCGCTCGCGCCTCGCTGTGGCCGAGGACGTAGGCGAGATCGTCGGGGGTCCAGGTCGTGTAGGCGGGCACCGTCACCGCGCCGAGAGCGAGACAGGCGAGGTCCGCGATACACCATTCGGGCCGGTTCTCGGCCACGAGGGCGACCCGATCACCCGGCCCGATCCCGTGCGCGGCGAGGCATCCGGCGAGCGCTCGGGCCTCGCGGGCGACCTCGGCCCAGGATCGCGAACGCCAGGCCCCGTGCTCCCGTCTGTACAGGAAGGGACGGTCGCCGAAGCGCGCCGCCGATCGCTCGAACATCATCCAGAGATTGGCGCCGAGATCGGGTGCCGCCACCGTCCCACCTCCCCGCCGCGGGCCGCTCCTGGATCACGACCGCCCGGGCGATATATGACCGGTGGCCGACCGCTGGGAGTCCGTGGATGAGCGCGAGCGCAGCCTTGGCCCTGAACCTCGAGGAGGCGAGCTCCGTCGCCCCCCGCTGGGACCTCTCCGACCTGTTCAATGGGCCGGACGATCCCCGCGTCGGACGGCTGCTCGACGAGGCCGAGGCCGAGGCGAGGCGTCTCGAGGAGCGGTACAAGGGCCGCCTCGCCGAGCTTTCCGGCGACGCCCTGGCCGAGCTCGTCGCCGCTTACGAGACCGTCCAGGAGCGGCTCGGTCGGGTCTCGAGCTACGCCTCCCTCCTCTTCGCCGCCGATCGGAACGACCCCGAGATCGGCCGCTTCTACCAGGACGTCGAAGAGCGGGTGAACGCGATCGAGACGAAGCTCCTCTTCGTGACCCTCGACCTCAACAAGCTCGAGGACGAGGACCTCGAGGCCCGGTTCGCGCAGAGCTCGACGCTCGCCCGCTATCGACCGTGGATCCGCAACCTCCGTGCCTTTCGGCCGCACCAGCTCTCCGACGAGGTCGAGCGGGTCCTGCACGAGAAACACGTCACCGGCCGTGCCGCCTGGGTCCGGCTGTTCGACGAGACGCTCGCGGCGCTGCGGTTCCCGATCGACGGTCGTGAGCTCACGGCCCAGCAGGCCTTCGATCTGCTCTCGGCGAAGGATCGTTCGGTGCGCGAACGGGCCGCCACCTCGATCGGCAAGGTGCTGGCAGCGAACGTCAAGCTGTTCGGCCGGATCACCAACACCCTGGCCAAGGACAAGCTGATCGAGGACGGTTGGCGGAAATTCCCTCGCCCGATCAGCGCGCGAAACCTTGCCAACCAGGTGGAGGACGAGGTCGTCGACGCGCTGATCGCGGCCGTGCGCTCGGCCTATCCGCGCCTGTCTCACCGCTACTATGCCCTGAAGGCGCGCTGGCTCGGGCTCGACCGACTCCAGTACTGGGACCGTAACGCACCCCTACCGGAAGACGACGACCGCCGCCGGCCGTGGAACGAGGCCAAGGTCGTCGTGCTCGACGCCTACCGGCGCTTCTCGCCCCGGCTCGCCTCGATCCTCGAGCGGTTCTTCGAACAGCACTGGATCGATGCCGAGGTACGGCCCGGCAAGGACAGCGGCGCCTTCTGCCACCCGACCGTGCCCTCGGTTCATCCGTTCGTGCTCATGAACTACCAGGGCAAGACCCGGGACGTCATGACCCTCGCCCACGAGCTCGGCCACGGGGTCCATCAGATCCTCGCGGCCGAGCAGGGCTATCTCATGTCCGGCACGCCCCTCACACTCGCCGAGACGGCTTCCGTGTTCGGCGAGCAGCTCACCTTCGAAGCCCTCCTGGACGAGGAGCGCGACCCGGCGCGCCGGCGGGTCCTCCTGGCCTCGAAGATCGAGGACAAGATCAACACGGTCGTTCGCCAGATCGCCTTCTGCGAGTTCGAGCGCCGTGTCCACGAGCGGCGAAAGGACACCGAGCTCACGCCCGGCGAGCTCGGCAACCTCTGGATGGAGGTGCAGGGGGAGAGCCTCGGGCCGGCCTTCGAACTGCGAGACGACTATAGCGTCTACTGGTCGTATATCCCACACTTCGTTCACGTTCCCTTCTATGTCTACGCCTATGCCTTCGGCGATTGCCTGGTGAGCTCCCTCTACGCGGTCTACGAGGAGCAACCTCGCGACTTCGAGGAGCGCTATCTCGAGCTCCTGCGGGCCGGCGGCACGCTGCGCCACCGCGAGCTGCTCGCACCGTTCGGCCTCGATGCGAGCGATCCGGGGTTCTGGGCCAAAGGGCTCGGGCTCCTCGAGCGACTGATCGACCGCCTCGAGGCCGAGCTTTCGAGCGCCTCCCGAAGCGCGCCGTGAACGGTCGTCCGAGCCCGAGCGAGAACCGGTTCAGCGGGCGCATGAAGCGCTACGCGCAGGTCGGGACCGCCGTGGCCGGCCAGGCGGCCCGGCTCGCCGGCGCCAGGCTCGTGGGCAGCTTCGACCGCGGCGCGCACGCGGCCGAGCTGAGGGCCGCTCTGGGTGGCCTCAAGGGGCCGCTCATGAAGGTCGCGCAGATGATGGCGACCATTCCCGACGCCCTGCCGGCCGAGTACGCGGCCGAGCTCGCGCAGCTGCAGTCGAACGCGCCGCCCATGGGCAAGCCCTTCGTCCGCCGCCGCATGGCCGCCGAGCTCGGCCCCGACTGGCAGCGTCACTTCGCCGAGTTCCCGCTCGAGGCGGCGGCCGCCGCCTCGCTGGGCCAGGTCCACAGGGCGCGCCTGGTCGACGGCCGCGAGGTCGCCTGCAAGCTGCAATATCCGGACATCGAATCGGCCGTGGAGGCCGATTTGGCCCAATTGGGCGTGATCCTCTCGATCTGGCGGCGCTTCGATTCGGCGATCGACACGAGCCGCATCCAGGAGGAGATCGCGGCACGGCTGCGCGAGGAGCTCGACTACGGGCTCGAAGCTCGGCACATGCGGCTCTACGCCCGCATGCTCGCGGGCGAGCCCCGGGTCCACGTGCCCGAGCCGGTTCCGGAACTCTCCACCCGCCGCCTGCTCACCATGAGCTGGCTCGAGGGCCGGCCGCTCCTCGAGTACCGAACGGCCGATCAGGAGACCCGCAACCGCCTCGCGCTCGCCATGTTCCACGCCTGGTACGTACCCTTCTACGGCCAAGGCGTCATCCACGGCGATCCGCACCTCGGCAACTACACGGTCCGGCCCGACCTGACGATCAACCTGCTCGACTTCGGCTGTGTTCGAATTTTCCCGCCACGCTTCGTGAAAGGAGTGATCGACCTCTACTGGGCACTCGTGCGGAACGACCGCGACCTCGCGGTCCAGGCCTACGAGAGTTGGGGCTTCAGGGGTCTCACCAACGAGCTGATCGCGGTGATGAACGAATGGGCCGCCTTCCTCTACGGCCCGCTCATGGAAAACCGGACCCGCCGGATCAACGAGACCAACAGCGGCGAGGCCGGCCGTCGCGTGGTCGAGCGGGTGCACCAGCGCCTGCGCGAGGTCGGCGGGGTCGTGGTCCCGCGCGAGTTCGTCTTCATGGATCGGGCGGCGATCGGCCTCGGCTCCGTGTTCCTCCACCTGGCGGCCGAGGTGAACTGGTACCGCCTCTTCATGGAGCTGATCGACGGGTTCGACGTCGACGCGGTGGCCGCCCGCCAGGTCCGTGCCCTGGAGGTCGCGGGCCTCTCCGCTTCGCCCTGAACCCCGGCCAGCGGCGGTTCGATAGGAGCCGCCGATCGCCCGGCTAACCGGCCGTCCCCACCAACGGCCGGACGGCGACACCCGCCGCCTCGAGCGCGGCACGCACCGCCCGCGCCATCGCCACCGCCGCCGGATTGTCGCCGTGCACGCAGATCGTGTCGATCCGCGCCGGGATCTTCTTGCCCGAGACCGACGTGATGGCTTCCTCTTCGAGCATCGCGAGTACCCGGCGGGCGGCGGCTTCGGCGTCGTGGATGACGGCGCCCGGTAGCTTGCGCGAGACGAGCATCCCGCGATCGTCGTAGGCGCGGTCGGCGAACACCTCGCGGGCGACCGCGAGCCCTTTACGCTCCCCCGCCCGTTCGAGCGCGCTGCCAGGCATCGCCACGAGGAGCAGGGAGCGATCGACCGCGGCCGTCGCCTCGGCGACGGCCGTCGCGAGCTCGTCGTCCTCCGCCGCCATGTTGCCGAGCGAGCCGTGCGGCTTGACGTGCGTCACCCGGTGCCCGACCGCGGCGGCCACCGCCTGCAGGGCTCCGATCTGGTAGACGCACTGCCGCATGATGTCCTCGGGCCGCTCGCCCTGGATCGGCCGGCGCCCGAACCCCCAGATGTCCATGAACGAGGGATGGGCGCCGATCGCGACACCCTTGGCCTTGGCCGCTTCGCAGGTCTTCCACATGACGAGCGGGTCGCCCGCGTGGAAGCCACAGGCCACGTTGGCGGACGTGACGATCGCGAGCATCGCCTCGTCGTCGCCCATCCTCCAGGCTCCGAAACTCTCGCCCAGATCGGCGTTGAGATCGACCCGGCGTTGCATTCCTTTCTCCCCCTCGGCGACGTTGCGAGCCTAGCGGCCCCGCACCGGCGGGCAAGGCGCTGACGGGCACGGCGGAGGACGCTACCTCTGGGCCATGCAGACCCCGCACCCGGATCCCCGCCGTCCGCGCATCGTTCCGGTCGGCGACAGCGCCATCTTGATCGAGCTCGGCGAGACGGTCGATCCGGCCGTGAACGCCGCGGTCCTGGCGCTCGATGCCGAGCTCGCCGCCCTCGACCTGCCGGGCGTCGTCGAGCGCCTGCCCACCTACCGCTCGCTCCTCGTCCACTACGATCCCGAGCGAGTGGAGGCGGAAGCGCTCCTGACCCGCCTCGCTTCTCTCGACTTCGCCCACCCGACCGCGCGGCCGGAAGGCCGTCTCTGGACCGTGCCGGTGGCCTATGGCGGCGAGTACGGCGTCGATCTCGAGGCGGTGGCGGCCCGCCACGGGCTCGCGCCCGAAGAGGTCGTGGCCCTGCACACCGCACCCATCTACCGCGTCTACATGGTCGGCTTCGTTCCCGGCTTCACCTATCTCGGTGGGCTGGACCCTCGCCTGCACACACCGCGTCGCGAGGATCCACGGCCGCGCACACCGGCGGGCAGCGTTTCGATCGGCGGGGTGCAGGCGGGGATCGCCTCGCTCGAAATCCCCTCGGGCTGGCACCTGCTCGGCCGGACCCCGGTCCGCACCTTCGACCCCGAGCGAAATCCCCCCTTCCTCCTCGAGCCCGGCGATCGGGTCCGGTTCCGACCGATCGATCCGGCCACCTTCGCCGAGCTCGACCGCCGAGCCGCCGCCCACGATCCCCTCATCGCCCCGGAGGAGGAGCCTCGAGCGGCCCCGCAGCGGGAGTCTCGAGCGTGATCCCGGCCCTGCTCGTGCTGCGCGCCGGCCCCGCGGTCACGGTCCAGGACGCCGGTCGCTTCGGCTACCAGCGGCTGGGTGTCTCGCCCGCGGGTCCCATGGACCCCTGGTCGCACAGGCTGGCCGACCGACTCGCCGACAACCCGGAGGGCAGCGCCGGTCTCGAAATCGGCCCGGGCGTGCTCGAGCTCGAAGTTCGGGCCGAGCGGGTCAGGATCGGACTCGCCGGGGCGGCCCGCACGGTGACGATCGACGGGAGGCCGCGCCCCTGGTGGTCGGCCCTCTCGCTCGTGCACGGCCAGAGGCTCGCCCTGGGCCCGGCCGCGGCCGGCGTCTGGTCCTACCTCGCCGTCCGGGGCGGCATCGCCCTGCCGCCCGTCCTCGGGAGCCGCTCCACCCACACGCTGTCGCGGATCGGCGGGCTCGAGGGCCGGGCTCTCAGGGCCGGCGATCTCCTCCCGCTCGGCGAAGCGGAAATCCCGACCGACCTCCCCGATCAGGCACTCGGCGCGTCCCCGGAGCCGATCGACGGGCCTATCCGGGTCGTCCTCGGCCCGCAGGAAGCCTGGTTCACCGAGGCCGGTATCGCCACCTTCCTCGCCGCCCCCTGGCGGGTTTCGGTGCGCAGCGACCGGATGGGCTACCGGCTCGAGGGCCCCCGGATCGAGCATGCCCGCTCGCCCAACATCGTCTCGGACGGGATCGTCTTCGGCAGCATCCAGGTGCCCGGCTCCGGCCAGCCGATCGTGCTGCTCGCGGATCGGCAGACCACGGGCGGCTACCCCAAGATCGCCACCGTGATCGGCGCCGATCTCGGCCGCCTCGCCCAGACACCCGCCGGCGGTTCCGTCCGCTTCGCCGCCGTCGATCTCTCGGTCGCGCTCGCCGCGCGCCGGCACGCCCGGGAGCGGCTCGAAGCCGCTCTGCGCAGCCTCGCACCGATCGGCCGAGGCGGCACCCTCGACCCCGCCTTCCTCCTCTCGGTCAACCTCGTGAGCGGCGTCACAGCGGGCGAGCCCTAGGCGTGCTCGCGCCCGATCACGACCGGGCCTGCTCCGCCCCGGGTGTCGCCCGATCGAAGAAGCTCCGATCGAGGAGCTCGGCGAGGGCGATCAGGTTTCGCGGGACGTGGTCGTCGAACCGTCGCACGCCGATCGCGGCGATCAGGGTCCGCACCTCGCGCACCTCGAGCTCGTCGCGAATGGCCTCGACTCGTTCGAGTGTCGCCGCCGATCGGCGGAGGCCGTGGTGACGGCGCGGACGTCCGAGCTGTTCTTCGGCCTCGCCGGTCTTGCAGGCGAGGGAACGGGGGAAGTTCGGATCGCGGGTGAGAAACGCCGCGACCTGCTCGGCGCCCAGCCGCGGAGATGCCGGCGGCGGAAGACCCGAGAGCCGGCCGCCGAGCGCAGGAGTACGATGCTGTAGGCGATATCCGCGGCGCTGCCCGGCCCGGCGTCGCCCCGCCGGGTTACCCCGACGAGCTCGGCGCCCAGAAGGCGTGTCGGCTGGTCGGCGCACTCGATCGCCGCAGCCGGCTCGTCGACGCACAAGTTCTCGGTCCAGGTAGAACGTGCGTCTGTCAGTATCCGTACGGGTCTCGCAGCCATCTTCGATCATGGCACACAGGCGTGTCACCAGATCATCTACCGCACCATCCGGTTCCGTGGTCGCGATCTTCTTGTAGAACCCGTTGATTGGCAGGAACATCTCGGCCGACATCTGAGGTCCCTGAGGACGGAGATTCTCGAGCCCCGCTCAGGGGGCGGAGAGGATCGAGGTCGGGCTCGAACCATCGGTGAGGTAGAACTCCGGGACGCTCTCGGCCGTTGGCCCGGCGTGCTGCTCGAGGAAACGGGCCGTATCGGCATCGATGGCCGACACCATGCCCGATGGTGGCGGCCCCGGCCGTCGCGCCCGAAGGTCTCCTGCACCTCGAGAACCCGGGCGAGATTCTCGACCCGCTCGACGTAACGGGCGAACCAGAACAGGCGTTCGGCCCAGCGCCCGGCGACCGCGGAGAGCCGCAGATCGACGTGGCGCGGCTCGATCCCGTTCTCGGCGAGGGTGGAGGGATCGAGAGCGCCGTCATCGGCTGGGCGACGGGGTTGGCCGGATCGGCGAAAGGGCCGCCCCACGGACCCCCGAGTTCGGCCCGGCTCGCCCGCGCACCGTTGCAGATGCCGCAGCCACCCGACCCCCGACCGGCTCGACGACGAATCCCGGCGAGCGGTCGAGAACGCAGGCCGGGGCCTCGGGTTCGGGTCAGATCCAGCTCTCGACGTTCTCGAGGCCGACGCCTCGGCGAGGAAGAGCCGGACCAAGCGCGAGACATGGGCGTAGACCGCCTTGTCGTCGTGCGGATCGGGGCCGATGGCGTCGGCGAGTGTCACGGTTGCGCGTCGGCAGGCTTCGACGATCCCGGGAACGCCCGGGAGACCGTCGGGCCGGAACGTGCGCGGATCGAGGAAAACGGCGTCGATCCTGCAATAGACGACACCGATCCGCTGCAGTCCGGTGACCGTCCGCATACACACCCGATCGTCCTCGACGGCCGGGTCGCGGCCCTCGACCTGCGGTACGCCCGTCTCCTCGGCGAGGAACACGTGCTCGAAATAGGCCGAGTCGAAGACCCCGAGCGAGAGCAGGAGGACCCGCGGGTCGAGCACCTCCGCTGGAGCGACCTCCGAGGGCGCCTCGCAGCCGCCTTCCGTGATCCGAGGCCGGCCGAATCGGCAGATCGCGCACGAGCTCCGAGAAGGACCGCTGCGCCAGGTGCCGGTTCTCGCCGAGGTAGGCGAAGCCCTGAGGGGTGCGGGCTCTGTCTTCGCGCACGAGGAACCGACCATCCGCGCCGTGGACCAGATCCGTGCCGTCGACATGCACCCGCGTCGCGTGCAAAAGGGCCGGTTCGCGCACGGCCGGGGGACAGTTCGGGACGCCGAGCACGAGCTCGGGTGGCACCACGCCCTCCGCGAGGGACCGTTGCGGTCCGTAGACATCGGCCAGGAAGAGGTCGAGGGCGCGGACCCGTGGAACGACCCTGCGCTCGATCGGATCCCGGCCCTCGGGACCGATTACGCGGGGAATCGCGCCGAACGGGAGGATCCGATCGATCGCCGCCCGCTCGCTCTGGCCGGTGAAGGTGATACCCCGATCGCAGAGTTCGATCTCGGCATCGCGTGCACGACGGGGCTGGACTTCGAGGCCGTCCCGGTCGAACCGTTCGGGGATCGCGCGTCTGTGCGGAAGGCCCGCGCCGTCGGCGCCGAGGATCTCGCAGAACCGGCCCTGGCGGTCGGAGCCCCGGAGTGCACCCGAAACGGATGCTACCTCCATCCCCGATGCCCCGTCGGACGCCGCTCGCTCGATATCGGCGCAAGCGCCCCGGCAGCGGCGGCGAGGCGCCCGAGCTCGCCTTCGAGCCAGGATCCGGGCGACCACCATCCGCCCGGTTGCTCGAGGCTGCAGCAGGACCGCGGGCGGGCTTGCCGATCGGCCGAGCGGCGGGCAAAGGACGCGGACCCCGACGGAGGGAGGCATGAGGGTCGTCCTGCAGACCACCTGGAACACGGCCGCGGCCTGGCGCGCCGAGCTCCTCCGTCAGGCCCCGGAGCTCGACGTCCGCGTCTGGCCCGACATCGGCGATCCGGCCGAAGTCGACGCCGTGCTCTGCTGGCAGCCGCCGCCGGACCTGTTCCTGGGCATGCGCAATCTCCGCCTGATCCAGGTCCTGGGCGCCGGCGTCGACGGCCTGCTCCGCTCGCAGGCGCAGTTGCCGCCGGTGCCGGTGGCGCGGCTCGTCGATCCGGTCATGTCGCAGCGGATGGCCGAGTACTGCCTCTACGGCACGCTCCGCTTCCACCGTCAGTTCGACCTCTACGAGCGCCAGCTGGCCCAGGCGAAATGGGAACGCCACCAGCATCTCGACCCGCCCGAGGTCGGCGTGGGCGTGATGGGCCTGGGCGCGATCGGCGGCGCCGCGGTCCGCCTGCTCCGCCAGGTGGGTTACAATGTCGCGGCTTGGGCCCGCTCCGCCCATCCCGAGGCCGAAGTTCCGGTCTTCGTGGGCGAGGAGGGCCTGCCCGCCTTCCTCGCCCGCACGCGGATCCTGATCTGCCTCCTGCCGCTCACCACCGCGACCGCTAGCATTCTCGACCGGCGCCTGTTCGAGCAGCTGCCGCGCGGCAGCTATCTCCTCAACGCCGCGCGCGGTGAGCATCTGGTCGTCCCGCATCTCCTCGCCGCCCTCGAGACCGGCCGGCTCGAGGGTGCCATGCTCGACGTCTTCGCCCACGAGCCCCTGCCGAAATCCTCGCCGCTCTGGCGCCACCCCAAGATCTTCGTCACACCGCACGCGGCCGGTATCACCAACCCGCGTACCGCCACGGCGGTGATCGTCGAGCAGCTCCGCCGCCTCGAGCGGGGCGAGCCGCTCCTCCACCTCGTAGACCCCGCCCGCGGTTATTGACGGAGCCGGCCGGTGCACGGCGGAAGGGAATCGGCGGTCCGCTTGGAAGCGGTCTCGATCGCCTACAACCTGCCCGACGGCGGCCGCTATCCGGCCGTCGCCGCTACCGATCTCGCCGTGGCACCGGGCGAGTTCGTGGCCCTCGTCGGACCGACCGGCTGCGGCAAGTCGACCCTCCTCAATCTCGTGGCCGGCCTCGTCGCACCGACGACCGGACGCGTCCTGATCGACGGCGCACCGCTCGAGGGGGTCAACGCCCGCGCCGGCTACCTCTTCCAGCAGGAGGCCCTCTTTCCCTGGAAGACCGCGCTCGACAATGTCGCGGTCGGGCTCGAGGTGCGCGGCGTCCGCCGTGCCGAGGCCCGTGAGCGGGCGCGCGGCTGGCTCGGCCGCGTCGGGCTCGCAGCCTTCGCCGACCGCTATCCGCACCAGCTTTCGGGCGGCCAGAAGAAGCGCGTCGGCCTCGCCCAGGTGCTCGCCCGCGAGCCCGCGATCCTCCTGATGGACGAGCCGTTCGGCCCGCTCGATGCGCAGACCCGCGCGATCATGGGCGACCTCCTGCTCGAGCTCTGGTCCGCCGACCGGAAGGCGGTGCTGTTCGTCACCCACGACCTCGAGGAGGCGATCGCGCTCGCCGATCGTGTCGTCATCATGTCGGCCGGCCCCGAGGCTCGGATCATCGGCGACCATCGCGTGCCGATCCCGCGCCCGCGCGACAGCCACGAGGTACGTCTCACTCCTGCCTTCCTCGAGATTCATCGAGTTCTCTGGCACGAGCTCCGTGCGGAGGTGCTCAAAGGCTACGCGCAGACGGAAGGTGCCGGATGAAAGCCAGCGGCGCCCTTGTCTTCTGGCAGATCCTGGTTCTCGTCCTCTTCCTCGGCATCTGGCACATCGGTGGAAGCGTCGGCTTCCTCGACCCCTTCTTCTTCTCGCGGCCACTCGATGTCATCCAGCGGACCTGGCGCGACTTCGCTTCGGGCGTGATCTGGCGACATCTCTGGATCACGCTCGTCGAGACGGTGCTCGCCTTCGTGATCGGCTCGCTCGGCGGCGTGCTGGCCGGCTTCTGGCTCGCGCGGCGGGCGCTCCTCTCGGCCGTTTTCCAGCCTTATCTCAAGGCGATCAACGCGATGCCGAGGGTGGTGCTGGCTCCCATCTTCGCCCTCTGGCTCGGGCTCGGCATCTGGTCGAAGGTCGCCCTCGGCGTCACCCTCGTGTTCTTCATCGTCTTCTTCGCGGTCTATCAGGGCGTGAAGGAGGTGAACCCGGTACTCGTGGCCAATGCGCGGATGCTCGGCATGAACGAGCGCCAGATGCTGCGTCACCTCTACCTTCCGGCGGCCCTCTCCTGGATGTTCGCGAGCCTGCACACCGCCGTCGGATTCGCCCTCGTGGGTGCGGTGGTGGGCGAGTATCTGGGCTCGGCCGCCGGGCTCGGCTACCGCATCCAGCAGGCGGAGGGGAGTTTCGACGTCACGGGCGTCTTTTCCGGCATGCTCGTGCTCGCCATCTTCGTCCTCCTCATCGACGCCCTGGTGAGCCTAGTCGAGCGTCGTCTCCTGGTCTGGCGGCCCCAAGCGGCTTCGACGGGCATCCAGGGCTGAGCGGGCCGAGGCTTGTCGGCCGGCCGCGCGGTCGGCAAGCTCGGGCTCGCAAGAAGACGGGAGGTTCGACGATGCGCCGCCGCACCCTTCTCGAGGCGACCCTCACCGCCACTCTGCTCCTCGCACCCGGCAGCCGCGCGCTCCGCGCTCGCACGCTCGAGAAGAGCCGCGTGGTGTTGGGGGTGGGCGGCAAACCGCTCCTCTACTACCTCCCGCTCACGATCGCCGAGCGCAAGGGCTTCTTCAAGGACCAGGGCCTCGAGGTTGAGATCAACGATTTCGGCGGCGGTGCGAAGTCGCTGCAGGCGCTGGTCGGCGGCTCGGTCGATGTCGTCACCGGTGCCTACGAGCACACGATCCGCATGCAGGCCAAGGGCCAGGACATCCGCGCTGTCGTCGAGCTCGGCCGCTTTCCCGGCATCGTCCTCGCGGTCAAGAAGAGCCTGGCCGACAAGGTGAAGTCGGCCAAGGACCTCAAGGGCATGAAGGTCGGCGTAACAGCCCCCGGCAGCTCGACCAACTTCTTCGTCAACTATCTGCTCGCCAAGGACGGCGTGGCCCCGGAGGAGGTCGCCTTCATCGGTGTGGGCGCGGGACCGACCGCGGTGGCGGCCATGAAAAAGGGCGAGATCGACGCGATCGCCAACCTCGATCCGGTGATCGCCAAGCTGGAGCAGGACGGCGACGTGGTCGTGCTCGCCGACAGCCGAACCGAAGAGGGCACCAAAGCGATCTTCGGTGGCTCGAACCCCGCTGCCGTACTCTATACGCGCGCCGACTTCATCGAGAAAAACCCGAACACCGTTCAGGCCCTGGTCGACGCTTTCCTCGCGGCTCTGCGTTGGATCGAGAAGGCCACACCGGAGGAGATCGCCGCTGTCGTCCCCGAAGACTATCATTTGGGCGACAAGCAGCTCTATCTCGCCGCGGTCGCCAAATCGAAGCCGACCTATTCGCGCACGGGTCTCGTCCCGGCGGACGGCATGCGCAACGCGCTCGACATGCTCGTGCGTTTCGACAAGGAACTCGCCGCCGCCAAGATCGATCTCGCCAGGACCTTCGACCCGCGCTTCGTCGAGCGCGCCGCGAAGGGGTGAGCCTCGCGGTCGAGGCGCTTCTCCCGCCGCCCCGGAAGCGCTAGGCCGCTCCCCGGGGAGCGGGAGGCGCGGGACATGGCGCAGTTCGATCTGATCCTCCGCGGCGGGCGGATCCTCGATCCCGGTACCGGCCGGGACGAGATCGCCGACATCGCCTTCGCGGGCGGCAAGGTCGCAGCGATCGGTGCGGAGGCCGCGGCCGGCTCGGGGGCCGTGGAACGGCGGGTAGAGGGCTGCATCGTGACCCCCGGCCAGATCGACCTGCACGCGCACGTCTATTGGGGCGGAACGTCGCTCGGCGTCGACGCCGACGAGCTGGCCCGACGCTCCGGCACGACGACCTGGCTCGACGTCGGTTCCGCCGGTCCGGGCAACTTCCTGGGATTCAGGAAGCACGTGATCGAACGCTCGCAGACCCGAATCTTCGCTTATCTCCATGTCTCCTTCGCCGGTATTTTCGGCTTCGCACACGAGGTGATGGTCGGCGAGTCGGGCGATCTGCGCCTCTTGAACCCCGAGGCCTGCGCGCGCGTCGCCCTCGAGCACCGGGACCTCGTCAAGGGGATCAAGGTGAGAGTCGGGGCCAACACGAGTGGTGCCAACGGGCTCGCCCCGCTCTACCTCGCGATCGAGGCGGCCGATCGGGCGGGTCTGCCGGTGATGTGCCACATCGACCGCCCGCCGCCCCGCTACGTGGACGTCCTCGAGGTGCTCCGCCCCGGGGACATCCTGACGCACTGCTTCAAGCCCTTCCCCAACGCGCCTTGTTGCGCCGACGGCCGGATTCGCGATCAGGTCTGGAAGGCGCGCGAGAGGGGCGTGATCTTCGACATCGCCCACGGCAAGGGCTCGTTTTCGTTCCACACCGCGCGTTCCATGCTGGCGGCCGGCTTTTGGCCCGACGTCATCAGCTCGGACGTCCACGCGCTCTGCATCGACGGGCCGGCCTACGACAATCTCGTCACCATGTCGAAGTTTCTCTGCCTCGGCATGCCTCTCGAGGAGGTCGTCCGGGCCGTCACGGTCACCCCGGCCCGCATCCTCGGCCGGCCCGACCTCGCCGACCTGTCGATCGGGTCCACCGGCGATGCGACCGTCCTGCGGATCGTGCCGGGGCGGCACGTCTACGAGGACGTCCTGGGCGAGCGGATGGAGGGGGACCGGCGGCTCGTCGTCGATTCGATCGTGCTGGGTGGCCGGCTCTGGCACACCGCCGACGCACCCCGGCCCGCCGCCTGAGACCCCTGGCCGCTCGCCTCGACGATCCGGGACCCGATCGAGAGCGGGGCAGCCGGAACAACGGTTCTTTGTCGGCTCCGGTCCGGTCAGCGGGCGGGTGGCGCTGGCCGGTCGGTCGGTTGGTTGTTCGCGGCCCGCCGGGCGAGTGCCGGCGGCGGTTCGCTCTGCAGACCCATGAGCCGGTTGCGGGACGCTCGATAGTTCCGCTCGGCGTCGTAACGTTCGACCGGTAGCCCGAGCCCTTCGGTGGTGAGCTCGCCGATCGCGGCCTTGAGCTGGAAGCTCGCGAGAATCTCTTCGCGTTCGGCGCGCACGAGATTGACCCGCGAATTGAAGAGCTCCTGCTCGGCATCGAGGACGTCGAGCACGGTCCGCGCCCCCACCAGGTTCTCCTCCTGGACCCCCTGGAGGGCGATGTCGTTGGCCCGCACCTCCGCCCGCAAGGCGGCGATCGCAGCGGTCGCCGCCGACAGCCGGTCCCAGGCGGAGGCCACGGACTGCTGGACCGAGCGGTACGCCGCATCGAGATCGTTGCGCCGAGCCTCGACGGTCTGCCGCGCCGCTCGAACCCGGGCATGCTCGGCCCCGCCCTGGTAGAGCGGAACCGTCACCGACAGGCCGATCGAAGCGCTGCGTTGCCAGCTCAAGGTCGCCTGCGGCTCCTCCACCCGCTCGGCACGGGCCAGGAGATCGACGCTCGGCAGGAGTGCCGCGAACGACACGTCCACATCGTCCTGCGCCGCCGCGAGGCTGAAGGTGGTGGCGACGATCTGCGGGTTCTGGGCGGCTATCGAGCGTGCCTCGGCGAGCGTGCGCGGCAGGGCCGTGAGGCGGGTGGGCTTGGCGAGCCGGCCCGGCTCCTTCCCGACCACCCGCTCGTAGAAGGCGGTCGAAGCGGCGAGGTTGGCCTTGGCCGCCTCGACATCCGCCCGCGCCCGGGAGAGCCTGGCCTCGGCCTGGGCGACGTCGGTCCGTGCCACCTCGCCGACCTGGAACCGATCGCGGGTCGCCTGCAGCTGGCGCCGCAGCCGCTGCTCGTTGTTGAGCGCCAGATCCAGCACGGCGCGATCCCGCCAGACGGCCGTATAGGCGTCGATCGCGTCGAGCAGGACCCGCTGCTCGAGAGCCACGAGATTGGCACGCTCCGCGCGGACGAGGTTCTCGGCCCGGCTCGTGGCGGCCGTAGTGGCACCACCGGCATAGAGGTTCTGCCGTATCTGCGCCCCGATCCGCCGTGTGGTGCGGTCGACGTCAATCTGCTGGCCGGTGACGGAAGAGCGCGACTGGCCGGTCACGCCCTCCACGCCGGTATCGGCCGTGATGGTCGGTCGCCAGCCGGCGAGGGCCTGCGGCACGAGCTCGTCGGTGGCACGCAGGCGCGCGCGTCCGGCGGCGAGCTCGGGATTGCCCACATAGACCTCGACCAGCGCCTCCTCGAGGGTCTCGGCGCGACTGGACGGAGGCGACGCGAACAACACGACCAGCGCGACCGTGCCGAGTAACGTCCGAACCAGACGCACCCTTCCGTCTCCTCGCCCGCCTCACGCCAGTCCTGGGTCAGGAGACCAGGACCCGCCGGTCGGATCATAGTCAGGAGCTTCCGGAGTGGACAAGTCTCGGCGCCGAGGGCCTCGCGGCGGCTCCCACCGGCTCGGCCCGGCCGTGAACCGCTCGCCACAGCCACGATCGCGGCCCGACTTCCACCGTCAGGGATAGTCGCACACCTGCAGAGCGACCTCGATCGTGCCCCGCCGTTCGCCGGCTCGTGCCGTGAACCGGTACTCCCGTCGCTCGAGGACGATCGCCTCGACCACCGGCAACACGCCCGTTGCGATCCTCGGCTCCTGGCCGCTCTGGCGAATTACGAGTTGGATCGGTTGCGCGCGGTCGAACCAGGCCTCGGTGCGCCCGGTCGGGCTCTTCGCGGCAGTTCCCCGTGCGGCCACGGTGAACCGTCCGCCACCGAAGGCCCGTCCCCCACCGTCACGGCTCGGCGTCACGGCGACCGTGAGTGTTCTGATCTCCACATCCGGATCGCACGCCGGCTGCGTGGGGAGGCTCGTGATCGCCCGCGCGAGCCGCTCGCGCGACACACCCTCGGCGAGGCGGGCGAGGAGGAGCGGCACCAGTGCCTCGACCTCCGGCGGACGCCCGGGTCGGGTCGCATCCGCCGTCCGCTGACCGCGCTCGGCCAGACGCGAGGCCCGCTCTTCCGCCGCGGCCGCCCGGGCCGTGGCCTCCCTCGCCGTGGCCCTGGCCGCCTCGAGATCCGCCTCGAGACGTTCGATCTCGGCCGCCCGCTGCGCCGTGCCCACGCGATAGGCCGCTCCGAGGCTGAAGACGAGGAGAGCAGCGCAGGCCGCACCCACGAGAACCAGGAGCAGCAGTCGCTGGCGACGGCGGCGAGCGGTGGTGCCGAGTGCCCCGAGGCTCGGTGCCGATACCATGCCGGCGGATCAGGACCGGACCGGAGCCGGCTGGTCGAGCGCGCCCACGATGGCGCGCACTTCGGGCCGGCTGCGCGCCTGGAGCATCTGGTACACCGTCGCCGCGGTCTCCTCGACCGAGCGCTTGGTGACGTCGATCTCGGGCCAGCCCATCCGCGCGTAGAGCCGGCGGGCGGCGACGAGCTCGGCCCGCACGCGCGGCAGCTCGGCATAGTCGCCGCCGTAGCGACCGCGGTCGCCGGCCCGCACACCCAACATGCGCTGCCGGTTGGCCCGGATCTCCGCCAACAGTTCGGGATTGACCGTGAGGCCCACGACCAGGGGGCGCTTGAGCGTCTCGAGCACGGCCGGCGGCGGCACATCCGCCACCAGCGGGACGTTGCCGGCCTTGATGCCGCGATGGGCGAGGTACACGCAGGTCGGCGTTTTCGAGGTGCGCGAGGGACCGACCAGCACGACGTCCGCCTCGTCGAGCTCCTCCGCGAGCTGGCCGTCGTCGTGCCGCATCGCGAACTCCATGGCCTCGATCCGCGAGAAGTACCCCGCGTCCATCGCGTGCTGTCGGCCGATCTGCGGCTTGCCGGCCGAACCCAGCAGTCCGGCCAAGGCGTTCATCACGGGGTCCAGCACCGCCACGCAGGGAACCCCGATCAGTCGGCAGCGCTCGTGCAGCATGTGCCGCAACTCCGGCGAGACGAGCGTGTAGAGCACGAGCCCGGGCAGCGCCTCGATCAGCGGAAGAACCTTCTCGAGTTGGTTCTTGGTGCGGACGAAGAACCACACGTGTTCGACCGGGACGACGTCCTCGAACTGCGAGACTACGGCCCGTGCCACGGTGCTGACCGTCTCACCGGTGGAGTCGGAGATCAAATGCAGGTGAAGGCGCACGGGAAACCCCCGGGAGAAGAATCGGGAAAAGACCGGGACCGCCCGAGGCTCGCCACGCGTCGGCACGCCCGCCCGGCTACCCGGCTCTGCTCGTCCGACGGTTGTCCACCGTTTCGGGCTCGGTGGATGCCGCAGCGGGCCCACCGCTCGCAGCCCGGGCACCGAAGCGATTATCCCCGCGATCCCCCGTTCGGACAAGTTGGGCGCATCCTTCGTTTCGCCAAGGCCTTGCCGGGCGCCACGGCGCTCTTGTCCCGATCGTGCGGGCGTGCGAACGGTCCTGCGGAGAGGCTGGGGATCGGCCGGGAGGAGCTTGCGACCCCGCTTCCTCGCCTCCAACTACCTCCACCACGAACTCGGATTCCTTCTTGTTTGCCGATGAGGTTGCGAGGGGACGTGAACCGTCGGTGACCGAGAAGCCGCTTCTCGCTGCCCTGTCGGGCCGACGGGTGAGCCCGCCTCCGGTCTGGCTGATGCGTCAGGCCGGACGTTACCTCCCGGAGTACCGGGCCGTCCGTGCCCGAGCACGCGACTTCCTCGAGCTCTGCTACACCCCGGATCTCGCGGTCGAGGTCACGCTCCAACCGCTTCGTCGCTTCGCGCTCGATGCGGCCATCCTGTTTTCCGACATCCTCGTGGTTCCCCACGCGCTCGGTGCCGAACTGCGCTTCGTCGAGGGCGAGGGACCGAGGCTCGAGCCTGTTTGCGACCGCGCCGACCTCGCCCGCCTCGGCGCCGACCGGCTGCACGAGCGTCTCGAGCCGGTCTACGAAACGGTTCGGCGGCTCCGCCGAGTCCTGCCGGACGGCGTGACGCTGATCGGCTTCGCCGGGGCGCCTTGGACCCTCGCGGCCTATCTGGTCGAGGGCCGGGGATCGAAGGAGTTCCTCCGAGCGCGTCTGCTCGCACGACGTGATCCCGCGCTCTTCGGCGCCTTGATCGACCTCCTCGGGGAGGCCGTGATCGAGTTCCTCTCCGCCCAAGTGGCGGCCGGTGCCGAGGCCTTGCAGCTGTTCGACAGCTGGGCCGGCGTGTTGCCCGAGAGCGAGCTGCGACGCTGGTGCCTCGCACCGGCACGGCGGATCGTGGCCACACTGCGGGCGCGCCACCCGGAGGTGCCGATCCTGCTCTTTCCCCGCGGGGTCGGGGCCGGCCTGCGCCTGTTCGCGACCGAGGTGGGCGCGCAGGGGCTCTCGCTCGACACGGGTGTGCCCATGGCCTGGGCGGCGGCGGAGCTCGGGGGCCCCTCGGGCCCGACCCTCCAAGGCAATCTGGATCCGGTGGCGTTGCTGGGACCCGAAGACGCGCTCCTCGAGGAGGCCCGCGCGATTCTCCGGGCCGCAGCATCGCGGCCACACATTTTCAATCTCGGACACGGCGTTCTGCCCGAGACGCCGCCGGAGCGGGTGGCGGCGCTGACCCGGTACTTGAAATCGGGCGGGGAATGAGCGATCTGGAGGCGAGGGCCGGGCGTCGGCCGGCCCCACGGACGGCACGAGCACGAGCCTGCTCGCTCGGATGGCCTCCCAGAGCCTTGTTCGTGAAAGTCGGTTCGGGCGCACGGGCGCGGCGAGGCCGTCGACGGACCCGGTATGACGAGCTCGATCCTCTGGCTCAAGGCTCTGCACATCATGGCCTTCGCCGCCTGGATGGCGGGAATGTGGTACCTGCCGCGCCTCATGGTCTACCATGTGGGCGTGCCGGTGGGCTCACAGGCCTCCGAGACCTTCAAGGTCATGGAGCGTCGGCTCTTGAAGGCGATCGCGACGCCCGCCATGCTGGTGACGGTTGCGGCGGGACTGTGGCTCGCGACCGCACAGGGCCAGTGGCGGGACGGCTGGTTCCACGGCAAGCTCGCGCTCGTGTTCGCGATGCTCGTGGTCCACGGCCTCCTCGCCCGCCACGTGCGCGAGCTGGCGGCCGACCGCCGCGAGCGCTCGGGCCGGTATTTCCGGATCCTGAACGAGGTGCCCACGGTGCTGTTCGTCGGCATCGTGCTCCTCGTGGTGCTCAAACCTTTCTGATGCCGGCTGGATGACCCTCGCCGGCCTGCTGGGACAGCGACCTTGGCGGACAGCGACATGACCGACGGCAAACTGCCGTCTCCCGACGAGGCGGAGGCTGCTCGCGAGCCCTCCCAGACGCCGCGCCGGCGCCGCGGGCGGCCGCGTGCGGAGCGGACGAGCGAGACGCCGCAGCCGACCCCGGCCATGGAGCACATTCCGGCCTTCCTGCAGGCTCCGACCGAGCCGCGCGCGGAGCCGCAGGCGCCAGCGGAGCTACCCGCGGCCCCTGTGGCCGCCGAGGAGGACGTGATCGGCGAGCTCCGCTTCGAGACCGTGCCCGAGCCCCGGCCACAGCCCCCACCGGCGCCGCGCGAGCCGCGGCCCGAGCGCGGTTTCCCGGAGCGGCGCGATCCCCGATTCGGGGGTCGCCAGCCCTTCGCGCGCGACCGCGGTCGCGACGAACGGCGCTTCGAGGGTCGCTACCCGGCCGAGCGGTTCGAGGCGCGTGTGACGGAAGAGCGGGGCGAGCCGCCGGAGCCACCGCCGCTCGGTCCCGATGCGCCTGCCATCAACCTGACCGAGCTCAAGCGCAAGTCCCCAGCCGAACTCCTCAAATATGCCGAGGAGCTCGGCATCGAAGGCGCCAGCACCCTCAAGAAGGGTGACCTCGTCTTCGCGATCCTGAAGCAGCTCGCCGCTTCGGACATCCCCATCCGTGGGGAGGGTGTCCTGGAGATCCTCCAGGACGGTTTCGGGTTCCTTCGCTCTCCCGATGCGAACTACGTCGCCGGGCCGGACGACATCTACGTCTCTCCCTCCCAGATCCGACGCTTCGGGCTCAGGACGGGCGACACGGTCCAGGGGTTGGTCCGCGCGCCCAAGGAGGGCGAACGCTACTTCGCGCTCCTGCGTGCCGACACGATCAATTTCGACCCGCCGGAAGTGGCACGCCACCGGGTCCACTTCGACAATCTCACGCCCTATTATCCCACGCGGAAGCTGAACCTCGAGGTACCCGGGCAGAAGGACCTCTCGACCCGTATCATCGAGATCGTGGCACCGCTCGGCAAAGGCCAGCGTGCGCTCATCGTCGCCCAGCCGCGCACCGGCAAGACGATGCTCATGCAGAACATCGCGCACGCGATCATGGCCAACCACAAGGAGGTGTTCCTCATCGTGCTGCTCATCGACGAGCGGCCCGAAGAGGTCACCGACATGCAGCGTACGGTGCGCGGCGAAGTCGTCAGCTCGACCTTCGACGAGCCGGCCACCCGGCACGTGCAGGTGGCCGAGATGGTCATCGAGAAGGCCAAGCGTCTGGTGGAGCACGGCCGTGACGTCGTCATCCTGCTCGACTCGATCACTCGCCTCGCCCGCGCCTACAACACGGTGGTTCCGTCCTCGGGCAAGGTGCTGACGGGCGGTGTGGATGCCAACGCGCTCCAGCGCCCGAAGCGGTTCTTCGGCGCCGCGCGCAACATCGAGGACGGCGGCTCGCTCACGATCATCGCCACGGCGCTGATCGACACGGGCTCGCGCATGGACGAGGTGATCTTCGAGGAGTTCAAGGGCACGGGCAACGCCGAGATCGTGCTCGACCGGCGGGTCGCGGACAAACGCGTCTTCCCGGCGATCGACATCAACAAATCCGGCACCCGCAAGGAAGAGCTGCTCGTCGAGCGTGCCATCCTCGCCCGCATGTGGGTCCTTCGCCGCATCCTGAACCCGATGGGCACGGTCGATGCGATCGAGTTCCTCCTCGACAAGATGAAGTACTCTAAGACCAACGAGGAATTCTGGAACTCGATGAACCAGTGATCCGTCGCGAGCCCGTTCGCCTACGACGGGTTGTTACAGTCGGCGGGCTACCAAAGACGGAGACGGTGCGCTAGCTTGTCCGGCGGACCCGTCGAGGTCCGAAGGGGGGAAGCCGTGCTCCGCTCGATTCTGGCCGTCTTCGTCGTTCTGCTCGTCGGTGGCGGCGGCGCCGCCGCCTACTGGCAGTTCGTCGCCCTTCCGGCCCAGCAGCAGCGTCAGCAGGGGGGAGCGGGTGGTCGAGGCGGTGGCGGCCCCGTGGTGGTCGAGGCGATGCCCGTCAAAGTCGCCCCCGCCGAGCGGACCGTCGAGGCCGTCGGGACCCTGCTCTCGAACGAGCGCGTCACGATCCGGCCCGAGGTCGCGGGCCGAATCGTCGCCCTCGACCTGGTCGAGGGCGGCAGTGTCCGGCAGGGGCAGGTGCTGGTGGAGCTCGACGCCTCGGTGGAACGGGCGGCACTGGCCGACGCCGAGGCCCGCCGTATGCTCGCGCTCAACAATCTCGAGCGGGCACGCGAGCTGCGCCGCAGCAATGTGGGCACGCAACGCGCCCTCGACGAGGCCGAGGCGAGCTTCCGGATCGCCGAGGCGGCGGTCGAGCTGGCCCGCGCCCAGCTCGCCAAGCGGACGATCAAGGCGCCGTTCGACGCGAAAGCGAGCCTGCGCGACATCAGCGTGGGCGAGTTCGTGACCGCCGGCACGGCCCTCTTCACGCTCGAGCAGATCGATCCGATCAAGGTCGATTTCCGTATCCCGGAGCTCTTCCTTCCCGCGGTCGGTGTCGGCAACGAGATCCGGATCACGATCGACGCTTTCCCCGGCCGGAGCTTCGCGGGTCGGGTCACCGCCATCGACCCGCTCGTCGACGAGCGCGGCCGCTCGCTGCTCGTCCGTGCCTCGATCGCCAACCCAGAGGAGGCGCTGCGACCCGGCCTGTTCGCACGGGTGTCCCTCACCCTCTCGGTCAAGCCCGACGCCCTCTGGGTGGCCGAGGAGGCGCTCGTGCCCCAGGGCGGCAAACAGTTCGTCTTCCGCATCGTCGATCAGGGCGAGGGCAAGCCCAAAACGGTCGAGCGAGTGGAGGTCACCACGGGGTTGCGCCGGCCGGGCGAGGTCGAGATCGAGAGCGGTGTGCGCGGTGGTGATCTGGTGGTGGTGGCCGGCGTGACGAAGGTCCGCGAGGGCGGCCCGGTCGTCGTTCAGAGCCCGGGCGGTGCCCCTCGGGGCGACGGCTCCGGCCCACCCACCGCGCGCGGTGTCAACGGCCAACGGCGGCAAGGCTGAGCGCGGCCGCGGAGAACAGCCATGAGCCTGTGGGAGCTGTCGATCCGCCGGCCCGTCCTGGCGAGCGTGATGAGCCTCATCGTCCTGCTGGTCGGGCTCATGGCGTGGAGCCGCCTGTCGGTCCGCGAATATCCCAAGATCGACGAGCCCGTGGTCTCGGTCTCGACGACTTACAAGGGCGCTTCGGCCGACATCATCGAGAGCCGGGTCACCCAGCCGCTCGAGGAGGTCCTCTCCGGCATCGAGGGATTGGACGTCATCACCTCCTCGAGCCGACCGGAGCGCAGCCAGATCAACCTGCGCTTCCGCGTCGACCGCAATCCCGAAGACGCCGCCTCGGATGTGCGGGACCGTGTCGCCCAGGCCCGGGCCCGGTTACCGGAGGACGCGGACGAGCCCGTGATCCGCAAGGTCGAGGCGGATTCGCAGCCGATCATCTATCTCGCTCTGGCCTCCGACCGACACAGCCCGATCGAGGTCAGCGAGATCGCCGACCGGCTCGTCAAGGACCGGCTCCAGAACCTGCCCGGTGTCGCCGAGATCCGAATCTTCGGCGAGCGCCAGCCGGCGATGCGGATCTGGCTCGATCGGCTGCGCCTCGCCGGCTACGGCCTCACCCCGCAGGACGTGGAGGAGGCGCTGCGCCGCCAGAACATCGAGGTCCCGGCCGGCAGGATCGAGAGCGAACGGCGCGAGTTCGAGATCCTGGCCGAGACCGATCTGCGGACCGTCGAGCAATTCAACCAGCTCATCATCCGCGAGGCCGACGGCTATCTCGTCCGGTTGCGGGACGTGGGCGAAGCGCAGATCGCGCCCTTGAACGAGCGCGTGAGCTCCCGTTTCAACGGCAACCCCTCCGTCGCGGTCGGTGTCGTCAAGCAGGCGACCGCCAATCCCCTCGAGGTGTCCGAGGCCGTGCGCGCCGTGATCCCCCGCCTTCTGGAGATCCTTCCCGAAGGTGTGCGGATGGAGGTCGGCTACGACAGCACGGTCTTCATCGAGCGCGCGATCCGCAACGTCCGGATGGCCGTTGTCGAGGCGATCGTTCTCGTCGTCCTCGTCATCTTCTTCTTCCTGCGCTCGTTCCGGGCGACGCTCGTTCCGATCGTGACCATCCCGGTCTCGCTGATCGGCGGCTTCATCTTCATGTGGGCGTTCGGCTTCTCGATCAACACGCTCACGCTGCTCGCGATGGTCCTGGCGGTCGGTCTCGTGGTCGACGATGCGATCGTCGTCCTCGAGAACATCAGCCGGCACGTCGAGAAGGGGATGCGACCCTTCGAGGCCGCCTTGAAGGGGTCGCGCGAGATCGCCTTCGCCGTCATAGCGATGACGATCACGCTCGCCGCCGTCTACGCCCCGATCGCCTTCCAGACCGGACGCACGGGCCGGCTCTTCGTCGAGTTCGCCTTGACCCTGGCGGGTGCGGTGCTCGTCTCGGGATTCGTCGCCCTCACGCTTTCGCCCATGATGTGCTCGCTCCTCCTGCGCCACCAGGAGCGGCACAACATCCTCTACCGCGCGGTCGAGGCCGGCCTGGGCGCGCTCATTCGGGCCTACCGGGCGAGCCTGCGCTTCGCGATGACCGTCCGTCCGGCGGTGATCGTCCTGATGCTCGTCGTCGGCGGTTTCGCGGGCCTCCTCTTCAGCACCCTGCCGGCCGAACTGGCTCCCGTCGAGGACCGGGGCACCGTGCTCACGATCGGCATCGCTCCCGAGGGCAGCACGCTCGCCTACACCGACCGCTACGCCAAGCGGATCGAGGAGGCCTATCGGGAGCAGCCGGCGATAGAGCGGATCTTCCTCGTCATCGGCTTCGGCAACGACGTCACCCGGGCGATCGGCTTCGGCAGGCTCAAGGACTGGAACGAACGGCCCGGCCTCACCCAGCAGCAGATCACCCGCGAGATGGCCCCCAAGATGGCGGCGATCCCGGGTCTCCTGGCCTTCCCCAACAACCCGCCCTCGCTCGGTCAGAGCCCGATCAGCAAGCCCGTGCAGTTCGTGCTGCAGACCTCCTCGCCCTATTCCGAGCTGCAGCGGGCGGTCGACCAACTGATGGCGGCCGCGAGGCGCAATCCGGGTCTGGTCAACGTCGACACCGACCTCAAGCTCAACAAGCCGCAGCTCAACGTGAGGATCGACCGCGAGAAGGCGGCGCTCATGGGGATCGACGTGCGGACCATCGGCCAGACCGTCGAGACCATGCTCGGCGGCCGCCAGGTCACGCGCTTCAAGCGTGATGGCAAGCAGTACGACGTCATCGTCCAGGTCAAGCCCGAAGACCGCTCGACGCCCAACGACCTCTCGCAAATCTTCGTCCGCGGCTCGGGCGGGGTGATGGTGCCGCTCGCCAACCTCGTGGCCGTCGAAGAGACGGTCGCCCCCAAGGAGCTCAACCACTTCAACAAGCTTCGCTCGGCCACGATTTCGGCGACCCTCGCGCCCGGCTATTCGCTGGGCGACGCCTTGGCCTTCCTCGAGGCGGAGGCCGAGAAGCTCGCGGCCGGCATCGTGAGCGATCTCGACGGTCAGAGCCGCGAGTTCCGTCAGTCCTCGGTCGGCCTCGCCGTCGTCTTCGTCCTGGCTCTGGCCTTCATCTACCTCGTACTGGCCGCCCAGTTCGAGAGCTGGGTCGACCCCTTCGTCATCATGCTGACCGTCCCGCTCTCGATGACGGGTGCGCTGCTGGCCCTCCAGCTGACCGGCCAGAGCCTCAACGTCTACAGCCAGATCGGCCTCGTCACGCTCGTCGGCCTCATCACCAAGCACGGTATCCTGATCGTCGAGTTCGCCAACCAGCTCCGTGCCCGCGGCATGGCCAAGATCGAGGCGGTGGTGGAGGCCTCGGTCCTGCGCCTGCGGCCGATCCTCATGACCACGGGCGCCATGGTGCTGGGCTCGATCCCCCTCGCCGTCGCCACCGGAGCCGGCGCCGAGGGCCGCCGGGCGATCGGTTGGGTGATCGTGGGCGGTCTGCTCGTCGGCACGCTCTTCACGCTCTACGTCGTGCCGGTCGCCTACAGCCTGCTCGCCCGGCGGAGCCTGCCGCGGCACGTCCGCGAGGAGGCCGAACGCGAACGGCGGGAGAGCGGCACGCTCGCGGGTGCTCGGCCCGTGCCCGCGGAGTGATCGTCAGGCGGCGTACTCGGCGAACCGGTACGGCCCCGGCCAGCGACCCAGCGGGCCCTGGTGGGTCACGAGCCGGCCGTCGCCCAGGCGGACGTGCAGATGGAAGCCGGCCGGCTCGAGGGTGAAGCAGGAGGGGGCGGCGGGGTCGAGGGCGAGCTCGACCTGATGCGCTGTCGAAGGCGCGATCGAGGCGATCGTTCCCGCCCAGAGCGTCTGCACCGAGCGGTGGACGTGGCCGCAGAGCACGCGTTCGACCCGCTCGTGACGACGCACGGCCCGCTCGAGCGCCGCGGGCTCGGCGAGGGCGATTCGGTCCATGTGCGCGATCCCGGTCGCGAACGGCGGGTGGTGGAGTGCGAGAATCACGGGCCGACCGCTCGCTTCTTCGAGCGTCCGCTCGACCCAGGCGAGCCGCTTCGCGCAGAGCGCGCCGCCGTCCGTGCCCGGCACCAGCGTGTCGAGTGCCACGAGCAGCGTCTCGCCGACCGGTACCGTGAAATGCAGGAACTCGGCGTCGGTGGTCGGACAGAAGCGCGGGACCAGGGCCTCGCGAAACGGTGTCCGCGCATCGTGGTTGCCTGGGATCGCATAGACCGGCATCGGCAACCGGGCGAGCTCCTCGGCGACCACCGCATACTCTTCGGGCCGCCCCTCATAGGTGAGATCGCCCGTGACGACCACGGCATCCGGACGCGGCACGAGCGCGAGCAGGGCGTCGACGGCCCGGGTGAGGCATCGCGCGGTGTCCACCACCTTGTAGGCGGTCCGTCCGCGCGCGGTGACGTGCAGATCGGTGATTTGGGCGAGCAACATCATGGCGTCTCCAATATCGACCCTTCCTGGCTAGCTCTTCCTCGCCCACGACGCCAGCCGTCGCGTGCCCACGTGCCGCGTTGGAACCGGCCCCTCCGAATGCCTATATCGAGGCCGTCTCCGCCGGATCGGGGCGCCCCCCGCCGAGCGGGCCCTGGGCTCGACGAGAAGGGTCCCCCTCATGCGCATCACCGGCCAAGACAGTCTGGGCGTCCGGCGTACCCTCGAGGTCGACGGCGTCGCCTACGATTACTTCTCCTTGCCCGAGGCCGCGAAGCGACTCGGGCCGATCGAGCGGCTGCCCTGCTCGATGAAGGTACTGCTCGAGAACCTCCTGCGCTTCGAGGACGGGCGCAGCGTGACGGTCGCCGACCTCGAGGCCGTCGCGCATTGGCTCGAGACGCGGACGAGCGAGCACGAGATCGCCTTCCGTCCCGCGCGCGTCCTCATGCAGGACTTCACGGGCGTCCCGGCCGTGGTCGACCTCGCCGCGATGCGCGATGCGATGGTCGCCCTGGGCGGCGACCCGCGCAAGATCAACCCGTTGGTGCCGGTCGATCTCGTGATCGACCATTCGGTCCAGGTCGACGCCTTCGCGAGCCCGGACGCCTTCCGCAAGAACGTCGAGCTCGAATATGCGCGCAACGCCGAGCGCTACGCTTTCCTCCGCTGGGGGGCGAAGGCGTTCGACAATTTCCGCGTGGTGCCGCCCGGCACCGGCATCTGCCACCAGGTCAACCTCGAATACCTGGCCCAGGTGGTCTGGACCGCCAAGGAAGGCAACCGGGCGATCGCCTATCCCGACACGCTCGTCGGCACCGACAGCCACACCACGATGATCAACGGCCTCGCCGTGCTCGGATGGGGTGTCGGCGGTATCGAGGCCGAGGCGGCGATGCTCGGCCAACCGGTCTCCATGCTCGTCCCCGAGGTCGTGGGCTTCCGCCTGACCGGCCGGCTGCCCGCGGGTGCCACCGCCACCGATCTGGTCCTGACCGTCACCCAGATGCTCCGCAAGAAGGGTGTGGTCGGCAAATTCGTCGAGTTCTTCGGCCCGGGGCTCGACCATTTGCCGCTCGCCGATCGGGCCACCATCGCCAACATGGCCCCCGAGTATGGGGCCACCTGCGGCTTCTTCCCGATCGACCAGGTGACCCTCGACTACCTGCGGCTCACCGGCCGTGATCCGGCCCGTATCGAGCTGGTCGAGCGCTACGCCCGGGTGCAGGGTCTCTGGCGGGAGCCCGGCGCGCCCGACCCCGTGTTCACCGACACGATCGAGCTCGACCTGGCGACGGTCGAGCCCTCGCTCGCCGGCCCGAAACGGCCTCAGGACCGGGTGCCGCTCGTGGCCGCCCGCAAGAGCTTCGAGGATGCGTTGCCCGGCCTCCTGGGCGATGCCGATCCGAATGCCGCGGTCCCCGTCGCGGGAACCGACTACGAGCTGCGCCACGGCGACGTGGTGATCGCCGCCATCACCTCCTGCACCAACACCTCGAACCCCGGGGTCATGGTCGCCGCGGGCCTCGTGGCCAAGAAGGCGGCCGAAAAGGGCCTCGACCGCAAGCCCTGGGTCAAGACCTCGCTCGCCCCGGGCTCCAAGGTGGTGACGGACTATCTCGAGAAGGCCGGGCTGATGGAGCCGCTCGCGAAGATCGGCTTCGCCCTCGTGGGCTATGGCTGCACCACCTGCATCGGCAATTCCGGCCCTCTGCCCGAGCCGATCTCCGAGGCGATCGCCAAGGGCAAGCTCGTGGTGGTCTCCGTGCTCTCCGGCAACCGCAATTTCGAGGGTCGGGTCCACGCCCAGGTCAAGGCCAACTACCTGGCCTCGCCACCGCTCGTCGTGGCCTACGCGCTCGCCGGCTCGATCCGCCGCGACATCACGAACGAGCCCCTCGGCATGGATCGCGACGGCCGGCCGGTCCGTCTGGCCGACATCTGGCCGAGCCCGCAGGAGGTCGACGCGGCCGTGCGGGCCGGCGTCACGGCCGATCTGTTCCGCAAGTCCTACGCCCGGGTCTTCGAAGGCGACGAGCGCTGGGCGGCGATCGGCGGCGGCGAGTCCGGCCTCACCTATCGCTGGGACGATCGCAGCACCTATGTCCGCCGGCCGCCCTATTTCGACGGCATGAGCCGCGAGCCGCCGGCGAGCCTCGCCGACATCGAGGGCGCGCGGATCCTGGCGCTCCTGGGCGACAGCATCACGACCGACCACATCAGCCCGGCCGGCAACATCGCCCGCGACAGCCCGGCCGCGGAATATCTCCAGAGCTATCAGGTCCTACCAAAAGACTATAATCAATATGGTGCCCGGCGCGGCAATCACGAGGTGATGATGCGCGGCACCTTCGCCAACATCCGGATCAAGAACGAGATGTTGGGCGGTAAAGAGGGCGGCCGGACCATTCTCCACCCGGACGGCGTGGAGATGTGGATCTACGACGCGGCCATGCGGTACAAGGAGCGCGGCGTGCCGGTCGTCGTGATCGGTGGACAGGAATACGGCACCGGCAGTTCGCGCGACTGGGCCGCCAAGGGACCCGCTCTGCTCGGTGTGCGCGCGGTCATCGCCGAGAGCTTCGAGCGCATCCACCGCTCGAACCTCGTGGGGATGGGCGTCCTGCCGCTCGAGTTCACCGGCGGCAAGAACCGCAAGACGCTCGGGCTCGACGGCAGCGAGGTCGTCGACATCCTGGGCCTGTCGGCCGGTCTGCGGCCGCGCATGACGCTCGAGGCGGTGATCCACCGGAAGGACGGCTCGTCCGAGCGGATCGAGCTGCGTTGCCGGGTCGATACCGCCGACGAGGTCGAGTACATGCGGCACGGCGGCATCCTGCACTACGTGCTGCGGATGCTGCTGGCCCAGGACGAGGTCGCCGGTCGGGCCTGAGCCTCGCCGTCCTCGAGAGGGCCGGCCGCGACGTCCGGTCGCAGCCGGCCCACCTCGCGACGCAAGCTTGGCGCAAGCCGGGCACGCGACGAACCTCCTCGCCGGCGCCGGTGGACACGACCGCCGAGCCGTAGCCTGGAGGTGAGGATGGTCGAGGCCCTCTCTCGGGTCGCGGCGCTGGCGGGCGTGGTCGCCCTCGCCGCTCCGGCCCAAGCCGCTCCGAGTGTCACGATGATGGCCGACAGTTGTGCCGTCTGCCACGGCACCGACGGCCGCAGCACCGGAGAGATCGACAGTTTGGCCGGCATGTCTGCGCGCGAACTCATCGAAGAGATGAACGAGATGATCGCCGACCCGCACGAGGGTCGGCTCATGGGTATCGTGGCGAAGGGCTTCAGCTTCCAGGAGATGCAGGCCCTGGGCCAATATTTCCAGAGCCTCGGGGGTGCGAAGAAGACGAAGGGGGCGAAGGAGAAGAGCGATGACTGAGCTCGCCCGTCGCTCTTTGCTGGCCGGCGCGGCCGCCTTGGCCGTCGCCGCGCCGAGGCGCCCGTCGCTCCCGGCCGCCCCGAGCGTCGTGATCGCCGGCGCCGGGTTCGCCGGTGCCACCTGCGCGAAATATCTGCGCAAATACGCCCCCGGCATTGCCGTCACGCTGGTCGACCGGAACCCGATCCACGTCGCCTGCCCGGGGAGCAACGAGGTGTTGGTCGGCCTCAAGCGGATCCAGGACCTCCAGCGCAACGTGTCGAGCATGGCCCGCGGTCGCGGCGTGAGCTTCGTTCAGGGCGAGATCGCGAGCATCGATCCGGCGCGCCGGTCGATCCGTCTGAGCAACGGCCAGACCCTGGCCGGCGACGCCCTGGTCGTGGCGCCCGGCATCGGCTTCCGCTGGGGCGCTGTCCAGGGCTACACGCAGGCGACCGAAAGCACGCTACCGCACGCCTGGATCGCCGGGCCCCAGACCGAGACCCTCTCCCGTCGCCTGCAGGGTCTCCCCGCTAACCCGACCGTCATCGTCACCGTTCCGCGCGCCCCGTACCGCTGTCCACCCGCTCCCTACGAGCGAGCGAGCCTGATCGCCTGGTACCTCGCCAAGAGCGGCAAGCGCGGCCGGGTTCTGATCCTCGATGCCAACGACAGCTTCCCCAAGCAGGCGGTCTTCGAGGAGGTCTGGCGCACGCTCTATCCGGGCGCCGTGCAGCGCGTTCCGGCAAGCCAGGACGGCGAGGTCGTGGCGATCGATGCCGCCAATCGCATCGCCCGCACCCGCACGCAGAGCTACCAGGGCCACCTCCTGAACGTCATCCCGCCCCAGCAGGCGGGTCCGCTCGCCCAGGCCGCGGGGCTCACCGACAACACCGGTTGGTGCCCGGTGGACCCCAGGACCTTCGAATCGAACCGGGTGAGCGGGGTCTGGGTGATCGGCGATTCGGCGCTCACGAACCTGCCGCGTTCGGCCGCAGCCGGCATGGGGGCGGCGAAGGTTGCGGCCGCCGCCATCGCGACGCGGCTCGTCGGCCGGGCCGCCGACGAGCCGCTCATCATCAACACCTGCTACAGCACGGTGGCCAAGGGCCAAGCCATCGGCATCGTCACGGTCTTCGGGCTCCAGGGCAGCCAGTTCGCCGCGCGCAACGGCGCCACCGGCACGACCCCGGTCGGCGCAGGGGCGGGCTATTGGCGCGAGGAATACGAGGACGCCGTCGGCTGGTGGCGAAACATGCTGGCCGACGCGTTCAATCCCTGAGAACGGTCGCCGGCTCGGGCTCGGGGACCAGGTGGCGAACCTCGAGCGAGAGCCGGCGCCGGAGCTCCTCGGCCACGATCGCCCGGTGGCAACGGGCCGGGTCGGCCTCGAGGCAGAGCAGGCACAGACGCTTGCCGGCCCCGAGCAGCGATTCGAGCGTGGCCAGGTCGGCCTGGGCCTCGAGGACTTCGAGGTGCTCACGGAAGATTCGCTCGAACTGCTCGAGCCGGCCGGCTCGCGCCGCTTCGCGGCCGGCGGCGGGTGTGCCGAGCCCCTTGAGGTGTCGGTAGCCGATCCCCGCCTCCCCCAGAGCCGCCGCGAGTGTCCCCTTCGAGAAGCCGGGCCGGCGGGAGGCCGGCACCGCCCGGACGTCCACGAGGAGCTCGATCCCGACCGCGCGCAGGGTCGCGATCAAGCCCTCGGGGTTCGCCCCGGCGTAGCCGATCGTCCAGAGCGTCGTCACGGGATCGAGCCGCCGGCGCTCCGCCCGGGGTGCCGGCTTCGACCGCTCACGTCTTGAAGTAGCGCCGTGCCCGGCGCTCGGCGTCCGCCATCGCCTCCTCGGGCGTCATCTTCCCGGCGCAGACGTTCTGGAACATGTTGAGCACCACGAAATCGGCCTTGGCGGCGGCCGCGGCTTCCGACGGCCGGCCCTTGTAGCTCTGCGGCAGGGCCTTGCGCATCACGTTCTTGTAGGGCTCGTGCTTGGGATCGGCCGACCAGACAGGGGCCGCATCGTAGGCCTGGAGGGGGTGGCACCAATAACCGATCGAGGCGTCCATCCAGGGTGAATATTGCTCCTCCTCCATCATGAAGCGCAGATATTCCTTGGCGGCGTTCGGGTATTTCGACGACTTGAGGATGATCGCGTTGATCACGAGCGCACCCTGGGTCGGGAAACCGACCGGCCCCACCGGGAAGTCGCCGTGATCGATGTCCTCGGCCATGGCCTGCAGTGCGGGGTCCTTGCTCGTCTTGGCGGCGTAGTAGATCGAGATGCCGTTGGTCGTCAGGCTGATCTCGCCCGCCAGGAACGCCTTGTTGTTGGAAGGATCGAGCCAGGCGAGCGTGCCGGGCACGAAGGTCTCGTAGAGCGCCTTGGCGTAGAGCAGCGCCTCTTTCGTCTTCGGATTGTTGATGATGACTCGGCTCTCCTCGTCGATCAGCGCGGATCCGTAGCCCCAGAGCACCCAGTCGGTCCAACCGCCGTCGCCCACCGCGTTGCCGAGCGCGAAACCGCAAGGATGGCCGATCTTCTGCAGCCCCCGGCAGAGCTCGAGGAAGCCCGGGAAGTCCTTGGGAATCCCGTCGAAGCCGGCCTGCTTCACCCAGGAGCGCCGATAGACCATGGTCGAGCCGGCACCACCGACCGGCAGCGAGATCCATTGCCCCTTGGCGTTCGTGCCGTAATGCTTCGCCACGGGGAACCAGCCACCGTACTTCGCGCCCAGATAATTGGCGAGATCGTCCATCGGCACGAGCTTCTGCTCGAAAAGATGCGGATCCTCTTGCCATGCCAGGATGACGTCGGGCCCGCTGCCGATGTTGGCGGCCACTGCGGTCTTCGGCCGGAGGTCCTCCCAACTCTCGCTGTCTACCTTGACCTCGATGCCGGTTGCCTCGGTGAACTTCTTGGTGTTGGCGAGCCACAACGTCTCGTCACCCTGGACGAACTTGGCGGGCCGCAGCACCCGCAGGCTCGCCCCCTTCTCGATGGCGAACTTGGGCGGGGGTACGTCCTTCACGGCGATCCGGGCCGCCGCGTTCCGCCCCAAGAGGCCCATGGCCGCGAGCCCCCCGATACCCAGAGCGAGGGTGCGGCGACGGTCGACCACGTGCATCGTTCGGCCTCCCTTTCTTGGTCTCAGAGCTCTTCCCACACCTCGATTTTCGTCTCGTCGAGGTCGGGAAACAAGCCCGGTCGCTCGTCGAGGGCGATCTCACCGTCCCGCGGCAGGATCGGATCGCGGAACCAGTGGAGATGGATGGCGTTCCACTTGACGAGATATTCCTGCCAGGGGGTGAGGATAGGCGATTGCAGGACCGAGAAGACGGAGTTCACCGGCGTCGAGTGGCCGTGCGGGATGCAGATCACGTCGTGTGCGGTCGTGAGCGCCGCGATCTTCAAGGTCTCGCTGAGCCCGCCACACCAGAACGGATCGGGCTGGTAGACGTCGAGCGCGTCCTTCTCGAGGAAACGCAGCATGCCCCAGCGGGTATAGTCGTGCTCGGCACCGGCGATCGGGATCCGGACCCGCTCCTTGATCCGCCGGTAGGTCGCGATACGGTCCGGCATCGCCGGCTCTTCGATCCAGGTCGGCCGATACTCCTCGATGCGTTCGGCCAACGCCAAGAGATAGGGGTAATCGAAGCTCTGCCAGCAATCGAGCATGATCGGATAGTCGTCGCCGAGCGTCTCGCGCAGCGTGCGGACGAGCTCGACGTTCTTGGCGAGACCTTCGGGGCCACTCGCCGGCCCGTGACGGAAGAACCATTTCTGCGCCTTGAAGCCGCGTTCGCGGTAGGCGAGCGCCCGCTCGCGCACCTTGCCCGGATCGAGGACGGCGTAACCCAGCATCGAGGCGTAGGCCGGCGTGGACCGCCGGGTCGGCCCGCCCAGAAGCCGCCAGACCGGCTGGCCGAGCCAGCGCCCCTTGAGATCCCAGAGCGCACAGTCGACCACCGAGACCGCGAACATCGCCTCGCCCTGCCGGCCGTGCACGAGCGTGCGGTGCATGAGGTCCCAGAGGAACTCGCTCGCGAGCGGATCCTTGCCGACGAGCAGCGGCCGCAGGGTCGTGGTGACGAACCGCGCGCAGGGCTCCCGGAACGGGCCGGCGAGCCCGCTCGGGCCCTCGTCGGTCTCGATGAACAGGAAATAGGCCGCGATCTTGAGCCGGCGGTCGTCGAGCTGGATGCCACCCTCGTCGAGCCGCCCCTCGAAGCGACCCTCGAAGCGGAATTCCGGATAGACGTCGACCGGTCGGCAGAGCCGCTCCTCCCAGAACGGGCCCTCGGTCGCGAGCGTGCTCTCGATGCGGCGCACGCGGAGTGCCGTGATTTTCATGGACACCTCCCCGCTCGCCACGCCTAGCACGCGGCTCGCTGCCCGACCACCTTCACCACCGCCGGGCTGCCCGTCGGGTCGACCCGACGGATCCACGTCCGCTACGGCGACGTACCCGGCGCGTTCGAGGCACGGAGGACGGGAATGGAGCGTGCTGTTCTCGACGAACCGGGGCGGGACCTGCTGTTCCGCGCCGCACGGACCCACAGCGCCTGGCTCGATCGGCCGGTCGAGGAAGCCAAGCTCGTCGAGCTCTACGAGCTGTTGAAATGGGGCCCCACCAGCGCCAACGGCCAGCCGCTCCGCGTCCTCTTCCTCAAGAGCCGTGCCGCCAAGGAGCGGCTTCGGCCGGCGCTCTCGCCCGGCAACGTCGCCAAGACGATGGCGGCACCGGTCACCGCGATCCTGGCATACGACACCCGCTTCTTCGAGTTCCTACCGAAGACCTTCCCGCACGAGCCCGAGGCGGTCTCCTGGTTCAGCGGGCCGGGCAAGGAGAGCGCCGCTCTCGAGACCGCCTTCCGCAACGGCAGCCTCCAGGGCGGCTATTTCATCCTGGCGGCCCGGGCGGTCGGGCTCGACTGCGGGCCGATGTCCGGCTTCGATCGAGCCCGGGTCGACGCCGAGTTCTTCCCCGACGGCCGGCTGCGCTCCAATTTCCTGTGCAATCTCGGCTACGGCGATCCCGCCCGCCTGCCGCCCAGGAACCCCCGGCTTTCCTTCGCGGAGGCCTGTCGCATCCTCTGAGCGGGCGCGCGAGGTCCATGGCGGACGCGTGAAATCGTCGTTAGCCCGTCCGTCCTCTGGCCAGAAAAACCCCGTATTATCAAGACCTTGCCCGTATCGCTCGGGCCGGCCTCGGGGCCGTCGCGTTCATGTGAGCTCGTCCCCCGTTGATCCAGGACCATTTTGGTCCCGTATTATGGGGCGAGGTCGGCGGGGCCGCGGGCCCCGACCCGGCCGGAGCGATGGAGGCACCATGGTGGCGTGCTCGCAGACGGCGGACACCACCCGCGCAAATCGGAAACTGGTCCGCGAGTCGATGGCCGCGCCGCTGCTCGAGCGCGAGCACGAGCGCGAGCTCGCCGTGCGCTGGCGACAGAACCGGGACGAGAAGGCCCTGCACGAACTCGTCCAGTCCTATATGCGGCTCGTGATCAGCACCGCCAGCCGTTTCAAGAACTACGGCCTTCCCCAGGCCGACCTCGTGCAGGAAGGCGTGGTGGGCCTCATGCAAGCGGCCGCCCGCTTCGAGCCCGAGCGCGACGTCCGTTTCTCCACCTACGCCGCTTGGTGGATCCGCTCGGCCATGCAGGACTACATCCTGCGCAACTGGTCGATCGTGCGGACCGGGACGACGGCTGCCCAGAAGTCGCTGTTCTTCAACCTCCGCCGGCTGCGCGCCAAGATCGAGGAGGGGATCGGCGGCCGGTTGGACGACAACGGCCGCGCCCGGATCGCCGAGCAGCTCGGTGTGTCGCGGGCCGACGTCGAGGACATGGAGATGCGGCTCTCGGGCGGCGACCAGTCGCTCAACGCCGCCATCGGTCCCGACGGCGAGGACGCCTGGCAGGACTTCCTGGCCGACGATCGGCCCACGCCCGAGGAGAGCGTGGCCGAGCTGCGCGACGGCCGGCGGCGATCGGCCTGGCTCGCCTCCTCGCTCATGGAGCTCAACGAGCGCGAGCGGATCATCATTCGCGAGCGCCGGTTGCGGGAGGAGGGCAGCACGCTCGAGGAGCTCGGCGTCAAGCTCGGCATCAGCAAGGAGCGGGTGCGGCAGATCGAGCATCGCGCTCTCATGAAGCTCAAGGCCGCCCTCCTCCGGCAGGTCGAGCACCCGGCCGATCTCGCCCTGCTCGGCGCCACGCCGGCCTGAGCGCGGCGGCGAGGGGGGTGGCGCAGCGCCGGGGCGATCCGCCGCGGCTCGCGCCGGCCGCGGCCGCCGACCCTGGACAAAGCGCCTCGGGCGGCCAACATCCGGGGCCGGTCGGGCGGCGGCCGGCCGGCCGCCGCTCCGGGCGACGCGACCGGAGTCGCCATCAGCCGACGAGGAGCGAGGATGAACGTTCTGCGCGCCGGCGCCGTGATGCTGGCTCTTGCGACCGCCGCGACGGGGTCCGCCTCCGCGCGCGACAAGGACGGCTCGTTCGCCGTCAAGGGCGTGGGCAACGAGACCTGCGCCGCACTGCTCCAGGCCTTCAAGGAGAAGAAACCGGGGGTCGAGGCCTACATCAACTGGCTCGAGGGCTTCCTCACCGGCCTCAACGACGCCACGCCGCAGACCTACGACACGGCACCCTGGCAATCGCCGGTCATCCTCTTCGAGCTCACCGCGCGGTACTGCGACCAGAACAAGGAAGCGCGCCTGATCCAGGCCGCCAAGGCGGTCGAGCAGGTGATCCGCCCCTTCCGCCTGGCGCAGCGCTCGCCGGTCGTCGAGATCAAGGTCGGCGACCGCACGATGCGGCACTACCAGGACACGATTCGCCGCGCCCAGGAGATCCTGATCAAGGCCGGCCTCCTCGGCGGGAAGGCGGACGGGTCCTGGGGGGCCAAGACGCAGCAGGCCTTCGAAGCCTATCAGGAGCGCTCCGGTCTCAAGAAGACCGGCCTGCCGGACCAGGAGACGCTTTTCAAGCTGTTCTTCGAAGCCCGCCAGGCCGCCGTCGCCGAAGAGCCGCGCAGCCAACAGGCGCCCGCGCGCCAGCCGGCCCGTCAGCAGCAACAGCAGGGCGGCGGCCGGCCGCCGGCCGCCCCGGCCGCCGGCCAGGGCCAGGCTCCGGCGAGCCAGCCCTCCCTCAACCTCCAGGTCCGTTGAGCGCATCGGCGCCCGCCGCCGCCCGCCAGGCGGCGAGGAAGGTGCGGGCGCGCTCGGCGACCCGGGCGGGCCCGTCGCCGGGCCGGTAGAGTGCCGAGCCCAGGCCGAAGCCGTCCGCCCCGGCGGCGCGGAACGCTGCCATGGTCTCGGGCGTGATTCCGCCCACCGGGAAGAGGCGGGTGCCCGCGGGCAGCACCGCCTTGAGCGCCTTCACGACCGCTGGGCCCAGCATCTCGGCCGGGAACAGCTTCAATCCATCGGCGCCGCTGTCGAGCATCGCGAAGGCCTCGGTGGGCGTCGCCACGCCCGGGATCGCGAGGAGCCCCCGCGCCTTGGCCTCCCGTACGATCGCGGGATCGGCGTGCGGTGTGACGATCAGCCGGCCACCCGCCTCCGCCACCTCGGCCACCTCCGACGCGCGACGGAGCGTTCCCGCACCCACCAGCGCCCGCCCCTCGAGCACCCGGGCGAGCCGGGCGACACTCGCGAGCGGCTCGGGCGAATTGAGCGGCACCTCGACGATCCGGATCCCCGCCTCGAGCAGGGCGAGGCCGATCGGCTCGGCCTCCTCCGGCCGCACGCCCCGGAGGATCGCCACGAGCGGCGGTTCGGGAAGGACGTCGGGCCCGCTCATGGGCTCCCCGCATCGACGAGGCCTGCGAGCCGTGCGAGCCGGTACTGACCGCGCGCGGCGGCATCGCTCGAGGCCGGCAGGTGGGCCCGGCCGGCGAGCTCGAGGGCTCGGGCGTAGCGCGCCACGAGCGCCGGCTCCCCGACCAGCACGACCGGCCCATGGGGCCCGCCGAGCGCCGCCGCTTCGCGGAGCTCGCTGCCGATCAGGAGCCCCGAGAGGTAGCTCGCCACCGCCTCCTCTCGAAGCTCGCCCGCGAGCACGAGCGCGCGTGCCGAGAACAGTCGGGCGAGAGTGCCACCACTGCCGGCTTCGGGCCGAAGTCCGACCCGAACACCGCGGGCGAAACCCTCCTCCTCGGCCTCGCCCCTGGCGAGCCGACCGAGGATCGAGTGGGCCATGAGCACGGCGAAGAGCTCGCCCGTCATGAAGGTCGAAAAACCGCGCACTTCGCCGGCCTCGATCGTCACCCATTTGCTGTGCGTCCCCGGCAGCACGATCGTACGCGCCTCGGGGATCTCGGCGATCGCGCCGAGGATCTGGGTCTCCTCCCCCCGCAACACGTCGGGCAACCCGTCCGGGCGACGCGCCGAGAGGCCCGGCACGAGATGGACCGTCCGACCGTCGGCCAGCCGCAGCGTGGCGAGCGCCCGGGCGAGCCGCTCCGGACCGACGGGGCAGGGCAGGTAGGGCAGTTCGCACCAGCCCTGCCGGCTCGTGACCATGCCGGAGAGAATCAGCGGCAGCCGCGGATGATCGGCGAGCCAGGTGCCGAGGAGCTCGCGAAGGCGCGCTTCGAAGCCGCCCGGCGGCACCTGCAGGATGCCGGCCGGTGCCGACAGCCGGTCGAGAACCGCGCCACTCCTGTCGATCAGGCAGGCACGGAACGAGCTCGTCCCCCAATCGACGCCGACGAGTACGGGTTCGCTCACCGGCCGGCCTCGCCCGCGAGGAAGGCCTCGACCGCCGCATGCGTCGGCAGCGGTGCCACCGCACCGAAGCCCGTGGTGGCGAGCGCGGCCGCGGCATTCGCCCAACGCCCGGCGGCGAACGGATCGCCGGTCCGCAGATACTCGGCGAGGAAGGCCCCGTCGAAAGCGTCGCCGGCGCCGGTCGCATCGACCGCCCGGACCCGATGGGGGGCGAGCCGTTCGCGCCGTTCGGCCGTCGCCACGAGAGCCCCGGCGGCACCGAGCGTGAGCGCGACGATCGAAGGCCCGAGCCCGAGATAGAAATCGACGATCCGGTCGGGGTCCTCGAGGCCGCTGAGCGCCCGCGCATCGTCCAGCCCGGGCAGGAGGATCGTCGCTTGGCGGGCCGCCTCGTTGACGATCGCCCGGGCGCGGGGTGCGGGCCAGAGCCGGGGCCGATAATTGGTGTCGTAGGCGACGATCCCGCCCGCCGACCGGACGATCTCGAAAGCCCGGAACACGGTGTCGCAGGCCGTGCTCGAGATCGCCTGGCTGATCGCCGAGGCGTGCAGGATACGAGCCTGCCGCAGCCAGGCCTCGGGCAGCTCCTCCGGCCGCATGCGGCTCGCCGCCGAGCCGTTCCGCAGATAGCTGAAGCTGTGGCCGGCGGGCCCGTGGCCGACGAAATAGGCCCCCGTCGGGGCCACGGGGTCGCGCGGCACCAGCGAGGCGTCGACACCCTCCCGCCGCCACAGCTCCATGAACGTATCGCCGAAGGCATCCGCACCGAGCCGGGTCCAATAACCGACCCGCAGCCCCTGGCGGGCGGCGGCGATCGCGCAGTTGGAGGTGTCGCCGCCGTGGCCGAGCAGCAGCTCGGGCTCCCCCGGCCGCGTCTGGTTGAGTTCGACCAGGGGCTCGCCGATGCACACGAGATCGAGGCTCAAACGTCTTCCCCCCGAGCGAGCTCTGCGAGCGCGGCGCGGTGCCGCTCGGCCGACTCCTTGCCGAAGCAGCAGAGCACGACCCGTTCGGGTCGGGGGTTCGCGGCGAGGAAGCGGGCGACCGCACGGACCGCTACGGCTGCCGCGCGATCCGCCGGGAAACCGTAGATGCCGGTCGAGATGGCCGGGAACGCCACACTCGTCGCACCCACCTCGGCCGCCCGCTCGAGCGCACGGCGGTAAGCGCTCGCGAGGAGCGCATCCTCCCCGACCCCCCCACCGTGCCAGACCGGCCCCACGGCATGGACGACCCAACGTGCCCGGAGACCGAAGCCGGGTGTGACGACCGCATCGCCGGTCGCGCAGTGACCGATCGCCGCGCAGGCCCGGGCGAGCTCGGGCCCGGCCGCCCGATGGATGGCACCGCACACGCCCCCGCCCGGCGCGAGCCGCTCGTTGGCGGCGTTCACGATCGCATCCACCTCGAGGGTCGTGATGTCTCCCTCGACGACCGCGATCCGCTCCAGCACCTGCGGGCTTGCCGCCCCCTCGGCCATCGCCCAACCTCCCCTTCGCCCGGCCGTCCTAGCACGGCCGCCCGGCCGGCGAGGAGAGATGATCGCGCGTCGCCCACTCCTGATGTTGAGCGAACGCCAGCAGCGGCTGCACAAACTGCGCAACCTGGCACAGTCGGCCCTGCTGATCCTGGGCATGCTCGCGGTCCTGGGGCTCTGCGCCTTCATGATCTGGGGTTGGGCGGGCCTCTTGTGGGCGATCGGGCTCACGGGCGTCTCCCTCCTCCTCGCGCCCAGCGTCGCGCCGGAATGGGTGATGCGGGCCTACGGGGCGTTACCCCTCCACCCGGACGACTTCCCCGACGGCTACACGCTTCTCCGCCGGCTGGCTGCGCGCGCCGGCCTCGAGCGGCTGCCGCGGCTCTATTGGCTGCCGACCGAGCTCATGAACGCCTTCGCCGTCGGCCGGCCCGAGCGAGCGGCGATCGGCCTCAGCGAGGGGCTGTTGCGCGCGCTCACCCCGCGCGAGCTCGCGGGCGTGCTCGCGCACGAGCTGAGCCACGTCCGCAACGACGATCTCTGGATCATGGGGCTCGCCGACGTGGTGAGCCGGCTCACGAGCCTGCTCTCGTGGATCGGCCAGCTGCTCCTGATCCTCAACCTGCCGTTCCTGATGGCCGACGAGGTCGTGGTACCCTGGCTCGTGGTCCTCCTCCTCGTCTTCGCCCCGACCCTGGTCGGTCTCCTCCAGCTCGCCCTCTCGCGCTCGCGCGAGTTCGACGCCGACCTCGATGCTGCCGCGCTGACCGGCGATCCCCGTGGTCTCGCCTCGGCTCTGGCCAAGCTCGAGCGCTACCAGGGCCGCTATTGGGAGGAGATCCTCTTGCCCGGCCGGCGGATGCCCCTACCTTCGCTCCTGCGCACGCACCCGCCGACCGAGGAGCGGATCCGCCGGCTGCTCGACCTCTACGAGCCGGTCGAGGCACCGCTCGAGCTGCCCGACCGGCTCGCGGGTCCGCGGACGGTGCGCGTCGTGACGGGGCCACCGCGCTGGCATCGCACCGGCGTATGGTACTGATACGTCGCGACAACAGGACCGGGTCCTGAGCGACCGGCGGGTCTTGCGCGGGCCCTCTGCTGCCGGCATTCCACCGCGGGGCGCCTCGGAACGAGCGATACGACGAGACCTGCCGCCGGGGCGGCGGCCAGGACCAAGGCGCCGGGCTCCGGCGGATCGACATGCAGGATATCGAAGCCATCCGGGCCGTCCGGTCTCGAGGGGAGCTGCGTGCCGGCGGGACGGTCGTCGGAACCCCGGCACGCCCGCTGGCGGCCGCGCTCGCGGAATCGTGGGCCTTCGGGGTCGGCCTCGTGGCGGCCGCCTGGCTCCTGCTCGCCTGGCCCTGGCTGGTCGGCGGGGCAATCATACCCTGGGACGCCAAGACCGAGTTCTACCCCACCGTCCGCTTCCTCTCGGACGTCTGGCACAGCGGCCAGTCGGCCTTCTGGAACCCCTATGTCTACGGCGGCTGGCCGCTCGTCGCCGACCCGCAGTCGCTGATCTTCCAGCCGCTCTTGGCCGCCCTCGCCTGGTTGGTCGAGCGGCCGTCGATGGCGGCCGTCGACCGTGTCGAGCTCCTCCACCTCCTCCTGGTGGGGCTCGCGGTGCTGGCCTGGTTCCGGGTGGCGGGTTGGTCGATGCCGGGCGGCGTGCTCGCCGCCCTCGTCGCCATGCTCGGTGGAACCGTCGCCGGCCGGCTGCAGCATCTCGGGCTCGTGGGGAGCTACACTTGGTTCGTGGTCTCGCTGCCGCTCCTGCGGCTCACCCTCGATCGCGCCTCGAAGGCCTGGGCCGTGGCGTTCGGCCTCGCTGCCGCCTGCATGCTCCTGGGCCGCGACCAGGTCGCCATGCTCGGCGCCTGGGCGCTCGCCGGGTACGTCCTGCACGCTTGGCTCTCGGCCGATCGGCCCGCCCTCTGGCTGCGCGAGCGGCGGCCGGCGCTCCTGGTCGCCGCCGGGACCACCGGCCTGCTCGTCGCGGTGCCGCTTCTCCTCACGCTCCAGCTCGCGACCCTGAGCAACCGGCCGGCGATCCCGCTCGAGGAGGCCCTCACGGGCTCGCTCTCGCCGGTCAACCTCTTCACCATGCTCGCGCCCGACTTCTTCGGCTCGCTCGGGCATCACGCCGGCTACTGGGGGCCCACCAACCCGCGCTGGCCCTGCTGCGACTGGACCGACCGCTCGACCAACTATCTCTATCTGGGCGCCCTGCCCTTGGCGCTCCTGCTCGGCCACGGGCTCCTCGGCCGACGCCTGGCCGCGCCCGAGATCCGCTATTTCGTCCTGCTCGCGATCGGCGCGGCTCTCTACGCCCTCGGCCGACACACGCCGGTCTTCCCCTTCCTCTTCGACTGGCTGCCCGGCGTCGACCGGTTCCGCCGTCCGGCGGACGCGGCTTTCCTCCTGGTCCCGGCCCTCGCCGTCTGCTCGGGCTGGCTCTTCGGCCGTATGCTCGAATTCGGTGCGCCGGCCCGCCCGAGCCGGCTTGCCCTCGCGGTCACCGGCTCGGCCTTCCTGGCCGCGCTCGCTTACGGCCTCGTTCTCGCCGACCGCTTCGACCAGCTCGGCCGCACGATCCCGGTGCTGGCCGCCGGGCTCGCCGCGCTCGCGACCGCGGCCATGCTGCTCGCCGCCCTCGCCCGCCAGAGCGAGGGCCGGCACGCGCTGGCTCTCGCCCTCTTGGCGCTCGCCGCCGTCGATCTGCGGATCCACAATGCCGGCAGCGCGCTCAACGCCGCCTCGTCCGCGGACTTGCGCGAGCTCGGCGCGGTCGAGGGCGACGGTCTCGGCACCACCCTCGCTTCGCTCGCGGCCGATGCCACCGGGCCCGCGGGCCCGCCCCGCTTCGAGATCCTGGGCCTCGGCGGCTATTGGCAGAAGGCCTCGATGCTGCACGGCCTCGAGAGCACCCTCGGCTATGGCCCCCTCCGCCTGGCCGCCTACGAGGGCGCGATCGGCGCCGGCCAGAACAGCCACGAGCCGGTCCGCCGCTTCACTCCCCTCGCGCCGGGCTATGCGGCACCGCTCCAGCGGCTCCTGGGTGCCCGCTTCCTCGTGACCCCGGTCCGCCCGGAGGAGCTCGATCCGCATTTGCCGCTCGACTCGATGCCGCTCGTGGCGACCCTCGGCGCCGCGCGGATCCACGAGAACCCGCTCGCTCTGCCCCGCGTCATGTTGGTCCGGCGCGGCGTCGTCCTGGACGAGGAGCGGATCCGCGCCCAGGGGCGCTGGCCGCAGCTCGATCCCACGACGGCCGTGATCCTCGACCGGCGGCCCAACGAGTGGAACCGTTGGGCCACCCGAATCGACGGCTCGATCGCCGAGCCCGAGGTCGAGATGCGCCGCTGGCGGACGACCGAGGTGGAGGTCGCCGTCGCTACGCCCTTGCGCACCTTCCTCGTCCTGAACGACCTCTGGTACCCGGGTTGGGAAGTCGAGGTCGACGGTCGACCGGCCGAACTCCTGCGCGCCAACCTCCTGTTCCGCGCCGTGGCCCTACCTCCCGGACGCCACGAAGTCGTGTTCCGCTTCCGGCCGTTCGCGCTCTCGAACCTCGCCGAAATCCTGCGCGAGGCCGTCTTCTGAACCGGCTCAGGCCGCCGCCCGGGCCGGCTCCGTGACCCGGTGGAGATCGGCGGTGAGGCGCCGCAGCGCCGCTTCGTCGAGCGTCTCGACCTCGAGCAGCTCGCGGGCGCAGCGCTCGAGGACCTCGCGATTGTCTTGCAGGATCGCGATCGTCCGTTCGAACTGCTCGTCGATGATCCGCCGGACCGCGAGATCGATCTCGCGCGCCGTGTCCTCGCTGAACCGGCGCTCGATCGAGTACTGACCGGCCACCGGCTGCAGGAAGGGGCTCCGCTCGACGTCGTAGGCCACCGAGCCCAGCTTGGGGTCCATGCCGTAACGCGCGACCAGCGAGCGGGCGATGTCGGTCGCTCGCACGAGATCGTCGGCGGCTCCGGTCGAGAGATGGTCGAACACGATCTTCTCGGCCGCCCGACCGCCGAGGATGACGGCGATCTTGTTGAGCAGTTCCTCCTTGGTCATGAGGAAGCGGTCTTCCGTCGGCCGCTGGATCGTGTAGCCGAGGGCCCCGACCCCGCGGGGCACGATCGAGACCTTGTGCACCGGATCGGTGCCGGGCAGTGCCAGCGCGACCAGCGCGTGGCCCATCTCGTGATAGGCCACGATCTCCCGCTCGCGCGGGTTGAGGACACGGTTGCGCTTCTCGAGGCCCGCGACGATGCGTTCGACCGCCGCCGTGAAGTCCGCCATCGTGACGGCCGAGGCGCGCCGGCGCGTCGCCAGGAGGGCCGCCTCGTTGACGAGATTGGCGAGATCGGCACCCGAGAAGCCGGTCGTGATCGCCGCGATCTGCTCGATGTCGACATCGGGCGCGATCTTGACCTTCTTGATGTGTACCTTGAGGATCTGGATGCGGCCGAGCTTGTCCGGCCGATCGACCAAGACCTGGCGGTCGAACCGGCCGGCGCGCAGGAGGGCCGGATCGAGGATCTCGGGCCGGTTGGTGGCCGCCAGCAGCACCACCCCCTCGGACGGGTCGAAGCCGTCGAGCTCGGTCAGCAGCTGGTTCAAAGTCTGCTCGCGCTCGTCGTGGCCGCCGATGCCGGTGAGAGCGCTTCGTGCCCGACCCAGGGCGTCGAGCTCGTCGATGAAGATGATCGCAGGCGCCGCCTTGCGCGCCTGCTCGAAGAGATCGCGCACCCGCGCCGCACCCACGCCCACGAACATCTCGACGAACTCGGAGCCCGAGATCGAGAAAAAGGGAACCCCGGCCTCGCCGGCCACCGCCTTGGCGAGCAGCGTCTTGCCGGTCCCCGGCGGGCCCACGAGCAGGACACCTTTGGGGATGCGCGCGCCGAGCGCGCCGTATTCCTTGGGGTTCTTGAGGAACTCGACGATCTCGACGAGCTCGGCCTTGGCCTCGTCCACCCCGGCCACGTCGTCGAAGGTCACTTTGGTGTCCTTCTCCACATAGATCTTGGCCTTCGAGCGGCCGACCGACATGAAACCGCCGAGCCCCTGCCGCTCGGCGAAGCGGCGGAAGACGAAGGCCCAAATCGCGAAGAAGACGAGAACAGGGACGACCCAGGACAGCAAGTCGCGGAGAAAGGTGTTCTCGACCGTGCCCGTGAACTCGACCCCGTGTTTGGCGAGTTCGTTGGCGATCGCCGGGTCGACACGGGGTGTGACGAAATGGGTCTTGCCGCCCTGCGGCTGCTTGAACTGACCCGTGATGAACTGCTCGCCGACCGCGATGCGATCGACCAGCCCCTGCTCGAGATACTGTTTGAATTCACTGTAGGGGATCACCTCGGTGGTGCGCATCTCGCGCATCCACCCCTGAATCAACAGAACGAGAAAGACCGCGGCGACCGCGTACCAGATGTTGAGCTGCTGTTTGCGGTCCACGGCCGACCTCCGGACCCTTCCCCGTCCCGACCCTGAGATAGGCACTGGTCGGACGATCAGCCAGCCGGCCTGTTCAGTCCGCCCCGCCGAGCAGCCCCTTGAGCCGATAGACGAGCTCGAGCGCCTCTTTGGGCGTGAGGGCGTCCGGGTCGACCGCGGCGAGCGCGGTCTCGATCGGGGAAGGGCCGCGCCGCCCGGGCGCCTCGACCGTGGCACCGCGGGCGGCGGCCGCTGCGAAGAGCGGCAGATCGTCGGCCAACCGGGCCGGGACCGAGCGGGCCTCGCCCTCCTCGAGACGGCGCAGCACCTCCTCGGCCCGGCGGGTCACGGCCGGCGGCAGGCCCGCGAGGCGCGCCACGTGAATCCCGTAAGACCGGTCCGCCACACCCCTGCCGACCTCGTGCAGGAACACGACCTCGCCGCGCCACTCCTTGACCTTGACCGTGTGCGTGGAGAGTGCCGGCAGCCGCGCCGAGAGGGCCGTGAGCTCGTGGAAATGGGTGGCGAACAGCCCGAGGCACCGGTTCACCTCGTGCAGATGCTCGAGCACCGCCCAGGCGAGCGAGAGGCCGTCGAAGGTCGCCGTTCCCCGGCCGAGCTCGTCCAGGATCACGAAGGAGCGCGGCCCGGCCTGGTTCAGGATCGTCGCGGTCTCGACCATCTCGACCATGAAGGTCGACCGACCGCGGGCCAGATCGTCGGCCGCACCCACCCGCGAGAAGAGCCGGTCCACCACCCCGAGCTCGACCGAATCGGCCGGCACGAAGCTGCCCATCTGGGCGAGCACGACGATCAGCGCGCATTGCCGCAGGAACGTGCTCTTGCCCGCCATGTTGGGGCCGGTGAGCAGCCAGAGCCGGTCCTCCGGGTGCAGTTCGAGATCGTTGGCGACGAAAGGCCGCTGCTCGCGGGCGAGCGCCGCCTCGACCACCGGGTGACGGCCGCTCCTGATCCGGATTCGCGGCTCCTCGTCGACATGCGGCCGGGTCCAGCGCCGTTCGCGGGCGAGCTCGGCCAGCGCCGCCGCCACGTCGATTTCGGCGAGTGCTCGGGCCGTCCGGGCGAGCTCCTCGGCGGCGGCGAGCACCGCGCCCCGCAGTTCCGCGAAGAGCTCGAGCTCACGCTCGAGGGCCCGCTCGGCCGCCCGGGCGATCCGCTCGGCGAGCTCGGCGAGCTCGGCCGTCCCGAAGCGACCGGCGCCCGCCATGCTCTGGCGCAAGGCGAAGCTCGCCGGCACTTTGGCGAGCTGGCTCGCCGGCACCTCGACGAACCAGCCGAGCACCTGGTTGTGGCGGATCTTGAGCGAGCCGATCGCGGTCGCTTCCCGATAGCGCGCCTCGAGCGCCGCCAAGTGGCGCTGTGCCTCGTCGCGCAAGCCGCGCTGCTCGTCGAGCTCGGGATCGGCGCCCGGCCGGACGAAACCGCCTTCGCGGGCCGAGACGGGCGGCTCGTCGATCAGGGTGGCGCGGATCCGGCCCGCGAGCGCGTCGAGCTCGGCGAGCCCGGCCGCGAGCTCCGCGAGCGCGTGGCCTCCGGCGCCGAGAAGGGCGCGCAGGCGCCCGGCCACGGCGAGCGCCCGGCCGACCGCCGAGAGATCGCGCGGACCGCCACGGCCGAGCGAGAGCCGGGCGAGCGCCCGCTCGAGGTCGGGACAGCGCGCGAGCGCCTCGCGCACCGAAGCGCGCAGATCTTCGGCGAGCAACATCGCCTCGACCCGGTCGAGGCGCGATCGGATCGCCCCGACCTCGGCGAGCGGTGCCGCGAGGCGCTCGGCCAGGAGGCGAGCGCCGGCACTGGTCCGCGTCCGGTCGATCGTCGCGAGCAGCCCGGTCGCCGGGTCGCCGGAGAGGCCACGGGTGAGTTCGAGGTTGCGCCGCGTCGCCGGGTCGAGCTGCAGCACGCTGCGCGGCGCTACCCGCTGCGGCCGGCCGAGCCGCGGCAGCGTACCCTTCTGGGTGAGCTCGAGATAGTCGAGCAGGCCGCCCGCCGCCGCGACCTCGGGGCGGCTCAGCTCGCCGAGCGCACCGACCTCGGCCACGCCGTAGAAGGCGGCGAGCCTTCGGGCCGCGGCCGTGCTCTCGAAGGCCCCGTCGCGCAGCCGCGTCACGCGCTCGCGCCGTTCGCCCAAGAGCGCCGTGAGCCGGCCGTCCTCGGCCAGTCGCTCGGCGAGCAGCACTTCGCCCGGCTCGATCCGGGCGAGGAGCGCGGCGAGGCCGGGCTCGTCGACCGCCTCCGTCCAGAGATCGCCCGTCGAGATGTCGACCCAAGCGCAGCCCCAGTCGCCGCGGATCCGGGCGATCGCCAGGAGATGGTTGTGCCGGCGGGCCTCCAGGAGGCCGTCCTCGGTGAGCGTACCGGGGGTGACGATCCGCACCACGTCGCGCCGCAGGAGCGGCTTGCCCGGGCGCCGGCGGGCCTCGGCCGGATCCTCGAGCTGTTCGCAGATCGCCACCTTGTGACCCCTGCGGATCAACCGATGGATGTACGGCTCGACATTGTGCGCCGGCACCCCGCACATCGGGATGTCCTCGCCCTGGTGCCGGCCCCGGCGGGTGAGCGCGATGTCCAGCAGGGGGGCGGCCTCGACCGCGTCCTCGAAGAACAGCTCGTAGAAATCGCCCATCCGGAAGAACAGGAAGGTCCCCGGGTGCTGGGCCTTGAGCTCCCGGTACTGAGCGATCATCGGCGAGGTCGGCTCGCTCCCCTCGCCGGGCAGGGCTCGTGGCGCGGTCATCCCCCTGTCACCCGCCTGCCGTTGAGTTGAGCGCGGAATTGGCGATAATGCAGGCGGTTCGCCGTCGGCCTTCGGGGGCGGGTTGACGAACCATCGCGTTTTGGTTGAATTGGGGTCGGCGTGATGCCGCGTGATCGGGCGTGCCGGTCGCGCGGGCGGATCGGGTCGAGAGGTGGTGCCCCATGCTGCGCGAGGTTCCGATGTCGCGGGAGCTCGCCCGGGTCGCAGGGAGGAAAGCCCCGTGACCGCCGGGCAGGCCGAGGTCCACGCCACCCTCGCCGCGGCCCTGCCCGGCAGCTGGCAGGCGGCCCTGGCGGCGGCCGAGGAACTGGCGCGCCGGCTCCAATACCTGAGCTGGGCCGACCGGGCCAAGCTCCTCGACGAATATCTCTGGTCCCAGGCGCGGGCGCGGCTGTCGACCGACGGGGTGACGGCGGTGGTCAACCGCCACCCCGAGACCTTCCGCCGCGGCCATCCCTGCGCCGCTTATGCCACCTGGTGCACGGCGATCGTCACCGGCCTCCTCTCGCTGCTCGGAGAGACGAGCCCCGCGAGCTGCGCCGAGCACGCCCTCACCCTCCTGCTCTCGCGCCGCGAGGAGGACCGGAACGCCGCCGACGGCTGGCTCGCCCGGACGACCCCGGACGAGCTCCAAAAAGAGCTCGCCCGGCTGCCCGGCTACGCGTTCCTCCTCCTCACACTCTTCCCGAACGACAGCGCCGAGAGCTTCATGGCGCGGGACGCGTTCTGGACGGCGATGCTGGGCCGAGCGGGACCGGCTCGGGCCGCCGAACCCGGACCGTGACCGTATCGCTCCGCCCGCGAACGTCGACCACTCGCAGCACCGCGAACCCCTCCTCGGTGGGCCGCCAGCCCGGCTCGCGCCTGCGGCCCGCGGGCGCCAGCGGGCGCTCGTCGACCAGCCAGCGATAAGGAGCCTCGCCGCCGGCCGCGCGCAGCGGCAGCTCCGCCCCCTCGGCGACCAGCAACGTACTGTCGGCGATCGGGAAGGCGATCCGCGGGCCGCCCGCCGGTCCCGAAGGGCCTTCCCGCGCGCCGAGCCGGGCGAGGGCCGGTGGTGCCGGGCCGGCGAGCGGATGGTCGGGCGGCAGGGGCGAGAGCGGGCGTTCGGGCAGGAGCCCCATCACCCGGAACAGGAGGGGTGCCGCCGTGCCCGGCCCGTTGCAGACCGCGCAGGCGGCCCCGTCGGCCCGGCCGACCCACACCCCCACCACGTGGCCGCCGTCGAAGCCGATCGCCCAACCGTCGCGATAGCGGTGCGAGGTACCGGTCTTGTAGGCGACGCGCCGCTCGGAGGGCGCGATCCCGGCCGGTCGCGGCAGCTCGGCCAGGATCGCGGCGACCGCCCGGGCGGCCGCCGGCCCGAGCAGCGGCGGGTCCGGCTCGCCGAGCGCCTGCGGATCGTCGAAAGGGCGGATCGGCCGGCCGTCCCGGGCGAGCGCGCTGTAGGCCCGGACGAGATCCACGAGGCGGGCACCGACCCCGCCGAGCACGAGCGGCAGGCCGGGCGCCGGCCCGGCCGGGCCCTGCTCGAGGATGATCCCGGCTTCGGCGAGCCGTCGCGCGATCGTGATCGGTCCCACCCGCTCGGCGACCTGCACGGCCGGCAGGTTGAGCGAGTGCTGAAGGGCCGCGCGCAGGCTCACCTCGCCGTCGAAGCCGCCGTCGAAATTGCCGGGCGCCCAGTCCTCGAACCGCATCGGCCGGTCGGCCACGAGCGTATTCGGATGGGCGAGCCCGCCGTCGAAGGCGAGCCCGTAGACGAAGGGCTTGAGCGTCGAGCCGGGGGAGCGGATCGCGAGCGTGTGGTCGAGCATCCCGGCCCGGCGGGAATCGTGGAAGTCGCCGCTGCCCACGGCCGCCCGGATCGCTCCGCTCGCCGTCTCGACCACGAGGAGCGCGAGATCGACCGGCGGCGGCAACCGGTCGAGCTGGTCGCGGGCGAGCCGCTCGAGGCCGCGCTGGAGATCGCCGTCGAGGGTGGTCGCGATTCGGGCGCCGGCCGGGGCCGCCGGCGCCCGGCGTTCGGCGAGATGCGGGGCGTGGAAGGGCATCGGCCGGCGCGCCTCGGGCAGGGGTGCCGCGCGTGCCGCGGCCGCCGTCCCAGGGTCGAGCAACCCCACGGCCTCCGCCCGCGCGAGCACGCGATCGCGCGCTCGGCGTGCCGCCGCCGGGTCGAGATCGGGGCGCAGCCGGCCGGGCGCCTGCGGCAGTGCCACGAGCAGCGCGGCTTCGGCCGGGCTCAATCGATGCGGATCGCGGCCGAGCCAGGCGAGCGCGCCCGCGCGCACGCCCTCGAGATTGCCGCCCATCGGCGCCAGGGTGAGCCAGGCGTCGAGCACGCCCTCCTTGCCCAGTCGCCATTCGAGCTGGACCGCCCGCAGGGCCTCGATCGCCTTGGCGGCGAGCGTACGCGGTCGGGGCTCGAGCAGCCGCGCCACCTGCATGGAGAGCGTCGAGGCGCCCGAGACCACGCGCCCTCGGCGGACCAGCTGGACCACCGCCCGCGCCACGGCGAGCGGGTCGACGCCCGGATGCCGGCGGAAGCGGTGGTCCTCGACGGCGAGCAGGAGCTCGAGATAGAGCGGGTCCACATCGGCTGTCCGGGTCCGAAGCCGCCAGGTCCCCTCCGCGGTCGTGAACGGCCGCAGGAGATCGCCGCGCCGGTCGACCACGAGGGTCGAGGTCCGCTCGAGCCGCTCGAGCGGCGGCGGGAAGAGCCGGTCCGCCGTCCAGGCGAGGGCTGCGCCGAACCCCGCCCCCAGGCCGACCGCGAGGGCGAGCCGTCGCAGCCGCACCCGCGCCTCAGCGGCCCGCCACGATCAGCCGACCGGCGGCCGTCCGGGCGAACAGGGAGGGCGCGTACATGTCCTCGACCTGCGAGCCGGGCAGGAGGTAGCTGCCGGGCGTCACCGCCCGCGCGAGATAGGCGAGGCGGAAGACGGGCTGCGCCGGTGTGAGGTCGAAGGCCGCCACGAACCGGTCGTCCCGCAGGCCCACGAAGAGGGGCTCGTCGAGCTCGCCGAGCCACTGGAGCTGCTCGAGCGCGGGCGAGCCCACGAGCCGCACGCTCTCGAGCTCGAGGCCGGCCGGGAGCAGATCGACGAGGAGTGCCCGGTGGTGGCCGGGCTCCACGGGGCCCCCCTCGAGCAGGACCACGATCTGCTGGTTCTGTCGAATGCGCGCGGGATCGACCGGTTCGCCGCGCGGCGTCAGGAGCCGGCGGGAGAGGGTGAAGCCGCGGCTCTCGGCCGGGCCGGCCGTCTCGGGGATCCCGCTCACCCCGACCGCCACGAAGAGCGGTGCCGAACCCCGGTTGCGCAGCTCGAGGGGTTCGCCCGTGCGGGTGAGCGGCAGGCTGCGGGTGACGGTGTCGGCCCCGGCGAGCCGCTCGCCCGCGAGCTCGGCCTCGATCGCGCCCTCGGCTCGGAGCGCGGCCGCGGCGCGCAGGAGCCAGGCCTGCTCCTGCGTGCTGAGCCAGCGCTCGGCGGCCGCCCGCCGCGCCGCCCGCTCGGCGATCGGCAGGAGCGCGCCGACCGGCAGGAGCCGTTCCTCCGCGGCGACTGCGAGGGCGAGCGCGTCGTCCCGCAGTTCCGATCCGTAATCGGCGAGCCATTGGCCCTGCGGCACGCGGCGGCCGGCGCCGAGCCCGGCCAGGAGCCGCGTCGCGAGCGCCCGCTCGCCCGACCGCGCGAGCGCCGCCGCGAGCTGGACCCGGGCGGCGTCGCTCGGCAAACGCGGCTCGCCGCGCAGCGCCAGATAGCGCAGCCGCGAGGGGTCGAGCGTCCCGGCACGGGCCAGGACCAGAGCCGCGTAAGCGCCGGCCGCGATTTCGGCCGGGCTCTCGCCGAGCTCGGCGAGCCGTGCCGCGAGCCAGGCCCGGTTGCGCGCCACGAGGCTCTCCGGCACCGGCACGCCCGCGGTCGCCGCCTCGTCCAGGAAGTCCTGCACGTAGGCGGTGAGCCAGAGCTCGCGCTCGCCAGCCGGCGACCAGGCGGCGAAACCGCCCGAGCTGCCCTCGAGCGAGGCGAGCCGGCCGATCGCCCGCTGCACCGCCTCCTCCGGTCGGGCGAGCCCCGGTGGGACACCGATCCGGGCCGCGGCCAAAAGCGGCAGCGCCCGGCTCACGGTCTGCTCGGCGCAGCCGTAGGGATAGCGCTCGAGCTCGGCCAAGAGGCCGGGTACGTCGAGCGCCGGCACGGTCGAGAGCCCGAGGGTCAGCCGCGCCGTTCCGGGCAGGAACTCGCTCGCGAGCGCCGGCCCCAGGGTCAGGCTCCTGCCCGGCTCGAGCGCGACGAGCTGGCGGCGGGTGAGCCAGGGTTGGGCCGCCCGCACGGCGAGCTCGAGCTCCCGCTCGAGCCGGAAGCCGTCGGGACCGCTCGCGATCAGCCGGATCCGACCCGTCCCCGGTGCCGCCCCGGCCGAGAGCGCGAGCGGCGCGAAGCGGCGTCGGCCGGCCACGACGTCGCGGAAGGTGAGAGCGGTCCGATCGAGGGCGAGCGGGCCCTCGCTCTCGAGCCGAACCTGGTAGGTGCCGGCCGGCGCATCGGCGAGCAGCAGATCCAGCCGGATGTCGGCCCGATCGCCCGGTGCGAGGAAGCGGGGCAGCGCGAGCTCGGCCTGGAGCGGCGGGCGCACGCGGACCGTGGCCTCGGCCGCGCCGACCCGGCTGCGGCTCCAGGCCACCGCCACGAGGCGCAGCCGACCGGTGAAGTCGGGCACCTCGAAGGACACCTCGAGCGTGCCGTCGGGGCGCGGCACGAGCGGCTCGGTCATCGTGGCGACCGTCCGGAAGGTCCGCACGTCCAGTCCCTGGAGCTGGAGTGCCGCCCGCCGGTCGCCGCCCGTCGCCACCCGGCCGAGCTCGCCCACGGGATCGATCAGCCGGCCGTAGAGATCGCGCAGCTCGATGCCCAGCGCCCGCCGGCCGAGATAATGGCCGACCGGGTCGGGTGCCGTGAACCGGGTGAGCCCCAAGATCGCGTCGTCGACCATGGCGAGGACGACCCGAACCGGGCCCTCCTCCACCGGCGCCGCGAGCTTCGCCCGCACCCCGAGCGTGGTCCCCGGCCGGATCGCCTCGGGCACCTCGAGAGACAGGTCGAGCCGGCGCTCGGCGAGCGGGCCGGGCAGCCAGACCGCACCCACCGCACGCAGCGGGAGGCGCGGCAGCACCGCCCCGGACGCGCTCACCGCACTCGCGAGCAGATGCATCCCGCCGGGCCCGATCGGGCCTACCTCGAGCTCGTGAACGGCCCCGCCCTTCGGCACCTGGAGCTCGTGCACCGCGCGCACCCCGGCATCCGCCACGAAGAGCGTCACCCGCGCGTCGAAGGCGGGCTCGAGCCGCAGCCGGACCTTGCCCGGCTCGGCCGCGGGCTCGACCGCGAGGGCGAGCTTCTCCGGCCGGTCCGAGCCGGCCTCGGCGGCCCAGAAGCCCGCACCGAAGCGCACACTCGTGGCGGCCGGGCCGTCCGGATCGAAGACCTCGATGCGGTAGCGACCGCTCTGCACCGGGACCGTGAGCCGGCCGCGGCCCGCCGGGTCGATCTCGAGCGTCCCGCCGCTCACCGCGCTGTCGCGCACCACGGGCTCGAACTCCCAGCGTCCGCCACGCTGGAACCAGGCATAGTCGTACGCCTCGGTGAGGAGCTCCCAGTCCAGCCGGGCGGGACCCACGGGTCGGCCCTCGGGGTCGACCAGCACCACCTCGAACTCGGCCTGCGAGGCCTCCGGTAGGGGGCCCGCGAAGGCCGCGCGCAGCCCGATCTGCCGGGCCGGGGCGAGGAGCGGCACGACCGTCTCGGCCTGGGCCGGCCTACCGTCCACATCGAGAAGCCGCGCCCGGATCACGGCTTCGAGCGGTCGGCTCGTCTGCGGCACGCTCTCGAGCGCGAGCTCGACCTCGGCCATGCCCTTCTCGTCGGTCGCGAAGCCGACAGGTGGTACGCTCTGCGGCAGGAAGCTCTCCTGAGCGAGTCCGAAGACGAAGCCCGCCAGCTCGGGGAAGGGCGCCTCGGCCGGCCGGACGACGAGCTCCATCTCGCCCTCGAGCCCGCCCGCCGCCGCGCCGAACAGGTAGCGTCCCTCGACCCGCACCGCGATCGGCCGCGCCGGGTCGGGCCGCGGGCTCGCCGGCTGCAGCGCGAGCTCGAGCCGCGGCGGCACGAAGTCTTCGACCACGAAGGAGGTCGAGCCGATCGCCGGCCCGTCCGCCCCGGCATGGGCGGTCACGGTCCACACCCCGCTGTAGGCGTCGGTTGCGACCTCGAACCGCGTCGTGCCGCCGCCGAGCGGGTCGCCCGGCAGCGTGCGGCGCTCCGCCTCGATCCCGTCGGGGCGCAGGAGCTTCAAGGTGACCGGCAGATCGGCGACCGCCTCGGCCCGCGCATCGCGCAGGAGCACGCCCAGATGGACCGTCTCGCCCGGCCGGTAGACGCCGCGCTCGGTCCAGAGAAAGGCGTCGAGCGGCCCGGGCGGCGTTCGTCCGTCGACGCCGAGCTCGACGAGATCGAGGGGCGGGCGGTCCAGCTCGAGGAAGCTGAGCTCGCCCTCCCCGCGCCGGGCGACCAGAAGGCGCGGCGCGTTGCCCCCACGGCCCCGCAGCTTGGCCGCGGGGATGTGTGCCCGGCCGCGTGCGTCGGTCGCGAGCTCGGCCAGGGGCTCGTTGTTGCGGGCGAGAAGGGTGAGGCGGACGTCGGGCAACGGCTCGGCGCCGGCGAGCGAGCGGGCGACGACGGTGAGGCCGTCGGCCCCGCGCACGGCGGTGAGTGCCACATCGGAGACCGTGAACCACTGGGTGGCGCGGCCGGCCCAGGGCTCGGGTTCGGCACCCGCCGGCACGGCCGTCGCGACGTACAGCCCCGGGCGAAGCGCGGGCAGAAGATCCTCGAGCCGGACGAGGGTCTGTACTTTCCGGTTGCGCCGCGCGGCGATCGCGATCGTGCCTTCGAACAGCTTCTCGCCGACGGTCTCGGCGATCCGTCCCTCGCTCCAGGTGTCGAGTGTCTGGCCGAACGTCCCCTCCTCGAGCGGTGCCGAAAGGTTGCGTTCGCCCACGCGATAGAGGACGAGCCGCGCCCGCTCGACGTTGACGCTCTCGAGCGGCAGCCCCGTGCCCGGCCGCGCGGGCAAGAGCGTGCCGCGCCCGGCGAAGGCGAGCGAGGGTGCCCGATCCGGGACCACGAGATCGAGCCCGACGTCCCGGTCCAGGGTAGTGCCGTCGAGCGCCCGCAACCCCTTGCGCACCACGAGCCGGTAGCGGCCACCGTGCTGCAGACCGGTGGCGCAGAGCCGCTCGCCGCGCGTGGCGAGCGCGAGGTCGGTCGCGGGCTCGACCGTTACGAAGGGCGCGAGCTCCGCCTGGCGGGCGCGCGGCAGGGCGCTCGTGAAGCCGAGACAGACGCCGGCGGGCTCGCGGTCGACCTGCAGCTCGTAAGCGACGTACTCGACCGCCGCCGCGTTCGCTCCCGAAAGGACCGACCAGGCGAGGGCGAGCACCGGAGCGAACCGCCGGACGACATACCGGAGCAGCCCGTCCATCACGCTCGCCTCTCCGAACGGCCGATCTCTGTCGAGACAGTATCGCGCATGCGGTTGCGGCTCCAGGACTCGCCGACCCCGGCAGCGATGGCCGCCGCGACCGGCCGGAAGGTCCGGCGGTGATGCGGGCAGGGGCCGAGCCGGGCGAGTGCTTCCCGGTGCGCCCGCGTCGGGTAGCCGGCATGGGCGGCGAAGCCGTAACCCGGCCAGCGCCGGTCGAGCCGCGCCATCAGCCGATCCCGCAGCACCTTGGCGACGATCGAGGCGGCCATGATCTCGGGCACGAGCCGATCGCCCCCGATGACGCAGGTGACGGGCACCGGAAGCTCGGGGGCGCGGTTGCCGTCGACCATCACCGTGCCGGGCCGGACGGGCAGCCGGCCGACCGCTCGCCGCATCGCGAGGAGGCTCGCCCGCAGAATGTCGAGCCGCTCGATCTCCGCCGTCGAGGCGGCGCCGATCCCGATCCAGGCGGCGCTCGCGAGCTCGCGGGCGAGCCGCTCGCGGCGGGCGACCGAAAGCGTCTTGGAATCGGCCAACCCCTCGACCGGCCGCCGCAGGATCACCGCGGCCGCGAGCACGGGACCCGCGAGCGGACCGCGGCCGACCTCGTCGACCCCGGCGATCGGCCCGGCCGAGATCACGCCGGCTCCTCGAGCCAGCCCGGCGCGGGCCGGATACCGCCGACCACGGTACCGGCATGGTTGCGCAGCGTGGGCCGAGCGAAGCGGGCGAGATCGCGCGACACCGGCCCCGCGAGCCAGCCGAGCCGGGCGAGGGCCGCGAGCAGTGCCACCTCGGCCGCCCGAGCGGCACCGTCCTCGACCTTGAGGGCGAGACCGAGGCCGCTGCCGGGCAGGGCCGCGGCGTACACGCCTTCGGCACCCGTCTTGGCGATCACACCACCGCCGAGCTCGAGCAGAGCCGTGCAGAGTCGGCCGCTGCCCGCTACCATCAGAGGCTCCCGCAGCATGGCGAGGGCGATCCGCCGGCAGGCCTCGGCGCGCGGCGGGGGCAGACCGTCGGGTGTTCCGAAGCGGGCGAAGGCGAGTGCGAGTGCGCGTAACGGCATGGCCCAAGTCGGCACCCCGCAGCCGTCGATCGCCGGCGGGTCGAGGGGGCCGCCGTCGGTGAGCGCGTCGAGCACGGCCCGGACCGCCCGTTGCACCGGGTGCTCCGGGCGCTCGTAGCCCGCCTCGGGGGCGCCCAGGTGGCGGGCGAGGGTGAGCATGCCCGCATGCTTGCCCGAGCAATTGTTGTGCAGCCGGCTCGGCCGTTCTCCTCGCGCGAGGAGCCGCTCCGCGCTCGGGCCGTGGCTCGGCGGGTGCGGACCGCAGGCCAGGGCCGGCTCGTCGAGCCCGAGCCGGGCGAGCCAGGCACTCACGCGCCGCAGATGGGTGGGCTCGCCGCCGTGCGAGGCGCAGGCGAGCGCGAGCTCCGCCTCCTCGAGGCCGAAGGCGTCGGCGGCCCCGCTCTCGACGAGCGGGATCGCCTGCAAGGGCTTGATCGCCGAGCGGGGATAGACGGGCATCTCCGGCTCGCCGACCGCGAGCACGCAGCGGCCCTCGCGGTCGACGACGGCGAGGCTCGCCCGGTGCCGGCTCTCCACCCGCTCGCCTCGCCACACTTCGACCGCCACCGGCAGCATCGCCCGCCCCCGTTCCCTCTGGGCCCCTGGCCAGGATAGAGCCGGGCGCAGGGTGCTGCGAGGTGGGGCATGGATCGAACCGGACTCGATCGGCCGACGGTGGACGGGCTCTCGGTCGGAGCGGCGCTCCTGGCGGCGCTGGCGGTGGCGATGGGGGCTTTCGGCGCCCACGTCCTCGAGGGCGCGGGCGACGCCCGGGCCGTGGCCCTGGTCGAGACGGCCAGCCGTTACCAGCTCGCGCACGCCCTCGCGGCCCTGCTCGCCGCGGCCCTGCGCCCCACGCGGCGCGCCGCCCGGCTCGCCTTTCTGGCGGGCGCCGTCCTCTTTCCGGGGAGCCTCTACGCCCTGGCGCTCGGCCTGCCGCGCGGCCTCGCCGTGCTGGCACCCTTGGGCGGCGGCCTGTTCCTCCTGGGCTGGCTCCTGTTCGCGATCGACCTCGCCCGACCGGCCGTGGACCACCGCCCGTCGTCCTGAGTTCGACGGCCCGAACCGGTTGCCGGCGAGGCGATCCGGCATGTGTCCGGGCGCCGCTGCGAACCCACCGAGCCATCGCCGCGAGACCGAACGCGGCGGTGTGGTGGGGTCCATGCCCGATCGGGTTCGGGCGATTCGACCCGAACCTCGCCCCGCGTCCGGCAGCGGTGAGCCGACCGGACGGCGGACCGTCGACGGTCGGGCGCTGCTCGGGACCGATCGGCCCGTCCGGCACGCTTCGTCCACGAACCCCTCCACGACACCCGCGCGCCGAACCGCCTCGAGCCGGGCATCCCGTCGCCACGCCTATCCCGGTACGGCTCGACCCGAGCCTTCCGACCGGTGTCGGGCGCCAGCGGATCGGCTCGACGCCGACCCGCCGCGCCAGGGACCGGGCCGTTGCGACCGAGAGCCCGGGGGACGGCCCTTCGGGCTCGGCTTGCCGACGTCGGAACGGTGCGCGCCGGACGAAGCCCGTTCGTCCGCCGATTGCGACGGGGGCGGAGGCGCGAGGCCGCCGCTTCCGCATGCGCGGGGCCCGAGAACCGCGGGCGACGAACGCGGGCGCGGCGATCGAACCCCCGGGACCCTCCGGCGAATCGGCCCCTCGTCCGGCCGCGACGCGTCGCCGACCCGCCGCGCCCCCTCGATCCTCTACCCCGAACGTGCCGAGCGGCCGAGGCCCGGGTCGTGCGTGCCCCGCCTCGCGCCGCGGGTCGCTCGGGCCCGCTCACCCGCCCGAGGCCGTCGACCGAACGCTCCCCCTCTCCGACACTCGAGTCGGGTCCGACCCGTTGGCGGTGCCGCCTCTCCAGAGCCGGAGTCGCACGGGTCGGGCCGAGAAGAGCCCGCTCGCGGCCCGCCTCGTGCCGGCGCCCGACCGCGTCGCCGAACCCGGGGGCGGGCCGGGCCCCGCGGCCCGTGAAACGACCTCGATCCGGAACTCGTGCCGATCGCACACCTCGCCCGTTCACGCCCGCGCCGCGGAGAAGTCGAGGCACGAGGCTTTCGCCCCTCCCCCCGCGAGCGCGACGAATGGCACCGCGATGTGATCGAACGCGACGCCCCCCGGTCCGGCCCGTGCGGGAGCGCCGAGGTTCTCGATCGGCGGGTCGGTAGTCTCACCCGCGCGGTTCCCCGTCCACGGGGGACAGGGGCCCGCCCGGCCTCCGCCACCGAGCACGCCGACCCCCTGTTTCTCTCGGTTTCCTCGGTTCGGAGGAGCGACGGTTGCCGGCCCCACCACGCCCTCCGTACCGTAGGGGCCCGATGCGTAGGGTCGGGCGGGATGCAGCCCTCCGTGTCCGCCGCGACCGGACCCGCCCCGACCCTCGATGTGCGGGGCGACGCCAGGATACCGGTCGCGACGGCCTCGGCCCGGCGCCCGCCTCGGTCCGCCGGCCGACGCAACGGGTCACCCGTGCGCGCGGCGCCGCGGCAGGGCGCGCTCGGGACGGAGCGATGCGATCGCTCCGCAGCCGGGGACGGATCGAGCGGCCTGCTTCCGCCCCGCCACCCGACGAAGGGTTCGGCCGCCGCGGCTCGGCACGGCCTTCGTGCGGCTCGGTTCGCACGGACCCGCGGCGCAGCCCTTCGCGATCGCGGGCCGGCCGGCCGATCACGGGGAACCTCGCCCGGCGCGCCTGCCGAGCTCGTGTCGGGCGCGGAGGCAGGCGGCAAACGGGCGCCGATGCCGTCACCGCGCCGCTCGGCCGTGACGCTTCCGCCCACCCCCGCCGACACCCTTCCCGAGGGGCAGATCGCGGCGGGCGGTCGCCGCACCGGCTGGCGGAGCGGCGCGGGGCTCAGCGGCCCTTGAGCTCGGCGAGCAGCCGGGCGAGCTCCGCGGGACCGGCGAGCCGGCCGGCGAGCGGGTCGAGGCTCACCGCCACCACTCTGCCCTCGACCAGGACCGGCATTCCCGGCTCCGGCAACGGCCCCGCCGGCAGGCCGCCCGCGGCCGAACCCGCCGCCGGCAGAGGTCGGCCCGGCCGCGGGACGTGCAACAACAGGAGCTCGCTGCCGGGCCGCTCGCGCTCGACCACGCCCCAGGTCGTGAAGCCGTCGGCCGTCTCGATCCGGGCGAGGCTCGAGCCGCCGAGCACGCGGCCCAAGGTGACGATCTTGTCGCGAGCGAGATAGAAACCGTGCGCCTCGCCCCCGGGACCCTGGACACGGACCAGGGCCGCGGCCGTCTCGGCCGCTCCGGCGGGCGCTCTCCCCACCTCCTGTCCTCCTCCCCGTCCTCCTCCACGGCCGGCCTCGGCAGCGACCGGATCGACGGCAATCGGCGACGGATCGAGGCTCGCCGGCGGGCGGGCAGGCCGCTCTTCCGAGGCCGGCGGCGAGGCCGGCCTTCCGGCGGCCGCCGGGGACCGCGGGGGCGTGGTCGCCGCGCCGACGTCGGCCGGCGCGACGGCCGGGGGCGCCGCCGCGAGCTTCGGCGCCGACAGCGTGGCCCAAGCGAAGCGCGCTTCCGCCGCCCCGCCCGGCCGGGCGGGCTCGGCCACCAGCGCGCCGAGACGCGGCAGGAGTTCGGAGAGCGTCACGGGGGGCGGCGCGGCGGCGAGTGCTTCGACGTCGGCCGGTGCCGAGAGCCGACCCTCGCCCGCGAGTCGACCCCGATCGCGGGGATGCGGATCGACCGCCACGCGCAGGCGGTCGGTCCGCAGGACGGGCGCCACGGTCGCCCAGTACCGCCGGCCGTCGGGCTCGACCAGCGCGAGCCGCACCGTCGCCCGCCGGACCAGTTCGGTTTCCGCCACCGTGACCTGGTAGGGCTCGCTGCGCGTCTCCTCGATCCAGCGGGGAACCGATTCGAGCCGCGCCCGCGCCTCCTCGAACTCCCGATCGCGCGCGAACGAGCCGATCCCGCCCAGCACGAGCCCACCCACGAGGCCCAGAGCGTCGACCAGCGCGTTGCCCGTCGGCGCGAGCCGCTTCAGGTCACGGGCTTGCTCGCGGTCCTCGCGATCGAGCCGATCGGCGAGCCGGGCGACCTCGCGCCGGGCCAGCTCGTACTCCGGGTTCGGCCGCCGCTCGACCGAAACCTCCCGCTCCGACCAGACCCGCTCGCGCCCGAGAACCCGCCGTTCGGCCGGTTCCGCCTCGATCTCGACGAGGAGCAGGCAACCCGTCGCGACCTCGGCCGGTGCCCGCACCACAGGCACCGGCAGGTCGATCCGAAGCGCGGCGGCCGTCCGGCCGGGCTCCTCGAGCAAGGCCAAGCCCGCCGGGCCGGACTCCTCGCCCGCGGCCCTCCGCCCGACGCCCCGATCGAGCCTGCCGAGCGCCTCGGCACAGCCGGCGCGACGCGGCTCGGCCGTGGCGGCCGTCCTCGTCGTCTCGGCGAGCGGACTCGCCGCCGGCCCCGCGGTCGGGACGAGGCGCGGCGGCTCGCCGCACCCGGCCGTCGCGAGACCCAGAAAGCCCGCCAACATCCAGCGAGGCGCACACCCGTTCGCTGCCATGGCCACCTCCGCAAGCGCGGACGATAGCCGAAATCAACTTTTAGTTGAACCTACCCGATCGCTCTCGCCTCCCTCTCGATCGCCTCGCTCACCGTCGCGAGCACCTCCTCGAGCAGCCGCTCGTCCTCGGCCTCGACCATCACGCGGATCACCGGCTCGGTGCCGGAAGCGCGCACGAGCAGCCGGCCGCGGCCGTCGAGCCGTGCCCGCTCGCGGCCGATCACCGCCTCGAGGCGCGGTGCCGCGAGATCGACCGCGCGCGCGGTGCGGACGTTGCGCAGCCGCTGCGGGACGGGCTCGAAAAGCCGTGCCACCTCGCTCAGCGGTCGCCCGGCACGGGCGAGGCTCGCGAGCACCTGCAGCCCGGCCAGGAGCCCGTCGCCCGTGGTCGCGAGATCGGTCAGCACGATGTGGCCGGACTGCTCGCCGCCCACATTGTAGCCGCCGGCGCGCATCGCCTCGACCACGTAGCGGTCCCCGACCCGAGTCCGCTCGAGACCGAGCCCGAGGCCGGCGAGGTAGCGCTCGAGCCCGAGGTTCGACATCACGGTGGCGACGATACCGGGCCGCGCGAGCCGCCCCTCGGCCAGCCACTCGCGAGCGATCAGCGCCAGGATCTGGTCGCCGTCGACCAACTGGCCGCGCTCGTCGAGCAGGACGATCCGGTCGGCGTCGCCGTCGAGCGCGATGCCGAGATCGGCCCGCCGCTCGAGGACGGTGGCCTTGAGCAGCTCGGGATGGGTCGATCCGCAGCCCTCGTTGATGTTGAGCCCGTTCGGCTGGCAGCCGATCCGGACCACTTCGGCGCCGAGCTCCCAGAAGAGATCGCCCGCGAGGTGGTAGGCGGCACCGTTCGCGCAGTCCACGACGAGCCGGATGCCCTGCAGGCTCAGACCCTTCGGGAAGGCGCTCTTGAGCGATTCGACGTAGCGGCCGCGTGCGTCCTCGAGCCGCTGGGCACGGCCGAGCTCGGCCGGGCCGACACGGCCCGCCTCGGGCCCTTCCGCCATCAGCCGCTCGATCTCGAGCTCGATCTCGTCGGAGAGCTTGAACCCGTCCGGCCCGAAGAGCTTGATCCCGTTGTCGGCGAAGGGATTGTGCGAGGCCGAGACCATCACGCCGAGATCGGCCCGCAGCGAGCGAGTGAGAAAGGCCACGGCCGGGGTCGGCATGGGCCCCACCAGCATCACGTCCATCCCGGCGGCGATGAACCCGGCGGTCAGCGCGGGCTCGAGGAGGTAGCCCGAAAGGCGCGTATCCTTACCGATCACGACCCGATGGCGATGGTCGCCGCGGCGGAACCGCCGGCCTGCCGCGAGCCCCAGGGCGAGGGCCGTCTCGGCCGTCATCGGCTCGCGATTGGCGGTGCCGCGGATCCCGTCGGTCCCGAACAGCCTTCGCTCCATCCCACTCCCGCTCCGTCCGTCCCGCCCCGACACGGCCGGCGCGCCAGGGTTGACGGCCGCGGCACCCGGATGTGGCAGGCCGCCCAGCCCGGTTGCCGTCGACCTCGATCTGCGCGCAGTCTGGTAAAGGAATCGTGACGGCGAGCGCAACCACGGCGAGGCGGACGATGGCGGACGGGACGACAGGACGGGCCCTCGTGGTGTACGCGGCCGAGCCGCCGACCCGCACGCTCGTGGCGACCGGCGGGCCGTCGCCGCTCGCGAGCGGTCCTGCGATCGCGCCGCCGCGCCCGCGCGATCGCCGTCGGCCCGGCCGCCTACCCGACGCGCTCGTCCGCGGTCTTCTCCTCGACCGCCTCGCCTGAAGGTACGGCCGGGCCGAGCGCCACCGCCTCGGGCGGCACAGCGCGAAAGCCCGGCCAGACCTCCGCGCCGCCCGACCGAAGCCGGCCCAGCCGGGCGAGCGGCACCTCGCGGGCGACCAGGAGCGGCCCGTCGCCGGCGGTCGCGGAAAGGGGCCCGGTCTCGGCCCAGACCCCGGTGGAGCCGAGCTCCGTCTCGCAGGGGACGAGCAGAGCGGCCCCCGAGACGTTCGGCCGCGCCGGCGGCACCGGCACCGTGCCGACCCCGCCCGCGACCGCGACCGCGGTGCAGAGCTCGACCGCCCGGGCGCGAGCACAGGCGAGGACCCGGGAATAGCCGGAAAGCGCGGCCGTGTCGGTCGGCACGAGGACGAGATCGGGCGGGTCGGCCACGAGCCGCGCGGCGAGCCCCGGCTGTTCGACGTCGAGACACACCAGCGTGACGATCCGCAATCCCTGCCAGCTCGCGACGGCGAGCCGGCTGCCCGGCTCGAACATCCAGGCCGCGACGTCGCGCTCGTCGGGAGTGAGGGTGAGCTTGTCCTGGACGAAGGTCGTACCGTCCGGCAGCCGCAGATGCGCCCGGTTGCGGAACCGCCCGGGGCCGACCCGGACCGGCACCGTGCCCGCGAGGAGCGCGAGCCCGGCCCGCTCGGCGGCCGCGAAGAGCGGCGGCAGGATCGTGCGCGCCTCCTCCGCGAGCCAGGGGATCTCGGCGCTCTCGGGCAGGCCGTCGGGCGCCCATTGCAGCCAGCCCTCGCCCAGATGCTCGGGCATCACGACGAGCCCCGCCCCGGCCCGGCGAGCGCGCTCGAGCTGCCGCTCGGCGACCGCGAGAAAGGCCTCGGGCCCGTCGAGCTCGAGCGCCATGTTGGCGGCCCAGAGCGCGATCGTGAGTGTGTCCACCACCGTCCCCTCCTCGGCCCCCGCTCCTGCATCGGCGCGCCGCTCCTGTCGAGCGCCGCTTGATCGCGGCGATCCACCGATTAGGCTCGTGCGGCGATGAGCGAGGCCCGGACGAACCCCGATCCGCTCGCCGTCCTGCCGAACGGGGAGGCCGTCCGGCCCCGGGACGTCCGGCGGGTGACGATCGAGCCGGCGCCGGCCCCGCCGCGGCTCGAGGGGCAGTGCTTCCGGGTGGTCCTGGAGCTGCTCGACGGGCAGCGTCGCACGCTCGCGACCGGGCTCACCCGGGCCGACGCGCAGGACCTCGCCAGGCGCTGCGCACGGGCCCTGAACGAGGCGGGCGGCGAGCCGTGAAGACGGGCCTCGCCCCGCTCCAGGCGCTCCTGAGCGCGCTCGGCCGCGGCGCGACCGCCGAAAGCCCCACGCCCGCGGCGCAGCCGGGGCCGGCGCCGAACCCCACCGCGCAAGGCGGTGGGGTCGTCGTGGTGACCGTCCTGGGGCTCGCGGGCGAGGCCCTCGAGAAGGTTCTCGACATGGTCGAGGCCGAGTGCCGCAAGCTCGGCCGCAAACCCGTGCTCGTCACCGACCGCGACGATCTGACGCCGTTCCGGCGGCGCAAGCTGATCGTCGAGCAGGTCCCGGACGCCGAGGCCCTCGCCGGCCGCGACCCCGATCTTCCTTGGCGGCTCTACCGCGAGCGGCTGTTCGCCCTGATCGGCCGGCGCTGGCGGCCGAGCGCCTCGGCGAGTTTCGGCCGGCGGCCCGACCCCGCCTGCCTCGCCGCCCTCGAGGAGCGCTGAGCTCAGCCCCGGGCGAGTGCCTGCGGCAGCCGCTCGGGCCGGCGATCTCGCGGCCAACTGCGCGCCGCCATGGCGACCAGCTCGGCGATCGCCCGGCCGCCGTCGGGAGGCGGCAGGGCCAGCGCGCGCGCTCGCATCGCCGCCCGGACCTCCGGCCGCAGGAGCCGCTCGATCGCCCAGTGCAGGCGATAGGGGTCGCAAGCGCGCGCCAAGAGCCCCACACCGGCCGCCTCGGCCCAGAGCGCCCGCCGCTCCTGCTCGTCCATCATCGGGTTCTCGTTGGGCACGAACACGGTCGGGACACCGGCCGCGAGGAGCTCGTGGAAGCTGTTGTAGCCGCAAGCCGAGATCGCGAGGTCGAAGGCCTTCAGCCAGCGTTGCGCCGGAAACAGCGGCAGTCTGCGGAAACCCGCCGGGACGCGGGCGGTCGGCCCTTCGCTGATCGGCCATTCGAGGAGCACGGGCTCGAGCCGGGGCCGAGCTCCGAGGGCGAGCTCGATCACCCGGTCGACCGACCGGTAATCGAAATTGTTGCGCGAGCCGAGCTCGACCAGCACCGCGGTCTTGCCCGGATCGAGGCCGAGCTCGGCGCGTGCCGTCTCCCGGTCGAGCATCTCCTCGGGGTCGAGCAGCACCACGGGGGGCACGAGGACCCGCTCGAGCGGCCGGCCGCTGGTGATCCCGCGGTCGAAGGCGAGCGCGAGATCGCCGGGCTCGACGATCGCGTCGAAATGGCGGCCGCGCTCGATCGTCGCCCGGCCGGCATCGGGCCGCCAGAAGCCCCGCCTGAGCCAGAGGAAGGGCCGGTCGGGGTGGGCGAGCCGGCAGTCCACGAGCGCTTGGTAGGGCACGTTGCCGTCGAAGACGACACAAGCCGGGTCGTAGAAGGCGATCGCCTCGTCGAGCCGAGCGCGGAAGCCGGCCGACCAGCGTTCGGCGCTCTCCCGGGTCGCGGCCTGGGCCGGCAGGTACTCGGCGATGAAGCCGAGCCGGCGGGCGAGCCCGACCGCCTGCGACATCGACAGGATCACGGGTTCGAGCCCGCCCGGCAGCCGGCGCGCGACCGCGAGCAGGCGAACGAGGTGGCCGATGCCGATCCCGTTCGGGCCGAGCATCAGCACCCGGCGCGGCCGTTCGGTCGAGCGCCGCAGCCAGGGCCGCGGGACGACGGCTCGGGCCCGACCGAGCTCCTCTTCGAGCCGGGCGAGGAGCCGCACCGGGTCGGCGAGCCGGGCGGCCGCCGCACGGCCCGCCTCGCGGGCGCGTTCGAGCGCCGCGGCGTCGAGCCCGGCCAGGACCGCAGCCGCCGCTTCGGCCTCGGCCGTCGCCACCGCATCGCACAGGACTGCCGCGAGGGCGGGCGGCACCACCGTCGGGCAGCCCGCGGCGAGCGCCTCGAGCAGCGCCGTCGGGAGGTGAGGCGGCCAGCCGTCCGCCCCCGGCATCACCCAGGCATCGAGCCCCTCGAGGAAACCCACGGGGTCGGCGAGATCGCCGGGAAGGAGCTCGATGTCGACGGGGCAGTCGGGGTCGAGCAGCGCGCGTTCGGCCGCTTCCTCGGCCAGCACCCGTGCGAGGTCGAGGGGAGCGGTCCGGCCGAAGGGCGGCCAGGGTCCGTGGCCGTGCCGACCGATGCGGGCGAGGCGCGTCCGCGGCCGGCCGGGACCCGAGGCGATCCCGACGATCGCGGGCCAGGGCTCGGCCGAGCGAGGTAGCCGCCGCCAGCGCGGATCCGCCTCGAGGGCGGCCGCGACCAGCGGGTCGGCCGGAACCAGCCGGGCCTCGCCGCCGAGCACGGTGCCGGCCCGGTCGAGCAGCTCGGCCGGGTCGACCAGGAGCTCGCTCCAGCTCGCAGGCGGCGCTTCGAGGCGCAGGAGGGCGGACCGCGCCGAAAGCCGCGGCGGACGGCGCGCGGCGCCGAGCAGGGCCGAGGCCTCGAAGCAGAGTGCGAGGCGGCAGCGGACCGGCTCGGCCGGATCCACCAGCGCCACCTCGCGCGCCGCGAGCAGGCGGGAAAGGCCCGGCTGCACCGGGCGGGCCGGGAGCACGGCCGGGCCGGCGATCGGCAAGAAACCGGCCCGCCAGCCTCGCCCGGCGGCCCGTTCGAGGAGCGCCGCGAGCGCCCGCCCGTCGGCGCCGCCGCGGCGCGGATCGGCCGCCACCACGAGATCGAGCTCGGAGCTCAAGGGCCCCGACCCCACGCTTGAAGCCGGCGCCGCCCCGTCCTAGGAGCCGCGCCGCGGGCGTCCGGCCGGCCCGCCGGGATCCGCCGATGCCGCATCAGCTCGTCTTCTTCCCGGACTATCGCGCGGCCAACCCCTATCAGAGCCTCCTCTACGAGCACAGCGCGGCGGAGCTCCACCCGCGTCCGGGCACGATCGCCGAGGCGCTCGAGATTCGTGCTCGGCAGGCGCCCGAGGACGGCATGGTTTTCCACCTCCACTGGGAGGACGGGGTCTACCGCAACGAGCCGAACGAGGCAGCGGCACGCGCCGTCGCCGAGCGTTTCGCGGCCGACCTCGAGCGCTTCGCCGACGGCGGTGGAGCGGTGCTCTGGACGGTGCACAACGCCGCCCCGCACGACGACAGGTACCCCGCCGTGCAGGCCGCGCTGCGCGCCGTGCTCGTCGAGCTCGCCGACCTCGTCCACCTCCACTCCCTCGAGGCCGCCGGCTGGGCCCGGGCCGAGCTCGGCCTGCCGCCCGAGCGCCTCGTCGTCGTGCCGCACGGCAACTACCGGCCGCTCCACCATCCGATCGGCCGGCCACAGGCGGCGAGCCGCGCGGCCCTCGACCTGCCCGAAGAGGCCCGCGTGCTCCTCCTGTTCGGCCGGCTCGACGCCTACAAGGGCGGGGCCGAGCTCCTCGAGGCCGCGGCCCGCCTCGACAGGCCCGAGCTCCGGCTGATCCTGGCCGGCCGCCAGGTCGCACCGCTCGATGCCGCCCTCGCCGCCCTGCCCGAGCCGGTCCGCGCCCGGATCCGGGTCGAGCCCGGCCCGGTTCCGGACGAGCGGGTGCCGCTCCTCTTCCATGCCGCCGACGCGCTCGTCGCCCCCTACCGCGCGGTCCTCACCTCGGGTGCCGCGATGCTCGCGCTGAGCCTGGGCCGGCCGGTCCTGGGCCCGGCCCACATCGGCCTCGCCGATCTCGTCCGCGACGGGGTCGAGGGCCTGCTCTGGCCACCCGGAGAGGCGGCGGGGCTCGAACGGACGATCGCCCGCTTTCTCGCCCTCGACCGGGCGGAGCTCTCGGCACTGCAGGGCCGCGCGGCCGCCCGCGCCGAGCTCTTCGACTGGCGGACGATCGGCAATCTGATGGGCGGCGTCTTCAGCCGCCTGCTCGCCCGGCGCCGGCCGATGCGTCGGCCGGCGTGAGGAGCCGCTCCGCCGCCTCGACCACCGCCGCCTCGAGCCGACCGTTCGGCCGGCAGACCAGCCCCTGCTCGAGCCGGCCGATCTCGCCGGTGCGAAAGGCCGCCGTCTCCCGCTGGCTCTCGAGCACCCGGCCGTCGAGCGCCACCCGATCGACCGTGCGGGTCAGCACATAGGTCGCCTCGAGCTCGACGCGGCTACCGCCGTCCTCCGGCACGGCCGCCACCGCGAGCCGGCCGTCGAGCCGGAGCTGCCGCAACAGCACCTCGCGCCGCTCGGTCGGCTGGACCGGCAGCCGCACGGCCAGACGTGCGGCGGGCAGCCGCTCCAGGCGTCCCTGGGCGTCGACCACCTCGAAGCTGCCGCAGTCCAGAAACGGTTCGGGGTCGCCGCTGCTCGTCAGCACGAGCCAGGCGACACCGTCCGGCCGGGTGCCGCGCCGGAGCTTCGGATCGGCCTCCGCGAGCGCTTCGGCGAGCCGCTCGATCGCCCGCTCGGGCGGCTCGGCCACCCGCAAAGAGGGCGGCGGCGGCGGCCGTCCTTCGGGCGGCCGGTAGGCCCGCTCGACCGGCAGCCGCGGCGGAGCCGGTGGTGCCGAGGGCGGCGTCGCGCAGGCCGGGAGGAGGGCCAGGAGCAGGACCGGGGTCCCCCCGCGTCGCGACCCGGGGCCGCCGGTGGCACCTTCCGCCATCGCGGGCTCAGTACAGGTCGCGCGCTCGCCCCGCGCCGCCGCCGGTCGGCCCCGCCGCCGGCTCGGGCGCGGTCCGGCTGCCGAGCGAGCGGGCGACGAGCTCGCGGAACGCCTCGGTGGCGAAGCGACCGAGCGGGTAGCTGTCGAGGTAGGACTGGAAGGCCTCGGGCGTCCCCTCCTGCAGGGCGCGCTCGAAGGCCCGCGTCTCGGGGTCGGGGGTTTGCGCCGCCCCCGGCGTCGTCGCACCGTGCGCCACCCCGAGCGCGAGCAGCGCCCGAAGGCTCGCATAGAAGCTCCGCAATCGATCCATCGCCCGACCCGAGACTCGGGCCGCCCCGTCGGGTGCCCCCCTCCTTCATCCACCGGGAGACGCCGTCTGTCTATCCGGAAGGGCGCCGCGCCGCCCACCGACCGGCGCCCGGGCGCATTTCGGGTCGCTCGAAGCCGGCCGCCTCGAGCAGGCGGCGGACCGCCGCCGGTGCCACCATGCGCCCCTCGGCGACCGCCGCCTCGAGCGCGGGAAGGAGCGGGGCGATCCTCCGGTCCCGGCGCAACAGCTCGCGCAGCCGGTCCTCGAGCAGGCTCTCGAACCAGCGGAGCTGCTGGATGCGCCGGCGTTCGGCACGCTCGCCGCTCGCCTCGAGCAGTGCCCGGTGCCGCTCGATCTCGGCCCAGACCCGCTCGACCCCCTCGCCCGTGAGCGCGCTCGCGGTGAGCACGGGCGGCCGCCAAGTGGGGCTCGCGGGCTCGATGATCCGGAGTGCCTCGGCATAGTGGCGGGCGGCCTGCGCCGCGGCCGTCCGCATCGTCCCGTCCGCCTTGTTGATCACCACGAGGTCGGCGAGCTCGACGAGCCCCTTCTTGATCCCCTGGAGCTCGTCGCCGGCCCCCGGCAGCATGAGCGCCACGAACACGTCGACCATGTCGGCCACCACCGTCTCCGACTGGCCGACACCCACCGTCTCGACGATCACCACGTCGAAGCCGGCCGCCTCGCACAAGAGCATCGTCTCGCGGGTCATGCGCGCGACCCCACCGAGCGTGCCCGAGGAGGGCGACGGCCGAACGAAGGCCGCGGGATCCGCGGCGAGCCGCGCCATCCGGGTCTTGTCGGCCAGGATCGAGCCGCCGGTGCGCGTGCTCGAGGGGTCGACCGCGAGCACGGCCACGCGATGGCCGCGGCCGGTCAGGAAGCTGCCGAGCGCGTCGACGAAGGTGCTCTTGCCCACCCCGGGCACCCCCGTGATGCCGACCCGCTGGGCGGCCCCCGTGAAGGGCAGGAGCCGGTCGAGCAAGGCCTCGGCCAGGACCTCGTCCTCGGACCGGCGGCTCTCGACGAGCGTGATGGCACGAGCGAGTGCCGCCCGGCTGCCGGCACGGATCGCCTCGGCGAGCGCCTCGGGATCGGGCGGCGGCCGCCGACCCGGGGTCCGGCCCGCCGCACGCGCCTCCACCGCCGACGGGCCCGCGGCCTTCAGCCGCGCTCGGTCGCGAGGCTCGCGAGCCGGCGCTCGGCCAACAGGAGCCGCACCCGCAATACGAGCACGCTCACGAAATAGAGCTTGAAGACCACGGCCATGGTGAGGAGCGGCCAGAGCATGCTCGGGTGGATCGTGGGGCCGCCGATCCGCACGATGCTCGCCGGCTGGTGCAAGGTGTTCCACCAATCCACCGAGAACTTGATGATCGGCAGGTTGACCACGCCCACGAGCGCCAGAACGGCGGCCGCCCGGGCACCGCGCTCGGGGTCGTCGAACGCCTCGTGCAGCGCGAGATAGCCGAGATAGAGGAAGAACAGGATCAGGACCGAGGTGAGCCGGGCGTCCCACACCCACCAGGTGCCCCACATGGGCTTGCCCCAGATCGAGCCCGTGACGAGCGCGAGCCCCGTGAAGGCGGCGCCGACCGGTGCCGCGGCGCGCGCCGTGATCTCGGCCATCGGATGGCGCCAGATCAAGGCCGCCGCACTGCCGAGGGCGACCACGAGATAGACGAAGAGCGCCATCCAGGCGGCCGGCACGTGGACGTACATGATCCGCGCCGCCTCGCCCTGCTGATAGTCGGGCGGGGCCACCACAAGCGCCATCCAGAGGGCCACCGGGGCGAGCGCGAGCACGCCCGCGAGCGACCACGGGTAGACAGCATCCAGGACCCGGGTGAGGCGGAGGGGGTTGGCGTAGCCGTGCATCGGTGCGACCCGCTCGTGACGCGCCGGGGAGGTAGCATCCGCCGCGGCGGGTTGGTAGATCGCCGGCGCGGCCGCGAGGGGGACGCGGTCCGGCCGAGCGGATGCCATGAGCCGTCTCGACAGCTTCATCCGTCGCCTCGAGGCCCAGCGCGCCTGCCTCGAGCTCGCCGTCCGGTTGATCGCCGACACACCCGGCCCCGTGGTCGAGATCGGCCTCGGCAACGGCCGCACCTACGACCATCTCCGCTGCCTCCTGCCCGATCGGCCGATCTTCGTCTTCGACCGCAGGCTCGACGCGCACCCCGCCTGCCGTCCGCCCGAGGACCGGCTGTTTCTCGGCGACATCGCCCGCACGCTGCCGACCGCCCTCGGCCGGATGCGACGACGGGCCGCCCTCGTCCACGCCGACATCGGCTGCGGCGATCCCGCCGCCACCGCCCGCACCGCCCGCAAGCTCGCCCGCTACCTGCCGGCCATCGTGGCACCGGGTGCGATCGTCGCGAGCGACCAGCCGATCGAGGCTCGTTGGATCGAACCGCTGCCGCTGCCCGAAGGGGTCGAGCCGGGCCGCTACCATCTCTACCGTTGCACCGGCTTCGGCTGACATAGGGTTGTAAGTTCCTACAGGCCGGAATATTATCTCCGAGCCGCCGGCGACCGTTCGGGCCCGCCGCGCCGTTCCGGAGCTCCACCATGTCTTCCGCCCTTCGCCGAGCCGCCGTCCGCGTCCTCGCCGCCCGTGCCTGCACGACCGAAGCCGCCAGCGACGGGCTGGCGCCCGTGATCGCCGAGCTCTCGCCGGACGATCGCCGCCGCCTCGCCCTGCTCGCCCGCGACATGCACGGCTATCTGCAGCCGGCCGATGCGATCGAGCGCGGCTGGGTCGACCGCGTGACGGCCGCCCTCTGGCGCCGCAACCTGCTCGACCGGTTGGAGATCCGCCTCCTCCACGCCCTGGCCGGGGGGCGGGAGGTCGCGGGCCTGCCCTCGCTCGACGCGCTCGCCCGCGCTCGCAACCGGATCGACAAGGACGAAGTCGTCTTCCGCCGGAACCTCGCCGAGCTCCACCGCAACGCGGCGCGGATCACCCCGCACACCGATTCGGCCCGGCTCGCCTGGCTCGCCGAACGGGCCGCCGCACGCGAGGCCTTGGTGCGGCGGGTCTGCGCCGCCGCGGGCGATCCGCAGGAGGGACGGCCGTTCCCCTCGCTCCACCGATCCCGGGGCCCGGCCGGCTCGCCGCCGCGACCGCAGGAGGCGAGCGAGCGGTCCCGACCGGCTCCGACCGCGACCCGCCGGGACGATCCCGCGGCCCCGCCCCGGCCGGGCGCCGCCCGGCCCGCGCCCGCGGCTCCCGCGCGCCCCTCGCCCGCACCCGGCGGCGCGCCTCGGCGTCCCGAGCCTTCCGCCACCGTCCCTTCGGCCGACGATGCGGCGAAGCCCGCCGCGCCCGGCAAGGCTCCGGCGCCGGCCACGGTCCCGGCGGCCGAAAGGGCAGCCTCGCCCGTCCGTCCGGCACCCGCCCCGGATCGTCCGGCCGGGGGCCCGGTCGGAGCGGCTGCCGTCGGGGCCGGTGCGGCGGCCGCTCCGGGCGGCGGTTCACCCGGTCGGCCGGCTCCGGCCGTCGCTCCGGCGACGATCGCGGAGGCGCCCGGGTCGAATCGGATCGCTGCGCACGCGGCTCCCGAGCCGTCGCACCCGCGCGGACCGGCGGGCCCGGGCTCGACGGCGACGCCCCCTTCGTCCGGCGCAACGGTCGCTTCCGCGAAACCGACCCCGGCCTCGGCGGGTCCGACGGCCGCCGTGGTGACCCCGCTGCCGCTCGCCCGCACGGGCTGAGGCGCGTCCGCCCTCACTCGAGGGCGAGGCGCAGAGCTGCCGCGATCGCGAGCGGGGCGAAGGCCAGGGCCGCGAGCAGGAGCGCGCCCAGGAGCAGAAGCGCGCCCGTGGGATCGAGGCCGGCGGCGAGCGCCTCGGTCGCGGCGAGGCCGAAAATCAGCACCGGGATCTCGAGCGGCAGCACGAGCAGGGCCGCGAGCATCGCTCCGCGCCCGGAGCCGACCAGGAGCGCAGCGCCGATTCCGCCCACGAGGGTGAGCGTCGGCGTGCCGAGCAGGAGGACGAGCGGCAGGGCGAGGAGCGCTTCACCCGGCAGGGCCAGGAGCAGGCCCAGAAGCGGCGAGGCCAGGGTCACGAGCAGCCCGGTCGCGAGCCAGTGGGCGAGACAGCGGGCGAGCACGAGCAGCTCGAGGGGGGCCGGGGAGAGGAGGAGCTGCTCGAGCGAGCCGTCCTCGAGGTCGGGTTGGAACAGCCGCTCGAGGCCGAGCAGCACGGCGAGCAGCGCGAGCACCCAGACCACGCCCGTGCCGATCCTCCCGAGCAGGTCCGGGGACGCGCCCACACCGAGGGGGAAGAGGGTGGTGGCGAGCGCGAGGAATGCCACGACCAGGAGGCTCTCGCCCGCCCGGCGGCGAGCGAGCAGGAGGTCGCGGCGCAGGAGTGCGAGGGCCGCCCTCAGCACGGCGGCCCGTCGCCGAGCTCGAGGACGAGCGGATCGCGCAGCCCCACGTCGCCGTGGCTCGCCACGACGGCCAGGCCGCCCTCGGCCCGATGCCGCTCGATCGCCCCCTCGAGCCGGGCCCGATTGGCCCGGTCGAGGGCCACGCCCGGCTCGTCCAGGAGCCAGAGCGGCCGTGCCACGGCGAGCAGTCGGGCGAGGGCGAGCCGGCGGCGCTGGCCGGAAGAAAGGGCGCGGACCGGGTCGCGCGCCCGGCCGGCGAGGTCGAAAGCCTCGAGGGCGGCCGTTACCCGGGCCTCGGGCTCACCCAGAAGGGCTGCCTGCAAAGCGAGATTCTCGGCGACGCCGAGCAGGCCTTTGAGACCGTCGGCGAAGCCCACGAGGTGGAGCCTCTGGGCGTGCTCGGCCCGCTCCTCGCGGATGTCGCGGCCCCGCCAGCGGACGGTGCCGGCGGCCGGCCGGGCGAGGCCGGCCAGAAGGCGCAGGAGGCTGGTCTTGCCGCTGCCGTTCGGGCCCAGGAGGAGGAGGGCGTCGCCCGGCTCGAGGGCGAAGCTCACCGCCTCGAAGACCAGCCGGCCACCGCGCCGGCAGGCGAGTCCTTCGGCTTCGAGCAAGGCGGGCTCAGCCGATGTCGCGGCGATCCTCGATCAGCTTGCCGTCGGCCGGCAGGGTGCCGGGGGCCACCAGCTCGATCTCGGCACGAAGGCCGGTCGCGGCCCGGATCGCCTCGGCGAGCGCCGCCTCGAGGCCCGCGGGAGCGCCCGGCACTTCGCAGCGCAGCAGCATGCGGTCGCGCTCCCCCTCCCGCTCGACCACGAGCCGGAAGCGGGTCACCCCGTCGAAACGACGCAGCGCGTCGACGAGCTGGTGGGGATGGACGAACTGGCCGCGGATCTTGGTCGCCTGGTCGGCCCGGCCGAGCCAGCCCTTGAGGCGCATGTTGGTGCGCCCGCAGGGGCTCTCGCCGGGCAGCACGGCGGAGATGTCGCCGGTGGCGAAACGGATGAGCGGGTAGTCGGGGTTGAAGACCGTGACCACGACCTCGCCGGGCTCGCCCTCCGGCAAAGGCCGGCCCGTGCCGGGCTCGACGATCTCGACGATCACCGCCTCGTCGACCACGAGGCCCTCCCGGGCACTCGTCTCGTAGGCGATGAGGCCGACATCGGCGGTGGCGTAGCACTGGAAGGCGGCGATGCCGAACTCGCGCTCGAGCCGCTCGCGGAGCGAGGCCGGGAAGGCCTCGCCCGAGACCAGGGCCTTCCGGAGCGATGCGGTCGAGCAGCCGAGCTCGCGGGCCTTCTCGAGCAGGGTCAGGAGGAAGGAGGGGGTGCCCGCGTAACCGTTCGGGCGCAGGTCGTGAACGACCCGCACCTGCAGCTCGGTCTGGCCGGTGCCGCCGGGGATCACCGGGCAACCCAGCGCCCGTGCACCGCCCTCGATCATCGAGCCGGCCGGGGTCAGGTGGTAGGAAAAGGTGTTGTGGATCAGATCGCCCGAGCGGAAGCCGGCCGCGAACAGGGCCCGGGCGAAGCGCCAATAGTCGATCCGCGGTCCTTCCGGGTCGTAGATCGGCCCGGGCGAGGCGAAGATCCGCACGAGCCGGCCGGGCGGGGTGGCGTTCAGTCCGCCGAACGGCAGAGCGGCCTGCTGGCGGGCGTGGAGTTCGGCCTTGCGCAGGACGGGCAGGCGGGCGAGCGCGGCCCGGTCGACCACCGAATCGGGGTCGATGTCGCCCAGATGAGCGGCGAAGGCCGGCGCATTGTCGAGGGCGTGGCGGATCAGCCCGGGCAGGGCGTGGAAGATCGCCTGTTCGCGCTCGGCGGGCTTGCGCACCTCCTGGCGGTCGAAGAACACGCCACCGCTCTCCGGCATGAGCGCCTCCTCGCCTCCGTGCGGCCGACCCGGTCCCCTTATAGGCATCGGCCGCGGGTCACGTCATCCGTCCCGCGGGGCGAGCGACGCGCCAGGCGGCAGGTTGCCGCGTCCGGGCGACGGTCCGGGTCCTCACAGCCACCGCTTGCGCCGCTTGTAGCTCTTGATGTCGCGGAAGCTCTTGCGACCACTGCCGCTCAAGCCGAGGTAGAACTCCTTCACGTCCTCGTTCTCGCGCAGGCTCGCCGCCTCGCCGTCGAGTACGACCCGCCCGTTCTCCAGGATGTAGCCGTAACTCGCGTGCCGAAGGGCGAGGTTCGTATTCTGCTCGGCCACGAAGAAGGTGACCTTCTCCTCCTTGTTGAGCCGCTCGACGATCGCGAAGATCTCCTCGACGAGTTGGGGGGCGAGGCCCATCGACGGCTCGTCGAGCAGGATGAGGCGCGGCCGGGCCATCAGCGCCCGGCCGATCGCGCACATCTGCTGCTCGCCGCCCGAGGTATAGCCGGCGAGCGATTTGCGCCGCTCCTTGAGCCGCGGGAAGTAACCGTACACCATCTCGAGGTCGCGTTGGATGGCGGCCCGGCCGTCCTTGCGGGTGAAGGCGCCCGTGAGGAGGTTCTCCTCGACGGTCAGATGGGCGAAGCAGTGGCGGCCCTCCATGACCTGGACGCAGCCGCGGCGCACGAGTTCGTTCGGCGAGAGCCGGTGGACCTCCTCGCCGTAGAAGGTGATCGAGCCCTTGGTCACCTCGCCCCGTTCGGCGTGCAACAGGTTCGAAATCGCCTTCAAGGTCGTGGTCTTGCCGGCCCCGTTGGCCCCGAGCAGCGCGACGATGGCACCTTCGGGAACCGACAGGCTCACACCTTTGAGGACGAGCACGACGTGGTCGTAGACCACCTCGATGTTGTTGACCTCGAGGGCGGCCGGGGCGGAGCGGGGGATTGGGCTCGCAGCGGTGACGGTCAAGGCGGCGTTCCGGTCGAGGCCGGCCGGGGCGGTGGGGTCGCCCCGGCCGGGTGGACCTCAAGAGCAGGTCGCGGGCGTGATGCCCTTCTCCTTGGCGTAAGCGGCGGCCGCCGCCTCCATCTTCGGCCGCAGATAGTTGGTGTCGGCCTCGATCCAGTCGGAGACGAACACCCACTTCTGGCCGTCCCATTGGTGGATCCGCGCCTTGCGGGCACCCTCGTGGTCGAGGCAGGACACCTTGAGCGGGGTGACGAGGCCTTCGAAGCCCAGCTCCTTGATCCGCTCGGCGGTGAGCTCGAGCCGCTCGAACCCGTCGCGGACCTCGGCACCGGTGACGACCTTCTTGTTGTGGATCTTCTGCGCGGTGCGCACGGCCTCGAGCTTGAGCATCGCGTCGATCACGCCGCGATTGTAGAGGACCTCGCCGACTTCCTCGCGCTTTCCGGCGCCTTTGCCGGCGTCGTAGACATATTTGAGGATGTCCTTGTGGACCGGGTAGTCGGCGCCGGCGGGATGAAGCGCGAGGCCGTTGTAGCCCTTGGCGTCGTCGCCGGCCGGGCGGACGTCGGGCTCGGCCGCCGCCCACCACACGCCGTACATCTTGTCGCGCGGGTAGCCGACCGCCACCGCCTCCTTGATCGCGGTCGAGTTCATCACGCCCCAGCCCCACAGAAAGACGAAGTCGGGCCGGGTCTGGCGGATCTTGAGCCAGGCGGCCTTCTGCTCGACACCCGGATGGGTCACCGGGATCGCCTCGAAGGTGTAGCCGTGCTTGGTGGCGTGGTCCTGGAGGACCGGGATCGGCTCCTTGCCGTAGGGGCTGTCGTGGTAGACGAGGGTGATCTTCTTGCCCTTGAGGCCGCCCGAGATCTTGGCCACGTGCTGGATCAGGATGTCGGCCGCGCTCCAATAGGTACCGAGGAGCGGGAAGTTCCATTGGAAGACGCGGCCGTCGGCCGATTCGGAGCGGCCGTAGCCCGTGGTCTGGAGGGGGATCTTGTCGATCGGGACCTTCTCGGTGAGGGCGAAGGTGATGCCGGTCGAGAGCGGGGAGAAGGCGATCGCACCGGCGCCCTTGGTCTTGAGCCGCTCGTAGCACTCGACGCCGCGGTCGGTGGCGTAGCCGGTCTCGCACTCCTCGAACTCGATCTTGACCCCGCCCACGCCACCGTCGCGGGCGTTGATCATCGCCACGTAGTCGGCCACGCCGTTGGCGAAGGGGATGCCGTTCGGCGCGTAGGCGCCCGAGCGGTAGACGAGCGAGGGATAGAAGATCGTTTCGGCCGCGAGGGCCGGCTGGGCGGCCAGGAGCGCGAGTACCGCGGTGGTCGCGAGCACCGCCGCCGGACGAGGAAGCCTCATGGTCGAACCTCCCTTGTTTGCGACCCCCAGGGTCGCCCCCGTCAGTACGGAAACGGCCACAGGCGCATCTTCTCCTTGCCGATCTGCCAGAGCCGAGCGAGGCCGTGCGGCTCCCAGATCAGGAAGAGGACGATCAGCGCCCCGAAGATCATGAACTCGAGATGGCTCACCATCGCCGTGGAGAGCTGGATGCCGACCATGGCGGGTGCCTGGTTGAGGAAGATCGGCAGCACGGTGATGAAGGCCGCGCCCAGGAAGGAGCCGAGGATCGAGCCCATCCCGCCGATGATGACCATGAAGAGGAGCCTGAAGCTCATGTCGATCGAGAAGGCGAGCGGCTCCCAGGACCCGAGATGGACGAAGGCCCAGAGCACACCGGCGCCGCCGGCCACGAAGCTCGACACCGCGAAGGCCGAGAGTTTGGCGGTCGTGGGCCGGATGCCGATGATCTCGGCGGCTATGTCCATGTCGCGGATGGCCATCCAGGACCGGCCGATCCGAGAGCGCACGAGGTTCTTGGCGAGGAGTGCGGTGACGCAGGCGAAGGCGAGGCAGAGCCAGTACTTCTCGAGCGGGGTATCGATCAGCCAGCCGAACAGATCGAGGGGCGGCGCCGTCACCGAGCCCGACGGCGTGTAGTTGGTGAACCAGCCGACGCGCAGGAACGCCCAGTCGGCGAAGAACTGGGCGGCGAGCGTGGCGACGGCGAGATAGAGCCCCTTGATCCGCAGCGAGGGGAGCCCGAACAGGACGCCGATACCGGCGGCCACCAGGCCGGCCAGGAAGAAATCGAGGAGGAGCGGCAGGCCGGGCAAGCGCAGCGCCAGGTTGTAGGCGGCATAGGCGCCGATCGCCATGAAGGCGCCGGTACCGAGCGAGATCTGGCCGCAATAGCCGAGCAAGAGGTTGAGGCCGATCGCCGCCACGGCCAGGATCAAGAAGGGCACGAGGATCGCCCGCAACAGATAGTCGTCGGCGAGCAGCGGGACGCCGATCCAGGCGATCGCGAGGATGACGGCGATCCCGATCTTGTCCTGACGCAGGCGGAAGATCGCCTGGTCTTCGGCGTACGAGGTACGGAACTGACCGGTCTCGCGGTAGATCAAAGGCTCACACCCGCTCGATGATCTTTTCGCCGAACAGGCCCTGCGGCCGCACCAGGAGCACGGCCAGCGCCAGGACATAGGCGAACCAGTACTCGATACCGCCGCCGATCGACGGACCGATGTAGAGTTCGGCGAGCTTCTCGCCGGCGCCCACGACGAGCCCGCCCACGATCGCACCCGGGATCGAGGTCAGGCCGCCCAGGATGAGGACGGGCAGGGCCTTCAGGGCGACGAGGGAGAGCGAGAACTGGACGCCGAGCTTGGAGCCCCAGGCCATGCCGGCGACCAGCGCCACGATCCCGGCCGTGGACCAGACGATGAGCCAGATCTGGTTCAAAGGAATGCCGACCGACTGGGCGGCCTGGTGGTCGTCCGCCACCGCCCGCAGCGCCCGGCCGATCCGGGTGCCGTGGAAGAAGATCGAGAGCGCGAGGACGAGACTGCCGGCGATGACGGTGGCGAAGACGTCGACCGGGCTCACCAGGATTCCGCCGGGAAAGAGACCCTCGAGGAGAAACCAGGGAGTCGAGGGAATGCCGAGGTCGAGCTGGTAGACGTTCGAGCCCCAGATCGTCTGGCCGAAGCCGTCGAGGAAGAAGGTGACGCCGATCGTCGCCATGAAGAGGATCAGGCCGTGCTGGCCGACCAGCGGGCGGAGCACCAGCCGCTCGATCGCCCAGGCGACGGCGATCATGATCGCGACCGTGAGCAGGAGGGCGAGCGCGAAGGGCAGCCACTCGGCGAGGCGGACGAGGGAGAGCGCCGCGAACAGGACCATCGCCCCCTGGGCGAAGTTGAACACCCCCGATGCCTTGAAGATCAGGACGAAGCCGAGCGCGACGAGCGAGTAGAGCACGCCGCTCATGAGGCCGCCCAGGAGGACCTCGAGGACCGGGCCGAGCTCAGCCATGGGTTACGCCCAGATAGGCCTCGATCACGGCGGGGTCGTTGCGGACCTCGTCGGGGGTGCCGTCGGCCAGGAGCCGGCCGTAATCGAGCACGACGACCCGATCGGAGATGTCCATGACGACGCTCATGTCGTGCTCGATGAGGGCGACCGTGGTGCCGAATTCTTCGTTCACGTCGAGGATGAAGCGACACATGTCCTCCTTCTCCTCGAGGTTCATCCCGGCCATGGGCTCGTCGAGGAGGAGGAGCTCGGGCTCCATCGCCAGCGCTCGCGCGAGCTCGACCCGCTTCTGCAGGCCGTAGGGCAGCTTGCCCACGGGCGTGTGGCGTATGTGCTGGATCTCGAGGAAGTCGATGATCCGCTCGACGAAGGCACGCTCGCGGAGCTCTTCGCTCCGGCCGCGACCGATCCAGAGCGCCTGCTCGAGGAAGGAGGCGCGCATCTTGAGGATGCGGCCGGTCATGATGTTGTCGAGTGTGCTCATCCCCTTGAAGAGGGCGATGTTCTGGAAGGTGCGGGCGATCCCGCCCTTGGCCGCCTCGTGCGGCCGCATCCGCGGCCTGGCCTCGCCCTTCCAGACGATCCGGCCCTCCTGCGGGTGGTAGAAGCCGTTGATGACGTTGAGCATCGAGGATTTGCCGGCACCGTTCGGGCCGATGATGGCGCGGATCTCGCCCTTGCGGATGTCGAAGGAGACCCCGCTCAGCGCCCGCACGCCGCCGAAGCGCAAGGAGATGTTCTCGACCGCGAGCAGCACCTCGCCGATCGCTCGACGGCGCCGGGCGAGCGGGGCGGTCGCGGTGGCGGGGTCGGCGGTCGCGAGCATCAGGCGGCCCGGGCGAGCGCGGCGTGTGCGCTCGTGTCGCGGATCTCGAGGTCGGCCTCGATCCGGCCGGTGCGGCCGTCCTCGAAGGTGACCACGGTGTCGACGTGGACCCGGTCGCGGCCGGCGTACATGGCGTCGATGATCGCGGCGTAGCGCTCGTCGATCACCCCGCGGCGGACCTTCCGGGTGCGGGTCACCTCGCCGTCGTCGGGGTCGAGCTCCTTGTAGAGGACGACGAATCGCCGGATGCGCTGGCTCTCGGGCAGAGCGGCGTTGACCTTCTCGACCTCGCCTGCGAGGAGCTCGATCACCTGCGGGTTGGCGGCCAGGTTCTGGTATGTCGTGAAGCCGATCCGCCGGCTCTCGGCCCATTTCGAGACCATGGAATAGCGGATGCAGAGGATCGCCGTCACGAAGGGCCGGCGGTTGCCGAGCACCACGGCCTCGCCGATGTAGGGCGAGAATTTGAGCTTGTTCTCGATGAACTGCGGGCTGAAGCGCACGCCCGTGGACGTGCGGGCGATGTCCTTGACCCGGTCGATCACGACGAGGCGGCCCTTGGCGTCGAGATAACCGGCGTCGCCCGTACGCATCCAGCCGTCCGGGGTGAGCACCTCGCGGGTCGCCTGCTCGTTCTTGAAATAGCCCGCGAACATGCCGGGATGGCGGGTGACGATCTCGCCGACACCGTTCTCGTCGGGATCCTCGATCCGCACCTCGGTGTCGGGGAAAGGCACGCCCGAGCTGTCGGTGTCGATCTCGTCGTGGACCTGCAGGGTGTAGGCACCGGAGAGCTCGGTCTGGCCGTAGAGCTGGCGCAGCGGCACCCCCATGGCGAGGAAGAACTTGAAGGTGTCGGGGCCGAGCGCGGCGCCGCCGGTCGCGGCCGACTTGACCCGGGAGAAGCCGAGCCGGTCCTTGAGCGCACCGAACACCAGGAGCTCGGCCAGCCGGTCCCGGCCGCCTCGCTCGAGGGCGGCGGTGCCGGCCCGCACCGCCCAGTCGAACAGGGCCCGGGTGAGGGGGCCCGCATCCATGATCCGGGCCCTGAGATCGGCCGCGGTCTGCTCCCACACCCGGGGTGCCAAGAGCAGATGGGTCGGGCCGATCTCCCGAAGATCGCGCATCGCCGTCTCGGCGCTCTCCGGGAAGTTCACGCGGATGCCGCAGAGCAGCGGCATCGCCACGGTGTAGACCTGCTCCATGATCCAGGGCAGCGGCAGGATCGAGACGTACTCGTCCTCGGGCCCGCGCGGGTCGACCTCGAGATAGGCGCGGACGTGCCGCAGGAAGGGCTCGTGCTGGAGCATCGCGAGCTTGGGGCTCGAGGTGGTGCCGGAGGTCGTGCAGAGCACCGCCACGTCGCTGCCGCGGCCGGCGGCCACCTCGCGCTCGAACCGATCGGGCTCGGCGCGGGCCAGGGCGCGGCCGCGCTCGATCAGATCGGCCCAGGCGACGAGCCGCGGGTCGACGTATTTCCGCATGCCGCGGTCGTCGTGGTAGACGATCGCCCGCAGGCTCGAAGCGGCGGGTCCGAGCTGGAGGATCTTGTCGACCTGCTCCTCGTCCTCGCAGACGATCGCCGCGGCCTCGGCATAGCCCAGGAGATAGCCGGCCTCGGCGGCGAGGACGTCCTCGTAGATACCGAGACTCATGCAGCCGAGCGCGTGCGCGGCGAGCTCGCTCCAGACCCAGTTGGGCCGGTTGCGACCGAGCAGGGCCACCACCTCGCCGCGGCGGATGCCGAGGGCGGCGAGGCCGAGAGCGATCTCGCGCACCCGGTCGCGACAGTCGGCCCAGCCGTAGACGTTCCAGATACCGAACTCCTTCTCCCGCATGGCCGGCCGGTCGGGCCAACGGGCGGCGTTGTGGAGGAGGAGCTTGGGGAAAGTGTCGAGAGCGGTGTCGCTCATCGTCCGCTCCGCGGATCCTGCGCCGCCGAACGGTCCGTCGCCGCGCCCGGCGCGACGCGAATCCGATCGGTGGGGACCCCTTCCATGCACCCGCCTCCCTCGGCTCGGGCTCGCCGCGTTCGCCGCGACCCGCGCCCGGCTATATCAGCCTCGGCGATCGACGCATAGCAGGGTTGCGAGCGAGGGTACGGTACGGCGTGCCGCAGCCGCTCGGTAGACGCCGACCGCTCAGCGGTTCACGCGCCGATAGCGCCAGACGGTCGCCGGCGGCAGGTTGCGCAGCACGTAGCGGACGAGCTCGGCACGGATGCCGAGTCTGCGCGCGGGGATCGGCGGCACGGGGGAATAGCTGTACTGGAGCATCGTGCCGGGCTCGCGCAGGGCGCCCAGGCCCTGCTCGACGATCGCTTTCTGGAACTCGAAGGGCATCCGGACCATCGGCAGGCCCGAGACCACGGTCGCGACGTCCTCGACGCCGAGCTCGGCCAGGATCCGGTCGAGCTTGGTGGCGTCGCCTTGGACGACGACGCAACCGGGCAGGCGGCGACCGAGGAAGGCGGCGAGCTCGCGGTCGAGCTCGACGACGACGATGCGGTCGCGCGGGATGCCGCGCTCGATCAGGCCCTGGGTGATGGCGCCGGTGCCGCCGCCGAGCTCGACCACGTAACGGCCCGGTTGCCAGATCACCGCCTCGGCGATCGCCCGGGCGAGTGCCGGCGAGGAGGGCTTGATCGAGCCCATGGAGCGCGGCGAGCGCAACCACTGCCGGAAGAAGAGCTCGCTCTCCTTGACGATCTCGGCCTGTTGCATGGTCACGTCCCCGACGGGCGTGGGCCCGCCGACGGCGCGGCGCGACCCGGCGGCGATGGCCCTGCGATCCACCCGGCCGACGCCCGGCGGACGGCGCGACGGCGAGCGTTGCGGGTGGATATCGCCCGCGGCCGGCCATCGCAAGCGCGGATCTGTCACCGAGCGGTCACGGTGCCGCTCCCCGATCGGCGGAGTTCGAGGGGCACCAGATCGGCGAGTGCGCGGACCGCGACGACGAACATGGCGAGCTCGGGCGCCGGGGCGGCGCGCAGCTCGCCGACCAGGCTCTGCCAACGGCCGAGCCCGGCGAGCCCGTCGGCCAGGAAGCGGCCGATTTCGGCCTCGGCGGTCGCCGCCGAATCGGCCCGCAGGCCGCGGGCGAGGGCGGCGATGGCGAGACGGCGCAGCTCGGCCGCCAGCCGGTCGTCGAGCCCGGCGCTCGCCATTCGATCCCAGGCCGAGCGGGACGGTACGGCGGCGAGCCGGGCGCGCAGCTCGCCGACACCGAGCGCGGCATCGAGCGCGGCGAGGAGCCGGGCGGCCACGAGCGGCTCGGGGGCGCTCCCGGCGAGCGCCAGGGCCGGGTCGAGGGCCACCATCGCGGCATCGCCGGCCATCGGAAGATGGGGCAGCGCCGCCGCCCGGCGGGCGAGGCCCGGCTCGATGCCGGCCGCGCGCAGCGCCTCGACCCGCTCGGCGAGGCGGGCCGCGGGGCCCGCCGGCAGGACGGTCTCGAGGGCGCCCGCGACGCTCTCCACGAGTGGCCGGTAGGCGGCCACGATGTCGCGGATGACGAGCGGGCGCGGCATGTTGGCGAGGAACCAGCGGGTGCCGTCGACCAGGACCTTGCGCACCGCGACCAGGAGCTCGAGCTGGAGGGCCGCCGGCACCGGTGGTGCCAGCCGCTCGATCTCGGTGCCGAGAGCGAGCAGGCCGAAGGCGTCGCGTGCCACGACGAAGCCCACCGCCAGATCCTCGAGGCCGGCGCCCGTGAGATCCTCGAGCTCGCTCGCGAAGACCTCGAGGCCGCGATTGACGAGGCTGTTGGCGAGCCGGGTGGCGACGATCTCGCGCCGCAGCCGGTGCCCGGCGATGTAACTCGCGAACCGGCGGCGCAGCGGGCGCGGGAAGTATTTGGCGAGATCGGCCGCGAAATAGGCGCGATCGGGGAGGCTGCTCGCCAGGAGGTCGGTGTAGAGGCTCGACTTGGCGTAGGCCAGCAAAACCGCCCGCTCCGGGCGGGTGAGGCCCTCGCCGGCCTCGCGCCTTCGGGCGATCTCGGCCTCGTCGGGCAGATACTCGAGGGCGCGGTCGAGCCGGCCCGAGCGCTCGAGCTTGCGGATGAGCCGGGCCTGCGCGTCGAGGAGTTCGGCCGCGATCACCTGGCCCGTGCTCAGGGCCAGGTTCTGGAGCACGTTGTCGCGCAGGACGAGCTCGGCCACCTCCTCGGTCATGGCGCGCAGGAGCTCGTCGCGCTGGCGCAGGGTGAGCTCGCCCTCGGCGACCGCCCGGCCGAGCAGGATCTTGATGTTGACCTCGTGGTCCGAGCAGTCGACGCCGGCCGAATTGTCGATGAAGTCGGTGCCGATCCGACCACCCTTGCGGGCGAAGGCGATCCGTCCGCGCTGGGTGAAGCCGAGATTGCCGCCTTCGACGACCACCCGGCAGCGGAGATCCTCGCCGTCGACCCGGACCGCGTCGTTGGCGCGGTCGGCGGCATCGGCGTGGCTCTCGGCGCGGGCCTTCACGAAGGTTCCGATGCCACCGTTCCAGAGGAGGTCGACCGGTGCGAGGAGGATCGCCCGGACGAGCTCGTTGGGGGTGAGTGCGGTCACCTCGGGGGGCAGACCCAGGGCGCGGCGCGCCTCCGGCGAGATCGGCACGCTCTTCGCGCTGCGCGGCCAGACCCCGCCCCCCGGGCTCAGCGCCGTGCGGTCGTAATCGTCCCAGGAGGAGCGCGGCAGGGCGAAGAGTCGCTTGCGCTCGGTGAAGCTGCGGGCCGGGTCGGGGTCCGGGTCGAGGAAGACGTGGCGGTGGTCGAACGCCGCCACGAGGCGGATCTTGTCCGACAGCAGCATACCGTTGCCGAACACGTCGCCCGACATGTCGCCGATGCCGACGCAGGTGAACGGGTCGCGGTCGGGGTCGAGGCCGAGCTCGCGGAAGTGCCGGCGGAGCGACTCCCAGGCGCCGCGGGCGGTGATGCCCATGGCCTTGTGGTCGTAGCCGGCCGAGCCGCCCGAGGCGAAGGCGTCGTCGAGCCAGAAGCCGTATTCCCGAGCCACCGCGTTGGCGATGTCGGAGAAGGTGGCCGTGCCCTTGTCGGCGGCGACCACGAGATAGGGATCGTCGTCGTCGTAGCGGACCACCTCGGGCGGCGGCACGACGGTCTCGCCGACCCGGTTGTCGGTGAGGTCGAGGAGGCCGCGCAGGAGGGTTCGATAGCAACGGATGCCCTCTTCCTGGAGGGCTTGGCGGTCGCCCGCGGGCGGCGGCCGTTTGACGACGAACCCGCCCTTCGCGCCGACCGGGACGATGACCGCGTTCTTGACCATCTGGGCCTTCATGAGGCCCAGGATCTCGGTGCGGAAATCCTCCCGCCGGTCGGACCAGCGGATACCGCCGCGGGCGACCTTGCCACCGCGCAGATGGACCCCCTCCATCCAGGGGGCGCAGACGAAGATCTCGAAGGCCGGGCGCGGTCGCGGCATTCCCGGCACCCGGGCCGGATCGAGCTTGATCGAGACGTGGCCCTTGGGGTCGCCGGTCGCCGGGTCGCGCTGGAACCAGTTGGTCCGCGTGGTGGCGCGGATCATCTCGAGGAAGGCACGCAGGATGCGGTCTTCGTCGAGCGAGCCGACGCGGTCGAGGCAGGCGGCGATCGCCGCCTCGAGCCGGGAGCACTCGACCTCGCGATCGGGGCGGGCGGGATCGAAGCGGGCGCGGAAGAGGGCGACGAGGAGGGCCGCCGACTCGGCATTGGCCACGAGGACGCTCTCGATGTAGCTCTGCGAGAAGGGGACGCCGAGCTGCAGCCAGTATTTGCAGTAGGTGCGCAGGATCGCCACCTCGCGCGCCTCGAGGCCGCAGGCGAGCACGAGCCGGTTGAAGCGGTCGTTCTCGGCCCGCCCCGTGTAGACGTCGAGGAACGCCGCCTCGAACACTCCCCGGACCCGATCGACGTCGAACGCGCTTTCGACGACCGGTCGGGCCCCGAAATCGTGGATGGCGAAGGTCCGGCCGTCGGCGTCGTGCAGGAGTGCGGGCTCTTCGGAGAGGACCTCGAGGCCCAGGCTCTCGAGGATCGGCAGGGCCTGGGCGAGCGGTAGCGGCCCTTCGGGGCGGATCACCTTGACCCGGACGAGGTCGCGGTCCTCGAGGCGGCGGTAGAGGCGAACGGCGAGCGGACCGATCTCGCCGCGGGCGAGGCGGTCGACGGCGCGCAGGTCGGGCACCGCGGCGCGCGCCGGGACGCTCTCCCGGTAGGCCGCCGGGAAGCCGGTACCGTAGAGGCGGAAGAGGCGATTGCCCTCTTCCTCGCCGAACTCGCGGACCAGCGCCTGCGCGAGCTGCTCGCTCCAGCTCTGCGCCGCTTCGGCCACGAGCCGCTCCAGGCGGGCCGGATCGAGATCGGCGGGCAGGCCGGACGGCGTGCGCACCGTGAGCAGGATGCGGGCGAGCCGGGCCTCGGAGAGGAGGGCCTGGAACTCGCTCTCGCCGCCGCCGAGCTCGCGCTCGAGCAGACGCTGGATGCGCTCGCGCAGGGCCGTGTTGTACTGCTCGCGCGGCACGAACAGGAGGCAGGAGACGAAGCGGCCGAACGGATCGGGGCGGACGAACATCCGCACCCGGGCGCGGTCCTGGAGATGGAGGATCTCGATCGCCGTGGCGTAGAGCCGGTCGGTGTCCATCTGGACCAGCTCGTCGCGCGGGAAGGTCTCGAGGATGTGGGCGAGCGCCTTGGCCGCGTGCCCGCCGGGCGGCAATCCGGCCCGTCGCATCACCGCTTCGACTTTCCGGCGCAGGAGCGGGATCTCGCGCGGGCTCTTGCTGTAGGCGACGGAAGTCAGGAGGCCCAAGAAGCGGTGCTCGCCCACCACTGCGCCCCGCTCGTCGTAACGCTTGACGCCGATGAAATCGAGCCAGGCGGCGCGGTGCACCGTCGAGCGCGAATTGGCCTTGGTGAGGGTGAGGGGGGCGGAGGGAGCCATCGCCGCCTCGCGCAGGGCCACGGGCAGGGCCGCGAAGCTCGTCGAACGGGCGGCCTCGCGGTGCCGGGAGAGGATGCCGAGGGCGCTTTCGGCTTCGCGCACGAGCTGGGGCCCGTCCGCCTCGCGGACCAGGCGGTAGGTGGCGGCACCCAGGAGCACGAGATGGTCGTCGGCCAGCCAGCGCAGGAAGGCGCGGATCTCGGCGAGGTCCTCCGCGGGCACCGCCTCGGCCGGCGGCCGGCACTCCTCGGCCGCCCGCTCGAGCAGCGCCCGCATGGCCCGCCAGTCGCGCACGGCGGCCCGCACGTCGCCCAGCACGCGCAACAGATCGGCCTCGAGCGCGGCGAGCCGGGCGGGATCGCTCAGCCGGTCGACCTCGACGTGGATGAAGCTCTCGACCGCGCCGTCGGCCTGTCGCTCCTCCGGAACGGCCAGGAGCAGACCGCTCGGGTCGCGTCGCACGGGCACGACCGGGTGGACCGTCAGGTGGACGCCGAGGCCGTGGCGGGCCAGCTCCATGGCCACGCTGTCGACCAGGAAGGGCATGTCGTCGTTGACGATCTCGACGATCGTGTGGGTCGATTGCCAGCCGTGGCGGTCGATCTCGGGGTTGTAGACGCGGACCAGCGCGGTGCCCGGGCCGCGGCGGCTGCCGAAGCGCAGATGGGCGAGCGCGGCACCGTAGAGGTCGAGCGGGTCCTGGCCGAGGAGGTCGGCCGTGGGCACGTCCTTGAGCCAGCGGGCGACGAAGGTCCGGGCGAGCGCTCGCTCCGCGGGATCGACTCGCTCCTCGACGGTCGCGAGCACGGTGGCCACGAGCTCCGACGCGCGCGGATCGATCGTCGTGGTCATCGCCGGCTCCGCACCAGGGTCCTTTCTGGCCCACGGTTTAAGCACGGGAAGGTTAACGAATCATCACTCGCCGGGCCGTTGTCGGGCGCTCGGCGGCCGTTTATGAGAAGGGACACGGCGAACACGGCCGGCCGGCTCTCGGAACGACCGGCGGCGACGAGAAGAAGGGGGGCGTCGGCATGACGAGGTGGCATCTTTCGCGGCGGAGTCTGCTCGCCGGGGCCTCGGGTGCGGTCGTGGCCGGGACGGTGCTCGGCCGGGCGCGCGGCGCGCACGCCGCGGGCAAGCTCTCGGTCGGATTCTGGGACCACTGGGTACCGGGCGCCAACGACACGCTCACCAAGCTCTGCCGCGAATGGGCCGAGAAGGAGAAGGTCGATCTGAAGATCGACTACATCCCTTCGCAGGGGAACAAGCTCCTGCTGACGATCGCCGCGGAGGCCCAGGCGCGCTCCGGGCACGACATCCTGGCGATGAACACCTGGCTGCCGGGCAGCCACGCCGAGCGGCTCGAGCCGGTCGACGATCTGATGAAGGAGATCCTCGCCAAGAACGGGCCGACCAACCCCGTGGTCGAGTATCTGGGCAAGCCGGACGGGCATTGGCGGGCGGTGCCGGCCACACCGGGCTCGCAGATGAAGGGGCCGGCCTCGCGGCTCGATCTGATGAAGGAGCACGCCGGGATCGATCTCCTCAAGATGTACCCGCCCGACGGTCCGGCGAACCCGGTCGAGGCCGCCAAGTGGACCTGGGACGCGCTCCTGGCCGCGGCCGAAAAGTGCCACAAGGCCGGCTATCCGTTCGGCATCGGCCTCGGCACCACCTCCGACAGCGTCGACACCTGGGGCTCGCTGTTCCAGGCCTACGGTGCCCGCCTCGTCGACGAGAAGGGCAACATCGTCGTGAAGTCGGACGCGACCCGGGCGGCGCTCGACTTCGCCAAGCGGCTCGCCGCCTTCTTGCCGGCCGACGCGATCGCCTGGGACGACGGCTCGAACAATCGCTGGCTGATTTCGGGCAAAGGCGCGTTGATCTTCAACCCGCCCTCGGCCTGGGCGGTAGCCAAGCGCGACGCGCCGCAGGTGGCGGAGAAGGTCTGGCACCATCCCGCCCCGGCCGGGCCCAAGGGGCGCTTCGGGCCGTACCTGCCCTATTACTGGGGGATCTGGGCCTTCAGCCCGAACAAGTCGGCGGCCAAGAGCTTGTTGGCCCATCTCTCGACGCGCTCGGCGGCGGAGCAGCTCGTGGCTGCGAGCCAGGGCTACGACATCCCGGGCTATACCTCCTTCAACGACTTCAAGACCTGGCTCGAGGAGGGCCCGCCCAAGGGGACGCTGCGCCACTATCCGAACTCCGGCGATCAGATCCTGTCGATCGCGGCGGCGCCGGCGCCGCACAAGATCGCCGAGCAGATCTACAACCAGGCGACGATCACCAAGATGATCGCTCGTATGGTCCAGGGTGGGGAGAGCGCCGACAAGGCGATCGCCTGGGCGGAGAGCGAGCTCGAGGGCTTCATGCGCGGCTGAGACGGGCGAACCGCCGGGGTCCACCCCGGCGGTCCCATCGGGGGGACGGTCGATGGCGCAGGCGGCGATGGGCGGCGCGTACGGAGAACGCGTCGTGGCCCGTGGCGGCAGCTTGGCGCGGCGCCGGGCCTGGATCGCGTTCTTCCTCTGCCTGCCGCTGATCCTGCTCGTCCTCGCCCTCGTGATCTATCCGGCGTTCTATTCGCTGCACCTCGCCACGCTCAACAAGAGCATGACGCGGTTCGTCGGTCTCGCGAATTTCACGTTCCTCTTCAAGCGCGAGACCTTCTGGATGGTGGTCGAGCAGTCGGTGATCTTCGCGGTGAGCGCGGTGATCTTCAAGGCGCTCATCGGCTTCGTCCTCGCGCATCTGGTGCACCGGCTGCCGGACAAGGGCCAGCGCAAGTGGCGCGGCATGCTGCTCGTCCCCTGGGTGATCCCGCCGGCCATGAGCACGCTCGTCTGGTGGTGGATGTACGAGCCGTCCTACAGCGCCTTGAACTGGCTCTTGGAATCGGTCGGCCTCGAGGCCGTGCCCTGGCTCGGCGATCCCTATTGGGCACGGTTCTCCGTCATCCTCGTCAACGTCTGGTACGGTGCACCCTTTTTCATGATCATGTATCTGGCCGCGCTCAAGTCGGTACCGGCCGAGCTCTACGAGGCGGCCGACATAGACGGCGCCAACGCCTTCCAGAAACTGATCTACGTGACCCTGCCGATGCTGCGGAACATCATCGCGATCACGGTGCTGTTCTCGCTGATCGTGACCTTCGCCAATTTCGACATCGTGCGCATCCTGACGGCCGGCGGTCCACGCGACATGACCCACGTCTTCGCGACCTGGGCGTTCAAGCTCGGGATCGAATCGAACGACATCCCCCTGGGCGCCTGCGTGTCGCTGTTCATGTTCCCGATCCTCGGCGGGGCCGCGATCTTCATCCTGCGCGACGTCCACCGCCGCTCGCGGGAGCTCGCCGGTGTCGCGGGCTGAGGTCGCCGCGGTGCCGGCGGCATTCGTGCCGGTGGCGGGCGATCTGCGCCGGCGGCGGCGCTGGGCTCTCTGGTCCGCCTACTTCTTCCTCGGACTGTTCTGCTTCTTCTTCCTCGCCCCGCCGATCTACATGCTCGTCACCTCCTTGAAGACGAGCCAGGAGATCGCGGCGCTCGAGGGCAGTCCGTGGCTGATCCGCGAGCCGACCCTCGCGAACTACACCGCGCTGCTCGGCTCGCCGACCTTTCTCAATTTCTTCAAGAACTCGTTCATGGTGGCGATCATCGTGGTCTCGGTCACGATGGTGATCAGCACGCTCGCCGCCTTCTCGCTCGCCCGGATGCGGTTCTTGGGCTCGACAGCACTCGCGACCGGAGTGTTCCTCACCTACCTGATCCCGGAGACGCTCCTCTTCATCCCCATGTTCCAGATCTTCACCTGGCTGCGGGACGTCACCGGGATCGAGTTCATCAATCGCTGGTGGATCCTCTGCATCGTCTACCCGACGCTCACCGTGCCGTTCTGTACCTGGATCCTGATCGGCTACTTCTCTTCGATTCCCAAGGAGCTCGACGAGGCGGCGATCGTCGACGGTGCCTCGACGATGCAGATCCTCTTCAAGGTGTTCCTGCCGGTCGCATTACCCGGCCTGATCGCTGCTACGATTTTCGCCTTCACCGTGTCCTGGGCCCAGTTCCTCTACCCGCTCGCCTTCACGACCTCGATCGACCAGCTCGTGTTGCCGGTCGGGATCGTGACCAATCTGATCAAGGGTGACGTGTTCAACTGGGGTCAGATCATGGCAGGGGCGCTGCTCACGGCGGCCCCGCCCGTTCTGATCTATGCGTTTCTCATGGACTACTACATCGCCGGCCTGACGGCCGGGGCGACGAAGGGCTGACGCGAACCGGTCGGCTCAGCGGCCGCGCAGCCCGAGGATCCGGAGTCGCAGGGCGTTGAGCTTGATGAAGCCCTCGGCGTCGCGTTGATTGTAGACCGTGTCGGCTTCGAAGGTGGCGAATTCCTGGCGGTAGAGGCTCACCGGGCTCTTGCGGCCGACCACGCTCGCCTGGCCCTTGAAGAGCTTCATGCGTACCGTGCCGGTGACGTTCTCCTGGCTCTTGTCGATCAGCGCCTGGAGCATCTGCCGCTCCGGGCTGAACCAGTAGCCGTTGTAGATGAGCTCGGCGTAGCGCGGCATGAGCTCGTCCTTGAGGTGGGCGGCAGCCCGGTCGAGCGTCAGGCTCTCGATCGCTCGATGGGCCAGCAGCAGGACGGTACCGCCGGGGGTCTCGTAGACGCCGCGCGACTTCATCCCGACATAGCGGTTCTCGACCAGGTCGAGCCGGCCGATGCCGTTGGCGCCGGCGAGATCGTTGAGCCGACGGAGAAGGTTCGCGGGAGAGAGGCGCTCGCCGTCGATCGTGACCGGATCGCCCTTCTCGAAGCCGATCTCGACATAAGTCGGTTTGTCGGGGGCGAGCTCCGGGGCGATCGTGCGGGTGAACATCTCCTCGTCGGGCTCGACCCAGGGGTCCTCGAGGGCGCGGCCTTCGTAGGAGATGTGCAAGAGGTTGGCGTCTGTACTGTAGGGCGGCTCGCCGCGCTTGCCGCGCGGGATCGGGATCTGGTGCCGCTCGGCGTACTCGACGAGCTTGTCGCGGGAATCGAGGTCCCACTCGCGCCAGGGTGCGATGACCTTGATGTGCGGGTTGAGGGCGTAGCAGGTGAGCTCGAAGCGCACCTGGTCGTTCCCCTTCCCGGTGGCCCCGTGCGCCACGGCATCGGCGCCGACCTCGGCTGCGATCTCGATGAGTCGCTTGGCGATGAGCGGCCGCGCGATCGAAGTGCCGAGGAGATAGGCGCCCTCGTAGAGGGCGTTCGCCCGGAACATGGGGAACACGTAATCGCGGACGAACTCTTCCTGGAGGTCCTCGACGAAGATCTGCGAGGCCCCCATCAACTCGGCCTTGGCGCGAGCCGGCTCGAGCTCCTCGCCCTGGCCCAGATCGGCGGTGAAGGTCACCACCTCGCAGCCGTAGCGTTCTTTGAGCCAGCGGAGGATGACCGAGGTGTCGAGGCCGCCCGAATAGGCGAGCACCACCTTGCGGACGCTGCTCTGCATGGAAGCTCCCCACCGGACGGCGAGGGGCGGCGCCCTCGCCTTCGGCCCCCGATCGAATCTCAGACCTCGGTGTCGACCACCGTGCCGGATGCGGCCTCGGGCTCGGCCGGCTTGGTGGGCGCCTTGGCCACGCCGACGAGCGCCGGCCGCAGCAGCCGGTCGGCGAGCACATAGCCGGGCTGCAGGACCTCGGCAACCGAGCCGGCAGGCAAGTCGGCGGTCTGCACCTCGAACATCGCTTGGTGCAGGGCGGGGTCGAAACGCTCGCCGCGCTCGGGTTGGACTTTGCGGATGCGGTGCTTCTCGAACAGCGCGAGGAGGTTGCGCTCGGTCATCTCGACGCCGGTCACGAGGGTCTGCAAGAGCGGATCGCGACCCTCGCCACCGTTCGGCACGGCGGAGAGCGCCCGGCGCAGATTGTCGGCGACTTCGAGCAGGCCGCGGGCGAAGCCGGTGATCGCGTATTTGCGGGCTTCCTCGAGCTCGCGCTCCTTCTGCCGGCGGACGTTCTCCACCTCGGCGAGCGCCCGCATGAGGCGATCGTTGAGGGCGGCGATCTCGGCCGTGAGGGCCGCGATGCGCTCGGCCGGGTCGGCCGGTGCGGCCGAGGTCTCGGCGCTGCCCGCCTCGGCGGTCGGGGCGACCGGCTCCTGGTCCTGGGGCTTGGGGTCCTGCATCATTCGAGCTCGCTCTCCGGGGTTCCCAACATGCGGCTCACGAGACGCGCGGTATAGTCGACGACCGGGATCACGCGGGCATAATCCAGCCGGGTGGGGCCGATGACGCCGATCGCACCGACGACGGTCGAGCGCCGGCCGTCGCCGGCCCGATAGGGGGCCACGATAGTCGAGCAGCCGGACAAGCCGAAGAGCTCGTTCTCGCGGCCGATGAAGATCTGCACACCACGCGCCCGCTGGGTCAGCTCGACCAGCTTCAGCACGTTCTTCTTGGCCTCGATCTGCTCGAAGAGCGTGCGAATCCGCTCGAGCTCGACGAGGTTGGTCACGTCTTCGAGAAGATGCGCCTGGCCGCGGACGAGCAGGATGCCGCCCTCGCGCTGGATGTCCTCGGCCCAGGTGGCGAGGCCGCTCGCGACGAGACGCTGAGAGAGCTCGTCGAGCTGGGTGCGGCGCTCCTCGATTTCGGTGCGGATGAGCCGGCAGGCCTCCTCGAAGCTGCGGCCGGCGAGGCGGGTGGTGAGATAGTTGCCGGCCTCGACCAGGGTGGAGGTCGGCATGCCGACCGGCACCTCGATCACCCGGTTCTCGACGAGCCCGTTGTCGGCCACCAGGATGACGAGCGCGCGGCCCGGCGAGAGCGGCACGAACTCGACGTGCTTGAAAGGCCGGTCGGCGGCGGGCGCCGCCACGAGACCGGCGCAGCGGGCGAGGGAGGAGAGCGTCTCGGTGGCCTCGCGGAGCACCGCCTCGACGCTCCGTCCGGAGCCGGCCAGCCGGCTCTCGATCGTGCGTCGCTCGGATTCGGGCAGCGGTGCCGATTCGAGCAGGCCGTCGACGTAGAGCCGGAGCCCGAGCTCGGTCGGCAACCGGCCGGCCGAGGTGTGCGGGGCGAAGAGCAGGCCCGCCTCCTCGAGGTCGGCCATCACGTTGCGGATGGTGGCCGGGCTCAGATGCTCCTCGAGGCGGCGCGAGATGGTCCGCGAGCCGACCGGCTCGCCGGTCTCGACATAGGCGTCGACGATCCTCCGGAAGATCTCCCGGGATCGGGCATTGAGCTCGACGATCATGCGGTCTCGATGGGTGCGCGGTCCGGCAGCCGCCGGTATGTAGGGAGCGGTTCGGGCCCGGTCAACGCGAGCGGCGCCGCGGGCTGCCGGGCCCCGGGAGGGAGGTGGGTCTTGCGCATCCGGGAGATCCGCGTGTTCGCCGTCGAGCTGCCGCTCCTCGAGGGGCGCTACGCCTGGGCCGACGGCCGAATGGTCGAGCGGTTCGACAGCACGCTCGTCGCGGTGGCGAGCGACGACGGGCTCGTGGGCTGGGGCGAGGTGTGCCCGTTGGGGCCCGCTTATCTGCCGGCTTACGCCGAGGGGGCCCGGACCGGGATCGCCCGGGTGGCGCCGGCCCTTCTGGGCTGCGATCCACGCGCCCTCGACCGCATCCACGAACGGATGGCGCGGGCGCTCAAGGGCCACCCGTTCGTGCGCTCGGCGCTCGACATGGCGTGCCACGATCTCGCCGCCCGGGCCATGGGCGTGCCGCTCGCGACCCTGCTCGGCGGTGCGGATGGCGAGGCCGTCGAGCTCTATCGGGCGATCTCGCAGGACACGCCCGAGGCGATGGCGGCCTCTGTCGCCCGCTGGCGGACCGAAGGCTACCGCCGCTTCCAGCTCAAGGTGGGGGGTGATCCCGATCTCGACATCGAGCGCATCCGGGCGGTACGCGCCGTTCTCGACCGCGGCGAGGTGTTGGTGGCCGACGCCAACACCGGTTGGTTGCCACACGAGGCGCTGCGGGTGGTCCGAGCCGTCCGCGACCTCGACCTCTACATCGAGCAGCCCTGCGCGAGCCTCGAGGAGTGCCTGATCGTACGCCGCGCGAGCGACCATCCGATGGTGTTGGACGAGATCGTCGACGGTCCGACGGCCCTCCTCGCGGTCTGGCGGGCGGGCGCGGCGGATGTGGTCAACCTCAAGATCGCCAAGCTCGGCGGTCTGCGGCCGACCCGGCTCGCCCGCGATCTGTGCGTCGAGCTGGGCATCGCGATGACGATCGAGGACAGCTGGGGCGGCGACGTGGTGACCGCGGCGATCGCCCATCTGGCGCACAGCACACCCGCGGCCTTCCGCTTCTCCTCGACCGACTTCAACAGCTATGTGGGCCGCTCGGTGGCGCTCGACCCGCCGCGCCGCGACGGTGGCCGGATCCGGACGGCCACGGCGCCCGGGCTCGGCCTCGAGGTGGACGAGGCGGCGCTCGGCCCGCCGATCTCGGTGGTGCGCTGAAAAAGGGAGGGCGGCCCGAGGGCCGCCCTCCGCGTCGCAGGGGCCGCTCGGCTCAGTAATCGCCGCCGCCGCGGGGCCCACCGTAGCCGCCGCCGCCCGAGCGCGGGCCGCGAGGCCCGCGAGGTCCGCCGAAGCCGCCGCCCGGCCCGCCCCGGTCACCGTAGCCGCCGCGCGGCCCGCCGTAGCCGCCGCCCGCGCCGGGCCCACCGGGCCGCGGGCCGCGGGGAACGCGCGGGCCACCGCCCGGCCCGCCGGGCCCACCGCGCTCCTCGGCGAGACGGACGGCGATGCTGCGGCCGTTCATCTGGTAGCCGTCGAGCTCGCGAATCGCGGTCTCGGCCTGCTCGGGCGTGCCCATCTCGATGAAGCCGAAGCCACGCGACTTGCCGGTCTCCCGATCGGTCGCGATCTTGGCGTAGACGACATCGCCGTGGGCGCTGAACAGGGTGGTCAGCTGCTCGACGGTGGTGGTGAAGGGGAAGTTGGCGACGAAGAGCTTGCGTGACATCGACTGGGTCCAGGGCACGTTGACGACGGTGGAAGACAGAGGACCCGAAACGAATCGATCCGGTCCGAAAGATCCACGATTTCCCTGATATCGTGGTCAGGACGTGCCCCGAGGATGGGCGAAGCGACGAACTCGCGCACCGGACCGCAGCAGGCCATCACGCCGACGTTCGAAGCAGGGAGGCGGTGGGAGGAGACGTCTCGATCCCCTACGGGCTCTGGCTTCCGGCCGAATTATAAGCGAGCGGCCGGGTCCGGGCGAGGGAAAAATCCAATGGCGGCTCAGCGGGCCGCAGCGCGGGCCCGCTGGCGCGCGCGGACCGCCGCGCCGAACGCGGCGAAGAGCCGGCGCGAGACCGGGTCCTCCAGCACCCGCCATTCGGGATGCCACTGCACGCCGAGGGCGAAGGCCGCGGCGTTCTCCACGCTCACCGCCTCGATCGTGCCGTCCTCCGCCACGGCCTCGACCGCGAGCCCGGGCGCCAACCGATCGATGCCCTGGCCGTGCAGCGAGTTGACGAACACCGTCTCGGCGCCGTCGAGCAACCGCTGGAGTAGCCCGCCCGGCCGGAGCCGGACGGCGTGTCGCGGCTCGTAGCGCTCGGCCCAGGGCCGGCTCTTGTCGGAGCGGTGGTCGGCGCGACCCGGCACCTCGTGAAGATGCTGGTGCAGGCTGCCGCCGAGCGCGACGTTGAGCTCCTGGATGCCGCGGCAGATGGCGAGGAAGGGCACACCGAGCGCGATCGCGCGCCGCATCAGCGGCAGGGTGGTGGCGTCGCGCCGCGGATCGGCGAGGTTGCCCGGCCGTGGCGGTGGCCCGCCATAGTGGCTCGGGCACACGTTGGAGGGGCTGCCGGTGAAGAGGAGGCCGTCGAGCCTCGCGAGGAGCGCGTCGAGTGCGCCGACCTCGCCGAGCGCCGGCACGATCAGCGGCAGCGCCCCGGCGCCGAGCCGGACCGCCTCGACATAGCGGTCGACGACGGAATGATAGGGGGCGTTCTCACCCTGCTTGAGGCAGGCCGAGACGCCCACGACCGGCGGCTCGGCTTCGGGCCCGCGCGGCTCCGGCCGCGCGGCGGGGGGTGGATCGAGGAGCGCGCCGCCGGTGAGGTCCATGGCGCTCAGCCCGCCTCGCCGGCCCCGTCGGGGGCCGAGGCGATGGGGATCTTGCGTGGCCGCATGGCCTCCGGGACGACCCGCTCGAGACGGATGTCGAGAAGACCCTTCTTGAGGCTCGCCCCGACCACCCGGACATGGTCGGCGAGCTGGAAGCGATGCTCGAAGGCGCGCTGGGCGATGCCGCGGTGGAGATATTCGACGTCCTTCTCGGGCTCGCGGATCTGCCCCTTCACCGTCAGGAGGTTGTCGTGGACCGTGATGTCCAGGTCCTCCTCGCCGAAGCCGGCCACCGCCATGGTGATGCGGTAGTGGTCGGGCCCCTGTTTGACGATGTTGTAGGGCGGATAGGAGGTGTCGCGCTGCGCTTCGCGCAACGCCGCCTCGAAGAGCTTGTCCAGCCGCTCGAACCCGATGGTCGAGCGGAACAAAGGCGAGAGATCCAGGCTGCGCATGCTCATCGTCCTCGTTCGAGCGACCGGGCCGGCCCGCGCCTCGCGAGGACGGCGCGGCGGGCCCCTTCCGAGCGGCGGGCCCGAACGGCACCCGCCGGCGATCGATGTGGGCAGGCGGCGCGGGCGGTCAAGGCCGTCCGCCCGCGGCTGCGAACCGCTCGGCCCCGAGCCGCCGCCAGAGGAGGGCGAGCGCGGCGCCGCGCGCCGCGAGGAAGCCCAGGAAGGCGAGCCACAGACCCGTGTTGCCGAAGCCCGCCTGCAACGGGAGCAGGAGGAGGAAGAGGGCGAGGGCGAGCGCCATGGAATCGCGCAGTTCGCGGGCGCGGGCAGCGCCGAAGAAGACGCCGTCGAAGAGGAAGGCCCAGACCGAAACGAGCGGCAGCAGTCCCGCCAAGACGAGCTGCCGGCCGGCCGCCGCGCGGACCTCCTCGAGGTCGGTGAGCAGACGGACGAGCCCGTCGCCCAGGAGCAGGAAGGCTATGGTCATCGTCACCGCGACGAAGACTCCGTTGCCGAGACCGGCTGCGACCGCGGCTCGCACAGCCGCCGGGTCGCGCGCGCCGACCGCCTTGCCGATCAGGGCCTCGGTGGCGTGGGCGAACCCGTCGAGACCGTAGGCCGAGAGTGTAAAGAATGTCTTGAGCACGGCGTTGGCGGCGAGCACGAGCTGCCCCTGGCGGCTGCTGGCGGCGGCGAAGGTCAAGAAGGCGGCCTCGAGGAGGAGGCTGCGCAGGAACAGGTCGCGGTTGATGCGGAACAGGGCCGCGACCCGTGCCCGGTCGAGCAGGCGTGCGACGCTCGGACGACCGGCGCCCGAGCGGTGGAACAGCGGCAGGAGGAGCGGTCGGAGGAGTGCCGCCGCGAGGAGCTCGGCGAGCACGCTGGCGATCGCCGCGCCGCGCACACCGAGGCCGAACCCGGCCACGAGCAGCACGGTCAGCGCGGCGTTCGACAGATTCGTGACGATCGCGAGCAGGAGCGGGCGGCGGGCGTCCTGCGAGCCGAGGCACCATCCGACGCCGGCGAAACCGGCGAGGACGGCGGGCGCGCCGAGCAGGCGGATCGCGACGTAGTCGCGCAGCGGGCCCGCGACCTCGGGCTCCGGTCGCAGGAGCGCCTCGGCCGCCAGGACGAGGAGGGGCGAGGCGGCGGCGAGCAGGAGGCCCGCGAGGAGGGCGAGGCCGAGGGAGCGGGCGAGGACGGCCGCCGCCTCGTCCGGGTCGCGCGCGCCCACGGCCCGCGCGGCGAGTGCGGTCGTACCGGTACGCAGGAAGCCGAGGAGGAAGTAGACGGCGCTCACGAGATTGGCGCCGAGGCCCACGGCGGCGAGCTCGGCGGTGGTGCCGAAGCGACCGATCGCCGCGAGATCCACCATGCCGAGGAGTGGCACCGAGAGGTTGGAAAGGATCAGCGGCCAGGCGAGCGCCCAATTGGCGCGCGCGGGGCTCACGCGCGGCGGGCCGCGGCGGCGGCGCGGCTTCCCGGACCGCGCCCGGTCGCTAAGATGGGCTCGGGTACCTCGGGAGGCTCCGCACCGTGCTGCGCTACGTGGTCCATCGCCTGCTCGTGATGGTACCGACGCTGCTCGCCATCAGCCTGATCACCTTCGTGATCATCCAGCTGCCGCCGGGCGACTTCCTCTCCGCCCAGCTCGCGGAACTGCAGGCCCAGGGCGAGACCCTGCAGCAAGAGAAGATCGAGCATCTGCGCACGCTCTATGGCCTCGACCAGCCGATGTGGATCCAGTATCTGCGTTGGCTGTGGGGTCTTCTGCACGGTGATCTCGGCTGGTCTTTCGAATACGATCGACCGGTTACCGAGGTCATCGGCGACCGGATCTTTCTCACTTTCGTGGTGTCGTTCGCCACGGTGCTGTTCACCTGGGCGATCGCATTTCCGATCGGCATCTACAGCGCGACCCACCAGTACAGCTGGGGCGATCACGGGCTGACCTTCCTGGGCTTTCTCGGGCTCGCGACGCCGAACTTCCTGCTCGCCCTGGTCCTCCTCTACTTCACCAACGTCTGGTTCGGCACCTCCATCGGTGGGCTCGTCGATCCGCAATATCTCGACCAGCCGATGAGCTTCGCCAAGTTCCTCTCGGTGCTCGAGCATCTGTGGATCCCGGTGGTCATCATCGGCACCTCCGGGACCGCCGCGATGATCCGCCGGCTGCGCGCCAACCTCTTGGACGAGCTGCAGAAGCCCTATGTGGTCACGGCCCGCGCCAAGGGCTGCCCGCCGGGTCGCGCCCTCGTCAAGTATCCGTTGCGGATGGCGCTCAACCCGTTCATTGCCGACATCGGCAGCCTCCTGCCCGAGTTCATCTCGGGCTCGGCCCTGGTGTCGGTGGTCCTGTCGCTGCCGACCACCGGCCCGGTCCTGGTACGGGCGCTTCAGACCCAGGACATGTACCTCGCGGGCTCGTTCCTGATGCTCGAGTCGTTCCTGGTCGTCCTGGGAGTGCTCATCTCCGATCTGCTGCTCGCCTGGCTCGACCCGCGGATCCGCTTCGGCGCGGGCCAGGCGCGATGAGCGACGTCCGCGCGCGGGAGCAGCCGTCGGCCGTCGAGCACTGGGTCGATCCGGCGCCGTTCGATCCCGAGGAAGGCGAGCGGACGCTCACACCCGAACAGCAGCGCTTCTACACGGCCTCGCAGTGGCGGCTGATGTGGTGGCGCTTCCGGCGGCACCGGCTGGCCGTGGTCTCGGCGTTGTTCCTGGCCGTGCTCTATCTGAGCACGCTCGTCACCGAGTTCCTCGCCCCCTACGGTCCGCACACCCGCAACCCGCAGTTCATCAACGCACCGCCGCAGCGGCTCCACCTGTTCCACGAGGGGCGGTTCGTCGGGCCCTTCGTCTACGGCTACAGCTACCGTCTCGACCGGGCGACGCTGCGCCGCGAGTACGCTCCCGACCCGGCCAAGATCCAACCCTTGAGGTTCTTCTGCCGGGGCGAGCCCTACCGCCTGCTCGGCCTGATCCCGGGGGATGTGCATCTGGTCTGCCCGGCCGAGCGCGGCACGCTCTTCCTCTTGGGTACCGACCGGCTCGGGCGCGACCTGCTCTCCCGCATCCTCTACGGCGCCCGCGTCTCGCTCACCGTGGGGCTCGTCGGGATCACGGTGAGCTTCGTCCTCGGCATCACGCTCGGCGGGATCTCGGGCTATTACGGTGGCTGGATCGACAATCTCATTCAGCGGCTGATCGAGGTTATCCGCAGCTTTCCGACGATTCCGCTCTGGCTTTCCTTGTCGGCCGCCATGCCGGTGCATTGGGATCCGCTCTGGGTCTATTTGGGGATCACGGTGATCCTCGGGCTGATCGACTGGACGGGGCTGGCTCGGGCGGTGCGCTCGAAAGTGCTGGCACTGCGCGAAGAGGAGTTTGCCCAGGCGGCCCGGCTCATGGGGGCGCGGCCGGCACGGATCATCGGCCGGCATCTGGTGCCCTCCTTCATGAGTCATCTGATCGCTTCGGCCACGCTCTCCATCCCCGGGATGATCCTGGGCGAGACCGCGCTTTCCTTCCTCGGGCTCGGCGTGCGGGCTCCCATGGTGAGCTGGGGCGTGCTCCTGAACGATGCCCAGAACGTCAACGTGGTGGCGCTCTATCCCTGGCTGCTCCTGCCGGTCGTGCCGGTGATCCTGGTCGTGCTCGCCTTCAATTTCCTGGGCGACGGGCTGCGCGATGCGGCCGATCCCTACAGCGCCCGCTGACCGGCGGCGGCCTCGGCCACGAGCCGGGCGAAGATGGCCTCGAGCGCGCGGGCGAAGCGGCCAGCGTCGAAGAGTGGACCCCGCTCGACCGCGTCGATCACGCGGGCACGCAGGGCGGCGAGGGCACTCGCATCGCGCAGGAGGCGGACCGCCGTGGCGAGGTAGGCTTCGGGACGCTCCGCCACGAGCTCGCCGAGGCCGAGGACGGCATTGAAGCTCGCACCGACCCGACCATAGGCCTGCGCTCCCCGCAAGGTGAGCAAGGGTAGTCCCGCGAGGAGCGCGTCCATCGCGGAGGTGGCACCTCCGAAGGGCAGGGTGTCGAGGTAGAGGGCGGCCAGACGCTGACGCGCGAGATGGCGCGATCGGTCGGCGAGGCGGGGGGCGAAGACGAGGCGATGCCCCGCGACACCGCGTAGGGCCGCGGCGGCCCGCAGGGCCTCGAGGGGCCGATCGGCGGGGCCCGCGGAGAGCCAGAGCGTGGCGGTCGGGACCTCGCGCAGGATCGCGCACCAGAGGTCGAGCGTGGCGGTGTCGATCTTGAGCGGGTTGTTGAAGGCGCAGAGTACCGGGCCGTCCGGCGGTAGGCCGCAGGCGTCGCGCGACGGCGTCTCGGCTGCGATCGGCTGGCGGTAGCCGGGCTGGAAGGCGTCGGGCAGGCGAAGGAGCGGCCCGTGCAGACGCTGCGGGTGGTCCTCGGGCACCATGGTGCGGTCGACCAAGGTGGCCTCGAGGAAGGGGGCCGGCATGCCCGAGAGGTGCATGATCCAGTGCAGCTGGACCGGAGCGGGACGGAGGGCCAGGACACCGGGGCGGCCGCCGGCCAGATAGCCGCCGAGGTCGACCAAGAGGTGCAGCCGGTCGGCGGCGATGCGGGCGGCCATCGCTCGATCGTCGAGGCCCGCGAGTTCGCGGCTGTGGTCCGCGGCTCGGCGCAGCCGCTCCGGGTAGGGCGGCGGATCGCGGCTTCGGTCCATGCTCGAATAGAGGAAAGTCTCGAAGCGGTCGCGGTCGAAGGCCTCGAGGACCGGAGCGAGGAGGTGGCCCGTGGGGTGCTCGCCGAGGTTGGGCGAGAGCCAGCCGATGCGGAGCCGACCGGTGGTTTCCGGCAGGGGAGGCCGGGGCCGCGGTCGCGGATCGACTCGCCGGGCCAACAGGCGGAGGAAACGCCAGCGCCGCTCGTCGGAGCAGCCCGTGAACTGGAGGAGAAAGGCCAGTCGCATGCCGAGGGTCGGGTCGAGCTCGCGGGCTAGACGGTCGAGCTCGGCCGGATCGTCGAGGCGGTCGTGGAGCTCGCGCACGACCTGCTCGCGGGTCTCGAGCCGGCCGAGCTGGCCGGCGAGGGAGAGGGTCGCCGCGAGCCATCCGTCGACTGCGGAGCCGGTCCGCAACGGTCGGGCGGCGGCGAGCTCGTCGAACGCCTCTTCGGGGCGGCCCGCGCCTTGAAGAGCGCTCGCGAGGGTGGTCCTCGCCTCGAGGTCGCGGGGATCGGCCGCGACGGCGCGCCGGGCGCTCGCGACGGCCACCTCGAAGCGGCCGGCGGCGATCTCGACCGCTGCCCGCTCGAGCCAGGTGGGCGCATGCTCGGGCCGAAGCTCGAGGGAGGCCGTGTAGGCGGCGATCGCTTCCTGCCAGCGGCCCTGGGCCCGTCTGAGGCGGCCGAGCTCCTCGAGCGCGGGAGCATCGCGGGCGAGCGCGAGCCGGCCGGCCAGGACGGCCTGGGCGGCATCGAGCTCGCCCCGGCGGCGGAGGACCTTGGCGAGGAAGAGCGCGGCCTCGGGATCGGTCGGGCAGTGGGCGAGGACGATGCGGTAGAGCCGGTCGGCCTCGTCGAGGGCACCGCGATTGTGCTCGGCGACGGCCCGCTCCATCAGCACGAGCCGGGCCCGGGCCAGTCCCTCGCGGGCCCGGGCGAGATCGGGCCCGAGGCGCAGGGCCTCGGCGAAGGCGGCGAGGGCGGCCGCGGCATCCCCGCGCAAGAGCAGCAGGTCGGCGAGATTGGCGTGGACCACGGGATCGGCGGGGGCGAGCTCGAGCGCCCGGCGGAAGGCGGCCTCGGCCTCCTCGCGGCGGCCGAGGGCGAGGAGCGCGAGGCCGCTCGTGTTCCACGCGCGGTGATCCTCGGGGGCCGCGTCCAGGGCGCGTAGGGCGAGCTCGAGCGCGCGGTCGAGGTCGCCCCGGCGAAGGGCGCAGGCGGCCAGGAGGTTGAGCGCGAGGAGATCGTCCGCCGCTCGGCGGAGGAGGGACAGGGCCGCGACTTCCGCCTCGGCCAGGCGGCCGGCGTTGAAGAGCGCGAGGGCGTCCGCTGGGGTCGCCGGCGCGCGGGAAGGAGGCTCGATCTCGGACATTCTCGCGCGATGGGAGAATGCCGCGCCCTATTGCTAACGCGCAAGTCGAGAGCGCGGATCAATCGGGCGCGAGCCTGCGGAGCAGCGCGTCGAGCTGGTCCAGGCTCGAATAGCGGATGCTGAGGCGGCCGCCTTTGGCAGAAGGCTGAATGGCGACGGGGAGGCCGAGGCGGGCCGAGATCCGTTCCTCGAAGGCGACGAGGTCCGGGTCCCGACGGCGACCGCCGCGTGGCTGGGCGCGCGGCCGGGCGCTGCTGCGCACGAGGGCTTCGGTCTCGCGGACGGAGAGGTCGCGGCGCATCACCTCGGTGACCAGGGCTGCGGGGTCGGCGGCGCCCAAGAGAGCCCGGGCGTGTCCGGCGGTGATTCGGCCCGCCTCCAGGAGGGCCGCGACCGGCTCGGGCAGCGCCAAGAGGCGCAAGGTGTTGGCGACGTGGCTGCGGCTCTTGCCGACGAGCTCGCCGATCGCCTCCTGATCGTGGCCGAACTCGTCCATCAGGCGACGATAGGCGCGGGCCTCCTCGAGCGGCCCGAGATCGGCCCGCTGGAGGTTCTCGACCAGGGCGAGCTCGAGGACGGCGCGATCGTCGAGCTCGCGGACGATGACCGGGAGCTCGTGGAGCCCGGCGCGCTGGGCGGCGCGCCAACGGCGCTCGCCGGCGACGATCTCGTAGCCGGGGGCGCCGGCCGGTGCGGGGCGGACCAGGAGCGGTTGCAGCACGCCCTTTTCGCGCAGCGAGCGGGCGAGAGCTTCGATCTCCTCCTCGTCGAAGTTCCGGCGAGGCTGGAAAGGCGAGGGCCGGAGGAACTCGATAGGGACGGTCTCGGTCGGATGCGGCCGATCGCTGGTGGAGCCGAGCAGGTCGCGCTCGCCGCCGAGGAGCGCGGCGAGCCCCATGCCGAGGCTCCGCCGCCGCCCACCGCCCTGCTCTTCCTCGGCCATCGCGAGGGGCCTCAGGCCGCTCGGGCCGGCTCGGGTGCCCGGCGCAGGAGCTCGCCCGCGAGCTTGGCATAGGCCTTCGAGCCCGGACAGGCGAGGTCGTAGAGGAGCACGGGCAGGCCGTGGCTCGGTGCCTCGGAGACCCGGACGTTGCGCGGGATCACGGTCTCGAACACGCGCTCGCCCAAGAAGCTGCGGACGTCGGTCTCGACCTGGCCCGAGAGGTTGTTGCGCCGGTCGAACATGGTGAGAACGACGCCCTCGATCTGGAGGAGCGGATTGTAGCTCCGGCGAACCCGCTCGATCGTCCGCAAGAGCAGGCTCAGGCCCTCGAGCGCGAAGAACTCGCACTGGAGCGGCACGAGAACGGCATGCGCGGCGACCAGCGCGTTGACCGTGAGCAGCCCCAGGGAGGGCGGGCAGTCGACGAGGGTCAGCTCGAAGCCGCCGGCGAGCGCGGCGACGGCGTCTTTGAGGCGGTAGACGCGGCGCGGGTCGGCAACGAGCTCGACCTCGGCGGCGGAGAGATCGACCGTCGCCGGGACGATCGAGAGGTTCGGCACGCGGGTGGGCAAGATGGCATCGGTAATCGGCGCGCGGCCGAGCAGGACCTCGTAGCTCGTGACGCGGCGGGCGGCGCGCTCGATGCCGAGACCCGTGGAGGCGTTGCCCTGCGGGTCGAGGTCGAGGATCAGGGTTCGCCGCCCGGTGGCGGCGATGGCCGTGCCGAGATTGATGGCGGTCGTCGTCTTGCCGACGCCGCCTTTCTGGTTGGCGATCGCGACGATCCGCTCACGGGGCATGGTGCTCGTCCGGCTCGGTCCCGAGGGGGCTCGCCCGCTCGATTTCGAGGACACGGCCCTCGGTCGAGGCGAGGCTCGGGTGGAGATGCGCCGTGATCTTCCAGGAGCCTCGGGCCCGGGTCAACTCGCTCTCGAGCTCGCGCCCCTTGAGGAAGAGGAACCGCGTCCGTTCGTCGGCGAAGCGGGCTGCCAAGGGGAGGAGGCGCTCGAGTGGGGCGAGGGCGCGGGCGGTCACGACGTCGGCGGGCGGGAGCCGGACGTCCTCGGCTCGTGCGGCGTGAACGGTGAGCCCCGCGAGGCCGAGGCTGCCCTTGCAGTGGAGGAGGAAGGCGGCCTTGCGCCGGTCGCTCTCGACGAGGTGAACCTCGGAAACGCCGAGGATGGCGAGGATCAGGCCGGGCAACCCGGCACCGCTGCCGAGGTCGACGAGGCGCCGGGTACCGGGCGGCAGGAAGCGGAGGAGCTGGGCCGAATCGAGGATGTGGCGGCGCCAGGGATCGTCGAGGGTCGAGGCGCCGACGAGGTTGATACGGGCCTGCCAGCGACGAAGCTCGGCGAGCCAGAGCTCGAGCCGGTCGAGCGTTTCACGTGAAACGGGGACGAGCCGGGCGAAGGCGACGGGATCGAGCGGTGTGGACGGCGTCATGCGGCCCGGCGCGCATGGCGCCAGAGGAGGGCGAGCGCGGCCGGCGTGATCCCGGGCACGCGGCAGGCCGCGCCGAGCGTGGCGGGGCGCGTGCGCGCGAGCTTCTCGCGGAGCTCGAGGCTCAGCCCGTCGAGACTGCGATAGTCGAGATCGCGCGGCAGGGCGAGGCTCTCGTCACGCCGGAACGCCTCGATCTCCACCTCGAGGCGGCGCAGATAGGGCGCGTAACGGGCGTCGATCTCGATCTGCTCGGCGACCTCCACCGGGACGTCGACCAGCTCGGGCCAGATGCCCGCGAGGCGGCGGAGATCGACACCCGGCAGGGCGAGGAGCTCGCGGCCGCTCCGTCTGCGGCCGTCGCGGTTGACCTCGATCCCGAGCGCGGCCGCCTCGTCGGGGGTGAGCGAAAGCTCCTGCAGCCTCGCCTCGACCTCGCGGATCAGCGCTTCCTTGCGGGCGAAGCGGGCGGCTCGAGCCGGGCCGACGCAACCGATCGCCACGCCGAGCGAGGTGAGCCGTCGGTCGGCATTGTCGGCCCGGAGGAGGAGGCGATACTCGGACCGGGAGGTGAACATCCGGTAGGGCTCGCTGGCGCCCTGCGTCACGAGATCGTCGACCATGACGCCGATCATGGCGCGGGCCCGGTCGAGGACCAGGCCGTCGCGTCCACCGGCGGCGAGCGCGGCGTTGATTCCGGCGAGCAGGCCCTGGGCTGCCGCCTCCTCGTAGCCCGTGGTGCCGTTGATCTGGCCGGCCAAGAAGAGCCCCGGGAGCCGCTCGAGCTCCAGCGTGGGCCGCAGCTGGCGCGGGTCGACGTGATCGTACTCGATCGCGTAGCCGGGGCGGACGATCTCCGCCCGCTCGAGGCCCGGGATCGTGGCGAGCAGCGCCCGCTGGAGCTCCTCGGGCAGCGCCGTCGAGATGCCGTTCGGGTAGAGGAGGGGATCGTCGAGCCCCTCGGGCTCGAGGAAGATCTGGTGCCGCGCGCGATCCGGGAAGCGGACCACCTTGTCCTCGAGGGAGGGACAGTAGCGCACGCCCACCGCCCGGATCTGGCCGTTGTGGATCGGCGCCTCGTGCAGATGCTCGTGGATGAGCCGATGCGTCCGGTCGGTCGTCCAGGTGATCCAGCAGGGGACCTGGGGCCGCTCGATCCGGTCGGTGAGGAAAGAGAAGGGGCGCGGCGGCTCGTCGCCGAGCTGCGGCTCGAGGCCGGCGAGATCGACGCTCGCACGAGCGAGGCGGGGCGGCGTGCCTGTCTTGAGGCGCCCCAGGTCGAGGCCGTGCCGCAACAGGCTCGCCGACATCCGCCGGGCGGCGGGCTCGCCGAACCGGCCCGCTGGCCAGCGCCGCGCACCGAGATGGATCTCGCCGCGGAGGAAGGTTCCGGTCGCGAGGACCACGGCCGCCGCCCGGAGGCGCTCACCGGCGGCGGTTTCGACACCGCGGCACCGGCCCTCCTCCACCAAGAGCTCGGCCGCCTCGCCCTCGAGGACCTCGAGGCCGGGCTGTTCCGCGAGGAGCGCGCGAACGGCCTCGGCGTAGAGGCGGCGGTCGGCCTGGGCCCGCGGCCCGCGCGCCGCCGCGCCCTTGCCGGCCGCGAGCACGCGGAACTGGATGCCGGCGGCGTCGATCGCCCGCCCCATGAGCCCGTCGAGGGCGTCGATCTCGCGGACGAGCTGGCCCCGGCCGAGCCCACCGATGGCCGGGTTGCAGGACATGGCGCCGATCGTGGAGGCGCTCTGCGTCAAGAGCAGGGTACGGGCTCCGAGACGCGCCGCCGCGGCCGCGGCCTCGGTTCCCGCATGGCCACCCCCGACCACGAGAACGTCGACCTTTCGCACGGCAGGGGTTCTGCAGAGGGCGCCGGGGGGCGTCAAGCGCCGGGACCGCCGGCGGTCGCCGTGCTAGAGCCGGGATGAGCGGGGCCGACGGGACGGCGGGATGGTCGAGATCGCGGGCATCGTGTTCGAGGTCGCTGGTCTGCTCGCCCTGGTGGCGTTGTTGCCCCCGGCGGCGCGAGCGCTGCGTTTGCCCGCCACGGTCCTGCTCGCTGCGCTGGGCTGCGCGCTGGCGGTGGCCACCAGCCTCGCGCTGCCCGGTGGCGAACTCCTGCCGGACCCGCTGCTCGATTTCCTGCGCGGCTTCGGCGAGCTGTCGATCACCTCCGAGCTGTTCCTCTGGGTCTTCCTGCCGATCCTGCTCTTCGAAACGGCACTCGCGCTCGACGGCAGGGAGCTGCTCGAGGAGCTCGGGCCCGTGCTCGTCCTCGCGGTGCTGGCCGTGCTCGTGTGCACAATCGCGGCCGGTCTCGCGGTCTGGTGGACGACCGGCCAGGCGCTCGCGGCCTGTCTCCTCCTCGCCGCGATCGTCGCCACGACCGATCCGAGCGCCGTCGTGTCGATCTTCCGCGAGGTCGGCGCCCCGCGTCGCCTCACCACGCTCGTCGAGGGCGAGAGCCTGTTGAACGACGCCGCGGCGATCGCCCTCTTCGGGCTCGTGCTCGCGGCCGTCCTGCGGCCCGCCCGGTTCCACGCCACCGAGGCGGCGCTCGCCTTCCTGTCGAGCTTCCTCGGCGGTGCTGCAGCCGGCGCGATCCTCGGTCGGCTCGCGGCGGCCGTGATCGGACGGCTGGACCGGGGCGGGCCGGCGGAGGTCACGGCGAGCCTCGCCCTCGCCTACCTCGCGTATGCGGTGAGCGACCTGTACCTCGAGGTCTCGGGTGTGGTCGCGACCGTGGTCGCGGGGCTGGTGTTCGGCACGACGGTCCGCGGTCGGCTGGCGGGCCCGGAATGGGAGCGGATGCGGGCGATCTGGGCCCAGCTCGGTTTCTGGGCGAGCTCGCTCGTGTTCGTCTTGGCCGCGGCGATCGTCCCGAGCACCCTCGCCGCGGCCCGGCCGGTCGATCTCCTGGGCCTCGGCGCTCTGATCTTGGGCGCCCTCCTGGCGCGGTTCGCGGTTCTCTACGGGGTGATGCCGCTCGTGACGCGCCTCAGTGGGCGCACCCCGATCGACCGCCGCTACAGCCTCGTGATCCTCTGGGGTGGGCTCCGCGGTGCGGTGACGCTGGCGCTCGCGCTCTCCGTGACGGAGAACCCACGCGTGCCGAAGGAGGTCCAGCACCTCGTGTCGGTTCTGGCGACCGGATTCGTGCTGTTCACCCTCCTGGTCCAGGCGACCACGCTGAGGCCCCTCCTGCGCCGGCTCGGGCTCGACCGGCTCGGCCCGGTCGAGCGGGTCCTGCGCGAGCGGGTCCTCGAGCTGAGCAGGGCGGAACTGCGCGATCGCCTGTCGGCCGCGGCGATCCGGCACGGCCTCGCGCTCGACGCGATGCCGCTGCTCGCGCCACCGGCGCCCTCGCCACCGTCGGGGGCGGCGGCGGGCCAGGACGTCTCGCGCGAGCAGCTGGTGGCGGCACTCGCCACGGTCACCGGGCGGGAGAGCGAGCTCTATGTCGGCGAGCTGGCCGAGCGCATGATCGCACGCTCGACGGGGGCCCTGTTGGTTCGCCGAGCGGACGCGCTCCTCGACGCGCTGCGGCAAGAAGGCGTACACGGCTACCGGCATGCCGCCCGGCGGCAGGACGAGCTCGATACCGCGACGCGCCTCGCCGCTTGGCTCCACGTGCGCCTGGGGTCGACTCGGCTCCTCGCCCGCCAGCTCGGCCTGCGGCTCGAGAAGCTCCTGGTCCGCCGCCGGGTTCTCGAAGAGTTGCTCGGCTTCACGCGCAACCGGATCCGGCGCCTGTTCGGCGAGCGGATCGCCGCGACGACGGAGCAGGTGCTGGAAGAGCGGCTCGAGGGGGTGGAGCGGCAGCTCGACGCCCTCCGGCTACAGTTTCCGAAGCACTGGGAGGCGGCGGCCGGGCGCTACCTCGCCCGGGTGGCTCTGCGCCTCGAGGAAGAGGACTACGAGCGGCTGCACGGCGAGCGGCTGCTGTCGCCGGAGCTTTTCCGTCATCTCCAGGCCGATCTGCGCGCCCGCCGACGGGCTCTCGAGCGGACGCCGAAGCTCGATCTCGGCCTCGACCCGGAGAGCCTGATCGCCCGGGTGCCGCTTCTGGCGGGTCTGCCGGAGGCGCGGCGACGGGAGCTCCGTCGGCTGCTCCGGCCTCGTTTGGCCTTGCCCGGCGAGCGAATCGTCCGTCGCGGCGAGCGTGGCGACGCGATGTACTTCATCGCCTCGGGTGCGGTCGAGGTCGACCTCGAGGCGGGGCCGGTGCGCCTCGGTACGGGCGACGTGTTCGGCGAGATGGCGCTTCTGCTGCGCCAGCCACGGCGCGCCGACGTGACCGCCCTCGGCTACTGCCGTCTGCTCGTGCTCCGCCGCGATGCTTTCCGCCGGTTCCTTCGCCGGCACCCGGAACTCGTCGAGCAGCTGCGGAGGATCGCGGGATCCCGGCTCGGCGCCGCGGGCGGGGTCTCGGGGACGACGCCGTCACCCGGCGTGGCCGCCGGGTGATACGCCGCGGTTTCACGTGAAACACCCGACGGCTCTCGCCCGATCGGCGCGGCAGGGCCCCCTCGCCGCGGGCCGCCGCGCGGTCGTCACTTGCCGATGCAGAAGCGGGCGAAAATCCGGTCGAGCAGCGCATCGACTCCGGTCCGACCCGTGATCCGGTCGAGCGCCTGAACGGCGATCCGGAGCTCCTCGGCGAGCAGGACGAGCTCCCGCCCCGCCGGAGCACCGAGCAGCCTCCCGAGAGCCGCGCAGGCTTCGGCGAGCTCCAGCCGGTGCCGCTCACGGGTGACCAAGGCCCCTTCCCCACCGGCCAGCCGCTCGCGCGCCATCGCCGCGAGCCTGGCGAGCAGCGCGTCGAGACCTTCCCCGGTCCGACAGGAGATCGCCACTACGTCCGGTCGATCGAGCGACCAGGCGGGCGGTGGGGCCACGTCCCGCTTGTTGACGACGACGAGGCGATCCGCTGGGCGGCCGGGAAAACGTTCCGGCGGCTCCGGGACCGCGGTGGCGTCCAGCACCAGAAGGACGAGGTCGGCCCGCTCGGCTCGCTCGCGCGCCCGCTCGATCCCGATCGCCTCGACCGGATCGACCGCCTCGCGCAGGCCGGCCGTGTCCAGGAGCGTGACGGGCAGACCGTCGAGCTCGAGAGCGACCTCGATCACGTCCCGGGTGGTGCCCGGATACGGTGTCACGATCGCCGCCTCACGGCCCGCCAGCCGATTGACGAGGCTCGACTTGCCCGCGTTCGGCGGTCCGATCACCGCGACCGTGAGACCCTGTCGGAGCCGTTCGCCGACCGCTGCCTCGGCGAGCGCCGCGGCGATCTCCGACCGCACCGCCTCCAGCCCCGGGCGCGCCGCCTCGAGACGGCCCGCAGCGACGTCCGCCTCCTCTTCCGCGAAATCGAGTTCGGCCTCGAGGAGCGCGAGCGCGTCGACCAGCGCCGCCCGCCACGCGTCGCACCGCTTCCCGAGTGCACCGCCCGCCTGCTCGAGCGCCTGACGCAGTTGCGCCCGCGCCGAGGCCGTCACGAGATCGTCGACCGCTTCCGCCGCCGCCAGGTCGAGCTTGCCGTTGTGGAAAGCCCGCCTGGTGAACTCCCCGGGCTCCGCCGGCCGCAGCTCCGGCAGGGCACGGAGCGCGCGCGCCAGCGCGGCCGCCACCCCCGGTCCGCCGTGATGGTGGATCTCGGCGAGATCCTCGCCCGTGTAGCTCGCCGGAGCCGGGAACCAGAGCACGAGCCCGCGGTCGACCGGCTCGCCGGAACCCGGATCGCGCAAGGTCCGGAGGGTCGCCCGCCGCGGCTCCGGCACCGGCCGACCGGTCAAGGCGCGGATGGCCGAGGCGGTGGCCGGCCCCGACAGGCGCAGGACGGCGATCGCCGCGCGACCCGGGGCCGTGCCCCACGCCCAGATGGTGCCGGCCCGCTCGGGCCCCCTCAGCTCTTGCCCTCGCCCCTCGGCCGCCGGGCCGCGCCCGCCGCGGTCGCCGCCATCTGTGCCCAGAGGCCCTGCCATTGTTCGAGATTGCGCAGCGAAAGCGGCAGCCACTGGTCCATGAGCGCCTTGGCGTCCATCGCTTTGATCGCCTCGAGGAGGCGCTCCTCGGCGACGCTCAGGAGGGTCCGCTGCATCGGGCCCACGTCCGGCAGGCCGAGGAAGGCACGCGCCTCCTCCGGCGTGCAGTCGATCTCGATGTTGAACTTCATCTCGGCCCCGCTGGCTGCGCCGCTTCCGCCGCACCACTATAGGAGGCGCGGGCGCTCGCGTCAGGGGCGCACGCGATATCGGGAGAGCCGTCATGGCGAACGCCCTGGCCGGGGCGCTGAGTCCCTACCTGCAACAACATCGCGACAATCCCGTCGACTGGCGAGAATGGGGGGCGGAAGCCTTCGCGCTCGCGCGAGCGACCGACCGGCCGGTCCTGCTCTCGATCGGCTACGCCGCCTGCCACTGGTGCCACGTCATGGCCCACGAGAGCTTCGAGGACCCGGAAACCGCGGCGCTCATGAACCGCTGGTTCGTGAACGTGAAGGTCGATCGGGAGGAACGACCCGATCTCGACGCCGTCTATCAGCAGGCACTCGCTCTGCTCGGCGAGCAGGGCGGCTGGCCGCTCACCATGTTCCTCGCACCGGACGGCACGCCTTTCTGGGGCGGCACCTACTTCCCGCCCGAGCCCCGCTGGGGTCGCCCGTCCTTCAAGCAGGTCCTGGAGCAGGTCGCTCGGGTGTGGCGCGAGGAGCGCGGCCGCATCGAGGCGAGCCGGGCCTCGCTCGCTCGCGCGCTGCACAGCCTCGCCGAGGCGAAACCCGGCACGCCGCCCGACGCCGCCTTCGCCCTCGAGGCGGGCCGGGCGATCGGCGAGGAGCTCGACCCGGTGCACGGCGGTTTCGCGGGCGCACCCAAGTTCCCGCAGGCGCCCGCGCTCGCGCACCTCGTCCAGGTCACCCTGATCACGGGAGACGAGCGGCTGCGGGCCCGCCTCGTCCACTCCTTCCGCCGGATCTGCCAAGGTGGCATCTACGACCACTTGGCGGGCGGCTTCGCACGCTACAGCGTCGATGCCTTCTGGCTCGTGCCGCATTTCGAGAAGATGCTCTACGACAACGCCCAGCTCATCGAGCTCCTGGGCGAGGCCTGGGCGATGACCGGTGATCCATTGTTCGCCACGCGCATCGCCGAGACGATCGAATGGCTCCGCACCGAGATGATGGTCGACGGGGCCTTCGCAGCCTCCCTCGATGCCGACAGCGAGGGCGAGGAAGGGCGCTACTATCTCTGGGACCAGGCAGAGATCCGCGCGCTCCTCGGCGCCGACGCGCCGCTCTTCGAGCTCGCCTACGGCGTCACCCGCGCCGGCAATTTCGAGCACCGCAACATCCTGAACCGGCTGCACGAGCCGGGGCTCGCCGACCGCGAGACCGAAGCCCGGCTCGCCCGCTGCCGGGCGATCCTGCTCGAGGCGCGCTCCCGCCGCCCGCGGCCTGGGCGCGACGACAAGGTGCTCGCCGACTGGAACGGACTCGCGGTGGCGGCGCTCGCCCGCTGCGGTCTCCGGTTCGGGCAGGAGGCGTGGATCCGGCTCGCACGGGAGGTGTTCGGGACCTTGTGCGACAAGCTCGGCGAAGGCGACCGCCTGTTCCACGCGACGCGCGGCGGACGGCGCACGCCGCGGGCCTATCTCGACGACTATGCCCAGATGACGCGTGCGGCCCTGGCGCTCCACGAGGCCAGCGGCGAGCCGGACCTGCTGCGCCGGGCGGAGGCCTGGCTCGATCGCGCCGCCGCGACCTTCTCCGACGGCTCGGGAGCCTGGTTCCTAGCCGAGCCCGATCCGGATTTGCCGGTGTGTCCGCGCGGCGCGGGCGACGGGCCGACGCCGGCGGCGCTCGGGACGATCGCGCTCGAGTCGGCGCGGCTCTACGCACTGACCGGCGATCCGAGACATCGGGAGCGGACCGAGGCGATCCTCGCCTCGAGTGGCGGCGAAGCCCGCCGCCGGCCCTTCGCCCACGCGACCCTTCTCTCGGCGGCACTCCTCCTCGAGCGGCCGATCCGGGTCGTGCTCACCGGCCCGCCCGGGTCGCCAGAGCTCGCTAATCTGCTGGAGGTCGTAGGCCGCACGGCGATACCCGGGCGGGTGCTCGCCTTCCGCACGCCCGACCGTCCCCTGCCCGGGGGCCTTCCCGTGGCGCCGGACACGAGCGGCGGACAGGGCGTGCTCGCGCATGTCTGTATCGGCACGACCTGCCTTGCGCCCGCTGCCTCGCCGGTCGATCTTGCCGAGCGGCTGCGGGAAGCCCGGCACCGCGTCGGTTGACCCGCCCGGCATCGGAAGGGGGAGGAGAGCATGGGCCTGCGGATCCTGGTTCGTCGCCACGGCGGTCCCGAGGTCCTCGAGCCGGACAGTTTCGAACCGGGCCGTCCCGGGCCCGGCGAGGCGTTGGTCCGCCAGGAGGCGATCGGCGTCAACTACATCGATACCTACTTCCGGACCGGCCTCTACCCGCCCCCCGGGGGGCTGCCGTTCGTGCCCGGCAACGAGGCGGCGGGCGTGGTCGAGGCGGTCGGCGAGGGTGTCGGGGAAGTGGCGCCCGGCCAGCGGGTCGCCTATGCGGCGGGGCCCGGCAGCTACACGACCCATCGGATCATCGCCGCCCGCCTGCTGGTGCCGCTGCCCGACGACATCGACACGGCCACGGCGGCGGCGATGATGCTCAAGGGGATGACCGCTCAGTACCTGCTGCGGCAGACCTATGTGGTTCGCCCGGGCGACACGGTGCTGATCCACGCAGCCGCCGGCGGGGTGGGGCTCATCGCCTGCCAGTGGGCGAAGCATCTGGGTGCCACGGTCATCGGGACGGTGGGCAGCCCCGAGAAGGCGGCCATCGCCCGGGCTCACGGCTGCGATCACGTGATCCTCTACGACCGCGAGGACGTCGTCGCTCGGGTGAAGGAGATCACGAAGGGCGTCGGCGTGCCGGTTGTCTACGACGGTGTGGGCAAGAGCACCTTCATGACCTCCCTCGACTGTCTGAAACCGCGCGGCCTGCTCGTGAGCTTCGGCAATGCCAGCGGGCCGGTCGAGGGGGTGAACCTCGGCATCCTCGCGGCGAAGGGCTCGCTCTACGTCACCCGACCCACGCTCGTGACCTACACGGCCACTCGCGAGCAACTCCTCGCGTGCGCGAACGACTTGTTCGACGTGGTGCGGCGTGGCGCGGTCCGGATCGAGATCAATCAGCGCTTTCCGCTCGCCGAGGCGGCCGCGGCCCATCGCGCTCTGGAAGGCCGGGCGACTACGGGCTCCACGCTGCTCCTTCCCTGAGGCCGGCGCAGCGTTCGCCTCTCGGTTTCGATCCGTCGGTCGGCGGTCGCTCAGGCGACCGCCCGTTGCTCTTCGACCTGCGGCTCGACGGGCGCCTCGCCTGTCGAGCCGTCGGGTTCCTTGAGGACGTAGCCTCGGCCCCAGACGGTCTCGATATAGTGGTCGCCACCGGTGAGGGCCGCGATCTTCTTGCGCAGTTTACAGATGAACACGTCAATGATCTTGAGCTCGGGCTCATCTATCCCACCGTAAAGGTGATCCAGGAACATCTCCTTGGTGAGCGTGGTACCTTTGCGGAGGGACAAGAGCTCAAGAATACTGTATTCCTTGCCGGTCACGTGGAGCCTGCGGCCGTCGATCTCGACCGAGCGGGCGTCCATGTTGACGACCATCTTGCCCGTGCGGATGATCGATTCGGAGTGCCCCTTGGAGCGCCGGACGATCGCCTGGATCCGAGCGACGAGCTCCATCTTGTTGAAGGGCTTCGTGAGGAAATCGTCGGCGCCGGTGGTGAGACCCTTGACCTTGTCCAGCGGATCGGAACGGCCCGATAAGATCAGAATCGGCGTCTTGACCCGGGACGCACGTAGACGGCGGACGACCTCGTAGCCGTCGATGTCCGGCAGGCTCAGATCGAGCACGATGATGTCGAAGTCGTAGAGCTTGGCGAGCTCGATCCCTTCCTCCCCCCGCTCGGTCGGCTCGAACACGATGTTCTCGCTCCGCAGTGCGGTCTCGATCAGCTTCGTGGAGACCGGATCGTCCTCGATCACGAGCGCACGCATGGCCCTTCCTTTCCTGCCCGACGCGACCCGGCCGTAACCTTAAGGGGTTCATCCTTAAGCTTTCGTTAGCGGGTTGCGTGGTTTTCTCCGTGGCGTACCCGGTCGCGCGTCACCGGGTATCGGCCTCGCCCGCATGCAACCGATGGAGAGCGGTGCTTGCAACCAAATCGCGATCAACGACTGGTCCACACTCGCGTTAGTTGTGCCGAACCGACGAGAGCGGCGGTCGAGGACCCACGCTCGCTCCCGCTCGATCGGCTCCGCGCCGAGCTTCGGCGCCTCGCGCGGCCGCGCATCGGCGGTCGAGTGGCGAGCTGTTCGGGGACGCTGATCCGCGCGGAGGGTCTTCTCGGCCGGGTCGGGATCGGCGACGCCGTGCGAATCGAACGCGCGGGGTCCGCACCGGCGGCCGCACGGCCGTTCGACCCGAGGGGGTCGATCCTCGCCGAGGTCGTGGGGTTCGGCCCCGACGGGGTCCGGTTGCTTCCCTACGAGGAGCCGACCGGGATCGGCTATCGGGCGCGGGTGGCGCTCGAGCCGGATCTGCCGACGATCGCGCCGGACACGCGCTGGCTCGGCAGGGTCGTCGACGCTCTCGGCGCACCGCTCGACGGACGGGGGCCGTTGCCCACGGGAAACCGTCCCTACCCCATCCTCGCCCGCGCCCTCGAGGCGCAGCGGCGTTCGCTTCTCGGGCCGCGCTTGTCGCTCGGGGTCAAGGTGCTCGACTTGTTCGTGCCCTGCCGCGAGGGCCAGCGGCTCGGGATCTTCGCGGGTTCGGGCGTCGGCAAGTCGACCATGCTCGCCATGATCGCGCGCCGGACGAGCGCCCAGGCCCTCGTGATCGCGCTCGTCGGCGAGCGCGGTCGCGAGCTCAACGAGCTCCTCGAACACACCCTCGGACAAGAGGGCCGCGCGCGCAGTACCGTCGTCGTCGCGACCTCGGACCAGCCGGCCATGATGCGCCGCCGGGCCGCCTATCTCGCCGTCACCGTGGCCGAGGCGTTACGCGATCGAGGCCTTTCGGTTTTGTTGCTGATCGACAGCGTCACCCGGTTCGCGCTCGCGCTGCGCGAGATCTACCTCGCAGCCGGAGAACCACCGACGACCAAGGGCTACCCGCCGGGGGTCTTCGCCGAGCTCCCGCGCCTCCTCGAGCGGGCCGGGCCCGGCGCTTCGCGCGGAAGCGTCACGGCGCTGATCTCCGTGCTGGTCGAAGGCGACGACACCAACGATCCGATCGCCGACACCGTTCGTGGCATCCTGGACGGGCACGTGGTGCTGGACCGGCGGATCGCCGAATCGGGTCGGTTCCCGGCCGTGGACGTGCTCAAGAGCGTCTCGCGCGTCGCCCCGGGATGCTACGCGCCCGACGAGCGTGCGCTGATCGCTCGCGCCCGGGCGCTCCTCGCCCGCTGGTCCGAGATGGCCGAACTCGTCCAGCTCGGTGCCTATCGGCCGGGCAGCGATCCCGAGCTCGACGAGGCGATCCGTGTGCGCCCGGCGCTCGAAGCCCTTCTCGCCCAGGCCCCGGACGACGAGATCGGCCCCGAATCGCCCTTCGCGGCCCTCGCCCGCATCCTGGGTGCACCGCCGCCGGTGGCCCGCTGAGCCCGCCCGTCCCCGGAGACGATGCCCGAACATGCGCCGCGTCCGGCTGTTCTCGAAGCTCGTGCGCCTGGAGCAGGAGGAACTCGACCGCCGCCGCCGCGAGCTTCTCGCCCTCGACGTCCGGCTCGCCGAGCTGCGCGAGGAGCGGGAGCGCCTGCGCCGCTCCGCGCCCGCGGAAATGGCCGCCGGGTGGGCCTTGCCCGGTGGCCCCGGCCCGCTCGGTGCGTGGCTCGCCGCGGCCCGCACGCGTGATCGGGCGCTCGCCCGGCAGATCGAGGAACTCTCGGCGCGGCGCGAACGGGCGGCGGCGGCCGTGCGGGACCAGCGTGCCGCCAAGCGACGACAGGAGGTGCTGCTCGAGCGGGCCGAAGCCGAGTGGCGGGCGTCCGCCGAGAGTCGGGCGCGCAAGGAGCTCGACGAGCTCGCGGTCCTGCGCCACCGCCGGAGCGGCGAAGCGGCGACCTAGAACTCCGGCGCGAGCGTCACGGTGAGGCCGTCGAGCTCCGGGGTGATCTTGATCTGGCAGGAAAGGCGCGATTCGTCCCGCACCTGGAACGCCTCGTCGAGCATCATCGTCTCGTCGGCATGCGGCGGCTCGAGCCGAGCGAGCCAGGCCGGGTCGACATAGACGTGACAGGTCGCGCAGGCGCAGCAGCCGCCACAGGCGGCCTCGATCGGCAAGCCGGCCTCGCGGATCGCCTCCATGACCGACCAGCCGACCGGAGCCTCGAGCTCGTGCAGCTCCCCCTGGCGATCGATCACCCTGATCTTCGGCATCTCAGATCACACCCAGCTTCTTCTGCAGATCCGAGCTCGAGGTCGTGTATCGGAACACGAGCCGTTCCTCGGGTCGGCAATAGCGGAAGGCCTTCTGGCACATGAGCGCGGCCTCGTGAAAGCCCGAAAGGATGAGCTTCAGTTTGCCGGGGTAGGTGCAGATGTCGCCGATCGCGAAGACGCCGGGCAGGTTCGTCTCGAAGGCTTCGGTGTCGACCTTGACGAGACCGCGGTCGAGGGCCAGGCCCCAGCCGGCGAGCGGCCCGAGTTCCATCTTCAGGCCGTAGAAGGCGAGCAGCCGATCGCAATCGAGCCGATCCTCTCGGCCGTCCTGGAGCTTCACCCGGACACCCGCGAGCTCGCCGTCGGTTCCCTCGAGCGCCGTGATCTGCCCGATCACGAGCCGCATCCGGCCCTCCGCGACCAATCGGCGCATGCGTTCGACCGAGTCGGGTGCGGCACGGAACTCGTCGCGCCGGTGCACGAGCGCGATGGAGGCGGCCAGCGGCTGCAGGGCCAGCACCCAATCGAGAGCCGAATCGCCACCACCCGCCACCACCACGCGATGGTCGCGGAAGGCCTCGCTGCGGCGCACCGCGTAGAACAGCGAGCGCCCCTCGTACCGCTCGGCCCCGGGGAGCGGCAGGCGGCGCGGCACGAAGCTTCCGGCGCCCGCGGCGACGACCACGACGGGCGCCTCGAAGACGGTGCCGGCCGAGGTCTCGACCCGCCAACCGCCCTCCGGCCGCCGCTCGAGTCGTTCGGCCTGCTCGCGCAGATGGAACACGGGCTCGAACGGCCTGATCTGTTCCAAGAGGTTGTCGATGAGCTGCTGGCCGGTGCACCGCGGGATCGCGGGAATGTCGTAGATCGGCTTGTCGGGATAGAGCTCGGCGCATTGGCCGCCGATCTTGTCCAGATTGTCGACGAGGTGACAGCGGAGGCCGAGAAGGCCCGCCTCGAACACGGCGAACAAGCCGACCGGCCCGGCACCGATGATCACCATGTCGGTCCTGACGACGGGATCGCTCATGAGGGCTTGGATCCGAGACCCGGCCGCGGGGCGCACGCCGCCCGACGGCGACGGACGGGGCCGACGACCGCACGGCCCGCATCGTCGCCGCAGGTAGCAGCTCGCCCGGCGCGCGGCAAGGCGAGGGGACTCGCGGCCGGGTCAGGGGGAGCCGTCCGCTCGCCCCCGGAACCGATCGCGCAGGCGGCGTACGCCCGCGGCCAGTCGGGCGAACAGGTCGTCCGCCTCGACCACGAGGTCGACGAGGACGGGCCCCGGCTCGGCGAGGCTCGCCTTGTAGCGGCTCTCCCCGGCCATGAAGTCGTAGATCCGGGCGCCCGAGGACAAGTGACGCTCGATCGCGAGCCAATGCGCTACGAGTCCAGGTTTGAGGCGGTTGTCGTCTTCGTAGACGAAGCCACTCGTGTAGTAGCCGACCCAACCGCGCCAGAGGAAGTTGTAGAGATAGCCGATCACCGCCTCACCGGCCCGTACGCGAAGAACCTCGACCGTTCCCTCCGGCCAAGCGCGGGCCAACAGGTCGCGATGGAAGTCGAGGAAGCCGGGCACGGCGAAGGCCCCGTGCCCCTTCTTCGCCCGGAACCGGGCTTCGTGCAGGGTCGCGAGCGGCTCGAGCCACGCGGCGGCCTCGGCCGGGTCGGTTGCCGCCTCGATCCGCAGCGGCCCCCGTTCGCCGTAGAGCCGGGCCGCCCGGCGCATCTGGGCCCGCGTGCCCGCGCTCAGGCGGGCGAGATAACCGTCACCCCAGAGTCGGATGGCCTCGAGGTCGACGATCGCACAGCGGCGCTCGGCGCGGCGGCGCGTGCGGAGCCCGGCCGCCATGGCCGCCGCCTCGACGACCGGGTCGACCATGGGCAGGAGAACCGCCCGCGCCCGGTCTCGCCTCGGCCCCGAGAGCAAGCGCTCGAGCAGCGTGACCCGGACCGCGCCTTCGTGGCCGCGCACCGCGAGCACGTCGTTGTATTCGATCGCGATGCGGTCGGCCTCGGGATCGCCGGTGGCGTGCAGGTGGTAGGTGCGGGGTGCGAAGGGACCGAGGCGCGGCCCGCCCACGCCGAGGAGGGCGAGCCCCACGGTCTCGCCTTCGCGTGCTATCCGAGCGAGCCGCACGGGGACCCGTGTGCGCTCCAGCCAGGTTCCGATCCAGGGCCAGGAGAGGAAGAAGGAGGCGTTCGAGCGGGCGAGGAGGGCGCGCCACTCCGCCTCCAGAGCTTCCGGTGCGGGCGCCGGGCCGATCTCGACCTCGAGACGCCAGGGCATCCGCTGGCGGTGGACATCTTCCGGCTCCTCGACCTCTCCGAGATCCTCGAGGTCCATGCCCCACCCTCCTCGCCCTCCCGGTCGAGCCCGGCGGCCCGGAGCGTCTGTGACACATATCACAGCCGGCGCCCCGGATCCGTGTCATACGCGGAGCATTGATGCACGGCGATGGGTCGGTCCGGCAATTCGCAGTCCTGGCGCGTGACGCTTCGGATCGGATCTGCGGCGGGAACCGGGGCGGGCGGCCGCGTGCCGCTCGCCCCGGTCGGTCAGCGAGGACGCGGTCGAAAGGTCGCCCAGGCGAGGCCTGCGAGGCTCGCGAGGGCCAGCAGGAAGAGCACGGCCAGCACGGCGCCGTAATCGCCGGACTGCTTCCAGAGCCGGGCGGCGGCGACCGGGGCCAGGGCCGTTCCGGCGAGCGCCGGCAGCGCGATCGCACCGTTCACGGCACCGAAGGAGGTCCGGCTCACGAGCTCGGCGATCGCGGCCGCCCGGACGATCGTCATCATGCCGTTGCCGGCACCGTAGAGGAGCGGGAAGAGCCAGAGCAGGGCCGAGCCGGGCTCGGCTCCGGCGAGTGCCACCGTGCCCAGGACCGGGAGGCTGGCCGCGAGCAGCGCCGACCCGCGCAGCGAGAGCCGCTTCTCGAGGCCGAGCAGGAGGAGTCGTGCCCCGACCTGCGCGGGCCCGACGAGGGCGGCCGCCGTCACGATCGTCTCGAGCGCGAACCCTCGTTCGGCGAGCAGCGGCACGAGGTGGAAGGTGACCGCGGAGAACAAGGTCGCGTTCGCCACCACGGCCACGAGAATTCCCCAGAATGCCCGGCCGCGCGCCGCCTCGCGCACGGTCGTGGGCGCCGGCGCGAGCGCGTCTCCGGTTCGCCGCCGTGCCCGGCCGAGCCGGGGCGGTACGAGGACGTGAACGGAACCGGAGATCGCGAGGTTGAGGAACGCCAAGAGGACGAGCGCACCGCGCCAGCCGAGCGCCTCGATCGCGAGGTGGACCAGGGGAAAGAAGACCGTGCTCGCGAACCCGGCCACGAGCGTCACGACCGTGACCGCCCGCCGGTAGGTCGCAACGAGCGTTCGGGCGAGGAGCGCGAAGACCGCGTCGTAGAGGACGAACGCCATCGTCGCGCCGAGGCCCATCCAGACGAGGTAGAAGAGGGAGAGCCGGTCGACCGCGGCCCAGGCCAGCAACAGCAGCGTGGCGCCGAACGAGCCCGCGCTCATCGGTAGCCGACCACCGAACCGGTCGATCGCTCGGCCGGCCAGCGGCGACGTCGCGGCAGTGGCGAGGAGCCCCACGGTCAGAGCACCCGTGATCTCGATCCGCGACCAGCCCATCTCCCGCTCGAGGGGACCGATGAAGAGGGCGAAGGCGTAGTAGAGGGAGCCCCAGGAGACGAGCTGAGCCACCGCGAGGAGCAGCACGGGGCCCAGAACGGGACCTTCCGCCTCCGGCCGGGGGGCACTCACGATGACCCCACTTCTCGCCGACGGACCGCTTCGCGATGAAAAATGTAGAGGCCGCTCGCCACGACGACGGCGGCACCGACCATGGTCGCGGGCCGGGGCAGATCGCCGAACAGCAGCACCCCGAGGACGATCCCGTAGATCATTTGGCTGTACTGGAACGGAGCCAGTACGGACACCGGCGCACGGGCATGGGCCACGACCAGGAGGAGGAACCCGCTGCCGGCGACGATCCCGGCGAAAGCGTGCAGGGCCAGGTCGCCCGGCGAGGGGGTCCGCCAGAGCCAAGGCAGAGCGAGCGCCGTGGCGAGCAGGGTGAGGCCGTTGCCCCAGATGCCGAAGACCTCGGGCGGATCGACCCCGCGCATGCGGCGCAGCAACAGCATGTTGCAGGCGTGGACGACGGCGCCGAACAGAGCCGCGAGGGCCGCTGCGCCGAACAGCCCGGAGCCCGGTCGCAGCATGATCAGGACGCCGAGGAAGCCGACGAGCACGGCCGACCAACGGCGCCACCCCACCCGCTCGCCCAGCAGGGGAACGGAGAGCGCGGTCATGAAAAGCGGAGCGGCGAAGAGGATGGCGTAGACATCGGCGAGCGGCATGCGCGGATAGGCCCAGAAGATCGCGAGCCCACCCGGCAGCCCGATGGCCCAACGCAAGAGGTGGAGCCGCCATTGCGGGCTGCGCATCCCGCCGAGCCGTCCGCGCAGGAGTGCGATCAGGGTCACCGTCGCGAAGGCGAACAGTGCGTTGAAGAACACGACCTGGACGACGTGGTAGCGTCCGCCCAGGACCTTGATCGTCGAATCCATGAGCGTGAAGAGGGCGTAGGCGGCGAGCGACAGGAGAATGCCGGTCGACGCCTCGGCCCGAAGATCGACGCTGGAACTTCCGGTCACTCTCCTGCCCGCAGCGTGCCCGCCTTGCACGGCGCCGGCTTTGGTCGCAAAACCGACGGGCGGGGAGCGTCGACCGATCGGGTCTGGGGGATTCGATGGCGAATTACAAGATCGCCGAGATCGAGGGGATTGGACCCACCTATGCGGCGAAGTTGCAGGAGGCGAAGATCGCGACCACGGCCGATCTGTTGAAGGCCTGCGCCGATCCGAAGGGCCGCAAGGCCCTGGCCCAGAGTACGGGTATCGACGAGGCGCGCCTTCTCAAATGGGCGAATATGGCCGATCTCATGCGGATCAAAGGGGTCGGCAAGCAATATGCGGAGCTGCTCGAGGCGGCCGGTGTCGATACGGTCAAGGAGTTGAAGCAGAGGGTCGCCGGCAATCTCGCGGCCAGGATGGCCGAGGTCAACGCCGCACGGAAACTGGCCCGCGCCGTGCCGGCCGAGAAGATGGTGGCGGGCTGGATCGAGCAGGCCAAGAACCTGCCACCCATGCTATCCTATTAGGACCGAGGAGGTGGCTTCGTGGGGCTCGGCGGTTTTCTCAAACGTCTGTTCGGCGGCGAAGGAGCGACCGGCGCGCCGGATCCGGCATCCGCCGTCGAGTACAAGGGCTATCGGATCCTCCCGATGGTCCGCGCCCAGGGTGGCCAGTACCTGACCTGTGCGTTGATCGAGAAGGATTTCCCGGAGGGTCTCCGGCGGCACGAGTTGATCCGGGCGGACACCCATGCGAGCCCGGACGACGCCAAGGCCTTCGCGATCCACAAGGCACGCCAGGTGATCGACGAACAGGGGGATCGGCTGTTCCGCTGATCTCGTGGCTGACGAGGGTTTAACCGGGCGGTCATCCGGACGTGAGCGGCGATCCTTGCTCGAGCTCGCGCGCCGCCCCACTTCGCGCGCCGTGGTACACGGTATGGAGGCGCTCATGACCCCCGAGGACCGCGATGCGATCACGGGCTTCTTCGATCGGCTGAAGTCGCTCCAGAGCGAGCGCGATCCGGAGGCCGAGCGGCTCATCCACGAACTCATGGAACGGTACCCGCAGACCAAATACTACGTCACTCAGATGGCGTTCTTCCTCGAGCACGCTCAGGCCGAGGCACAGAACCGCATCCGCGAGCTCGAGCACGCGCTCGAGCAGCAGCGCGCAGGCGGTGGGCTCTTCGGCGGCCTGTTCGGCGGTGGCAGGACCACCCCGCCTCCGGCGCCGGTCCACGCCCCGGGTTACCGCCCGGGCATGTTCCAGCAACCGGGTGGGTTCCTGGGCGGTGCCGCCGGCACCCTGACGGCGCTCGCCGGCGGTTTCCTGCTCGGCTCGCTGCTGGGCTCGCTCTTGGCGCCGCCGGCCGAGGCCGCTGCACCGGCCCCGGAGGAGGCCGACCCGGTCGAAGAGAGCGCCTTCGAGATGGACGGCGGCGACGAGAGCTGGTGAAACCGGTCCGATCCGGCGGGTGGCTCGGCCGCTCGCCGGATCTCCCCTTCGCCGCTCGGCCCGGCTCGCACGGGTCACTCCCTTCGACTCCTTTGATCTGGATCAAGCGTCCCCCTCCGGATCTCGGCTAACCTCGTTCGTGCCATCGGAGGAGACGCGAATGTCCGCGACCGGGCTCGAGGTTTTCGACACGACCGTACAGCAGACCAATCTCTGGCTGAAGGCGATCCAGGAGCGGTTGAACAGCGACGATCGCCACTTCGCCTATCTCGCCCTGCGCGGGACCCTGCACGCGCTGCGGGATCGGCTGCCGCCCGAGCTCGCCGTCCATCTGGGCGCGCAGCTGCCGATGCTGGTCCGCGGCTTCTACTACGAGGAGTGGCACCCGGCCGGCACACCGAGCCGCGAACGGCATCTCGAGGAGTTCCTCGAGAAGGTGGGGAAGGTTTTCGTCCGCGAACCACCGGCGGACCTCGAGGCGGTCGCCCGCGCCGTCCTCGAGGTCGTCGCCGCTCGGATCGACCCGGGCCAGGTGAGCAAGGTCATCCACGCCCTGCCCCCCGAGCTCCGGGCACTCTTCCCGGAATGGGCGCGGCGAGCGGCGATCTAGGCGACAGCTCGCTGCCGTGCTTGGGCGATCGTGAGCGAGCGCTCCGTGTCGCGCCTCCTCGGAGAGGTCCGCGCGCGTCTGCGTAACGTCCAGGGCCCGGAAACTCGGCACCCCGGCCTCCGCTTGCCCCGGGCGCGTGGCACGCTCACGATCGAAGGTGAGGTCGACGGCGTCGCGAGCGAAAAGCGGGCAGGTCGGGCCGTCGTGCCCGTGCCGGAAATGCGCCTCGTCGTCGATCGGCCGCACGTGCGACCGTCCGCGACCGATGGGTGACGCCCACCGGCCTCGTGCCGAGCGAAGAGCAGCGGCATATGGCCGAAGCCGAAGTTCGGGCGCTTTCCGGGGCGGACGAGATCGGCAACCGGACCTCGTGCACGGCCGATCGTCGCCCGCGGTCTCGGGCTCAGAGGCTCGACCAGAACGCCAGGAACGAATCGATCTCGGAGGGTGCGAGACGCACCACCGGCATGTCCGGATGGCTCGCCTCGATCCCTTCCTCGAGCCGCGGCAGGAGGATGTCGGCCGGCAGCCGGCGGGCGAGGAGCGGGAAGGCCGGAGCCGCGGGATGCGGGCTCGGGCCTTCCCCCTCGAGAGCGTGGCATCGACTGCAGACCCGGTTCGCGATCTCCCGGCCGAGCCCGGAATCGGGCCCCGGGGACGCGCCCTCGACCGTCGCGGTCGCCGGTGCCGGCGATCGCACCGCCTCGGACTCGGGCAGCGGCGTGCAGGCCGCCAGGACGAGCGCGAGCAACGCGGCGCGGCGAAAGAGAGGGCTCACGCGGCCGCCAGCGCCTGGTCGAGGTCGGCCAGGATGTCGTCGATGTGCTCGATGCCGATCGACAATCGGACATAGCCCTCCGAGACCCCGGTCGCGAGCTGCTCCTCGGGGCCGAGCTGGCTGTGGGTGGTGGTCGCCGGGTGGATGGCGAGCGAGCGCACGTCGCCGATATTGGCGACGTGGTAGAACATTTGGAGCGCGTCGATGAACCGGCGACCGGCCTCGCGACCGCCCTCGAGCTCCATGCCGACCAGGGCACCGTAACCGCCTTGGAGATGCTGGTCGGCGCGGCGCCTGAGCTCGCCCGTCTGGAGCGAGGGGTGGATGACCCGCTCGACCTTGGGGTGGCGGCTCAGCCACTCGGCGACCCGCGTGGCGTTCTCGCATTGGACCCGCATGCGAAGGGGCAGCGTCTCGAGCCCCTGGATGAACATGAACGCGTTGAACGGTGACATCGCGGCACCGATGTCGCGCAACAGCGTGACCCGCGCCTTGACGATGTAGGCGATCGGCCCGAGCGGCTTCACGGCCCGGGTCCAGATCGCGCCGTGGTAGGAAGGGTCGGGCTGGTTCAGCATGGGGAAGCGGTCGGCGTGCTTCTCCCAGTCGAAATTGCCGCCGTCGACGATGATACCGCCGATCGAGGTGCCGTGCCCGCCGATGTACTTGGTCGTCGAGTACATGACGATGGCGGCGCCGTGCTCGATCGGCCGGCAGATCACCGGTGCGGCCGTGTTGTCCACGATGAGCGGCACACCCATCTCGCGGCCGATTCGCGCCACCTCGGCGATCGGGAACACGTTGAGCTTGGGGTTGGGGAGCGTCTCCGCGTAATAGCAGCGCGTGCGGGCATCCGTCGCCCGCCGGAAATTCTCGGGATCGGAGGGATCGACGAAGCGGACCTCGATCCCCATCGTCTTCATCATCGTGTTTTGGAACAGATTCCAGGTGCCGCCATAGAGGTCGGTCGAGGAGACGAAATTGTCGCCGGCGTGGCAGATGTTCTGGACCGCGAAGAGCGAGGCCGCCTGTCCCGAGGCCAGCGCGAGCGCCGCCACGCCACCCTCGAGTTGGGCGACGCGTTCCTCGAGCACCGCCTGGGTCGGATTCATGATCCGGGTGTAGATGTTGCCGAGCTCCTCGAGCGCGAACAGGCGCCGCGCGTGTTCGGGCGAATGGAACTGGTAGGAGGTCGTCTGGTAGATCGGAACCGCGACCGCCGTCGTGGTGGGATCGCTCCGATAGCCGGCATGGAGAACGACGGTCTCGGGGTTCCTGCTCTTCGTGGGCATCGATGTCTCCGCGAGCGCGATGGGCGGACGCTAGCGGCTGCCCGGGGTGCCGTCGAGGCGGATGCCCGGAGCCGCGGGCCTCGGGTCTGGCGGTGACCGGCGGTCGGGCCTAGAAGCGCGGGCGCGCTGTTCGATGCGAGGGAGAGCATGGCCGACGCCCAGGGCATTGCCGCCGACCGGCTCAAGCAGATCGTCGAGAAGGTGGAACGTCTCGAGGAGGAGAAGCGCGAGGTCGCCGAGCAGATCAAGGAGGTCTTCGCCGAGGCCAAGAGCGAGGGCTTCGATATCAGGACGTTGCGCCAGGTCTTGCGGTTGCGGCGGATGAAGCCGCACGATCGGAACGAGCAGGAGGAGCTGCTCGAGCTCTACAAAGCGGCGCTCGGTATGGCTTGAGCCCGCGTTCGGGCAGAGGACGGGTGCCGGTACGGCCGGCTGGGGTGGGAGGTGAGGATGGCGGAGGAAGGGGTCGATCTCGGTGACCTCGGCGATGCGGCGGGCCGGATCCCTGCCGACCGCGCGGCGGCGCTGGCGCGCGAAGGCCGGCTGGTCCTCGTCGACATCCGCACGCCCGCCGAGTGGAGCCAGACCGGCGTTCCGGCGGGCGCGGCACTGGCACCCCTGACCGAGGCACCGCAACGTGTCCGGGCGGGTTTCGTCGAGGACATCGCGCGGATCGCCGAAGCCGCGCAAGGCCGACCCGTGGCGCTGATCTGTCGATCGGGTGGTCGCACGGCCTTGGCCCGCCGGCTCCTCCTCGCCCAGGGGTTCACTCGGGTCCTCGACATCGCCGAGGGCATGGCCGGCAGCGAGTTCGGGCCGGGCTGGCTCGCGCGTGGCCTACCGCTGGACCCTTGGCCACCGGCCGGGAGCTCGGGTCCGACCGTCACGGCCCCGTCGCGTTGACGTCCTAGGGGAGCCCTGTCATGCCCGAACCGTGGTCGCAAGGGAGGTCGCCCGCGATGCCCGCCCGCCGCCTGATACTCGCCGCCGCGCTCGGGGCCTGTCTCGCCCTGGCCTCGGCCCCGACCCTGGCCGAGCCGGTCACGATAACCATCCTGCACACCAACGACGTCTACGAGATCGCGCCGAAACGGGGTCGCGGGGGCCTCGCCGGGCTCATGACGCTGCTCGAACGCGAGCGCGCCCGCTCGCCCCACCATCTGACGACGTTCGGCGGCGATCTCGTTTCGCCTTCGGTGCTCTCCGGGCTCACGAAAGGCGAACAGATGATCGAGCTCTACAACGCGCTGCGCACCGATGTCGCGGTGCCCGGCAACCACGAGTTCGACTTCGGGCCGGAGATCGCGGAGGCGCGGATCCGTGCCTCCACCTTCCCGTGGCTCGGCACCAACCTCCGCGACCGCGAGGGACGCCCCGCGGTCGGCACGAAGGATCTCCACATCGTCGAGCGCGGGGGCTTCAAGATCGGCCTGTTCGGCCTCGTCGAGCCCGAGACGAGCGTGCTCTCCTCGCCCGGCGGCGGGATCACCTTCGCCGATCCCCTCGCGACCGCGGAGAGCGCCACCAAGCGCCTGCGGGAGCAGGGTGCCGATCTCGTGATCGCGCTCACCCATCTCGATGTCGCCGAGGACCGGGCGATCGCCGCCAAGGTCAAGGGCATCGATCTCGTCCTGGGCGGCCACGACCACGAGCCGATCACCGTCTTCGAGAACGGCAAGCTGATCCTCAAGGCCGGCTCCGACGCCCACTGGCTCGCGGTGATCGATCTCGCCGTGGAGCGCGTGAAGCAGGGCGACCGGCAGGTGGTCCAGTGGACCCCGTCCTGGCGCTTCGTCGCCAACGCCGGTGTCGCCCCGCACCCGGAGATCGAGCCGATCGTCGAGCGTTGGAACCGGCGGCTCGACGAAGAGCTCGGGGTGGCCATCGGCGAGCTCGCGGTGCCGCTCGACAGCCGGCGCGACGTCGTCCGGACGACCGAGGCGGCGATCGGCAACCTGATCGCGGATGCGATGCGCCTCGCGATGAATGCCGATGTCGCGATCACCAACGGGGGCGGCATGCGGGGCGATCGGACCTATGCGGCGGGCACGGTCCTCACCCGCAAGGACGTTCTGACCGAGCTGCCGTTCGGGAACGTGACGGTGCTCGTCGAGCTCGAGGGCAAGGACCTTCTGGCCGCACTCGAGAACGGCGTGTCGCAGGTCGAGCAGAAGGCCGGGCGCTTTCCGCAGGTCTCGGGGCTCACCTTCAGCTACGACCCGAGCCGGCCACCCGGGCAGCGGGTGGTCGAGGTCCGGGTGGGTGGGGCCCCGCTCGAGCTCGGCCGGATCTACCGCGTCGCCACCAACGACTACATGCTCGGAGGTGGCGACGGTTACGCCGCGCTCGCTCGCGGCAGGGTCGTCGTCGACCCCTCGGGTGCCACGCTGATGGCCTCGACCGTCATGAACTACCTCGCGGCACTGGGCGGCAAGGCCGCCCCCCTGGTCGAAGGTCGGATTCGCCGCGTGGAATGATCGAGCCGGGTCGACGCCGCTGCCGCCGTTCGGAGTGCGGCAGCGCGCCGGGTCGGCGTTGGCGATTTCTTAACCCTGACCTGCGAGCCTCGCCCCCGAAGCCGGACCGATCGGGCCCGGCTCGAGGCGGGGGCGAGCGGTGCGGCGGCAGGCGATCATCCATTGGGGTGTGTCGAGCTATTTCGGCTGGGGCGTGTACGGGCTCAACCTGGCGCGCTGTTGGGTCGGCGACCCCGACATCGAGCCGATCGCGGCCCTGCCGGTGCGCGAGGCCGATCTGGTGGTCGACCCGCTGGTCCGGTCGGCGCTTCGTCCTTTCCTCGACCGCTCGGCGGCCTTCCAGGCCCAACTCGCGCGCCATGCCGGCCAGAGCCTGCAGGCGGGGGCCGCCGTTCTGCACGCGCTCGGCAACGATCTGGCGGCGGGGCCCGGGGCCCACGGCGTGCGGCTCACCGGCCGGCCGACCATCGGGGTGGCCTTTTTCGAGACCGCTCTGCTCTCCCCGGAGGCCGTCGGCCGCGCTCGGGCGTTCGACCGGATCGCTGCCGGGTCGAGCTGGAACGCTCGGGTGCTCGAGGCGCACGGGCTCGGCAACGTCTCGGTCGTCCTCCAGGGGGTCGATCTCGCTCTCTTCCACCCGGCGCCCCGGCGTGGCCTCTTCCCCGACCGGTTCCTCGTCTTCAGTGGCGGGAAGCTGGAGCTCCGCAAAGGGCAAGACCTGGTCCTACTCGGGTTTCGAAGGTTCGCAGAGCGTCACCCGGAGGCCTTGCTCGTCACGGCGTGGCACAGCCCCTGGCCGGGGCTCGCGCGGACGATCGACGCCCGTGGTCTCGCCACCCCCGTCGTTCTCGGGGCGGACGGCAAACCGGACGTCCGCGCCTGGGCGGAAGCGAACGGCATACCGGCTGGGCAGGTGCTCGATCTCGGCGCGGTGCCGAACGCACTGTTGCCGCCGATCCTCCGCGAATGCGACGTCGCTCTGTTCCCGAACCGCTGCGAGGGCGGAACCAACCTCGTGGCGATGGAGTGTATGGCCTGCGGTGTTCCGACCATCCTCTCGGCCAATACGGGCCATCTCGACCTCGTCGACGACACGGCCTGCTTCCCGCTGCGGGAGCAACGGCCGATGGCGGGTGTCGGAGCGGGCTTCGCCGACGTTCCGGGTTGGGGCGAAAGCGACATCGAGGAGATCGTCGAACGGCTCGAGCGCGTGTACGGCGATCGGGCCGAGGCGCATCGGCGCGGCGAGCGCGCGGCCGAGCGAATGAGCCGGTTCGGCTGGGAGCGGACGGCGGACGCGATGAAGACCTTGATCCGCGAAGTGAACTGACCCTCCCTTCGGACCGATGACGCCCTCGTTCAGGCCGAGGCCCTGCTGCGATCGGCGCAGAGCCGGTCGAGCTCCGCCGCCACCTCGGCCAGAACGGCGTCCCAGGCGGCCGCCGAGCGCTGGCGAAAAAGCCGCATGGTCGGATACCAGGGGCTGTCCGGCCGATCCCGGAGCCACCGCCAGTCCGGGGCGTGGCGCAGCAGGAGCCATGTGGGGCGCGCGAGTGCCCCGGCCAGATGGGCGAGCGCGGTATCCGTCGTGACGACGAGGTCGGCGAGCGTGAGCAAGGCGGCGGTATCGACGAAGGCATCGCGCCCGGCATCGAGCTCGGGGCCCGGATGCTCGACGAGCGGCTCGACATCGGCGAGCCGCCAGCCGAGCCCGACATGGCAGCGCTCGAGCGGATGGGCCGCCGGTTCCGTGACGGCCAGCATACGCACCCCAGCGCGCGCGACGGCCGCGGCGAGCGGTGCCGGCCCGGCGAGGCTCCTGCCGACGTCGATCGGCGCCTTCGGGTTGCCGCGCCAGCAGATCGCCACCACGAGCCGACCGTCGGGTGCGAGGCGCTCCCGCCAGCGGGAGAGCCGCCCGGGTTCCGGGTGGAGATACGGAACCTCGTTCGGGACGGAACCGAGCGTGAGGCCCAGCCGGTGCGGGAGATCGAGAAGCGGCACCCGCAGCTCGGCCTCGGGCCGATCGTGGCCGATCGGGACGATCTCGTGGGCGCCTGCCACCCCGTCGAGCAGGCGCACGAGACGACCCGGCACCTCGAGCCGGATACGGGGGCCCAGGCTCGCCAACATCGGGAGAAGGCGGACGAACTGGATGGTGTCGCCGAATCCCTGCTCGGCCTGGACGAGAAGCGTGCGCCCGCGGATCGACTGGCCCTCCCAGAGTGGCAGTTCCGGCCAGCGGATGCGGTCCGGGAAGGCCGCCACCTGCCAACGCCAGCGATATTCTGCGAAGCCCGTCGTGTAATCGCCGGATCGGAGCAAGACCCTCGCGAGATTGTAGTGCGCCTCGGCGAGATCCGGTGCCCGCTCGAGAACGGCGCGGAACTCGCGCACCGCGGCCCGATCCTCACCGAGCTCCGCGAGCTGGTTGGCGAGATTGTGTCGCGCAGGCACATGGTCGGGGTCGGCCTCGAGCGCCCGGCGATAGGTCTCGATCGCAGCGGTCGTGTCCCCGAGCCGGCCGTTCACCGAGCCCAACGCGAACCAGAAGCCGGCTTCGTTCGGGCGCAGCGTCGCGGCCCGAGCATGAGCCGCCGCGGCTTCGTCGAGCCGCTCGAGATCGGCCAGGACGTTACCGAGATTGTACCAGGCGTCCGCGAGGTGTGGTGCGAGGCTCAGGGCCCGGCGAATGAGCTCCGCCGCCTCCCGCAGCCGCCTTTGCGATCGACGCGCGACGCCCAAGAGATGCAACGCGTCGACATCGTCCGGCCGGTCGGCGAGAACCTCGAGATAGACGACGACCGCTGCTTCGACGGCTCCCTGCCGATGGAGCGCGAGCGCCCGCACGAGGCGTTCCTCGCGTGGGGGCGCGCCCGACCCGGCGATCCCGTTCATCGTGCAGCAGCGGCTGGGGCGCGGCGGTCGGCAGCGAGTGCCGCCAGATCGAAAGCCACTTGCGAGACGACGGCCCGCCAGTCACCGGGCCGCGGCTGCCGATAGAGCCGCATCGTCGGGTACCAGGGACTGTCGGTCCGTCGTGTGAGCCATCTCCAATCGGGTGCGAACTTCAATAGAAGCCAGGTCGGCCTCGCCAACGCGCCCGCGAGATGGGCGAGGGCGGTATCCGTGGTGACGATCAGATCGAGGCAAGAGAGGAGTGCGGCCGAATCGAGGAAGGCATCGGGGCCGGCATCGAACTCCGGTCCCGGATGTCGGACAGGGTAGCGCGGTGCGAACTGCCGAAGCTGGTCGAGGCCGTGCTCCTTTTGCAGGGCTACGAACCGCACACCCGGGACGGAGAGGATCGGCTCCAGACACTCGAGCGCGATCGAGCGCCCCCGATCGGCCCGAGCGGTCGGGTTGCCCTGCCAGACCAGTCCGACACGCAGCCCGGGTTCTTCCCCGAGCCAGGCACGCCACCACGCGATACGCGGTTCGTCGGCGCGGAGATAGGGCACTCGTGCGGGTATGGAGCCGAGATCGATCCCGAAGACGAACGGCAGACTCGCGAGAGTGATGCGAACGTCGAAGGGCGGCAGGGGAGCACCTTGAGCGGCGAAGGTGATGTTCGGAACGTGCTCGAAAGCCGCTCGGAACAGACCGTGCAGCTCCGCACGGCACGCGACCACGACGCTGCCGCCGCAACGCGCCACGCGCGGAAGGAAGCGGGCGAGCATAATGTGGTCGCCGAGACCCTGCTCCCCTTCGACGAGGAGCGTCCGGCCCGCGAGGTCTCCTCCGTCCCAGACGGGAGCCTCGCTGGGCCGAGGCTGCATCGCCCCGGAGCGCCATCGCCATTCGTATTCCCGGAAGCCCTCGCGGAGGTCACCGGCGGCGAGAAGGGCATGAGCCAGGTCGAGCCGGATTTCGGCATCGTCGGGTGCGGCCGCACGGGCCCGCAGGAGAGCTCGCACCCCCTCGCGCACCGCGCCGCGCCGGACCTGGAGATTGCCGAGAGCGCGCCAGACCGACGGCGACGCCGTCTTCGGATCCAGTGCCCGGCTCAGGACCTCGGAGGCCTCGTCCGGCCTGTCGGTCTCGCTCAGGAGGTTGGCGAGATTGACGCGGGCTTCGGTGAAGTCGGGGCGTGCCTCGAGCGCGGTCCGGAGCTCCCTCTCGGCATCGGCGAGCCGCCCGAGCGCCTTCAGTGCCAGGGCGAAGTTGCTCGCGTGCTCGGGAGTTCGGAGCCCGAGGCGGCGCGCACGGGCGAGGAAGAGGAACGCGCGCTCGGCCGATCCGCGCTGCCATGCGCACACGCCGAGCATGTGAAGGGCCTCTCGATGCTCGGGCTCGCGCGCGAGCAGGCGTCCGTAGGCTCGCTCCGCGGCTCGGAGCCGCCCCGAGCGGTGCAGGCTCAGCGCCGTATCGAACGTCGTATCCGTACCCGTAGAGTGAGCGGGCGCGCCCGCGTCGCGCGCGCCGGGCCCTGCCACCGCGACCCAGGTCGGAAGGAGCCGCGAGCGCTCGCCGCACGCGAGTCGCCGGAGCTCTGCCGCTACCCTTTCGATCACGGGTGACCAAGGATTTTCGCCGGGCCCGGTCACGGACTGCCGGAACAGCCGCATCGTCGGATACCAGGGGCTCGATTCCCCTTCGAGCAGCCAGCGCCATTCCGGTGGATGCTTGAGCAGGAGCCAGACGGGACGCCCGAGCGCGCCGGCGAGATGTGCGACGGCGGTATCGGTCGTGACGACGAGATCGAGGTTCATCATCACGGCCGCCGTGTCGAGGAAAGCGTCGGGGCCCGGGTCGAGTTCCGGTTCCAGGGTCTCGACGCCGACGTGCCGAGTAACCTCGATCTGCTCCCGCCCCGGCCCCTTCTGAAGGCTGATCAGCCTCACCCCCGGGATGTTCGCGAGCGGTGCCAGGGCCGAGAGAGGGATCGAACGTCCGTGATCGACCCGGGGATCCGGGTTGCCTTGCCAGGAAAGGCCGACTCGCAATCCGGGCTTCCCGGCCATGCGCTCGGCCCAGGTCGTGACGAGCTCGGGGTCCGCCGCCAAATAGGGGATCGAGGCGGGGATCGAGTCCGGCCGTGTACCCAGCCGGTAGGGAAGGCTCATCATGTGGACGGCGGCGTCGAACGCCGGAAGCGGCTGGCCTTCGGTGACGACGCCGTCCACGCCCACCGCGCCCGCCAGCAGACGCGCGATCGGCGCTCGGCAGCCGACGATCACGGACGCTGCGCCGCGGGCCTTGAGGACGGCCGCATAGCGGACGAACTGAAACGCGTCGCCGAAGCCCTGCTCGGCCAGAAGGAGAAAGCGAAGCCCGGCGGGGTCGCCCCCCTGCCACAGACGCGGCGGGCCGTGCACCTCGGACGAGGCCGCGACGGAGCTCGACAGGCGCCATTCGTATTCGCGCAACCCCTCCTCCATACGGCCCTGGAGGAGAAGCGCCATGCCGAGCGCCATGTGTGCGTCGGCGTGGTCCGGCTTCAGGCGGACGGCTTGTCGAAGAGCCTGCTCCCCCTTCTCCAGCTCGCCGATGTCGAGAAGGGCTGCGCCGAGATTGGTGAGGGCGACCAGATGGTCCGGGCGAACATCGGCAGCTCGTCGATGGAACCATACGGCGAGATGCGGACAACCCCATTGCCGTTCCAGCACCCCCAGGTTGGTGAGGGCATCCGCGTTGTCGGGATCGAGGACGAGCGCGCGCTCGAAGGCGGCAACGGCCTCGGAGCGTCGTCCCTCGGCGTGGAGCAGGCTGCCGAGAGCGACCCAGGCGTCTCCTCGTCCCGGCTCGGCCGCGAGCACGCGGCGCCACGTCTCGATCGCGGCGGCACGGCGGCCGGTACGCTCGAGGACCCGCGCCATGGCCGCCAGCCGATCGGGATCGGCTGCCACCGCGCAAGCTTTCTCCGCGGCCTCCGCGGCTCGATCGGTCGCGCCGGCCTCGAGAAGGAGGTTGACCAGATTCACGGCCGCCGGTCCGTGCGCCCAACGGGTGAGCGCCAAGGCGTGCCGCAGCGCGACTTCGGCTTCGCGCCGGCGGCCCGAGGCCTTGAGCAAAAGGCCGAAATTGGCGTGCACATCGGCGTCGCGCGGTGCGCGATCGGCCGCCCACTCGACGAGGTCCAAAGGCTTCGGTGGCTCGGGCGGACGGATCCCTTGCGCTGCGAAGCGAGCCACCGCCAAGTGATGGAGCAGGTCCGGTCGGTCGGGGCTCGTCGCGAGGCGAAGCCGATAACCTTCGATGGCCTCGTGCAGGCGCCCCTCGCGGTGAGCGACCAACGGGTCGACGGCCGGTGCCACCGGGCCCTGCGACCGGAAGCTCCGGCGTAATGCGACGAGGTTTTCCAGAGCTTCCGCCAACCGTGCCACGGCTCCCGTCCAATCCCCGGGCGAGGGCTGATGGAACAGGCGCATCGTCGGGTACCAAGCTGTGCGCCGCTCGTCCGCGGGCCAGCGCCAGTCGGGCACGTGCTTCAACAACAGCCAGACCGGCTTTCCGAGCGCTCCCGCGAGATGCGCGATCGCCGTGTCGCTCGTCACGAGCAGGTCGAGGCATTCCAGGACGGCAGCCGTGTCGACGAAAGCGTCCGGTCCGATGTCGAGCTCCGGCCCGAGATCGGCGGCGATCAGGGCCGGCGGTGCTGTCGCGAGCTGCTCGCGGCCGTGCTCCTTCTGCAGAACGACGAAGCGAATGCCCCGGATCCCCGCGAGTGGTTGCAGGGCCGCGAGGGGAACCGAGCGCCCCTGTTCGGCCGGAGCGTTCGGGTTTCCCTGCCAGACAAGCCCGATCCGAAGCTCCCCGTCGCGTGGCGGGCAGGTTGCATCGAGACGGGTCCGCCAAGAAGAAACGAGGGCCGGTTCTGCTCGCAGGTACGGCACGTCGGCCCCGATGGTATCGGACCCGAGGTCGAGGATGCCGGGCAGGGAGAGGAGCGGGACCCACGCCTCGGCGGGTGGCGGAGGCCCGTCCTCGGGTGCCAGGATCGTTTCGTCCGACCCGCGGATCCAGCGTCGGACGGCGGGGCTTCTTTCGAGAAGCCGGTGCAAGCGGCGCGGAGCGCGGACCGTGACGTTCGCAACGCGGTCCGCGAGCCGGGGCAGCAGCCGGATGAACTGCAGGGTGTCGCCGAGACCCTGCTCGCAGACGACGAGGAGGCGGCCCGCCAGTCTCTCGCCGTGCCATCGCGGAGCATGGCCGGCTGGCACCAGCTCGCCCCACCGGTGGACGGCCCAGCGTTCTTCGTAGCCCGCCCAGGCTTCCGGCCACGTCCCCGACTGAAGGAGCGCACAAGCCAGATTGAAGCGGAGCTCGGGCGAATCGGGATCGATGGCGACTCCCGATCGCCAGACCCGAACCGCTTCGTCCGTGCGGCCCAACCTCCGAAGGCAGGCCCCGAGATTGACCCGCGCTGCACGGTGACGTTCGTTTCGGACCAGGACCTCGCGGTAATGGGCGAGCGCTTCCTCGACGCGACCGAGTTCTTGCAGGCTCACGGCGAGGTTGTAGCGGGCCTGGAGATCCCCGGGGTTCAGCCAAAGGGCCCGCCGCCCCAAGACCACCGCGAGTTCGTGCTGCCCCTTTCGTGCGCGCAGGTGAGCCAAGAGAGCCCACCCCAGGGAGTGGTCGGGCCGGAGCGCGACCAGGCACTCCGCGAGACCCAACGCCTCGTCGATCGCCCCGAGCCGCTCCAACTCGAAAGCGCGTGCGGCACACTCCAATGGAGCCCCAGGGTCGACCGCGTCAGGAAGCGGAGGAGCCGATTTCGTTCCGTGCTCGGATCTCCTCTCGATCGAAAGCAGGGCTACGGGATCGATGTCCACGAATTCCGTACGGGAGGAGGCGGGAGGATCGTCGGCTCGATCGGCGTGAACCGGCTGGTCCACCGCTCGAACCACCGCTCTCGGTTCTCCGAGGCCGAGGAGCACGGACGTCATGAATGTGGTCAGCCGTCTCGGTAAGATTTCACCTCGCGGATAGGTGACTGCGTTCGATCGTCGATCAGCCGCTTCAGTGCGGCTCGGCGGTCGTTGGTCTGATAGACGGATCGCGCCAAAGCGATGAAGCTGTCGTCGAACCGCTTCGACCTCTCACTTTCGCGGATAGCGTCTTCGATATCCCAGAGTTTTTCGTTGACACGCCGCAGTTCGTCCAAAAGGGCGTCTAGATCCCTGTTCAAGCCGCTATTTTCCCAGCGCTCCCGAAGGAGGGCGAGCTCGTGCTCGACGAAGCGACGCTGTTCGGGGGCGACGATGCGCCGTGCCTTGATTTCCAGGATCGATATCTTGTCGAGAAGCTCACCAGGAGAAACCGGTATCTCGATCACCTGCCACCCCCTTCGGGAAGGGCGCTGGCGGCCGACGGCCGCCAGCGCGTAGCGCGATTATATGGCCAAGATCAGCTCCACTGGAAGTTGGATGCGCTCAGGCTGCTTCCGCTCACGCCCGTGAGCGTGACTTCCATGTCGGCGGTGCCGTCGCCGTTGCTGTCGATCTGGAGAACCTTCGTCGTATCGTTGAAGCGGGCCGACGAATTGCCGCCGCCAGCAAAGGAGTTGGTATGAGCGCCGACGAAGGTGAAGCTGCCGGACAGCAGTCCCTGGAATACGAGCTTGTCCGTTCCCGGGGTGAAGTCGGTGATCACATCGCCACTGCCGCTCGCCGACTGAGCAATCGCCGTGAACGTGAAGAGGTCGGCCCCGGCGCCCCCGGTCACCGTGTCGGACCCGGTTCCGCCGGTGAAGTTGTCCGTACCCGCACCGAGATCGACCGTGCTGCCGCTGGTACCGGAGATCACCAACACATCGACGGCCGATCCACCGGTCACCGTCTCGACGTTCGCGAGCGTCACCGTGTTTGCCTGGTTGGCGAGCACGAGACGGTCGTTGCCGCCCGAGAGATCGATCGTTCCACCGGTGAACTTCGTTCCCAGCGTGACAACGTCGGATCCCGTACCAGCACTTAGGGTTTCTACATTCGAAATCGTCCACGTGCCACCAACAGATGCGAGGGTTAGGCTGTCGCTGCCGCCGCGGAGATCGATGGTACCTCCTGTGAGTGCCGCACCGAGGACGACGATGTCGCCGCCCGTTCCGCCGACGACGGTTTCGACGTTGCTGACGGTGAGGGTGCCGCCGGCGTCGAGGGTGAGTTTGTCGGAGCCGCCGGCGAGGTCGATCGCGGCGCCGGTGTACGCCGTGGAGAGGGTGACGACGTCGGTGCCGGTGCCGCCGGCGAGGGTCTCGACGTTGCCGACGGTGAGGGTGCCGCCGGCGTCGAGGGTGAGTTTGTCGGAGCCGCCGGCGAGGTCGACGCGGCCGCCGGTGGCGGCGGTGGAGAGGGTGACGACGTCGTTGCCGGTGCCGGCGGCGAGGGTCTCGACGTTGGCGACGGTGAGAGTGTTGCCGGTGGCGGCGAGGACCAGGCGGTCGGCTCCGGCCTTGAGGTCGATCGAGCCGGTGGTGAGGCTCGAGCCGAGGGTGACGACGTCGGTGCCGGTGCCGCCGGTGACGGTCTCGACGTTGGTGGCGGTGAGGGTGCCGCCGGCCAGCAGGGTGAGGCTGTCGGAGCCGCCCTCGAGGTCGATGGTGGCGCCGGTGACGGCGGTGGCGAGGGTGACGAGGTCGCTGCCGGTACCGCCGGTCACCGTCTCGACGTTCCTGACGGTGACGGTGTTGTTGGCGGCGTCGGCGAGGCCGAGGCTGTCGGCGCCGGCGGCGAGGTCGACGGAGCCGCCGGTGACCGCCGAGCCGAGGGTGACGACGTCCTTGCCGGTGCCGCCGGCGAGGGTCTCGACGTTGCTGACGGTGAGGGTGCCGCCGGCCAGCAGGGCGAGCTTGTCGGAACCGCCGGCGAGGTCGATCGCGGCACCGGTGTACGCCGTGGAGAGGGTGACGACGTCGCTGCCGGTGCCGCCGGCGAGGGTCTCGACGTTGCCGACGGTGAGGGTGCCGCCGGCGTCGAGGGTGAGTTTGTCGTTGCCCGCACCGAGGTTCGCGAGCCCACCGGTGGCGGCGGTGGAGAGGGTGACGACGTCGCTGCCGGTGCCGCCGAAGACCGTCTCGATGTTGGTGGCCGTGAGCGTGTTTCCGCTGCTGGCCAAGGAGAGGCGATCGGAGCCGCCCTTCAGATCGATCGAGCCGGTGGTGATCTGGCTGCCGAGGGTGACGACGTCGGTGCCGGTGCCGCCGGTGACGGTCTCGACGTTGGTGGCGGTGACGGTACCACCCGCCTGGATGGTCAGCGTGTCGTTGCCGCCGCCGAGATCGACGCGGGCGCCCGTCATGGTCGCCGTGATCGTGATGACGTCGGCTCCGCTTCCGCTCGTGATCGTCGCCACGTTCGAAAGGGTCGCGGTCACTCCGGAGTCACCGAAGACATAAACGGACACGGCGCGTCTCCATCGATCGTCGAGCGCGTTTCGGCAAAGCCCGGCTAGGGGCGCGCCTCGCACGCGGGGCGATCGCCTTCTGACACACCACTTCTTGCGAAACGGTTAACGGACGCGCGTCCGCACCTCGGTCGTCGGAGTCGGCGCCGACAGAGGTCGGCGCCTCGTGACCGAGAAGCCTCCGTCGGGTGACGTCGGAAAGACGCCCGGGCCGATCATTCGGCTGCTCGGCGGTAGCTCTCCACCGGCGGGCAGGAGCATACCAGGTGACGATCCCCGTACGCGTTGTCGATCCGACCCACCGGAGGCCAGTATTTGCCCTCGAGCTGCCCGGTGGGGAAGGCGGCGAGCGTCCTGGAATATGACCGCGACCAGTCCCCGAGCACCTGGTCGGCCGGGTGCGGAGCGTTCTTGAGCGGATTGTCGAGCCGATCCATCCGCCCTTCTTCGATCGCCCGGATCTCCTCGCGGATGGCGATCATCGCGGAGCAGAACCGATCGAGCTCGGCGAGGGGTTCGCTCTCGGTCGGCTCGATCATCATGGTCTCCGGCACCGGCCAGGACATGGTCGGTGCATGGAAGCCGTAATCGATCAGTCGCTTGGCGACATCCTCCGCGGTGATCCCCGTGGCCGCCTTGATCGGTCTCAGATCGATGATGCACTCGTGGGCGACGAACCCTCCGGCACCCGAGTAGACGATCGGGTAGTGGGGCGCCAATCGCCGGGCCACGTAATTCGCGGCCAGGATCGCGACCGCCGTGGCCCTGCGCAGGCCTTCGGCTCCCATCATCCGAATGTAGGCCCAGGAGATCGGCAGGATCGAGGCCGATCCCCAAGGTGCTGCCGCTACCGGCCCGACGGACGCCCGATGGCGCTCGGGATCGACGGGAACGACCGGGTGGTCGGGCAGGAACGGGACGAGGTGCGCGGCCACCCCGATCGGGCCGACGCCCGGACCTCCGCCCCCGTGCGGAATGCAGAAGGTCTTGTGGAGGTTCATGTGGCAGACATCGGCGCCGAGCTCGGCCGGGCGGGCGATCCCGACCAGAGCGTTCAGATTCGCCCCGTCCATGTAGACCTGGCCGCCGCGCTCGTGGACGATGGCGCAGATGTCTTTGATCCGCTCCTCGAAGACCCCGTGGGTCGACGGGTAGGTGATCATGAGCGCTGCGAGCCGGTCCCGGTGCTCGTCGGCCTTCCCGAGCAGATCGTCGACGTCGACATTGCCGCGCGCATCGCAGGCGACGACCACGACCTCCATGCCGGCCATCACCGCGGAGGCGGGGTTGGTGCCGTGCGCCGAAGCCGGGATCAGACAGACGGCACGGTGACCCTCGCCGCGCGAGGCGTGCCACGCCCGGATCACGAGAAGACCGGCATATTCGCCCTGACTGCCGGCGTTGGGTTGGAGCGAAACGGCGGCGAAGCCCGTGATCTCGCAAAGGAAGGCCTCGAGCGACCGGAACAGCTCGGCGTAACCGGCCACGTGCTCTCGCGCGACGAAGGGATGCGGCTCGGCGAACCCCGGCCATGTCACCGGGCGCATCTCGGTCGTCGCATTCAGCTTCATGGTGCAGGAACCGAGCGGGATCATCGCCCGGTCGAGCGCCAGATCCTTGTCCTGCAGCCGGCGGATGTACCGCAGCATCTGCGTCTCGCTGCGATGCGCCGAGAACACCGGGTGACCCATGAAGGAGGACCGACGGCGCAGCGGCTCCGGGATGCCCTCCGGGGCGCTTCGCGCGAGGGTCTCGAGGTCGGGCCGGTCGACGCCGAACAGATCGAGGAGCCGCCCGACGAGCTCGGGTGCGGAGGTCTCGTCGAAGCTCAGGGCCAGCCGATCGGCGTCGATCGGTCGAAGGTCGATCCCGGCCGCGGCGGCCTTCTGGACGAGCGCCTCGGCTCGGCCGGGCGCCCGGAGCGTGAGCGTGTCGAAGAAGCCCGCCCGATCGACCACCTCGATGCCGCTGCCCTCGAGCCCGAGCGCGAACATCCCCGCCAAGCGGTGGACGCGACGTGCGATCCGTACGAGCCCTTCGGGACCGTGGTAGACGGCGTAGAAGGCTGCCATCACCGCGAGCAGGACCTGGGCCGTGCAGATGTTGGACGTCGCCTTGTCGCGGCGGATGTGCTGCTCGCGGGTCTGGAGGGCCATCCGGTAGGCGGGCTTTCCACGACTGTCGATCGAGACGCCGATCAAACGCCCCGGGAGCTGGCGCTTGTGCGCGTCGCGGCAGGCCAGAAAAGCCGCATGCGGGCCGCCGTAGCCCATCGGCACCCCGAAGCGCTGGGCGGAGCCCACGACGAGATCCGCACCGTGTTCACCGGGCGGGGTCGCGAGGCAGCAGGCGAGCAGGTCGGTCGCGACGATCGCGAGGGCGCCGCGCTCGTGCAGGCGGCGCACGATCGGCCCGATATCGACGAGCGCGCCACTGGATCCGGGATAGGAGAGCAGGGCCGCGAAAGCGGCCCGGCCGTGATCGAGGAGCTCGGCGACGTCGCCCACCAGCACCTCGATCCCGAGGGGACGGGCGCGGGTCTCGATCACCGCGATCGTCTGCGGGTGGGTGTCCCGGTCCACCAGAAACAGCCGCGAGCCGGTGCGGCCGACCCGCAGGGCCATCGCCATGGCTTCGGCCGCGGCAGTCGCCTCGTCGAGCAAGGAGGCGTTGGCGACCTCCATCGCCGTGAGGTCGCAGATCATCTGCTGCCAGACCAGCAGGGCCTCGAGCCGGCCCTGGCTGATCTCCGCCTGGTAGGGGGTGTAGGCCGTGTACCAGCCGGGATTCTCGAGGACGTTGCGAAGGATCACACCCGGCGTTACGGTACCATAGTACCCCATGCCGATCAGCGAGACGCGGCGGGCGTTGCGGTTCGCCATCCGCTCGAGCTCCGCGAGCGCCTCGACCTCGGAGAGAGCCGGCGGCAGGTCGAGCGGGCGCTCGGAGCGGATCGACCGGGGTACCGCCCGATCGATCAGCTCCTCGAGGGAGGAGAGCCCGAGTGCTGCGAGCATGCGACCGATATCGGCGTCGCTCGGGCCGATGTGGCGATGGACGAACGCCCCCGCCTCGGACAGCTCCGCGAGGATCGATCGGCCGGCGGTCATCGTGCGCTCCCGTCGTTCGGTCAGCCGAGTGTGGCGAGATAGTCGGCGTAGGCCTCGGGCGTCATCAGACTCGAGAGTTCCGACGGATCGGCGATCTCGATCCGGTAGAACCAGGCCGCACCCTCGGCATCCTCGTTGACCAGGGCCGGATTGTCGGCGAGTGCGGTGTTCACGGCGACCACCTTGCCGGAGACCGGGCTGTAGACTTCCGAGGCCGCCTTGACGCTCTCGACGACGGCCACCTGCTCGTGTGCCTTCACCATCCGTCCGACTTCGGGCAACTCGACATAGACCACGTCGCCGAGCTGCTCCTGGGCGTGCTCCGAGACGCCCACCGTGCCGAGCCCGTTCTCGACGCGAATCCATTCGTGATCGCGCGTGTAGAAGACCGGCATCCTGTTCCTCCTCGCAGAGACTCAGCGGTGGTAGCGGTGGGGCACGAAGGGAAGCGCCGTGACCCGGGCGGCCTCGTCGCGACCGCGGATGCGGAGCGCGAGCCGCGTTCCCGGGCTCGCGAGCGCGGTCGGAACGTAGCCCATGGCGAGCGGGCCTCCCACGGTCGGCCCGAATCCGCCGCTCGTGACGCGGCCGACGACGGCACCACCTTCGACGATCTCCGTCCCTTCGCGGGCGGGAGCCCGGCCCTCCGGCCGCAGGCCGACGAGCCTGCGCGGCGCACCTTCGGCCAGTTGGCGGAGAATGATCGGGGCGCCCGGGAAGCCGCCCTGCTCGCGTCGCCGCTTGCCGATCGTCCAGGCGAGGCCGGCCTCGACCGGTGTCGTACTGCGGTCGATGTCGTGGCCGTAGAGGCAGAGCCCGGCCTCGAGACGCAGGGAGTCGCGCGCACCGAGCCCGGCCGCGCGCACTTCCGGCGCACCCAAGAGGGTGCGGGCGAGGCCGGCCGCCTCGACGGCGGGCACCGAGACCTCGAAACCGTCTTCGCCCGTGTATCCCAGCCGCGAGACGCGGCAGGCCACGCCGCCGACCGCCATTTCCGCGGTCTGCATGAACCGGAGGCCCGTGCAGTCGGGAGCGAGGCGGGAGAGTGCGCGCTCGGCCTCCGGCCCCTGGAGCGCGATCAGGGCACGATCGGCGAGCTCGACGATCTCGCAGTCCGGTTCGAGGTGCGTGCGAAGGTGCGCGAGGTCGCCGCCCTTGCAGGCCGCGTTGACGACCACGAAGAGATGATCGCCGGCGTTGGAGACGATGAGGTCGTCGATGATGCCGCCGTTCTCGTCGGTCAGGACCGTGTAGCGGGCCCGCCCCTCGCCGAGACCGGCGATGTCGCCGGGTACCAGCCGCTCGAGCGCGGTGGCCGCGTCTTTCCCGCGGATCGCGATCTGTCCCATGTGCGACACGTCGAACAGCGCGGCGTGCTCGCGGCACCATCGGTGCTCGGCGATGATGCCTTCGGGATACTGCACCGGCATTTCGTAGCCCGCGAAGGGGACGAGTTTGGCGCCGAGCTCGCGGTGCAGGTCGAAGAGGGGCGTGCGGAGAAGATCGCTCACCGGTCGTGGCCTCCAGAAGCCCGAACGGCGCGACCACGGCGGTCGCGTCGCTCGCCCCCTCTGTCCACGACCTGAGAGATTCCACCCCGAGCCGTCGCCGGCCCGGAATGTCCCCTTCGGTGGGGTGCGGGTGCACCCGCTCTCCAGAGGGCCAGCTCGCGCGCGGTCCTTCGGCCTGAGAGTTTCCGGGGCGGTTGCTCCTTCGGCGCCGCGCGGCTCGGGTCACCCCGGCGCGGACTCTCCCACGCACGATCCTCGGCCGAGGCGGAGACTAGACCACCGGCTCCGCGGGTCAAGCCGCGAGAGGGGGCTCGGGTCCGGACCGGCACCCGGCGGCGCCGGCCGGCACATCCCGGATCATATCGCGTTCTTGGCCATCTGGTCGGCCAGATAATCGGCTTGGCGAATAGCCAGGGCCACGATGGTGAGCGTCGGGTTCTCCGCTGCACCGGTCGTGAACTGGCTGCCGTCCGAGATGAACAGGTTCTTGTGGTCCCAGGTCTGACCGAAGGCGTTGCAGACACCGTCCTGCGGCCGGGCACTCATCCGGTTGGTGCCGAGATTGTGCGTGCTCGGGTAAGGGGGCACCTCGTGAATCTCGCGCGCTCCGGCAGCGAGGTAGACCGCCGCCCCTTGGCGATAGGCATGGGCCCGCATCGCGATGTCGTTCGGATGATCGTCGAAATGGACGTTCGGAATCGGCAGCCCGAACCGGTCCTTCTCGGTGGGATGCAGGGTCACACGATTGTTCGCTTGCGGCATGTCCTCGCCGACGATCCACATCCCCGCCATGTGCGCGTAACCCTCGAGCTTGCGGGTGAATTCGCGACCCCACGCACCCGGGTCGAGGAACGCGGCCATGAACGGCAGACCCAGGGAGAGCGTCTCGAGCTCGTAGCCACCGGCGAAGCCGCGCTTCGGGTCGTGACCTGCCTCGTCCTGGATGATGCCGGCCATGGTCGTGCCGCGGAACATGTGCACCGGCCGGTCGAAGGTCGCGTAGACAGAGCCGGTAGTGTGACGCATGTAGTTGCGGCCGACTTGACCCGACGAATTGGCGAGACCGTCCGGATACTTGCTGGATGCCGAGTTGAGGAGGAGCCGGGGGCTCTCGATCGAATTGCAGGCGACGCAGACGACGCGGGCCTTCTGGACGTGCTGGCGGCCGTCCTTGTCGGCGTAGAGCACGCCCGTGATCTTGCCCGCGGCGTCGTGCTGGATCTGAAGAGCCTGACACTCGGTCCGCAGATCGAGCCTGCCGGTCGCTTCGGCCGCCGGGATCTCGGTATAGAGGGTGGACCATTTGGCGGCCGACTTGCAGCCCTGGAAGCAGAACCCGATCTGCAGGCAGTGCGAGCGGCCGTCGCGGGCCCGACTGTTGATCGCCATCCGGCCGGTGTGGACGGTCTTGTAGCCGAGCCGCTTGGCGCCCGTGTACATGACGCGGAAATTGTTGTTGCCCGGCAGGCCGGGAATGCCGTTCGTTCGCGTCACCCCCATCTTGGCCTCGGCCTTCGCATAGTAGGGCTCGAGGTCGGCAAGACCGATCGGCCAATCGAGCAGGGTGGCACCCTCGATCCCGCCGTAGATCGAGCGGGTCTTGAATTCGTGCTCCTGGAACCGGAGCGAGGCTCCGGCCCAGTGCACCGTGGAGCCGCCGACCGTCTTGCAGATCCAGGCGGGAAGGTTCGGGAAGTCGCGTGCGACGCGCCAACTGCCGCTCGTCGTGCGCTTGTCGAGCCACGCCGTCTGGACGAAGGCGGCCCACTCGTCGTTCACGAATTCCTCGGGCGAGAGCCGCTTGCCCGCTTCGAGAAGGACGACCTTGATCCCCTTCTGGCAGAGTTCGTTGGCGAGTGTGCCGCCACCTGCCCCGCTGCCGATCACGACGACGACCGAATCGTCGCTCAGCTCGTACCGTGCCATCTTCCGTGCCTCCCTTCGTGTCTTTCGGTTCGCCGACGAGACGTCAGGCGGGTGGCGGCGGGCTCGCTTCGGCGTCCGGTTCGAGTGTCCAGCCCGCGTCCTGGAAGCCGCGGTGCAGATAGCCGCCGAACTCGGCCGAGCTCCCCTGATAGCCGAAGTGATGCCAGACCAGTTTGTTGTTGTAGAGACCCACCACGGTCTCGCCCTTGACGGCCTGGAAGAAGGGTGTCTTTTCGATCGACTTCAACACCTCGATGCGACCACCGGGCGAGAGCTGCAGCCAGGGGACGCCGGTCGCCCGGTCGAGGGCGGCCACACCCGCCTCGATCGTCTTGGCCAGAGCGGGATCGGCTTTGGCCTTCTTGTCGAGGCTCTCGACCACCTCGGCATAGTAGAGGTCGCCCAGCATGTCGTGCGGGTAGAGGTCGCGCGTCATGACCAAGAGGACGCGCGCGGTCGCGACGTCGAACGCCGAGAGCGTCATCGCCCAGGCACCGTTGCTCGCGGCGATGACCGTGGTGCCGCCGGCCACGGCTACGGTCGCGGCGGTACTCGCGGCGGTTCGAAGGAACAGCCGCCGATCCAGGATCTTCTTCATTGGTGAGCCTCCCGATCCGAGGGCCGCTCAGCGATAGCGGCCGTGCCGTTGCAGGACCTCGATCTTGTATCCGTCGGGATCCTGGATGAAGAAAAACCGGGCGAGCAGCGCACCGTTGCGGAAGAACTCCTTGATCGGCTGCGGTGCCAGGCCCGCCTCGGCGAGACGCCGATGCTCGCGGTCGAGGTCGTCGACGCAGAAGGCGATGTGGCCGTAGCCTTCGCCGAGCGCGTAGGGTTCGGTGCGGCCCTTGTTGAGGGTGAGCTCGACCTCGAAATCCGCCTCCGGGTTGCGCAAGTAGACGAGCGTGAAGGTTTCGAAATCCAGGGTTTCGGCCGGCTCGAGACCGAGGGCGGTCCGATAGAACGCGATCGACCGGTCCAGATCCAGGACCCGGATCATCATGTGGATCGCCTTCGCCATCGCCCGTCCTCCGGCCGCTACCTCCGCAACGACGGGACGTCTACACGGCTCGGTCGCGGTCGTGGTATTAGCGTGCTACTACACGACCTCGGCCGCGGCCTCGACCCGTCGGCCGGCTTCGGCCGGACCGACATCGGGGGCTCCGCGGGCGAGAAAGGTCGCACAGGCGACGCGCAGCAGCGAGGCGAAGTTTCGGACCTCGCCCGTGAGCTCCAGCACCTCGTCGTAGAGCGTCGCCACGAAGCGTGGGGTCGATACCCCCTCGAGCTCGGCCATCCGGTCGAGGATGGCCCAGAAGCGCGACTCGAGCCGGATGCTGGTGACGGCACCGTGCAGTCGGACGGAGCGGGTCACGGGCTCGTAGTCCTTGGGGTCGGTCCCGGCATAGATCCGGCACATGGGCCCTCCCTTCGCCCCGCAGCCGGCGGCACCTCCGATCCGATACGTCCAGTGTAGCTGCGGCCCGCCCGCCCTGCCAAGGCCGGCGCCCGCGACGTTGCCAACCCGTCGCCTTGCGGGTCGCCGCATCCTTGCCTAAGCAGCGACCGGCATACGGCCGCCGCACCCGGAGCGGGGTCGAGGACGAGGAACGAGGCGCCCATGCGGATCGGCATCGTCAAGGAGCGCCGGGAGTACGAGCGGCGCGTGGCGGCCACGCCCGAAACGGTCAAGCGCTACAAGGCCATGGGCCTCGAACCCGTGGTCGAACGCGGGGCGGGCCTGGGTGCCGCCATCTCCGATGCGCTCTACGAGCAGGCCGGCGCCCGGCTGGTGGACGGCCCCGGCGAAGCGCTGGCCGCGGAGATCCTGCTCAAGGTGCAGCGCCCGCTCGACGAGGAGCTCGCGGCGCTCGGGCCCGACCAAGTCCTGATCGGGATGCTCGATCCCTACATGAACCGCGACCAGGTCCGGGCCTACGCCGAGCGCAGGATCACCGCTTTCGCCCTCGAGCTCCTGCCCCGGACGACCCGTGCCCAGGCCATGGACGTGCTCTCGAGTCAGGCGAACCTCGCGGGTTACCGGGCGATGGTCGAGGCGATGGCGGCCTACAGCCGGGTCTTGCCCATGATGATGACGGCGGCCGGAACGGTGACGCCCGCCAAGGTGTTCGTCATCGGCGCGGGCGTGGCCGGGCTGCAGGCCATCGCGACGGCCAAGCGGATGGGGGCCGTGGTCACGGCGACGGACGTGCGGCCGGCCGCCAAGGAAGAGATCGAGAGTCTCGGCGCCAAGTTCGTGGGCTTCATTCCCAAGGATGCGGCGACCGCGGGTGGCTACGCCCGCCCGCTCACCCCGGAGGAGCAGGCCGAGCAGGCCCGGATCGTGGCCGAGCACCTCAAGAGCCAGGACATCGTCGTGACCACCGCCCAGGTTCCGGGCCGCAGAGCGCCCAGGATCGTGACCGCGGCGATGGTCGCCGCGATGAAGCCGGGCTCCGTGATCCTCGACATGGCGTCCGAGACCGGCGGCAACGTCGAGGGCAGCCGGCCCGGTGAGGTGGTCGAGATCGGCGGGGTGCAGGTGATCGGGGCCCGCAACCTGCCGGCGAAGCTCGCGCCGGCCGCCTCGCTCCTCTACGCCAAGAACTTGTTGAATTTCGTTCAGCTGATCGTCGGCAAGAAGGGCGAACTCTCGATCAATCTCGAGGACGATCTGGTCAAAGGCACGCTCCTGACCCGAGCCGGCGAGATCGTGCATCCGAACTTCGTCGGGCAGAGCTGAGGGAGGAGCGAGCGATGGCCGCCATCGACCCGGCAATCTTCAACCTCATCGTGTTCGTGCTGGCGATCTTCGTCGGTTATTACGTGGTCTGGTCGGTCACCCCCGCCCTGCACACGCCGCTCATGTCGGTCACCAACGCGATCAGCTCGGTGATCATCGTGGGCGCCCTGATCGCCACGGGCGCGGGCGGGCTCGCCGCCGTCTTCGGTTTCCTCGCCTCGCTCTTGGCGGCGGTGAACATCTTCGGCGGGTTCGCCGTCACCGAGCGGATGCTCGCGATGTTCAAGAAGCGCGGTTGAGGGAGCCGAAGCGATGACCGCGAACCTCGCCGCGATCGGCTATCTCGTCGCCGCCGTCTGCTTCATCCTCGCCCTTCGCGGGCTCTCTTCGCCGGCCTCGAGCCGGATGGGCAACCGCTACGGCATGGCCGGGATGTCGCTCGCGGTCGTCACCACGCTCCTGGCCCTGCCGCAGGCGAGTATCGGCGGTTACGCCGCCATTCTCGTGGCGATCCTGCTCGGTGGTGCCGCCGGCTACACGATCGCCCAGCGTATCCAGATGACCGCGATGCCGCAGCTCGTGGCGGCGTTCCACTCGCTCGTGGGCCTCGCCGCCGTCTTCGTCGCCGCGGGCGCCTTCCTCGAGCCGCAGGACTTCGGCATCACGCGGCCGGACGGTTCGATCAAGCCTCTCTCGCTCCTCGAGATGGGGCTCGGCACGATCATCGGTGCGATCACCTTCACCGGTTCGGTCATCGCCTTCGGCAAGCTCCAAGCCAAGTTCCCGCCGAGCGTCGAGGCGCTGATCCCGGACTTCGCGAAGCCCGCCGTGGCCGCCGCCATGTCGAGCCGGCCGATTCTCCTGCCCTCGCGGCACGCGATCAACGTCGCGATCGGTGTCGCGATCCTCGTCCTCCTCGTCCTCTTCATGGTGAGCCAGAGCGGGCTCGTCTTTCTCCTCATGACGCTTCTGGCTCTGGCCATCGGCGTGCTCCTGATCATCCCGATCGGTGGTGCCGACATGCCGGTGGTCGTCTCGATGCTCAACAGCTATTCGGGTTGGGCCGCGGCCGGCATCGGCTTCACGCTGCAGAACCCGATGTTGATCATCACGGGTGCCTTGGTCGGCTCCTCGGGCGCCATTCTCTCCTACATCATGTGCCGGGCGATGAACCGCTCCTTCGTCTCGGTCATCCTGGGCGGCTTCGGGGAGACCGGCGCGGCGGCGGCCGACACCGGCGACAAGACCGTCAAGGCCGGCTCGGCCGAGGACGCGGCGTTCATCATGGAGAACGCGCAGAAGGTGATCATCGTGCCCGGCTACGGTATGGCGGTGGCCCAGGCCCAGCACGCCGTGCGCGAGCTCTACGACACGCTCACCAAGAAGGGGGTGGAGGTGAAGTTCGCCATCCATCCCGTGGCCGGCCGCATGCCCGGCCACATGAACGTGCTGCTGGCCGAAGCCAACATTCCCTACGACGTCGTCTTCGAGATGGACGAAATCAACAACGAGTTCGGCCAGGCCGACGTCGCCTACGTCATCGGCGCCAACGACATCACCAATCCCGCGGCCAAAACCGATCCGGGCTCGCCGATCTACGGCATGCCGGTCCTCGATGTCGACAAGGCGAAGGCGGTTTTCTTCGTGAAACGGTCCATGGCGGCCGGTTACGCCGGTATCGACAACCCGCTCTTCTACATGGATCGGACGATGATGTTGTTCGGCGACGCCAAGAAGATGACCGAGGACATCGTCAAGGCCATGACGGGCGGCGGCCACTGAAGGAGACCGCGCGGACCTCTCTCGACGGGCAGCCCGGGGAGGCCTATCAGCGACCCGGGAGCAGGGAGGTCGCGCGATGCGGGTCGTAGTCGTGGGGGCTTCGGGGACGGTCGGCCGGGCGGTGGTGGCCGAGCTCGGCCGGCGACACGAGATTGTCACGGCCGGCCGCACGAGTGGCGAGCTACGCTTCGATGCCACCGATCCGGCCTCGATCCGGGCCGGTCTGCAGAAGGTGGGCCCGATCGACGCGCTGGTGGCGACCTTCGGGACCGTCAAGTTCGCGCCTCTGGCCGAGCTCGATGCCGCGGGCTACGGCATCGGCCTCGCCGACAAACTCATGGGCCAGGTCAACCTCGTGCTCGTCGGGCGCGAGTTCGTGGCCGACGGCGGTTCCTTCACGCTCACGAGCGGCATTCTCGCGCGCGATCCCGTGGTGGCCGGCAGCTCGGCCTCGATGGTCAACGGCGCACTCGAGGCCTGGGTCCAGGCGGCGGCCATCGAGCTGCCGCGCGGGCTGCGGATCAACTGTGTCAGTCCGGGGCTGCTCGAGGAGAGCGCCGCCGCCTATGGTGCTTTCTTTCCGGGCCACATACCGGTGCCGGCGACCCGGGTCGCCAAGGCCTATGCGAAGAGTGTCGAAGGCCGCCTGACCGGGCGGGTCTTCGAGGTGTTCTGAGGTCGAGGAGACGATCAGGTGCGCATCCGCGCCGCCGTTCTCGAGACGATGGGCGCGCCGGCGCCGTACGCGCTCAGCCGGCCGTTGCGGATCCAGGAGGTCGAGCTCGAGCCGCCGGGACCCGGCGAGGTGCTCGTGCGCGTCGCAGCCGCCGGTCTCTGCCATTCCGACCTCTCGGTGATCAACGGCGATCGCCCGCGCCCGCTACCCATGGTGCTCGGCCACGAAGCAGCCGGCGTCGTCGAAGAGGTCGGCCCCGGCGTCCACGATCTGGTGAAGGGCGACCACGTCGTCCTCGTTTTCATGCCGTCCTGTGGGCACTGCCTGCCCTGCATGGAGGGCCGTCCGGCGCTGTGCGAGCCCGGCGCCGCGGCGAACGGAGCCGGCACGCTGCTTTCGGGGGCGCGCCGACTGCGGCGCGACGGCGAGCCGATCCACCACCATGTGGGGGTCTCGGCGTTCGCCGAATATGCCACGGTCTCGCGCCGCTCGCTGGTCAAGATCGACCCGGAGTTGCCGCTCGAGGAGGCGGCGCTGTTCGGCTGCGCCGTCCTCACCGGGGCGGGTGCCGTGATCAACACGGGCGGGGTGCGCCCGGGCCAGACGGTGGCAGTGGTCGGGTTGGGTGGTGTGGGCCTGTGCGCGCTGCTCGCCGCGGTCGCCTCCGGCGCCCGCGAGATCGTCGCTGTCGACATCCTGCCGGACAAGCTCGCCTTCGCGCGCCAGTTGGGCGCCACGCTGACCTTCGATGCACGCGAGCAGCAGGTGGCCGAGGCGGTCCGAGCGGCCACCCGAGGTGGCGTCGACTTCACCTTCGAATTCGCCGGATCGGCGGCGGCGCTCGAGCTCGCCTGGGCGATCACGCGGCGAGGCGGAACCACGATCACGGCGGGGCTACCGCATCCCTCGGCGCGCCTGCCGGTTCCGATCGTCCAGCTCGTGGCCGAGGAACGGGCCCTCAAGGGCAGCTACATCGGTACCGCCGTTCCGGCGCGCGACGTACCGAGACTGATCGATCTCTATCGAAAGGGGCGACTGCCGGTCGACCGGCTCGTGTCCGCTCGCATGTCGCTCGAGGACATCAACGAGGGTTTCGACCGTTTGGCGCGTGGCGCGGCGATCCGCCAGATCGTCACGCCCTGATCGCCCCGACGGAGGCGCGCGAGCGGCTTGCCACGCTCGAGGTCGACGGGCGTAGGAGCGGAGACCTCGACGATGACGCCACACTCCGGACGGCCCTTTCGGGCGACGCTCCCCTTGGTCCTCCTCCTGCTCGCCCCGCCCCTCGACGCCCGGCAGCAGGGCGGCCCGCAGCCGCCCGCCGCGGTCACGGTCGTCCGCCTCGAGCGCCGGGAGGTGACGCCCGTCTCGAGCTTCACCGGCCGGGTCGAGGCGGTCGACAAAGTCGACCTGCGGGCCCGGGTCGATGGGTTCGTCCAGGAGATCCGCTTCCGGGAAGGAGCGGACGTCCAGGCGGGTGAGCTCCTCTTCGTGATGGAGAAGGGGCCCTACATCGCCAAGGTGAAGGAAGCCGAGGCCGCGATCCTCGCGGCCGAAGGTTCGCTCAAGCTCGCCGACCTCGAGGTCGAGCGGCAGACGGTGCTCGTCCAACGCCAGGCCGTGGCCCAGGCCAAGCTCGACGAGGCGATCGCCAAACAGGCTCAGGCGAGGGGTGCGTTGTTGGGGTACCGAGCCGCCCTCGAGCGCGCCCGTCTCGACCTCTCCTACACCGACGTCGCGAGCCCTGTGAGTGGTCGGATCGGGCGTGCGAGCGTGTCGGTCGGCGACTTCGTGGGGCCTACGAGCCCGCCCCTCGCGACGGTCGTCGGCCAGGAGCCGATCTACGTCACCTTCCCCGTCAGCGTTCGCCAGCTCCTCGAGGTCCGCCGCAAGGCGGAGGTCGCCGGCAGCGACGCGAGGGCCGTGCAGATCCGGGTGCGGCTCGCCGACGGTACGCTCTACGGAGAGCTCGGCCGTCTCGACTTCGTCGACGTCGAGGTCGATCCGGGTACCGACACGATCGCGCTCCGGGCGGAGCTCCCCAACCCGAAACGCACCTTGATCGACGGCGCACTCGTGACCGTGCTGGTCGAGACCGCGCAGCCCCGATCGGCGCTGCTCGTGCCGCAGAGTGCCGTGCAGTTCGATCAGGCCGGCCGCTTCGTCCTCGTCCTGGACCCGGAAGGCAAGGTCCTGGTCCGGCGGGTACGGCTCGGGCCCACCTACGGCACCCTCTATGCGGTCGAAGACGGCCTGCGCGAGGGCGAGCGCGTGATCACCGAGGGTATCCAGAAGGTCCGGCCGGGCGCCGTCGTCACGCCGACGGAGGCGCCGCTCCCGCCCGTCGAAGCCTCGGTGCCGCGGAACTGAGAAGATGATCTCCGCTGTCTTCGTCGATCGGCCGCGGCTCGCGATCGTCATTTCGGTCGTGATCACGCTCGCCGGCCTGATCGCGTTGTCGGCGCTGCCGATCGCCCAGTTCCCGGACATCGTGCCGCCGCAGGTTCAGGTGACCGGCCGTTATCCGGGGGCCGGTGCCGAGGTGGTCGATGCCACCGTGGCTCAACCCGTCGAAAGCCAGGTCGTCGGCGTCGACAAGATGATCTACATGAAGTCGACCTCGGGCAGCGACGGCAGCTACACTCTGACCGTGTCCTTCGAGGTGGGCAGCGATCCCGACATCAACACCGTCAACGTGCTCAACCGCGTGCAGCTCGCCATCCCGCAGCTGCCGCAGGAGGTCAGCCGTCAGGGCCTGTCGGTCAAGAAAAAGTCGTCAGCCATTCTTCAGGTCATAGCTGTTTACTCACCGAACCGAACATACGATACGTTGTTCCTTTCGAATTTTGCAAACATCAACATTCTCGATAACATAAAGCGCGTCCGCGGTGTGGGCGACGCCTTCCTTTTCGGTGCGCTCGACTACAGCATGCGCGTCTGGATCGGGACGGATCGATCGACCGCGCTCGGCATCACGCCGAACGACATCATCGCAGCCCTGCAAGCGCAGAACATCCAGGCCGCCGTCGGTCGAGTCGGTGCCCAACCGATCTCCGAGGATACGGCCTTCCAGCTCGCGATCCAGACCAAGGGCAGGCTCACCGAGGTCGGCGAGTTCGAGAACGTCGTGATCCGTGCCAACCCCGACGGCTCGTTCGTTCGGGTGAAGGATGTCGGCCGCGTCGAGCTCGGTGCCAGATCCTCCGATTCGTTCGGCCGCTTCAACGGTGGTCCCGGAGCCCTGATCGCGGTCTTCCTCGCACCGGGTGCCAACGCACTCGAGACGGCGAACGGCGTCGTTAGGGTGATGGAGGATGCGAAAACGCGCTTCCCCGCCGACGTCGCCTACGAGGTCACCTACGACACCACCTCCTTCGTCGAGCAGAGCATGGAGGAGGTTCTCCACACCCTAGTGGAGGCGTTCCTCCTCGTAGTGATCGTGGTGTACCTCTTTCTGGGCAATCTCCGAGCCACACTCGTTCCGTTGGTCGCTGTCCCGGTCTCTCTGATCGGGGTGTTCTCGGTCATGCTGGCGCTCGGCTTCTCGCTCAACATGGTCTCGATGCTGGCGCTCGTGCTGGCGATCGGGATCGTCGTGGACGATGCGATCGTGGTCGTCGAGGCGGTGGAGGCCAAGCTCGAGCAGCATCCCGACATGGGGCCGGCCGAGGCGACCAAGCTCGCCATGGGAGAGATCACGGCACCGATCGTCGCGATCACGCTCGTACTGCTTTCGGTGTTCGTACCGACGGCATTCATCCCGGGCATCGTGGGCCGGCTCTTCCAGCAGTTCGCGGTCGTCGTCGTGGTCTCGATGATCATTTCGGCCATCAACGCCTTGACCCTCTCGCCGGCCCTCTGCGCCATCCTCCTGCGCCGTAGCCACGGGCGCGAGCGTGGACCGATGGCCTACGTGCGCAGGAGTATCGACCTCGCGCGCGACGGCTATGCGGTGATCGTGAGGCGGCTCGTCCGGGTGGCCGCGTTCTCCCTCGTGGCACTGGCGGGCGTGACGGTCGCGAACGTCTGGCTTTTCCAAGCGACACCCACGGGCTTCGTGCCCGAGGAGGATCAGGGCGCCTTTTTCGCCGAGCTGCAGCTTCCCGAGGGGGCGTCGGTCAATCGCACCGCGCGCGTCGCCGAGCAGGTCGAGGAGCTCATCAAGGCGGTGCCGGGTGTTGCGGACATCAGCACCGTTGTAGGCTACAGTACTCTCGAAGGCCTCGCCAAATCGAACAGTGCCTACTTCATCGTTCTCTTGAAGCCCTTCTCCGAGCGGAAGGAGCCGGGCACCGATGTGCGCTCGATCGTTCGCAGGGTACTCGCCGAGGGGCGCGCCATCCGGGAAGCGAACCTGATCGCCTTCAACGTGCCGGCGATCATCGGCCTCGGCACCGGTGGCGGGTTCGAGTACCAGCTCCAGGACCTCGAGGGCGGCACACCCGCCGATCTGGCGGCTGTCGCCCGGGCGCTCGTGCTCGCCGCCAACGACGAGCCCGAGCTCGGTACTGTCTTCACGACCTACTCGGCCGCCACGCCGCAGCTCTTCCTCGACATCGATCGCGACAGGGTGCAAACCCTGGGCATCAAATTGTCCGACGTCTTCAATGCGTTACAGACAACCCTCGGCGGCTACTACGTGAACGATCTGAACCTGTTCGGCCGGACCTGGCAGCTGAACATCCAGGGTGAAGCCGCCGACCGGGCGGCCGTGACCGACATCTATCGGATCCACGTCCGCAACCGCGCCGGGCAAATGGTGCCGCTGCGCGCGTTCGCCGAAGTGCGGCCCGTCCTCGGACCCGAGACGGTGATCCGCTACAACAATCGGCGCAGCGTGACGATCAACGGGAGCCCGGCGCCCGGGGTGAGCTCCGGGGACGGCTTGGCCACCATGGAGGCCGTCTCGGTCCGCACCCTACCGGCAGGGTACGGGTTCGCTTGGACCGGTACGGCCCTTCAGGAGAAAGCGGCTGCCGGCCAGACGTTGGTCATCCTCGCCCTCTCGGTTCTGTTCGCCTACCTGTTCCTGGTCGCCCTCTACGAGAGCTGGACGATCCCGGTCCCGGTGCTGCTCGCGACGACCGTGGGGCTCGCGGGTGCCATGGTCGGCATCCTCGCAGCCGGGCTCGACAACAATGTCTACGCCCAGATCGGTATCGTCGTGCTGATCGCGCTCGCCGCCAAGAACGGCATCCTCATCGTCGAGTTCGCCAAGCTGCGGAGGGAGGAGGGCCTTTCGATCACCGAGGCGGCGGTGGCCGGGGCGCGCGAGCGCTTCCGGGCCGTCATGATGACGAGCTTCGCCTTCGTCGCCGGGCTGATCCCGCTCGTCGTCGCCCAGGGCGCGGCGATGCTCAGCCGGCGCGGCGTCGGCACCGCCGTGTTCGCGGGCATGATCGCCGCCTCCGTGTTCGGCGTCTTCTTCGTCCCCACGCTCTACGTGGTCTTCCAGTGGCTGCGCGAACGGATCCGTGGCGAGGCCGCCGCACGCCCGTTGCACGAGGCTTCCACCGCGCTCTGAGCCGCGCCCGCTTCCGCAGCGCAGCGGGTGGGGCTAAGACCAGTCGGCGGCACTCGACTGCCGAGCCGACCCGCCGCCGCGAGCGGGTGAGGAGGAGACCCTGGCCGACGCGCCTCCACGCTTCGTCCGTCTGCCCGATCACGGCCGCGCGAGCGTGCCGTTCACGATCGACGGGGTCCCGGTCACCGGCCTCGAGGGCGATACGCTCCTCTCGGCCATCCTCGCCGTCCGCCCCGACCTCGGGGCTCTGGCCCCCGATCCGAGGCGCCGCGCCGGCTTCTGTCTGATCGGCGCCTGTCAGGATTGTTGGATCCGTCTTTCGGGCGGTGGCAGGGTCCGGGCCTGCACCACACCCCTCGTGGCCGGGACGGCGGTGCTGCTCGAGGCCGACGGGGAGCGCTGGTGAGCGCCGGGCCGACGATCCTCGTGGTCGGTGCCGGGCCCGCGGGCATGGCCGCCGCGCGGGTGCTCGCCGAGGCGGGTCTTCGGCCGATGGTCCTCGACAAGGCCGCGCGGCCCGGCGGGCAGGTCTGGCGGGAACCGGTCGCGGGCGTTGAAGAGCCGTCCCTGCCCGGCCACGACCCGGGGCTCGCGCGCCGCCGCCGAACGGCCTTTCTCGAGCTCGCGCGCGACGGCCGGCTCGACTGGTATCCGTCGACCACGGTCGTCGACCTCACGCGGGACCGACTCTGGGCGCTCGGCGCCTCGGGCGCCGTGGATTCGACGGGCTTCGACCGGCTGATCCTCTGTCCGGGTGCGATCGAACGGATTCTGCCCGTGCCGGGCTGGACCTTGCCCGGTGTCTACACCTTGGGAGGGGCCCAGACCGCCCTCAAGGCGCTCCGCTGCTTCGTGGGTCGGCGGATCGCCTTCGTCGGCACGGGGCCCCTCCTCTACCTCGCCGCCGCCCAGCACGTCGCCGCCGGTGCATCGGTCGTCGCGGTGGCCGACACGTCCCGCCTGCGGCACGCCATCGCCGCGCTGCCCGGACTCGCCGCCGACCGGTCGCGCCTCGCGCTCGGTGCCCGCTGCCTCGCGGCGCTGCGTCGGGCGGCCGTACCGATCCTTCGCGGCGTGCGGGCCTTCGCGGTCGAAGGGCAGGAACGGGTCGAGGGTCTCCGGATCGAAGCTCGCTCGGGACCCCGCAGGATCGTCTGCGATGCGGTGGCCTTCGGGTTCGGCCTCGTACCGCAACTCCAGCTGCTCGACCTGCTCGACATGCCCTTCCGTTTCGACCCGCACACGGGAACTTGGCTCGCCGAGACCGACACCGCCGGCCGCACGCCGCTCACCGGCGTGTACGTGGCGGGCGATGCCGGCCTCGTCCGCGGGGCCCGGGCCGCCGAGCTCGCCGGTGAGCGCGCGGCCCTGGCACTCCTCGAGGATCTCGGCCGCCCGGTCGACGGCTCGCGGGTCGCGTGGCTCGGGCGAGAGCTCGAGAAGCACGGTCGTTTCGCTCGCGCCCTCGGCCGGGCATTCCCGTTTCTCGGCGCGCTCGAGGAGGCGATCGCCGACGAAACCGTGGTCTGCCGCTGCGAGGGCGTTCCGGCCGGCGCCCTGCGCGCCGCGGCGCTCGCGTTCGAGGTGGACGAGGTCAACCGCGCGAAGGCTCTGACCCGCTGCGGTATGGGGCGCTGTCAGGGCCGGCTCTGCGGGCCGAGTGCCGCGCGCATTCTGGCCCGTGCCCGCGGCCTCGATCCCGCTTCCGTGGGACGGCTGCGGGCGCAGCCGCCGGTCGAACCGCTGCCGGTGCGCGCGCATCGCGTCGAGGAGGAGGTCGCCGCTTGAGCGAGCGGCTGGCGACCGAGGTCTGCATCGTCGGGGGTGGGCTCGTCGGCTGCGCTACCGCCCTGGCACTCGCCCGGCGCCGGACCCCGTGCGTGCTGGTCGAACGCGACCGCTGCGGTGGGCAGGCCTCCGGCGTGAACTACGGTGGCGTCCGACGCCAGGGGCGGGCGCTCGAGGAGTTGCCGCTCGCGGCCCGCGCTCGCCGGATGTGGGGGCGCCTCACTACCCTCGTCGGCCACGACAGCGAGTTTCGCCCGACCGGTCATCTCCGGCTCGCGCGCGACGAGGCGGAGCTCGCGGCACTCGAGCGATGGGCGGCGGAAGCGGCGCGGCTCGACGTGCGTTGCGAGATCCTCGGCCGGGACGCGCTCGCCTCCCGGTGGCCCTGGTTGGGCAGCGGCCTCGCGGGCGGCTCCCTCTGCGCCGACGATGGGCAGGCGAACCCGCGGCTCACCACCCCCCTCTTCGCGCGCGCCGCGCGCGAAGAGGGCGCGCACATTCTCGAGCGCAAGCCCGTGATCGCCCTCGAGCGCTCGAGCCGGGGCTTTCGGGTCGAACTCCAGGGGGGGCCCGAGATCGAGGCCCGCGTCCTGGTCGATGCGGCGGGCGCCTGGGGACCGGCGATCGCGGCCCTGCTCGGCGACGAGCTGCCCGGCGAGGTGATCGCACCCAACATGATGGTGAGCGAGCCGCTCGGCTACCGCATCGAGCCCAATCTGGGCATGGCGGGCCCGGGGATCTATCTGCGCCAGGTGCCCACCGGCTCCGTGATCTTCGGTGGTGGCAGAGGCGTGGCCGACCTCGCCGCCGCCCGGTGCCGACCACTCCTTTCGACCACGCTCGCGACCCTGGCCGAGGCCCGCCGGATCGTCCCTGCCCTCGACTCCGCGACCATCATCCGCAGCTGGGCGGGCATCGAGGGCCGGATGCCGGACGATCGGCCGGTGATCGGGCCGAGTGCCCGCGTCCCGGGTCTCTTCCACGCCTTCGGCTTCTCGGGCCACGGCTTCATGCTCGCACCGGCCGTCGGTGCCGTCCTCGCCGAGCTGATCCTCGACGGGCACAGTGCCACGAGCCTCGCGGGCCTCGGGCCCGCGCGCTTCACGCAGCAGCCGGCGACCGTCGCCTGAAGGGGCCCCGCTACTCCGCCGCCGCCCGGCTCGCCACGAGTTCGGGCTCCCGGATGGCATCGTGGGCCGCCATCGCCGCGATGTTGAGGATGTCCGAGACCGTGGCGTTCATCGACACGATCTGCACCGGATGCGACAGGCCCTCCAACAACGGCCCGATCACCGTACCACCGCCGAGCTGCTGCAGGAGCTTGTAACTGATGTTGGCGCTGTGCAGCGCCGGCATGATGAGCACGTTCGCCGGTCCTTTGAGGCGGCAGAAGGGGTAGAGTGCCATCAGATCGGGGTCGAGGGCGACGTCCACGCCCATCTCGCCGTCGTACTCGAAATCGACCTGACGGCGGTCGAGCTCGAGGACGACCTCCCGGATCCGGGCGGCCTTCGACACCGGCGGGTTGCCGAAGGTCGCGAAGGAGAGCAGCGCCACCCGCGGCGTGACACCCATTCGGCGGACCGCCCGCACGGTCTGGATCGCGATGTCGGCCAGCGTCTTGGCGTCGGGCAGCTCGTGCACGTTGGTGTCGGCGATGAACACGGTGCGCCCCTTGGCGACCATGATCGTGAGGCCGAACACCCGATGGCCCGGCTTCGGGTCGATCACCCGCAGCACGTCCTCGAGGACGTCGTGGTAGTTGCGGGTGAGGCCCGTGACCATCGCATCGGCATGGCCGTTCGCCACCATGCAGGCTGCGAACACGTTTCGATCCTGGTTCACGAGCCGCTGACAGTCGCGGAACAGCAGCCCGTTGCGCTGCTGCCGCCGGTAGAGGAACTCGGCGTAAGTGCGATTGTGCTCGGAAAGCCGTGCATTGTGGATCTCCACCCCGTCGAGCCTCTTGAGGCCCATGCTCTGGAGGGTGGCGGCGATCCGCTCTTCCCGACCGATCAGGATCGGGGTGCCGAGGTTCTGGTCCCGCCAGGCGAGAGCCGCGCTGATCGCCTTCTCCTCTTCGCCCTCGGCGAACACGACGCGCTTGGGCTGGGCGCGCACCCGGTCGATGACGAGCTGCATCCGCGAAGCCGTCGGATCGAGGCGGCTGCGCAGCTGTGCCCGGTAGCGGTCGAGGTCGAGGATCGGCCGACGCGCCACGCCGCTCTCCATGGCGGCCTTGGCCACAGCCGTCGGCACGTGGGTGATCAGGCGGGGATCGAAGGGGGTGGGGATGAAGTAGTCGGGCCCGTAGCGGAGCCGCCGGCCGCGATAGGCCGCCGTCACCTCGTCCGGCACGTCCTCGCGGGCGAGAGCGGCGATGGCGTAGGCCGCCGCGATCTTCATCGAATCGTTGATGGTGGAGGCGCGGACGTCGAGCGCTCCCCGGAAGATGTAAGGGAATCCCAGCACATTGTTGATCTGGTTCGGATAATCGCTCCGACCCGTGGCGATGATCACGTCCTTGCGGACCTCGCGGGCCTCCTCGGGGGTGATCTCGGGGTCGGGGTTGGCCATCGCGAAGACGATGGGGTTCTTGGCCATCGAGGCGAGCATGGCCGGGCTGAAGGCCCCTTTGGCGGAAAGGCCGAAGGCCACGTCGGCACCGCGCATGGCATCCGCGAGCGTGCGCGCGTCGGTGTCGACCGCGTGCGCGGACTTCCACTGGTTCATGCCGGTCTCCCGGCCGCGGTAGACCACGCCCTGAGTGTCGCACAGGATCACGTGATCGTGCGGCACGCCCATCGCCTTGATGAGCTCGGCGCAAGCGATGCCGGCGGCACCCGCGCCGTTGATGACGATCCGCACCTCCCGCAGCGAGCGACCGGTCAGATCCAAGGCGTTGATCAGCCCGGCCGCGGCGATGATCGCCGTGCCGTGCTGGTCGTCGTGGAAGACCGGGATGTCCATGAGCTCCCGCAGGCGCTGCTCGATGATGAAGCACTCGGGAGCCTTGATGTCCTCGAGGTTGATGCCACCGAAGGTCGGACCGAGCAGGCTCACGCACTGGACGAACGCGTCGACGTCGCGCGTGTCGACCTCGAGGTCGATGCTGTCGATGTCGGCGAACCGTTTGAAGAGGACGGCCTTGCCCTCCATGACGGGCTTGCTCGCGAGCGCGCCGAGATTGCCCAGACCCAGGACCGCCGTGCCGTTGGAGATGACCGCGACGAGATTGCCCTTCGCCGTGTAGTCGTAGGCCCTGGCCGGGTCCTTGGCGATCACGAGGCAGGGCGCGGCGACACCCGGCGAGTAGACCAGGGAGAGATCGCGCTGTGTGGCGAGGGGTTTGGTAGGCGAGATCTCGATCTTCCCCGGCCGCCCCTTGGCGTGCACCTCGAGCGCCTCCTCCGAGGTGACCGGTCCGCCGGCGTTCCGTGATCCCTCGTCCCAAGCGCTCATGAGCCCATCCCCCGTCACCCTGCGATCCCTGTCGAGGAGCGCCACCCGATTGTCGCCGCGACCGCCGGTCGCGGCAAGCGCAGGGCCTTGCAGCCGGACCGGTTCGCGCCACGTCTAGGGCGACACTCGGGTCGGGGTGCTGTCATGAACCTGGTCAAGACCGGGCTCCTCCTCGCGGCGATGACCGCGCTGTTCCTGGCCGCCGGCTTCCTGATCGGCGGCGAGAGCGGCCTTTCGATCGCGTTCCTGTTCGCTCTCGGGATGAACGCCTTCGCCTGGTGGAACTCCGACAAGATGGTCCTGCGGCTGCACGACGCGCAGGCCGTGAGCCGTGCCACGGCACCCGAGCTCTGGGATCTGGTCGCCGAACTCGCTCGCCGGGCCGATCTGCCGATGCCTGCGCTCTACGTCATCCACAGCGACCAGCCGAACGCTTTCGCCACGGGCCGCGACCCGCAGCATTCGGCCGTGGCCGTCACCACCGGCATCCTCGAGACCCTGCCGCCCGAGGAGCTCGCGGGCGTGATCGCGCACGAGCTCGCCCACATCAAGAACCGCGACACGCTCATCATGACGGTGGCGGCGACGATCGCCGGCGCGATCGGCATGCTCGCCAATTTCGGCTTCCTCTTCGCGGGCTCGCGCGATTCCGAGAACCGCCATCCACTCGGCGCGGTGGGTGCCCTTCTCGTGATGATCCTGGCCCCGCTCGCGGCGACCCTCGTCCAACTCGCCATATCCCGCACGCGCGAATACGCCGCCGATCGCCTGGGTGCGGAGATCTGCGGCCAGCCGCTCTGGCTCGCCCGCGCGTTGCAGCGGATCGAGGCCCTGGCCGAGGGCCGCATCATGCCGTCGGCGGAGCACAATCCGGCCACCGCCCACCTCTTCATCGTCAACCCGCTCCGGATGGGCGGTGTCGACAATCTCTTCCGCACCCATCCGCCGACCGAGAGCCGTGTGGCGGCCCTGCTCGAGCTCGCGCGCGAAATGGGCTCCGGGCCCGGTCTGCAGCCGCCGCAGCCGCGGAGGCCCGTGGCGCCCACCCGCCGCGGCGGCAGCGTGCCCGAGAGCGGAACCGGTCGCAGCGCCTGGCACCGCAATCCCTGGAACCGCTGATCCCCGCCGACCCGCGTCCCCACCCGGCCGCACGGAGGGAGCCTCGCGGGCTCGCCCCGATCGACCTCAGGTCACCGTGTAGGCCGCGTATTTCGGCAAGAGCCGCTTGGGCTTTTTGAGCGCGTCGCGGCGGAACGGCTCGCCGAGCTCTTGGGTGAGCATCAACTCGAGGACGGTCGGGCGGCCCGAGGCGAGGGCGGCGCGCAACGCATCGCCGACCTGGTCCGGGTGGTCGACCGTCACCCCGTCCGCGCCCATGGCGCGGGCGACCGCGGCGAAGCTCGGATTCTCCAGGTTGGTCCCCAGATAGCGGTCGGCGTAGTAATCGATCTGGTTCTTCTTCTCGGCGCCCCATTGACCGTTGTTGAAGACCACCGCGACCACCGCGATCTTTTCGCGCACGCAGGTGAGCACCTCGTTGAGACTCATGCCCCAGGCCCCGTCGCCGACATAGGCCACGGCCGGCCGGTTCGGTTTCGCGACCTTGGCGCCCATCGCCGTCGGGAAGGCGTAGCCGCAGTTGCCGAAGCTCATCGCGGCGAAAAAGGAGGGTGCCTCGTCGAACTCGAGGTAGCTGTTGGCGACCGAGCAGACATTGCCGATGTCGGTCGTGACCATGCTGCCTTTCGGTAGCGCGCGGGCGAGCTCCCGAAGCGCCCGCCGCGGGGCGATCGGCGAGCCCGACGCGGAGGAGATGCCCTCGAGCTCCTGGGCCCAGGCCCGCTTCTGCCGCTCCACCTCGGCGAGCCGCTCGGCGGCATTGGCCCGCGAAGCGATCGTGACATTGCTCTGCTCCAGCCGCCGCAGGATCTCGCGAGCGGCGCCTCTGGCATCGCCGTGCACCACTACGTCGACGTTCTTGACCAGCCCGAGCACCCGATGATCGGCGTCGACCTGGATGATCTTGGCTCCCTTGGGCCAGTACTCGATGCCGTATTGCGGCAGGGTCCCGAACGGTCCGAGCCGCGAGCCCAGGACGAGCACGACATCGGCCTGGGCGAGGATGCGCATGGCCGCTTTCGAGCCCTGGTAGCCGAGAGGCCCGCAGGCCAGCCGGTGCGAGGCCGGGAAGGCGTCGTTGTGCAGGTAGGAGCAGACGACCGGGGCCTCGAGATGCTCGGCGAGGGCCACGGCTTCCCGCTGACCGTCCGACATGATCACCCCGCCGCCCGCGAGGATCACCGGGAACCGCGCGGCCGCGAGCAGGGCGGCGGCCTCGTCCAGGCTCTCGGGCGAGCCCGCGGCCCGGCGCACGACGACCGGCGTCGGGATCGTGTAGTCGAACTCGCCGTAGAAATAGTCGCGCGGAATGTTCACCTGTGTCGGCCCGCGCTCGAGGAGTGCCAGCTGGAAGGCCCGATGGGTGAGCTCGGCGATCCGCTCCGGGCGGTTCACGTGCGCCTGGTAGCGCGTGATCTTGGAGAAGATCGGGAGCTGCTCGGTCTCCTGGAAACCGCCGAGACCGATCGTCATCGAGCCCGTCTCGGGCGTGATCGCGACCACCGGGCTGTGCGCCCAATAGGCGGCGGCGATCGCGGTCACGAAGTTCGTGATCCCGGGCCCGTTCTGGGCGATGCAGACCCCGTGCCGGCCGGATGCCCTGCTGTAGCCGTCGGCCATGTGGGCCGCGTTCTGCTCGTGGGCGACCGACCAGAAGCGGATCCCGGCGGCCGGGAAGATGTCGAGGGCGTCCATGTAGGCGGAGCCCACGATCCCGAACACGTCGGTCACGCCGTGCGCCACCAGGGTCTCGACGAACGCTTCGGACGGCGACATCCGGGTCATCGCTGAGCCTCCCCTCTCCCGACGTCTCGGGCTTGGCACGACCGCGGCCGTTCGCCAAGAGGCCCGTCGACCCGCCGGGGGAGCGGCCGACCGGCTCGTCAGCCGGGCGAGAGGACGGCATGCTCGGGCCCGCGATCACCCGGGGAGGAGAAGGCTCGTGCGACCGCTGTTCATCGACTGCCCGCCCTTCTTGAAGGAGCTCTACGAGGAGGGTCTCTCCGGCATCGTCCCCGATCTCGAGGTCCATGTCGGCGATCCGGTCGGCGACGAGCTCGTCACCCTCTGCGCCGGTCGCAGCCACATCCTGAACGATCACAGCCGCTTCACGGCCGCCATCCTGGAGCGGTGCCGGGACCTCCGCTGCATCGTGTTCCTCGGCACGGGCGCCGGGAGCTTCATCGACCTGGAGGCGGCCGAGCGGCTGGGCATCACCGTCCGCAGCTACAAGGGCTACGGCGATCGCAGCGTCGCCGAGCACGCTTTCGCGCTCATGCTGGCGGCCGCCCATCGCGTGGCCGAGATGGATCGCGACGTCCGCGCCGGCCGCTTCGAGCCCAAGAACAGTATCGAGCTCTTGGGCAAGACCGTGGGTGTCGTGGGCACGGGCGGCATCGGTCGCCAAATGATCCGCATGTGCGCCGGCATCGGCATGAAGGTGCTCGCCTGGAACCGATCGGGCGTGCCGGCCGATCTGCCTTGCGAGGCGGTCGAGCTCGACGAGCTCCTGCGCCGCGCGGATGTGGTGTCGCTCCACCTCGTGCTCAACGAGGGTACCCGGGGCCTGTTGAGCCGCGAGAAGCTCGCTCTGATGAAGCCGGGGGCGATCTTCGTGAACACGGCACGCGGCGCGATCGTCGACGAGGCCGCTCTGATCGAGGCCCTGCGCGAGGGGCGGATCGGCCACGCCGCGCTCGACGTCTTCACCGAGGAACCCCTGCCCACCGACAGCCCCTTGCGCGGCCTCGCCAACGTGACACTGACCCCGCACGCGGGCTTCATGACCCGCGAGGCCTCGATCAATCTCCTGCGGATGGCGCTCGAGATCCTCCGCGAGGAACTCGCGCGCGGCTGAAGAGGGGGTTCGCGAAGGATCGGCCGGGGATCGGTCGCGAGACGGTCATCGACCGGCTCTGGTCCCGCCCCCGACGACAACAGGGAGCGGAGGCACCATGCGCGGGTTCGTTTCGTGTCTGCCCCGCGGCCTGCTGCTCGGGACGACGCTCACCGGTTCGCTCGCCGCGGCCGAGGCGGTGAGGCGACGTTGGCCGCTCACGCCGTTCCGCCGGCGGCGAGCTTTCTGCCGGCGCCGAGCGCGGCCGGCCCCGGCTTCGTCGTGTCGGGCCGGTTCGCGGCCCTGCTCAACCGGTGGGTCGGCGAGATCGCGGCGGTGGAGGGCGAATCCTGCCTCGACGGTCGGCCGACCGGCATCGCCCTGCCGTTCGTCGGGCAGCCGGTGCAGGGATTTTCCGGTATCGAAACCTGGGCACGCGACCGCTGTCGCCTGCTGATCGACAACGGCTTCGGCAGCGAGACCAACTCGGCCGATGCGCTGCTCTCGTTCCACGAGGTCGCGATCGACTGGCGGAGCGGTCGAGTTCGGCGCGAAAAAAGCGTGTTCCTGCACGATCCGGACAAGGTGATTCCCTTCCGGATCGTGAACGAGTTCACCGAAGAACGCTATCTCACCGGCGCCGACCTCGACGTCGAATCGATCCAGACCGTGGGCGACCTGCACTGGATCGGCGACGAGTTCGGGCCGTACCTGATCGCGGCCGATCGCAACGGCGAGGTGGTAGCCTTCTTCGCGACCGAACTCGACGGCAGAGTGGTTCGCTCGCCCGACCACCATGCCATCGGCACGCCCGCGACCCCGGGTCCGGTCCGTTTCGAAACACGGCGTTCTCGCGGCTTCGAGGGCATGGCCGCCTGTCCGGAGGGTCGGTTCCTCTACGCCCTGCTCGGGGCGTCCATTTCGAGCATCCGCCGGCGGTCCAGACGGTGAACGGCAAAGAGGTGCTCCGGATCCTCGAATTCGACGTCCAGGCCCAAAAGTGGACCGGAAAGAGCTGGAAGTACGCACTTGAGGTCACTGGCAACAACATCGGCGACTTCAACATGATCGACGCTACGCGCGCTCTGGTCGTCGAGCGTGACAACGCCGAAGGCGACCCGCGGCTCCTCTGCAAGCCGGAGCGGAAGTCGGGACGCTTCCCGAAGATCGCCGAGTTCGAGCGTGTATACCTGATCGATAGGGCGCAGGTGAACGGCAGAGGACTCGTCGAGAAGTTCGCCCAGGTGGATCTGCTCGATATCGCCGATCCCGAAGGGATCGCCGAGGCGGGTACGATCGGCGGCTGCTTCACCTTCCCGTTCGTGACGATCGAGAAGGTGGAGGTGGCGGTCGAACGGCACATTCTCCTCGCGGACGACGCGAACCCGCCGTTCTCGGCCGGCCGGCTCCCGAACAGGCGAGGCGCCAGCGAATTCGTCTCGCTCGACGTCGACGACTTCCTCGGCCGTCGCCGAACCCGGGACGGCAGAAAACTTCGGGGCACGGCCCACCGCGCCCTCTTCCTCAGACCGCCGCCGCGCGTCCTTCGAGCGCCTCGATCTCGGATTCGGCCTCGAGCCAGCGGGCCTCCGCCGCGGCGATCCGCTCGGCGAGCTCGGCGAGCTCCCGGCGGCGGGCGGCGACCAGGGCGCCGTCGCGATAGATCCGCTCGCCGGCGAGCTCCTCTTCGATCGCCAGGCGGCGGGCGTGCAGCTTCTCGAGCTCGCGCTCGGCCTCGCGCGCCCGCTGCCGAAGGGGTGCGAGCCGGCTGCGCCGCTCGGCCGCTCCGCGCCGGCCGCCGGTATCGTGGGGAGCCGCCGAGGGCTCGTGCTGCCGCGGCTCGGCCGAAGTTTCGAGCAAGAGGCGGCGATAATCTTCGACGTCGCCGTCGAAGGGGCGGACCCGACCGTCGGCCACGAGCCAGAGGCGATCGGCGGTCGCCTCGATCAGGTGGCGGTCGTGGCTGACCAGGATCACGGCGCCCTCGAACGCGTTGATCGCCTCGACCAGGGCCGCACGCGAATCGATGTCGAGGTGATTGGTCGGCTCGTCGAGAATCAGGAGGTTGGGGGGCTCGAGGCAGACGAGGGCGAGCGCCAGACGCGTGCGCTCGCCCCCCGAGAGATGACGGGCCGGCGTCGTCGCCCGCTCTTGGACGAGACCGAAGCGCGCGAGCCGCTCGCGGAGGCTCTGCTCGCTCTCCCGGGGCAGATGCCGGGAGAGGTGTTCGAGCGCGGTCGCTTCGGGGTCGAGCTCCTCGATCTGATGCTGGGCGAAGAACCCGACGACCAGGCCGCGGGCCCGGGTGACCGTGCCGGCCATGGGCTCGAGCCGGCCCGCCAAGAGCTTGGCGAAGGTGGACTTGCCGTTGCCGTTGGCGCCGAGCAGCGCGATCCGGTCGTCGGGATCGATCCGCAGATCGAGCCGGTCCAGTACGACTGTCGAGCCGTAGCCGACCCGAGCGCCCTCGAGCGTGATCAAGGGTGGTGCGGGAATGCGGCCCGCGGGCAGGTCGAAATGGACTTCGGGCTCGACCAGCGCCTGAGCCACCGGCTCCATGCGGGCCAGCATCTTGAGCCGGCTCTGGGCCTGGCGGGCCTTGCTCGCCTTGTAGCGGAACCGCTCGACGAACGCTCGGATCCGCGCCCGCTCGGCCTCCTGGCGGGCGCGCAGCTTGGCGTCGCGCTCGAGCTTGGCTGCCCGCTGGCGCTCGAACGCGTCGTAGTTGCCGGCGTAGACGGTGAGACGCCCGTTCTCGAGGTGGCACACGCGTTCGGCGACGCCGTTCAAGAGGTCGCGGTCGTGACTGACCAGGAGGAGCGTGCGGGGATAGGTGCGGAGATAGGACTCGAGCCACAGCGCCGCCTCGAGGTCGAGGTGGTTGGTCGGCTCGTCGAGCAGCAGAAGGTCCGGCTCGAGGAACAGCACGCCCGCGAGGGCGACCCGCATCCGCCACCCGCCCGAGAAGCTGTCGAGCGGGCGAGAGCGGGCGGCCTCGTCGAAGCCCAGACCCTCGAGGATCCGGGCAGCGCGGGCCGGTGCCGCGCTCGCGCCGATCGTCCGCAGGCGCTCCTCGATCTCGACCAGCCGGTCGGCCGCGGCGCGCTCGCGTTCGGCGAGGAGTGCCGTGCGCTCGCGGTCGGTGGCGAGCACCGCCTCGAGCGGGGTGAGCAGGCCGCCGGGAGCCTCCTGCGCCACCGTGCCCACACGCACACCCGAGCGCAGGCGGACGGTGCCGGCATCGGGTTGCAGCTCGCCCGCGATCAGCCGCAACAGGCTGGTCTTGCCCGTGCCGTTGCGGCCCACGAGCGCCATCCGCGCGCCGGCCGGAAGGTGCAGCGATGCCCCCTCGAGCAGCGGCCGGCCGGCGATCCGCAACGTCACGTCGACGAGATCGAGCATCGCTCGTCCGGCGCTCCGCTACCGTCCGGCCTCGGGGAGTCGGAGCCGGTCGAGGAGATCGTGCGCCCGCAGCGTCGCGGCACCGGCCGTCGCCAAGAGGGGCGGTAGCGCCAGCCATTCGAGCGTCCAGGCGGCTCCCGACCGCTCGTTCTCGTGCACCATCGCCTGGTGGACGGCGGCCGCGAGGCTCGCTGCGTAGCGGGCCAGCGCCACGAGGACCTCGGCTGGCACGGGGTTGACCTTGTGCGGCATCGCCGACGAGCCGCCGCCCTCGACGACGAGCTCGGCGACCTCGTCCTGGGCGAGGAGGGCCACGTCCTGCCCGAGTTTGCCGAGCGAGCCTGCGACGAGCGCGAGCCAGCCGGCGAGCTCGCCGAAGCCGTCCCGCTCGCTGTGGGTCGCCCGTTCGGCTCGCTCGAGCTCGAGAGCATCGGCGACCGCGGCGGCTATCGCCCGGGCGTTCGGGCCGAGCGCCGCGCGATCGCCGACCGCACCGCCGAGCTGCAGGCGGAGCAGCCGTGGCCGCAGCTCGCCGAGGCGCTCGCGATGCCGCACCAGGGGCTCGCGCCAGGATGCCAACTTGTGCGCCCAAGAGACGGGCTCGGCGCGCCGCATCCGGGTGCGGCCCATGAGCCGCCGGGCACCCCAGAGGTTCTCGAGCGCGCCGAGCCGGTCGATCAGATTTCCCAGTCTCCGATCGAGGACGGCGAGCGCCCGCCGGAGCCGGACCAGAAGTGCCGTGTCGATCAGGTCCTGGCTCGTCGCGCCCTTGTGCAGATGGGCGGCGTGCGGCTCGCCGATCGCAGCGCGGAGCTGGCGCACGAGCTCCGGAACGAGCACACCGTCGCGGGCCGTGCCGGCGGCGAGCCGGCCGAGGTCGGGGCGGAACCCTGCGCACGTCTCCGCGATCGCATCGGCCGCCGCGATCGGGATCAGGCCGGCCTCGGCCTGGGCGCGGGCGAGAGCCGCCTCGAAGCGCAGCATGGCCTCGAGCTCGGCTTCGACGGAGAGCGCTTCGGCGATTTCCCGATCACCCAGGAGCCCGCCGAGTATCGGATGGTCGAAAGCACAGACGCTCACGGGAGCGGATCCTGAACCGGGCCCCAGAGCGTCTCCCACGGGTGACCGGGCGGGCTGGCGCGCCCGAGAGGACTCGAACCTCTGACCTTTAGCTCCGGAGGCTAACGCTCTATCCAGCTGAGCTACGGGCGCCCGCCGCAGATATACGTGGCGGGGGCGCCCTCGCCAAGCGTCCCGTCGATACCGCATCGTCGTTCGCGCCCCTCGAGCGGGCTGCGACGGCGGCGGGGCTTGAGGAAAGGGCGCGGCCCTGGCAGCTAGCGGCCGGGCGAGGGGAGCGATCGGATGGCCGATCAGGTGTTTCTCGTGAACGACCGCGAGGTCGTGCTGACCACAAGTTTGCACGTGCGCTGCGACGGCGGCGGACCACTCGGCCATCCCCGCGAGTTCATGACGCTCGAGCACGCCGAGGAGGTGGTCTGCAAATATTGCGGGCGTCGCTTCGTCCGGGCCGACAGCGCCGCCGCCGAAACGGTCCGCCGGCAAGGTCAGGCGCTGGCCCCCGCCGAGGCTTCCGGTCGCGGGAGGTAGCAACGGATCAAACCACCCGTCGTGAGCGCTCCGGCCCACGAGATCAACGGCATGGCCAGGGCCAGGCCGGCGAAGCCCAGGCCGAGGGCGACGTCGAGCGACCAGAGCACGAGGGGTGGCGCGACGATGTGGCGACCGATCCCCACGAGAAGCGCGGGAAGCGGGCGTCGAAGACCCTGCAGGACGCCTGCGCCGAGGATCACGACGGCATAGGCCGGGAAGGCCAGGACCGCCAGCCCGAGATACACCACGCCGAGCTCGCGAACGAGCGGATCCTCGGTGAAAATCGCGAGCAGTGGGGAGCGGCCGAGATAGACGAGCAGCGCACCCGCGCTCATGAGGCCCACACCGGCCGCGAGCGCGACGCGTACGCTCTCGACCGCCCGATCCGGCCGGCCGGCCCCCAGATTCCGACCGACCAGAGCCACGGTCGCGGCGTTGAGGCCGAGGGTGGGCAAAAGCACGAGCTGCTCGATCCGCAGCGCCACGCCGTAGGCGGCCACCGCCGCCGGGCCGTGCCGGGCAGCGAAGGCCGTCACGACGGCGAGGCCGACCCCTGTCGCCATCATCGTCATGGTGTTGGGCAGGACCTGGCGGAGCACGCGCGAGGCGAGCGCCGGGCAGGGCAGGACATCGCGAAGGCTCAGACCACGGGCGAGGCCCGTCCTTCCCGCCCGCCACCCGAGCCAGGCGAGCTGACCCGCCTGCACCGCCAGATGCGAGGCGGCGATGCCGACGACCCCGAGCGCCGGGAGAGGGCCGGCGCCGTACATCAGGACCGGAACCAGGCCGGCGTTGACGAGCGTGGCCGAGGCGACGGCGTCGCGCAGGCTGCGCGTGTCGCCGGTGGCCGTGAGCGCGGCATTCAGCACCGCCGCCACCAAGAAGAGCGGCCCCGCCCCGAGAAGCGGCAGGATGTAGGCGACGACCTGGGCGCGCACGGGCTCGCGCGCGCCGAGCAGCCCCGCGAGGATCGGCGCGCCGGCCGAGCCGGCGAGCGCCACGATCAGGCCGGCGAGCGTGGCCAGAAGCAGCGCCTGCCCCCAGAGCCGGCGGGCCTCGCGCGTCTCGCCGGCACCCAGAGCGTGGGCGAGGAGCGCGGCCGTTCCCTGCCCGAAGCCGAAGCTCGCGGCGATGATCACGAAGAAGATGGGGAAGGCGGTCGCCACCGCCGCCAGAGCCTCGGTCGACCAGCTCGCGGCCCAATAGCTGTTCGTGACGTTGAAGACGGTCTGCAGTGCCATGGCGGTGGCCGAAGGGACAGCGAGTCGGCGGACGAGCGTGGGGATCGGGGCTCGGGTGAGCTCGTCCGCCCCGGCGCGTTCCGGCCCGCTCAAAGCACGCGCCAGCCCGGCTCCCAGAGCCGTTCGCCGCCCACGAAAGCGCGGGCATTGTCGCCGCGCCGGGCACCGGCGGGCAACGTATCGAGGCGGCGCACATTGCCGCCCCCGAGCACCACCTCGTCCGCCACCATGGCGGCCCTGAGGCGTGCCACCACGTCCGCCACGGCGGCCGCCCAGCGTTTCTTTCCGAGCCGCTTCAGCCCGCGCGTTCCGACCCAATCCTCGTAGGTGCGCTTGCGGCGGTAAGGCAGATGCGCGACCTCGAGCCCGAGGACGAGCCCCTCGACCACGAGCGCCGCGCCGAGCCCGGTTCCCAGGCCGAGAAAGAGCATCTTGCCGCCCTCCCAAGAGCCCAGGGCCTGCATGGCCGCGTCGTTGACCACGCGCGTGGGCAAGCCGAACGCCTCAACGAGGTCGAAGGCGAGCCAGCCGCCGCCCAGATTGACCGGCTCCTCCATCAGCCGCCCGTTCTTGACCGGTCCGGGCACACCCACGCTCACCCGGTCGAACCGCCAGTCGGCGGTGGCGGCGCGGACCCGCTCGACCATCGTGCCGGGCCGCAGATCGGGGCCCGAGGGGACGCGGCGGATCTCCGGGTCGGTCGAGAGCTTGAGCTTGACGTTGTTGCCGCCCACGTCGACCACGAGCACGGCCATCGCACGATCCCGTCCAGCCGCCGACGCTCCGGGTTATCGAGCCCCGGGCCCGGCCGGGCAAGAGCGGCCGGCGTCATGCCGCGGAGCGGCCGGCCCGACCGGCTCGCCAGCGCTCCCGCAGCCAACGGGCCAGTGCCAAGGCCGCGAGCAGCGCCGGCCAAGGCGGCCGCCGCGCGGCGATCAGGAGATGGCCGAGCCGGCGCTCGTCGAGCCAGATCTGCCGGTAGAAGCTGTCGGAGGGCGCGGCGCAGGAATCGACCCAGGCGGGTGCGTCATCGACCGCGTGACGCTCGCTCAGGAGGGCGAGCTGGAGCTGCATGCCCGGGCTCTGCCGCGCGAGCCGCTCGTCGTAGGCGATCTTGAACACGAACTCGGCCGCCCGAGGCGACGGGTCCGCGCGCAGCGAACAGGTGATCGCGATCGGCCGCCCGTCGAGCTCGAGCGCGTCGAAGGCGAGCCTGTTCGCAGCGTGCAGTACCTCGCACATCGTCGCGAAAAAGGCACGATCGGCCGGGTCGCAGGCGAGCGCGGTGCCGCTGCGGCCTTTCCAGCCCGCGGCCTCGAGCTCGAGATGGGCCTCCACCCAGGGGGCGACCGGCTCCCCTGCCGCGAGCCGGCGCAGCCTCGGCGTCCCGAGCCGTTCGAGTTGCCGCCGCTGGCGGCGCAGCTCCGCCCGGTGCCTCGCCCCCAGGGCCTCGGCGAGATAGGCCTCGGCCGACGGGCGGCGGCGGAAGAGCCGTCGGCTCCATCCGGGCAGCACGAGGAAGGGCTGCCGGCGGGCGGCGAGCCGGCGTTCGAGGAGTTCGGCGAACGGTCCGTCCGCCGCGTGCCCGAACAGCTCCAGAAGCCGGCAGCCCGGCAGCCCCCGGTCGAGTGCGTCGAGCAGGAGGTCGAGCGCCTCGGCGGCCCGATCGCTCCGGACGAGCGGCGTGCCCAGAAAGCCGTGCGGCTGCGCCGGTGTGTAGGCGCTCCGCAGCGTCGGCACCGAGGAGCCCGGGCCGAGACCCCCACGGATCACGGGCAGGAAGACGAGGAGTGCTCCCCCCGCGTCCCGGCAGAGGAGGACCCGGAGGCCCGGAAGCCATCCGCGCGCTTCGAGCAGAGGCAGGAGAAAGCCCGGGCCGAAGAAGGGGTTGGGCTCGAGGGCCCGGGCCTCGAGCTCGGCCCACGCGGCGGCCACGGCCCGGAGCCGATCGAGCGAGCACAGCACCTCGACGGCGCCGCGATCGACGGAGCGCCGCCCCGTGGGCCGCGGTCCGACCGTTTCGACCTCGCGGCCGGGCTCGTCGGCCGTCGGCGGGCTCACCTCCACGCCGGCGCGGCCGCAGCGGCGGATGCCCGCGTCTCAGCCACTACCCATCTGGCCGGCCACGATCAGCGCGATTGCGGCGGCGACGGCGGCCACGAAGAGCACGATGCCGAGGTCGTAGAGCTTCACGGCGTCTCCCGATCGCGTGCTTCGGCGTTTCCTGCCCGACGGCCGACCCCGATAGACCACGGGCCGGGCATTGCCTAGCGGCTGCGACCATCCGCCGAAGAGCCGGAAGGTTGGCGAACTGCGCCTGTCGCCTACCTGAGGGACGGGCGAGGTATCGGGAGACGGGCGATGGCAACGAAAGCGTTGCGGGCGAGCGAGGCGAACGCACGACCCGAGGCGGACCGGCCCGCCGGAGCGCCCGCTGCAGCGGCACCGACGCGGCGAGCCGCGCCGGCCCGGGCCGATTCCGAACTCCAGAGTTACGCGAACCTGGACAGGCTTCTCCACGCCTTTCAGGCGCGGCTCACGGCCAGTATCTCGCCGGCGGCCGTCCAGGCCGCCCGGATGGACTGGTGGGCCCACTTCCTGAACGCGCCCGGTCTTCAGCTGGCGCTCGCCCAGAAGGCCGCGGTCGACGCGTTCCGCCTCGGGCTCTATGCGCTTCGAGCCGCCAGCGGCGAGGACAGCGAACCGTTCGCGCTCAGCGCCGACCACGACCGTCGCTTCGCCGCAACCCAATGGCGAAGCTTCCCCTTCAACGTCTTGGCCGAGAGCTTCCTCGCGGTCCAGGGCTGGTGGGACGCCGCCACCAACGCCCTGCGCGGGCCGACGCGCCAGCACATCCGCCAGATGGCGTTCATGCGCCGCCAGGTTCTCGACATGTTGGCGCCTTCCAACTTTCCTTGGACGAACCCCGAGGTGATCGAAAGGATGATCGCCGAGCAAGGCCGGAACCTGGTTCGGGGCTACGAATATTTCGTCGAGGACGTCGAGCGGCGCCTCACGGGTCGGCCGCCGGCCGGTGCGGAGGCCTGGCGGGTCGGCGAGAACCTCGCGATCACCGAAGGCTCGGTGATCCACCGCAACGAGCTCATGGAGCTGATCCAGTACGCGCCCTCCACCGAGCGCGTGCGGCCCGAGCCCATCCTCATCGTCCCGGCCTGGATTATGAAATATTACGTCCTCGATCTCCGGCCAGAGAATTCTCTCGTCAAATATCTCGTCGATCAGGGTCACACGGTCTTCTGCATATCCTGGAAAAACCCGGAAGCGAAGGACCGAGAAATCTCTCTCGACGACTATCGCAGGCTGGGGGTCGAGAAGGCACTCGACGTCATCGAAGCGGTCACCGGTCAGCGGAAGGCGCACGCTTGCGGCTATTGCCTCGGAGGGACACTGCTCGCGATCGCGGTCGCCAAGCTCGCCCGTGACGGCGACGATCGGGTCGCGAGCATGACGCTCTTGGCCGCCCAGACGGACTTCTCGGAGGCCGGCGAGCTCATGCTGTTCATCGACGAGAACGAGCTCGCCTACCTCGAGGACATGATGTGGGACCAGGGCTATCTGGACACGAGCCAGATGGCCGGCGCCTTCCAGATGCTCCGCTCGGCCGATCTGATCTGGTCGCGCATGGTGCGCCAATATCTGTTGGGCGAGCGCGAGCCCATGACCGATCTCATGGCCTGGAACGCCGACGGCACGCGGATGCCGGCGCGCATGCACAGCCAGTATCTGCGCGACCTGTTCCTCGACAACCGGCTGAGCCGCGGTCGCTACGCCGTCGAGGGCCGACCGGTGGCCCTGACCGACATCCGCTGTCCGATCTTCGCGGTCGGCACCGAGACCGACCACATCGCGCCCTGGCAGTCGGTCTACAAGATCCGCCTCCTGACCGACACCGAGGTCACGTTCGTACTCACGAGCGGCGGCCACAATGCCGGCATCGTGAGCCCGCCCACCCGCACCGACCGCCGTCATCGGATCGCGACCATGGCGGCCGACGAACCCTACACGCCGCCCGATCTCTGGGCCGTCCAGGCGCCGGTCCGGCAGGGCTCCTGGTGGCCGGCCTGGCAGGCCTGGCTCGCCGAGCGGAGCGGGCCGCCCGGACCGCCGCCGCGGATGGGCGCACCGGAGAAGGGCTACCCGATCCTGCTCCCCGCGCCCGGCTGCTACGTGCTGCAGCCCTGAGCGGAGCGTGCGGGGCGGACCTGCGGTGCCCCCGCTTGCAGCCGGCGCGGCGCGCCTCCAGACAGCCCCCACCATGAGCGTCGGCATCCGACCCGCCAGCGGCACGCCTGCGATCACCCCGCGCGAGCTCGCGATCGGGCTCGGCGCCGGCGCCGTCGTGGTCGCGATCTGGACCGCGTTCCTGCTCGTTTCCCGCGCCGGCGTCCTGGGACCGCTCCTGCCGACCGACATCGCCGGGCTCAGGATGAGCGTCGCCGTCCTCGCCGCCGCGCCCATCGCCTGGCGGTTCGGCCTGGCGGGCCTGAGCCTGCCCCGGGCGGCACTCCTCGTCGCCACCGCCGGCCTCGGCTTCCCGTTGCTCGCCTATTGGGGCTTCGCCTTCGCGCCCGCGGCGCACGCCTCGATCATGATGACGAGTACGCTGCCGCTCTGGACCGCGTTCCTCGCCCGCCTGATCCTGGGCGAGCCGCTGCGCGGGCGTCGTCTCTTGAGCCTCGCCCTGATCGTGGCCGGAATCGCGGCGCTCGCGAGCGGGCTCGAGGAGGCGCCGCCGGGGGCCTGGCGGGGCGATCTCCTGTTCGCCGCCGCGTCCTTCTCCTGGGCGGTCTTCACGATCGCCGCGCGGGCCTGGAGGGTGCCGCCGCTCGCCGCCGCCGGTGTGGTCGGGCTCGGTGCCGGACTCGTCTATCTCCCGCCCTGGCTGCTCCTCCTGCCGAAAGGCGTTGCCGCGGCGTCCTGGGCGGAGCTCCTCTTCCAGGGAATCTATCACGGCCTGCTGGCCTTTCTCGTGGCCTTCGTCGCCTATACGCGCTGCGTCGCGGCCCTGGGCCCGGGTCCCACCACCATGCTCACCGCCCTCGTCCCCGGTCTCGGCGCGCTGTTGGCCGTCCCGATCCTCGGCGAGCCGCTGTCACTCGAGGCGGTCGCCGGGCTCGCGTTCGTCACCACCGGGATGCTCGCGACCGTCGCCGGCTTGCAGCCCCTCCGCTCCGGCTGAGCTCAGTCGGTGCCGTTCGACCGCGCCTCCCGCACCGGCCGCGGTGCCGCCGCGCGGCGCAGACGGTCGCGGATCGCCTCGCCGAGCCCCTCGACCGGGATCGGCATGACGGCGATCCGCCGGGCACCGCTGCGGTCGGCGGCGCGGAGGAGCGCGTAGAGCCGGCGCGCGGCCTCGGTCGTGTCACCCGTCGGGCTCAGATTGAACGTCGCGAAGGCACCGCTCGGAACCCGTGGGCCGAACGCCAGCAGCGCCTCGTCCGGCTCGACCTCGAGGGCATCCAGCCGGACCGGCAGGTTCGGCGCGTAGTGGCTCGCGAGCCGACCGGGCGCGCGCGGTCGCGCCTCGCCGTCCTGCGCCTCGGCCAAGGGACCGAGAACCTCCTCGATCGCCTCGCGCGGCACACCCCCGGGCCGCAGCAGGACCGGCCGGTCGGGCTCGGAGAGGTCCACCACGGTGCTTTCGACCCCGACCCGGCACGGCCCGGCGTCGAGGATCAGCGCGATCGCATCGCCGAGCTCGAGAGCGACGTCTTCCGCGCTGGTCGGGCTCACCCGCCCCGAGCGGTTGGCGGAAGGAGCCACGATCGGCAGCCTCGCCGCCTCGAGCAGGGCCAGGGCCACGGGATGGGCGGGGACGCGGACCGCCACGGTCGAGAGCCCGGCCGTGGCGAGCGGCGAGACGGGGGCGCCGGACCGGCGCGGCAATACGAGGGTCAAGGGCCCCGGCCAGAACCGCTCGGCGAGCCGTTCGGCTCGCGCATCGAGCCGCGCGAGGGCGTCGAGCGCCGCGCGTCCGGCGAGATGCACGATCAGAGGGTTGTGGGCGGGCCGCCGCTTGGCCGTGTAGAGGGCCGCCACCGCCGCGTCGTTCGTCGCATCCGCCCCGAGCCCGTAGACCGTCTCGGTCGGGAAGGCGACGAGCCCGCCCGTGCGCAGGATCTCGGCCGCCTCGGCGATCGCCCGCTCGCCGGCCTCGAGGAGGCGCACTCGGCTCATCCGACCCGCGACCGGTCGGCCGCGGCGCCGAGGGCGCGCGCCCCGATGTCCCGCCGACAGAAGCCCTCCGGCCAGTCGATCCGGTCGACCGCGGCATAGGCCCGCGCGCGCGCCTCGGCGAGCGAAGCGCCACTCCCGACGACCGTGAGCACCCGGCCACCATCGGCGAGCCAGCGCCCGCCCTGGCGCCGGGTCGCGGCGTGGAACAGGAGCACGTCCTCGCAGGCCTCGGCCGCCTCGAGTCCGCGCAGCTCGCTGCCGCGTTCGACCGGACCCGGATAGCCGCGGGTCGCCAGCACGACGCCGAGTGTGTGGCGGGGGTAGAAGCGGGCGCTCATTCGCCGGAGCATGCCGTCGGCGGCGCCCAACAGGAGCTGGCCGAGATCGGTCATGAGCCGCGGCAGCACGACCTGGCATTCGGGATCGCCCATACGGACATTGTACTCGACCAGGCGCGGGCCCGCGCGGCCGATCATCAGCCCGGCATAGAGGATTCCGCTGAAGGGCGTGCCCTCGCTCGCCATGGCGGCGAGCGTGGGACGTACGATCTCGTCCATCGCCCGCTCCACGAGCGCGGGCGTGAGCGGTGGGGCCGGCGAGCAGGCGCCCATGCCACCGGTGTTCGGCCCCCGATCGCCGTCGAAGGCCCGTTTGTGGTCCTGCGCGGTGCCGAGCAGGAGGGCGTCGCGACCGTCGCATAGGGCGAACAGGCTCGCTTCCTCGCCTTCCAGGAACTCTTCGACCACGATCCGCGCGCCGGCCTCGCCGAAGGCACCGTCGAAGGCGGCGTCTACCGCCGCCAGGGCCTCCTCGACCGTGGCGGCGACCGTCACGCCCTTGCCGGCGGCGAGACCGTCCGCCTTGACGACGACCGGCATCGCCTGCGCCGCGACATGGGCGCGAGCGGCGGCCCGCTCCTTCGCTTCGAAGACCCGAAACGCTGCGGTCGGGATGCCGTGGCGGGCGCAGAGCGCCTTGGTGAACGCTTTCGAGCCCTCGAGGCGGGCCGCCGCGGCGGTGGGCCCGATCGCCCGGATGCCGGCGTCCGCCAGCCGGTCGACCAGCCCCAGGACGAGCGGCCGCTCGGGTCCCACCACCACGAGGTCGATGCGCTCGCTGCGGGCGTAAGCGACGAGCTCGTCCACCGCATCGGCGGCGATCGGGACGAGCTCCGCGTCACGGGCGATCCCGGCATTGCCCGGCGCGCAGTGCACGGTCTTGACGAGCGGCGAGGCGGCGAGCGACCAGCAGAGTGCATGCTCGCGTGCGCCCGAGCCGACAACGAGCACCCGCATGTCCGAACCTCGGCCGTTGGGTAGGGTGGGGCCAGATAGGCCCGAGGAGCGCTCTCCGGCAACCGCCGAGCCGGGCGCGGGCGCCCGGCTCGTGCCGCTGCGCGGACGCGTGGCCGTCGCCCCGGTGCCCGCTCTCCCGGGACTCGAGGACATCCGGGCGGCCGCCGAACGGATCGCCGGTCGGGTGATCGAAACACCCTGCCTCGAGAGCCGGACGCTCGGCGAGATCCTGGGCTGCCGCGTCTGGCTCAAGTTCGAGAACCTGCAATATACGGCCTCGTTCAAGGAGCGGGGCGCGCTCAACCATCTCCTGCTCCTCTCGCCCGAGCGGGCCGCGGCCGGCGTGGTCGCGATGTCCGCCGGCAACCACGCCCAGGGCGTGGCCTACCATGCGCGCCGGCTCGGCATCCCGGTGAGCATCGTGATGCCGGTCGCCACCCCCTTCGTGAAGATCGACAACACCGAGAAGCTCGGCGCCGAGGTCATCCTCGCCGGCTCCTCGGTCGAGGAGGCCGCGGCCGAGGCCCTGGCCCTCTGTGCCCGGACCGGGCGAAGCTTCGTCCACCCGTACGACGACCCCGCCGTGATCGCGGGTCAGGGGACGATCGCCCTCGAGATGCTGGCGACCGTGCCGGAGCTCGAGGTTCTCGTCGTACCGGTCGGCGGTGGCGGGCTCGTCTCGGGGATCGCGATCGCCGCCAAGGCGCTTCGACCCGACATCGAGGTCGTGGGCGTACAGGCCGCGAGCCATCCGGGCGTGCTCGACCGGCTGGGTCTCGTGCCCGGCATCTCGGGCGGCGCCACGATCGCCGACGGCATCGCGGTCAAGGCCCCGGGTGTGCTCACCTCGGCCGCGATCGCGAGCCGGGTCGACGCCCTGGCGTTGGTCGAGGAGCCGGCCATCGAGCGGGCCGTGGTCCTTCTCCTCGAGATCGAAAAGACGGTGGTCGAAGGGGCGGGTGCCGTGGGAATCGCCGCCCTGGAGGGGCTTCGCGAACGGTTCGCCGGCCGGTCGGTCGGGGTCGTGCTGTCGGGCGGCAACATCGATAGCCGCCTGCTCTCCGGGGTGATCCTGCGCGGGCTCGTCCGGTCCGATCGCATGGTGCGGCTCCGGGTCGCGGTGCCGGACAGCCCGGGCGGTCTCGCCCGGGCGACCGCGTCGATCGCCGAGGCGCGCGGCAACATCGTCGACGTCGTCCATCAGCGCGCTTTCTCCCGCCGCTCCGCCCGCCAGGCGGACGTGGACTTCACCGTCGAGACTCGCAACGGCGCGCACGCGCGGGAGATCGAGCGGGCTCTGGCGGCAGCGGGGTTGCCGGTGGAGCGGTTGACGCCGGACGATCCCTAGAGCACTTGGTCCTTTACATCTGCTTTTAATCCTCATATGGTGCCCGCACGCCGCCCCCGGGGCCGGCCGACAACCCGAGAGGAACGCCGCACTTGCGCCTGCTCGTCTGCGACGTCGACGCCGTCAAGGCGCTGGCCCTGGAGCGGGCGCTCGGCTCCCGGTTCGATCTTCGGGTGGTGACCACGCTCGCCGATGCCGAGCGCGAGCTGCGGCGCACGGACTGGCGGCCGGACATCATCGTGGCCCCGATCGAGCTGCCGGACGGCGGCGCGGCGACCCTCCTCCGCCTCGGCTCTTCGGCCGGGCCGATCCCGATCCTCGTGAGCACCGGCACCCCGGTCGAGACCCTGCGCAAGCAGGTCGAGGTGCTCGGTGGCACGGGTCGTGGCGAGCCCGATACCCTGACCCTGCTACGGACCGTCGTCCAGCAGCAGCAGCTCTTCCACCAGACGTTCGCCGCCAACAAGACGCAACTCCTGGCCGAGCTCGAGCGGATCGCCACCAACGCCGCCGAGGCCGCGGTCTCGCGGGCCGTGGAGCGCCTCATGAGCCGCCTCGGTCTCGACGACTCGGAGGGGGTGCGCCTCGCGGTCCGCCTCGCCCGCGCCTGGGAGGCGGCCAAGAGCAAGTTCGTCTCCGCGCTCGCGACCGGTATCGCCTCGGCGTTCCTCCTGGCCCTCGGCGCGGGCTTCGTGGCCCTGCTCAAGGGGGGCAGCTCGAAATGAGGGTGGTTCGAGCTCCCGCCCACTGATCCGGGAGCCGGCGGAGGGCGTACAGCCGGCCGAGCCTCGATGACGAGCACCGCGCCCTCCCCCCTCGCCCATCCCTCGGCCGGGCTTGCCACGCGGCGGCCGCGGCGTTTGACTGCACCCATGGCGGAGGAACGCGGTGACCGGCCGCGGCAGGAGATCGCCGAGCACACTCGCGACCTCGCGCTCGTCGCGCGGAGCCGGGATCGAGAGGCCTTCCGCCGCCTGTTCGAGCACTACGGTCCCCGGGTCAAGGCCTATCTCCGTCGGCTGGGCGCGGACGAGGAAGCGGCCGAGGACCTGACCCAAGACGTGTTCGTCGCGATCTGGGGGCGGGCCGCGCAGTTCGATCCGGCCAAGGCGTCGGTCTCCACATGGGTCTTCACGATCGCCCGCAACAAGCGGATCGACGCGCTGCGCCGCGACCGGATGGTGCCCGGTGGGGGAGACGAGCTCGACCTCGAGATCGATCCGGCGCCGCGCGGCGACGCGACGGCCGAGTTCAACCAGACGAGCGCCCGGGTCATGCGGGCGGTGGAGACGCTGCCCGAGGAACAGAAGAGGTTGCTCAAGATCTTCTATTTCGACGACAAGCCCCACAGTGCCATCGCGGCGGAGCTCGGCCTGCCGCTCGGCACCGTGAAGTCGCGCCTGCGTCTCGCGATCGCCAAGCTCCGCGCCCTGCTCGGGGACGATCGGCAATGACCACCGAGCTGACGCGCGACGACCTCTTGCTCTCCCACGCGGCGGGGCGTCTGCCCGCGGCGATCGCCCTCGCAGTCGACACCCACCTCGCCCTCTCGGGCGAGGCGCGGGTCCGCTTCGCCACCTGCCTCGCACTCGGCGGCGTGCTCCTCGAGGAGGCGGAGCCCGAGCCCCTGACACCGGGCGCCTGGGAGCGCCTGGAGCGCAAGTTGGAGCGGGAAAAGGCTCTGCCTCGGCGCGAGCCGGAGCCCGTCGACCCGCGCGTACCGCGGCCGCTTCGCCGGCTCGTCCCGCGCGGCTTCGACGCCCTGCCCTGGCGCAATCTCGGACCCGCCCAGGAGGTCGCCCTGCCGATCGGTCCGCCCGGCTATCGGGCGCGCCTGTTGCGCCTCGAGGCCGGCAGGAGCGTGCCCCGTCACACCCACGAGGGCCACGAGCTGACCGTCGTGATCGAGGGCGGCTTCACCGACGTGCGAGGCCACCACGTCCGGGGCGATCTCGTGATCGCCGATCCCAGCGTCGAGCATCGCCCGGTCGCCGATCGGGACGGCGATTGCCTGTGCCTCGTCGTCACCGACGCCCCGCTCCGGCTCACCGGGCCCATCGGCCGGCTTCTCAACCCTCTGTTCCGCATCTGAGCGCTGCCGGCGCGCGCGGGGCTTGACCGCGCCGCCTCGCCGACCGATCAGGGCCGCGACCTGCCGGCCCTTGCCGGTGTCGCGCCCCGCTGACCGCCGGGAGGGCTCGTGACCGACACGACCTTGCTGCACGCCCTGATCCTCGGGGTGGTCGAGGGCCTGACGGAGTTCCTCCCGGTCTCCTCGACCGGCCATCTGATCCTCGCGGGTTGGTTGCTGGGCTTCGCCGGTCCGCCCGGCAAGGTCTTCGAGGTGGCGATCCAGCTCGGCGCGATCGTCGCGGTCTGCATCCTCTATTTCCGCCGCCTCTGGCGGGTGGCAGCGGCATTGCCTTCGAGTGTCGCCGCCCGCCGCTTCGTGCTCGCCCTCGCTCTCGGCTTCCTGCCGGCCATGGTTCTGGGGGTCCTGCTCCACGGCTTCATCAAGGGCGTGCTGTTCTCCCCATGGGTCGTGGTCACCTCCCTCGTGGCGGGTGGCGTCGCGATCCTCGTCATCGAGCGGCTGCGGCCGAGGGTCCGGGTCGAGCGCGCCGAGGACGTTCCACCGCGCACCGCGCTCGTGGTCGGCTTCTGTCAGGCACTCGCCATGGTGCCCGGCGTGTCGCGCTCCGGGGCCACCATCCTGGGTGGTGTGCTGCTCGGGGTCGAGCGACGGGCAGCGGCCGAGTTCTCCTTCTTCCTCGCGATCCCGACGATGCTCGCTGCCACGGTCTACGACCTCTACAAGAACCGCGCCCTCCTCGCCGCGGACGACCTCGTCACGATCGCGGTCGGTTTCCTCGCCGCCATGATCACGGCGATCGTGGTGGTCGAAGGCCTCTTGCGTTGGTTGCAACGGCACACCTTCGAGCTCTTCGGCTGGTACCGGATCGCCGTCGGGCTCGTGATGGCCGGCGTGCTCGCGCTCGCCGCCTGAGACCCGGTCAGTCCCGCTGCTCGATCCGGCAGACCGGGTCGCCGACCTCGAGGTCCGAGCCGGCCTCGGCCAGGATCTCGAGCAGCACCCCGTTGCAGGGCGCGGTCACCTCGCTCGTCACTTTCTCGGTTTCGACCTCGTAGAGCACGTCGCCCGCCGCGAAGCTGGCGCCGGGGGCGACCCGCCAGGCGACCAGCGTGCCCTCCTGCATGTTCATCGAGATCCGCGGGAGCTTGAGGACGACCTTCACGCGGGCCTCCGCCAGGCGAGCGTCGCTCGTACCGCCTCCTCGATCCGCTCCACGCCGGGCAGGACGGCGCGCTCGAGGACGGGCGCGTAAGGGATGCAGCAGTCGGGCACCGTCACCCGCCGGATCGGCGCCACGAGGGCGTCGAACGCCCGCTCGGCGACGAGCGCGGCCAAGTGGCTCGCGACCGAGCAGGTGTCGCGGGCCTCGTCCACCACCACGAGCCGCCCCGTTCGCCGTACCGAGGCCAGGATCGTCTCGAGGTCGAGCGGCACGACGGTGCGCGGGTCGACGACTTCGACCTCGATCCCCTCGCCCGCGAGCGCCTCGGCGGTTTTCAGAGCCGGGCGGACCATGGCCCCGATCGCGACGAGGGTGAGATCGCGTCCGGCCCGGCGAACGGCCGCCTGCCCGAGCGGGATCACATACTCCTCGTCCGGCACCTCGCCCGGCTCGCCGCCGCGGCCCGCGGCCTGCAGGAAGAAGACCGGATCGTCGTCGCGGATCGCGGCCTTGAGCAGACCCTTGGCGTCGGCCGGCGAGCCGGGCATCACGACCTTGACCCCACCGAGGTTGGCGAGCACGGGATGGATCGCATCCGAATGCTGCGCCGCCGCCGACCGCCCGCCCCCCGAGACCGCCAGATAGGTGATCGGCAGCTTGATCTGACCGTTGGTCATGTAACGCAGCTTGGCCGCCTGGTTGGCGATCGCGTCCATGCCCGTGTAGACGAAGTTGCCGAACATCATGTGGCAAACGACGCGCCGGCCGGCCGCCGCGGCCCCCACCGCCATGCCGGAAATGAGTGCCTCGCAGATCGGCGTGTCGCGGACCCGATCCGGCCCGAACCGCTTCCAGAGCCCCTTGGTATCGCCGAACAGGCTCGCCTTGACGTCCTCGCCGAACAGGACGATCCGCGGATCTCGCTCCATCTCCTCGAGGAGCGCCTCGTTCATCGCCTGGATCATGCGTTTGCGGCTCACGGCTCGTCTCCTCGGGCGAGCGCGGCGAACATGTGCCCGCGCGCGCGGGCCGGGTCGGGCTCGGGCGAGGCTTCGGCGAAGCGGACCGCCTCGAGCACGGTCGCCTCGATCTCGCGGTCGATCCGTGCGAGCTCCTCCCCCATTCCCGGCTCCTCCTCGCGCAGCCGGCGCGCGAACCGTTCGATCGGGTCGCGGGCCCGCCAGGCCTCGACCTCGGCCTCGTCACGGTAGGGCTCGGTGATGAAGGTCACCTCGTATTCGACGTGACCGCGGGTTCGGTAGGTGCGCGCCTCGATCAGGCTCGGTCCCTGCCCCTCTCGCGCCCGTCGCACGGCCGCGTTCGCCGCCTGCCAGACCGCCACCACGTCGTTGCCGTCGATCTCCGCGAAGGGCACCCCGAAGGGCCGGGCGCGCTCCGCGATCGAGCCCGAGGTCACGGTCGCGGTCGGGGAGAATTCGGAAAAGCCGTTGTTCTCGCAGACCAGGATCAAGGGCAGCTTCCAGAGCGAAGCGAGGTTGAGCGCCTCCATGAGCACGCCCTGGTTGGCCGCTCCGTCGCCGAAGAAGGCCACCGCCACCCGGCCGTCGCCGTCGAGTTGGGCGGCGAGTGCCGCGCCGGTCGCGAGCGCGATCCCGCCGCCCACGATCCCGTTCGCGCCGATGATCCCCTTCGAGAAGTCGGCGACGTGCATCGAGCCGCCGAAGCCGCCGCAGATCCCGTCCGCTCGACCGTAGATCTCGGCCATCATCCGCGCCGGGTCGCCGCCCTTGGCGAGGAAATGGCCGTGGCCGCGGTGCGTGCTCGTGATCCAGTCCCGTTCGGAGAGGTGCTGGCAGACCCCGACCGCGACCGCTTCCTCGCCGACATAGAGGTGGACCGGTCCGGGCAGCTTGCCGGCGGCGCAGTCGCGGGCGAGTTGCTCCTCCATCCGGCGGATCAGCACCATCCGCCGGTACATCTCGAGGAGCTCCTCGCGCGGAAGATTACTGCCGCCCGCCGCCATCCTCTCGACCTCCCATGGGCTCGGGTCGCGGCCCGAGATCGTCGCCCGGATCGCCGCGCATCGTCCAGCCGCCGTCGACCGGCCAGATCGCGCCGGTGATGAACGCCGAATCCGGCTCGCAGAGAAACGCGATGACGCGGGCGACCTCCTCGGGCCGTCCCCACCGGCCGACCGGCGTCCGCTCGGCATAGCGGTCGTAATCGAGAATGCCCTTGCGGATCCGCTCCTCGAGGACCGGGGTCAGGATGTAGCCGGGGGCCACGGCGTTCACGGTGATCCCGTAACGCGCATTCTCGAGCGCGAGCGCCCGGGTGAGGCCGACGAGCGCGTGCTTGGCGGTCGTGTAGCCGGCCCGCCAGGGCAGCGCCATGAGCCCCAGGATCGAGGAGATGTGGACGATCCGGCCGAAGCGCTGCACCCGCATCGCCGGCACGCAGAGCGCCGCCATCCGCGCCGAGCCGTGCACGTGGATCGCCACCATCCGCTCGAAATGCGCGAACGGCTGCTCGTGCAGGGGCTTGATCTCTTGCGCGTTGATCCCGGCGCAGCTCACGAGCACGCTCGGGGGGCCGATCGCCCGCTCGAGTGCGGCATGCGCGCGAGCGCATGCCTCGGGGTCGGCGACGTCGCAGGCTTCACCGACCGCATCCACCCCGAGCTCCGCCCGGAGCCGCTCGGCGGTCGCGGCGATGCGGTCGGAATCGAGATCGACGAGTGCGAGCGCCGCCCCCATCCGGCCGAGCGCACGGGCGGTGGCCAGCCCGATGCCCGAGGCCGCGCCGGTGACGAGCGCCACCCGTCCCGTGAGCGTTCCCGTCATGCCGCCTCCCCGACCGACCCCGGCGAGCCTCGCCAGCCGGCGAGGGGGCGTCAAGGCGGCCCGCCCGGGTCGCTCCGCAGGGCAGCGCTGCGGGCCCGGCGGTCCTGCAGCGGCTCTTGTCGCCGGGGCCCGCGGGCGGCACTCTCGCGGCCGAGTGCTGCCGCTTCCCTCGGGGGCGCACGACCGAGCCGTAGCCGGAGGAACGTCCATGACCTCGAGCCCGACCCGCCGCCGCCTGCTCGCGCTGTCCGGTGCTGCGCTGGGTGCGAGCGCGCTGCCCGGCGGTCTCCGGGCGGCCGATCCGCTCAAGGTCGGCTTCGTCTATGTCGGCCCGATCGGCGATCACGGCTGGACCTATCGCCACGATCTGGGGCGCCAGGCGATCGAGAAGGCGCTCGGCGACAAGGTCCGCACCAGCTACGTCGAGAACGTTTCGGAGGGGCCCGACGCCGAGCGCGTCATTCGCCAGCTCGCCAGCTCCGGTCACGGCCTCGTCTTCGCGACCTCTTTCGGCTTCATGAATGCGACCGAGAAGGTCGCGCGCGCTTTCCCGAAAGTGAAGTTCGAGCACGCCACCGGCTACAAGCGCCTCGAGAATCTCGCGACCTACGACGCCCGTTTCTACGAGGGCCGGGCGGTGATCGGCACGATAGCCGGTCATCTGAGCAAGACGAAGAAGATCGGTTATATCGGTAGCTTCCCGATCCCCGAGGTCGTGATGGGCATCAACGCGTTCACCATCGCCGCCCACAAGATCGACCCCTCGATCCAGGTCCGCGTGATCTGGGTCAACAGCTGGTACGATCCGGGCAAGGAGGCGGACGCCGCCAAGGCCCACATCGACCAGGGCGCCGACATCATCGTCCAGCACACCGACAGCCCGGCGGCCGTGCAGGTCGCCGAGGAGCGCGGGCTGATGGCCTTCGGCCAGGCCTCCGACATGCGCCGCTTCGGCCCCAATGCCCAGCTCACCGCGATCGTCGACAATTGGGACGCCTATTACGTGAGCCGGGCCAAGGCGGTGCTCGACGGCACCTGGAAGAGCCACGCGGTCTGGATGGGGATCAAGGACGGCGCGGTCGAGATCGCGCCCTACGGCCCCAAGGTGCCGCAGGCCGTCCGCGAGGCGGCCGACGCCGTAAAAAACGGCATCATGGCCGGCACGCTCCACCCCTTCACAGGGCCCATCAAGGACCAGAAGGGCACCGAACGCATTCCGGCAGGCCGACACGCGAGCGACGAGGAGCTCCACAAGATGGACTGGTACGTGCCCGGCGTGACGGCCTGACGGATCGTGTCCGGCACTCTCGGGCGGCCGCCGAAAAAAAAGGGCCGCCCGAGGGCGGCCGAGTGAAAGGGGAGGCATCACAACGTCAGGGAGGACAGTGACACGGCGCTGGCCTTCCCGGGCTCCGACCCGGTGCGGTCGTCACCGCGTCACGGTAGCCAGACTACTCCGGCAGGGCTGAAAAGATCGTTAACGCCACACGGCCCGTTTCGCTGCTTCGGAGCGCGTGGCGTTCAGGCGTCCTCGGGTAGGTCGGCCATGGCACGGCCTTCGAACGCGGTCTCGACCTCTTCCGCCAACAGCTCGTAGCGGTCCGCGTAGCGCGGGGAGAAATGGAAAGGAACGACCCGGCGGACCCCGGCCAGCCGGGCGAGTGTACCCGCCTCCCGTGCGGTGAGGTGGTGCCGCGCGCGGGCTCGTGCCCGATCCACCTCGAGGAAGGGAGCCTCGATCAAGAGCGTGTCGGCCCCGCGCGCGAGGCTCAGGATCCGCTGGACGTTCCGGCTCGTCCACGCGCAATCGGTGACGTAGACGACCCGCTGACCCGGGACCACGTCCAGGGCCTGCCGCCGCAACGTACCGAGCGGCACCACCCGCTCGTGCGGACCGCGGGTCGTCGGCCAGCGGGCGAGGATCGGGGTGTCGTCGGGGACGCCCGAGAGCACCGCCTCCTTGAGCTCACTCAACCACGGCCCGACGCCGAGGCCCAGCGCTTCGAGGTGATTGCGCCGGATCTGCACGTGCCGGCGCTCCTCGACCGCGTAGCCGAGAGAGGGCACCGCGTGGTCCAGCGGCACCGCACGGATCAGCAGGCGGGGCTCCTCCCGCACCAGATCGGCCTCGCCCCGCCACTCCTCGACCGGGCTCGGGCGGAACCGGTCGCGCAGCGCCAGCCGCGCCCGGCGCCGGCAGCCCGCTTCCAGAACCTCGAGCACCTCGAAGGTCACGCTCTCGCGAAAGCTCGGGGCCAGGTTCCAGCTGTAGGAGGCGAGCCGATGGACGAGGCGCCCGATCGTCCCCTCGGGGCCGACGACCCGGATCGTTCGCTCGCGCCCGAGGACGACCCGCAGCAGCCGCTCGAAACCGCAGAAATGATCGAGGTGGGTGTGGCTCAGGAGGACGTCGCTCACCCGCAGGAGCTTGCGGGCCGAGAGTCCGCCGAGCTCGCCCAGGTCGAAGAGGAACGCCCGCCCGCCGCCGATCAGATCGGCGAACACCGCCGGATCCCCCGAGGGGCCGTTGACCAGCTCGAGGTCGAAGGCGCTGCGCATCAGCGCCGGCGGGCCTCGGGAGCCAACGTGGAAGCGGTAACTCTCGCGGCACCGCGAAGACCGAGGGCCGGGTTCCTCGGATCCGTGCGCCGGCGCCTCGCGTCCACCGGCCTTCGATCGGGCGAGCACGGCTCCGCGCCGGCGGGCTGCGGAGCCGAGACGTTCGCTCGGCAGGGTGCGCCGGCGCGCCGATCGGGAGCCGCATGGGCGGGACCCCCCGGCCGACCCCCGTTCGCCCGGAACCCGCGGAGAGCACGGCCGAGACAGGAGTGCGCGAACGCGCTCCCTCCCGCGTGCGCGGCCGAGGGAAACCGGGGAAGCGTAGCCGACCCGGGCGAATGGAGAAGAAGCATCGGTTCCGCGCGGATCCTTGGTGCCCCAGGAGGGACTCGAACCCCCACGCCCGAGCGGGCAGCAGATTTTGAGTCTGCCGCGTCTACCGGTTCCGCCACTGGGGCACACTCGCGCCTCTAGAGCCCGCCTTCGGGCCGGTCAAGGATCGCCCGCGACGGGCGCCACTTCGAGCAGCGCACCGTGCGCGGCCACCACCCGGACTCGGCTCCCCGCCGGCAGGTCCGGCCCGCTCGCCGACCAGACCGTATCGCCGATCCGCACCTTGCCCCGGCCGTCGACGATGGGTTCGACCAGGGTGACGACCCGGCCGATCTGGGCTTCGGCCCGCCGGTTCAACGAGGACTCCTCCCGTTCCGTGGCCGCGCCGCGCCGCCGCGCCAGCCACACGCCCGCGGCCAGGAGGTTGAGCAGCGAGAAGAGGGTGATCTGCCACGGCCAGGCGAGGCCGGGCACGAGCCAGAGCACGCTTCCGGTCGCGAGTGCCGCGATCCCGAGCCAGATCAAGACGAAGCCCGGTGCGACCGCCTCGAGGAGCACGAGAAGGCCGCCCAGGAGCCACCAGTGCCAGGGTTGCGGGGTCACGAGGCCGGCTGCTCCCCGGTCCGCGACCCGGGCCCCGAGCCGAGCGGCCGACCATAGGCCTCGCGGGCGAGTTCGGCGATGCCGGCGAGCGAGCCGAGTACCCCGGTCGCTTCGACCGGCAGCACGAGCGTCTTCTGATTCGGGCTGGTCGCCATCGCTTCGAGGGCCTTGAGATATTTCTCGGCGACGAAATAGCTGACCGCGAGCGGGCTGCCTTCGGCGATCGCCTTGGACAGCATCGCCGCCGCCCGCGCCTCCGCCTCGGCCAGCCGCTCGCGTGCCTCGGCGTCGCGGAAGGCGGCCTCGCGGCGGCCCTCGGCCTCGAGGATCACCGCCTGCTTCTCCCCCTCGGCCTTGAGGATCGCGGCCTGTCGTTCGCCCTCGGCCTGCAGCACGGCGGCCCGCTTGTCCCGCTCGGCCTTCATCTGCCGGGCCATCGCGTCGACCAGGTCCTGGGGTGGCGTGATGTCCTTGATCTCGATCCGCGTGACCTTCACACCCCAGGGTTGGGTCGCCTCGTCGACCACCGCGAGCAAGCGAGCATTGATCTCGTCGCGCCTCGACAGGAGCTCGTCGAGGTCCATCGAGCCGATGACCGTGCGAATGTTGGTCATGGTTAGGTTCAAGGTGGCAGTCGACAGCTCGCGGACTTCGTAGGCCGCCTTCGCCGCGTCGAGCACCTGGAAGAAGACGATCGCATCCACCGTGACGACCGCGTTGTCGCGGGTGATCGCCTGCTGCGAGGGGACGTCCAGCACCTGCTCCATCATGTTGAGCTTGGCGCCGATCCGCTCGACGAACGGGACGATCAGGTTGAGGCCGGGACCGAGGGTGCGGACGTAGCGGCCGAACCGCTCCACCGTGTACTCGTAACCCTGGGGCACCGAGCGCACGCCCAACAGCACGAGGACGAGCGCGATGGCGAACAGCACGAGCGAGAGTGACGCGAAGGGATCCATCCCGACCTCCATGGCCACGCCCGCCGCGGCTCGCCCGCCATCGCACAGCGAAGGTCAACGCTTCGTCAAGACGGGATGGTACGACTGCTTGTGCGGCCGCGGCCGCTCGTCTATCCGGGTACGGGACCGCGTGTCGGGAGAGCGGGCGTGCTGCGCGCCGGCTACGACTGGATGATGCGGCTGGCGGCTTCGCCGCGCGCCGACCGGGCACTCGCGATCGTCGCCTTCCTTGAGAGCTCGATCTTCCCGATCCCCCCCGATGCCATGATCGTGCCGATGATCCTCGCCCGCCCCGGGCGGGCTTGGCGGATCGTGCTGATCGCGACCGTGGCCTCGGTGCTGGGTGGGCTCGCCGGTTACGCGATCGGCTATTTCCTCTACGAGACGCTCGGTCGCCGGGTCATCGAGCTCTACGGCCTCGCCGAGAAGGCCGAGCAGTACCGGTTGGCCTATGCCGAGTGGGGCCTCTGGATCATCCTGATCAAGGGCCTCACGCCCATCCCCTACAAGCTCGTGACGATCGCGAGCGGCCTCGCCGCGTTCGACATCTGGGTGTTCACGCTCGCCTCGATCGTCACCCGCGGTGCACGCTTCCTCCTGGTAGCGGCTCTGCTGCGGGCCTTCGGCTCGCCGATCCGCCGCTTCATCGAGGAGCGTCTGACGCTCGTCACGACCGCTTTCGCCGCGGCGATCGTCCTCGGATTCGTCGCGCTGCGCTATCTCTGATAGGCTGTCCTCGAGCGGCCGAGAGCCGGAGGAGACCGCGTGCAGGCACCGGGTGGGACCAGCGGAACAGCCTCGCCGTCGGCCGAAGGCCGCGCGCTCCTGCTCGTGGCCCTCGCCGCGGCCATGGCACTCGCGACGGCCTTCGCCCTCGAGCATCTCGGGGGGTACGCGCCCTGCTCGCTCTGCGTGTACGAGCGCTGGCCCTGGGCGGCGGCTCTGATCGTGGCGCTCGCCGGCAAGCTGCTCGGCCGGCCTCGCCCCGCTCTCCTGATCGTCGGCCTTCTGCTGCTGGGTAATGCCGCCCTTTCGGCCTACCACGTCGGCGTCGAGGCCGGTTGGTTCGCCCTGCCCGGGACCTGTGCGGCCGGCGGTGGTGCCACCACGCTCGAGGAACTGCGCGCCCAGCTCGAGGCGGCGCGCCCCACCTGCGACCGCGTCGCACTGCGCGTCCTCGGCCTCTCGCTCGCCGCCTGGAACGGTATCGCAGCCGCCGCGGTCGCAGCCTTCGCGGCTCTGGCCTTCGTCCGGGCGCGCCGTCTCAGCAGCTGAACAGCGTGGCCCCGGTCGCGTGCTGGAGCACGTGCCGGGTGGCGCCGCCGAGCACGAGCTGGCGCAGCCGGGCGTGGCTGTAGACGCCCATCACCAGAAGGTCGGCACCGAGCTCGCCCATGTGCGCCAAGAGATCCGCGCCGACATTGCCGGAGGCCGGCAGCCGCCGGCCGCTGGCCGCGACCCCGTGCCGCTCGAGGAGTGCCAACGCGCCGTCGAGGCTGTCGGCGCCCTCCTCGCCGATGGTCACGATCTCGACCGCGACCGCCGTCTGCAGGAACGGAAGCGCGTCCTTGAGCGCCCGGGCCGCCTCCTTGCGGCCGTTCCAGCCCACGAGAACCCTGCGACCGAGATCGGCCGCGAACCCGTTCGACGGCACGAGCAGCACCGGGCCACCGGCACCGAGCGCCGCCTGCTCGATCGGTTGCAGGGCGAGCGCGTCGATCCCGTGCACCTCGAAGCGCGGCCCGATCGTGAGGTCCGCGGTGCGCGCGAGCCGGGAGAGACACTCGCCGGGGTCACCCTCGAGGTGGCGCCAGAGCGCGCCGGAGGCGGGCTCGCAGACCCGTCGGAAGGTCGCCTCGAGCCGCTCGGTCACGACCTTCGCGGCCTGCCGCTGAGCCTCGATGATCTCGGGTCCGACATAGGCGGCACCCTCGCCGTAGCCGACCGGCACGATCGGTGGCGGCGTAACGTGCACGGCGACGAGCCGGGCGCCGAAGCGTCGCGCGAGCTCGAGCGCGGCCCGCAGGCGCGCCTCGTTGCCGGCATCGTCGGCGAGCTGGAGCAGGATCGTTCGATAGGTCATGGGCTGCCGCGTCCCCCTCGTTGCACGGGCCGAGCTTCGGCGCCCTCAACCTAGCAGCCGCCAGCCGGCGGCGATACGGGCGGCGGTCGTCACCCAGCACATGGCCGCGAAGACGAGAGCGAGGATCGGGAACCAGGCGGGCCAGAGACAGACCGCCACGAAGAAGGCGATCGTTTCGCTGCCCTCGGTGAGCCCACCGAGGTAGTAGAGCGACTTCTTGCCGCGCGCCGCGGTCTCGAGGCCGCGCCGGCTCGCCATCACGGCGAAGGCCAGAAAGGAGCTGCCGGTGCCCATGAAGGCGAACAGCAGGAAGGCGGCGGCGTGCGCGTTCCGCGGCGGATCGAGAAACGCGAAGGCGTAGGCCATGGCCGCGTAGACGATGAAGTCGAAGACGATGTCGAGGAAACCGCCGCGATCCGTGATTCCGTTGTGCCGGGCGACCGCACCGTCGAGCCCGTCGGCCAACCGGTTCACGAGGAAAAGGGCGAGCCCGAGAAGCGGCCGGCCCGCGGCGACGAGGGAGGCCGCGAGGAGGCCCGTCAGGAAGCCCGCGATGCTGACCGTGTCGGCGGCGATGCCGGTCGCGGCCAGCCGACGACCGGCCCGGTTCAGCAGCGGGTCGACGAGGCGGCGCGCCGCGGCGTCCAGCATCCGACCAGCCGGTGGCGATCGGGCGGCTCAAGAGCGTCCCTGGCGCGGCTCGAACGGCACCACCCGCTCCTTGCCCGCAGGGGCCGACGCCGCGCCCGTCGCGGGTGGCTCCGCCGCGGGCTCGCCACTCGTCACCCCCGCGGTCACCGCTCCGCTCACGGCTTCCTCGCGTCGCATCCGCGCCGCGAGCACGACGCCGAAGGGCAGCGAGGCGATGTAGAGCAGGGCCAGGAGCGAGAGGGTGACCCAGGGCTCGGTGACCAGAAGGGCCATCAACAGGCCGGCCATCGCGAGCGTGGGCACGATCTGGTCGGGCCGCAGCCGCAGCCGCTTGAGCGAGAGGGTCGGCACGCGGCTCACCATCAGCATCGCCACGACGGCGAGCGTGGCGGCGTTGACCCAGGGGCTCTGCCAGAACCCCTGAGCGAAGGCGAACCAGGCGATCATGGGCGAGAGCGCGAGGCCGGCCGCTGCCGGCGCCGGTACGCCGGTGAAGAAATGGTGGGACCAGCGCGGGCGGTTCGGGTCGTCGGCCTCGGTGTTGAAGCGGGCGAGGCGCAGCGCACAGCAGACCGCGAACAGCAGAGCCACCGCCCAACCGAGGCCGCGGATCGGCTGGAGCGCCCAGAGATAGACCAGAAGGGCAGGGGCCACGCCGAAATTGAAGAAGTCGGCGAGGCTGTCGAGCTCGGCACCGAGCTTGCTCTGAATGTTCAACAGCCGCGCCGCCCGGCCGTCGAGGCCGTCCAGGACGGCGGCCGCGACGATCAGCGCGACCGCGACGTCGTAGCGACCGTCGAGCCCGTAACGGAGCCCGGTGAAGCCGGCGCACAGGCTCAGGATGGTGAACAGGTTCGGCACCATGTGCAGCAGCGGACGGCGGGTCCGCTGCCGCTGCCGGCGCCGGCCACGCAGCATCATGTCATCCGCCTCCGCCGCGGGGCCCGCTCCGCGTCCAGCTCCGCCAGCACCGTCTCGCCGGCGATCGTGCTCTGCCCCAAGAGCACGAGCGGCGTCGTCCCCGCCGGCAGATAGACATCGCAGCGGCTGCCGAAGCGAATCAAGCCTACGCGATCTCCCGCGCCGAGCACGCCGCCGACCTCGACGAACGGCACGATCCGCCGCGCCACGAGCCCGGCGATCTGGACGAGCCCGACCTTCCGCCCGTCGGCCGTCTCGAGGACCCAGGAAAGCCGCTCGTTCTCCTCCGAAGCCTTGTCGAGCGAGGCGTTGAGGAAGCGGCCGGGATGATGGTGGCGGACGACGACCCGGCCGGGCACCGGCGTACGGTTCACGTGCACGTCGAACACGTTCATGAAGATGCCGATGCAGGGCAGGGGCTCGCTGCCCAGCCCGAGCTCCGGCGGCGGCCGCCGCGGGTGGACCGCGACCACCCGGCCGTCGGCCGGGCTCACCACGATCCCGGGCGCGTCCGGCGTCACCCGTGCCGGATCGCGGAAGAACCAGGCGCACCAGCCGGTCAGCGCGAGGCCTACCCAAAAGAGCGGGCTCCACAGGAGCCCGAGCAGAAGGGCGCCCACGAGAAAGGCCGCCACGAACTTCCAGCCGTCAGGATGGATCGGTGCCAGAAGGCCCGGGATGGCTTCGTCCGCTCTCGTCCCCCGCTCGGCTCCGATCATCGTCCCCGACCATATCGGCGCGCAGGAACACGCCGTCCATCTGCAGCTCGCGCCCGGTGCGCGGGTCGACATAGCCCGGCAGGAAGAGCCAGGGAACATAGCCCATGGCTTCGACCCGCTCGATCATGCTGCGCCACGGGGTCTCGCCCTCGTAGAGGGGCACGAGAGCGAGCTCGAGCTGCAGCCCCAGGATCCGGGGAAAGAGGCCGCGCGCGCCCGCGAGCGCCGGGCCTTCGTAGCCCTGCAGGTCGAGCTTCAGGAAGATCCGCGACGCCGGCGAGTCCACCACCTCGGGCAGGGCATCGAGCCGGACGACCGGCACCTCGATCCGCCGCACCGGCCGCGAACTCGGCGAGAGGCGCTCGAGCCGGGCGGTGCGCGGCAAGAGCGAGCTCATGTCGCTCTCCGCCGAGACCTCGAGAACCGCCCGTCCCGCCTCGGCACCGAGTGCCACGGCGGGACCGATCCGCCAGGCAGGGTCGGAGGCGGCCCGGCGCGCGAGCTCGTCCCTGAGCTCGGGGATCGGCTCGATCGAGAGGATGGGCCCGCGCCACCCCGACCCGCGCAGGAGCGCGGCGTACTGGCCGCGGTTCGCGCCGCCGTCGACCACGAGGTCGACGCCCCACCGTTCGAAGAGGTTCACGAGCCGGCGGACCGGCTCGCGCGCCTTTCGCAGCGGCCGGAGCTCGAAGCCCAGGGCGCGGGCGAGCCGGCGCAACGTTCTCAAGACCGAGACCGGTCGACCAGCGCCAGGACCTCGACCGGCTCGGGAACGCCGCGCAACGGGAAGCGGCCGAGCGGCTCGAGGAATTCGGCATCGCAGGCGCACATCGCGGCGAACGGCCCGGACAGGACGACGTCGCGGTCGAGTTCCTTGGCGAGCTGCTGGAGACGGGCGGCGACGTTCACCGCCGGCCCGATCACCGTGAAGTCGAGGCGCGTGGGCGTGCCGATGTTGCCGTACATCACGTCGCCCACGTGCAGGGCGAGGGCGAAGCGGAGCGGTTCCTGGCCGCGCCCACGGCGCTCCGCGTTGAGCCGTGCGAGGCCGCGCCGAGCCTCGACCGCGGCACGCAGCGCCCGGTGGCAGGCGGCCTCCGCCTCGAGCGGGAAGATGGCGAGCATCCCGTCGCCGACGAATTTGAGGATCTCCCCGCCCTGCGCTTCGACCGGCGCGCCCATGCACTCGAAGAAGCCGTTGAGGCATTCGATCACCGCATCGCGGGGCAGGCTCTCCACGATGGTCGTGAAGTCGCGCAGGTCCGACTGCCAGATCGCCGCCCGAACGGTGGCACCGCTGCCGCGGCGGATCTCGCCCGCGAGGATGCGGGCCCCCGCGTGACGGCCGACATAGGCGTCGAGCAGGTTGCGGGCGATCCGGCGGCTGAGCCGGATCTCGGTGACCATCGCGAGTGCCGGCAAGAGCTCGCCGAGGGCCGCGAGGTCGGCGGGCCGGAAGCCGCCCGGGCGCTTCGTGGCCCAGGTGCAGGCGTGACGCGAGCCGTCGGTGAAGGTCATCGGCATGGCCACGTAGTCGGTCATGCCCTCGGCCCGCAGCTCGGCATAGACCGGATATTCCCGAGGCGCCGGCGCTTCGAGGTCGAGCCGTTGGTGGATCGCTTCGGCACCCTCGTAGAGGGCACGGACCGGGCTGTCGAGGAAGCGCCGTTCGCTGATCGTGTGGTGGCCGAAGAAGCCGATTTCGGCCTCTTCCATGCCGGGTCGCCAGACCAACCGCGCGCCGAAGAACTGCGGGTGAAGGGTGCGCAGGTGCAAGGTCGAGCGCCCGATCGGGAGCCCGTCCTCGAGCAGTTTCGAGCACAGGGTGGCGAACAACCGCTCGAGGAAGCGCTCGCGCCCGCTCTCCAGGACGAGCCAGTCGAGGGCGAGCAGACGGCGCGTCGGCCAGCGGCCGCGCCCCTCGCTCATGCCTCGCGGGCCTCGAGCTCGGCGAGCTTGAGCGAGACGTTGGTCAGCCGCTGCGTCGTGTGGTGCAATCGGGCCGCCAGCTCGTGCATGATCTCGACGCCGACCTGGGGGAACTGGGTCACGAGATTGAAGAAGCCGTCCTTGCCGATCCGCAGCGTGTGGAGCCGGGTGGCGGCGACCACGGTCGCCGTCCGCGGGACGTCGCAGAGAATGGCGATCTCGCCCACGATGTCGTTCTTCCCGAGGGTGGCCACCCGGACCCGCCCTTTGGGCGTGTCGACCAGCACGTCTGCGGTGCCGTCGAGGATGATGAAGGCGGCATCGCCCGGCTCGCCTTGACGGCAGAGCACTTCACCCGGCTCGTAATCCAGATGCTCGGACGTGAAGGCCAGGAGCTTGAGCCGGGCCGGCTCCACCTTGGCGAAGAGCGGGATCGCGCGCAGCGCGTCGACGTCGCGTTGCAGGCTCATGGCTCCTCCTCCATCGCTCAACCGGCCACGGCCGCGGGCTCCCGCTCGGGGGCGGCGATCTGGGCGAAGCTCCCGTCGGCCACCACCCGCCCACGCTCGATCACGAGCACGCGCTCGAACCGACTGGCCCAGCCCTGGTCCTGCAACGACCAGATCACCGAACGCTCGCGGAAGGTCTCGAGCAGCGCCTCGCGCACGAGGGGCTGATCGGCGGCGTCCAGCGCCACCGTGGGCTCGTGCAGGAGCACGAGCTCTGGCCGGCGCAGCACCTCGCGGGCGATCGCGAGCTTCTGCCGCTGTGCCAGGGTCAATCGGGCGCCGCCGATCCCGCATTCGGTCGCGAGACCCACCTCGATCACCGCTTCGCGCAGCCCGTGGGCATCGATCACCTCGCCCAAGAGCGCCGCCACCCGCGTGCCGGCCTGCGCCTGGCCGTAGGCGATCTTGCCGAACAGGATGTTCTCCTGGACCGAGGCGGCCGGGTTGACTTGGTCGGGATCGAAGAAGGCGACCGCGCCCACCAGTCCGGTCGGCAGTCTCTCGCGGAAGCGCCTGCGCGCCTCGAGGACCCGCGCCTGCAGCGCCTCGTCGATCAGCCCGAGACGGTGGCGGGCGACCACGAGCTTGAAGGGAAGGTCGAGGAGGCGGTCGCGTTCGGCGGTGGGCAACCGATCGAGGCGGTCGACCGTCGTCTTCCCCAGGATCGCCTTGAATTCCGGCAGATCCTCCGGCGCGATGAAGGCGAACTGGCGGTAATACTCGTGGTCCGCCGGCAGGTCGGCGAACAGCTCGACCATGGTCTGTGCCAGCCGATAGCCGACCCGCTGCAACTCGGCCACGAGCCCGGTCTCCTCGAGCACCGAGCGAACGTAGGGATGGCTCGCGAGATGCTCGAGGTCGAACACCCGCCCCACGGGCATGCCGAAGAGCAGGTTCTCGGCCAGCGTGGCGTTGCTGTTGTAACGATCGGGATCGAACGGTTCGACCAAGCGGGCGAGCCGCTCGTCGCCGGCCAACCGGGCGCGCATCGCACGACGGGCCTCGAGGACCCGGTTGGCGAGTTCGGGCCGGTTCGCGGGCAACGTCCCGCGCAGGCCGAAGGCGTAGACGTCACCCGTGAGGCGCGCGACATCGAGCGCCCGGATGATCGCCGGCAGCCGCTCCGCCGGCTCGCGGACCCCCGCGGCCTCCCAATCGACCCAGTCCGCGTCGACCGGATCGGGTGAGTTGCCCGAGGCCAGAGCCTCGTGGCGGTCGCGGGCGTGCCGGGCACGATCGGCGGGCGTCGGCTCGACCAGGCGGAGCGGTCGATGCTTGAGGCCGTAGAGGAGGTTGTCCTCGACCGTGCCGGCGATCAGCGCCGGCTGGCTGGCGATGTACGCGATCTTCCGGCCGAGCACCGATTCGGGGAGTTCGTGGAGCACGAGATCGTCGATCAGAACGCGGCCGGCGTCGGGCACCAGGAGCCCCGCGAGCAGGAGGGTGAGCTCTTCGCGCCCACCCCCGGCGGGGCCGATCAGCGCCACCTTGCAGGGGAGCTCGAGCTTGAGCTCGATCCCGTCGAGCAAGGGCTCGCCGCCGTCGTCGAGCAGCGTGACGCCGGCCAGGCGCAGGCTCGTGCCGGTGAAGGCCGGCACGCGCTTCGCCTCGCCGGTCAAGAGCTCGGCGGGCTTGAGGCCGGGCGGGGCGAACTGGGCCACCGTCTGCTCGTACTTGATTCGTACATCGTACATCGTCTGATAATAGGTCAAAAGCTCCTTCCACGGCGAGGACAGATCCTTGTGTGCCCCCACCACGGCCACGAGCGCACCGAGCGTGATGTCGCCTTGGATCACGAGCCAGCCGCCGATCGAGAAGAAGAAGAACGGGCCGAGCTGGGCGATGAAGTTGTTGAGGAACTTGATCAGGAACTTCTTCTTGTAGATCTCGAAGCGGATCCAGAACACCGTCCCCAGCTGCTCGCTGAAGCGGGCCAGCTCGTAGCGCGCCGTGTCGTGGGCGTGGATCTCACGGATCGTGGCGCAGGTCTCGCTGATGCGCTCGGCGTTGCGACGGACCTGGCGGACCCGTTGCTTGGCGAGCTCGTTGACCTGCCGCTGCAGGCGCGGGATCAGCCAGATCTGCAACGGATAGAGGGCGATCGCGGCGACACCCAGGATCGGGTCCTGCATGAACATGAAGGTCAGGATCGTGAGCAGGGTGCCGCCCTGGAACGCCGGCACCGCGAGCGCGTCGCCCACGAAGCCGCCGAGCGCCTCGGTCTCGGCGTTGATCATCTGGACGAGTTCGCCCTGGCTGAGCTTGCGGAAGTGCGGCAACGGGAAGCGCAGGACGTGCTCGTAGAGCTGGTAGCGGAGCCGCCGCAGCATCCGCTCGGCGACGATCCCGGCATAGACGTTCAAGACGTATTTGAGCCCGCCACCGATCAGCACCAGAAGCAAGAACAGTCCGCACAGCGCGAACAGGTAGGTCGTGCGTTCGAGATCGTAGCCGAACAGCAGCCAGGGGCCTTCGGGATCACCGAGCGCCCGGTTGATGATCGTTTTGGGCAGCTCGAGCGAGAAATAGAGTGGCGGGAACGACAGAAAGGTCAGCGCCAGGATCAGGAGCTGCTGGCGCCAGCTGTACTTCCGGATGAACGCGAAGATCGAGGCTTCCATGCCACCCAGAGGCCCTGCCGTCCGCGCGACCTTAGAGGAGACGGCCGGCCGGCGCAAAAGGCCCGCGCGCGAACCGCGAAGCGGCTCAGCTCGACCGCTCGACGGTCGGCGGGGCGAGCGGCAGGCGCAGCCTCGCCCGAAGCCCGCCCTCCGGTCGGTTGGCGAGGGTGACCTCGCCGCCGTGCCCGCGAGCGATGCCGCGGGCGATCGCGAGCCCGAGCCCGACCCCGCCGGTCTCCGACGAGCGCGAGGTCTCGAGCCGGACGAAAGGCTCGAACACTTCCTCGAGCTTGTCGGGCGGGATGCCGGGCCCGTCGTCGTCGACGGTGACGATCGCCTCGCCCCCTTCGCGCACCAGGCTGACCCGCGCCCGTCGGCCGTAGGCGAGCGCGTTCTCGACCAGGTTGCGCAGCGCCCGCTTGAGCGCGGCCGGCCGGATCCGGGCGACCACGGGCTCGCTCGCCACGAGCCGGGCGTCGCCGCCGAGCTCGGCCAGGTCCTCCACCACGCCCTCGACGAGCGCGGCGAGATCGACCTCGCGCACCGGCTCGCCCATCGCTTCGTCGCGCGCGAAGGCGAGGGTCGCCTCGACCATCCGCTGCATCTCGTCGAGGGTGGCGCAGATCCGGGTGCGCGCCTCTTCGTCGTCGAGCAGCTCCGCGCGCAGCCGCAGGCTCGTGATCGGCGTGCGCAGATCGTGCCCGAGCGCGGCGAGCAGGCGGGTGCGATCGGCGATGAAGCGGGCGAGCCGCTCCTGCATCCGGTTGAAGGCGGCGATCGCACGGCGGACCTCTTCCGGCCCCTGCTCGGGCAGTGGCGTGCCCGCCTCGCCGCGGCCGAGCCGTTCCGCGGCCGCGGCCAGGTCGGCGAGCGGCCGTGTCGAACGACGGGTGCCGAGCAGGACGGCGACCACGAGCAGTACGGCTAGGATCCCGAGCATCGCCGCATAGGGCCGGGCGAAGGCGGGCAGCGGAACGGCCGGCAGGCTGCGGGCGTTGAGCCAGCGGCCGTCGGGCAGCGCGATCGAAACGGCGGCGACCGCCCGCGGTCGTCGCCAGGGTTTGCCTTCCTCCTCCTCGTCCTCGGCCGAGGCCCGACCGTCGCGCGCGGCGAACTCGATCCGCACCGCGCGCGGTTGCGTGCCGAGCTCGCGGGCGAGACGGCGGGCGAGCGGATGGCGCGCGCTCGCCTCCTCCGAGACGATCGGGCGAGGGTCGATGGCCAGGGCGAGGGAGGACGTGGCCAGCGCGCGGACGACCGCCTCGTGCTCCTCCGGGCGGGTCGCGGCCAGGAGCCGGACCGCCGGCACCACCTGCTCGACGAGCCGTTCGCGGCCGAGCCGGGCGAGGGCCCAGTGCCGCTCGTCGGCGAAGATCCACCAGGCGACGAGCTGGGCGGTCGCCACCGCCAGGAGCACGAGCGCCAGGAGCCGCCCGGCGAGCGTCCGCGGCCAGAGCCGGATCACGCGCGGCTCACCTCCGCCTCGAAGCTGTAGCCACCACCCCAGTGCGTGCGGATCAGCTCCGGCTTCTTGGGATCGCGCTCGATCTTGCGCCGCAACCGCATGACCTGATTGTCGATCGCCCGATCGAAGGGGGCGGCCTCGCGACCGCGGGTGAGGTCCAGCAGTTGGTCGCGGGTGAGCACCATTCGCGGATGCTCGAGAAAGGCCGAGAGCAGGAGGAACTCGCCGGTGCTCAACGGCACCGCCACGCCGTCGTCGCCGACGAGCTCGCGGCGGCCGACATCGAGGATCCAGCGGTCGAAGCGGAAGCGCTCGGCGGCCGGCCGGCCGCGCCGCGGCGGCAGGGCCCGGGCGCGCCGCAGCACCGCCTTGATCCGGGCCAGGAGCTCGCGCGGGTTGAACGGCTTCGCCACATAGTCGTCGGCACCCATCTCGAGGCCGACGATCCGGTCGGTCTCCTCGCCGAGCGCGGTGAGCAGCACGATCGGCACGTCGCCCTGCGCCCGCAATTGCCGGCAGAGCGACAGCCCGTCCTCGCCCGGCATCATGATGTCGAGCACGACGAGGTCGATCGCCGCGGTCTGTAGGACACGGCGGGCGGCCTGCGCGTTCTCGGCCGTGCTCACCCGAAAGCCGTGCTTGGCGAGATAGCGGGCGAGCGGTTCACGGATGTCACGGTGGTCGTCGACCACCAGAAGATGGGCCTCGGTCTCCATGGCGCTCATCCTGCCGCGCGCTCCTCGGCTCCGCACGCCTTCGGCTGTAACAGGTGGTCGCAGCGGCCCCCGCGCGCCAGAACCGGCGACCGATCGGCCGGCCGATCGACAATCTCTCGCGACGGGCCGATGGTCCAAGGTGGACGTTCGCAGCGAACGGAGAACGGAGGATGCGTGCGATGAGCGAGAACGAACGGCAGACCCGTGAGACCGTCCGGCCGAGCGGTCGGGGCAGCCGGGTCCTGCTCGCGGGCGTGGCCGTGGTGGCGCTCGGCGCTACCCTGGCCTGGGCCGGGGTGGGCCTGGCGGACGATTGGCACGGCGGCCACGGTCCCTGGGGGCGTGCACCGGGGATGGTGGGACCGATGATCTTCGACCAACTCGACGCCGACGGCGACGGGCGAGTCTCGCGCGCCGAGATGGAGGGCTTCCGCGCCGAGCGGTTGCGCAGCGCAGACCGCAACGGCGACGGCCGGCTCGACCAGCAGGAGTTCGAGACCTTCTGGCTCGAGGTCACTCGGCCGATGCGGATCCGCGCTTTCCAGTTCCTGGACGCGGACGGCGACGGCGTCGTCACCGCGGCCGAGCTGCAGCGGCCGACCGATCGCATGTTCGCTCGCATGGACCGCGACGGCGACGGCTTCCTCGCGCCGCTGACGCCGGCCGAGCGGGAACGCATGCGCGAGCGGATGCGGGAGCACGAGCGGGACCGCGACCATCGCGGGCCGCGTCGCGACTGAGGCGGCGAGCCCGACCGGAGCCGACCCTCGGGCCGGCTCCGGTCATCGCGCCGCGTTGCGGGTGCCCCGCCCGGGGCTATCGTTGGCCGGTCGGCGGAGGAGGGAGGACCGGCCATGAGCATCTACCGGGCGATCTGGCGGCGCAGCCTCGAGGATCCCGAGGGCTTCTGGGCCGAGGCGGCCGAGGCGCTGCACTGGGACCGGCGCTGGGACCGCGTGCTCGATTCCTCGCGCCCACCATTCTACCGCTGGTTCGCGGGCGGTATGCTCAACACCTGCTGGAACGCGGTCGACCGCCACGTCGCGGCCGGCCGCGGCGCGCAGCCGGCGCTGATCCACGACAGCCCGGTCACCGGCACGATCCGCACGCTCACCTACGCCGAGCTGCAGGACGCGGTGGCGCGGTTCGCCGGGGCCCTCGTCCGCCTCGGCGCCCGCAAGGGCGATCGGGTGATCGTCTACATGCCGATGGTGCCCGAGGCGATCGTCGCCATGCTGGCCTGCGCGCGGATCGGCGCGATCCATTCGGTCGTCTTCGGTGGCTTCGCGAGCCACGAGCTCGCCAAGCGCATCGACGACGCCAAGCCCACGCTGGTCGTCTCGGCCTCCTGCGGCATCGAGCCGGGCCGCCTCGTGCCCTACAAGCCTCTTTTGGATGCCGCGATCGAGCAGGCGGCGCACAAGCCCGGCCATTGCATCGTCCTGCAGCGCCCACAGCTCCGCGCCGAGCTCGTGCCCGGCCGCGATCTCGACTGGCAGGAGGCGGTGGCCGGTGCCCACGCCGTGGACTGCGTGCCCGTCGCCGCCACCGACCCGCTCTACATCCTCTACACCTCCGGTACCACCGGGCAGCCCAAGGGCATCGTCCGCGACAACGGCGGCCACGCCGTGGCGCTGCTCTGGAGCATGCGCAACATCTACGGCGTTCGGCCCGGCGAGGTCTATTGGGCGGCCTCGGATGTCGGCTGGGTCGTCGGCCACAGCTACATCTGCTACGCGCCGCTCCTGAACGGCAACACGAGCGTGGTCTACGAAGGCAAGCCGGTCGGCACTCCCGATCCGGGTGCCTTCTGGCGGGTCATCGCCCAGCACGACGTCAAGGTGCTGTTCACGGCGCCCACGGCCTTCCGCGCCATCCGCAAGGAAGACCCCGAGGGGGCGCATCTGAAGCGTTACGACCTCTCCCGCTTCCGGGCGCTGTTCCTCGCCGGCGAACGCTGCGACCCGGACACGCTGCTCTGGGCCGAGGCCCAGCTCGGCGTCCCCGTGATCGACCACTGGTGGCAGACCGAGACCGGTTGGGCGATCTGCGCCAACCCGCTCGGCGTCGAGCGGCTGCCGGTCAAGCCGGGCTCGCCCACCCTGCCCATGCCCGGCTACGACGTACGGGTGCTGGACGAGGAGGGTCGCGAGGTCGAGCCCGGCAAGCTCGGCGCCATCTGCGTCAAGTTGCCCTTGCCGCCCTCCTGCTTGCCGACGCTCTGGAACGCCGACGAGCGCTTCGTGCAGTCCTACCTGTCGCGCTATCCCGGATATTATCTCACCGGCGACGCCGGCTTCGTCGACGAGGACGGTTATCTCTTCATCATGAGCCGGATCGACGACGTCATCAACGTCGCCGGCCACCGTCTCTCGACCGGTGCGATGGAGGAGGTCCTCGCTTCCCACCGCGACGTCGCCGAATGCGCGGTGATCGGCGTGGCCGACGAGCTCAAGGGCGAGCTGCCGCTCGGCCTCGTCGTCTTGAAGGCCGGGGTCGATCGGCCGCACGCGGAGATCGAGAAAGAGCTCGTCCAGAAAGTCCGCGACGAGATCGGCCCGGTCGCCGCCTTCAAGCTCGTGGCGGTCGTCAAGCGGCTGCCCAAGACCCGCTCCGGCAAGATCCTGCGCGGTACGATGAAGAAGATCGCCGACGGCGCACCCTGGACGATGCCGGCGACGATCGACGATCCGGCGATTCTCGACGAGATCGCCGAAGCGCTGGCTCGATTGGGCTATCCGCGCGCCGCTCCCGGCTGAACTTCGGCGGGTTCCGGCGCCCCGGGCGAGGCACTGCGGCGGTCCGCCGCGTCCCCGCGGCGCCCCCTGTGGTCTTGCGCAACGCTATGTTTCCGGTATTTTCGAACTGTCGAATGCTTCTGGATCGGGGGAGGCGTCATGCGAGCCTGCAAGAAGCTCGTCGAGGTGGGCCGTCGGCAGTTCCTGCGCGGCGGCGGCAGCGTGGCGGTCGGCGCCGCTGCGGCGGTGGTGAGCGGTGGCGGCGAGGCGCAGGCGGCGAGTCCTGCTCTGGCTCGCGCCAATTACCCCAGCACCCGTCTGGCCAACGTCAAGGACCTAAAGGTCAACGAGCCCAAGGACGTGGCCTATCCCGACGCCGAGATGCCGGGCGTCCTGATCAAGCTCGGCAAGAAGGTGCCGGGCGGGGTCGGCCCCGACGGTGACATCGTGGGCTTCACCACCGTCTGCCCGCACAAAGGCTTTCCGCTCTTCTATCGGGCCGACGACCGCACGCTCAACTGCCCCGGCCACTATTCGCGCTTCGACTGCGAGGCGGGCGGCCAGCAGATCTGGGGCCAGGCCACCCAGAACCTTCCGCAGTACATCCTGCGGGTCGACGCCAAGGGCGACATCTACGCCGAGGGCGTCGACGAGCTGCTCTACGGCAGGCTCAGCAACGTGCTCTGAGGGGGAAACGCCATGGCCTTCAAGCGTCACGTCGACCGCCTGCCGATCATCCCCAAGGATGCCAAGGAGCACACGGCGGTCTGTCAGTTCTGCATCGTCGGCTGCGGCTACAAGGCCTATACCTGGGACGTCAACCGACAGGGCGGGACCACACCGGGCGACAACAAGTTCGGCGTCGATCTGAGCAAGCAGCAGACCGCCGAGACGGCGGCCTGGTACAGCCCGTCGATGTACAACATCGTCAAGCAGAACGGGCGCGAGGTCCACCTGGTCATCAAGCCCGATCCGAACTGCGTCGTGAATTCGGGGCTCGGCTCGATCCGCGGTGCTCGGATGGCCGAGATGTCCTACAGTCAGGCGACCCAGACCCAGCAGCAGCGGCTGACCGATCCCATGGTCTGGCGCTACGGCCAGATGCAGCCGACCTCCTGGGACGATGCGCTCGATCTCGTGGCCCGGGTGACCGCGGCCGTCATCAAGGAGCAGGGCGAGGACGGGCTCATCGTCTCGGCGTTCGACCATGGCGGGGCCGGCGGCGGTTACGAGAACACCTGGGGCACCGGCAAACTGTATTTCGGTGCCATGAAGGTGAAGAACATCCGCATTCACAACCGTCCCGCCTACAATTCGGAGGTCCACGCTACCCGTGACATGGGCGTGGGCGAGCTCAACAACGCCTACGAGGACGCCGAGCTCTGCGACACGATCGTGGCGATCGGCTGCAACCCGCTCGAGACCCAGACCAACTATTTCCTGAACCACTGGGTCCCGAACCTGCGTGGCGCCACGCTCGACAAGAAGCGGCGGCTCATGCCCGACGAGCCGCACGACAAGGCCAAGATCATCATCGTCGATCCTCGCCGCACCGTCACCGTGTCCGCCTGCGAGGCCGAGGCCGGCAAGGAGAACGTCCTGCACCTCGCGCTCAAGTCGGGCACCGACCTGGCGCTGTTCAACGCGATCTTCACCTACATCGCCGACAAAGGGTGGGTCGACAAGGAGTTCATCGAGAAGAGCACGCTCCGCACGCCGGCGGCGCGGCCGCCGCTCTTCCCGGCGCGCGGCGTGAGCGACGAGAAGCCCGGCCATCTCACGAGCTTCGAGGCGGCCGTCGAGGGTTGCCGGATCTCGATCGAAGAGGCCGCGAAGATCACCGGCCTCGCACCCGCCGACATCGTCAAGGCCGCCGAATGGATCGCCATGCCCAAGGCCGGCGGCAAGCGGCGCCGGACGATGTTCGGCTACGAGAAGGGCATCATCTGGGGCAACGACAATTACCGCACCAACGGCGCCATCGTGAACGTAGCGCTCGCCACCGGCAATATCGGCCGTCTCGGTGGCGGTGTCGTGCGCCTGGGCGGACACCAGGAGGGCTATGTCCGGCCGTCCGATGCCCATGTCGGCCGTCCGGCGGCCTATGTCGACCAGCTCCTGATCGGCGGCCGCGGTGGCGTCCACCACATCTGGGGTTGCGACCACTACAAAACGACGCTCAATGCCGACCAGTTCAAGCGCGTCTACAAACGCCGCACCGACATGGTGAAGGACGCCATGAACTCGGTGCCGGCCGGCGACCGCGACGCGCTCGTCAACGCCATCATGGTGGCGATCCGGCAGGGCGGCCTGTTCGCGGTCGACGTCGACATCGTGCCGTCGAAGATCGGTCAGGCCTGCCACGTCTGGCTGCCCGCCGCGACCCAGGGAGAGATGAACCTCACCTCGATGAACGGCGAGCGGCGGATGCGCATCACCGAGCGCTACATGGACCCTCCGGGCCAGGCGATGCCGGACTGCCTGATCGCCGCGCGAATCGCCAACCACCTGGAGCGCGTCTTCCGCTCCATGGGTGACCACGCTTATGCGGACAAGTTCAAGGGCTTCGACTGGAAGACCGAGGAAGACGCCTTCATGGACGGCTACCACCAGCACGCGCCCGGTGGGAAGTTCGTTACCTACGAGCGGTTGCGGGCGATGGGCACCAACGGCTTCCAGGAGCCGGCGGTGGACTTCAAGGACGGCAAGATCATCGGCACGCCGCGTCTCTACGCCGACGGCGTCTTCTCGACACCCGACGGCAAGGCGCGGTTCATGGACGCGCCCTGGCGCGGGCTGCAGGCCGCCGGCAAGGCCGAGCAGCAGGCGCGGTTCCCGTTCCTGATCAACAACGGGCGGGCCAACCACGTCTGGCAGAGCGCCTATCTCGACCAGCAGAACGATCTGGTCACGGATCGCTGGCCGCACGCCTTCATCGAGATGAACCCCGACGACATGAAGGAACTCGGCATCCAGCCGGGTGACCTGGTCGAGATCGTCAACGATGCGGGCTCGACGCAGGCGATGGCCTACCCGACGCCTTCGGCCAGGCGGCGGGAGACCTTCATGCTCTTCGGCTATCCCAACGGCGTGCAGGGCAACGTGGTCAACGCCGGGGTGAACGAGCTCGTCATTCCCAACTACAAACAGACCTGGGCGAACATCCGCAAGCTCGCCTCGGCACCGGAGGGCGCCCGGCACATCAGCTTCAAGGACCAGCACTACCGCGCGGCCTGACAGGGCCTCGCCATCTCCTGTTCCGGACGGTAAGTGCGACAGCGGCTCGGTGTTCCCGGGCCTCTGTCATCGTTCGGTAACGGGATTCGGCTAGGGCCGACCCGTTCGAGGGCGGTCGAAATGGACGATCGAGCAGCGCTCGAGGCCCTGGCGGCACTCGCTCAGGAAACGCGGCTGAGGGTATTCCGCCTCCTGATCCAGGCGGGTCCCGGGGGCTTGCCGGCCGGCGAGGTCGCGGAGGCGGCGGCGGTGCCCGCCTCCACGCTTTCCTTCCACCTCGAGAAGCTGGAGCGGGCGGGCCTCGTCCGCTCCTGCCGACGCGGGCGGCAGATTCTCTACGCGGCCGAGCTCGAGACGATGCGCCGGCTCGTGGCCTTTCTGACCGCCGATTGTTGCGGCGGCCATCCCGAGCTCTGCGGCGGGCTCGTGCAGGTCGTCGAGGCGTGCGGCCCCGTCGCACCGCACCGGGTGGCCGAACCCGGGGAATGCAGCTGATGGATCGGCCCTACAACGTTCTCTTCCTCTGCACCGGCAACTCGGCCCGCTCGATCATGGCCGAATGCGCTCTCGCCCGTTGGGGCGCCGACCGCTTCAGGGCCTATTCCGCCGGCAGCCACCCGAAAGGAATCGTGCACCCGCTCACGATCGAGACCTTGCGGCGCCTCGATTACGACACGAGCGGCCTTCGCTCGAAGAGTTGGGACGAGTTTTCGGGGCCCGGCGCGCCTCAGCTCGACTTCGTCTTCACCGTCTGCGATCGAGCCTCGGCCGAGGTCTGCCCGGTCTGGCCCGGCCAGCCGCTCACCGCGCATTGGGGTGTGGAAGACCCGGTCGCGTTCGAAGGCACCGAAGCCCAGCGCCTCGCCTTCTTCCGCCGTGTCTACGGCTATCTCGAGAACCGCATCAAGATCTTCGTGAGCCTGCCGATCGCCTCGCTCGACCGGCTCGCGCTCCGCGAGCGCCTCGAGGAGATCGGCCGGAGCGTGCCCGCAGCCGATGCCTGAGCGCCCGTGTCCGGCTTCGATCTTCCGCGTCGGCTCGTGGCCGAGTTCCTGGGCACCGGCACGCTCGTCTGCGCCGTCGTCGGCTCCGGGATCATGGCCGAGCGGCTGGCCGGCGGGAACCCGGCGCTCGCCCTGCTCGGCAACACGCTGCCGACGGGTGCGATCCTCGCGGTCCTGATTTTGATCCTGGGGCCCGTCTCGGGCGCGCACATGAATCCGGCCGTCTCGCTCGCCATGGCGCGGCGCGGGGCGATCTCGGCGGGCGAGGCCGCGGCCTATGTCGTCGCCCAGGCGATCGGAGGGGTCGCGGGCACGATGACGGCGCATCTCATGTTCGAGCTGCCGCTCCTCCAACTCGGCGGTACCGCCAGGACCGGGCTCGGCCAGTGGGCCGGCGAGTTCGTCGCGAGCTTCGGCCTGCTCGCCACGATCCTCGGCTGCTCGCGTTTCGCCCCGAATGCCGTGGCCCCGGCGGTCGCCCTCTACATCGCCGCCGCCTACTGGTTCACGAGTTCGACGAGTTTCGCAAACCCGGCCGTCACTCTCGCCCGCGCCCTCTCCGACACCTTCGCCGGCATCCGCCCGCTCGACCTGCCCGCCTTCTGGCTCGCCCAGATCGCCGGTGCGGCGGCCGCGGTCGCCGTCTTCGACTGGCTGTTCGCGGGCCGCGGCACCACGGATCCTCGCGCTCGGGGCGGCTGATCCCCCCTCGCCCCGGACTCGCTGGGCACCGCTTCGCCGCTCGCCGACTGGAAGCGCGATCGGGGATACCGCGCTTCGATTCCTCCCGGACCGGGCCGCGGGGCCGCCGCCGCGTTCCCGCGCAACGGGCGTCGGCCCCTCACTCCCTCCGGAGCGCCTCGATCGGATCCAACCGTGCCGCCCGCCGAGCGGGCAAGAAACCGAAGAAGATCCCGATCCCCGCGGAGAAGAGGAAGGCGCCCGCGAGCACCGCGGGGTCCACCCGCAGCGGCACGGAAAGCGCCTCCGTCACCCCCCAGGCCACCACGAGACCGAGCAGCACCCCGATCGCCCCGCCCACCGCCGAGAGCACCACCGCCTCGACCAGGAACTGCGCCATCACCTGACCCTCGAGTGCGCCGATCGCGAGGCGGATGCCGATCTCCCGCGTCCGCTCGGTGACCGAGACCAGCATGATGTTCATGATGCCGATCCCGCCCACGACCAGGCTCACCGCCGCGACGAAGCCGAGGACCGCCGTCAGAGCCCCGCTCGTCGTCTGCACCGTGCGGACGAGCTCGCGCATGTCGCGCACCGAGAAGTCGTCCTCCTCGCCCGGGCCGATCTTGCGCCGCTCGCGCAGCAAGCGCTCGAGCTCGCCCTGCACCCGTGCGGTATCGACGCCGTCCCGAGCCGCGACGTAGATCCGCGGGATCTCGGTATTGCCGGAAAGACGGCGCTGGAACGCCCGCAAGGGCATCACCACCGTGTCGTCGAGGTCGGTCCCGAAGCTCGATTGGCCCTTCGATTCGAGCACGCCCACGACCTCGCACGGCACCTTCCTCACCCGGATCGTCCGGCCGATCGGGTCGCCGGCGCCGAAGAGCGCCTCCTTCACGGTGGTACCCAGGATGCACACCGTCCGGCCCGAGCGGATCTCGCCATCGAGAAAGAAGCGGCCGGCCTCGAGCTTCCAGTCCTGGACGGTGAACAGCGCGTCGTCGGTGCCGGTCACCGTCGTGATCCGACTGTTGCCGCCGTAGAGCACGGTCGCCGGCAACTGGGCGACCGGGGCCACCGCTTCGAGCCCGCTCACCTGCTCGCGGATCGCCTGGACGTCGCGATCGGTGAAGGATCGCGCCGATACGCTCGCCCGGCCCGGGCCGATCTGCCCGGGCAGCAGGAAGAGCACGTTGGTGCCGAGCCGGGCGAGGTCGGCCGTCACGCGCGCCTGCGTGCCGCGGCCGATCGTGACCATCGCGATCACGGCCGCCACGCCGATCACGATCCCGAGCACCGTCAAGAACGAGCGCAGCGCGTTGCGGCGGATCGCCCGCAGTGCCAAGCGCAGCGCTTCCGTCAGCATCGCGCCGCTCCCCGGCGCAGGTCGGCCACGATCCGCCCGTCCTTGAAACGCACCTCGCGCTCGGCCCAGGCGGCGATGTCCGGCTCGTGCGTCACCATGACGATCGTGAGCCCGCCCCGGTTGAGGCCCGAGAGCAGCTCCATGATCTCCCGGCTCGTCTTGCTGTCGAGATTGCCCGTGGGTTCGTCGGCCAGCAGAAGCGCCGGCTCGCAGACCAGGGCCCGGGCGATCGCCACCCTTTGCTGCTGGCCGCCCGAGAGCTCCGAGACCGAATGGCGCTCGCGGTCGCCGAGCCCGACGCGCTCGAGTGCCGCCCTCGCCCGCGCCCGCCGCTCGGCGGCCGGCATCCCGCGATAGACGAGCGGCAGCTCGACGTTCTCGAGCGCACTCGTCCGCGGCAACAGGTTGAAACCCTGGAAGACGAAGCCGAGGAAGTGGCGGCGGACGAGTGCCAGCACCTCGCGCGGGGCCTTCTCGAGCGGCCGGCCGGCGAATCGGTAGCTGCCCGAGGTCGGTCGATCGAGGCAACCCAGGATGTTCATCGCGGTGGACTTGCCCGAGCCCGAAGCGCCGGTGATCGCCACGAACGCGCCCGTTTCGACCGCGAGGTCGACCCGATCGAGGGCGCGCACGGCCGCGAGACCCGCACCGTAGACCCGGCTCACGGCCGCGAGCTCGACGAGCGGCCGGACGGCGGCACCCGCGCTCATCACTGCCGCCGCGGCTGGACCGCGTCCGTGACCACCCGATCGCCGGGCTCGAGGCCGCTCCGCACCACCGTCCGCCGCCCGTCGGTGGGCCCGATCACGACCCGCACCGCCTCCGGCCGCTCGCCCTTGATCACCCAGAGCGTGCGCTCGGGGCCCGTTTCCTCGGGCCGGCTCGCCTGGCGGAAGCGCGGCATCATGGGCATGAGCGCGCGCAGGAGGCCGGGCCGGTCGGATGGCTCCTCGGCCGGTGGTGCGAACCGCAGCGCCGCGTTCGGCACGAGGACGGCGTCCTCCACCCGCTGCACCGCGATCTCGGCGGTGGCCGTCATCCCGGGGCGCAGCAGCAGGTCGCGATTGTCCACGTCCAGGATCGCCTTGTAAGTCACGACCCCGGCCTGGATCTCGGAAGCGAAGCGCACGTCGCGGATGGTGGCCGGAAAGCGCCGATCGGGAAAGGCGTCGACCGTGAAGGTCGCGGGCTGGCCGGGCCGCACCTGGCCGACATCCGCCTCGTCGACGTCGACTTGGACCTCCATCTGGGCCAGGTCTTCGGCGATCGTGAACAACCTCGGGGCCTGCAGCGTCGCCGCCACGGTCTGGCCGGGATCGACGTTCTTCTGCAGCACGACCCCGTCGATCGGCGCCACGATCGCGGCCTTGTCGAGGTCGACCTCGGCGAGCCGCAGCTCGGCTTCGGCGACCGCGACGTCGGCCTTGGCCGTCGCGAGCGCCGCCTTCGCCCGGGCGTGCGCGGCTTCGGCGAAGTCGAGCTCGGACGGTGGGGCGACCCGGCGCGTCACGAGTTCCCGCTTGCGCTCGAGATCGCGCGCCTTCTCGGCGAGCGTCGCCTCGGCCTCGATCACCTTGGCGCGCGCCGCCTCGAGTCGAGCGGAGGCGCTCGCCCGCCGAGCCTCGAGCCGAGCGGTGTCGAGCCGAGCCAACACCTGGCCCTTCTTGACCTGGCTGTTGTAGTCGACCGAGACCTCGCGGACGATGCCGGAGAGCTCGCTCGAGACTTCGACGACCCGCCGGGGCTGTACCGTGCCGGTCGCGGTCACGATCACGGTGAGCGTACCTTTCTCGGCCGGTACGGCCACCCAACGGATTCCGCCATCGGCCGGGCGGGCGAGCCACCAGGCGCCGGCCGCCGCGAGGGCGAGCAGGAGGAGAGCGCCCAGAAGCCGCCACAGCAAGCGTCGCCGGCGCAGCCGGGCGAGCGCCGCATCGCCCAACACCGCTTCGATCCTGTCCTCGAGCCCCTCGGCCGTCGCGACCGCCACAGCACCCCTCGCTCGCCACCGGTTCCCCGGTGGCCGCCCTTCCTTGAACCACTTCTAAATTAGGCCCGCCCGCCCGGCCCGTCGACCGGCGCGATGCCGCGGCCCGTTGCCCATCGTGACCACGACCCCACGAAAAAGGGCCGCGCCTCGCGACGCGGCCCTCCCGCCGGAAGACCCGAGATGCGGTTCAGATCGACCGCTTGAAGAGATCGAGCCAGGTGGGGTTCATCGCCACCTGGTGCAGGACCTCGACCGAGCGCTGGGCCGGCTCGGCGAAGCTCACCCGGTGGACGAGCGCTTTGCCGTTCGCCACGTCGACCGTGACGGTGTAGATATTGTTCTTGGCGGCCAGATATTTGCCGATCACCGGGTCTTCCAGCGCCGCCTTCTCCGCGAACTTCGGGACCCACACCCGCAGATGCAGGAAAAGGGCACCCTGATAATTCGCATCCGCGAGGGCACGAAGCGCCGCCTTGGTGAGTGCGTAATTCTCCTCCGCCGGGACCTGGCCACCGAAGATCAACGCCACCGCGTCGCGCCCCTTGAAGGCCTCGACCGCGGCCGCCGCCTCCTCGGGCTTGGCGAGGGCGGCTACCGCGAACGAGTCCTCGGCCTTGCTCGAGGCCACCACCTGGGCGCCGATGGCACCCGCGAGGCTCGCGCAGATCGACGACGGGTTGGTCAGCACGCCGACCCGCGCGGCCTTGACGATACCGGTCAGGACCTGGCCCATCGCGGCCCCGGTGTAACCCCGCAGCGCGAACTGCTCGCCCAGCGACAGCGGCTGGGCGAGCGCCGCACCCGTGCTGCCGAGCAGAACCGCGCTCGCGAGGGCGAGGCCACTCAGCTGTTGGGAAAGGCTCATCGCATTCCTCCCGTGGAACGGTCGCGAGGCCCGGGCAGCGGCGCGTAGCGCCGGCCCGTATATATCAGGTTTCTCACATATAAGGAAACGGTGACATATCCAGGGCGAGCGCCGCGACCCGCCGTCGCGCGGGTTCTTGGCGCCGGCGTCCGGTGGATGTATCCCCGATACAGCATCGAGGCACGAACGCGGGGCGACATGGCGCGCAGCGACCTCCTGGTTTCGCTCGTCCGCGCCGCCGTCGTCGGTGATCGCGCCCGCGTGCGTGCGACCACCGAGGCGCTGGCTGCCGACGAGCGCGCGAAGAACCACCATCTCCTCGCCGATCGCCTGCAGCAGGCTCTCTCGGCCGTCTCGCTGAGCAGCGCGTCTGCCGGTGCTGCGCCTACGCCACCGCCCGGCAAAGAGGCGATCCTCGAGATCACGCCCCGCATCCGGCTCGACGAGCTCGTCCTCACGCTTCCGGTGCGCGAGGCCGCCCGTCAGCTCATCGAGGAGCACGCGCGGGCGGACGTCTTGCGAGCGTGCGGCCTCGAGCCGCGTCATCGCGTGCTGCTTTCGGGGCCGCCCGGCAACGGCAAGACCTCCTTCGCGGAAGCCGTCGCCGAGGCTCTCGCGCTGCCGATGTTCGTCGTGCGTTACGATGTACTAGTGGGCAGCTATCTGGGCGAGACCAACGCTCGGCTTCGGCGCCTCTTCGACTATGTCCGTACTACGCCCTGCGTGCTCTTCTTCGACGAGTTCGATGCCCTGGGCAAAGAACGCGGCGACATCCACGAGACCGGCGAGATCAAGCGCGTCGTTTCCTTCCTCCTGATGCAGATCGACCAGCTGCCGAGCTGGACGATCGTCGTGGCCGCGACGAACCACGCCGAGCTCCTGGATCGCGCGGTCTGGCGCCGGTTCCAGCTCCGGCTCGCATTCCCCGCCCCCGGGCCGGCGGAAGTCGCGGCCTTTCTCGCCAAACTGATGGATTCCTGGCCCGAGCGGCCGCGCCTGTCGGCCGAGCGGATCGCCAGGCGGCTGGGAGCGGTGAGTTACGCCGAAGCCCGCGATTTCTGCCTCGACGTTCGCCGCCGCCACGTGCTCGGCCTCGGCGAGCTCGGGATCGACGCGGCGCTCGAAGCGGAACTGCGGACCTGGGAGGCTCGCGTCCGACCGGAGAGCGGCGATGGCGGAGGAACCCGAGTTTCCACCCCTGCGCGTCGAGCCCGAACAGCCAGGGCCGCGAGACAAGGCGAAGCCTCGGGCGATCCGGGGTCCTGAACCGTTCGATCCGGACCGGCAACGCCGGTCTATCGGCCCGACGTTCCGACGTCTCCGTGAAGTTTTGGAGCGCGATCCTTCGGGCCTTCAGCTGCGCGCCGACCCCTCGGCTCTGGCACCGGAACGTCTGCTCGTGATGGAAGTCCGCGGGGCGATCGCCACCTTCGCGAACGCCGTCCGACGCATCGAGGGCCTCCAGTTGATCGACGAGGAAGAGCTCGAAGGCGACGAGCTCGACAAGGCGCCCGTCCTGTATCTCTTGTTCCCCGACGTCCGCGCCCTTCGCGAACTCTGCGCGCTCTGGGAGCGCTGGTCGCGTGGTGAAGAGCTCGGCTCCGGCCGCGCCGCATGGCGGGATTTGTTCGCCTTGCTTCGGGATCTTCGGCCCTGGGGTCCGACCGATCGCCTTGCCGACGGGGAGCGCGCCCGCATCTTGGAAGCGATCGAAGGAGCCGATGCGGACACCCGCGTCCGCCTCGAGATCGAGCTCGTCTTCCGGCCCGGATCCGAAGCCTCGAAAGCCCGAGAGCAGATCATCGAGCGCGTCAAGCGGTCCGACGGCCGAGTCGTGGCCGAGGCGCGCATCGAGGAGATCGCCTACGACGCGCTCTTGATCGAACTTCCCGTAGGCGCGGTCCGTGACCTGCTCCATCACGATCGGGTGCGCGACACGATCGCTTGGGCGGATGCGGTGATGCACATCCGCCCCCAGGCCACGGTGGACGTCGTCGCTCCGGAGCCGGAACCCGAGGAGGGGCCCGAACGCGCGGTCGCCGAACCACGCCCCGAGCCCATCCTGGCGCTCTTGGACGGCGTCCCGGTCGCCAAACACCCTCGGCTCGCGCGCCACCTGATCGTGGACGACCTTTTCGATCTCGAGCGTCGGGTGCCGGTCAATGACCGAAGGCACGGCACGGCGATGGCTTCTCTGATCGTCTGGGGCGATCTCGAACGGAACGAGCCGAGGCTACCGCACAAGATCGTGCACATCCCCCTCTTGGGGCAGAAGGATTTGTTACCCGACGATCGCCTCGTGATCGACCTCACCTATCGAGCGATCCTTCGGCTCGTCGCAGCGTGGAACGATGTCCTCATCGTCAATCTTTCGCTCGGCAATGCGAACCTGGTCTTCCAAGGGCGCTTCTCGCCCTGGGCGCGGCTGATCGATCGCCTCGCTTGGAAGCACGGCCTTCTGTTCGTCGTGAGCGCCGGCAATCACGCGGACAGCATCAAAATTTCCGACTGTGCGACCTGGACCGATCTCCAGGCCATGAAAGGCTCCGATCGCGCGGCAACGGTCCTGCGCAGCATCGACGCCGGCAAGGCCTTCCGCCGCTTGCTCGGTCCGGCGGAGTCGATCAACGCGCTCACCGTCGGCGCGTGGAACCACGACGAAGTCCCGCCGGCCCAACGGCTCGCCACCGCGAACCGTCTCGACCCCTACCCCGAAATCCGCATGGTGAACCCGTCGAGCGCGCTCGGGCCCGGCTTCGCCCGCTCGGTGAAGCCGGACGTGGTCATGGCCGGCGGCCGCGAGCATCTGCTGCCGCGCGCGAGCAATCCGGTGGTGAAAGCCGCACCGGCCTCAGCCGCACGACAGGCCGGGCTGAAAGCCGCCGCACCGCCCAATGGCGTCGGCTGGAGCGGGGGGACGAGTGCCGCCGCGGCGCAGGCCTCGCGGCTCGCCCATCGCGTCCACGACGTGCTCGAAGGTGCATACGGTCAAACTTTCTTGCAGCTGCCGAAGAAAAGCCGTGCGGTGCTCTTGAAGGCCTTCCTCGTCCACGCCGCGCGTTGGCCGGACGACGGGGCGAACCTCGTACTCGAGACGATCGGCCCAGCGGGCAAGCGTAAGCATGTCGAGCGAAAGGCGAACGTTTGTCGCTACTTCGGCTATGGCTGCGTCGATCCCGAACGGGCGATCTCGTGCGCCGAAGACCGCGCGACCTTCTGGGCCGTGGGCGAGATCGCCCGCGAGACCGCGGTTCCGGTCCGCATCCCGATCCCCGCCGCGATCGGTGGCCGCGCGCAACCGCATGCGCTCGCCGCCACGCTCGCCTGGCTCGCGCCGGTGAAGCCCGGCACGCTGCGCTACCGCGGCGTGCGGTTGCAGCTTCTCGAACCCGCGGACTTAAAGGACCTGGGGGTGAAGACGGACGGCACGCAGCCGGACCGCAACCAGGCGGCTCGCGGCACCGTCCTGCATCGCCGTTGGTCGGGGCGACGAGCGCCCGCGGTCGACCAGGACGAGTGGCTCGAACTCGTCGTCCAGCGCGAGCCGGACCCGCTTGAGCTCGAGGCCGAGCCGGTCCCGTTCGCCCTGGTCGCGACCATCGACATGCCGGAGATCGTCGGGATCTACCAGGAAGTCCGCCAGCGCCTCGCCGTCCCCATCCCGGCCCGCGTCTGATCGCTTCCTCGGCACGATCCTCGCTCCCCGCTCGGCGGACCGAACGGGGAAGGGAGGATGCGATGACCATCCCGCTGATCGATCTCGCCCGGCTCGAGCGCGAGCGGGGGCTCGCCGCGGTCGCGGCCGCGGTCGGAGCCGCCTGTCGCGGGACCGGCTTCTTCTACCCGGTCGGCCGAGGTGTCGAAACGGCGCTCCGCGAGCGCCTGTTCGGCCCGGGCGATCCGCTCGGCGAGCTCGGGGCCGCTCCCCGCGAACCAGAGTTCCTCCTCGAGCCCGCTCGCTTCGACGAAGCGGATTGAGCCCTGCCGGGCGCGCTCGTCCACCTCGCCGAGCCACCCCCTACGCGCGCCGAAGGCCCACCGCGGCGCCGGAGTCGGCGAGGGCTCGCCACGGCGGCGCGATCGCGGCGGTCGAGGGGGCTCACTGCGCCCTGCGCAGGGAACGCACGCTCAGCGATTCCGTCCGACAGATGGACTATCGTGGGCCTTCCGCGGTCAACAGCTCGTCCGCCTCGGCCGAGAGTGCGGCCGCGACGTGGAGCGCGTCCGGCGCCTGCATTTGATACGTTTTCGCTTCTTCGATCGCTCTCTGCCAAACGGGAGCATCGAACGTTGCGACCACGGCCGCTGCTCTACAGAACAGTGCATCGATTTTCGACGTTTGCTCTGTTTTTTTCGGATCGCCCAAGCGGGTAGGAAGAACCTCGAGTCGAACCGCTTCGCTCGAGATGATGTCGACCGGATCGTTCGGATCGTCGAGAACGTCGAGGGCGCACCGCGCGATCTCGGGTTCGCCCTCGACAATAGCGATGAGGACACTCGAATCGAGATAGATGCGTCGCCTCACGACGGTCGGCTGCGTCCCCGGACGGCGTCCATCTCCTGCTCGATCTCGGCCCAACTCAGAAGCCGAGGATTGGCTGCCAATGATACCCGACGAAGCTCGCGCAGGAGTTTCCCGAGTTCGGTCCGGGCAGGTTGAAACGCCGGGTCGGCTGTTCGCTTCCACTCGGCCTGGACGGCTTCGACTTCGCTCGCGCCCGGAAGCTCGTTCACGGCGCTTCCGACGATCGGCGTCACGCTGCGCGCGTGCACGCTCGTGCTGGATCGTCCGAGCCTCGGAATGGGATAAACGACCGGGTCTTGTTTCGAACGGTCCCGTCCGCTCGGCCGATATTCGGAGGTCCAGTCTCTCCCAGCAACCGCGTCCGGCACGTGCCCCCTCCCCTGAGCCGTTCGTACAAGTCGTTGGACATGGAATTGGCAAATGCCCGTTCGACGACGTCGTGTGCTCCATCGAGCCGACAAAAGAGGTCTTCGTCACCTTCAATGTGACTTACGGAGCTAGAGTAGAAGGCGAGATCGATCACGAGCGTGCTCTTGCCAGAAACGGCAATGGTTCCGCACTGGTGCACGAGTGTCCCGCCGTTTTCGGAGTGAGCGAGATCGAATCTCTGAAAGAAAGCGGTCGCCTTCAAACCGAAGGCCCGCTCCACAGGAGCCATCACCGGAACGTCGCGAGGCAGCGTGAGCCAATCCAGCGGAACATGGTCTATGTATCGTATCCCGATCGGCTTGAGTTTCAGCTTCTCGATCGTTTCTTCATATTGATTGCAGATCTTCACAACGAGTTTTCGGAAATCGTTCCACGTTGGATAGGGTCGCAAATGGTTGACGACCAGAATGCCCGGACCCACCTGCACCACAGCTGTTCCATCTTGTCGCTCGAACTGCAGTCGCTCCGGTACCCCTATGGGCGGTGGAGCCTGGATACCTTCGCCGATAGGCTGGCCCAGCACGATGGCCGGGGGGCGAACTTCGACGCGCTCGGGAAAATCGTTCGTGATCGCCTCGTAAAGAGGTCCAGGGATGGTCCGATCCCAACTCGCCGGGTCGAACCGGGACTCGACGAGCGCTTCAACGAGGAACGAGGGGTGGATTGGCGAGCCGCTCTCCCATGCCGGTCCCTACGCACGTCGATCCAGAGGCTCCCATACGGTCGCACTTTCGGCCGTCTCGGCGCAAGCGCCTTTCGAGCCCGATCCTTCCTCCGGCGCTCACGCCCGCTTCGGCCCGTACCCTCGGAACTTCTCCACCACGCGCGCGATCTCCGCCTCGTCCAGGATCACGGGCCTGCCGATCGTCCGCGCGATCGCGTACTGGCGCGCCAGCACCTCGACCTCCTGCGCGAGCCAGAGCGCCCGCTCGAGCGTGGGCCCGGTCGCGATCACCCCGTGATTGGCCAACAGACACGCCCCCCGGCCCTCGAGGGCGGCGAGGGCCGCGTCCGAGAGCGCCTGCGTGCCGAAAGTGGCGTAGTCCGCGACCCGGATCGTGGGACCGCCCGCAGCGGCGATCATGTAGTGCGCCGCGGGGAGCTCCTCGCGGCAGATGGCGAAGGCCGTGGCGTAGGGACTGTGGGTGTGGACCACCGCCCCCACTTCCGGCCGCGCCCTCAAGATGTCGAAATGGAACCGCCATTCCGAGGAGGGCACGTTGCCGCCGCGCGCCTCGAATCGGCTTCCGTCGCCCTCGAGCGGAACCGCGACCACGTCCTCGGGGCTCATCCGCTTGTAGGGCACGCCCGAGGGCGTGATCAGCATCGCGCCCCGATGGCGCACGCTCACATTGCCCGAAGTGCCCTGCACGAGCCCCGCCTCGACCAGCCAACGGCAGGCCTCGACGATCGCGGCGCGCGTCCTGCGGGCACGGAGCGGGCGGCTCGGCACGGGCGGGCTCTCCCGATCTTCCGGCGTCGCGGGCGGCGATAGGCACGCCCCGGCCGCCTTGCAAGCCGGTTCCGCACGCTTGACGGAGGTCCCGGCTTGCCTTCTGCTCGGGCAGTCGCTGCCCGATCGAGCGCCAAGGAGGGCGGCGGCTCGCCCCGCTCGGCGACAGGGAGGCTGGCGCGAAAACGGGCCTCGGGTGCCGTGCCGAGGTTGGCACGGTCGTTGCACACCGAGGGACCGACGGGTCGCGGGGGCGGCCCGAGGGACGGTCGGGCGATGGCATCGGTCGAACTCGTCGGGGTCACCAAGCGCTACGGGTCGACGCTCGCGGTCGACGCCGTGAGCCTCGCGATCCCCGACGGTGCCTATTGTTGCCTGTTGGGCCCGTCGGGTTGCGGCAAGACTTCCACGCTGCGGATGATCGCCGGCCACGAGCGGCTGTCGGGCGGCGACATCCTGATCGGCGATCGGATCGTCAACGAGCTGCCGCCGGGCCGCCGCGGGACCGCCATGATGTTCCAGTCCTATGCCCTCTTCCCGCATCTGAGCTGCGTCGACAACGTCGCCTTCCCGCTCCACATGCGCGGCGTCGACAAGGCCGAGCGGCGCGAGCGCGCCATGGCCATGCTCGAGCGGCTGCACATGGCGGCCTGTGCCGACCGCCTGCCCGCCCAGCTCTCGGGCGGCCAGCAGCAGCGGGTGGCGCTCGCCCGCGCGCTCATCACCAACCCAGAGGTCCTGCTGCTCGACGAGCCGCTCTCCGCGCTCGACCCGTTCCTGCGCCTGCGCGTCCGCGAGGAGCTCAAGCGGCTGCAGAAGGAGCTCGGCCTCACCTTCGTCCACGTCACCCACAGCCAGGACGAGGCCCTCGCGCTGGCCGATCTCGTCGTCGTCATGAGCGAGGGGCGGATCGCCCAGGCGGGACCCGCCCGCGAGGTCTTCAATCGCCCGGCCAACGCCTTCACCGCCCGCTTCATCGGCGGCCACAACGTGCTCGACGGTGCGGTGTTCGGCCGCGGCGGCGAGGTCGCGGTGCGCAGCGACCGCATTCGCCTCGAGCCCGCCGCAGCGGGCGAGATCGGCCTCGAGGGGCGGGTGATCCTGGTCGTCTACCAGGGTGCCTCGGTCGAGATTCGCCTCGCCCTCGAGCGCGGGGTCGAGCTGCTCGCCACCGTCCCCGAGCGCGTCTTCGACGCTCGGCCCGTCGCCCCGGGCGAGACCGTGCCGCTCGCCATCGCACCCTCGGACCTGCACGCCCTGCACTGAGTGCACCACGAGCCCCGAAGGAGGAGCCCATGAGGGGAACCCGCTACCGCACTTTGATCCGGACCGGAGGTCTCAGCCGACGCGAGCTCCTGCGCGGGACTGCGGTCGGTGCCGCAGCGGCCGCCGCCTCGAGCTTCCCCGCACCCTTCGGCTTCACCCGGACGCCGGTCACGCTCCGCCTCGCCGGGACGGGCGTCAACGCCTTCAACGAGATCGCGGAGCGCTGCAAGCAGGACCTGGGCTTCGATCTCCAGATCACGACGCTCGTCTCCGACGACGTCGTGCGGCGCGCCGTGACCCAGCCGACCAGCTTCGATCTGCTCGATTCCGAATATTGGATGCTCAAGAAGATCGTCCCGTCCGGCAATCTGCGCGGGATGAACGTCAAGCGGATCAAGCTCTACGACAAGATCGTGCCGATCTTCACCCAGGGAAAGCTCCCGGACGGCACGCCCACCTCCCGGATCGGCATAGCGCCCATCAAGGTCTCCTACGTCAAGCAGGAGATCGACCCCAAGGAGTTCGCGGACGGGCCGACCGACTACATGACGCTCGTGCCGACGATCTACAACGCCGACACGCTCGGCATCCGGCCGGACCTGATCAAGCGGCCGATCGAGAGCTGGGCGGAGCTCGCCAACCCCGAGTTCAAGGGCAAGGCCTCGATCCTCAACATCCCCTCGATCGGCATCATGGACGCCGCCATGGTCTGCCAGGCCACCGGCCGGGTGAAATACCGCGACATGGGCGACATGACCAAGGAGGAGATCGACAAGACGATCGCCTTCCTGATCGAGCTCAAGAAGGCCGGCCAGTTCCGCGCGCTCTGGAAGGAGTTCAACGAGAGCGTCAACCTGATGGCCTCGGGCGAGGTGGTCATCCAGTCCATGTGGTCACCGGCGGTGACCAAGGTCCGGCAGATGGGCATACCCTGCGTGTACCAGCCCCTGAAGGAGGGTTATCGGGCCTGGGCCGGCGGCCTCGGCATCTCCTCCAAACTCGATCCCAAGCTCGTCGACCCCTGCTACGAGTTCATCAACTGGTATCTGTCCGGGTGGGTCGGCGCCTTCCTCAACCGCCAAGGCTACTACACGGCGGTGCTCGAGACCGCGAAGCAATACATGACCGAGGACGAATGGGGCTATTGGATGGAGGGCAAGCCCTGCAAGGGCCCGATCGTCAGCCCCACCGGCGAGAAGATCGCCCAGCCCGGCGAGGTCCGCGACGGCGGCTCCTTCTACGAGCGGATGGGCAAGGTGGCGGTGTCGAACACCGTGATGGAGGAGGACCGCTACATGGTCCGCAAGTGGAACGAGTTCGTCGCCGCCTGAGGCGGCGGCCGACGCCGGGCGGGGCCCGCCCCGCCCGGCCGGCGGTCCGGGAGGAAGCTTGAGCACCGCGCGACCCTTGACGCTCGGGAACCCGCGGGCGGGCGGAGAGGTCCGGCCCGCCCCGGCCGCGCGACCGCAGCGCGCCGGGCTCGTGCCCTATCTCCTCGTGGCCCCGCTCGCCCTCGTCTTCCTCCTCTTCTTCGTGGTGCCGGTCGTGCTCGTGCTCGTGGTCTCGTTCTTCGAGTACGAGGCCTACGACATGCTGATCCCGGCCTTCACGTTCGCCAACTATGTCGACGTCTTCAGCCAGCGAGTCACCTGGGACACCTACCTCAAGACCCTGCAGTTCTGTGTGAGCGTTTGGGCGATCACCTTCGTCCTCGGTTTCACCCTCGCCTACTTCCTCGCCTTCTACGTCCGCACGCTGACCTGGCAGATCACTCTCTTCCTGATCTGCACGATCCCGTTCTGGACCAGCAACGTCATCCGGATGATCTCCTGGATCCCGCTCCTCGGCCGCAACGGCCTCGTCAACGCCGCCCTCCAGGGTCTCGGCGTCACGAGCGAGCCGCAGGAATGGCTCCTCTATTCCGACTTCTCGGTGACGCTCGGCTTCGTCCACCTCTACACGCTCTTCATGCTGGTGCCGATCTTCAACTCGATGGCCCGGATCGACCGGGCGCTCCTCGAGGCGGCGGCCGACTGCGGTGCCTCGGAATGGCAGACCGTCCGCCACGTGATCCTGCCGCTCGCCAAGCCCGGCATCGCGATCGGCTCGATCTTCGTGCTCACTGTCGTCATGGGCGACTTCGTGACCGTGAACGTGTTGGGCGGCGGCAAGGTCGCGAGCATCGGCAAGTCGATAAATACCGAGCTCGGCTATCTGCAGTTCCCGCCCGCCGCCGCCAACGCCATGGTCCTGCTCGCCGTCGTCGTCCTCATGATCGTGGCGCTCACCCGCCTCGTCGACGTCCGCAAGGAGCTCTGAGGTGCTGCGCGAGGCCCATCCGCGCACCTTCCGTCTGCTCGCGACCGTCTTCGCCCTCTTCGTCCTCTTCCTCTACGGTCCCACGCTCACGATCACGATCCTCTCCTTCCAGGGCCCCGAAGGCGGCTTGACCTTCCCGATGAACGGGGTGAGCCTGCACTGGTTCGCGGAAGTGTTCCGTCAGCAGTCGATCGGCGACGTCCACGGCGGCTTCCGGCGCTCGATCGCGCTGGGCCTGATCGTGATGGTCCTGACCGTCGCGATCTCGTTCCTCGCGGGCCTCGCCTTCCGCAGCCGCTTCAAGGGTGCCACCCTCCTCTTCTACGTGGTCGTGGCGAGCTTGATCATGCCCTCGATCGTGGTCTCGCTCGGCATCGCCGCCCTCTTCGAGCTCCTCGGAATCGAGCGCACCTGGTGGGGTTCCGGCCTCGGTGCGCATCTCACCTGGACCCTGCCCTTCGGCCTCCTCATCATGTTCGCGGTCTTCAACCGTTTCGACCGGAGGCTCGAGGAAGCGGCGCGCGATCTCGGTGCCACCGGCGTGCAGACCGTGCGGCACGTCGTGATCCCGGTCATCGCACCTTCGCTCGTGGGCGTGGGCCTGTTCGGTTTCACCCTCTCCTACGACGAGCTCGCCCGCAGTTCGCAGGTCCTGGGCAATCTCAACACGCTGCCGCTCGAGCTCCAGGCGATGCAGAGCAACGCCACCACGCCCGTGATCTACGCCCTCGGCACGCTCACGACCGCTGTCTCCTTCCTCGTGATCGCCCTCTCGCTCGCGACCCTGCTCTATCTCCGCCGCCGCCAGGAGCGGCGCGGCTCGGACGCCGGCAAGGGCATGGTGTGAGGCCACCCGCGTGCGCATCAACCTCGTCAACCCGAACACCACCCGCTCGATGACCGAGAAGATCGCGGCCGCGGCCCGGTCCGTGGCGGCGCCGGGCACCGAGATCCGCGCCGTCTCGCCGGCCATGGGCCCGGTCTCGATCGAGGGTCCCTACGACGAGGCGTTCTGCGTCCCGGGCCTGCTCGAGGAGATCGCCAAGGCCGAGGCGGAAGGCTTCGACGGCCACGTGATCGCCTGTTTCGACGATCCGGGCCTCGATGCCGCCCGCCAGATCGCCCGCGCTCCGGTGGTCGGCATCGCCGAAGCCGCCATGCACGTGGCCGGCCTCGTGGCCGGCAGCTTCACCATCGTGACCACGCTCGCCCGCTCGATCCCGACCCTCGAGCAGCTCGTCCGTCGCTACGGCTTCGCGCAGCGGTGCCGCAGGGTACGGGCGGCCGAGTTCCCGGTCCTCGCCCTCGAGGAGCCGGGCTCCGATGCCCAGGAGCGGCTGCGTGCCGAGATCGGCCGGGCGCTCGCCGAGGACCGCTGCGAGGCGATCCTACTGGGTTGCGCCGGCATGGCCGACCTCGCCCGCGAGCTCTCGGGCGAATTCGGGTCGCCGGTGATCGACGGGGTGGCGGCCGCCACCAAGCTGGTCGAGGCTCTCGTCGGCTTGGGGCTCGCGACCTCCAAGATCGGCGGCTGGGCGCCGCCGCTTCCCAAGCCCTACACCGGCGCCTTCGCCCGCTTCGCGCCGCGCTGAAGGTTCAACCGCCGGCGAGCCGCGTCTCGATCACGATCTCGCCCTCGAGCGTGCGGTGCACAGGGCAGCGATCGGCGATCTCGAGCAGTCGCTGCCGGGTCGCCGCATCGAGGGGGCCTTCGATCTCGATCACCCGCTCGAACCGGTCGACTCTCCCCGTCTCGGTCTCGCAGGAGGCGCAATCTTCGGCGTGGATCTTGGCGTGGCGCACCGCACAGCGGATCGCTCCGACCGCGAGCCCCTTGTACCGCGCGTACATCCGCAGCGTCATCACGGTGCAGGCGGCGAGCGCCGAAGCCAGGAGCTCGTAAGGGTTCGGCCCGGTGTCGTCGCCTCCGGCCTCGACCGGCTCGTCGGCAACGAGCCGATGGCGGCCGGCCCAGAGATCGAGTGCGTAGGGGCCGCGCCCGCTCTCGGCGGCGATCACGGTGCCGTGCGGTGGACGGACCCGAACCTCGGCCGCCTCGCTCATGTCGAACTCCCCCTCCTCTGCCGACCCTCGCCGCATCCGATCCCATCGCGCCCGCCCGGGCAAGTCGGTGCTTGCCGCTCGGCGACCGCCGGCCGCATCCTCCGCCACGAACGAGCGGAGACGCCCGGACATGACGGCAGCACGACGACCTTGGGTTCCCGACCGGCTCGAAGCACCGATTCAAGAGCGGATCCGGCACCGTGCCGGGCTCTCCCCCGACGCGCTCGAGGCCGAGCTCGTGGCCACCCTCGCCCGCCACGAACGGCTGCACGACCGCGAGGTCTTGAACCTCTACGCGGGTACGAACGCGATGAACCCGCGCGCCGCCGCGTATCTCGCACGGAGCGTCGGCAGCCGACCCTCGCTGGGCTGGCCCGGCGACAAGTACGAGACCGGCCTCGGCCATGCCCAGGAGATCGAGGTGATGGCCCAGGCACTCGTCTGCGAGGTCTTCCGCTGCGCCTTCTGCGAGTTCCGTGTGGCCTCGGGCTCGATCGCCAATCTCTACGCCTTCATGGCCACCTGCCGGCCGGGTGATCGGATCGTGGCCTTCCCCGAGAAGGCCGCGGGCCACGTCACCCATCATCGCGAAGGTGCGGCCGGGCTCTACGGCCTCGAGGTCCACGAGACGCCGATCGACGAGGCCGCCTTCACGGTCGATCTCGACCGGCTCGCCGCCGAGGCCCGGCGGATCCGGCCGCGGCTGATCGTGGTCGCGGGCTCCTTGAACCTCGTCCCGCACCCCGTCCGCGAGGTCCGGGCGATCGCCGAGGAGGTGGGGGCGCTCGTGATGTACGATGCCGCCCACATGTCCGGCCTGCTCGCGGGCGGTTGTTTCCAGGACCCGCTCGCCGAGGGCGCCCATCTCGTCACGATGTCGACCTACAAGTCGCTCGGCGGACCGCCGGGCGGCCTCGTCCTCACGAACGAGCCCGAGCTCGCCGAGCGGCTCGACCGGATCGCCTATCCGGGCCTCACCGCGAATTTCGACCTCGCCCGCACCGCAGCCCTGGTCGTGGCCCTGCTCGATACCCGCACCCATGGTGCCGCCTATGCCCGCGCCATGATCGAGAACGCCCGGGCCCTCGGCGAGGCGCTGGCCCGCGAAGGTGTCCCGGTCGTCGCCCCGGCCGCGGCCTTCCCGACCCGTTCGCACCATCTGGCGATCGACGCCCGGCCGTTCGGCGGCGGCACGCACGCCAGTCGCGCGATCGAGCCCGCGAACATCCTGACCTCCGGCATCGGCCTGCCGCTTCCGGCCGTGGCGGGCGACTTCAACGGTATCCGGCTCGGGACCCAGGAGGTCACCCGGCTCGGCATGGGCCCGGCCGAGATGCACCTCGCCGCCCGGCTCCTGGCCGACGCCCTGTTCGCCCGCCGCCCGGCCGAATCGATCCGTGCCGAGGTCGTCGAGCTCCGCCGCGGCTTCCAGACCCTCCACTTCGTCCGCTGAGCCCGGCCGAGGGCGGGGGTGGTCGCGCGCTCGCCGCTCGCGCATAGAGACGCCGTTCGAGCCTCGGGGAGCCGCCCATGCACGCCACGATCGCGCCCTCGCGCCCGCAGCTGCCGACGCGCGACCTCGAGGTCATCGGGCTCGTCGGCCTCGCGCATCTGGGCAGCCACTTTTTCCATCTGGTGCTGCCGCCGCTCTTCCCGGCCCTGCGCGAGGCCTACGCCGTCTCCTGGACCGAGCTCGGCCTCTTGCTCACCGTCTTCTTCGTGACCTCGGGCCTCGCCCAGACCCCGGCCGGCTTCCTGGTCGACCGCATCGGTGCGGTGCGGGTTCTCGCGGGCGGCCTCGCCCTTCTGGGCGTGGGCGCACTCCTCGCAGCGGTGGCACCGAGCTTCTTTCTGCTGTTCCCGGCCGCGGCGCTGTTGGGGCTCGGCAACAGCGTCTTCCACCCCTCCGATTACGCGATCCTCGGCCACCGGGTCACACCCTCGCGGATGGCGCGTGCCTTCTCGGTCCACACGGTCGGCGGGACGATCGGCTGGGCGCTCGCTCCGGTCGTCATGGCAGCACTTTCCACCGCCTTCGGCTGGCGCGCCGCGCTGCTCGTGGCCGCCTGCGTCGGCCTCGCCCTCGCCGCCCTCGTCCTGGTCCGCCGCGACGCTCTCGAGACCCCCTCGCATCGGGAGCGGGCGGCTTCCGGCACGGCCGCGCCGAGCGGATCCGCCTTCGCTGTCCTGACCAGCCGTCCGGTCCTGCTCTGCTTCGCCTTCTTCGCGCTACAGGCGACCGGTGTGATCGCGCTCCAGGGCTTCATGCCGCTCGCACTGGGCAAACTCTGGGGCACCGAGCTCGTGCTCGCCGCGACTGCGGTCACCGCCTTCATGATCGGCAGTGCCTTGGGCACGGTCGCGGGCGGGATCCTCGCCGACCGTACCCCCAACCGACACGGCATCATCGCGACCGGCCTCGGCTTCGCGGCCGTTCTCGCGCTCTTGCCCGGCCATGTGGCCCTGCCGCTGCCGCTGCTCTGGGCCGTGCTCGGGCTCGCGGGCGCGTTGCACGGGGCGACCACGCCCTCGCGCGACCTCCTGGTCCGCGCCGCCGCTCCGCCGGGCGCCTCGGGCAGGGTCTTCGGCTTCGTCTATTCCGGCCTCGACCTCGGCGCCACGGTGGCGCCCGCGATCGCCGGCCGGCTGCTCGACGCCAACGCACCGGCCGGCCTCTTCTGGCTCGTCGCGAGCGCGACCGCGCTCTCGATCCTGGCCGCCGCCTCGGTCCGGCCCGCTGGCCCGGCGGCCCGGCCGGCCGCCGCCCGGGCGGCCTCCTGATGCGGCCCCTCCTGCGAAGCGCGCTGGGCGCGCTCGAGGCCGTCGCGGCCAACCTGTCGATCGCTTTCCTGGCCGTCTCCACGCTCGCGGCCGAGCTGCCCGGCGGCCACGTCCTCCTCCGCGACGCGGTCTCCGACGACGGGCGGATCGTGGCCGCCTTCGCTCCCCAGCCGCCCGATCGCTGCTGGCTCCTGCGGCTCTTCGAGCGCGAGCAGGAGCGCGACCGCTGGGCGCCCGTCGCCGAGCGCGCGGGCCCGGCCAAACCCCGCAGCGGCGACTGCCCGCCGGTCATCGGCGTACTCGCCGGCAACGGTCGCACCGTGGCGATCGGCACACCCTGGGAGAAGCGCGTCACCGTGCTCGAGCGCGAGGGCCGCGGCTTTCGCGAGCTCGGCCGGATCGAGATTCCGGGCGAGCTCGACAAGCCCTTCCCGCCGCCCGCCCAGACCCTCGCGATCAGCCGCGACGGCAACGCCCTGCTCGTGGGCGCACCGCACCACGATTGTGTGGTGGGCGTGCCCGAGGATGTCTGCGGCACGGCCTTTCTCTTCCTGCGCGAGGGCGGCACCTGGCGGGCCGCCGTCCGCTTCCCGCGCCCGGCGGAAGGTTCGCCGACCGACCGCTTCGGACGCACGGTGGCTCTCTCGGGCGACGACGGCACGGTGCTCGTGGGGGGGCCCGGTTCCTACGGACGGGCCGGCCGCCTCTGGGTCTACGAGCGCGCACCGGACGGCGAGTGGGACCTCGTGGGCGCCCTCGAGTCGCCGGCTCCGGGCGATCTCGAATTCGCCGCCGAGGTCGCCATCGACGATCTCGGCGAGACCGTGGCGGTGGCGGGCGAGCAGAAGGTCGTGCTCTTCCGGCGCGAGAGCGGCAGCTGGCCGCACCTCGCCACGCTCGGCTCGAGCGATCCCCTGATCGGCACCTTCGGCGGTGCCGTGGCGCTCTCCGGCACGGGGCGGGTCCTGGTGGTGGGCGCCCCGCGCAGCGCCTGCCCACAGGACCAGATGGGCAGCCGCTGCGGCGCCGTGCGCCTGTTCGAGCTGCGGCCCGGCGAGGGCCGCCTCGGCGTGGGCGAGCCCCAGGCGCTCGAGCCCGTGGTCTGGCTGCCGATGGCCGATTTCGGCTGGCGCGTCGCGGCGGATGCCGCCGGCCGGCTGGTCGCCGTCCAGGGCCGACTCGCCCATCTCTACGCGCGCTGAAGCCCTCGGATCGAAAGGAGCCGCCCGTGCCACGCGAACGCCGGACGATCACCTCGGGCTCCGCCTTCGAACGGATGGCGGGCTATGCGCGGGCCGTGGTCGACGGGGCCTGGGTGCACGTCTCCGGCACCACCGGCTTCGACTACGCCACCGGCCGGATCGACGAGGATCCGATCGCCCAGGCCGAGCGAGCCTTCGCCAATATCGAGGTCGCACTCGCCGAGGCGGGAGCCGGCCTCGCCGACATCGTCCGCATCCGCTGGTACATCACCCGCGCCGAGCTCTTCGAGCGCCTCGCCCCGGTCTTCGCCCGCCGGCTCGGCGCGATCCGCCCGGCCGCCACCTGCCTCGTGGTCGGCATGATCGACCCGCGCATCCAGGTCGAGATCGAGGTCACGGCGCATCGGGGCGGTGCGGCCCCGGATGCCGGCGGGCCGCCCGCCGAACCGGCGATTGCCGGCCGCCCGGCGGCCGCCTAGCCTGCGCGCCGCACGCCAGGGGAGGGCTCCATGATCGATCTCTACACCGCCGGCACGAGCAACGGCCAGCGCGCCTCGATCATGCTCGAGGCGACGGGGTTGCCCTACCGGGCGCACAAGGTCGATCTGCTGGCCGGCGCGCAGCGCAGCCCCGACTTCTTGAAGCTCAACCCGGCGGGCCAGATCCCCGTCATCGTCGACCATGGCGGCCCGGGCGGCCGACCGATCACGGTCGCCCAGTCGGGTGCCATCCTCCTCTATCTGGCCGAGCGCTCCGGCCGCTTCCTGCCGACCGATCCGGTCCGACGCACGCAGGTGTTCGAAGCCTTCATGCAGGTGATGACCGACGTCGCCCCGGCGAGTGCCGCTCTCTTCTACATGGGCAAGGCGACCGAGCCGCCGAACCCGGACGTCATGGCCTACTGCAAGAATCGTTTCCTTTCGACCCTCGTCCAGGTCGACCGGCGCCTCTCCCGCCATCCCTGGCTCGCGGGCGAGGAGATCTCGATCGCCGACTTCGCCCTCTATCCTACCATGGCCGGCCGCAAGGCCATCCTCGAGGAGGCGAGCGGCCTCTCCGACCTGCGCCGCTGGGTCCAGACCATGGCGCTGCGCCCCGACGTGGCCCGCGGCATGACCGTGCCCGGCTGAATCGTCCCTGCTTTCCACAGCCTGTGGACGGCAGCTTCGGGAAAACCGGGAACGCCCCGTGCATCAAAGGGTTGAGGAGGAGAAACGAGAGCTCGGCGAGGTCCTTTCGGGGATCGTTGCGGGGATCACCGTCTACCCCGTCAAGGGCGGTCGCGGGGTCGCGCTCGCGGAGTCTCGGCTCGAGGCCCCGGGCCTCGCCTTCGATCGTCGCTGGATGCTCGTCCGGCCCGACGGGCGCTTCCTCACCCAGCGCGAGGAGCCGCGCCTCGCCCGGCTCGTGCCGCGCCTCGAGCCGGACCGGCTGGTCCTCGCTCTCGAGGGCTGCGAGCTCGCCCTGCCGCTCGACGATCGCGGCGAGCCGCTCGAGGTCGGCGTCTGGCGCGACCGGATCCGGGCGGTCGCCCCCGACCCCGAGGCCGATCGGGCACTCTCCCGGGCGCTCGGCCGCGAGGTGCGGATCGTCCGCTTCCCCGAAACGACCGTCAGAGCCTGCGATCCGACCTTCGCCCCGCCCGGCAGCCGCACGGCCTTCGGCGACGGCTTCCCCCTCCTCGTGACCTCCTCGGCCTCGCTCGCCGCGCTGAACGCGGCCATCGTCGCAGCCGGCGGCTCGGCCGTGCCGATGGGTCGGTTCCGTCCCAACCTCGTGCTCGAAGGCCTGCCGCCCTGGGTCGAGGACCGGCCCGGCCTCGTGCGCCTCGCGAGCGGCGCGGCGCTCCACCTGGTCAAGCCCTGCGCCCGCTGCATCGTCACGACCACCGACCAGGAGAGCGGCGAGCGGCTCGGGCCCGAGCCGATCCGCACGCTCCGTACCCTCGGCCGCGACTTTCTGGGCGAGGGACCCTGCTTCGGCGCCAACGCCGTGCCGGTCCTGCCCACGGGTCCGGTCGAGCTGCGCCTCGGCGAGCCCGTCCGGCTCGAGGCCCGGCGCGCGGCCCCCTGCCGGAACGCTCGCCCTTCGCCTATCTAGAGGGCGTCACGTCGGAGGGCCAGCGAGGATGCCGCTCTACACCTACACCTGCAGCACGCACGGCGAGTTCAAGGCCTGGGGCAAGATGAGCGAGTCCGATGCCCCCATGCCCTGCCCGACTTGCGCCACCGCCTCCCCGAGAGCACTCGCCCGGCCGATGGTCGCCAAGGGTGCCTCCGAGACCGGCGGCGGCGAGAGCGATCTCGGCTGCGGCATGGAGGGCTGCGGGATGGGCGCCTGCGGCATGGACGCGGGCGGCGCGAGCGGGCACGTCTGCGGCGCCGGTTGCATGCACTGAGGCCGCCGGCTCAGACCCGCTCCATCACCCCGGCGACGAAGTCGTAGCTCGCCTCGAGCGTGTGCTCGGCCCCTTCGGGCCGCAGCACGCTCGAGTAGAGGTTGAAATGCGAGACCGGGAAGGGCCGGGTGCGGAACAGCGATCGGCCCTTGAGCCAGCTGCCGAGCCGGTCGGGCGGGGGCGGGAAGCGGAAGCGGGCGATCGTCACGTGCGGATGGAAGTTGCGCTTCTCCTCGGCCACGCCGAGCTGGCGGACCACTCGGTCGATCTTCCGCTTGAGCGCCAAGAGCGGATCGGGGTCCTCGACCCCGACCCAGAGCGTGTGCGGCTCGCCACGCGGCGGGAAGAGCCCGAGCCCGAGCAGCGCCAGATCGAAGGGCGGCACGCGCACGGAAGCGAGCGCCTCGCCCAGCTCCCAAAAGGTCTCGTGGTCGACCTCGCCCACGAACCGCAGCGTCAGATGGTAGTCCTCGGGATCCGTCCAGCGGGCGCCGGGCAGCCCGGTCGACAGCCGCTCGAGGTCGATCGCGACCTCTTCGGGCATGGGCAGGGCGACGAACAGCCGGGGCATGGAGGCCCTCCCGTGCAGGTCCGGACACGAGGCTAGAGGAGCTTGCCGCGCTTGCCAAATCCGACGTGCTCTCCTAGAGCCGGCCGGGTCCGCGAGCCCCGCCGACCCGCCCGTCCCGAGCCGAGGCCGCCCGCTTGAAGTCCGACGAGTTCATCCGCGAAGTCGACGAAGAGCTCCAGCGCGAGAAGCTCGCCGAGCTCGCCAAGCGCTACGGCTGGATCGCGCTCGCCGGTGCCGTCGGCATCGTGCTCGCGACCGCGGGCTGGGTCGGCTGGCAGCGCTGGCAGGAGTACAGGCGGACGGTGGAGGCGGAGCGCTACGCGGCGAGCGAACGGCTCGCCGCCGCAGGCGGTGCGGAGGCCGTCTCGGCCCTGCTCGACTTCGCCCGCGAGGCGAGCCCCGGCTTCGCCGCGCTCGCTCGGCTGCAAGCCGCGGCACGGGCCACCGACGAGGAGTCGGCGCTTCGCGCCCTCGACGCGGTCGCGGCCGACCCGAACGCCGACCCGCTCGTCAAGGACGCCGCACTCCTCATGGCCGCCTCGCGGCGGATCGACCGCGACGACCCGGCCGAGCTCGCCCGCCGTCTCGAGCCGCTCGCGGTCGACGGCGGGCCCTGGCGGCACGTCGCGCGCCAGCTCCAGGCGGCCGCCCAACTGCGGGCCGGAGCCCGCGAGCAGGCGGTCGCCACGCTCCGGCGGATCACCGAGGACGCCGAGGCCCCTCCCGCCCTGCGCGGGCGTGCGGCCGAGCTCCTGGATGCGCTCGGCGCGCTCACCGTGCGGTCGACCTCGTGAAGCGTCGCGCCGTCCTGGCCGGGCTCGGCACCGCGCTCGCGGGCTGCGGCGAGGGTTCCTGGCTCGGCGAGCGCGAGCCGCCCCCGCTCGAGGGGCGGCGCATTCCGGTCCTGCTGGCGGGCCAGGGGCCGACCGCCGATCCGCGCCTGGCCGAGCTGCAGGTGCGACTGCCGCCGCCGACCGTGAACCCCGACTGGCCGCTCTTCGGCGGCGAGCCGGGCAACGCCCCGGGTCATCCGGCCGGACCCGCAGGTGCGACCCTCGCCTGGCGCAGCTCGATCGGCAGCGCCGCTCCCGGCTCGGCCCGCCTGCTCGGCCGCCCGGTCGTGGCCTCGGGCGTGGTCTACGCGGTCGACGGTGCCGCCACGGTGACGGCCGTCGCGGCCGGCGACGGCCGGCGGCTCTGGAGCTGGCGGCCGCGCGAGGCCCGGCTCGACGATCGGGTCTCGGGCGGTGCCGTGGGCTTCGCGGGCGGCATCCTGTTCGCGACCCTGGCGCACGGCGAGGTCGCGGCGCTGCCGGCGGGCGGTGGCGATCCGATCTGGAAGGTCGCGCTGCGCGCCCCGCTGCGCTCCGCACCCACGATCGCCCGCGGCCTCGTGCTCGTGCGGACCGCCGACAACCAGCTCGTGGCGCTCGACGCCGCGACCGGCCAGCTCCGCTGGCGTCACGCCGGCACGATCGAGACCGCGGCACTCCTGGGCGGCGCGCCGCCGGCCGTAGCGGCCGGCATCGTCGTCGTCGCCTACGCCTCGGGCGAAGTCGTCGCCCTCGCTCTCGACACCGGCCGGCCGCTCTGGAGCGAGATCGTCGCCCGACCGCGTCGGACGCTCGCGCTCGGCACCATCCTGGATATCACCGGTGCGCCCGTGATCGACCGCGACCGGGTGATCGTCGCCGGCAACGGCGGCGAGGTCGCGGCTCTCGACCTGCGCACCGGCGAGCGGATCTGGGAGCTACCGGTCGGCTCGGCCGAAACCCCCTGGGTCGCGGGCGAGTTCGTCTTCCTGCTCTCCGACCAGGGCGAGCTCCTCTGCCTCTTGCGCCAGGGCGGCCGGGTGCGCTGGGTGAGTCGCCTCGAGACCCGCAGCGGCACCGGCGAAGGACGCGAGCCCGTGGTGTGGGCGGGGCCCACCCTCGCCGGCGGGCGGCTCTGGTTCGCCGGCTCGACCGGCGAGCTGTTGATCGTCGACCCGGCGAACGGCGAGACGGTCGGCCGCACCCGGATCGGCGCCCGGGCGAGCCAGGCACCGGTCGCCGCCGGCGGTAGCCTCTTCGTGTTGACGGACGCTGCCGAGCTGCTCGCCTTCCGCTAGGCTCGTCCCATGCGCACGGTCGCCATCCTCGGCCGGCCGAACGTCGGCAAGTCGACTCTGTTCAACCGTCTGATCGGGCGGCGCCGCGCGCTCGTCCACGATCTCCCGGGAGTGACCCGCGACCGGATCGAGGGCCGGGCGCGATTGCGCGACCTCGAGTTCCGCGTGCTCGACACGGCCGGCCTCGAGCCCGGTGCGGAGGAGGGGCTCGCCCCCCGCCTCCTCGCCCTCACCCTCGAGGGCCTGGCCGAGGCCGATGTCGGCCTCCTCGTGATCGACGCCCGCACGGGCCTGACCGAGCTCGACCGGGCGGTGGCCGAGCTCCTGCGCCGCTCCGGCAAGCCGATCCTGCTGGTTGCCAACAAATGCGAGGGCCGGGCCGCCGAGGCCGGTCTCGCCGAGGCCTTCGAGCTGGGCCTCGGCGAGCCGATCGCGGTCTCGGCCGAGCACGGTCTCGGCATGGCCGACCTCGCCGACGCGCTCCGCCCCTTCCTCGCCGAAGCCGCCCCCGAGCCCGCGGCCGAGAGCGAGGGCGAGGTCGCATCGGCGTCGGCCCCGCCGGCCGAGCCGGCGGCCCCGGGCTCCGCCGAGCCGGGGGCCGAGGCGGCGTCGCAGGGCGAGGCGGCCGCTGCCGCCCCGCCCGGACCCGAGCGGCCGCTTCGCCTCGCCGTGGTGGGTCGACCCAATGTCGGCAAATCCTCGCTGATCAACGCGCTCCTGCGCTCCGATCGGCTGCTGACCGGTCCCGAGCCGGGCCTCACCCGGGATGCCGTGCGGATCGCCTGGCGTTGGCGGGACCGCGAGGTCGAGCTCGTCGACACCGCCGGTCTGCGCCGCAAGGCGCGGATCCAGGCCCCGCTCGAGCGGATCTCGGCTTCGGCCTCGGTACGCGCCATCCGCGAGGCCGACGTGGTGCTGCTCCTCCTGGACGCCGAGCGACCGCTCGAGCATCAAGACACGACGATCGCGGATCTCGCGGTCGAGGAAGGCAAGGCGCTCGTCGTCGCGATCAACAAATGGGATCTGGTCGAGCGGCCGCAGGCGCTCTCGGCCGAGCTGAAGGCGCGGATCGCCGAGCGGCTCGACGCGGTCAAGGGCGTGACCGTGCTGCCGGTCTCGGCCCGCACGGGCTACAATCTCGACAAGCTCCTGCCCGCCGTGGTGCGCGCTTTCGAGCGCTGGTCGACCCGGGTGCCCACGGCCCGACTCAATCGCTGGCTGCAGGCGGCGATCCAGGCCCACCCGCCGCCGATGGTCGACAAGAAGCGGGTCAAGCTCCGCTACGCCACCCAGCCGAGCACCCGCCCGCCGACCTTCGCGCTGTTCGGCAACGCCCCGGCCGAACGCTTGCCGAAGAGCTATCTGCGCTATCTCGCCAACGGCCTGCGCGAGACCTTCGACCTCGAGGGCACGGTGCTCCGGCTGCACGTCCGCTCGAGCGAGAACCCCTACGAGGGCGAGAGCTGAAGCCGCACCCGCTCGCTGTGCCGGGTCGAGCGCGGGTCGAGCAGCTCGCAGAGCGAAGCCGCATAGGCCCGCGGATCCGGCTGGGCACCCGGCGGCTCGCCCGGGAAGGCGCGGGCGCGGAGCCGCGTCGCCATGGGCCCGGGTTCGGCCACCACGATCCGGATCGAGGATCGCTCGAGCTCGTCGGCCCAGGCGAGCGCCATCGCCTCGAGCGCCGCCTTGGCGGCGGCGTAAGGAGCCCAGTAGGCGCGCGGCTCGCTCGCTATCGCATCGCCCACTGCCACGACCCGGGCATCCGGGGCGGCCCGCAGCAAGGGCTCGAGCGAGCGGGCCAGGCGATGGAGGGCGAGCGGCCCGCCGCGGAAGAGCCGCTCGACCTCGGCCGGGTCCTGGTGCGCGAGCGGGCCGAGCGTGCCGAGCTCGCCCGCCGTCAGCACGAGCCCGTCGAGTCGGCCGAAGCGGGCGAAGAGCGAGGCGCCGAGCCGATCGATCGCCTCGCCGTCGAGCAGGTCGAGGGTGACGAGCGTGGCCTCGCCGCCCGCCTCGCGGATCGCGTCGTCGAGCTCCTCGAGGGCACCCCGGGTGCGGCCGAGGGCCACGACCCTGGCCCCCCGCCGCGCCGCCTCGAGGGCCACCGCCCGGCCGAGCCCGCGGCTCGCGCCCGCGACGAGCAGGATCCGACCCGAAAGCGGCCCGCCCCTCACCGGCCCGCTTCCTCGAGCAGCACCGACATCTGCGCCCCGGTCTCGCCCTGGTCGTGGTCGACGAGCCGGGTCGGGTAGTCGCCCGTGAAGCAGGCGTCGCAGAAGCTGCGCGCCTCGCCCTCGCGGCCCGGCGCCCCGACCGCCCGGTAGAGCCCGTCGATCGACAGGAAAGCGAGGCTGTCGACGCCGATGATCCGCGCCATGTCCTCGATCGAATGCCGGGCGGCCAGGAGCTTGGCCCGCTCGGGGGTGTCGACGCCGTAGAAGCAGGAGTGGGTCGTGGGCGGGCTCGCGATCCGCATGTGGACCTCGCGCGCCCCGGCGTTGCGGACCATCGCCACGATCTTGGTCGAGGTCGTGCCGCGCACGATGCTGTCGTCGACCAGCACGACCCGCTTGCCGCCGAGGGTCGCCGGATTGGCGTTGTGCTTGAGCTTGACGCCGAGATGCCGGATCGAGTCGGTGGGCTCGATGAAGGTCCGACCGACATAGTGGTTGCGGACGATGCCGAGCTCGAAGGGCAGGCCCGAGGCCTGGGCGTAGCCGATCGCCGCCGGCACGCCGCTGTCCGGCACCGGGACGACGAGGTCGGCATCGGCCGGCGCCTCGCGGGCGAGCTCGGCGCCGATCCGTTTCCTGACCTCGTAGACCCCGCGGCCCTCGATCACGCTGTCCGGCCGGGCGAAGTAGACATACTCGAAGATGCAGAAGCGGCGCGGCCGCGACCGGAACGGGTGCAGGCTCTCCATCCCCCGGCGGTCGACCACGACCATCTCGCCGGGCTCGATGTCGCGGATGAAGGCGGCCCCCAGAATGTCGAGCGCACAGGTCTCGGAAGCGAGGATGGTGGCCCCGTCGAGCTCGCCCATGACGAGGGGCCGCACGCCCAAGGGATCGCGCACGCCCACGATGCCGTCGTCGAACAGGGCGACCAGCGACCAGGCGCCCTCGACCTGCTCGAGGGCGTCGACCAGCCGCTTGACGAGCGTCGCCTTCTTCGAGCGGGCGATCAGATGGATGAGCACTTCCGTGTCGGTGGTCGACTGGAACAGGCTGCCCTGCTCGACCAGCCGGTGGCGCAGGCGCTGGGCGTTGGTGAGGTTGCCGTTGTGGGCGAGGGCGAAGCCGCCGAAGGCCATGTCGGCGAACAGCGGTTGGACGTTCCTGAGCGCCGTGGCGCCGGTCGTGGCGTAGCGGGTGTGCCCGATCGCGGCGTGCCCCGGCAGAGCGTCGACCACCGCGCGTTTGGAGAAGGTGTCGCCGATCAGCCCGACCGCACGGTGGCTGTGGAAATGGCGGCCGTCGAAGCTCACCACCCCGGCCGCCTCTTGGCCGCGATGCTGCAGCGCATGGAGCCCCAGGATGGTGTGTGCGGCGGCATCCCCGTGCCGGTAGATCGCGAAGATCCCGCACTCCTCGTGGAACCGGTCGTCGTCGAAGGGCGTTCCGTCGGCCATCGGCCCGTTCCTTTCGCCTCAGTTGCGCGGCAGGAGCCGCTCGAGCCGCTGGCGCTGCTCGGCCGTGTAGCCCTGGCCCTGCGGGCCGGCGCCGCCGCCGCCGCCGGTCGCGGCCTTGACCCTGCCCTCGAGCTCGGCGGGCAGGAAGGCCTGGAGCTTGGCGGCGGCACTTCTGACGTGGGGCAGCACCTGCGCCCGCGTGACCCAGTCCGGATGCCGCTCGGGCGGCACCAGCATCGAGCCCAACAGATAGGCCGCCGCGACCAGGAGCGCGCCCCGGGCGAAGCCGAAGGCGACGCCCAAGAGCCGGTCGGCGAGGCCGAGACCGGCGCCGCTCACGGCCTTGGCGAGGAGGGAGCCCAGGAGCTTGAGGGCCAGGAGCGGGACGAGGAAGACGAGCGCGACGGTGGCGAGATCGGTCAAGAGATCGTTGCCGAGCGCTTCCTTGACGATCGGCCGGGTGGGCGCGAAGGCGAACCAGGCGGCCACGAAGGCGCCGATCCAGGCGAGAAAGCCCACGATCTCGCGGACCGCCCCGCGGGCGAGGGCGACGAGGGTCGAAAGGCCCACGATCGCGAGCACGGCGAGGTCGAGGGCGGTGAGCGGCAGGTCCTGCATCAGTCGAGCACCCCTGCGCCGCGCCGGTCGAACCGCTCGACCAGCTCGACGAGGCGGGCGAGGCCCGAAAGCTCGAGGCCGCCGCCCTCGAGGGCCGCGGCGCGCGGCACGATCGCCCGGCGGAAGCCGAGCTTCCGGGCCTCCTTGAGGCGGGCCTGGGCGTGGCCCACGGCGCGGATTTCGCCCGCGAGGCCGACCTCGCCGAAGATCACGGTCGAAGAGGGCACGGGAACTCCGAGCAGCGCCGAGACGATCGCCGCCGCCACGGCGAGATCGGCGGCGGGCTCGGCGATCCTGAGCCCGCCCGCGACGTTGAGATAGACGTCGCGGCCGGCGGTCACAAGGCCGCAGCGGGCCTCGAGCACGGCCAGGATCATGGCGAGCCGGGCGGCGTCCCAGCCGACCACGGCCCGTCGCGGGGTGCCGAGCGGGCTCGCCGCGACCAGGGCCTGGATCTCGACGAGGAGCGGCCGCGAGCCCTCCATGCCGGCGAAGACGACGCTGCCCGCCACCCCCTCCTCGCGCTGGGCGAGGAACAGGGCCGAGGCGTCGACCACCGGCAACAGGCCGCTCTCGGCCATCTCGAAGACGCCGATCTCGTTGGCCGGGCCGAAGCGGTTCTTGACCGCCCGCAGGATCCGGTAGGCCTCGCCGCGCTCGCCTTCGAAGTAGAGAACGGTGTCGACCAGGTGCTCGAGGACCTTGGGGCCGGCGATCGCCCCGTCCTTGGTGACGTGGCCGATCAGGAGGACGGCGGGCCCGCGACGCTTGGCGAGCCCGACGAGGGCCTGGGCACAGGCGCGCAGTTGGCCGACCGTGCCCGGCGCCGCCTCGAGGCTCTCGCTCCAGAGGGTCTGGATCGAATCGACGACGAGGAGGGCGGGCGGGCCCGGTCGGTCGAGGGCGGCGAGCACCTCCTCGACCCGAGTCGCGGCGGCCAGTGCCACGGGCGCGTCGGCGAGGCCGAGCCGGCGGGCACGCAGGCGGATCTGCTCGATCGATTCCTCGCCCGAGAGATAGACCACGCGCTCGCCGGCATGGGCGAGGGCGGCGGCCGCCTGCAGGGTGAGCGTCGATTTGCCGATACCCGGATCGCCACCCAGGAGGATGGCCGAGCCCGGCACGAGCCCGCCGCCCAACACCCGGTCGAGCTCGCCGATGCCGGTCGAGAGCCGGGGCGGCGGGGTCTCGGTCCCGGCCAGCGGGACGAGCTCGATGCCCTTGCCGCGCCGGGACGAGGCCGTCGCCGGGGCTGGGCCGGAGGGGCCGCCCGCGGGCTCCTCGACGATCGTGTTCCAGGCCCCGCAACCCTCGCAGCGCCCCACCCAGCGGGGATGGACCGCGCCACAGGCCTGGCAGACGTAGCTCGAGCGGGGGCGGCTCATTCACGGTCTTTGAAAAGGATGCGGGTCAACAGCTCGAGACGTTCGTTTCGGACGATCTTGTAGAAGGCGCCGAGGGCTGCTTCCGCGGTTGCGATGGCTGTCAAGACTTCCTGCCGCGTGAAGCTCGCGTACGGGTCGTAGTCGGCTTTGTGCCGGCGCGCCTGCGCCTCGACGAACTCGGACGCGAAACGCCGAACTTCCGCAGACCATTGTTTCAGGTTCTCGCAAGAGCTTTTTCAATTCGTTGCGCGCACGACTGTGGTCGACAGCGCGATAGATCCGAATCCAAGCTTCCTTGCTACTCTTCGGGGAGGCCCCGAGTGTGTCGGCGGCGTTCCGCGCCAAAGTGTCGAAAAGGCTGTAATATATCGCGCTCATCGCTCGCTTGAGATGGCTCTGATTGGGTTTGCGTGGATCGGCCTGAGCGAGCAGACGTGCCGTATCCAGCCGATGTGCCATCAGTCGAAGCCGCGAACCAGTTGGCGTTTATCGAAGTGGTTTTGGAGGTAAGGGAAACGATCATCACCGTGATTGGAAACCAGGGCAACGATCGCAAGGCGAACTTTAGCTAATGTTTCCGGATCGATGGGTTCACGAGAATATTCATACTCGGCGTCAATGAAAATCGCCGGTTCGCCGCTGTGGTCCTCGCCACCGTGAACATGCACTTTGCTCAAGCCGTATTGCCCGAGCTCCTTCTTAAGAAGATCCTCGATCGCGCGAACGAGGTTGGCGGGGACGTCGTGGCGGCCGGGTCGGCTCATCATAAAGCAAATCATACGGCCAGAGCCCAGTCGCCGCCAAGGGCCTCGGCCCGGAAAGGGCCTACCATTGAAGCGTGCGTGTCGAGCGGGCATCTTCGGCGCATGCGCACGGCTCTCCTCTGCGACGGTATCCGCACCCCGTTCGGCCGCTACGGCGGTGCTCTGGCTGCGATCCGCACCGACGATCTCGCGGCCCTCCCGATCCGCGCCCTCCTCGAGCGCAACCCGGGCCTCGACCCGGCGAGGATCGACGAGGTGATCCTGGGCTGCGCGAACCAGGCGGGCGAAGACAATCGCAACGTCGCCCGCATGGCGGCACTTCTCGCGGGCCTGCCGGTGGAGGTGCCGGGGGTTACCGTCAACCGGCTCTGCGCCTCGGGCCTCGAGGCGGTCGCCCAGGGGGCCCGAGCGATCGCCACCGGCGAGGCCGATCTCGTGATCGCGGGCGGGGTCGAGAGCATGTCGCGCGCCCCCTTCGTCCTGCCCAAGGCCGAAGCGCCCTTCTCGAGACGGGCCGAGATCTTCGACACGACGATCGGCTGGCGGTTCGTCAACCCGGCGCTCGCCGCCCGCTACGGGACGCATTCGATGCCCGAGACCGCCGACGAGGTGGCCGAAGCCTTCGCGGTCTCGCGTGAGGACCAGGACGCTTTCGCGCTGCGCAGCCAGCGGCGCTGGGCGCGGGCCTTCGCCGAAGGGTTCTTCGCCGACGAGATCCTCCCGGTCGAAGTCCCCCAGCCCCGGGGCCCGGCCCGGACCGTCGACCGGGACGAGCATCCGCGGCCCGAGACGAGCCCCGAGAGTCTCGCTCGCCTCGCACCGCTGAACGGCCCGGGCAAAACGGTCACCGCCGGCAACGCCTCGGGCGTCAACGACGGGGCCGCGGCCCTCCTGCTCGCGAGCGAGGAGGCCGCCCGCCGCTTCGGCCTGGCACCCGTGGCCCGGATCGTCGGCGCGGCCACGGCCGGGGTCGAGCCCCGGATCATGGGGATCGGCCCGGTGCCCGCGACCCGCAAGCTCCTCGGCCGGCTCGGCCTCGGCCTGGGTGCCGTCGACCTCGTCGAGCTCAACGAGGCCTTCGCGGCCCAGGTCCTCGCCTGCCTTCGGCAGCTCGGCCTGCCGGACGATGCCGAGCAGGTCAACCCGAACGGCGGGGCGATCGCCATCGGCCATCCGCTGGGTGCGAGCGGCGCCCGGCTCGTCCTCACCGCCGCCCGCGAACTCGCCCGCCGGGGCGGCCGACGAGCGCTCTGCACCGCCTGCGTCGGCGTCGGCCAGGGGGTGGCGCTCCTGATCGAGCGACCCGCGACGCCATAGGACTATATGCCGAAGAACGGCCACTGTCCCGCCCGCTCTCATCCTCCCTCGAGGCGACGAGCCAGCGCCTCGCCGAGGCCGAGGCTCGCACGCCCGAGCGGCCGGGCGAGGCTGCCGACCGCGGGCGACCGGGCGCCGAGGCGGACCACGGCCTCGGCGAGCAGGACACCCGCCGTGATCCCGTCGACGAGCGGCACCGGGACGCGGTCGGCGAGGAGGCGCGGCAGCCCCGCCATCACCGCGCCCACGAGCAACACCACCTCGGCCGCGCGCGTCTCGACGAGCGTGCGAGCGCCCTCGACGACCGGCCCGTAGAAGGCCTCGGGGTCGGCCAACAGATCGCTCGGGCTCGCTTCCACGGGCGCGATCCCGGCGAGCCGACCGGCGAAGCCGTAGCTCTCGGCGAGCTCGCGATAGACCGGAAGCAGACGGCGGCCGAGGATCACCATCCCGATCCGAGTGCCGAGCGTCGCGGCGAGCAGGAGCCCGGCCTCGGTCGTGCCGACGACCGGCACGTCGAACAGCTCGCGGGCGGCCCAGAGGCCGCTGTCCATCGACATGGCCAGGAGCACGGCGTCGAACGGCTCGGGCTCGGCCGCCAGCATGTCGAGCAGCGCATGGGCGGCGATCGCCGCCTCGGCCCGCCCGCCCACCACCCGGGCGCCGAAGGGGGCGGTCCGGGCCAGGATCTCGGTGCCGGGTGCGGCCACCGCGCGGGCGGCCCTCTCGACCACCGCCGTGACCTCGGGGGAGGTGTTGGAGTTCGCGACCAGGAGCCTCACGGACCGGCACTCCGCCAATCGTCGATCGGATCGAAGGGGAAGATCGGCCGGGCCGGCCGCCGCAAGGGCGGGCTCGCGAGATCCGAGCTCGCGGGGCCCGGGGTGTCGGCGCGCACGACCTCGACGGCGATCGACCGGAAGGAGTGGAAGCTCGCGGCGGTTTCGATCGGCAGCGCGTCGCGGCGCGGGAGGTCGTGCCGCAGCGACGAGGCGCGACCGGCGAGCTCGTCGGCCGATCGCTCGGCGAGTGCGGCCTCGCCGCCGGTGGTGAGGGCTGCGGCCAAGCGGCCCGCGGGGCGATCGAGCCGGGGCTGCATCGGGAAGGTGGCGGCGGCGAGCACGCCGGGTCGGGTTTCGATCGCCCGGGCCCGCTCGAACCGGGTGCCCATGGGCGGCCGGTCGGTCGCGAACTGCTCTCGGTGTCCCGAGAGCGGCAGCCGCCGCCGGGCGATCACGGGGCGCGGCCCCTCGCGCAGGATGCGGATCGGGAGCCGTGTGCCGACCCGCCCGGTCTCGCGCAGGTCGCGCGGCCGGCTGCGACGGGCGACGACGGCGCTCGCACCGTCGACCGTGCGGCGGGTGAGCCCGGCATGGTGGTCGAGGGAGAGGAGGATCGGGACCTCGGCACCCGGCCGTGCGCGGGCGGGCGTGGGGGCGTTCGAGGGTCGGGCGGGGAGGGCGAGGGGGATGGGGGCGGGGAG